>BNJT01000332.1_pt1 | contig 203414 bp, 252 predicted proteins | sample 8540491 | NCBI WGS metagenome assembly BNJT01 (sample SAMD00202455, study PRJDB9452) | human saliva metagenome | host: Homo sapiens | reverse complement strand
GTGACTTATATTTCTAGTTTAAGTGACATTATTTCTCAATCATCCCTTCCTGAGTCAAAAAGTCACGCGCCACTTGATTAGCTGACCTGCCTTCTACTCCGACTTGGTAGTTCATCTGGCTCATTTGCTCTGCTGTGATTTTACCAGCTAACTGGTTGAGAATTCCTTCCAATTCTGGATGTTTCTTAAGAAGAGCTTCTTTCATGAGGGGAGCCCCTTGATATGGCGGGAAGAGTTGCTTGTCATCTTGGAGGACCACCAGGTCATAGCGAGCAAGCTCGGCATCCGTTGAGTAGGCATCTGTGATCTGGATATCACCAGACTGGATAGCCTGGTAGCGAAGGGCTGGCTCCATGGTGGAGACTTGTAGATGGAGTCCGTAAACTTTCTGCAAGCCCTTGTTCCCATCCTCTCGGTCATTAAACTCCAAGGTAAATCCTGCCTTGAGTTGTCCTTCCACCTTTTTCAAATCTGAAATGGTCTTGAGGCCATACTCTTGGGAAATTTTCTTAGGGACTGCAACAGCATAGGTATTCTGATAAGCCATGGGTTTGAGCAAGGCCAGGTTGTCTTGTTTCTTGATCCCATCTCGGGCTGCTTGATAGACTGCTTCTGGATCATGGTTGACTTGCGGCGTCGGCTTGAGGAGACTTTCGGTCACGGTCCCTGTAAACTCTGGATAGATTGCAATATCCCCTTTTTTCAGAGCTTCATAGAGGAAAGTGGTTTTGCCAAAATTCGGTTTGACGGTCACTGTCATGTCTGTCTTTTCTTCGATCAAAATCTTGTACATATTGGCTAGAATTTCCGGTTCAGGACCCAACTTTCCAGCGATGACCAGATTTTCTTTTTCCGGTTTGGGAAGAAGACTTGGCGTATAAGAAACTCCCAATCCGAGTACCATGATAGAAAAGGCTGCAAAGATGGTCCGCAATTTGGCCTTTTCCATCCATTTGAGAAGAAGGTTAAAGGCGATGGCTAAGAAGGCAGAAGACAGGGCACCGATCAAAATCAGACTGGCATTATTGCGGTCAATCCCTAGAAGGATAAAGGAACCGAGTCCCCCTGCTCCAATCAAGGCAGCTAGGGTAGCCGTCCCGATAATCATCACAGCTGCTGTCCGAATCCCTGACATGATGACGGGCATGGCCAAGGGAATCTCAAACTTCTTGAGTCGCTCCAACTTGGTCATCCCAAAGGCGATTCCCGCTTCTTCAAGGCTTGGATCAATCCCTTGTAAACCGGTGATGGTATTTTGAAGGATGGGGAAAATGGCATAGATGACGAGAGCTGTCAAGGCAGGAAGTGTCCCAATCCCCATGATGGGAATGAAGAGCCCCAAAAGAGCCATGGAAGGAATGGTCTGGAAGATGCCAGCTACCTGTAAAACCCAGTTGCTGGCTCTCTTGCGTGTACTTAAATAAATAGCCAGAGGGACCGCCAGAAATCGCAAGGAGTAAGGTCAGTAATGACAGTTGCAAATGTTGCCCCAGTGCAGTGAGCCAGTCTCCAAAGCGTTCTTGAAAGGTTGCAAGTAGTTTAGACATGGTGAGCACCTCCAAATAAATCCGCAACAAAGTCATTGGCTGGCTGGGCTAGGATGGTTTCAGAATCCGCCACCTGCACAATCTCTCCTTCTTGTAGCACCGCAATCCGATCGCCTAATTTCAAGGCTTCGTCTGTATCATGTGTTACGAAGATAGTTGTCATACCAAATTCTTTGTGCAATTCTTTGGTAAGAGCCTGCAACTGCTTACGGGAAATAGCATCGAGAGCAGAGAAAGGGCTCATCCATCAATAGAATTTTTAGGCTCTGCAATGATGGCCCGCACAATGCCTATCCGTTGTTGCTCGCCACCAGATAATTCGCTTGGTAACCGATAGGCATAGTCTGCAGCAGGCAGGCCCACCTTGTCCAAGAGTTCTTCGGCTTTAGAGGCGATTTGTTCTTTTGTCCAGCCCTTCATCTCAGGAATCAGAGCTATATTTTCCGCAACCGTTAGATTTGGAAAGAGAGCAATGGCCTGCAAAACATAACCAGTAGAAAGACGTAACTCCCGTTCATCATAGTCCTTGATCCGTTTTCCATCCATGTATATATTGCCATCAGTCGGCTCCAAAAGACGATTGATCATCTTGAGCATGGTGGTCTTTCCAGACCCTGAAGGACCCACTAACACCATGAATTCTCCATTTTCAATGCGGAGATTGACATCTTTTAAAATGTCCTTATCCGTGTAGCGCAAGGCTACATGTTTATATTCAATCATGTTCTTCCTCACCATCTTCTTAAAAGCTAAGATCCTTATCTCACTTTTTATAAGAGTGTAATCATTATTATAACATTGTAATGCTAGAAATTACATCTGTCAACGATTTTGATTTGAAATCATATATAAGAAAAAGAGCTTGGCTAAGGCCAAACTCTCCATTATGATGGACTATTCTTCTTCTACCAAACGTTTAAACTCCGCTTGGATTTCTGTATTTTCTGTTGGTTTTAAGTACATGGTTCCACCATTAGTCGTCGGTGAATGAAAGACAATCGCTTCTCCCGTATTGGTTATCGCAAAAAAGTAACTATGAACATCCGGATATTTATTCCCAATTGCTATAACGCTCTACTATTCGGTACTGGGCATTTCCTAGACCTGTATCCGAGTACTCAGCATTCATTTTCTCACTTGGTCCATCATCCCTAAGTGTATAGAGGTGGTCAGCACCGACATCTCCTCCTGCGATCCCCTTTTGGTAATTGGGTTGACCAAGTCTTCCCCCCCAGTCCTTTATAAAAGCTTCAAGTTTCGCCGATTTGTTAGCATTCCAAGGAGCTTTGGTAGCCGTTGGAGCACTCATCGAACTGGTAGCAACCTCAAATTCCTGCCAATCAAATCCCCTTAAATCAATTTGATCGGATGCATTTTTTCCAAAATCAGCAGCAATATCATTTGCTTGTATTTGAATCTCTTTTTCTTGGAGGATAGTCGCTTGCTCTTGCTTAGCATTAAGCTGATAAAGAGTTCCATAACCTTGACCCGTACCTGAGGACCAGCTAAGCTCCAGAACCTCTCCTCCTTTATAGACAAGGGCTGCATTTCTTGCTCCACCATGACCAGCAGTAAATCCTTCAGCTAAAAGGACTGGTTTCTCGGCTTTCAAATAATATAGGCCGGTTAAGAAATATTTGCCACTCACATTTAGGTCCGCAATCAGAAGTTCCTCTATCCCATCGTTATTTAAATCTGCAAAGGCATAACGCATTTCATCTGCTTGGTTGACCGCATTTTCAATTGCCCAACTATTGATTGGACGCTCAGTTGCTTGTAAATTTTGATAGAGACTTGCGATGCTTGCTGTATCCTTTGGCGAGGTCAAAATCTTTTGATAATCCTCAAATACAGGCTGGTACAACTTCTTGTAATCCTTTTTCACCTCTTTTTTAGTAACTTTTTTACCGGAAGATGATATCGACGATGTTTCCGAGCTGTTATTCAACTGACTAGAATGTCGAGGAGTTCGTTTGCTACAACCAACCGTAATAAGTCCTGCTAGTAAGAGAATAAAAGGCTCCTAACTTCTCTTTTCGTTTCATAAGCTTCTCCTTCTGTGTCATCCTTGATATTTATACTTTTCTCTTTATATTATACCAAAAAAGAAGGCTACACCTGATGATTTGTGTAAAACCTTCTTATTTTATTTGATTTAATTTGGGTTCTTTTGCTCTCGCCAACCTGGATTGTCCTGGATTTCAAGATGCTACTTGATCAAGGCGACCACTTCATTATTGCTTGGAAGACATAATCCTTGTTCACGATTTGGTCATCACTAGCCTTAGCAAAGCGAAAAATCTGACCGATTAGAATATCAAAACATTATTTTTCGACCATACCACTGTTAATGAGACTTTCTTTCGTCACAGAATAACTAACTGTACTGTCATTTAGAGGATTAAAGCCTGGTACGATTTCTTTTAGCTTTTGCAAATCGATTTTCGTGTAATCAATTGTATTGTAGATATAGAAGATACCGTCTTTGTATTCTGATGTCAGTTCAAATCCGTTTCCCATCAGATCTTTGAATTTTTCTTGGCTTATGGCAACGGCTTCTTTCATTTCTTCAAGAGGGTTGTCTCCATCCATTTTTGAAATATTATAATCATCAACCTTTTCTTGTACTAATAAAGTATCTCCCTTGTAATACAAGGTGACGGTTGACTTACCTGCTTCATCACTCGCTTCAAGAACAGTTTTTTGGGCACCTGCTCTTGAGTCTTCTTTTTTAACTTCATCAGTTGATGAATCTTTGGTCTTTGCTTTAGTTGATGATTCAGTTGTCGCTTTTGTCGTAGCTTTAGTGGACGTTTGAACGGTAGATTTTGGTTCCTCTTTTGGTCCGCAACCAACTAGTAGGAGACTAGCTGTTAACAGGATAGTCAGATTTTTTACAGTTTTATTCATTTTGAATCCCTCACTATTTTATGATGTTTAAGAAAATGACTAACGTCTGAAACCAGTCATTTAACAAGATCAACTGTAGATATAGATGTATAAGAAAACCCTCAAAAATGATGTTCGCAGTCCCACCTTATCGATCATTGTAGCCATCTGGGTGGCTGGAATGCCATGCCCAGGCTGTTTGGATGATGGTTTCGATATTATCAAATTTTGGTTGCCATCCGAGGATAGCACGCGCTTTCTCAGAGGATGCGATCAAGGTATCTGGATCTCCTGGTCTGCGATCTGCAATCTCAAGTGGGATCGGATGTCCCGTCACCTTGCGGGCTGCTTCAACGATTTGAAGATTAGAGAATCCAGTCGATGAGCCCAGATTAAAGGCAGTCGATTCATTCCCTTTTCTGAGATACTCCACCGCAAGCAGATGGGCATCTGCCAAGTCAAATGGATGAACATAGTCCCGAACATTGGTCCCATCTGGTGTCTTGTAGTCATCTCCAAAAATAGAGATCTTTTCGCGTTTGCCTTGGGCTACTTGTAAGACGATTGGCAAGAGGTGGGTCTCTGGTCCATGGTCTTCGCCAATCGAGCCGTCAGGCTTAGCACCCGCCACATTAAAGTAACGAAGAGGCACATACTTGATGCCGTAGGCTTGATCAGCCCAGCGCATAATAGTTTCCATCATGAGCTTGCTTTCGCCATAAGGATTGATCGGTTTTTGTGGAGTGGTTTCAAGAATCGGAATCTCTTCTGGAATACCGTAGGTGGCAGCGGTTGAAGAAAAGACGATGTAGTGCACCCCACATTCATGCATGACTTCCAAGAGTTTGACCATGCCAGCTGTATTGTTGTCAAAATATTTCAATGGATCTGCCATAGACTCAGCGACCAGTGAGTAGGCCGCAAAGTGGATGACCGCATCAATATCTGCATGTTCCTTAAAAATCCTGCGCATGAAGTCTTGATCCGCTAGGTCTCCTTGGTAAAAGACGGCATCTGGATGCACCGCTGCACGGTGTCCTGTGACCAGGCTATCGACCACCACGACTTTTTCCTGTCCTTCATTGACCAAGCGGTCTACCATGTGGGAACCAATGTAGCCAGCTCCTCCGAGTACGAGTATTGCCATTTGTTTTCCTTTCGCTTCTTTATCTTCTCTCTTATTGTACCAAATTTCTGCCTCTTCTCCACACTTAAAGTGTCGCGACAAAGCGTCTAAAGGCTGCTTGACCTTCTGCTGTTCGCTTGTAGACACCGGCATCTTCGAGCACGCGCGCAAAGATTTGACCAACTGATTCACGAACAATAGCTTTTGCTTCTGCTTCTTCTGTGATGGATGGGTGAGTGACTTTCAAGTCAGCAGCCCAGTCCTGGTGGTAACTAGCCACACTGCTTTCACGTCCAAGTAGATAGTCTTGAACCTGCTTGAGCTCTTCTTTGAGACGAGGTGGTAAAATCGCTCAAAGCCCATGACTTCGATTAGGCCGATGTTTTCTTTTTTGATGTGTTGCACATCCGCATGCGGGTGGTAAATGCCATCTTGATGCTCTGGTGAGGTTTGGTTGTCACGGAGCACCAAGTCCAGTTCATAATGCCCATCACGGATCCGTGCAATGGGGGTAATGGTATGGTGGGGCTGACCGTCGGATGCCGCTAAGACTTGCACAGCTGGATCCGAGTAACCTCGCCAGCTTGCTAAAATATGATCTGCCAAGTTAATCAGCTCTTCCTTGTTATCTGACTGCAGACGCAAGACTGACATTGGCCAACGAACGATGCCCACTTGAACCCCTTCGAAGCCAGGAATGGTAAAGGTTTGGTCAAGTTCTGCCAGCTCCATAGGGAAGGTGTGGCGTCCGCCTTGATAATGGTCATGAGTTAGGATGGATCCTCCTACAATGGGTAGATCTGCATTGGAGCCTGCAAAATAGCCTGGAAAAGTCTCTACTATGGTCAAGAGTCGCTCAAAGGTCTTGCGGCTAATGGCCATAGGAACATGCTGGCTATCGAGGAAAATGCAGTGTTCATTGAAGTAGGCATAAGGGGAATATTGAAAGCCCCAGTCATGACCGTCCATGTCAAAGCGGATGATCCGATGATTGGCACGGGCAGGATGGTCTAGGCGACCTTGATAGCCTTCATTTTCAAAACACAGTTGGCAGGCTGGATAATGACTAGCTTTAGCCAGCTTCGCCGCTGCGATGTCTTTAGGATCTTTTTCAGGTTTTGACAGATTGATGGTGATTTCAAGGGAGCCATAGGGAGTTTCTGCCTCAAAAGCGATATTTTGCGCAATCGCCTTGACCTTAATGTAATCATTGCGCTTGGAGAGGGCATAGAAATCTGCAATCGCGTCTTCCTTGGACTGACGATAGGTCTCCTGGAAACGATGATTGACCTGACTAGGACTAGGGGTGATCCAATCCATCAACTCCGCTCCCAAGCTGTCCTTTGCGGCCATGCTATCTTGGATCTTACCATTCGCAACAGCGATTTCCAGCAGCTGATCTTTGAGTGAGATCAAGTCGGCCCGATGAGCTGGGACGTCTAGCCCTTCTTCTCCAATGCGACTCATAACGCGGTTTTTTAGATAAATCCGATCCATCTCTTCATAGTCACTTGCCACAATGACGGCTGTGACAAATGCATCTAATACCAGTTCTGTCATCCTATCTCCTTTTTAATCAAGCACCCGTGTCCCTGCCGCAACCTCTGCAATGTAGAAACTTGGCGCATAGCCAACGATTTCCTCATAGCGTTTGCCGACAGCTTCTTCAAAAGCCTCAACCTTATCTTTGTTAACAAGGGCGATGGCGCAACCACCAAAGCCTGCTCCCGTCATACGAGCACCAAGCACTCCTTCTTGTTCCCAGGCTGTATGCACCAAGGTATCCAATTCAAGTCCAGTTACCTCATAATCGTGTTCTAAGGATACGTGGGAAGCATTCATGAATCGTCCAAAGGCTTCCAAGTCTCCTTCTTCCAGAGCCTTGCGAGCTTGGAGGGTCCGTTGGTTTTCAAGTACCGCATGGCGAGCTCGTTTGATGCGATTTTCATCCTTGATCAAGTAGCTATAGGTATCAAAATCCCAGACATCCAATTCACCCAAGGTTTGGATGTCTAGTTTAGCTTGCAATTCTGAAACAGCTGTTTCACATTCCGCACGGCGTTCATTGTATTTTGAATCAATCAATTCACGGCGTTTATTGGTATTCATAATCACGACGACATTGTCTTTCAAATCAAGGGGCACCAAATCATATTCCAAAGTGTTGGTATCCAGATAAATGGCCCGTTGGTCAGCCCCCATACCGATGGCAAACTGGTCCATGATGCCAGAGTTGACCCCGATAAAATGATTTTCCGTTTGTTTTCCGATCTTAACCAGTTCTACCCGATCCACTTTAAGACCATAGATGGTTTCCGCAATGACGCCCGTCAGCATCTCTAGTGAGGCTGAAGAAGAGAGACCAGATCCATTTGGAATATTACCGTAGACATAGACATCCATCCCCACATCAATGGTGTGACCAGCTTCTTGCAAGAAATGAAGAACGCCTTTTGGATAGTTGGTCCAGTTGTGCTCCTCTTCAAACTGAAGGTTTTCAAGAGGAACTTCAATGATGCCCTTGTCTTCAAAGTTAGCAGAGAAGAAACGAAGAAGCTTATCCTCGCGTTTGCGAGCTGCTCCGTAGGTACCAAGGGTGATAGCTGCAGGGAAGACATGACCCCCGTTATAGTCTGTGTGCTCACCGATTAGATTGATCCGACCTGGTGAGAAGAAGGTATGATCCGCTTCTGCTCCAAAGACTGTTTGAAAAGCGTTCCGAAGTTCTTGAGTATTCATTGCGATTACCTCACTTATATAGTTATTTATCTTTAGTGTAACCCTTTTCATAAAGCAAATCAATTAGTTTACTAAAATTTTAGTAAACTACACTAACCAGGCCAAAGCTATGATATACTAGAAGACAGAAGGAGAAAACTTATGGCTACATTAAAGGATATTGCCAGTCTCGCTAACGTATCCATCGCCACTGTCTCACGTGTGCTGAATCAAGATACTAGTCTTTCTGTAACAGAGGAAACCCGCCACAGAATTTTGACCGTTGCTGACGAACTAGGCTACACCAGACATCAGAAAAGTGGGAACTTTAAGAAAGAAAAACAACAAATTGTCATCATCCAATGGAAAAGTGAAGAGGGAGAGCTGGACGACCTTTACTACTACAACATCCGTTTAGGCATTGAAAAAAGAGCACAGGATCTCGATTATGGCATCCTCCGCTATTTCAATGATATTCCCTTTCGATTAGGAGAGGAAGTTGTTGGTGTCCTTTGTATTGGAAAGTTTAGTAGAGTTCAGATTGTCGAGCTAGAAAAGCTAGCCAAGCCTCTGGTTTTTGTCGATAGTAACACTCTCAACCAAGGACATCCTTGTGTCACGACTGAATTTGAAAATGCTGTACAGACTGCCCTTCACTATTTACGAAAGCAAGGGTGTCAAACAATTGGTCTCCTAACCGGAGAGGAAAAAACGACTGACCTATTGGAAAGTATTCCCGATCCTCGGCGAAGAGCCTATCGAAACTATTGTATTGAAAGAAACATTTATCACTCTGAACTCATACTCACAGGTAGTTTTACAGCTCAATCAGGCTACGATCTCATTTCCTCTAAGCTTCAGTCTGGCTCACCTTTACCAGATGCCTATTTTGCTGCGAGTGATAGTTTGGCCATCGGGGCTCTCCGGGCTTTTCAAGAGGCCGGTATTAAGGTCCCTGATGATATCCAACTCATTTCCTTTAATGATACCAGTTTAGCCAAGCAAGTCTTTCCTCCCCTCTCGACCATCACTGTTTTTACAGAAGAAATGGGACGAACCGCTATGGATGTCCTAAATAAACAAGTCCTATCTCCGAGAGAAATACCCACCCTCACTATGCTAGGAACCAAGCTAACTATTAGAGAAAGTACAAAGAATAGATGATCCTCTATCCTTTCAGAAAATAAGAATTTATGAAAACACACGAAATTTTATACCAGACTTTAGCCCAAGCGAAAGACTATGTCAACGGCGAGCAACTAGCCCAAGAAATGGGGCTGTCTCGCACGTCTATCTGGAAGGCTATTCAACGTCTAGAAAAAGAAGGCATCGAGATTGAGTCCGTCAAAAATCGAGGCTACAAGATACTTTCTGGAGACCTCCTAATACCCCAAGTTATCGAGGAGCATTGTCCTCTAACAGTCTCCTATAATACCCAGTGCCAATCCACCCAGCTAGATGCCAAGAATGCCATGGAAGCTGGTGGACAATCTTCTACTCTTTATCTGGCTCCTTTCCAGACAGCTGGTAAGGGACGTTTTGGGCGCGACTACTACTGTCCTTCTCAAGGGGGAATCTACATGTCTCTCCATCTCAAGCCCAACCTCCCCTTTGATCAAGCTCCCGCCTATACCCTCATGGTCGCAGCTGCTATCTACAAGGCCCTGAAAAATCTGGCCTTATTGGATATTGATATCAAGTGGGTTAATGACATCTACTACAAGGGGAAAAAAGTCGGAGGCATTCTGACTGAAGCCATCAGTTCCATCGAAACAGGCCTTATCACAGATGTCATTATTGGTGTGGGCCTCAATTTTGCCATCACTGATTTTCCAAAGGAACTGAAAGACAAGGCAGGGTCCCTCTTTGGTGCCCAGCCTCCCATTTCCCGCAATGAACTGATTGCTGAGATTTGGAAGGAATTTTTCACCACTCCAGAAGAGGAGTTGATCTACCTCTACAAACAACGTTCACTGGTCCTAGGTAAGGAAGTCCGTTTCGAACAAATCAGACCAGCTACCAAGGTCTGGCCAGAGATATCTCAGACAGTGGACAACTACTAGTCCAACTGGAGGACGGCCAAGAACGCTGGCTCAACAGTGGCGAAATTTCCCTCAAACAGTGGGACCTGTAAAGCAGACCAACAGCTCAAAAAAGAGTCTGAGACAAAACATTTCTCAGACTCTTTTGTGTGAAGACAGATCAAAGCTTTTTAAAATAATTCTTGATATACTCTAAGCATATATCCAGTAAGAATTTGATAAATAATAATACAATTCCAATCTTCACAAACATGTAATATTTAAATGTGTCATCAAATTCATGCACACGGATCGGAAAGGTGAAGATATTAGACGGATTGATAAGAAAATATAGTGAGATACAAATGGATAAAACCAAGGCCACTATAAAAATTTTTTTATGTAATTGCATTTTTTACCTTACCCTTTCTTGTTTTACAACATTAAATACCAATCACCAATTTTATATAGCCTGATTCATTCTTTTCCTCCTCTTTCTAACAGGCTATTTTTATCGTTTTTACATCTTCATCATACACCAATTTCAAATTAATTCAAGTCTGTTTTTCTAATAATATTTATGGTATAATAAACTTTGAATGATAAACAAAAAAACTCAGCAACTATCTTAGTAAACTCTATAAAATTAACTTTTTAGATAACAGCATGATAAACTTAAGGTTCTTAAAAATTCAAGCATTGTATACATAAAAAAACACCCATCGTGTATACTGACCCCAAAAAGTTAGACAATGAATTGACACAAAGGATTTCGTTCTGTATTGCACAGGACTAAGTCCTTTTCTACAACAAAATAGGCTCTATAATTCCGACGTTGGTTTACCCACTACAGAAATTATAGAGACTCTAAAAAAAGTGCCTCTTGATACTTATTTTAGAAAGCAGACAAACTCCTAATTACATAAAGTAGTCAGTTTACTCTTCAAAAAATGACTGCTATTTTTTGAGTCATGTAAGGAAATTAAAAAATTTCCGCTGTGAGAAAAGTGCCTGAAACACAATTGTTTCAGGCACTCGGGAGTTTTGGAACCTTAGGTCCAAAACTAAGTCATGGAACTTCTTCGAAGTTCGCTGACGTCCGTACTCACCTAAGGAAAGTTTTTAAGTAGACTTTATATTCAATCTAAAATAAGCACCTCTCGGTGCTTATTTTTTATACTTATCTCGTTTTTTCTGATTGAGCTGTTGATCGATACTTTCGACCAATTTCCCTAAGATATAGCTGACTTGCAAATTTCTCAGTATCAAGAGAGCCCAGAAGATAGCTGCAAGGTAGCTTTCTCTCATCACTGCATCATTGAAAAAATAGGTTTCAAAGGCTGTAAAGATAGCCATAGTCCAAAATTGACGTTTATTCATATTGATATTCTACCATGATTTTCTGGAAAAAGCACATCCTAGTCTTCCTGAACAGTAATTTTGTCAGAGAGGAAATCGAAACCTTCCGGAATGACAGACTCTTCTGCTACCTCGACTTCTTCCTTGTGACCACGCGCTTTCTTCGAGAATTCCGCCCGGACCTGGGTCCACTCCTCCATGGAAATGGCCAAAATTTCAGGTGAGAATCCGGCTGCATTGCTTAAAATATTGCCAAACATGGTATTGAGGTTATCTCGCTTCATGGTCTGTTCGGCATTAAAGGCAGACTCAAAAGCAAGAATCGCATGGCGTTCATTTGCCGCAACCGGTTGCGAACCAACTAGCAAGGCCTTATCTGCCCCTGCTAAGCTTTCAATAATTTCCCCCCCAAGCATTTTGCAGGCGGATGAGATTGTTACGGGCTAAATCTGGATTTTCAACCGCTTCTTGTAAGATGGCTTGAACCTTATTGCGATCCACTCGATAGCCCTTGCTAGACTTCTGAGGACGGGCTGGTACCGACTTGGCTATAGGAGCCCCGCTCCCTACTTGAGCTAACTGACTTTTCAGTAACTCCACTTCACTTTTGAGTTGGTCCATTTGTGCCAAGAAATCTGCTGGAAGAGCCGTTTGACTAGCTGAAGAGCCCTCACCCTTGTATTCTGCCAAGCGAATGGTCATCATCTCTGTATAGATCTTGGGCTGCAGGCTGTTTTTAATATCCGCTAAGCTCCTTGTCGCAAAATCAATCCAAGCAAAGAGGGTGGCTTGCGGAATGGTTAGATTCTGGTTAAATCGTTCACTGACATGGAGATTTTCTCCACCTGTCTGAACGATTAGAAGATCCCGTAAATACTGTAAGAGATCTGTCACAAAGCGGGCCATATTTTTCCCATTATCAAAAATCAGGTTCAACTGGTCCAAGGCAGCTGTTGCATCTTGTGCCGACAAGGCTGCCACATAGAGATCTAAAGCTTCTTGACTGATGGAGCCTGTGATTTCTTCTGCTGTCTCAGTGGTCAATTGGGCACCAGCTGTCAGGCTGAGGGCCTGGTCCAAAATGGACAAGGCATCCCGCATCCCACCTTCTGCCCGGCGGGCAATAATAGCCACAGCTTCTTCTTCGTAATCAATCCCTTCTTTATCCAAAACAGCTTTTAGGTGGTCTTGAATGGCTGGCGTCTTGATGGATTTGAACTCAAAACGTTGAACCCGTGAAAGAATAGTTGCTGGAATCTTGTGCAATTCCGTTGTTGCTAAAATAAAGACCACATTTTCTGTCGGTTCTTCCAAGGTCTTGAGAAGGGCATTAAAGGCTCCCGTTGAGAGCATGTGCACCTCGTCGATAATATAGACCTTATGAGGGGCCAAGCTAGGCGCATAGGTCGATTTATCGCGGATATCGCGGATCTCATCCACCCCATTATTTGAGGCTGCGTCAATCTCGATGACATCCTCTAGACTGCCATTGGTAATGGCTTCACAGATATAACATTCGTTACAAGGCTCTCCCCCTTTTTGATTGGGGCAGTTCATGGCCTTGGCAAAGATTTTCGCCACACTCGTCTTCCCCGTCCCACGAGGGCCAGAAAAGAGATAGGCATGGCTAATTTTCCCCTGTTCGACAGCTTGTCGTAGGGTCGTCGCAATAACCTCTTGCCCTACAAGCTGGCCAAAGGTCTGGCTTCGGTATTTACGATAGAGGGCTTGATACATTAGTCTACTACTCCAAACATCCTAAAATTCCAATTTGTTTTTTCAAGCAAGATGGCTACAAAACGTTCCAAATAAAGGCGATCTAGGTCGTCATAATCTCCCACCCGATCCGAATCTAGATCCAACACTCCCAACAACTGGTCCTTCAAGACCATAGGAACCACAATCTCACTCATGGCCCGACTGTCACAAGAGATATAATTGGCATGCTGGGTCACATCCTCGATGACCAGCGTCTCTCTTTTCTCCGCTGCTTCTCCACAGACACCTTTTCCTAGAGCGATATGGACACAAGATACCTGTCCTTGAAAGGGGCCTAGAATCAACTCTTTTTGATCATAGAGGTAAAAGCCTGCAAAGACGGAATGCGGTAGAGCTTGATTAAGCAAAGCACTGGCATTGGCTAAATTGGCCAAGGCATTGTTCTCTCCTTCTAAGAGAGCTTCTAACTGGGCTAGTAGGAGTTTGTAATTTGATTCTTTTTCTTGCGTATTCATACCCTTTATTATACCAAACTTTGGCTAGAAAATTAAGTATTTACCACGGAGCAAGCCTTGATAAAAAACCGACTAGACATCAGAAGTACCAAGCAATTGTTCTCAATAAAAAAGCCAAGGAGCAAGGTCCCTGACTTTGTAAAAATTCATTTAAGCGTCTCTCCGAACATATTGAATCGCCCGATATGTCAGAAAGATGGTCAGAACAAGGGAAACAAACCAAATTGTCCGAAGTCCATAATATTGGATGAGGAAGGTCGAAAGAATAGCCCCTCCGACAAAACTCCCAATCAAGGAGGTCATAAAGAGGGATTCCCAGAAAAACTCCATCTTGCGCTCCCGCACAAAATTCCCGTAAGCGACCATGGTCTTCTTGAGATTCCCTGTCATAAAGGAATGGTTGTAAGCATAGCCATCGACTTCTCCAAAGGAAATGGCTACAATCCCTAGGCTCAGTCCAAAGAAAGGCACGATCAGAACATTGGGCACTTCTTTTGGCAGAAAGCCTGCCACCAAGGTCGTCAGGACCAAAGGAACTAAGGTACTAAGTCGCCAAACCGAATGGCTAAAGAAGCGCTGAAAGACGGTCATCAAAAAAATCCCGATCATAAAGGCCAACATGGTGGCTAGTTTGACCTCCACATCAGATATTTCATGGCCGATTAACCCCACGGATAGAAAGACCACGTTTCCCGTTTGGCCAGCCGCCAAGGTCCCTCCTCTTTCGATAAAGGTGTAGGCATCTGAAAAACCTGCACACATAGTCAGCAGGCAGGCAAAAGCCTTACTTCTGGAGTGAAACTCCCTTCTTAACTTTTTCATATTTCTCCCTATTTGTCATGGAAAAGAGGCTGGGACACTACTTCCTAACCTCTCTCATTTGTTATCTTATCCTTCACGTGATTCGCTCAAAATCTTCTCAATCTTAGTCGTAATCAAATCGATGGCTACAGTATTGGTCACACCTTCTGGAATGATGACATCCGCATAGCGCTTGGTTGGCTCGATAAACTGATGGTACATCGGCTTCACCACTCCCAAGTACTGCTCGATGACGCTGTCCAAACTCCGACCACGCTCTTCCATATCTCGCTTGATCCGGCGAATGATCCGCACATCATCATCGGTATCAACGAAAATCTTGATATCCATCAAGTCACGAAGACGCTTGTCCTCCAAGACCAAAATCCCCTCAACGATAAAGACATCCTGAGGCTCCTGGCGATAAGTCTTAGCACTACGCGTATGCGCTGCATAGTCATATGTTGGAATATCAACCGGACGTCCAGCCAACAACTCATTGATTTGCTCGATCATGAGGTCTGTATCAAAGGCAAAAGGATGGTCATAGTTGGTCTGAATCCGCTCTTCAAAGGTTAAATGGCTTTGATCCTTGTAATAAGAATCGTGCTCAATCATGGCAATCTTCTCATCCGGGAAGTGGGACAAAATTGCCCGAGAAACACTAGTTTTTCCCCCACCAGAACCGCCTGTTACACCGATAATAATTGGTCTGTTTCGCATCTTCTTCTCCATTTTCTATAATCCTATTTATTCTATCACAAAAGCGGTCACTTGACCACGACTTGAACCATTTTTCTATGGCTTTCATCCAAAATCAAAGAAGGATCTCCTTTCCCCTTCCGTCCCAGTTCGAAAGGCCCATTCCATCTTTTTAGGGTGAAACATGATATAATGAAACCAGTAAATACCTGATTGAAAGGAGCTGCCATGCTAAAACTCGGTATCATCGGCACCAGTGCCATCTCCCATTCCTTCCTGGCTGCAGCTAAAGAAACAGACCAGTATGAGTTAAGAGCGGTCTATTCACGGACCTTGGAGAAAGCTCGTAGTTTCACCCAACCTTATGGACAAGTGGCCCTCTATGATGATCTGATTGCCTTTTTAGATAGTGACCTGGATGTCATCTACATTGCTAGTCCCAATTCACTCCACTATCCTCAGGCAAAGTTAGCCCTTCTAGCTAAGAAACATGTCATCCTTGAAAAACCAGCCGTCACTACTCCCAAGGAATGGGAAGAGTTGGTCAAATTGGCCAAGGAGCACCAGGTCTATCTCTTTGAAGCAGCTCGCAACTATCATGAAAAAGCCTTTGCGACCATCCAAGACTTTCTCAAAGACAAGACCATCTTGGGTGGCCACATGACCTATGCCAAATACTCTTCTAAGATGCCTGAGTTCTTAAAAGGGTCTACTCCCAATATTTTCTCTGACCAGTTTGCAGGCGGAGCCCTTATGGATCTGGGTGTCTATCCCCTCTACTTTGCAATCGGCCTCTTCGGTCAACCTGAATCAGTAACCTATCAGGCGCGGCAATTGCCTAATTCAATCGATTTGAACGGACATGGTAACTTGGTTTATTCTGACTTTGTCATCGGCATTCAAGCCGGCAAAGATGTGACCAGCAATCTTCCTGCTGAAATCTACACAACAGATGGCACCCTCTTTCTGAGTGGCATTGAAGCCGTTAACGAGGCTGTTTTTCAAGACCATTCTGGAAACAGCTACCAGCTTCTAATCACTCCTGCCCCTCATAACATGCTAGAAGAAGCCCAGGCCTTTGCTAGTATGATGACAGAAGGCGACCAGATACTTTACCAGACTTGGCTCCAAACTGGACAGATGGTCCATCAAGCCCTCTATGCTATGCGCCAAGATGCTGGAATACACTTTAAGGACGAAAACTAATATGACACTAGCATTCCCACCGCTCTGGCAAGAGCAACTCAAAACCCTCGGCTTTGAGCAACTCACTGAAATCCAAGAACGCCTCTTTGAGCCGATTACCCAAGGGGAGAACGTACTTGGAGTCAGCCCGACAGGAACTGGGAAGACTCTGGCCTATCTCTTCCCTAGTCTTCTCAAGCTAAAGCCTAAAAAAGCACAACAATTGCTGATCCTCTCCCCCAATACAGAATTGGCCGGACAAATCTTTGATGTCACTAAACAATGGGCAGAGCCTCTTGGACTCAGTGCTCAACTTTTCCTTTCTGGCTCTAGTCAAAAACGGCAAATCGAACGTCTCAAAAAAGGACCCGAAATTCTCATCGGAACTCCAGGCCGTATTTTTGAGTTGATCAAGCTCAAGAAAATCAAGATGATGAATGTCGATACCATCGTTCTGGACGAATTTGACCAACTTTTCAGCGACTCTCAGTATCACTTTGTCGACAAGATTTGTCACTACGCGCCACGAGATCATCAATTTATCTATATGAGTGCAACGACCAAGTTTGATCCAGAGCAAATCGAGCCCAATACCCTGACCATTCAGGTAGAAGGGCAAAGCTTGGACAATATCCAGCACTTCTATATGGAAGTGGACAAGCGAGAAAAGGTCGAACTCCTCAGAAAACTATCCAATGTCGAAGACTTTCGTGGCCTCGTTTTCTTCAATAGCTTGTCCGACTTAGGGAGCGCTGAAGAAACTCCAGTACCGAGAAGTTAGCGCTGTCTCACTTGCTAGTGACGTCAACGTCAAATTCCGGAAAGTCATTCTGGAACGCTTTAAGGATCATCAGCTGACACTCCTTCTGGCAACAGATTTGGTAGCGCGGGGAATCGATATCGACTCACTAGAATGTGTCGTCAACTATGAAGTTCCAAGAGATGCCGAAACCTACATCCACCGATCTGGGCGTACCGGACGCATGGGCAAAGAAGGCTATGTCATCACCTTGGTTAGCCATCCAGAAGAATTAAAAAGCTTGAAAAAATTAACCCCTGTTCGTCCTTTGATCCTTAAGGGAGCTCAACTCTATATAGGGGAAGAATAAGAAAATCGTTCGTAGTATTACGAACGATTTTTTTAATTACGATTGTAATAGAGGCGATGAGTTTCCACTTGGTGGTTTAAGAGTTCATCAACCGTCACAATGGTGTAGCCTTGCGATTGAAGGTATTGAATCACAGCTGGGAGAGCATTAATCGAAGTTTGGTGAATATCATGCATCAGGATAATTGATCCTGGTTTGACTTGTTTTTTCACCTCTGCTAAGATCGCTTCGGTGTTATGACTCTTCCAATCCAAGGTATCCACATCCCACATGATAAAGGCTTGATCCACTGCATATTGAATGGCACTATTAATCGAACCATAAGGAGGACGAGTAATCTTCGTTTGCACTCCAGTCACCTTTTGAATCACTTCTTTGGTATCCATGATTTCTTTTTGAGCTGACTCCAAAGGCAACTTAGTTAAGACAGGGTGGTTCCAAGTATGGATCCCGATTTCATGTCCTTCCTGACGGACCCGTTTAGCCACTTCTGGATAGGCAGAGACATTCTTCCCAAGCATAAAGAAAGTCGCTTTAACATGGTACTTGTTGAGGATATCCAGGGCTTGAGGAGTCGTCGATGGATCTGGACCATCATCAAAAGTCAAGGCAACCATCTTAGCGTGACGTTGGGTTTGGTAGGCCTCATAAGCTTCCCGATCTCCAGGATTCAGGCGAGCAGAATCAATCACATCATAGAGCTTCGAAAGGGGCATATCGAAGGTTTCCATGCCCTCAATAGTAACTGGAAGTGTGATAGAAAGAACACCTTGATTGTAGGTGAACTGCCAGCTTGCTATATCACTTGCTGAGACAGCTTGCATCAGCTCTTCAATTCGATCTTCCCCTAACTGTAGGAAGACCAGCTGAGAGCGCAACTCTGTTAAGAGGGTTTCTTTGGCTAGATCAGCATCCGTAAACAATTGGGAGAATTGGAAGACCGTCCCCTCATCCGTTAGATAAAGGAGGGGAAGTTTGTCGATCCCATCTTTGATGAACTTACCGTTTTTCCACTTGTACTGGGTCTTCTTCACCTGATAAGGATGAACCCCGACAAATGGGTCTTCTGAACGTTCAGTATGATAGAACAATAGTTCTTTTGCTTGCTGGTTCTTCTTCTCTTCTTGGGGAAGAGAGCCAACGTCAGCCAAAATTCTCTCTTTGACCACTGCGATAGGTTCTTCGTTATTTTTCGGGTAGTAGGCAGCAACATAAGATTGACCGACCATTCCTTTTTGAAGAATGGTATCTTTGTCTTTTTCAACTGCTTCTTCTTCCTGGATTGCTTTGGAAAACTGTTGATTATAATTTTTGATAGCGCGTGCTTCCTCAATCTTCTGATAAGCAAGATAAATTCCCCCGATGAAAAGGAGGTTGAGGAGGATGAGAATAAGTATTTTCAAGTAGGATTTCTTCATACTCTTATTATAGCAATTTTATCACCAAAAAACAGTAGAAAACTCTAGAATCTAGAAAATAAAACCTAAAATATGGTAGGGAAATTAAAGTAGCTCAGTCCTATCTCCTGTCACTTTGAACCGGCAACTTTCAAGCAGAAAAAAAGAACAGATGTGGTAACACCTGCTCTTTGTCACAAGTTATATGATGCTGATTATAAGGACTTTCACGAATCACTTCTACTTTGTAGCCATCTGGGTCCACAATAAAGTAATAGTTTGGAAGCGTTCCTGGCAAGCCTTTAGGATCTGTTACTTGGTAACCTTTTTCCTTATGCTCCGCATGAAGGGCTTCAAGGTCTGGCGTACTCAAGGCAACATGGGCAAAGCCATCTCCAATGACGTAAGGACCATGATCATAGTTGTAAGTTAATTCCAACTCATAGTCATCCCCTTCTAAACCAAGATAAACAATCGTAAATTTGTATTCAGGAAAATCTTTGCGACGCAATTCCTTAAAGCCAAACGCATCTGCATAAAAGGCAATTGATTTTTCTAAATTCTCCACACGCAAACAAGTGTGTAACATTTTTGAAGCCATACGACACCTCTTTCTTTTTTTACTATTATACACTAGTCAGGCAAAAATAGCGATTATTTGAAATAGATGAAAAAAGAGGCTGGGACAAAAGTCCTAGCCTCTCAATTGTCTTTGGATTATCGAACAAGACGCAGTGGTTGAGTGGGCTCTACTACGCTGATTTTATCAGCTTTTACAGCCCTACTCAACTGTGCGGAGGTGAGACGACGAAATCGAATTCTAACGAATTACCGATTTCTGTCCCACTCTCTTACTTGTTTTTCGTTGATTTAGAAGTTGATTTCTTTTTACTATCTGACTTGGTTGCTAGTTTGACCTCGAAAATAGCACCTTTCGGCTTGTTATCTCGAACAGTAATGGTGCCATTAAAGGCTTCTACGATTTGCTGGCTAAGGATAGTCCTAAACCAAAACCACCCTTTTGACGCGTCCGCGCCTTATCCACTCGGTAGAATCGATCAAATATCCGCTTTTTATCTTCGTCTGCAATCCCTGGTCCATTATCCTCTACCCGAAGATAGAGATAGCGATCCTTGAATTGGGCGACAAACCGTATCTTTCCTTCTTCTTCTGTGTATTTGAGGGCATTGTCATACAAAATGGTCATCAGCTGTTTCAGGAGGACCTTGTCAGACACCAGACTCCTTTCGACATGATTCTCATACTCGAAGATTTTATCATTTTCCTCGGCAATGATTTCGTAATTGGCAAAGGTTTGGTCGAAAAAAGAGGGAGGGATTTCACAAAACTCAGGTTTAATCCCATCATCTCGACGGGCTAAGTTTAAGAGATTGGTCGTCAGTAAGCGCATATTGCGAACCTCATCCAAAGAGGAGGCGATATTCTCACTGGATTCCATAATTGTTGCCTCTGGCTTTCGGAACAGGGTTTCCAAACGATTTTGCAAAACGGCTAAAGGTGTCCGCAATTCATGAGAAGCATTTTCGACAAAAGCCTTCTGCCGATTCATGCTCTCTAAGAGAGGTTTCACACTCATTTTAGCCAGAAAGATACTTGCAAAGAGGGAAATGCCCCAAAAGCAAATCATGACCAAGGCGATTTGGCTCTCGTGTTTTTCACTAGTCTGCTCCAACTGGCTGATATTGGTCATGATCACGGCGTATTTCACCCCATCAATATAATCATCAGGATCAATATCAACCAAATAAGCCCGATAGCTTTCCTTCTGCTTATAATGGTTGGTGATTTGAATCTGCTTGATCTTGTTTAAATAGCTGCGACTAAAGGTCACTGTTTTTAGATCCAGAAAACCATTATCCGTCGTCACATTTTCAAAATTATCATTCAAGAGGATGGCTGTACTATTGGAAGTGACCGATGGTCTAGGACCATCCTCGGGATCAGGTTCATCATCTTCTAGTCGGTCATCATCTGGTTCGTCTCTTCCCATCCCATTTCCGGTACGATTGGCCAAGCTAATGATGGAATAACGATCTTTACTCAGCATCTTTAAATTTTCATCAACCGTTGTATAGAGACTTGACCGCATCACTTGAATAATAATCAAGGTCATGGTTGAGAAAATCAAGGTAAAGAGTCCGAAATAGCGGATGAAATAAGAAAAGTCATCCGCATTAACAGTTTTTTTAATTTTATTGAGCATCTTTCAGAATGTACCCCACGCTACGCAATGTTTGGAGATTTTTTGCAAAGTCTGTTCCTTTTAACTTCTTACGAATCTTAGAAACATACACTTCAACAACCGAAATGGTCGTATCGCTATCAAATCCCCAAAGTCGATCAAAGATTTGTGTTTTGGGCAGGATAACATTTTGATTTTGAAGGAAATAGACCAAAAGGTCAAATTCTTTCCCTAATAGCTCCACTTCTTTCCCTTCAACAAGCGTAGAGTTTGTCGAGAGATTAACGGTTACATTTCCATAAGAAAGGGTATTTTCATTGACCTTACCAGAGCGCTTCAACAATGCTTGGATCCGCATCTTGAGTTCTTCTAGGTAGAATGGCTTGGTCAGGTAGTCATCTGCTCCCAACTCAAACCCATGGCCCTTATCGTCCAAGCTCTCTTTGGCTGTCATAATCAATACTGGAGTGGAGACACCCTTATCTCTCAATTCTTTCAGAACTTGGAAACCATCTTTTTCAGGAAGCATGAGGTCAAGCAAAATGAGGTCGTAGATCCCACTTTCAGCCTCATAAAGGCCTTCGTCTCCATCAAAGACTTGCATGACATCTGCAAAGTCATCTAAAAAATCAAATACTGAATTAGACAAACCGAGGTCGTCTTCGACTAATAGAATCTTAATCATGTGTACTTTCTCCTTCTCATTCTTCCATACAGGGATGACGAGTATTTTCTACTCTATTATAACATGACCGGGCTTCATTCAGTAGCATTCAGATAGCGATTTCAACTTTTTTCTTAGCCTGCTGTCCCTGTCTCATCCTTTGATGAATCATTTGTATTACTTGTCGATTTTTTTGAAGAGGATTTCTTGGAGGACTTTTTACTCGATTTACCATTTTGTTGGTTGTCTTGTTGACCTTGAGGCCCTCCATCTTGTGGTGGTTGGCCATTCCTATTCCCTTGTCCTGGTCCACCGTTTGGCCATCTTGCGGGGGCATACCGCCTGGTCCACCACCAAAGCCATCTTGTCCTTGACCACCTTGTGGTCCCTCTCCTTGTGGTGGTTGGCCATTCATTTGTCCTTGTCCTGGTCCGCCATTTTGTCCATCAAAACCTTGTGAGTTAGAAGGTCCATTTTGTTCTTGATGATTCCCATGGCTATTTTGTCCTTGATGGTTTTGGGCAGGCTGGTTACTATTTTGTGTAGTTACAGCTGCTTGTTGGCGTTGGGAAGTTGTATTGGCTGTCGCCAATATTCCCAAGCCAAATCCACCAGTCATCCCAACGATGAGTCCTCCTGTTGCTGCGGCAGTTGCCCACCACTTAGGACTTTTCTTAACGACAATCATTTTTTCAGTTCTTTCTTGCTTTTGTTCATTCGAAGCTTGCATTCTTTCCATTCCTTAAATTATTTATTTAAACAAGGCCTTTGTTTAGATAGGGATAGTTTACCTATTCTTCCTTAATCGTGACTAAATTTTTTCTTAAACTTTCCTAAAATGAGGATGGAGACAATTGTCACAGCTGAATAGAGGACTTGACAGGCTTACCTTCTTTTTTGTAGAATAGTTACCATAAAATAAAAGTGAGGTTTACTGTTTTGAAAAAAATAGAATCAATGACATTAATTGCTCTTGGAGCGGCTTTGATTGCTGCCCTATCACCTTTTACAATCCCCCTCGGACCCATTCCTATCACGCTTCAGACTTTAGCCATTGGATTGATCGCCAGCATCTATCGTCCAAAAGAAGCCACCCTTTCCGTTCTCATTTACCTCCTCTTAGGTGCCATTGGACTTCCCGTCTTTGCAGGTGGTCATGGAGGCATCGCTTCCTTCTACGGTCCCACTGCCGGATTCCTTTTCTTCTTTCCTCTTCGTGCTTTGGTTACCTCTATCTTTGCTGGCCAAAAGGGACAGCCCATTCGTATTTTCCTGGCTAACGCTTTAGGAGAAGTCGTTCTCTTTATTGGGGGTGCCCTAGGGTTTATGCTCATTGCCCATAAATCTTTAGATTTCGCAGTAAAATTTGTCGTCTTACCTTTTGTGGTGCCAGATTTGATTAAGATGACATTGACAACTATTTTCGCAGTCATTCTTTATCGAAATCTCAAGCATCTCCCTTATTTCAAAAAAGCAAAATAAAAACTCTTAGAGAGGCCTGCAAACCTGCAGGTTCCTCTCTAGGAGCTTTTTTCTTTATTTTGTAGCTAGAAGGGTTGCTTCAACAGCTGCTTTCTCCCGTTCGATCAGATCGATACGAGCCGCGATTTCTTTGATTCCCATCTTGATATTACGGCTGATCGCCATATCATCCAATTGAGGCACAAAGAAGGCCTTGTATTCATTCAACCGTTCACGGGTCTTGAAACAGTTAGCTGGGTAGATGACAAACTTATCAAAGCTCATATCACCACCGAGTGCCTTCTTGATCCAATCCCAGTTTTCACGCGCCCAAGTCCAGGTTCTACCTTGGGTAAAGTCATCGTGCAAGAAGTTGTAGTACCAGCTCATAGCCAAGTCCTGAGGTTTCACCACATCCTTGTTCTTCCACCCCTTCAATAGATCTTCCAAGGTCTCCGCATCTTTGGTGTAAGAAAGTGCAGCCGCCAACTGGCGTTTAAAGTTTCCATCAACTGTCTTCACATAGGTATCCAGATATTGTTGGCTAAGCTCCTTGGTTTCCTGGTGCTTGATTTGGTTGACCAAGATTTGCAAGCGAATGGCAGCTGGAAGTTTTTCTAGATCAGCTGCGTGCGCTTCGAAGATAGCGCTCGCTTGAGCTTTTGCAGCTTCATCATTGGCCTTGATCATATTAGCAATCATTAGCTGACGAACTTTCGTCTTCTTCTGATTCACCAGGCTTAGCTTCCAGTCCCAAGCGTTCGAAGTTGTAACGGTTCATCCGTTTCAACAACTCATGGAAGGCTACTTCTGTTTCAGTTCCTTCATCCACAAAGAGACTGATTCCGCTCAAGACGCTCGAAACAGCAGAAACAACCAGGAAGGAAGTTTCTTCTGTCAAGTGTTCAATCACTGGCAAGAGGCTTGCATAAGAAATTTGACCACTTTCTGCTAAGAGACGACGTTCTTGAACCACTTGTAATTTTGAAGTGCTATCTAAGTTAGCAAGTTCAGCAAGGATGTCTTCTAACAATTCCCCACGGTAGTCACTGATATAGTGAGCTGTATTTTCTGTATTGAAGCGAAGAGCTCCGCTGTTAGCTGCTTTCAAGGCACTGTAGTTTGGAATTTCTAAGACTTCTGTATCCAAGGTATCTGGAATACCTGTCCAGTTGCTATTTAAAGGAACAACCCACTTACGGCCTTTTTCTTCTCTTTCTCCGATGAAGAACTGCTCTTGACGGATGATCAAGGTATCGTTTTCTACAACAGCTGAGACAACAGGGTATCCTGGTTGCTCCAACCAAGAATCCATAAAGGCTGCTACATCACGACCTGAAGCTTGCCCAAGAGCATCCCAAAGGTCACGACCGATGGTGTTGCCGTATTGGTGTTTTTCAAAGTAAATCTTCAACCCTTTACGGAAGGCGTCATCGCCTAACCAACGGCGAAGCATGTGCATGAGACGGCTACCCTTAGCGTAAACGATGGCTGGGTCAAAGAGGGTATTAATCTCGTCAGGGTGTTTGACTTCCACATGGACGGATTGAACGCCATCTGTAGCATCGCGTTTCAAGGCAGCAGGCACACCAGTTGTTTGGGAAGTCTTCAAAGATATTCCAGCTTGGTTCGATGGCATCCAAGCTGACATATTCCATCATATTGGCGAAGCTTTCATTCAACCAGAGGTCATCCCACCATTTCATGGTCACGAGGTTTCCGAACCATTGGTGAGCCAATTCGTGAGCCACCACCAAGGCTACTGTTTGACGGCTTTGGGCTGTCGAGTTTTCATCTACAAGGAGATAAACTTCACGGTAGGTTACCAAGCCCCAGTTTTCCATCGCTCCTGAAGAGAAGTCTGGAAGAGCGATATGAAGAGATTGAGGGATTGGATACTTCACGCCATAATAGTCTTCATAAAATTCAATGGCACGAACGGCAATATCCAATGAGAAGTCCAAGTTTTCTAATGGGTGAGCTTTGGTAGAGTAGACACCGACTAGGGTTCCATTCTTGGTCTTAGCTGTCACCCCTTGGAGGTCTCCAGCCGCAAAGGCCAAGAGATAAGACGACATACGTGGAGTTGTGTCAAACTTCCAAATACCTGTTTCTTTGCGGTTTTCCACATCGATTTCAGGCATGTTAGAAAGAACGATTTCTCCCTCTTCTTGGTCAAACTTCACAGCCAAATCAAAGGTCGCTTTGGCTTCTGGCTCATCCACACTTGGGAAGGCTTCACGCGCAAAATGGCTCTCAAACTGAGTAGAGATCACTTCCTTCTTCACACCATCTACTGTGTAGTAAGAAGGATAAATTCCTGTCATATTGTCTGTGATCTTACCAGAATAGGTCAGAGTAACTGTCACTTGACCTGTTCCTTCCAATTCAACATAGACTGCTTCATTGTCATCATCCACCGTAAATGGACGGGCTTGACCTGCTACTTCTACTGTTTCGATGGTCAAATCCTTTTGGTGAAGAGAGATGCGAGTCTCTTTTGCTTCTCCGCTAATGATCACTTTCCCTGAGAAAGTTTTACTAGAGCGGTTCAAATCTAAGAATAGATCGTAGTGCTCAGGTACAAATGTATCAATAAAATGTGCAACTGCTTGCATGAGTAACTCCTTCTTCATTTTTTTCTCACCTTCTATTCTATCATAAATCCTACTAACTGTAAGGTAAGAGGGGGCAAAACCAGATCTACAAAAGACAAAAGTCTGAGATCATGACCTCAGACTTACTTTTCTTATAATTCCACAATTTTTTTCCAGTTTCGAAGTAGACAACCCACTCACAGATATTTTTTTAGCGTAATCACCAATACGCTCCAAGTAGTTGATGACTTGGAAGTAATCACGTCCAGTGATAATCAAGTCAGGATTATGCTTGATTTCTTCCGTTGCCAACTCTTGAATACGATCATAATACTCATTAATCTTTTCATCGCGAGTTGCTACTTCATAGGCCGTTTCAACATCCCCTTTTAAGTAGAGCTCCAAGGTTGCTTCAACAAAGTCTTTGACTTCTCGACCCATTTTGCTGATTTCTTCTTCTACAACCTTACTACGAAGTTCTCCCTTCATACGGATGGTTGCTCGAGCGATAGATACCGCATGGTCTCCCATACGCTCAACGTCAGATACAGCTTTTAAGACTGTCATCACCATCCGAAGGTCCTGAGAAACCGGTTGTTGAAGGGCAATCATCTCAAAGGATTTGCGCTCCAACTTCACTTCATACTCATTAATCTCTGCATCATCTTCGATAACCTGACGTGCCAGATCACGGTCATGAGTGACAAAAGCTCGAACCGTGCGGTTGATCTGGGTCAAGACTTCATTTCCCATGGCATAAAACTGGTTATGAAGCTTTTCTAAATCTTCTTCAAATTGTACGCGTAACATTTACTTTCCCTTTCTTATCCAAACTTCCCTGATACATAATCTTCTGTTTCCTTACGAGCAGGGTTCAAGAAGATTTTTGAGGTGTCATCATACTCGATGAGGTCCCCATCCAAGAAAAAGGCCGTTCTATCCGAAATCCGACTAGCTTGCTGCATAGACCGCGTCACCAAGAGCATGGTATAACGATCCTTCAAACCATAAAGTGTTTCTTCAATCTTTCCAGCAGAAATCGGGTCCAAGGCTGAGGTCGGCTCATCCAAGAGGATAATCTTAGGGCTGGTTGCCAATACACGCGCCACACAAACCCGTTGTTGTTGCCCCCCTGATAACCCAATCGCTGAATCATGGAGACGATCCTTGACCTCATCCCAAATAGAAGCATTTTTCAAAGAGGTTTCGACTGCTTCATCCAAGACTTGCTTGTCCTTGACCCCATTGATCATGAGTCCGTATGTGACATTGTCATAGATAGACATAGGGAAGGGGTTGGGCTGTTGGAAGACCATCCCGATTTCCTTACGAAGTTCTACTGTATCTGTCCGAGGACTATAGATATTGTGACCATTGTAAATGACGGTTCCTGTCGTCGTTACCTCATGGTTCAAATCTCCCATTCGGTTGATAGCTTTGAGCAGGGTAGACTTCCCAGATCCAGAAGGACCGATTAAACCCGTGATTTCTTTAGGGGTGAAATCCAGTGACACACTATTCAGTGCCTTTTTCTTATTGTAATAAACCGACAAGTCCTTGACTTGCAAAATTGGTTCTGTCATGTTTTCATCCTTATGTTGTTTCAATGTTGCCAAATCCTATCCAAAGTGACCAGACACATAATCGTTGGTCGATTGCAGTTTTGCATTTTGGAAAATGTTGGCTGTTTTATCATACTCGATCAAATCGCCTAGATAGAAGAATCCTGTATAATCGCTAGCACGAGCTGCCTGTTGCATGCTGTGGGTCACGATGATAATAGTATAGTCCTTCTTCAACTCTAGCATGGTTTCTTCCAACTGAGCAGTCGCGATAGGATCCAAGGCTGAAGCTGGCTCATCCATGAGCAAAATCTCTGGTTTAACGGAGATGGCCCGAGCGATACAAAGGCGTTGCTGTTGACCACCTGAAAGCGTCAAAGCAGACTTGTGCAAGTCATCCTTGACCTGATCCCAGAGGGCTGCTTGCTTCAAAGATTTTTCGACGATTTCGTCCAAGACCTTCTTGTCTTTAACACCTGCCCGCTCGTGGGGGAAGGTGATATTGCGGTAGATAGACTTGGCAAAGGGATTTGGTCGTTGAAAGACCATTCCGATATGCTTTCTCATTTCATAGACATTGATATCTGGACGGTTAACGTCAATCCCTTCGTACCAGATTTCCCCAGTCACACGCGCAATATCAATGGTATCGTTCATCCGGTTCAAACTTCTAAGATAGGTAGATTTCCCAGATCCAGAAGGACCGATCAAAGCTGTGATTTTATTCTTCTCAAATTGCATATCCACGCCTTTGATGGATTCATTTGAACCATAGTAGACATGCAGATCTTTGGTCGAAAGGACCACTTTTTCTTCAGGAAAAGTAATGATATGTTTCTCATCCCAATTGTACTTTGACATTTCTTCTCCTTTTATGCTGAGGTTAATTTCTTATGGAGGTAAGTACCGAGCTTACGCGCTCCAAAGTTGAAAATCAAAATGAAGATCAACAAGACTGCAGCCGATCCAGCGGATACTTCAATCGCATCTGGAATGGTTCCTTCACTATTGACCTTCCAAATGTGCACCGCTAGAGTTTCTGCTTGACGGAAAATAGAGATCGGACTGGTGACACTAAAGAGGTTCCAGTTGCTCCAATCTAAGGCCGGGGCAGACTGACCAGCAGTATAAATCAAGGCAGCTGCTTCCCCAAAAATCCGCCCAGAAGCTAGTACGACACCCGTAATAATACTTGGTAAGGCTTCAGGTACCACCACGTGAATCACGGTTTCCCAACGAGATATTCCAAGCGCAAGCCCAGCTTCTCTCTGTGTATGGTGGACATTCTGCAAACTATCTTCAATGTTTCGTGTCATCTGTGGCAGGTTAAAGACCGTCAAGGCCAAGGCTCCAGAAATAATCGAGAAGCCATATTGGAACTGCACTACAAAGACCAAGTAACCAAATAGACCGACTACAACCGATGGTAGAGAAGACAAGATCTCAATACAGGTCCGAACCAAATTGGTCAATGGGCCCTTCTTGGCATACTCTGACAAGTAGATCCCTGCCCCTAATGAAAGTGGGAAGGAAATAATCAAGGTAATGACTAAGAGGAAGAAGGAATTATAGAGCTGAATCCCAATCCCTCCCCCTGCTTGGTAAGAAGAGGATTTGCTGGTCAAGAAGGTCCAAGACACATGCGGCAACCCTCTAACCAGGATATAGAGAATCAAAGAAGTAAGAATAGTGACAATAATTCCAGCAATTGCATAGAGAACCCCTGTCGCTATCTTATCTATTTTTTTAGCGTGCATAGTTCTTCTTACCTCTTTCTTTCGTGATCAATTTGATAACGCTGTTGAATGCCAAACTCATCAGCAAGAGCACCAAGGCAAGTGACCAGAGAACGTTGTTGTTAACAGTTCCCATAACCGTATTTCCGATACCCATGGTCAAGATAGAGGTCAAGGTGGAAGCTGGCGTTGTTAAAGAATTTGGAACAACCGCTGAGTTTCCGACCACCATCTGAATAGCCAAGGCTTCACCGAAGGCACGGGCCATTCCAAAGACAACTGCTGTAAAAATACCTGAGCGAGCCGCCTTTAAGGTGACATGCCAAATCGTTTGCCAACGAGTCGCTCCCATAGCCATACTCGCTTCCCGATAGTGACGAGGCACTGCCCGTAAGCTGTCTGTTGTCATAAAGGTCACAGTTGGAAGAATCATGACAAAGAGGACAAAGACACCTGACAAGATCCCAAATCCTGTCCCACCAAAGATGGAACGAACAAATGGAACCACCACTTGCAAACCAATAAATCCGTATACAACAGATGGAATCCCTACCAACAATTCAATGGCTGGTTGTAAGAGACGAGCTCCCTTTGGAGAAACTTCTGTCATAAAGACTGCCGCACCAATGGCAAAGGTGTCGCCACCAAGGCAGACAAAAGGGTTACAATGAAGGAACCCAAGATCATTGGCAAAGCACCAAATTCTTTTCCAGATGGATTCCATGTGGATCCGAAAAGGAAACTAAAGACATTGACCTTGTTGACAAAGAAGGTCGATAATCCCTTTTGGGCTACAAAAATCAAAATCAAAGCTACGACAAAGACAATCAAACTCATACAGCAGAAAGTAATGGTTTTACCAAATTTTTCCAACCGAGAATTATTGGACTTTGCGAGCATTTTTTTTGCTACTTCGTTCATGTTTTACCTAATTCTTCTTATTTCTTCGTAATATTACCGTCAAGATCACGGCTGACTTTCATATCATTGATTGGGATATAGCCCATCTTACCAACGATTTCCTGCTGGACCTCATCTGTCATCATGTAGTCCAAGAATTTCTTAGCCAATTTACTTGGCTCTCCCTTGGTATACATATGTTCGTAAGACCAGATTGGCCAGTTATTGTTCACCACGTTTTCCTTAGTTGGTTCATAGCCATTTAACTTCATGGTTTTAACACTATCATCCACGTAGGTAAAGGCCAAATAAGAAATGGCACCTGGAGTCTGGGAAACAATGTTTTTCACCATTCCATTTGAATCTTGTTCCTGAGCTTGTTTTGGATCTTTCCCATTCATGATGATATCATCAAACACAGCACGGCTACCAGATCCTACAGCCCGGTTCACAATGGTAATTTCCAGGTCCTCACCACCCAATTGCTTCCAGTTGGTATATTCACCAGTAAAAATCTTACGCAATTGTTCGGTTGTTAAATCGTCAACAGAAATATTCTTATTGGCAATAATGGCTGTTCCCGCTACTGCTACTTGATGGTCTACCAAGCTAGAAGCATCGATGCCATCTTTTTCTTCCGCAAAGAGGTCACTATTTCCAATGTCGACAGCTCCTGATTGGACCTGAGACAGACCTGTACCAGATCCACCCCCTTGGACATTGACAATCTTACCGGGATGTTCTTCTATATAACGATCTACTACCCCTTCAACTAACGGTTGTAGAGCTGTCGATCCAACAGCTGTAATCGCTTCTCCACGGTCAATCCAAGATGCACAGGCAGATAGAGAAACTGCAAGTGCTACTGTTGCTAGCCCAAGGACTAGCTTTTTGCATTTATTCAATGTAAGTCTCCTTGAATCATAATCAAATATCGTTTAAATTTTATCTCTAAACACTTGGTCATCTTCTAGTATTCTAGCAAGAATCACTCTATTTCCACTATAACATAGAAAGACCGCATTTCCTAATAATTTATCTAAATCTCAGGCCTTTTGGAAAGAAATTTTTCAAGGTACGGCCCGTTACTTTAGCAAAGCCTAAACCATTGCCTCCAGCTAAGACTTGATACCATCCATTGGTATAGTCCTGCTCCAGTTGAATGGTCTCCCCAGCTGCGTACTTGATGAAGTCTTGATCTGATAAGCTGACCGCTTTCTTCACTTGCTCTGGCTTCAGAGCTAGGCCTAAGGCAAAGCTAGGTTCAAAGCGATTTTTCTTGAAGGTTCCAAGGTGCAAGCCATTGCGAGCAATCTTGACCTTTTTCAAATCAGGAAGTCCAACCGGCAATAGATAAAGCTGATCTCCAAAACATTGGTAGAGGCCCTCCAAGTCCATGGCCAAGCAGTCCTTGGCAAAAGCTTGCCACAACTTTTTCTGCTCAGCCGTTAGATTGGAACGGCCTTCCTTGATCTTCTTGACTTCAGGCTCTCCCTGATAATGGTATTTAGCAACAAATTGCCCTTCCCCTTTGAAACGATGAGGGTACATCCGAGCTGTTTCAGGATGGCCGATCCCTTCTACCATGCCATTGATTTTTTCAATCGGTAGCAATTCCAGCTCATATTCGTCTAAGAGCCAAGAGACAATTTCTTCGTTTTCTTCTGGTGCCCAGGTACAAGTCGAATAAACCAGTTGCCCCCCTGGTGCCAGCATCTTGAGGGCATCTGTTAAGATTTCTCTCTGGAGACCAGCACATTGAGCTGGATAATCAGGATGCCAATAGTCCATAGCATCTGGTTGCTTTCGAAACATTCCTTCACCAGAGCATGGTGCGTCCAAAACAATCAAATCAAAATAGGCTGGGAAAACCTTAGCCAAGCGATTGGCCGATTCATTGGTCACCACGACATTACGGGCTCCAAAGCGTTCGACATTCTCGACCAGAATCTTGGAGCGCCCCTTGTGGATTTCATTGGAAACAAGGAGTCCTTGATTGTCTAAATAAGAGAGCAAGTGGGTCGTCTTACCACCCGGTGCTGCCGCAAGATCCAAGACCTTCATACCTGGTTTTGGATGGGCTACTTGGGCTACCATTTGGGCAGCCGGTTCTTGCGAATAGACCAGTCCAGTGACATGGGCAACGGATTTACCCGACACCTTGCCATAGTAACTCCAAGGCATGCCTGGAATAGGGGCATCTCCACTGATTTGCTCCGCCTTTAATGGATTAGTCCGATAGGCAGATACGGCCTGCTCGTCAAAGGTTTGAAAGAAGGCCTCAGCCTCCTCTCCAAGTAGTTGATCATATTTTTCTTTAAATCCTTGAGGAAAGGTCATGCGTGTGTTCCTTTCTTCAAAAAGGGTTGAATCTCATCTAGCTTACAGGTTGGCACCATCATGATGGGCTCCAAAGTCTCATAGTTGGGTTCTTTTCCTTCTAGAGTCAAAACAGAGTAACCTAGGCACTCGCCCATGATGGCTGCTGCTGCATAGTCCCATGGCCAGATATAGCTGAAGTAGCCTAAAATACCACCGGATAAAATCTTGGTAAAGCTGATACCAGCACTCCCATAGACCCGAATCCCTAAGCATTCTGCCCCCAGATCCGCCATGCCCCAAGCGTTGGACTTGAGCATGCCAACATTGGAAGCCACTAATAAATCGCTAAGGGGACGATTTTGAAAGGGTTTCAGTTTTTGCTCATTGCAAAAGACTCCAAAATCCATTCCACCAAAAAAGAGATGATCCCGCATGACATCATAAATCAAGCCAAATTGGCCAATCCCTTCTTCAAAATAAGCGACCATAACAGCAAAGTCTTCTTTTTGGGTCACAAAATTATTGGTCCCATCAATGGGATCAATCACCCAGACCTTACCGGAACGAATAGGTGCACGAAAGTCATCCTCTTCCGCAAAAATGTGGTCTTCTGGATAGGCTTCTAAAATCTTGCCAACCAAGGTTGCTTGCACTTCTTGGTCCATTTGAGTCACCAAATCCGTCGGATTTGTTTTGACTGTGATTGCTAGCTGATCATGCAGGTGTTCTCTAAGATAGCTTCCTGCTTCTTTGACAATGGTCTTAGCAAATTCTAATTTATTAATCAATCGAAAACCATCCTTCCCCTTTTTCTTTCGCAACTTTAGTTGCGCGATAAAGTGAGTAGCCACTGACCTCTTCAAATTCTTTGCCCAGACGCTTTTCTTCGCCAATACTTGGGACAACTTTCTTAAAGGCCTTATAGGCTTCTAGGTAGATGCGGGCATCTGCCTTTTGTTCATAGGCTTGTTCAACCTGATTAAAAAAAGAAAGCACCGAAGCAAGCTCTTCAGTGCTCCACGATAAATCGAGTGGGTAACTATAATTCTTATTCATATTAATGGATCTCCGCTCTTAGTGTAGCAGATCTTAACTCTTCCTTACGATATCCTCGAGGGAGAAATGCACGGATTTCATCCTCATTAAAACCGATTTGCATCCGTTTCTTGTCTAGAATAATTGGGCGACGCAAAAGACTAGGATTTTCCTCAATCAACTTGATCAAAGCAGAAATCGATAAATCCTCTACATCAACATTTAACTTCTGAAAAATTTTAGAACGAGTTGAAATAATATCGTCTGTACCGTTCTCAGTTAGAGCTAAAATATTACGCAACTCCTCATTTGTTAAAGGACTCGTCATAATATTGTGTTCCTTAAAAGGAACCTCATGTTTTTCTAACCAAGCCCGGGCCTTTCGACAGGATGTACAACTCGGAGACAAAAATAATGTAATCATGTTCTTCTCTTCTTTTTTTGGACACACTTAGCTGACTCTATTATACAAAATTATTCCGCGCTTGCATAGTGATTTTTTAATTTAGACAAAGAAAATTCTCCCCTTAAGGGAGAATTTCTAACAAAAATTATCTGGTCCATTGACGAGCCAGGATCTCGTCCTGATGCAGTTGCTCGACGAGGGCTTCTACACTGTCAAATTTGACCATTTCTCGAATCTTGTCTAACCAAAAAATCCGAATCGTATGTCCATAAATATCTTTTGAAAAATCAAAGATATTGGCTTCAAAGCGAAGTTCCGTCCCATCAAAGGTCGAGTTTTTCCCTACAGAGGCCATCCCCCGGTGACGTTTCCCTAGCACTTCTACTTCGACGACATAAACACCATCTTGAGGAAGATGGGTGCGATCGATAGGCGCCAGATTGGCTGTTGGAAAACCAATGGTGCGACCCCGTGCATCCCCATGGACTACAATGCCACGACTGGATAAGGGATAACCTAAAAGATCAGCTGCTTCTTTGACCTGGCCAGATGCAATGGCCTGCCGAATACGAGTTGAGCTAATTTTTTCGTCCTGGTCTAGGACAGGTGGAACGACGATGACTTGACCCTTAAATAGGTTCCCAAATCACTAGCTACTTTCTTGTCGCTACCAAAGCTATAATCAAAACCTGCCACTAAGACACGCGCCCGAAGTGCAGTTAGGTAGGCCGCAACGAATTCTTGGGCCGTATGAGCCGCGAAATCACTGGTAAAATCAATGAGATAAAGATCATCGACTCCAAGTTCTTCCATTCGTTTAAAGCGTTCCTCTGGATTTTGAAGGTGGAGGAGTAATTCTGGTTGGTAACGGGCAAAGGCCAATTTTGGAGATTCTGGAAAGGTCAAGACAGCTACTCGAAGTCCTTGCTCATCCGCAATGGCGCGAGCTGTCCGAAAGAGCTCCTGATGCCCTCTGTGAAGACCGTCAAAATAGCCCAAGACAAGAACTGTATCTGCTTGAGCTTTTATTTCTTTTTCACTAGTTACATAACAAATGTTCATGAATTTATTGTAACACACTTTCTGTCAGAAAAACCTTGCGAGGTTTGTAAAGTTCTTCCCTTTTCTCTAAAATGGCCACTAATTTTCCTTGGTAAAAAGCAGCCAACTCTTTGGAGTCACTCTCAACCGGAATAAAGCGTCCAACTTGGACTTCGCTAACCTCTTCGACTGTCAGCTCCACTTTTTCCAGATCTCCGGTGCCAATCTCAAGTGGGCGAAGGAAGCTCAAATCTCCTTGCCCCACTTTTTCAGCCACTTCTTCTAAGGTCAGGGCATCATCCAGTGACAAACCGGCAGCACTGGTTCGTGTTAAGTGGGACATGTGAGCCGCATAGCCCAGTTTTTGACCAAGGTCCACCGACAAGGTCCGGATATAGGTTCCCTTGCTGCATTTAACTCGGAAACGAAAACGGGCTAGACTTTCTTCATAGCTAATCTCACTGGTGCGCGTGAATTCATAAATCGTCACCTGTCGGACAGGACGTTCCACTTCTTCTCCTGCCCGCGCATATTCATAGAGCTTACGCCCATTGACCTTGACCGCTGAATACATAGGCGGCACCTGCTCCATCTCTCCCACCATCTGGGCAATCATACGGTCCACCTCTGTTGCATCTAAAGGTGCTTCCACTGGGGTTCGCTCTAGGACATCCCCGCTGGCATCCTCCGTTGTGGTAGAAATCCCAAAGTGATTTCGCCCTCATAGACCTTGCCTTCATCTTGCATAAATTCGACCATCCGGGTCGCCTTGCCAACTGCAATCGGAAGCACTCCCACCACATCAGGATCCAGCGTTCCCCCATGGCCAATCTTCTTGGTACCTAAGATTTTTCTCAGTTTAAAAACCGCATCATGGGAGGTCATTCCTGCTTCTTTTTTTAAGTTGATAATTCCGTCCATCTGATTTGCTCTTTCTAACTCATGTGTGACCATCCGGGCCACCGACCCTTTATTATACCATGAAACGAGACTTCTTGTCCCTGTTTCCCCCTTCCTGATGAGCTTCCAAAAAATCCCGTAGCAGATTTCAGACTTTTTAAAATGGGTTTGATACAATAGAAAGCGAAAGAAGGTGTAACATATGTTAATGTATGATGTTATTGTGATTGGATTTGGTAAAGCTGGTAAAACTCTTGCAGCGAAATTATCAAGCCAAGGAAAAAAAGTCGCTCTGATTGAAAGAGCAAGTCTATGTATGGTGGTACTTGTATCAATATCGCTTGTATTCCAACTAAGACCTTGATCGTCGCAGCGGAAAAAGGCTTGGATTTTGAACAAGCTATGAGTGAAAAAAATGCGGTCACTACTCGTCTCAACGGCAAGAACTACGCAACGATTGCTGGAACGGGTGTAGACATTATCGATGCGACAGCCCGCTTTGTGTCCAACAAGGTCATCGAAATTCAAGTTGGAGATGAAAAGGAAGAATTGACAGCTGAAACCATTATTATCAATACTGGTGCTGTGCCAACTATCCTTCCAATCCCAGGATTGGCTGAAAGTAAATTTGCAGTGGATTCAACCGGTATTCAACGTTTGGAAAACCTACCAAAACGCCTGGGCGTCCTTGGTGGTGGACCAATCGGATTGGAATTCGCCCACCTCTACAATACCTTGGGTAGCCAAGTAACAGTATTGGATGCTTCTGAAGCATTCTTGCCACGGATCGAGCCAAGCATCGCAGCTCTTGCAAAAGGCTACCTGGAAGAAGATGGTATTCAATTCTTGCAAGGCGTTCATACCCAAGAAATCAAAGATGGCCAAAACAGCTTAACCGTTGTAACGGATAAGGGAGACTTCGAGTTCGATATCCTTCTCTACGCAACAGGACGGAAGCCAAACACAGTTGGACTTGGTCTTGAAAACACAGATATCCAAGTCACTGATCGTGGGGCAATCCAAGTCAACCGTCATTTGGAAACCAGCGTCCCTGGTGTCTTTGCAGTTGGGGATGTCAATGGTGGTCCTCAATTCACTTACATGTCACTCGATGACTTCCGCATTGTCTTCAACTATCTCACAGGTGATGGTAGCTACAATCTCGAAACTCGTAACAATTATGCGACAACACTCTTCATTGCTCCTCCACTTGCCCAAGTCGGCTTGACTGAGCAAGAAGCACGTGACAAAGGGCTTCCAGTTGCTGTTAAAGAATTGCCAGTTGCTGCCATGCCTCGTGGACATGTTAATGCAGATCTTCGAGGTGCCTTCAAAGCCGTGGTCAACCCAGAAACCAAAGAAATCCTTGGAGCAACTCTCTTTGGAGAAGCTGCAGGCGAACTCATCAACCTGATTACCATGGCTATGGACAACAAGATCCCTTATACTTACATCGCAAAACAAATCTTTACCCACCCAACCATGGCAGAAAACCTAAACGATCTCTTTGCGATTTAAATAGAATAAAAACACTGGAAAATTTTTCCAGCGTTTTTTAGTTTAAGAATTCACAGACAGCCTCTTGAAATGCTTTATTTTCTTCATAAAGAGCATGCCCAGAATGCTTTAGAATAAGGAGCTGACAACCCGAAATCGCTTTTGCCAGTTCCTTGGATCCGTCCATACCAATCACATCATCTTCAAGCGCACCAAGGATCAGGGTCGGACAATGAATTTCTTTTAAGACCTCAAGGCTATTATGTTCCAGGCAAGACTGAGACTGAATGGCTATTCTATTTTCATCTTTGATTCGCCCCAAGCGACCCATGATATTATAAAGCAACCGCCACTTTTGATAGCTCTTTTGCGTGTAGGAATGCTTGGCAATATCCAGCATGAGATGCTTAAAATTTCCAGATTGACTAAGTTTTTGCCAATGCTCAATTCGTTCTCTAGCAAGTTGACTAGGTTTTGCAGTGGTCACGGCTAAAATGAGCTTTTGAACCTTTTCAGGGAAATCCGCAGCTAGCCATTGGGCAATCATTCCACCTTGTGAAATCCCCATAACATAAGCGGTATCTAGGTTTAGTGTCTCCATTGCTTCTGCTACATCTGCTGCCATATCCCGCGTCGTATAGCCCTGCCTCAGCTCATTGATTCGAGAATAAACATAGATTTTATAGCGTTTAGCAAGTAAACGATAAGAGAGGGAAAAGAGCTGGGCCTTTCCTTTAACGGTCTGAAGCCCATCCCCCAAGCCTGGTATGATCACTAATGGTTGCTTACCTTTACCAAATGTCACATAGTCCATGGTTTTCCCATTCATGGACAAGGTAGCGTTCTTAGCTGAATACAAAGATTATTCTCCTTTCAGAGCATCAAATTTAGCTTTCATGGTTGGATTTTTGCGGGTCAATTTTTTGACTGATACATCATCCAACTTATTATTAGCGAGGCGGAGTTGATTTTCTGATGTGGTGAGGAATTTCTTGACTTCTTCCATTCGCTTGATGGCTTTGTCGATTTCATCGATGGCCTTACCGAAGTTGACGGAGGCTGAATTGTAGTTCTTAGCAAAGGCAACCTTGAAGGCGTCTAGATCTTCTTCAAAGTGGGTGATGTCAATATTTTGCTCACGGATAAGTGCTAGTTCTTGCTTGTATTTAAGAGAGTTAAGAGCCGCATTGCGCAGGAGCCCAATGATTTGGATAAAGAACTGAGGGCGCACCACATACATCTTCTCATACTCATGGCTGACATCGACAATCCCTGTGTTGAAGTAGTCGTTATCTGCCTCAAGCATAGTTACTAAAACGGCATACTCACAGTTCTTTTCCCGACGGTCCTTGTCCAATTCCTTGTAAAAATCAGCGTTCTTATGCTTCTTCTCAGTACCATCAGCTTCATTTTTCATCTCAAACATGATGGAGATAATCTCTACCCCATTTTCATCGCATTCGCGGAAGATAAAGTCGCCTTTAGACCCACGCGCAGAGACCTTGTTATCCTTTTCAAAATAGGCATTTGGGAAGGCAAAACTGCGAACCTTGTTGAATTCACTTTCCGCATACTGCTCCAGACTTTCCCCGACGGCCTTAGTCGACTGCTGGGCCTTGAAGTTCTTATAGAATTCAACTTGCTCATTTGCTGCTTTTAACTGGGCCTCATAGTTTTGTTTAACAGAAGTCAGAGAAAGCTCGTTTTCTTTTTCTTGTAAAAGAAGCTGATTTTTGACCTGATCTCTTTCTTTCTCTAGATCAGACAGTGTTTTTTGGAGCTGATTCTCATGCTCCAAGCGCAAGGTGGCCAACTGATTTTCCAGCGCTTGCACTTCTTTTTCTTTCTCTAGTAGGCTTTGGCTAGCCGTTTGCTCCACCTCTTTTTTGGCCAATTCTTTTTCGGTATCAAACTGTTGAATCTGGTTCTGTAACTGGGCAATTTCTTGGTCCTTCTTTGCTAACTTCTCTTGCTGTTCATTAAGGGCCTTTTGCTCAGCTAAAGCCAACTCTTGCCGAATCCGCTCATGAATTTCCTTGTCAAACTCAGCTGTCCGTACCTGTGACAAGAGTTCGCTGTATTGACTTTCGTTGACTGTAAAGACTTCCCCACAGTTGGGGCACTTGATTTCGTTCATAGCATGCCTCTTTCTCTATTCTTAGTATATTATATCATGCCACCTGTAAAATCAAAACCAGCAAACGAGGCTTGCTGGTTTTAAGTAAATATTCATTTTTTTATAGAGACTTTCCTTAAGTGAGGACGGACGGTAGCGACTCCCTTTGGGATTCCATACCTTAGATTTGAGCCTTCCGTCTCAAATCTACCGAGCACCAGAAACCAATGCGTTTCTGGTGCTTTCCTCACGGCGAAAAGTCTCAATCTATTTTGAACTAGTTCCAAAATATCCTTTTTCAATAGTCTCATTCAGTAATAATTTAAGATTTCTGAATAGAGGTTGCTTGTTTATAATCTGAAACAGTAAACTTAGCTTCCTGATCTCGACTTATTTCTTCTCAATTGGCGCGACACTGGCCAAGAGTTTTTTGAGACCCACTTCTGGGAAGTTGATCTTGAGCTCTTGGGTATTGCCACTACCAGAGACTTCAAGAACAGTTCCTTCTCCCCACTTCTTGTGAAGGGCAATGTCGCCAATGGACCAAGCGACGCTTTCTTTGGCACCAGCTCGGTTGCCATTGCCAAAAGGTAGGCTTGATGATGTGAGAGTACTTGGGGCTGCTTGTCTCTTGCGCTCTTGAAGGGCTTGTGACAGGCTCATGCCTTTTCCAAAGGTCGTTCCGCTACCATTACTATAAGAAGCCTTAAAGCTGGTATTAACTGGACGCGCTAAGCCTTGGTAGGTTAATAAATCCGAGCTAATTTCATTGATGAAACGCGTTGGTCGGTTGTAGCTGGTCCGCCCAAAGAGCAAACGTGAATTGGCATTGGTCAAGAAGAGAACCTTCTCTGCCCGCGTGATCCCCACATAAGCCAAGCGACGCTCTTCTTCCAACTCGTCTGGATCCTCTGCCGCACGACTAAGAGGAAAGACATTTTCTTCCATTCCAATCAAGAAGACGACTGGGAACTCCAATCCCTTGGCTGCATGAAGAGTCATCAAGGTCACTTCTGAAGTTTCTTGGGCCCCATCATCTGTATCGGCAATCAAAGCCAAATCGTTCAAGAAACGACTCAAGGTTTCCACACCTGATTCGTCGTCGACGGTTTCCCCGTTTTCATCAAAATTCTTGGTAACAGATAGGAACTCTTGGATATTCTCGATGCGGGCCTGACTTTCCAAATTTCCCTGATTGGTTAGGGCTGTCATATAACCTGTCTTGTCAAGGACTTCTTCGACCAACTCTGTAATGGTCAGCTGGTCCAATCTTTCTCTCAAATCAAGAATGAGATTGGCAAAGTCCCAGATGGCTTGGGCAGCCTTTCCTTTGATGCCTGAGAGCATGATATTGGCTGAAGCATCCAGGAGTGAGGACTCTTGCATTTGAGCAAAATCGCGAATCTTATCCACTGTACCTGGCCCGATTCCCCGCTTAGGTTCATTGATAATGCGCTCAAAACTGATATTGTCACTGAGATTGGCAATCAAATTCAGATAAGCAATGACGTCTCGAATTTCCTTACGGCTGTAGAACTTGGTGCCCCCTACCATGGTGTAGGGAATGTTGGACTTGAGTAGGGCTTCTTCAATGGTCCGTGACTGGGCATTAGTCCGGTAGAGAACGGCAAAATCACGGTGCTTGTAGCCCGCTTCGCGACTGAGCTCTTCAATGGTTTTAGCAACAAAAACAGCTTCATCCTGCTCATCATTAGCCCGGTAATAGACAATCTCCTCCCCGTCTTCATTTTGTGTCCAGAGATTCTTCAGACGGCGGTGGCGATTGTTTTTAATGACATCATTGGCCGCTTGCAAGATCGTCTTGGTCGAGCGGTAATTCTCTTCTAGGAGGACGACCTTAGCTTCCTTATAATCTTTCTCAAAGTCCAGGATATTCTGCATATCCGCTCCCCGCCAACCATAAATAGACTGGTCAGCATCCCCAACAACACAGATATTTTTAAAACGTGAAGCCAAGAGTTTGACCAACTGGTATTGGGCATGGTTGGTATCTTGGTACTCATCCACGTGGATGTATTGGAACTTCTGCTGGTAATAGGTCAAAACATCAGGATTTTGATCAAAAAGACGCAGGGTCAGCATGATCAAATCATCAAAGTCCACTGCTTCTGACTGACGGAGTTCCTTTTGGTATGCCTCATAACACTTAGCAACGATCTGGGTATACATATCGCCAGCCTGGGTAGCATAGACCACTTCATCGATCAAGTCATTTTTGGCATTGGAAATGGTCCCCAAATGGTCCGTTCATTCCATTTCTTAGGATCCAAATTCAAGGACTTCAAGATCCGCTTCATCAAGGTCCGTTGCTCACCTGGATCGACAATCGTGAAGTTACGGTTGTAGCCAATGTGATCCGCATCTCGGCGAAGGATGCGCACACACATAGAGTGGAAGGTGGCAATCAAGCAATCTTGAGTCGCTGGATTTAGCTGATAAGCCCTCTCCTTCATCTCTCGAGCGGCTTTATTGGTAAAGGTAATGGCCAAAATATTCCAAGGATTGACCATTTTTTCATCGATCAAGTAAGCGATCCGGTGGGTCAAGACACGTGTCTTACCGGACCCAGCCCCCGCCATGATCAAGAGGGGACCTTCTGTCGTTTGGACCGCCTCTGCCTGGCGATCATTCATACCATTCAATAAAGGATTCATCTCATACTCCTCATTCATTCAATCGTTCTATTATACCACATTTTCGCCCTTTCTCCTTTTGGAAACAGTTGACATCATTTGAATTTTGTACTCAAAAAAGCTATAATAAAGCCTTAAGAAGAACGAATATTTCCTCATCAACAACGACCCAAGTTTGTCGCTTAGGAGGAAATCTACAGAAGTCTGGAGGAGGTCTAAGTGAATCAATCACAAAGTAATTTAAAACTAGCCGAACGTGGAGCCCTGATCAGTATTGTCGCCTACCTGATTCTTTCCGCAGCTAAATTAGCAACAGGCCACCTGCTTCACTCCTCCAGTTTGGTCGCTGATGGTTTTAATAACTTATCCGATATTATCAGCAACGTCGCCCTTCTCATTGGCATTCGCTTAGCCCGCCAGCCAGCTGACCGTGACCACCGGTTCGGTCATTGGAAGATCGAAGATCTAGCTAGCCTGGTGACGTCCATCATCATGTTTTATGTGGGCTTTGATGTCCTACGAGATACGGTTCAAAAAATTCTCAGCAGGGAAACAACTGTTATTGATCCTTTAGGAGCCATTGTTGGAGTTGGGTCAGCCCTTGTCATGTTTGCGGTCTATCTTCATAACCGCACTTTAGCCAAGAAAGCCCAATCCAAGGCCCTCAATGCAGCTGCCAAAGATAACCTGTCTGACGTGGTCACTTCTTTAGGAACCTCTGTTGCGATTGGGGCTAGCGCTCTCAACTACCCCATTGTGGACCAATTGGTGGCCATTGTCATCACCTTCTTTATCCTAAAAACCGCCTACGATATTTTCATCGAATCCTCCTTCAGTCTATCTGATGGGTTTGATGAAAGTCTCCTGGATAAATACAAGGCGGCTATTCTGGAATTGCCAAAGGTCAGCCGGGTCAAATCCCAACGGGGACGAACCTACGGAAGCAATATCTACCTGGATGTCGTCATTGAAATGAATCCAGACCTCTCTGTTTATGAGAGCCATGCCATTACCGAAGAGGTCGAGCGCCTTCTCAAGGAAAAATTTGGAGTCTTTGACATTGACGTCCATGTGGAGCCAAGTTCTATCCCTGAAGATGAGATTTTGGATAATGTCCTTCTCAAGTTAAAGACCTATGAGGAACGTTTGCAGGCTCAACAGGAATACCAAACCCTCCTGGCAGACAACTTCACCCTCATCAATGAGTATGGCCAAGAAAGTCACAAGGAGGACCTGGTCCGTTTGCAGGAAGAACATCAAATTCCGTTTAAGAATTTCGAAATCGAATCCATCAGTCAAAAGACCAAATTGATTCGCTATGAGTTAAATAACCAGATCCACACCAGTCTCTGGCGGCGTCATGAACACTGGCAAAAGGTCTTTCACCAAATTACCAGTAAACAGGAAAAATAGAACTCTTTACCTCAATCTAACCAGAATAAAAAGCTACTGCAATTCCTTTCTGCAGTAGTTTTTTGGTAAGAAAAAATAGCCCTTCCGGACTATTCTTCTTCTTTAATAAAACCAAATTTATTTAGGGGGTACAATCTGAAATCGACAACACCCTCAATCTGATCTGCTTGAATATAACCAAATTCACGACTGTCTTTGGTATTGTTGCGATCATCATTTAGAACTAAGTAACTATGACTTGGTACTTTACCAGCCTTGGTTCCCTTAAGTTCTCTAGAGAAAAAATCATTTGTAAAATAATCGCCACTTGGGGCTGCCAAATGTTTGGTCTTCATCTTGTCCAAATATGGCTCTGCTGTAGCTACACCATTCAGATAAAAGACATCGTCCACATAGCTGACCTCATCGCTCTCTATCGCAATGACACGTCCAAGATATTGTTTCTCTTTTACATGATAGAGGACCAAGTCTGTTCGATCAATTTTCCCCTTTTTAGTCGCTAATACTAAATCATCTTTCTTAACGGAGGCATTGGCCATTTGATCAGATACCCACAATGGTTGAAAAACAAATAGGCGCAAAGTAATGAGTACCAAGCCCAATATTCCAATGATGATAATATTCCGAATCAAATCCCTTTTCGACATTCCTATCCCCCCTTTCAGTTCATTCCATTATACCATTTTATTAGACAATAAAAAAGGCCCACATTCCCAAATTGTCAGAAATTGGTCTAAAAAGAAAAACCTTGCCTCCAAGCTTTTACGCTTAGAGAACAAGGTTTGTTTATTGGTTAGATTAACGTACTGTACGGATACGCATTGTATTTGTACGAACAGCTTCACCAAGTGGCACACCTGCAACGATTACGATATCGTCACCAGATTGTACAAGACCTGCTTCTACTGCTTTACGTTCTGCGATTTCGAACATATCGTCAGTTGATGATGGAGCATCTGTCAACATTGGGATGACACCCCAGTTCAACATCAATCCACGCTCTGTCAATTCGTCGATGTCAATGCCAAGATATCAGCATTTGGACGGTATTTAGAAATCAAACGTGCTGTGTGACCAGTCTTAGTCAAAGTTACAACCAATTTGATATCCATTGAGTTTGTAGCGTCTTTAACAGCTGAAGCCATAACTTCTGTCTTAGAGTTACGTTCGAATGAATCTGAGTTCAAACGTCCGTATTCGTTAAGAAGAGTTTGAGCGTTCTTGTCGATGGTAGCCATTGTGCGAACAGACTCAAGTGGGTATTTACCATTTGCAGACTCACCTGAAAGCATTGTAGCATCAGTTCCGTCGATAACAGCGTTAAATACGTCTGATACTTCTGAACGAGTTGCACGTGGTTTTTCAGTCATTGTTTCAAGCATGTTTGTTGCAGTGATAACAACTTTACCAGCAGCATTCACTTTTGTGATGATCATTTTTTGGTAAACTGGAACCATTTCGAATGGTACTTCGATACCCATGTCACCACGAGCAATCATGATACCATCAGCTGCTTCAATGATTTCATCCAAGTTATCGATACCTTGTTGGTTTTCGATTTTCGCGAACAATTGAACGTGACCGTTACCAGTTTCTTCACAGATAGCACGAACTTCGTTCACGTCTTTTGCAGTACGTACGAATGAGATCGCGATGAAGTTGATACCTTGTTCCAAACCAAAACGGATATCGTCGTTATCGCGTTCAGCAAGAGCTGGGAAAGGAATTTTTGTGTTAGGGATGTTGACACCTTTTTGTTTTGCGATCACACCGTCGTTTTCAACTTCAACGATGAATTCACGAGTAGCATCGTCTTTTTCTACAACACGAAGACCCAATTTACCATCGTCGATCAATACTTGGCGACCAACTTCAACATCATCGTAGATGTCAAGTGCGCCAGCAACGTTCAAGGCAATCACTTCACGAGTTGATTTGATACCTTGTTTAGTCGCAACACGGATCTTTTCACCAGTCTTGTATGAGTACTCTTTTGCATCGTCTTCGAACAATTCTGTACGGATTTCTGGACCTTTTGTATCAAGAAGGAAACCAACTTTTTTACCAGCGATTTCTTCTGCACGTTTAACTGTTGCCATACGATCACCTTGTTCTTGGTGGTCACCGTGTGAGAAGTTGAAACGGAAAGTGTTGGCACCAGCTTCGATCAATTTAGCAATGTTTTGTGCTGAAGCTTCAACGTCAAGTTTTTCACCCCAATATCCATCATCACCAAATTTTTTACCACCACGGATTTCTACCGCAGGACCTAAGGTTGCAACGATTTTTACACGTTTGTTCATGATTTCTATGACTCCTTTTAAAATACACTGTCTTTTTAGACAAATTTTAACAAATAAATATTAAATAGAAGATAAGCTACGGTTCAACTCTGCAAGGTTCAAGTCAGCCTTGTGAGGGTTGTTCACTTTGATCTTACCGTCTTCAGTTAAGCTAAAGAGGGCACCTTCTTCTTCACTACCAAGAATTGGGTTTTCCACCATTTGTTCATTGCGGATACCAACGGCTACGCCACCGATACCAGCTTTCAACAACTTAACAGCATGTGCACCCAAACGTGAAGCAAGAACACGGTCACGCGCAGTTGGTGAACCACCACGTTGGATATGTCCAAGTTCTGTTACACGAAGATCGCTTGTATCTCCAGCATCTTTCAAGGCTTTACCAAATTCAGCAGCTGACATCACACCTTCAGCAAGAACGATGATGTTGTGTGTACGACCTTTTTCGTAGCCCTTCTTGATGCTCTCAACGACATCTTCGATAGAAAAGCCTTCTTCTGGAATGATAATTTCATCCGCACCAGAAGCAATACCAGACCAAAGGGCAATATCCCCGGCATTACGTCCCATTACCTCGATAACGAAAGTACGATGGTGACTAGATGAGGTATCGCGGATCTTATCAATCGCGTCCATAACAGTTGTAACTGCTGTATCAAACCCGATTGTAAAATCTGTACCAACGATATCATTATCAATTGTTCCAGGAAGTCCTACAGCTGGGAAGCCATGTTCAGTCAAACGCATCGCTCCGTGGTATGATCCATCACCACCGATAACGACAACACCTTCGATTCCATGTTTCTTCAACTGCTCGATCCCTTTTAATTGACCTTCGCGTTCAGCAAATTCAGGATAGCGAGCTGAATGAAGCATTGTTCCACCACGAGAAATAATATCTCCAACTGATGAAGCATCCAATTGATGGATATCACCAGCAACCATACCAGCGTATCCATTATAGATACCAAATACTTCCATTCCTTCAGAAATTGCTTGGCGAACAACTGCACGGATAGCAGCATTCATTCCAGGGGCATCTCCTCCACTGGTTAAAACAGCAATACGTTTCATTTCGATATTTGCTCCTTTTTTTTCTTTTACATTCTAAATGATTATAACACAAAGAGGCTCAAATTTCTCCTATTTTCCGTAGATTTTATCGATAAATCGTTTTCATAGCAATACTTGACAGCTCATTTTCTAACTTCTCGTTTTTCTGGACGGAAACTCCTTTTAATTGAATGGTCTTTTTCTCCTCTTCATAGCGAATAACGACAGGATAAGGACCTGGATAAGCTTTTAAAATATCTAAGACTGCCCGGTCCTCCTGGTGATCAAACAATTGAATCCAAAAACGCTGATTGGTGGCTTCTTCTGCTTCCATTAAAACCATCTGAAGACGACCATCTCTAGATTGCACTTTTCCTTTAAGATAGTAATAGCCCTTCTCTCTTATTTTTGAGCTATAGTGGCGATAAGTATCAGGAAAAAGAGTGACATCCATCTTCTTTTGGAGATCGGAAACTTGTAAAAAGGCCATATTTTCTCCATTTTTGGTTCGGATGGTCCGGATCGATTGAACTTCAACCAGGATAGTGGCCTGTTCTCCTTCGCTTAAAGAGGCGATCGGTCGAGTCGGTTTGCTACTTGCAGCTACAATTTCCACCAGAGGATGTGGGCTAAGACCGACACCAATGACCCTCTGCTCCATTTCATACTTCTCAGCCTTGCTATAATCCTCGGCATCCATCCAGGAATAATTAGCTTGGCCAAATAAGCTACCCAGTTCATCCGCAAAGACAAATAGGTTAGGAAGGTTCTGAAGGACTTTTCTGCGATTCTTTTCAAAGCAGTCAAACAAGCCCAATTCTACCAGTGGCGTTAAGAGAGGAAGTTTGTGATACTGGCTAGGCAAGCGCAAGATAAAATCTTCAATGCTCTCAAAGGGACGTTGGTCAATAATCCAATAGGATAGATCTTTTGGGAGACCTTTGATATTTTTCATTCCTAGATAAATCTTCTGATCTTGGAACTTATCCTTATAAGGAATGGTATTAATGGTCAAAGGAGCTACTTGGAAGTCAAATTGGAGCGCATCAGTCAAGTAATCACTACTAGAGTAGTTGAGCATAATGTCAAAAAAGACATCTGGATAATGGACTTTAAAGTAAGCCAATTGGAAGGCCAAGGCTGAGTAGGCATAGGCATGGGAACGGTTGAAGCCATAGCCAGCAAATTTTTCCATAATGGCAAAGACTTGCTTGGCTTTTTCTGCACTGTGCCCAAGCGCGACAGCCCCCTTGATAAAGTCATCTTCCATTCGATGCATTTCTGCCACGTTCTTTTTCCCCATGGCCCGTCTGAGGATATCGGCTTTTCCTAGACTAAAGCCAGCAAAGGTCTGGGCCACCTGCATGACTTGCTCCTGATAGAGCATGATGCCATATGTTGGTGCTAGAATGCCTTCCAAACTAGGATCAATCATATCGACCTTCTCTTTGCCATGCTTGCGTTTGACGAAATTATCAATATAGTCACTAGCCCCAGGCCGGTTCAAGGAAGTAGTCGCAACAATCTCCTCAAAACAGTTGGGTTGAACCCGTCTTAATAAACGGATAGCTCCTGCTTGCTCAAACTGGAAGATTCCCTTGGTATTTCCCGCAGCAAACAAAGCAATCGTTACCGGATCTTCTAGAGGAATATCCTCAATCTTAATATCCTTTTGATATTTTTCCTTTACTGCTTCCTGCATCCGTTGAGCAAAGGTCAAATTTCGGAGTCCTAAGAAGTCCATCTTGAGCAGACCATTGGCCTCAACACCATGGGCATCATATTGGGTCAGATTCATCTCCTCGCCCATCTTGATCGGGATTTGATTGGTGAGGTCTTCTCCACTCATGACGACACCTGCCGCATGAATCGAGGTCTGACGCGGTTGCCCCTCAATCCTCTTCGCAATTTCAAAACCCTTCCGGTATTCTGGGCGACTTTGGATGGCTTGGCGAAAAGCTACATTCTTTTCATAAGCAGAAGCTAAGGTATCCCGTAATCCAATCCGCTTAGTGAGGTTGGTTAACTCATACTCTGGGGTTCCAAATCTCTTAAAAACATCTCGAATAGCTTGTTTGGCTCCAAAAGTTGAGAAGGTCACAATTTGAGCCACATGAGGACTGCGGTAGCGATTTTTAACATACTGGATAAATTTGGGACGATAGACATCCGGAATATCAATATCAATATCTGGCATGGTATAGCGCTCTAAGTTCAAGAAACGCTCAAAGAGGAGATTGTTCTTAACCGGATCAATCCCTGTGATATCTAAGGCGTAGGCTACTAGACTACCAACTGCTGAGCCACGGCCCATCCCCATATAGTAACCTTGGCTTCGTCCAAACCGTAATAAATCCCAGACAATCAAGAAGTAGTCATCAAAGCCCATCTGATGGATGACAGCTAATTCATGACGCAAACGCTCTTGGTAAACCGTCTGGTCCAGCCCCTTGCTTCTCAAGCCCTCCTCAGCCAACTCACGCAATTCCTCGACTGCAGGTTTCTCTGGATTGAAGCGAGGAAGCTTCAATTGCGTATCAATCTCATAATGAACAGTCGCAAGGGTCTTCTCTAGATAAGAAATACTCTCTGGATAATTATGAGCAAAGGCCCGCTCCAACTCTTCTGGTGGCAGTAACATCATAGAAGTGTCAATAGCTCCCACTTCTTTCAGACTGCAATTATTACGAATGGCATGGAGCATCTGAAGACTCTCCAAATCACTCGTAGAAAAATAGCGGACTGTATGGAGGGGGAAAACAGGACGAGAAAACTGTTTCGCTGGAGTATCTGGAAAGACACCAATCGCAAAGTCTTGGCCCAAGTCTAAATACTCAATCCCTTCAAAATAGGGAACGATGATGGCTAGATCATCCAACAAGTGTTGAAACGCCGACCAGTCAGTTGTCCCCATCATTTTCATGCTGGAAATCTTGATTAAATGTTTATAACCTACGCTACCTAATGCAACCAAACGGATAGACAAAGGACCCGCTGGTAACACGACTTCCAAATCAAGACCTAGGACAGCACCGATACCAGCTTTTTGGCACTCTTCTAAAAACTCGTAGGCCCATATAAATTATCTATATCCATGAGACCAATTTGTTGGTAACCCATTTCTTTGGCACGCTGAATATAGTCTCGAATAGAGACTAAACTGTCCATAAAGGTATAAACCGATTTTGTGTCCAGTTGTGTAATCACCTTGCACTCCTTTTCGTCCGTTCTTTCCTTCTATTATACAGGAAATCCGCCAAAGAAGACACTCTTACCCATTGCCAATCCTGCCTAACAAAAAAAAACAGATCAACTGATCTGCTTTCCTTTCTCTAACGGAAGACATGGGATTCGAACCCACGCACGCTGTTACACGCCTACCGCGTTTCCAACACGGCCTCTTAAGCCTCTTGAGTAATCTTCCAAACTAGTATCCATTATACGGAAAAGCGCTCCTCCTGTCAACAAAAAATTTAGGAATCGCTCACAAGATATCATTGCTTGATAGATTTTAAAGAAATAAAAAACGACAAGGATTTGTCGTTTGCATATATAAAAATGGAGCCGGTGGGAGTCGAACCCACGTCCAAACATCTGCCAACATATTTGTCTACAACCATAGGTTATGTATTGCTTTAACAGCTCCTCGACACATAACTCAAGCCTAGGAACTGCGAGTCTATTAATCTCTTATCAAACTGCTAGACAAAGTTTGATCGTATCTCGCTATAATTAAGACCTGTCATCAGACACGAGCAATCCGAATCGGGTCACGCCTGCTGGTTTTTAGGCAGCTAGAGCGTAAGAAGTGTTATTTTTTGCAGTTATATTTAACTGAGCGTTTACGTCGCCACACGAGTTGCAAAATATGCCTCATAATGCCTGTCGAATCCGTAACGACCCCAAAATGATATACTCCAGTGTATCATTTTTTGGGTAAAATGGCAAAAGAAAAAGAGGAATTCCTTCCTCTTTCATTCTTATTGCAAGTTCAATTTGAATTTTGTTACATAATGAACGGTAAAGTACATAGCTACAATTTTTACTAGCTCATAGATATAGGCTGGAATAAAGTTAACAACCAAGATATCACTAAGGGTATCAGAAGACATAGTTGCAGTTCTTGAAAGTTCTGAAATAGATATAGAAGGGAACAATCTTCCAATGATACTGAGTACAACCCAAAGGATAAATCCAAAGACGAAGGCCATCACGATACGATTGTTAATGAAGAGCTGACCCAGTGAGATGGCACAGTAGAGCATTAAAATACCTGAAATAGTCGCTAACACTTGAAATAGCAAGCTTTGCCAAATAAGAGATGACCCAATATGTTCGAACACTGGACCAAGCACATCAAAGATATTCTGTTGTTGAGCAAGACCGATCACTCCTAAGAAAATAAGCAAAGAAAGAATCAAGCTAATAAAACAGAAAATACTCCAGATCAAAGCAGATGTTACTTTTACAAGTAAAACAGTATGAGATCCAGTTGGCAATGTCCAGGTCAAATAACCTTCACGACCAAAAATATTGTTATAAAAACGACGAATAATAATAATATAGTTGGTCAAGGTCAAGCCAATGTAACCTGCAAAAATAACCAGGACAATAATTCCCACAATTGTATAAGTTGTATCTGCTGTATAAGTCGCTGCCCCAGTTATAACACTAGAAGCTAATAAACCAGCAAAAATGGAGAGAATAGCAAGCACACCCGAAATAATGAGATACCACTTATAGGTTGCTTTTAATTCATATTTCATTAATTTCCCAAACATAAGAACCTCCTAATACATTCTAAATTGTTCACGGAAGATCTCATCAATCGATTTACCGTATTGGTTGCGAAGAACAGTTGTGTTTTCATGCAACAGAATACGTCCTTGATTGATAAAGAGCGCTTCATCCAAGACTTGTTCAACGTCCGCAATCAAGTGGGTTGAAATCAATACTGATGAGTTTGGACGACGATTTTGAATGATGGTTCTAAGAATGTAATCACGCGCAGCAGGATCCACTCCACCAATAGGTTCATCAAGAATGTACAAATCCGCTTCACGGCTCATGACCAAAATTAATTGAACTTTTTCCTTATTCCCTTTAGAGAGTTGTTTCAATTTTTGCTCTGGGTGCAAGTGTAAATCATTCAACAGTTGATAAGCACGTTGAGCATTGAAATCCTTATAGAAGTCTTGGAAGAAACGAAGGGTTTCTGAAATTTTCATATTCTCATCCAAATACGTTGTATCTGGCAAATAAGAAACGACTTGTTTGGTTTTTGCAGAAGGTACTTGGCCATGGATGTAGACATTACCAGAAGTTGGTTGCAAGAGCCCATTCACTAATTTAATAATGGTAGTTTTCCCACTTCCGTTTGGTCCTAACAAACCAATGATACGACCCGGTTGAATATTGACACTCACATCACCTAAGGCAATATGTTTACCATACACTTTTTGAACATGGTCTAAGTAGACCAAAGGGTACTGATTCATAATCTTCTCCTTAATTTAATAATGATTCTATTATAACCTTACTAAGAAGTGATTGCAAGATATAATCGTAAAAGAAGGTAGAATGTTCGTACTATTTGACATCCAAACCATCTTCACTAAAAAAGAGGAACATCTGCCCCTCCTTTAAAACAATTTTATTTAATTCCCAATGCAATCCGCGCATAGCGGCTCATCTTCTCAACCGTCCAAGCTGGATACCAGACCAATTTCACATCGACCTTGGTCACTTCTTCCATTCCCGTTAAGGCATCATAAATCTGATCCGTCAGCAAGTCTGCTAATGGACAACCCATGGTGGTTAGGGTCATATCGATTTCTGTTTCACCGGTTTCACCATCAAACCGAATTTCGTAGACCAAACCAAGGTTGACAATATCAATACCTAATTCAGGATCGATGACCTGCTCTAGATTTTCAAGAATACGGTTTTTAATTTGTTCGATTTCTTCTGTCGTATAACTCATTCTTTACTCCTTCTTCACACGGTTCATCCCCATGAAGAATATTTTTATTTACAGCAAGCCCTAGATTCAAAGGGCGCTAGAAAAGGGCACCCGAACCTAGGTTGCTTTTCCATTTCTAGGCAACCGTTAAAAATGTCCACTGGACATTCCTCGCTTTTGAATTTCTTGGCTCGGGTTAAAAAGGTCCCCCGGACCAGCCTCGCTATTTAATTTCTTAGCTCGGGTTAAAAAGGTCCCCCGGACTTGGGTCGCTTTTATATTTCTAGGCGACCGTTAAAAATGTCCACTGGACATTCCTCGCTTTCGAATTTCTGGGCTCGGGTTAAAAAGATCCCCCGGACCTGGCCACTCTTTGGTTTTTGGGTGGCCGTTAAAAATGTCCACTGGACATTTTTAATCCTCTATAAAGTCACGTAATGGTTTGCTTCTGCTTGGGTGGCGGAGTTTGCGGAGGGCTTTGGCTTCGATCTGACGGATCCGTTCACGGGTCACGTTGAAGACTTTCCCCACATCTTCCAAGGTCCGCATTTTTCCATCATCCAAACCGAAGCGGAGACGAAGCACGTTTTCTTCCCGATCTGTCAGAGTATCGAGGACTTCATCCAATTGTTCACGTAGAACCACACGAGTGGTGTAGTCTACTGGATTTTCAATCACTTCGTCTTCGATGAAATCTCCCAAATGGCTATCGTCTTCTTCCCCGATTGGCGTTTCCAAAGAAACAGGCTCTTGGGCAATTTCAAGATTTCACGCACCTTATCTGGCGTCATATCCATGCGTTCAGCGATTTGTTCTGGTGTTGGATCTTGTCCCAATTCTTGCAAGAGATTGCGTTGCTCACGAACCAACTTGTTAATAGTTTCCACCATGTGGACAGGGATCCGAATGGTACGGGCTTGGTCTGCAATGGCACGCGTGATAGCCTGACGAATCCACCAAGTCGCATAAGTAGAGAACTTGAACCCTTTGGTATAGTCAAACTTATCAACGGCCTTCATCAAGCCCATATTTCCTTCTTGGATCAAATCCAAGAATTGCATCCCACGACCAACATAGCGCTTCGCAATAGAAACAACCAAACGAAGGTTGGCTTCTGCCAGACGTTGCTTGGCTTCCAAATCACCTTGTTCCACCAAGATGGCCAATTCTTGTTCTTCCTCATTGGTCAAAAGAGGAACGACCCCAATTTCTTTCAAGTACATCCGTACTGGGTCATTGACTTTAGCAGAGTTGCTTCCAAGCAATTCCTCATCCGTCAACTCTGGTTCTTCCTCTTCGTTGTTCAAGACACGCGCGCTTGGATTTCCTTCCTTATCTGTGATGGAAATTCCAGCATCTTGAATCCTTTGCAACAAATCATCAATCCCATCGGCATCCAAGGTAAAAGGAATGACCAATTGATCATTGATTTCATCATCTGTTGCAGTACCACTTTTCTTATGACTACGAATAAACTCTGCAATTTGGACATCTAAAGTTGTGATATCTTTTTGTTCTTTCGCCATTCCTACTCCATTCTTCTTTTTTGAGCGATTAGTCGCTCGAGTTCCAATAAAGCCTGATCCGCATCTCCACTGTGAGAGGCTTCTCGGACTTTTTTTCCTATTTGTTGACTTTCTTTACGGAGAAGCTCACGATTTCTCGTTTCTTCCACTTCTTCCAGCTCATTATCCGCTATTTCATCCGGTAAATTTTCTTCTAGCATCAGATACCAGGCCCGTTGGACTTCCTCTGTCTGCTCTGACAAATCCTGCGAGGTCACTTCTCCATTTTGGCAAAGAAGTTGGTACAAGGTTTGCAAGGCAGGGGTATCAAATGAAAAATCTGTCCGAAGACGATATTCATTCAAAACATAAGGAAAAGCATTCATCCGATGAAGAAGATGATTCTCAGCCCGAACCAGGCGAGGCAGCTGCTTCTGTACAATAGTTGGACTAGCAACTGGAGCCTGTGTCTGAATTGGCCCTTGAGCCTGACGCTGACTCCGCATCTGAAGACGACTAGCATTAACCGTTTGTTCAACCTGCAAATAATCAAAGTCAACCAAGAGGTCGGCTAATTTATAAATGTAGGTATTTTGTGCCGTTACAGATGGAGTCTGAGCAATTAAAGGAGCCATTTTTTCAACAAATTCAATTTGCGCCTGCAAATTTTCAATATTGTCTGGCTTCCAATAATCCATGAGAAATTCTATGCGACTAAGACGCGTTTTTTCCAATAGGTCTGCTAAAGCTTGCGGTGAATTCTTTTTGAGATACTCATCAGGGTCCATCTGATCAGGAATTTGGACAACCTCTACCTCCTGTTTATCTAAAACCTCTAAAGCCTTAGCTGTTGCCAGCCTTCCCGCCTTATCCCCATCATAGGCCAAGATAACCTTTTTGGTAAATTTGCTTAGATGGGCTACATGTTCACGGGTCAGAGCGGTTCCCATGGAAGCAACCGCATTCTCTATCCCAGCTCGGTAGGCTGCGATGACATCCATGAATCCTTCCATCAGGTAAAGTTCATGGTTCTTCTTCGCAACCTGCTTGGCCTTATCCAAATGGTACAACTCATAACTCTTGTTAAAGAGGAGCGTACTACGGCTATTCTTATATTTCCCCTGAGGCTTTGTCCCTTCAGCTTGTTCACGCCAAAGTCGACCAGAAAAAGCAATGACTCGGCCAGTATCGTCCGATAAGGGAAACATAATGCGATCTTGAAAAGCATCATACATAGTTCCCATATCACTAATATGAAAGAGACCCGACTCGGCCATAATAGTTTCTGAAACTTTCCAGAAACACTCTGATACAGATAATTCCCTTCTGCTGGTGCTAGGCCTATTTGAAAATGCCGAAGCACCTCATCATCAAGCCCTCGATCATAAAGGTATTGCCGAGCATCTTCTCCCATCTTTGTCGTCATCAGGATGGCATGATAGAATTTGGCAGCCTCTTGATGAATCTCATAAAAGGGTTGTTTCCCATCTGCTTGTTGTGCCCTGGACTGGGATGGAGCAAGAGTTTGCACCTGAATGCCCACCTGATCTCCAACAATTTGAACAGCTTCCATGAAGGAGACACCTCGATAGTCTTCGATAAATTTAAAAACATCGCCTGATTTGCCACAACCAAAACAATGATAGAATTGTTTATCCTCGACGACATTAAAAGAAGGCGTCTTTTCACCATGAAAAGGGCAGAGACCTAAATAGTTTCGTCCTGCCTTTGTCAATTGAACGACTTCTCCGATTACATCTACAATATTCACACTGTTTTTTATTTCTGAAATCAGTTGTTTGTCAACCATAAACAGTGCCTCCATTTTACCATAGAATATCATTAACTATTTTAAACTAATTTTTGTCAATTGTAAATCATTCAGGTTGATTTTCATCTTATTTTTCCAAATCTTTCCATACTTTCTAGCATCAACAGTTTGCTTAAATCAACTTTTTTAAAAAATTTGAGCATAATCATTGAATTCGACAAACGTTTTGGTTATACTATGGTCTGTAAAAAAATTATTATGAAAGGACATATTTAGGATATGTTAAAAGAATTGAAAGCTTTTCTCCTTCGTGGGAACGTTGTTGACCTTGCTGTTGCTGTGATTATTGGGGCTGCATTTGGAGCTATCGTTACTTCATTTGTAAACGACATCATCACTCCACTTATTTTGAACCCAGCTATGAAAGCTGCTGGTGTTGAAAAGATTGCACAATTGTCATGGAACGGTGTTGCTTACGGTAGCTTCTTGAGCGCTGTTATCAACTTCCTTTTTGTTGGTACTGTTCTTTTCTTCGTAGTAAAAGCTGCTGAGAAAGCTCAAAACCTTGGTAAAAAAGAGGAAGCTGCTGAAGAAGAAGCTGCTGCTCCTACTCAAGAAGAGTTACTTGCTGAAATCCGCGACTTGCTTGCTAACAAATAATCAGATAAAAAGATCCGATCTTCTAGCTAGAAGGTCGGGTTTTTTATCTTCAATTTTTTAGAGAAACAAAAAACAGACCGAAGTCTGTTCTTGTATTCAATTAGAATTTTTTACGTTTACGAGCTGCTTCTGATTTACGTTTACGTTTTACAGAAGGTTTTTCATAGAATTCACGTTTGCGTGTTTCTTGAAGAGTACCAGCTTTAGTAACCGCGCGTTTGAAACGACGAAGAGCATCGTCAAGAGATTCATTCTTACGTACTACTGTTTTTGACATGTTTTTCACTCCCTTCAAGTTCAAGATCTATTCTATTCTACACGGAATTCTGTAGATTGTCAAGAAAAAGTTAAAGGAATTCATCTCTCACCATCATCTTAGCTTCAAAACTGTGCTAGAATTTCAGATTTTGGAAAATCCTTTCATTCATAACGATCATAAAGCTTTGACACTACTTGTTCGAATGCTTCCAATTCCTCCCAATAATTCGTTGGGAGATTGCGAATTCTACTTAGATCATTTGGATCAAAATGATAGACCATATGGCGCAAAATTTGACATTCAATCCAACGTAAATCTTTCAGTTGCTCAAGACTAACAGAATCCATCCTTTCTAGATACTGACAAAGAGCAACAAGTGCGTCTGAATGAAACTCTTTCTCCTCATGCAAATAATATAGAAAACTAAAATAACCAGTTCTTCTATTATATTCTTTTCTTTCATCCCAACTCCTTTTATAAAACTATTTATTCTGCAAAAGATAAAAACACTTTCCGTAGTGACTACGAAAAGTGTTCTGGTCTTACTTATAAAGGAAGGTAAAGAGGGCAATAGCAACGATTGCAGCCAAAATTGGTGCTACAACTGGTACCCAAGCGTACCACCATTTTGAATCTCCCTTATGTTCTCCTAAGACAGATTTTGGAAGGAAGGCGTGAACCAAACGTGGACCAAGGTCACGTGCAGGGTTCAAACCAGGTCCTGTAGGACCACCAAGTGATGTCACCAAAGCCATAACGAGGAATCCAAGTGCCAAGTGAGCAACTCCTAAACCAGGAGCATGTGCTTGTGACAAAGCCAATTTTGCGGCTGTTGAAGAAGCATCAAAAATCCCTCCCTGCTCAGTCGCAGCTCTTTGAGCTAGAGAAGCAACCTCTGCACCAAAGAAGTGTTTTGTCAAGCCAAGTGCACCGAAGAAAAGGACGAAAGATCCAGCAAACTCATTGACGAAACCATTGATGGTTGCTGCTTTACGTGATTCTGGAGTTCCTTTATCCAAGCTAGAAATCGTTGAGAATGTTCCCAAGATATTGTTTGGATTTTCAGTTTGAAGGTAGTAAGGACGGTGAGTCGCAACGACAACCAATTGCCCAAACATCGCACCAAGAATTTGAGCAACGATGTAGTATAAAACATTTTCCCAAGGGAAGAGTCCGCTAACTGCAAGACCAATCGTAAAGGCAGGGTTGATATGGTTACCAGAAACGTTACCAAACATCAAGGCTGGCATCATAACACCTATTCCGTAGCCAATCGCAATCACGAGCCATCCACTTTGATGCCCCTTGGTACCCTTCAACTCAACGTTTGCAACGGCACCATTTCCTAAAATAATCAATAATGCTGTTGCAATAAATTCGGTCGCAACTTTAACCCAAAAATCAAATTGCATTTTTGAATAATCTCCTTATAAAAAAAATAATAATAATTTATTCTAACAGATTATCGAACACTTGTAAATAAACCGAACATTATTTTTAAAAATATATCTCAATCCCCTGATTCATTCTTTTTAATCCTTGTACTCTCCTCCACTTTCTATTTATCTCCGAATTATGATACAATAGGACTAGTTACACATCACAAAGGAGATATCATGTCTGAAATCTATGACATTACCATTATCGGCGGTGGCCCTGTAGGACTCTTTGCTGCCTTCTATGGCCATATGCGTCAAGTAAAAGTAAAATTGATTGATTCCCTTCCTCAACTAGGGGGTCAACCCGCTATTCTCTATCCTGAAAAACGAATCCTGGATGTTCCTGGTTTTACCAACCTAACAGGGGAAGAATTGTCCCAACGGTTGATCGATCAATTAGAAACATTCGAGACCGACATTTGTTTGAATGAAACTGTTTTAGACATTCATAAAAACGGAGATCACTTCCTGATTGAAACCAATAAAGGCCAGCATTTCAGTCGTGCTGTTATTATTGCGATGGGCGGTGGTGCCTTTAAACCTCGTCCTTTAGAAGTGGACGGTACTGAGGAATTCGAGAACGTCCACTACCATGTTTCAAATATCCAACAATATGCCGGCAAACAAGTTGCTATTCTAGGCGGAGGAGATTCTGCTGTCGATTGGGCCCTGGCCTTTGAGAAAATCGCACCGACAACTCTGGTCCATCGTCGTGATAATTTCCGCGCTCTCGAACATAGCGTTGAAGAATTAAAGGCTTCTTCTGTCTCTATTCAAACTCCTTATGTTCCTAGCCGGTTAATCGGAGAAAACGGCCGTGCCAGCCATCTAGAAATCACCAAGGTTAAATCAGATGAAACCCAATTACTCCCCATCGATGAACTCTTTGTCAACTACGGCTTCAAATCCTCAGTCGGCAAATTAAAAGAATGGGGCTTGGACCTCCAACGTCATAAAATCCTCGTGAATCGCAAACAAGAAACCAGTCTCGAAGGAATCTACGCGTGTGGCGATTGTTGCTTCTACGAAGGGAAAATCGACTTAATCGCAACCGGATTAGGCGAGGCTCCGACTGCGGTGAATAATGCGATAAACTACATTTATCCAGACAAGAAAGTTCAACCAGTCCACTCGACTAGCTTATAAGAAAAAGCCTTTGAATTAAACAATTCAAAGGTTTTTCTTATAGACTATCTAGCTCGTCTGCAATCTTATTGATTTTTCGCAAGCGATGATTGACCCCACTTTTGGTTAAGGGAGTTTTCAGGGCATCCGCAATTTGCTGGATAGAATAGTCGGGATTCTGAATTCGAACATAGGCAACTTCCTGAAGCTCAACCGGAAGGCCACCTAATCCAATAGTATCCATGATTTTGACAATATTGTTAATCGTCTTCATACTAGCCGTAACTGTACGAGCAATGTTGGCCATTTCAGCATTATTGGCTCGATTGAGATCATTGCGCGCCTCTCGCAAAACCTTGACAGACTCAAATTCTTCTATGGCCTGCTTAGCTTCTACCAAGATGAGGAAATCAATAATATCCTCCGCTCTTTGCAAATAGGTAACGACTCCTTTTTTGCGTTCGATGGTCTTGGCATCTAACAAGAAGCGTTGCATCAAGTTTGCTAAGTCCTGGGCATGGTCAGAATAAACAGAGCTAATCTCTAATTGATAGCGGCCAGACTCCGGATCCTTGATGGTCCCACTTGCTAAGAAAGCCCCTCTCAGATAAGCGCGACTCGCTTCATCTTCTTCTAAGATTCTCGGGTCAATCCCAGTCTCAATACCAAAGAAAGAATCCGCTAAGTGTAGGTCTGCAAGAATCTCTTCGACTTTTTCATCAATAGAAACAGTATAGACACGATTCTTCTTCAAGTTTGTTTTTTGGTGGTGACGAATGTCCGATTTGACCTGATAAAACTCTACAATTAATTCATAGATATGGCGAGCAATCTTAGCATTCTCCGTGGTCAAAGACAAGCTTAAGCCCCCCATACTTAGACCCAAACTACCTGACATCTTAATCAGAGCAGATAACTCACTTTTCTCAAAGCTATGAAGGGTCAAGAGCTCTTCTTTTACTTTAATGGTAAAACTCATTTAATCACCTGTACAATTTGCATCAACTCATCTACCACAGCTCCTCCATCATGGAAGGCGCCGCCGTTTTCCAAGCGAAGGAAATTGCTTGAAATAACTCGGGGAACCTGCGATTTTAAACCTGCAAAATCGTGTTCTACTTGAACCAAGTATTCATCAAAGCGATTCGTGTCCATATATTCTTGAGGGACTTTTTCAATATTGACTAAAACAGTATCAATAAACGGCTTCTTCAAGTGTTTATGAAGGACGGAAACATGGTCACTATCGGTAAAGTGTTCTGTCTCCCCACGTTGGGTCATGATATTGCAGACATAAGCGACCTCTGCTTTCGTCTCAAGCAAGGCCTGTCCAATTTCTTCAATCACTAGATTAGGAAGGATTGATGTAAAGAGAGAACCGGGTCCTAAAATCACCATATCACTTTCTAAAATCGCATCTACTACTTTTCGACTCGCTTTCGGTGTCTCATCATTATAGGTATTGGTGACATAGACATAATCAATCATTCCCTCATGATGGGCGATTTCACTCTCACCTGCGACCTCTGATCCATCCGTAAAGACGGCATGAAGGGTCAACGGTACATCGCTGGAAGGATAAATTTTTCCTGTCGTATGGAAAAATTTAGTCAGCAATTGCATGGCATTATAGGTAGAGCCCTGCATTTCAGAAATCCCTGCAATAATCAAATTCCCTAGAGGGTGCCCAGCTAGTGGCCCATCTTCTTCTGCAAAACGGTATTGAAAGACTTTTTCATAAAAGCGAGGCATATCTGACATGGCTACTAGCACATTTCGCAAGTCACCTGGTGGTGTCAATTGATGAATATTTTTTCGAAGTTCCCCAGAACTACCCCCATCATCCGCCACTGTCACAATAGCCGTAATTTCAACATCCTTTTTCCGAAGGCTATCCAAGATGACGGAAATCCCTGTACCGCCTCCGATGACGGTCATTTTTGGTTTTCTCATGAACGATTCACCGTTTCTTTCCGTCGGTCTTTGTCGCGATGACTCATATTAACCGTCCAATCTTTCGCTAGATCCCGTCCAAGACGAGCAGCAAAGGCTACTGAACGGTGTTGACCCCCTGTACAGCCCACTGCAATTGTCAAAACGGATTTTCCTTCTCGCTTGTATGCAGGCAAGATGGGAGCAATCAAATCGTAAAGATGACGATAAACTCCTCCGATTCTTTGTGATTCATGACATAGTTATAGACATCATCATCTAGCCCCGTTTGATTCCGTAGCTCTGGTTGGTAATAAGGATTCGGTAGGAAACGAACATCAAAGACCAGGTCCGCATCTAAAGGCAAACCATACTTAAAACCAAAGGACATGACTTCAATCCGAAACTCAGGCTGACTATCTTGTCTAGAGAACTGTTCAGCAATCACTTTACGAAGATTACGCGGAGTTAATTCCGTCGTATCAATGACATTTTGGCTCATGTTTTTTAGCGGAGCCAAAAGTTCCCGTTCCAACGTAATCCCATCCAAGACACGCCCATCAGCTGCGAGTGGGTGACTCCGACGAGTCTCTTTATAGCGCGCAACCAATTCACTATCGGTCGCATCCAAAAAGAGAATTTTAAAATCAATTCCTTCGTGGTTCTCTAATTCGTCCAAAATGGAGCGAATTTCTGCGAAGAAAGACCGGCTCCGCATATCCACAACGAGAGCCAACTTATTGTTGTCCATCGACAATTGAATCAGCTCAATAAATTTCGGCAAGAGAGCTGGTGGCATATTGTCGATGGTGAAATAGCCCATATCTTCAAAGGATTGAATGGCTACAGTCTTTCCTGCACCACTCATTCCTGTCACAATGACCAGTTGAATTGTTTTTTCTGTATCTGTCATCCTAATCACCTTTTCCTTACAAAAAAGGAGGAGACCATCATCTTTCCAGTTGGTCAGTCGATGGCTCTCACTCCAGCATTCTTATTTCCCGAATGCATTCCTCTATTCAGACTATACTTCTGCAATGACTTCAATTTCAACTTTGACGTCGCGTGGCAAGCGAGCCACTTCTACTGCAGAACGTGCTGGAAATTCACTTGAAAATGCTGTTTTGTAGACCTCGTTAAAAGGTACAAAATCATTCATATCACTTAAGAAACAGGTTGTTTTAACCACGTGATCAAAGTCCGTTCCAGCTTCCTCAAGGATAGCAGCAATATTTTTCAACACTTGTTGGGTTTGTTCTTGGATGGTTTCTCCAACAATTTCACCTGTTTCTGGTGAAAGCGGAACTTGCCCACTTGCAAATAAGAGATTGCCCACAATTTTTCCTTGAACATAAGGTCCAATTGCTGCTGGTGCTTTGTCTGTGTGAATTGTTTTTGCCATTTTCTTCTCCTGATTCCTAATTTTCACTGGATGTTGCTAATTTTTCCCGTTCTAACCGTAACTTACGGTTGGGATTCAGCTTATTAAAGAGTTCTTCCAATTTTTCTGCATTCCAAACGTCTGCAGCAGAGACAAAATTTCCATCTTTATCACGAAAGGATATAGGTTTATCTCCCATCTTCTTCTCCTCTTTACATCTAACTAGTCAACAAATTCAAATTCAAATTTACCGATCCGAACGATATCTCCGTCTTTGGCTCCACGCGCACGAAGGGCTTCATCGACACCCATTCCACGCAATTGACGCGCAAATTTCATGACAGACTCGTCGCGATCAAAATTGGTCATATTGAAGAGCTTCTCTAGCTTATCACCAGACAAGATCCAAGAAGCATCATCATCGCGATTGATCTCGAAGGCTGGTTGGTCCTCATCAAAGCCATAGTAGACTTCTTCTTGCGCCATATCTTCTTCTGAATACAAGAGGAATTCTGGTGTTTTATCTAACAAGTCTGCTGTTGCTTCCAACAAATTGTCCAAGCCTTGATGCGCCAAACTAGAGATTGGGAAAATCTGTGGCAGTTCATCAAACTCATCATAATTAGCAGCCAATTTTTTCTTGAATTCTTTCAAGTTTTCTTGGCTCTCCGGCATATCCATCTTGTTGGCTACAATAATCTGTGGTCGTTCCATCAAGCGAAGATTATAGGTTTCAAGCTCTTTGTTGATTTGAACGTAATCTTCATAAGGATCACGTCCTTCACTCGCTGACATATCAATAACATGCAAGATGACACGAGTGCGCTCGATGTGACGAAGGAACTGGGTTCCTAGTCCCACTCCTTGGCTAGCACCTTCGATCAATCCAGGAAGGTCTGCGACCGCAAAGGATTCACCCGACGGTGTCCGAACCATGCCCAAATTTGGAACGATAGTTGTAAAATGATAAGCCCCAATTTTTGGCTTAGCAGAAGTAATCACGCTAAGAAGAGTTGATTTCCCTACTGATGGGAAACCAACCAAACCAACGTCTGCTAAGACCTTGAGTTCTAATTCAAGTTCGCGTTCCTGACCTGGTTCCCCATTTTCTGAAATCTCAGGTGCTGGATTCTTAGGAGTTGCAAAACGGATATTTCCGCGTCCTCCACGTCCGCCATGGGCTACAATATACTCCTGTCCATTTTCAACCAAGTCGGTAATGACCTTACCAGTTTCAGCATCTCGTACAGTTGTCCCTTGCGGTACTCGCACATAGAGGTCTTCTGCACCCCGTCCGTGCATCCCTTTGGTCATCCCCTTCTCGCCATTTGAGCTTTAAAATGCCGGTTATAGCGGAAGTCCATCAGCGTGCGCAAGCCTTCGTCTACAACGAAGATGACATTGCCTCCGCGTCCACCATCACCTCCCCAAGGACCGCCATTGGGAACATACTTTTCACGGCGAAAGGCCACCATGCCATCACCGCCATTTCCAGCCTTGACCTTAATCTTGGCTGTATCTAAAAACATACTCATAGTTTATCGTTTTCCTTTTATAACCAAGTATTGCTTGGTAGTCCCTTAATAGGATAGTGCACCCAAAGCTGCAGCAAAAATTGCTCCAACCGTTACAATCAACATAATTACAATGACTAGCATAGTCAATTTTTCAAAAAAAGTTTTTTTACGTTTTCCGTTATCTCCAAAAGCCACGTTTTTTACCTCAATTACAATAAATTCATTAGCCCTATTTTACCACGAAAAAGGGCATTTTTCAAACATCCACCCTCTACAAGAAAGACAGCTAATGTATGGCAGGTAATTTATTACAACAATATTTTTGTATATTTATTTTTATCCATCCAATTAAAAAAGACTGGAAACTTCCAGCCTTTTAAAAAAAAGGATTATTTTGTTAACTTCTTAGAGCGTAACACTGTAATAGCAACTGCACATCCCAAGATACCGACAAGGAAGATAAGAGGCGTCATCTTTTCCCCTGTACTTGGAAGAACTTTTTTCTTCCCAGGTTTTGGAGTTTCTTCTTCTTTGACAGAAGTTGATGATGAATTTGATGACTTCGGTTCTGTTTGTGGTTTAGATGGCTCTGGGTCTGGACTTGGTTTTGGATCCGGTTGAGGGTTAGATGGCTTTGGATCTGGATTTGGTTTTGGATCCGGTTGAGGGTTAGATGGCTTTGGATCTGGATTTGGTTTTGGATCCGGTTGAGGGTTAGATGGCTTTGGATCTGGGTTTGGTTTTGGATCCGGTTGAGGGTTAGATGGCTCTGGATCTGGTGTCGGTGGGGTTTGTTCTTTCTCACCTAATCCTTCTCCAGATCCTGATTCCAGTCTCACTTCTCGTGTTAAACTACGAGGCTCAGGGAAATTGGTTGCTGTCCATGTCAAAGTATTATGAACTAGATCGCCAACTTTTGTACCAGGAGCTACTTTAGTAGAGTATTCAATATACATTGGCCAATGGTAGTTATCTCCAAATTCAATAGTAAATCCTGTGATCTGACCAGCTGCATTCTTGTCGAAGACAGCTTTTTTACTGAAATTATCTAAAACAGGCAGACTTAAAATATGGGCTTCGTTTCTAATTCCACCATCTACTGGACTAAAGCGAACCGCACGGAAACTACCTTCTACCAGTGTCAAACCATCTCCAAATTGATCCTTAATGACCATTCCACGAAGTATATCTTGACGAGCATTTAAGATAATCCGCCATTTTACAATTGTTGGATCTGTTTGGTCTTGGTAGCCATATTTCATTTCATAGTCACCAGCTTGACCATCTGTTTTTTCGTAGTTTAATGAAAAATCTGTATTGCCAATTTTAAAGGTCAGCGGGGATGTTTTTGTAACAACTTCTGAATCAACTTTCACATCAAAACGTAAAGAAACGCGTTTATTGAGTGGGTGGGAAGCAAAATAATCGTTAAACGTAACCGTTACAGTCTTGTTTGCCGAATTGACAACAGCTTTCCCAACTGTCTGACCATTTGTTTGGCCTTCTTCTACCACATCAAATTCAAGAGCTGTATAGAAGGTTAATTCTTTAGGCAAAGACAAGGTCAGAGTGTCTCCTGCTTGAATGGATTGTGTATCTGGAAAGGCTACATTGATGGTAGCGGACAATTTTTCGTTTGATAAGACTGTAGTTCCACTGCTTACTACTTGATTGTCCTTACTTAAGCTTGCTGTTTGCGTATAAGACAGGACTTCTGACGCTTGAATCGTTTGCACAAAAGCATTCGAAAAGAGAACTGTAGCAACAAGGGCTAGAGCCCACATCACTCGACGTAAATATTTCATATTGACCTCCTTAACTCTCACTTGGAGAGTTTACTTCTTTATTTAATCTTCAAGACCAATTTCATCTTTGACTACAGCAGCAATGGTATCCACATAGTAATCCACTTCTTCATCAGTCGGAGCTTCTGCCATGACACGAAGTAGTGGTTCGGTACCACTTGGACGAACTAAGATACGGCCATTCCCAGCCATTTCAGCTTCCATTTTTTCAATAATTGCACGAATGGCCGGAACTTCCATAGCCTTATCTTTCATGCTATTTTCAACACGGATATTGACTAATTTTTGAGGATAGATGGTAACTTCTGATGCAAGGTCTGATAAGGTTCGACCAGTTTCTTGCATAATCTTAGTCAATTGAACGGCACTCATCTGGCCGTCTCCAGTGGTATTGTAATCCATGACAATCACGTGACCAGATTGCTCTCCACCAAGATTGTATCCGGACTTCCGCATCTCTTCAACTACATAGCGGTCTCCTACAGCAGTCACAACCTTATTAATCCCTTTGGCATCCAATGCTTTATGGAATCCAAGATTGGACATGACCGTCGTTACGATGGTGTTGTCTTTTAAGAGGCCTTTATCAGAAAGGTAGGTCCCAATGATGTACATGATTTTATCACCATCGACTAGGTCCCCATTTTCGTCAACTGCAATCAAACGGTCACTATCACCATCAAAAGCCAAACCAATAGCTGCACCAGATTCTCGAACAGCCTCCTGCAAAGCCTCAGGATGGGTAGAGCCTACTTGGTCATTGATATTGAGACCATTTGGGCTCTCTCCAATAACTGTCAAGCGTGCTCCTAAGTCAGCAAAGACTTGGCGGGCACTCGTAGATGCTGAACCATTCGCAGCATCCAGAGCCACATGCATTCCTTCCAGCTGGGTTCCAGTTGAAACTAAGTATTCTTGATACTTACGAAGTCCTTCAGGATAGTCCATCACTGTTCCAAGACCTTCTGCACTAGGACGAGGAAGAGTATCAGTCTCCGCATCCAATAAGGCTTCAATCTCTAGTTCACGGTCATCGTCTAATTTATAGCCATCATTCCCAAAGAATTTAATCCCATTGTCTAGGGCTGGATTATGACTGGCAGAAATCATGACCCCAGCACTTGCACCTTCAGAACGAACTAAATAAGCTACACCTGGTGTTGCAATTACACCCAATTTATAAACTCTAATCCCTACAGATAGGAGTCCTGCTACGAGAGCACTTTCTAACATTTCTCCAGAAATACGGGTATCTCGTCCTACGAAAACAAGTGGAGTTTCTTGCTCATGTTGACTGAGGACATACCCTCCGTATCGACCGAGCTTAAAGGCCAACTCTGGCGTCAATTCGACGTTTGCTTCTCCACGGACTCCGTCCGTTCCAAAATATTTACCCATTATGATAATCCTTTCGATGATTCTTTATTAATTGCTATTATTTGATGAGGAACTGGATGAAGAAGAGCTAGAACTTGTCTGTTTCAACTCAATCTTCATGTATAGCTCTGATGGAGAGATAATGACAGGTAAATCATTCCCCTCGCTATCTACCGCCTTTAAGGAGACGGTTGCCGTGTAGGTGTTGTTTAAAAGATCTCCTTCAGGGAAGATGGCTTCTACATGATCAACTTTGGCTAAAGTGTCCTGGTCGCTAGTTACAGAGACCTTATCTTCAGAAAAAGCAACATGTGAGAGACTCCACCCTGGGGCAATTTGTTTGTCCGGTACCGTGACGGAAACATCAAACTTTTTCGTTTTTTTCTTACCAATTTTTGCAGTAACTTTCTGAGGTTCGATGGTTGCAGTCAATCCTGAAGGCAGGTCTTCGACCTTTAAGGTGATTTCATGCTGGCCCTCTTTCAGATTGCTAAGATCAGCTACCACTTTAAATTTACGAGTACTAGCCTGCATTTCTGATGCTAAGGCGACACGGTTAGATCCCTTCAGAAAAACTGTTACTTCTGAACTAATCCCGCTAACAAATATTTACTATCGTTATATTTTACATCAATCGGAATATTGGTTAAGGTGTTCGTGTAAGTTTCAGAGCTCACTTGACGCGCACTACTGTTATTCTGGAAATTAACAGAGGTGGCAATGATGAATAAGAGACTTGAGAAAAAGACTGATGTCACAATATAGACAATTTTTCTTTTTGGAATCATTTGATACGTCCTCCAAAAATTCTTGATTTCAAATCTTTTTTTCCTTGATCTTCTGGAATAATGAAGGAACGCAATTCTTGTTCGAATTCTTCGATACTGAGGTCGTGTCTAAAGCTCCCATTTCTCGCAATGGAGATACCACCCGTTTCTTCCGAAACAACAAAGGTGAAGGCATCACTTACCTCAGATAAGCCGATTGCAGCCCGGTGTCGCGTACCGAACTCTTTTGAAATTCCCGTGCTTTCTGTTAAGGGGAGATAAGCACAAGATACAGCAATTTTATCATTGGTGACAATCACTGCCCCATCGTGAAGCGGGGTGTTGGGAATAAAAATATTAATCAGAAGTTCACCCGAAACATCTGCATCGAGGGGAATACCCGTAGAAATATATTCTTGAAGGGTTCTACTCCCTTGAATCGCAACCAAGGCACCAATCTTCCGAGGACTCATATACTCAACGGCTTTTACATAAGATTGAACCAATTTTTCTTCTGGACTAATCTGGTTGGTTGAGAAAAATTCAGTTGCTCGACCTAATCGTTCTAATCCCGTCCGGATTTCCGGAGAGAAAATCACTACCGCAGCAATGACCCCGTATGTGATGATTTGGTTGATCAACCAAGAAATGGTCGTCAGACCAATCATATTGGCAATTAACTCAAATAAGAAAAAGGTCAAGACACCACGGACTAAAATCATAATTTTAGTGCCGACAATGGCTTTTATAAAATAATACAATAGCCAGGCTACCAGGGCAATGTCAATAAGGTTGACAACCACACTCCAGGGAGTGGGAAATAAACTGGCCCAATACTGGGGATTTGACAGTTGTTGGATGTTCACAATCTCATACCTACCACTTCTCTTCTAGGCTTATCGAACGGCAAACAAATTGTAGAACCTTACTAGCAACAGCAAGGCTTCTAGCAAACGGATAGCGCGTTCAAACCACTCTACATCATTATATCATGTTTCAACAGATTTTTCTGTAACCTTCTATGGGTTTTTGTGATAAAATATGAATTATGAAGATTAAGACTAGTATAGGGCTTATTGCCGGAAAAATGAGTAGTCACCTCTTGCGTATGCTTGGTCGTGGCTCTACTCTTCCTGGAAAAATTGCCCTTCAAATTGATAAAGATATTTTACAACACCTGGCCCAGAACTATGAAATTGTAGTTATCACTGGTACGAATGGGAAAACACTAACAACAGCTCTCACTGTTGGAATTCTTCAGGAGGCTTTCGGACCCATCGTGACCAACCCTAGTGGTGCCAATATGATTTCAGGGATTACGACTACTTTCTTGAACGCAAAAGGTTCTTCCGGTCGTCCTATCGCTGTTCTTGAAATTGACGAAGCCAGCTTGTCTCGTATTTGTGACTACATCACACCGACCTTGTTTGTGATCACAAATATCTTCCGCGATCAAATGGACCGCTACGGGGAAATCTACACGACTTATCGGATGATCTTGGATGGGATTAAAAAAGCGCCACAGGCAACTGTTCTGATGAATGGGGACAGTCCGCTTTTCCATACCCTTCCCCTACCAAATACGGTTCAATATTTTGGCTTTGATACGGAAAAAACTGCTCCCAAGTTGGCCCATTACAATACAGAAGGAATCCTCTGTCCAGAATGTCATGGCATCTTGACCTATCAGTTGAATACCTATGCCAATCTGGGGGATTACCTGTGTGAAAGCTGTGGCTTCCACCGTCCTCCTTTGACAGTCGCTGTCGATGAATTGACCGAGCTGACCAATTCTTCTTCTCACTTTAAGATCAACGGGACAAACTACCACATCAATATTGGGGGCCTCTATAATATTTACAATGCCCTCGCTGCAGTTGCTGTGGCCCATTATTTTGAGGTAAGCCCAGACGTCATTAAGCGTGGTTTCGATAAGAGCAAGGCCGTCTTTGGTCGCCAGGAAACCTTTAAGATTGGGGACAAGGAATGTACCTTAGTACTAATCAAAAATCCGGTTGGTGCGACTCAAGCCATTGAAATGATCAAACTAGCTCCATATCCTTTCAGCTTGTCCGTTCTTCTCAACGCCAACTACGCGGATGGGATCGACACCAGTTGGATCTGGGATGCAGACTTTGAGCAAATCACCCAGATGGACATCCCAGAGATTAATGCTGGAGGGGTGCGTCACTCTGAAATCGCTCGGCGCCTTCGGGTTACTGGCTATCCAGCTGACCAGATTACTGAAAATGCAAAACTAGAGGATGTCTTTAAGCAAATTAAAGAACAGACTACTTCTCACGCCTATATTTAGCCACCTATACGGCCATGCTAGAGTTCCGTGAACTTCTAGCTCAAGAACACCTGATTGAAAAGGAGATGAATTAATGACCTACACTTCACTACAATCCCCCGATCAGGAAAACTACCAGTACGAATTGAGAATTGCCCATCTTTATGGGAATCTGATGAATACCTATGGGGACAATGGAAATATCCTCATGCTCAAGTACGTTGCGGAGAAGCTTGGTGCTCATGTCACTGTGGATATCGTTTCTCTCAAAGACCGCTTTGATCCAGACGCTTACGATATCGCCTTTTTCGGTGGAGGCCAAGACTACGAACAGACCATTGTATCAGAAGATCTACCAGATAAAAAAGAAGACCTCGAACGCTTTATTCATGATGATGGTGTGGTCCTTGCTATCTGTGGTGGCTTTCAGCTTCTAGGCCAGTACTATATTGAAGCTTCTGGCAAACGCATTGAGGGCCTTGGGATTATGGGGCATTATACCCTCAACCAAGAAAACAATCGCTATATTGGAGACATCAAAATCCATAATGAAGAGTTCAATGAAACCTACTATGGTTTTGAGAATCACCAGGGTCGGACCTTCTTGGCGGAGGATGAAAAACCGCTGGGCAAGGTCATCTACGGAAATGGGAACAACAAAGAAGATGGGTGCGAAGGCGTTCATTACAAGAACGTCTTTGGTAGCTACTTCCATGGCCCTATCCTCTCTCGCAACGCCAACTTGGCCTATCGCTTGGTCACTACTGCCTTAAAGAAAAAATATGGGCAAGACATCGCTTTAGCGACTTACAATGATATCTTAAGCCTTGAAAAAGCAGAAGAATACGCTGATGTGAAAAGCAAGGCTGAATTAGAAGAATAGGGAGACAAAATGAATAAACGAAAACTACAATATGTTGCACTACTGATTTCTGTACTGCTCATTGCGATTATTTCCTTGGCCAATATGCAAACGGTGACTGTGAACTTTTTGCTGGTCCAATTTAAACTCCCTCTCATCATTTTGATTTTGGTCTGCGTCCTTCTCGGTTCGCTGGTGACTTTCTTGGTCAGCCTTCCAAAAAATTTCTCATTAAAACATGAATTAAAAGAGGCTAAGAAACAACTAGGACAAAAGATGTCAGGTGATAAGAGTAAAGACAAAAAAATCGATGAAGCATAAAAAAAGCACCAGTCGGTGCTTTTTTCATGCTGTTCTAATGATTCTTTGCTTGTAGCTGTTTGGCGACTACTTTTGCTAGGAGTGAAAAGAGAATAACACCAGCACCAATCAGGAGAAAGGATTCTATTCGGACACTTGGTAACCAAGTCATCAAGCCTTTGGCGATGGGCATAAAGAGAATAGCCAAGGTAAAAATGGTGCTTAAGACCCTGCCCAGATAGTCTCCTTCCACCTTGGTTTGAACCTGAGTAAAAAAGTGGATGTTAAAAATTGTCATAAAGAGTTCACAGACTAAGTTTCCAGAAAAGGAAAGGAGAGGAGGAAGAGGCAAGCCCATCATGAATACTCCTACTCCTGTTAAGATCAATAAGAAGAGAAGCATCTCCATACTTGATTTAAATTTATTGGCGATCAAGGCTCCGATGATGGAGCCGATAGCTCCCAAGGTTAAGATGGTCGCATAAGCCCCCTTGACTCCGTAAAGTCGGTTCGAAAAGGGAAGCAAAAACTCAAAAGCTGCAAAGAAGAAATTGACACTGGAAGCCACCAAGAGGAGAAAGAAAATTTCTTTCTGATGCCAGATATAGTGCAACCCATCCTTGATATCAGAAAAAATATCTTTCCCCGTAAACTGTTTCTTTTCTTGAACCTTGGCTTCTTCTTTCGGAAGGAATGCCACCAGAACAAAGGCGATGAAAAAAGTCAGTGCATCCAGTAAGAGGGTCGCATGGAGACTGGCAAATTGTAAAACAAGGAAAGAGAACACAGGAGAGCTGACACCAACAACCTGTAAGACCAACTCCAAGTGGGCATTATAGTTCACAATCTCATCTTTTTCCACAACTTCTGTGATAATGGCTTTATTGGCAGTCCTAGAAAAAGCGAAGGCAATGGCCTGAACAATATTGGCAACAACCAGGGCCGCAATCATCCAACGATCGTTTCGAATAAAAGAAATGCCCAAACAAAGGAGACCACACACCATGTCGGTTGTCATCAAAATTTTACGACGGGAAAAACGGTCTGAGATCACGCCACCAAATGGATTCACGAAAATGGAGGTAACAAGTTCAGAAATCTGATAAATCCCCAATACTGTCTTTCCCACCGTCCCCATCGAGGCCAGCCAGACACTGTTCCCATAATCATAGAGCATATTCCCCATTCTATTGATTGCTCCACGAGCAATTAATTGGACTGCATGTCGCTTCATAAAAAAACCTCCTTCATTTTCTGAAACTATTGTATCAGTTCATGAAAGAGGTTTTCATTTTGTCCCCTATTTGGGAAAAATAATAGATTGCAATTTTATAAAAGGATGCTTACTGTTCTTTTGATTGAAGCTGCTTAGCTACTAGCTGAGCCAAGAGTGAAAAGAGAATAACTCCAGCTCCAATTAGGAGAAAGGATTCTACTCGGACACTTGGTAACCAAGTCATCAAGCCTTTGGCGATGGGCATAAAGAGAACAGCTAAAGTATAAATCGTGCTCAAGACTCTCCCCAGATAATCATCTTCTACCTTGGTTTGCACTTGCGTAAAAACGTGGATGTCGAAAATGGTCACAAAAAATTCACAAACCAGATTTCCCGAAAAGGTAAGATAAGGTGGGAGAGGCAAGCCCATCATGAACACTCCGACCCCCGCCATGATCAGTAAAAACAGGAGATTTTTCATACTTGATGCAATTTTATTAGCCACAAGTGCTCCTAGAATAGATCCAATTGCACCCAGTGTTAAAATAGTCGCATAAGCCCCCTTGACTCCGTAGAGTCGATTGGAAAAGGGAAGTAAAAACTCAAAAAGTCGCAAAAAAGAAATTGACGCTGGAAGCCACCAATAAGAGAAAGAAAATGTCTTTCTGATGCCAGATATAGTTTATCCCCTCCTTGATATCAGAAAAAATATCTTTTCCCGTAAACTGTTTCTTTTCTTTAACCTTTGCTTCTTCTTTCGGAAGGAATGCCACTAGGACAAGGGCAATAAAAAAGGTCAGCGCATCTAGTAAGAGGGTCGCATGGAGACTAGCAAATTGTAGAACTAGGAAAGAAAACACAGGTGAACTGACACTAACAACCTGTAAGACCAACTCCAAGTGCGCATTATAGGTTACAATCTCTTCTTTCTCTACCACTTCTGTAATAATGGCTTTATTGGCAGGTCTAGAAAAACCAAAGGCAATGGCCTGGACAATATTGGCAAAAATCAGAGCCGCAATCATCCAACGATCATTTCTGATAAAAGAAATCGCCAGACACAGGAGTCCACAAACTAAGTCGGTCGTCATCAAAATCTTGCGACGAGAAAAACGGTCTGAAATCACTCCTCCAAAAGGATTCACAAGAATCCCTGTCACTAACTCAGAAATCTGATAGATCCCTAATACCGTCTTTCCTATAGTCCCCATTGAGGCCAACCAGACACTATTCCCATAATCATAGAGCATATTTCCAATTTTGGTAATAGCCCCACGACTAATTAATTGGACCGCATGTCGGTTCATAAAATCTCCTTTATCTCTGTCCTATTTAGGAACATTCATCTATTCCAAATTTATCATAGTGTTCTTGATAGTAAGCTACCTGCTCTGGAAGACCTAGCACATCAAAAATATGCATAGCCTCTTGCATTTGCTGACGCCCTTCTTCTGTTTGCCCCTTCTGATAGAGGGCAAATCCCTTGAGATAATGAAAGACATTGCGTTCGTAGAGTTTGATGCTCTTGCCAATAATCTTTTCCACATAGGTTTCAAAATAACTAGCATTTTCAAAAGAACGGTGTTCTAAACAATGCTGGTAACAATTGAGGGCTAGAATCAAGACTAGTTTTCGATGGCGACCAATTTCTTGGTAGAAATCTTCACGCTCCATCACTTCTCTACCAAGCCGAGTGACATAGTTCACATCATAAAAGCTATAAAGATTGCCAAAGAGGATCAACTCATACATGGTCCACTCTTCCGTTTGAAAGAGATAATCTGCTACCTTGTCCAGATCACTTTGCTTCATCCTGTAGCTGGCATCTCTCTGGCAAATCAGCCCTTGTAACAAAATCCAGTTTAACTCAAAATAGAGGGGATTGGTCGAACTTTTAGACTTTTCAAGTTGTTCTCCTTGAAGCATTTGAAAACCAGCAATATCATTTGAATAGTAAAGAGGAATAATCTGGGCCATCAAGGCCACATGTTCATGGTGTTGAAAATTTCTGGCCTTATCCATAAAATTCTCAATCGTCACATGGATATTGTCCAAAATTTCAAGGAAGCGCGACGTAGCCAGATCCGACTGCCCCAATTCAAAACGGGATAATTGGGAGGTCGAACAGGCTTCTCCTGCAGCTTCTTTCAACGAATAATTTTTACTAGTTCGAAATTCACGAAAAACTTTGCCTAAATCTTCCATTTGATTACCACTTAAATTCCTTTAAGTGCCTTTCTAACTCTTGCAAGTACCCTTCGTAGAATCCTTGATCTTCTTTCACGGAAACATCTAATTGTCTTAAGTAGGAAATCAGCCAATCAACCAATAGATCATACTGATGAAGAGGTAGGCGTTTCATCTGCTCTTCAACAAAAGAAATGGCCTCTGCGAAGCGCTGCTCTTCTAGGACTAGCTGAAGATAGTGAGCCCCGTTGATGAGTCTTCCTTCCTCATCCTCATACTGCCCCAAATCTAAATTTGAATCTGTAGGCGCAAAGTTGTACCAATCATGTTGGCTACACCTTTAACCTGCTTCATAAACCAATCATTTTCAGTCGCCATAATGTTCTCCTTATACAAATTAGAAAACTATACTTACTGCACTAGTTCTTCCCATTCTAGCATGGCTTCTTCTTGGGCGGCGGTCAGCTGGTCGATTTGCTACTGGCTCTCCATGTGTTCGCCGGCGTCATTAGTGGCCCGCAGCTTCTTTTAACGAATAATTCTTACTGATTCGAAATTCACGAAAAACTTTTCCAAGATCTTCCATCTATTCCACCTGCTCTGACAGTTCTGCCCACTCTTCCATGACCGCTTCCTGCTGGGCAGTTAGTTGATCCAGCTCGCTTTGCAGTTGAACCAAGTCAGCTGCATCGTTGGTGCTATGCATGGTTTCGGTGATGTCTTGGATTTTCTGGTCCAGCTCTTCCATCTCTGCTTCCAATTGCTCAATGCGACGGGTGATTTTCCGGAGTTCCTTCTGGTTTTGCTTTTGCAGGTGATAGTCATTGCTGGTGACTTCCTCCGTAGAAGAAACAGGCAAAGCTTCTGCTTGTGCTGCAGCTAGGGCTTCTAACTCAGCTTTTTTCTCCAGATAATAGTCATAGTCGCCTAGGTAAAGAGTTGAGCCCTCTTCTGACAGTTCCAAGACCTGTGTAGCCACCCGATTGATAAAGTAACGGTCGTGGCTGACAAAGAGCAAGGTCCCATCAAAATCAATCAAGGCATTTTCCAGCACTTCCTTGCTATCGATGTCCAAGTGGTTAGTCGGCTCATCGAGAATCAAGAAATTGTTATTTTCCATGGACAGCTTGGCCAAGAGCAGACGCGCCCGCTCTCCACCTGACAGCATGCCGACGGTTTTCTTGACATCATCCCCAGAGAAAAGAAAGGCTCCCAAGCGATTGCGGATTTCCACTTCTGGTGTCAGCTTAAAGTCGTTCCAAAGCTCATCCAAGACACTGTTGTGAGGGGTTAGCTTACTTTGGGTCTGATCATAGTAGCCCACCTCGACATTGGCTCCAAAACGGGCTTCCCCTTTGATAAAAGGAATCTGTCCAACGATGGACTTGATAAGAGTCGATTTCCCGATCCCATTTGGTCCTACAATAGCGACCGCATTCATCTTGCGGATATCCAGATTAATAGGCTCGGACAGGATTTGATCGTCATAGCCGACAGCTGCCTCTTCTACTGTCAAAACGACATTACCAGAAGTCTTATCAGAATGGAAGGTCATATGGGCAGACTTGCTCCCAGCTTCGGGCTTGTCTAGGCGCTCCATTTTTTCCAACTGCTTGCGACGAGACTGGGCCCGCTTGGTGGTCGACGCCCGCACCAAATTGCGATTGACAAAGTCTTCGAGAGCAGCTATTTCTTTTTGTTGCTTCTCGTAGTTCTTGGCTTCGGTCAGGAGTTTTTGCTCTTTTTGCTCGACAAAGCTGGAGTAATTGCCGACATAGCGATCCAAAGAATGCTTGGTCAAGTCCAGAGTAATGGTGGCGACCTTATCGAGGAAATACCGGTCGTGACTGACAATGAGAAGGGCCCCACTATAATTGACCAGGTAGTTTTCCAACCAGGCGATGGTCTCAATATCCAAGTGGTTGGTCGGCTCGTCCAGTACCAAGAGATTTGGCTTTTCTAAGAGCATTTTGGCCAGAGCTAGACGGGTATTTTGCCCTCCTGATAGCTCTTCAATCTTCATCTGCCACATGGACTCATCGAACTTGAAACCGTTTAGAATGGCGCGAATATCTGCCTCATAGGTAAAGCCACCAGCCTGACGGAATTCTTCCGAAAGACGGTCATAATCCTGCATGAGCTTTTCTAAGTCAGCCCCAGTTTTTTCTCCCATTTCAAGCTCCATTTGCCGCAAGCTTTTCTCCGTCTTACGGAGATCGTCAAAGACATGGAGCATTTCATCGTAAATGGTATTGGACGACTCAAAGCGGCTATCCTGAGCTAGATAGGACAGAGAAAGGTCCCGCTTTTTATTGATTTCCCCAGAAGTCGGCTCTTCTTCTCCCACCAAGATTTTCAAGAGCGTGGATTTGCCGGCTCCGTTCTTTCCGACCAGGGCAATCCGGTCCCGTTCATCCACTTGCAGGCTAATGTTATCAAAAAGAACCTCCCCTGCAAAAGAGCGTTCAATTTTGTTGGCTTGTAAAATAATCATAGTTTCATTGTACCTTACTTTTGACAAATTGACAATTGAAGAAAAGGCCAAACGCTAGACGCGCTTGACCTTTCCTTACTTTTCAAATTGCTGAGACATTAGAAGCTATTTGACTGTACTGATAGGCTAGGAAAAGCCCGATACCAATCACCAGCAAAAACAAACCCCATTTGATGACTCCCTTCACAAAGCGAATGACAAGCAGAATCATCATAGAGCCAATCAGCCAAGTAATGGCCGAATGGGAGAAGAAAGCTTGAACAGCTTCCTTATTGTCCCCGAAAAATTGACGGACTCCCTCAGGAGCATAGTTTTCCCAAGCCTGTTGAATGCCTAATTCATGGGAAATTGCTTGACCTTTTTGGGATATCCAAAGAAAGATTCCAGAGTTAAACACAAAGAGTGCCACTTGTTCTGGAAAGGTTCGAATAAGATACAGTATGCGTTTGATCATCCTTACTCCTTGTATAGTTGACGAACAGCCTCAATGTCCCTCGCTTGGATGCTATAAAAGGAACCAGCTGACTGCATGACAGACTCTTCTTCATTATGGTCCAACCAATGGCATGGCCCAGTTCATGCTCAGCTGTATTCACAATCCGTTGATGGGAATAATTGTACTGCTTATTTAATAGGTAATAGCGATTCAAACGAACAATCACCCGTTTGAAACGATTGGTTAAAACATTGGTCTGGGTTTCTGCTTCACCTGCTGCAGAAACCGTACTATCATCCATCTCTGTTAAGAGAATATCTGCCTCTTCTTCACTGTTGACGAGTTGGAAAGTGAAGGCTCCTGTCTGATTCCAAGACGCAAGAGCTTCCTCATAGGCACGGGTAAAGGTCTCATCCATTTCAGGATTTAGATAAACTTTTGCAGTCGCCTGATCCCACCTTGCTCCTGTAGAGGTATGGCCGTCTGTTGCTAAGTCTTCTTGAGCAGATGGACTTCCCTGACCTAGTAGAGGACTATCTCGATGAAAGTAAGCATCTACCTGGGTGACAACCGTTTGAGCTGCGCGACTAACCCCATCTATTCCGCTACCGGTTTTGCCACTAAAGAATAGAACACCAACCAGTAGAGCAAAACTGAGGGTTAGGGTCCAAAACAAGCCCCAAACAAGGCTCCAAATGGCCCGTATTAGAAAACGAATCATGCCTATAATGGTTCTCACAAGCTCCTCCTTTCCTTAGGAAGACCTCTGTTTAGGTCTAGAAGACAATAATATACCTTACTTTTCTTAAAATAAACTAAAGATTGAAGTCATGAAAAGAAAAAGATCCAGTTGACAGCAAAGCCAACCGAATCCTTTTCATCCTGCTTCTTCTTTTATCTTTAGCTTAGCGATGCACTGTTACTTTTCCAGTACGATAATCCAAACTAATCCCACTCTGGACATTCGGAACAAAGACATTAAACTCTAGACTACCATCGCTGGATTTCGCTTCAATCTGACTACCAACTGGTACTAAATCTTCATCCGATGCATAGTAGAGTGTCACCCGATAACGGACCCGTTTATTTTTGTCTAGGGCCTTGCGAACAAGGGTTTCATAGTAATTTTGTCCCGTCGAAAAACTATCACGCGCTTGATTGGCCCAAGCTGTTTGAACCGCAATATTTTTAGGATTCGTCATCGAGGCATCAAATCCATCTAAGTTGCCAATCAAGGCATAGCCTAGAAGGTGTCCCCGATCAACCGCATGGTCATATTCCCCAGCTAAATTAGTTACTTGGTGCCAGCCAGCTGGGGCCCAATCTATGTCCATTTGTTCTCTTTTTTGGTATTGACGAGTCGCCTTGGTCATCAAAGCGTTGGCAACTGTTGGAATTTCTCGTCCTTTTACTGTTTTTGTCTTGGTATCTGCATAAGGGAGACTCGCAACATCCGCATCCAGATTAGTTTTGTTCTGATTTATGATGAAAGCTCCTGCTTCGTTCCACTGAATGCTCTTACCCAGTTTAGCACGAACACCATCCGTCAGAACACTCTCTGCTAGTTCTTTACTCGGTGTTGCTTCTTGACTCGAAGTGACAACCGTTTGAACCTGAGAGTGACTAGCGACTGGCTGGGGTTGACTAAAATAATAGCCACCGATGGAGAGGGCTGCAGCCACCACCAAGCCCAGTAGAGTTTGTCCTGATTTTTTCATTTTAAGTGGTTTCTTTGATTGTTTGCCACACTGGTTTCCTCTGTTTCTACTGAATGGGAAAGAGCCTGGGATCACGATCTCAAGCTCCTCTTTTTGATAAATGGTTACTTACCTGAAAATTTCTGAAGGATTTCCTTCCAGGTATCTGGCGAGAGAATGGACCAAGGATCCTTCCCATTGCCAATGACACCATATCCAATGACCAAGCCAAGGGCAAAGACAATCGCTAGAATGGTAAGAACCAATAAGACGATCCCCAATTGTTTTCCGATTGCTTTTAATTTAGTTTTCATCATCATCTTCCTTCACACGACGTACATCTGCTCCAAGAGCCACCAATTTTTCATGGAATTTAAAATATCCACGGTCAAGGTGGGTTAACCTGCTCACTTTGGTTTCTCCTTCAGCCACAAGCCCCATTAAAATCAAGGTCGCACTAGCACGCAAGTCTGTCGACATCACTTCAGCCCCTTGTAAGCCAGCTCCACCTTGGATGCGGGCTGTATCTCTCATAATGTCTGAGTGTAAGCCCATCCGACGCATCTCTTCCAAATGTTGGAAACGATTTTCAAAGACCGTTTCAATCATAGTCGATTCACCAGAAGCCATGGCCATCAAAGCAGTAAATTGGGCTTGCATATCTGTAGGGAAGCCTGGATAAGGTAAAGTTTTTACCGTCACTGGTTTCAATTTAGAAACATCTGAGCGAATGCGAATACCATTTTCTTCTTCCGTTACCTCAACACCCATTTCTTGCATCTTAGAAAGAAGAGGGCGGTTGTGTTCCCAAATAGCATCCTCGATTAAAACGTCACCACCTGTCATGGCTGCACCAACCATGAAGGTACCTGCCTCAATTCGGTCTTGAACAACATTGTGAACTGCTCCATGCAAGCGATCCACCCCAACAATCGTCAAGGTTTCTGTACCTGCTCCACGTACCTTGGCACCCATCTTATTCAAAAGAGAGGCCAAATCCACGATTTCAGGTTCGCGGGCTGCATTTTCGATAACAGTAGTTCCATCTGCTAAAGTTGCTGCCATCATGATATTTTGGGTGGCACCTACAGATGGAAAGTCCATATAGATATGAGCCCCATGAAGAAGATCTGCTTTTGCCTCAATATAGCCTGCAGTTTGGGTGATCTTCGCCCCCATTGCTTCCAATCCCTTCAAGTGCAAATCGATTGGACGACTACCAATGGTACAGCCACCCGGCATAGAAACTTTGGCATGACCATTCCGAGCCAAGACAGGGCCTAAAACAACGATCGAAGCTCGCATCTTGCTGACATATTTGTAAGGCGCTTCTTCTGTTAATGGTTGAGTCGCATCAACGACTACTGTATTGGTCTCCTCATCAAACGTAACTTGAGTGTTCAAGCCACGAACGACATTATTCATTGTAAAGACATCAGATAAAACAGGAACATTGGTCAAGGTCGTTGTTCCTTCACTGGCCAAAACAGTTGCTGCTAAAAGGGGAAGGACTGCATTCTTTGCTCCTTCAATCTTCACAGTTCCAACTAGGCGATTTTGACCACCATTTACAATAATTTTATCCATACTTGTTATTACTCCATTTCATTCAGTCACGACTACTATCATACCATAAATTCATTAAAAAAGAAGCTAAAAGTTCCCGTTAAACAACTGCCGACTGAATTCATAAATACTGATAAAGAAGCTACTAGTCAAATAGCCTAGACTAATGCTGATCAATAGAATAAGAAGCCGAATTTTCACAGCTGTGTCGGCACTTACCTTTAAAAAACGCTCCCACTGAACCACCGTTGAAAGAAGGTGGTAGGCAAAGGAAATAAACAATAAGTGACTGCAAAAAGTAAAAATCATTTGAATCATACCTCTATTATACCATAAGACAAAGTTTCCTTTCATATTCTAAAGATGCGAAAAAAAGAAGTCGATCCAATCAACTTCTTTTTGTATTTATAATCGATTTCCGACATTAATCCGGTTAATAGCTCGTTGAAGGGCAATTTTTGCACGACGCTCCATATCAACAGAATGTTGATCTTTGGCTTCTTCAAGGGCTTTTTCAGCACGCATTTTTGCACGCTCAGCCCGGCTAATATCAATGTCTCGAGCGCGTTCCGCCGAATCCGCTACGATGGTAATGACATTATCTACCACTTCGATAATCCCACCATTCACGGCGATCCAATCAATGTGTTTTTCGTCATCGACCCGACGGACCTTGACTTGGTCTACAGCCAAAACCGCAATGGTATTGATATGACGAGGTAAAATCCCTAATTCACCATCAATTGTCTTGACAGATACAAATGCGGCATGATGATCATAAACCAGTCCATCCGGTGTAACGATTTGGACGTTCATTTGACTCATCTTTCACCTCTTCTTAGAATCCCATTTTTTCAGCTTTTGCAATCACATCTTCGATTGAACCGACACCACGGAAGGCATCCTCAGGCAAGTGGTCGTGTTTCCCATCCAAAATTTCCTTAAAACCACGTACAGTTTCTGCAACCGGCACATAAGAACCTGGTTGACCTGTAAATTGTTCCGCAACGTTAAAGTTTTGAGACAAGAAGAATTGGATCCGGCGAGCACGAGCAACCAAGGTCTTTTCTTCATCAGACAATTCATCCATCCCCAAGATAGCAATGATATCTTGCAATTCATGGTAGCGTTGAAGGACGCGTTTGACCTCAGAAGCCACCGCATAGTGCTCTTCTCCGACGATTTCTGGAGAAAGGGCACGAGAGCTAGATGCCAATGGGTCCACGGCAGGGTAGATCCCCAATTGAACCAATTTACGCTCCAAGTTGGTGGTTGAGTCCAAATGGGCGAAGGCTGTTGCTGGGGCAGGGTCTGTATAGTCATCGGCTGGCACGTAGATGGCCTGGATCGATGTAACAGAACCTTTCTTGGTTGAGGTAATCCGTTCTTGCAATTGTCCCATTTCAGTTGCCAAAGTAGGTTGGTAACCAACGGCTGATGGCATCCGTCCCAAAGGGCTGATACTTCTGAACCGGCTTGGGTGAAACGGAAGATATTATCGATAAACAAGAGAACGTCTTGACCTTCTACATCACGGAAGTATTCCGCAATGGTCAAACCAGTAAGAGCTACACGCATCCGTGCTCCTGGTGGTTCGTTCATCTGTCCAAAGACCATGGCTGTTTTTTCGATAACGCCAGATTCCTTCATTTCCCAGTAAAGGTCATTCCCTTCACGGGTTCGTTCTCCAACCCCTGTAAATACAGAGATCCCACCATGCTCTTGGGCAATATTGTGGATCAATTCTTGAATCAAGACGGTCTTTCCAACTCCGGCACCACCGAAGAGGCCGACCTTCCCACCTTTCAAGTAAGGGGCCAAGAGGTCAATGACCTTGATCCCTGTTTCAAGAATTTCTTCTGAAGTAGAAAGCTCATCAAAGGATGGAGCTTTTTTATGAATGGATTCACGAGGAGCATCTTCTGGAAATGCTTCTTCCAAGTCAATGGTATCTCCCAAGACGTTAAAGACCCGTCCAAGAGTTTCTTTTCCGACAGGTACAGAGATTGGACGACCAGTGTCCAATACTTCCATCCCACGAGTCAAGCCATCTGTTGATTCCATGGCAATGGTGCGAACAACACCATCCCCAAGTTCAAGAGCTACTTCAAGAACGACTTTTGATTTTTGTTGGTCATTTTTATAGACTACAAGCGCATTATTAATCTCAGGGAGTTTATCGCCCGCAGCAAAAGCTACGTCAACGACAGGACCTACAACCTGAGAAATTTTGCCTAAACTCATGTCATTCTCCTATTCTATTAAGTTTCTAAGCTTGTTAATAACTGCGATCAAGCTTATTTTTTTATTGTTAAAATGTGCATCGAATCAACTACTCAAGCGCACTCGCTCCTGCAACAATTTCCGTAATTTCTTGCGTAATGGTTGCCTGACGAGCTCGGTTGTATTGAATGGTCAATTCATCAATTACTTTCTTGGCATTGTCTGTTGCGGTTTGCATGGCCATCATACCAGCAGCATTTTCAGCTGTTTTGGCATCAATTATGGCTCCATAAATCATACTTTCCGCAAACTGTGGAAGCAATTGATCCAAATCGCATCGCGGTCTGATTCCAACTCCAGATTCAAGATATAATCTTCATCTGCTTCATTGGGGTCCAAGTCAATGATCGGAAGCATTTGCTCTACCCGCAATTGACTGGTCAAACTATTGACGTGGTGATTATAACAGACATACAATTCATCAAACAATTCATTTTGATACATTTGGACTGTCTTATTGATGATCTTCCGCACTTCATCAAAGCTTGGTTGATCCGCTAGGCCACGTAGTTCATAAACTGGCTGAATGCCTCTTGCTCTAAAGAAATCTGCCCCAATACTTCCAATACAGATGACTTCAAAATCCTCACCCGTTGGATGGTATTCTTCCTTCAATTCCATGACTGACTTGAGGATAGAGGCGTTGTAGCCTCCCACTAGTCCACGGTCAGAAGTGATAACAATATAAGCAGACTTTTTGACAGGACGACTCTTTAAAAATGGATGGTACTTGGCATTCTCAGCCTCATGTCCATGTAAGAGGTCTGTCAATAGTTTACGAACCTTAGATGCGTAAATTTGGAAGTCCTTGGCAGCTTGCTCAGACTTCCCAAGTTTGGCAGCAGATACCATCTGCATAGCATTCGTAATTTGACTGGTATTCTTTGTCGATGCAATTTTATTTTTGATATCATTTAAAGAAACTGCCATCTGCCACTCCTATTTCTATTTGAAACTTGATTGGTTGACAAAGTCAGTAATCACTGCATCCATTGTTTCTTCACTTGGAAGATCTTTGGTCGTACGAATGGTTTCAAAGATTTCTGCATGATGTGCTTCTACAAAGGCAAACAATTCCTCTTCAAAGCGAAGGATATCATCAACTGGTACACTATCCAAGAACCCATGTGTCAAAGCATACAAGATCACCACCTGTTTCGACAGTTAATGGTTCATGGACCGGTTGCTTCAAGACTTCTACAGTCCGGCGACCACGGTTCAACTTGGCTTGAGTAGCAGCATCCAAGTCACTACCAAACTTGGTGAAGGCTTCCAACTCACGGTAAGAAGCGAGGTCAATACGGAGAGTCCCCGCAACCTTCTTCATAGCCTTGATTTGAGCTGATCCACCAACCCGTGACACAGAGGATCCCGCATCGATGGCTGGACGAATTCCTGAGTTAAAGAGGCTATCTTGCAAGAAGATTTGGCCATCCGTAATCGAAATCACGTTAGTCGCGATATAAGCGGAAATATCTCCTGCTTGTGTTTCAATAATTGGAAGCGCAGTGATGGATCCACCACCTAATTCATCCGATACTTTCGCAGAACGTTCCAACAAACGGCTGTGAAGGTAGAAGACATCCCCTGGGAAGGCTTCACGTCCTGGCGGACGACGAAGAAGAAGGGACAATTCACGGTAAGCAACGGCTTGTTTTGACAAATCATCATAGACGATCAAAACGTGTTTGCCATTGTACATGAACTCTTCGGCCATCGCAACCCCTGCATAAGGTGCAAGGAATAGCAATGGAGACGGTTGTGAGGCTGATGCTGTCACGACAATGGTATAATCCATTGCTCCATACTTGCGAAGTGTTTCTACTTGTGTCCGAACCGTTGATTCTTTTTGTCCAATTGCGACATAGATACAGATCATGTCTTGATCCTTTTGGTTCAAGATGGTATCGATGGCAATAGAGGTTTTCCCTGTTTGACGGTCTCCGATGATCAATTCCCGTTGGCCTCGTCCAATTGGAACGAGGGCATCAATGGCTTTCAACCCAGTTTGTAGAGGCTCTGAGACAGATTTCCGTTGCATAACACCAGGAGCTGGTGTTTCAACTGGACGGAATTTATCTGTCACGATTTCTCCCAAGCCATCCACTGGCTGACCGAGAGGATTGACAACCCGACCGATTAAGGCATCCCCAGCAGGGACTTCCATGATTTTACCAGTCCGACGGATCGAGTCTCCTTCACGAATATCCGTAAAGTCTCCGAGGATGATAATCCCGACATCTGTCGTTTCCAAGTTTTGCGCCATTCCGTATGAGCCGTTTTCAAAGATCAACAACTCACCACTCATTGCATTTTCAAGGCCATGAGCACGCGCAATCCCATCACCAATATAGGTAACGACTCCGGTCTCTGTGACGTCAAAATTTGGCTGGAAATTTTCAATTTGTTGCTTAATTAAAGCGCTGATTTCTTGTGCGTTAATCGCCAAAATTCACACCACTTTCTATTTCAAATTTGCTTTTATGACTTGCAATTGACGTTTTAGACTGGTATCAAGCGTCTTGTGATTTGCTGAAACCACAAAACCACCAATCAAATCTGGATCCAATGTTTCTTTCAGAGAACGAACTTGAATACCAAATTTCTTTTCAATAATAGGGATCAACTTTTCTTTTTGAGCCTGATCGAGTTCTGCAACCGAAGATACGGTTACTTCGAAACAGTTGCTCACTTGTTGAATTTGCTCCATACTAACTCTGACAATATCATAAAATAAGGCTTCACGATGATTGAGAATAACCACTTCAATCAAATGGTCTAGTAATGCTGAATCCGAGTTTTGGAAAAGTCGCAGACTCTTCGCCTTCTCTTCATCCTCTACACCGATATGAGCTAAAAATGCAGCAAGGCCTGTTTCCTCAAAAACAGCCTTTATTTGACTTAATTTTTCATAAACGTCATCTTGCTGATTTTTTTCAAATACCAATTGAACAAAAGGCTGGGAATATTTCTCAATTACCATTAATTGCTTTTTGTCCATTAGGCATCTCCTAATTCATTTAGGTAGCGATCGATCAGTTGGCGATGGCCTTCAGAGTCCAACTGTTGGCTTAGCAATTTCCCTGCTAAGTTAACGGTTAGATCTGCGACATCCCCCTTGATACTGTTCATCGCTTCTTCTTTATTTTGCGAAATTTCTAATTGCGCTTTTTCTTTCAAGCGAAGAGCTTCTTGGTTAGCTTCACTGAGAATATGAGCCTTATTTTTTTCGGCTGTTTCCTTAGCCGTTTCAAGAATCGTTGTAGCTTCTTGACGACTACCTGCCAACTCTGCTTCGCGTTTTGCAGCTAGTTCCTCAGCCTTTTTACGGGCCGCCTCTGCTTCGTCAATATCGTTGGTGATTTTTTCAGCACGCGCATCCAAAATACTAGTAATATTGCCCCAAGCAAATTTCTTTACTAAAAAGATTAATAAGAGGAAGGAACCAGCGATCAGTATAAAGTCACCAATAATGGTACCAATTGTTAAATCCATCTTCTACTCCTCTACTTACTCTTCCTCACCGTTTATTTTTTTACCTATGTACATGGATGACAACATGGTAAATACATAGGCTTGGATACATGAAATGAAAATCGAAAAGGCTGTCCATAACATGCTTCCGATAAAGGCTGCTGGATACCAATAAAAGGCTTGTTGAGACAAGACTAAGAGCAAGCCTGCCAATACTTCACCGGAAAAAATATTCCCGTAGATCCGAATTGCTAAGGAAGCAAAATTGGTCACCTCTTCTAGGAGGTTCATCGGGGTCATAAAACCAGGTGTTGCAAAGGCCTTCAAGTATTCCTTAAAGCCTCGACGACGAACCCCTTCTACATGTGCGATCAAGGTGATCATAAAGGAGAGAGATAAGTCGTAGCCGAGGTTAGCCGTTGGGGAAGTCCACAAGTTATAACCATTTGTTGTTTGAATTTTTGCTATTAAGCCAATATTATTGGCCACCAAAATAAACATAAAAAGAGAAAACAAGAATAAAGAATAATTCTTCATATAATGCTCTCCAATGTTTCCCTTGGTAAAGCTAATGACAAAATCATAAATCATCTCAAGAGCATTTTGTTTGCCCTTGGGACGAAGGGTCATTTTGCGACTTGCCCAATAGACAAAGGCAAAAACCATCAAAACAGTTACAAGAGACATGGCAAGTAGGGTCAAATCAAAGGATACTGGTCCAATATCTAAGGTTGGATTCACACTTTCTTCCATGGTTTGACACCTCTTTTTCTACATAGAGTGGTCTATTTAATGATAAATGACATCGCCAAGGTTATAAAGAAGGTACCTTCTACAAAGGCGATCCCAAGGATCAAAAGGCTACGTAATTGACCGATAATCTCTGGTTGACGAGAAGCAGCTTTGAAAAGATTACTCATAATCAATCCTTCAGCAATGGACACGCCGAAGCAGGCAAAACAAAGACCTAAAAATGTTAAATTCATGATGAATTCTCCTTAAATAAATTTTACTCCCTTAGTTTACTCCTAAAAAATATAATAGTCAAATGTTTGCTCAGAAAGAAAACGTTTTACAGCAATTCTGTCACCACTTTTAAAATTTCTCTTACCATTAGCTTTCAAAAGATTCTAATTATCTTTAGACACTTTGTCTATTTTTGTATTTCACACAAATTTATATTATTTTCATCAGAAGAGGAGGCATTATTACCAAGGATAGAAAAAACTCACCTGACGAGCAGATGAGCATTTTCTTCCTATTTAAAAATAGAGGTTTTGAAACTGTCTGTTTGTTGCAGCAATTTCTTAAAGACTTTTTCTTTCAGTGAAACAGTATTGTCAAATTTGACAGAACCGTTACTTAGAGTAGCCTTATCTTTATCCACTGCTTCAGCAAATGCACGTTTCAAGTCTTCATAGCTATTGTAGGTTTTACCATCGATGTCAATAGCCTGCATTCCATTTTTGGCACTTGTCACAACTTCATTGAAGTAAGCTTTCTTCCAATCTTCAAGATTGTTAAATTTTCCTTCAGATATCTTGTTAATGATGAAGTCATCACCTAGTGTATCTTTACCAGCTTTTTAGATTCAGCTTTTAGCATGTTAGAAGCATAGTTTAGGAAGCCTTTTTCGTAGCCATAGTAACCCCAGATTCTGAAGGTGTTGTGTTTGAAGGACATAGCGCCAGGAGCACCTTCACTGGTATTTCCGCCATAGATACCTGTCATCATTGGTACGGTCACATAGGCTGAACCAAAGTCAGATGGATTATATACTCCATTTCCAGGACCACGGTTGGTCATGAAATTATTGGTGATGAGGTCATCTACTGTGTTTAAAGCAAGGACTTTTTCCTCATCACTCAAAGGACGTACCTTATCGAATTGATTCTTGGTATTCGCTCCTCGATATTGTTTATCGACCTTCTTGAACCAAGCATTGTTCAAGTCTTGACTACCTTTATTGAGGACAGCTTCCCCTTCTAGGTAATCCAGAAGCATGAGCGTATCGTTATAGCCCTTCATGTAACGATCAATTTCCTCACGTGATTTAAGGTCATTTGGATTGGTATTGTACCATTGGTTGCCATCGTTTGGACGTTCATAAGCCATGTTGAGACCTAGGGCTTTGTATTCCCCATTTGTATTGGATACAGATGGCGTTTGGAGCATTCCCTGGGCAAAGGCTTCAAGATCTGTTCCTTCACGGTGTCTTGAGCCACCCAAGTAGACCATACGGTCATTGACGTGCGTCGTTTCGTGGGTAAAGGCGGATACCCCAAAATCACTAATCATATCCGTCACCATAAAGAAGACAGAATCATCCTTATATGGATTCGCGTAAACGCGAGCCACAGCTCCCATACGCCAATCTGTCGCATGGTAACGATCGGTAGGCCCGTACAATTCACGGATTGGAGCGACATCTTTGCCACTTTCTGTATGTCCATAGCGATCGGTACTGATGCCCTTATAGTTTTGGTTATCAAGGACAGGGGTTGGCACCATATTGTTGCTCTTCAAGAGCTGATTACGAACCTTATCCGTTGCTAGACGCGACCAGAAATCTAGGTAATTTTGTTGCCCTTTTGCGACCTTATCAATTTCCTCCTTGAAGGCATTTCGTTCCGCTTCAGTGTTCTTACCATATTTTTCAAATGAACTATAAGCCATTGTATTGTAAGTTGAAATCAAGAACATATGGGCATCTTTTAAGTTCAAGAGTGGCAAAATCATCTTACCATGCACATCGTTATTTAAACCTTCGTAAGCTCTGTGTTTTTTATTGGCAAACTCAGGTGTTGTTGTTGCTGGTTCAACGATATAGACATTGTCTTTGGTTGCTTTGATAAACCAATCGTTTAGATCTTTGTCTTCTGTGAATAGACGCATATTATAGTCTAAGAAACTGTTTAACTCGCCTATACCGATAACTCCACCAATAGCTTCACGATAAGCTTCTAAAGTTCTATCACCTTTAATATTATTTTCTTTAGAACCAATCTGAATCAAAAAGTCTAATACACTGACATTCTTACCATAGAAGTCTGGCTTAAATAACATAAGTTGCTTGATATTGAAATCATCAAACTTCACTCCGTAATAACGGTTAAGGTAAGATAGACCAAGGAGAACTGCTGCCTTGTTATCATCAATTTTCTTGATCAAAGCACGTTTAGCAGCCTCATCCGTATTTAATTGATGATCCTCATTTTCAACCAGCTGTTTCACAAAGTGAGTCAAATTATCCTTCACATCTTTGAAGGATTCTTCCAGATAGAGGTTCTTAATGGCATTGACTTTGTTTGGTCCAGTTCTTCCAAGTTTTTGGTAAATTGGTTCTGATTGTAATTCGACTGGATTTAATGTTTCAACAATGGCACTAATGAGATCAGTCCGGTCTTTGTCAACCATATTCGGCGTGTAAACCACTTCACCGAGCTCCGCTACACTGTACTCTTTGACTTGTTTGACTTTTGAATCTTTAGGTGAAATGCTAAAGATATCTTTTGTCTTATCCGAGTAATGGATCAGAATATGATCAGCATCAGCCAATTCTGTGACAAATCATTGCCCTTCATGGCCGTCACAGACAAGACTTCCTTGGTCAAGAGAGGACTACCTGCAGCCAATTTGTTTCCTTGGTCGACAATCCATTCTTTGTTGTAGAAAGGCTGTAATTTGGCAATATTGCGGTAAGCAAGTTCGCGAGTGGCGTCGTAGCCATCAATTGCCTTGTATTGATCGTCTTTGTTAACAAGGTTATTGAGTTTGTCTTCAACAGGTTTCGTGCTTTCAAATTTATCAGCAGTAATCCCCATTGCTTCAATTTTCTGCTCAGCTTTTGCAAGGGAAATGCTTGGGATTTTACGGGAGTTGTTATAAGTTCTCTTACCTTCACTCACGTCTTCCACGCTGTAATTCCGTTTAGTTCTTGAATAGGTGAAGTAATCATCTGCATCGATGTCCGAGTGTCCGAAGACCATCTCACCTGTTTTGACTTTCATCATGGTGATGTTGTCTTCAATGGCACCCAAGGCCCAGTTGGTCCCCAGTAAGCCACCAGACTGAACAGCTTCTTTCAGCTCGATAGAACCTTTAACAACTGAATTTCTGAGAACTCCTTCTCTACCTAGTGTATGGTTATCTCCACCATTTTGAGAAGAATAAACTAAACCTGCAGCTTTTGCCTTATTCCCAGTAATTTCAGCATCAACGTAAGCTTTTTCTACGATACCTTTCCAGTTTTCACCTAGAACACCTGCTAAGTACCAACCTTTGTTTCCAGCAGCGTGCAGTTTTCCGATAAAGGCAACATTACTTACCTTACCACTACCATCAATTTTATTGATAATACCAGCTACATCGTTGCCCCCAACAACATTCCCTGTTACTTTAACATTTTCGACAGTCGCATTATTCTTGATAACATTTGCAATTGGTGCTACTCGATCTACCGTTGGTAGGTCGATCGCGACATTTTCAAGCAGGAGATTCTTAACCGAACCACCTTCGATATTCCCAAATAATGGTCGCGTAATGTTATGGATAGCAAATTTATTGCCTTCTGTACTTTCCAATGTTCCCTTGAAGGCATTGGTCACATAGGATTTTCCTGCTGCTGGCACATTCGCCGCATTCATATTGCTACCAAGCTTAAAAGTGCCAGTAGGATTGGCTTGCATAGCTTTTACAAGTTCATTGAAATCGTAGTAGACGTCTCCTTCATGTGCTTTAGGTTTTGCAATGTAATGGACATATTCCTCACTGAACTGCTTATCTGCTGTTCGTTGGATGAGATCAGGTGCTTTAGCAGTAACCTTGTATAATGCTTTTCCGTCAATTGTAACTTCTTCAATTTTATCAACGGCCAGTTTTGTGACCTTGTTATCATGAGTAGTAACTTTTAAGTAATAAGGTTTCACATCTGAAGGGGTTTCCGACAAAAGGCTGCGATCGGTCTCAAGACCTTGGTCATCCACGCTAATCAGACTGGTTTCCTTGATGTTTTTGACTTCAACTTTTTTAAGGTCAAGTCTTAATGGTTCTTCCTTGAGAACCTCTTCTTCATCCCCATTTCCACGGTCATAGACCATGGTCGTTGCAAGCGTATAATCCTTGTAGTAGTCTAAATCCAGTAAGGCAGCTGCTAAATCAGACTCTGAAAGGGCAAAAGTTTTCACAACTTGATCACCCTTCTTCAATACTGCCTGGATGGACTTGATGGTTACACCCTCTGGTTTGTCTAAATGATAAGTAGCTTTGGCACTGCGCTCCAATTCTTCCTTATCGACCTGGGTCAAGGTCAAGGTTGGCTTGTCTAATTCTTTGGTCCCTTTTTTAATGATCTGATCTTGGGCTTGTTCAATGACTTCTTCCGAAACCGTTGGAGCATCCGCAGTTTTTACACCTTTAATGGTCTTATAGACCTTGGTGATTTTCTTCTTCCCATTTTTTCCTGCTTGAGAAACAGTTTCACTTCCTTTTAGCAGGGTGGCATCTTGTTCGGTTACCGTCTTATATGGAATTTCCTCAAAAGCAACTTCCTCTGTTTGGCCTTCAATAGACTTGGTCCCACGACTAATTTTTTCTGTCACAGGAGCTTTTACCGTTTCAGTTGTTGTGCTGAGAGGCTCTCCAACTTTCTCGCCATTGACCGTTTTATAGACACGACGGATTTCCTGGCTCCCTGCCTCTCCTTTTTGAAGGACACTTTCTTCATCGGTATAGCGGTTCGCATCTGCTACATATTCGGTTTCATACGGAAGGACCACCGTTTCTGTTTCTGTAACCGTCCCTTCCGTTATTTGGTAAGCTGGGTTCTCTGGCTGAATTGGGGCTTCGCCTATATGGCCTTCTTCCTGGGTCCCCTTAGCTTCAACGACACCGGTATAAGCGGGAGTTTCTGGCTGGATCGGAGCTTCGCCTACATGGCCTTCCTCTTGCGTTCCCTTGGCTTCGATGACACCGGTATAAGCTGGGTTCTCTGGCTGTACAGGAGCTTCGCCCACATGGCCTTCTTCCTGGGTTCCTTTAGCAGTTACAACTGGAGTAGGTTGAGGACTTGGTTGAATCTCCTCCTTTGTTCCAATAGCAATAATTTGTGGAACTGCTTCTTTTGTTACAGTTCTTTCAAGTACTTTGCGGACTTCCTGACCATTTACCGTACTCACTTCTGTTAAAACAGTTTGTTCCCCATTTTGCCCAGCTCTTAGAACTGTCGTTTGACCTTTGGCCAAAGTAGGATCTGGTTGTTCTACAGTTTCAAATGGAATACTTTCTGTTGATACTTCAACTCTTGGCTTTTCCACTAGAGGGAAAGTAGGATCTTCTGTTGGTGTAACCTGAGTTAGAGTCTCCTCATTCCTTGCAGGTTGGTAGAGACCAGAGATTGCTGGCTTTTCTTCACCTTTCACGACAGGCGCTTGCCCATCCAATTTAGGACTAGTTGAATATCGGAGATAGCCGATATAGTCATAACCTTCAATCGGAATAACCCCATTGGCTAATTCTTTACTGCTTGCAATGGAAAGAGTTTGATTGTAGCTTAGCAATTCAATATTTTGCAAGGCTGCAGCATCGATAGACAAGAGCAGACTTTGCCCCATGGAACCAATCAATAAAAGTCCCATTACTTTTTTGCGGTGTTTCTTGGACAGCAAAAGGACTGCAAAGGAGGCAGTCGCTAAACTAAGGCCTGCAATCGCCAATTCTGTCGTGCCTGTTTGTGGCAGTATCCCTTGGCTAGCTGTTTTCTTCCTATATACCAGATAAAAGGTATCTTCATTTTGATACTCTTCAGGAATAGCATGAATTACCTGGGCTTGTTCTTCGGGCGTTAACTCATTTTCCGTAACATAGCCTAAATGAACTGTCGCTTCTCGTGTCAGTTGATCTGCTTGTACTGATGGTGCTCCTAATAAGCTAGTTGCAAAGAAAAAGGCTCCAATGGCAACCGGTCCTACTCCAACGGATAATTTTCGAATCGAATACTTCGTAATCTTTTCAAAAGCTTTTCTTGTTTGTTTCATCCTATAACTTCCTACATAGTAATATTAACAAATCATAAGAAGCTTGATTTATTTTTGGAGAGAATAGTCACTTTCTCTAAACCAGCTTCCTGTGATTTTTTATCTTTACCTATCTTATCTTTTTTCAGTGATTTTAGCAACATATCTTACTCAGATTTCTTCCTTTTTTGATTTCCTATATTTTAGTAGTAAGCTCTTCCTTTCACAAGCAAAAAAACGCCTAAAAAGGCGTTTTTAACTCATATTATAATGATTGATAGAGATCAGCATAATGTTGACTAGCTGTATCCCAGGAGAAGTCACGGCTCATGGCTTCTCTTTGGAGACCATACCAAGCATCCTTATCATGAGTATAGACCGTCAAAGCCTGATCAACAGCCCAGTTTAGCCAATAACCAGAAAGGTTGTTAAAGCTAAAGCCAGTACCACTACCATCAAGCACATTATAGGCTTGCACGGTATCACGCAGTCCACCTACCTCGTGAACCAACGGCAAGGTACCATAGCGCATAGCCATCATTTGAGAAAGTCCACATGGTTCAAATCGGCTTGGCATCAAGAAAACATCCGAAGCGGCATAGATTTCTTGCGCCAACTGCACGTCAAACATGATGTTAGCAGAGAGTTTATCTGGGTAAGCTTGACCAAACCAAGAAAAGGCATGTTCAAAGCCAGGATCTCCCGTTCCCAAAAGAACGATTTGAATATCCTTTTGTAAGAGGTTGTGGAGTTCTTCAACCACCACATCAAAGCCTTTTTGGCGAGTCAAACGAGAAACAATCCCGAACAAGGGAACATCATCACGTACTGGAAGTCCGACACGTTCCTGAAGAGCTCGTTTGCTTGCGGCTTTTCCTGATAAATCATCTTTGCTGAAATGATAGGTCAAGAGGGGATCTGTCTCAGGATTGTAGAGGTCTGTATCGATTCCATTCACAATACCCGTTAATTTACCAGATTCCATGCGCAAGATTTGATCAAGGCCACAACCATATTCAGCTGTCCTGATTTCATAACTATAACTTGGTGAAACAGTGGTCACACGATCAGCATAGAGGATCCCAGCCTTCATCCAGTTCAAGCAATCCTCCACCGAAGGGTACCATCTTCGTAGCGCTCAAATCCAACTCCAAACAAATCCCACAACATTCCCGGGTCAAACTGACCTTGGAACTCCAGATTGTGGATGGTTAAGACAGATTTGATTCCATTGTAAGCTTGAATCCAACGGTATTTCTCTTTTAGTAGGAACGGAATCATAGCTGTATGGTAGTCATGAGCGTGGATGATATCAGGAATAAAGTCCACTCGTTCCATCATCTCAAGCGTTGCCAATTGGAAGTAGGCAAAGCGCTCCCCATCATCAAAATCTCCGTAGACATGTCCTCTAAAGAAATATTTCTGGTTATCAATAAAATAGAAGGTGACACCATCACGATAGATGCGTTTCACACCAACATATTCACTTCTCCATCCCACTCTGGTCTCGAAGTGCAAAACATCTTCAACTTGGTCGCCAAATTTTGCCTCTACCATATCGTAGTAGGGGAGGACGACACGAACATCATGTCCTTTTTTAGCCAAGGATTTAGGAAGTGCTCCAATGACATCTCCTAGCCCTCCTGTTTTTGAAAAGGGAGCTCCTTCTGCGGCAACAAACAATAATTTCATTATCCAATATCCTCTGTAATCACAGCACCTTTTTTAATTACAAGAGGTGCCTCTTTGGTTCCACGAATCGTAACGCCAGTTTCAACTACGACGCCCTTGTCAAGAATCGCATGCTCGACGACTGCTCCCTCATGGACAACGACACCTGGGAACAAAAGACTGCTACGAATTTCTGCCCCCTTGTGTAGATGAACACGACGAGAAATGACAGAATCATGCACCAAAGCTTCGATAATGCTTCCTGAGGCAAATTGCGAATTCTTAATTTGCGAACCAGGCGCATAGTAAGTTGGCTCTTCATTTTTCACCTTGGTATAAATCTTTTGGTTTGGTGAGAAGAGAGACATGAATTTATTGGTTTCCAACATATCCAAGTTAGCACGATAGTAGGATTCAACAGAGTGAATATTGGCAATATAGCCGGTGTATTCAAAAGCGAAGGCTCCATGTTCTACTGCTAAATCACGAAGGATATAACGCAATTTTTCTGGATACTCTTTATGGATTTCTGATTCTAATTTTTCAATCAACCATGGTGTATCGACAATAAAGATATCCGTTGACATATTATAGAGAGCATCTGAATCTGTTCCATCAAACAATCTTGACCCGTAACATGGTCAGTCTCATCAATATCCAAGATAGCATTTACTTCAGAGATGTCACGAGAATGCATCTTTTTGTACACAACTGTAATCGGTGCATCAATGGTATTATGCAAATGGAAAACCTGGCTTAAATCAATATTCACCAATACATCACAATTAAGAGCGACTGTTTGATTAGATCCTGATCGTTTTAAATAAGTTAATAACTGCTCATAGTACTCTTTCCCAACATTAGAGCTTTCAACTGGTGTATTATAAATTCCAAGGTAGTAGTGACTCAAAAGAGTTGACAAGCCCCACTCACGACCAGAGCGGATATGGTCAAAAACGGAACTGATATTTTCTTGTTGGAAAATACCAAATACACTACGGATTCCTGCGTTAGCAAGGCTAGAAAGCGGGAAGTCAATCAAACGATATTTCCCATCAAATGGCAGACTGGCAACAGGACGATGATCTGTCAATGACGACATATCATGGAAGCCCACTGTGTTTCCTAAAATAGCTGAATACTTATCAATCTTCATCTGTTGCTACCCCCACTTTTTCGTTATATCCAACGACTTGTACTTCTTCCGTTCCATCAATCACAACACCTTCTGAAACGACTGCTCCTTCACCGATAATCGCACGTTTAATCACAGCACCTTGTCCGACAATGGCACCACTCATGATGACAGAATCTTCAACGACTGCTCCTTTACGAACTTGTGCTTCCGTAGACAAGATAGAACGTTTTACAGTTCCGTCTACCGAGCACCCATCCACTACCAAGGAATCTTCAATATGGGCATGTTCGCCAAAGAAGTTTGGTGGTGAAATCAAGTTACGAGAATAGATCTTCCAGTGACGATCGCGGCTGTCCAAGGCATTGTTTGGATCAATGTATTCCATATTCGCTTCCCAGAGAGATTCAATAGTCCCCACGTCTTTCCAATAGCCCTTGAATTCATAAGCATAGACGCTTTCTCCAGATTCAAGATAAGTTGGAATAACGTTTTTACCAAAGTCAGACATATCGATGTCACTCTTCTCTGCAGCCACTAGCATATTGCGCAGGCGAGACCAGTCAAAAATGTAGATTCCCATGGAAGCTTTTGTTGATTTTGGCTCTGCAGGCTTTTCTTCAAATTCTACAATTCGATTGTTGGCATCCGTATTCATAATTCCGAAACGGCTGGCTTCTTTTAAAGGTACATCCAAAACAGCAACTGTAAGGCTAGCATTGTTGTCTTTGTGAGACTGAAGCATATCGTCATAATCCATCTTATAGATATGGTCTCCAGAAAGAATCAACACGTACTCTGGATTGATGCTATCGATGTAGTCGATATTTTGGAAAATCGCATGACTTGTTCCTTCAAACCAACGATTTCCTTCACTTGCAGAATAAGGTTGAAGGATAGAAACCCCAGTATTAATACCATCTAGACCCCAACTTGAACCATTTCCGATATGATTGTTTAAGGCAAGCGGTTGATACTGAGTAATCACGCCAACATTGTGGATACCTGAGTTGGCACAGTTGGATAAGGCAAAGTCAATAATACGATAACGTCCCCCAAATTGCACTGCAGGTTTGGCAATGCTTTGAGTGAGTTTCCAAGGCGAGTTCCTTGCCCACCAGCAAGGATCAGAGCTAGCATTTCATTCTTCATTGATTACTCCTTTTTGGATTGACGAGACCTTCTTCCCACTTCTGAGGAGAGCCACTGTGGCCTCTTCTACAGAGTTAGGAATGGGATCATAGACCGCGATCAGTAGATCACCAACAACTATTTTTTTGTTTTAGACACATTGGAACGAAGTTTTCGTTTCACTTTCCATACACTAGCTCCAAGAGCTGGTAAGGTGAAGGTCAAGGTTTGTGGATAATCTTTCCATAATCCCTCTTGAGTCTTCACTTCCTGGTTGTGCTCTTTCCAGACACCTCCCCATTTCTCTAATTCTGTATTCCAAATTTCTTCATAGACCCCAGCAACAGGGACGCCGACTGTAAAGTCCTTGCGCTCTACTGGTGCCATATTAAAGATACAAAGCAAATGATTTCCTTTTTTATCCTTACGAGTAAAGGTCAAGACACTTTGATCGCGGTTATCTGCATCAATAATCTCAATACCATCATAGCTATCATCAATTTCCCACAACATCTTGTTGTCTTTGTAGAATTGATTGAGCTGTGAAGTAAACTCTTGCATCTTGCGGTTCATGTCATCTTCCAGATTAGACCATTCTAATTGTTCTTCAGACTTCCATTCTAAGAATTGGCCAAACTCTGAACCCATGAAGAGCAATTTCTTCCCTGGGTGACAAATCTGATAGGTCAAGAGATTTCGCAAGCCAGCAAACTGGTTGTAGCGATCTCCCCCACATCTTATGCATGAGGCTCTTTTTCCCGTGAACCACTTCATCGTGAGAAAACGGCAGCAAGAAATTCTCAGAGAAAGCATACATAAAGCTAAAGGTCACCAAATTGAAATCAAATTTCCGGTAAATAGGATCTTCTTCGTAGAAGCGAAGGATATCATTCATCCATCCCATATTCCACTTGTAGTCAAAACCTAAGCCACCGTATTCTTCTGGACCGGTAATCTTAGTACCAGATGAACTTTCTTCAGCAACCATGATCACATCCGGATGCTCAAGTTTAATCACCGCATTCATCCGTTTAAGGAAATGGATCCCCTCATAGTTGAGATTTCCACCATCGATATTTGGTGTCCATGGACCACTATCGTAATCTAAGTAGAGCATGTTGCTGACCGCATCGACCCGGATTCCATCCAAATGATAAAACTCAATCCAGAATTTTACACTAGAAATAAGGAAGGATTGAACCTGGTTTTTCCCTAGGTCAAAATTCATTGCTCCCCAACCATAGTTGTGGGCGCGATGATGGTCCTGGTATTCAAAGGTTGGTGTCCCATCATAATAGGCCAAGGCATCATCATTAATCGTAAAGTGTCCTGGTACCCAGTCCACAATCACCCCAATGTTATTCAAGTGACAGGCCTCAACGAAATCCTGAAACTCTTCCGGTGTTCCATAAGTATGCTCTAAAGCAAAGTAACCCATCAATTGATAGCCCCAACTTAGTCCAAGCGGGTGAGCCATCACCGGCATGAACTCCACGTGGGTATAGTTCATTTTTACCAAGTAAGGAATCAAGTCTTCCTTCAACTGAGCAAATGAATAGGGGCTTCCATCCTCATTGCGTTTCCAAGAACCGGCATGAACTTCATAAATATTTACTGGGCGCGATCTAAAGCCAAGTTTTCTCCTTCTCGCCATCCAGAGTCCATCTTTCCATTTCCGCTCTGGAATATCTGTAATCACCGCTCCAGTTCCTGGACGTTTTTCCATGCGAACCGCTAAAGGATCCACCTTCATTAAGCGGTGACCATTTTGTCTTGTAACATGGTACTTATAAATATCTCCCACTTGAGGTGAAGTTGTAAAAACTTCCCATACACCAGCTTCATTTCGCACCATAGGGATTTCATTTTCTTCCCATTGGGTGAAATCCCCTACTAAGTGTACCGCCTGTGCATTTGGAGCCCATACGCGGAAACAATACCCCTCCACACCATCTACTTGCTCCTTATGAGCCCCTAGATAATGTTGAAGATGAAAGTTCTCTCCGGTTCCAAATGTATACAATGCTTGTTTCGTATCCATTCACTCACCTCTCTCGCTTTTATGTAAGCGCTTCCTATTAGTATTATTCTACTATAAATAGTTGAAATATTCAAGATTTTTTCTTGAATAATCCGATGAATATTTATGAAAATAATTTGAAATTTCCATTATCTACCCGAAATTTACTAAAATAGTTTCACAATCGTTCAGCTTTCAAACTATCTTTCTAACATTATACTATAAAAATCATTGTAATTAAAGCTATTTCCGAAAATTTTTAGAAAATTTAGTTTTTTTGTTTTGATATAGGGATATCTACTCTATTTTTATTCAGCTACTTCCTTTATAAGACAAATAAAGTAGCAAAATAAAAAAGCTACCACCTCTTCCAAGGTGATAACTTTGTTATCAGATTCTTAAAATCAATTAATGTACGTTCACGTATTCTTTAGAAAGTTCAAGCACTTCTTCCATTGTTGAACATTCAGTAAGAGCACGGTTAGCGTATTCTTGCATCTTATCTGTGTCCAATTTCTTCATCAAGCTACGTGTACGTAGGACAGATGTAGCTGACATGGAGAACTCATCCAAGCCCATTCCGACAAGGAGTGGAACAGCTGTTTGGTCACCGGCCATTTCACCACACATACCAGCCCATTTACCTTCTGCGTGAGCCTGCTTTGATTACGTTGTTAATCAAACGAAGGATAGATGGGTTATATGGTTGGTAAAGGTATGAAACTTGTTCGTTCATACGGTCAGCAGCCATTGTATATTGGATCAAGTCGTTTGTACCAATTGAGAAGAAATCAACTTCCTTAGCAAATTGATCAGCAAGCATAGCTGCAGCTGGAATTTCAATCATGATCCCTACTTGGATATCGTCTGCAACGGCAACACCTTCAGCAAGCAATTTAGCTTTCTTCTTCAAGAATGCCTTTAGCCGTACGGAACTCCGTCAACAAAGCAACCATTGGGAACATGATCCGCAATTTACCGTGAACAGATGCACGAAGCAGGGCACGCAATTGTGTACGGAACATTTGGTTACCCGTTTCAGAGATAGAAATACGCAAAGCACGGTAACCCAAGAATGGGTTCATTTCTTTAGGAAGATCGAAGTAAGGGAGTTCTTTATCCCCACCGATATCCATTGTACGAACGACAACAGGTTTACCGTTCATACCTTCAAGAACTGCTTTGTAAGCTTCATATTGGTCATCTTCAGTTGGGAAGTCTTGAGAATCCATATACAAGAATTCTGTACGATAGAGACCAACAGCTTCTGCACCGTTATCATTTACACCTTCAACGTCTTTAGGTGTACCAATGTTAGCAGCCAATTCGAAATGTTTTCCATCAGCCGTAACTGTTTGAGCATCTTTAAGGAGAGCCCATTCAGCTTTTTGTTTCGCGTAAGCTTCACCAGCTGCTTTGAAGGCTGCAATTTGTTCTTCACTTGGGTTGATAACAACTTCACCAGTGATTCCAGATACGGCCAACACATCACCATCTTTAACAAGATCGGTAATGTTGTTTGTACCAAGAACAGCTGCGATTTCAAGTGTACGCGCCATGATCGCTGAGTGACTTGTACGACCACCAATGTTTGTAACAAAAGCTTTAACGAACTGTTTGTTCAATTGAGCTGTATCTGATGGAGTCAAGTCATGCGCAATCACGATTGCTTCTTCGTTGATTGTCGCAGGGTTTGGCAATTTTTACCAAGCAAGTTTGCAAGAACACGTTTAGTAACGTCGCGAATATCTGCCGCACGTTCTTGCATGTATGGGTTATCTTCCATTCCTTCAAAGATGGTGATAAACATGTCTGTGACTTCTTTTAAACCAGCCTCAGCATTCACCTTCTTCGTGCGAATTGTTTCCTTGATCTGACCAATCATTTCAGGGTCAGAAAGAACCATCATGTGAGCATCAAATACTTGTGCCGCTTCCTCACCAAGGCTCGCTACTGCATTCTCCCGAATAAGAGAAAGCTCGTTCTGTGAAGCTTCTAGAGCTGCATCCAAACGAGCTTCTTCTGCATTTGTATCTTCAACTGAGATCGTTTCAAATGACAAGTCGGGTTGAACAAGTAGATATGCCTTAGCAACGGCAACACCATCAGATGCTGCAATTCCTTTAAGCATTTCTGTCATGTTTATGCCAATCCTTCTTTTTCCATTGTTTCAGCGATTGCTGCAAGAGCATCATCAGCGTCAGCACCTTCAGCTGAGATTACAACGTCAGCTCCTTGACCAACACCAAGGCTCATAACACCCATGATTGATTTCAAGTTAACTGATTTACCTTTGTATTCAAGAGTAATATCTGAAGCAAATTTGCTAGCAGTTTGAACCAACAAAGTTGCTGGACGTGCGTGGATACCTGTTTCTGCCACGATGTGGAAATCTTTAGAAGCCATAGTTTGACTCTCCTTTTAAAATTAGTTATTGAGTTATCTGTGATAACCCTTACAATTTGCTATTATATCATCTTCTTCATTATTTTTCAAGATTTTTATCACACACTTACTGAAAATACTCACAGGAAGCACTCAATTTTTCTCTTCTTTTGAACTACTTTTTTTACTTTCTTCTATTAAATAAATTGAATTGCTTTCAGGGACACAGTATATAGAATTTTAGGAAAATGGTTCGAATTCCCTTGACTTAAAAAACCTATATTTTATCACGTTTTCCTCAATTTTCACTAATTCTTACAATACTACATATTGTGGTATCCTTCGATATAGTTAATTTATGTGCACAATATTTAGTTAAAACTCTTGACAAGGAAAAACCTTTTGTTTATACTAGAAACAGATTTATGAATTTAGAGGAGTTAGATCACATTATGGTGACAATTTATTCAAAAAATAATTGCGTTCAATGTAAAATGACCAAACGTTTTTTAGATACCAATCACGTTGAATACCGTGAAATTAATCTAGATGAGCAACCTGAGTTTGTAGACCATGTGAAGAACCTTGGTTTCAACGCTGCACCAGTTATCCAAACGGCAGATGAAGTCTTTTCTGGCTTCCAACCAGCTAAGCTCAAGAAATTATCTTAAAACTATCAAACAGGATCTGATTGGTCTAGGGAATGGAATACTGTAGTTCTCGACTACAGTATTCCCCTAGCCCTTTTACTTGTACAGGGGAGCTTGCCTCCCCTTTGTTTTTGAATTAGAAAAAGGAACATTATGGGATTAAAATCACTTGAAGACGTAACCTACTTCCGTCTTAATAATGAAATCAACCGTCCAGTTAACGGTCAAATCATGCTTCATAAAGATAAAGAAGCCTTGGATGCTTTCTTCAAAGAAAAATGTTGTGCCAAATACCATGGCCTTTGATTCAATAACGGATAAAAATCAACTACCTTATTGAACACAACTATATCGAAACAGCCTTCATTCAGAAAGTACCGTCCTGAATTTTTTTGGAAGAATTGGCCCAATTTATCAAAGATCAAAACTTCCAATTCAAGTCCTTCATGGCTGCCTATAAATTCTATAACCAGTATGCTCTGAAAACAAATGATGGAGAATACTATCTCGAAAGTATGGAAGACCGCGTCTTCTTCAATGCTCTCTACTTTGCGGATGGAAATGAAGAAATTGCTAAAGACATCGCAAATGAAATCATTCACCAACGCTACCAACCAGCTACTCCTTCTTTCTTAAATGCTGGACGTGCCCGCCGTGGGGAATTGGTTTCTTGTTTCTTGATTCAGGTAACCGATGATATGAATGCGATCGGTCGTTCCATCAACTCTGCCCTTCAACTTTCTCGTATCGGTGGTGGGGTTGGAATCTCCCTCAGCAATCTTCGCGAAGCTGGCGCACCGATCAAGGGCTATGAAGGAGCTGCTTCTGGGGTCGTTCCAGTTATGAAACTCTTCGAAGATAGCTTCTCTTACTCTAACCAATTGGGACAACGCCAAGGAGCTGGGGTGGTTTACCTCAACGTCTTCCACCCAGACATCATCGCCTTCCTTTCTACTAAGAAAGAAAACGCCGATGAAAAAGTTCGGGTTAAGACCCTTTCACTTGGTGTCGTCGTGCCAGACAAGTTCTACGAGTTGGCCCGTAAGAATGAAGAAATGTACCTCTTCAGCCCTTACTCTGTAGAGCGTGAATACGGAGTGCCATTCAACTACATCGACATCACTGAAAAATACGATGAGTTGGTTGCTAATCCAAACATCCGCAAGACAAAAATAAAGGCGCGTGATTTGGAAACTGAAATTTCTAAATTGCAACAAGAATCTGGTTACCCATATGTAGTTAACATCGATACTGCTAACCGTGCAAACCCTGTTAATGGAAAGATCATCATGAGTAACTTGTGTTCAGAGATCCTCCAGGTTCAAGAGCCAAGCTTGATCAACGATGCTCAAGAATTCATTAAAATGGGGACTGACGTCTCATGTAACCTTGGTTCAACCAACGTGGTTAACATGATGACTTCACCTGATTTTGGACGTTCGATTCGTGCCATGGTCCGTGCCTTGACCTCGTTACCGATAGTTCTCATATCGTGGCCGTTCCAACTATTGACCACGGAAATAAACTGGCGCATTCGTTCGGACTTGGAGCAATGGGACTTCACAGCTACCTTGCCCAACAATTGATTGAATACGGATCACCTGAGTCTGTTGAGTTCACCAGCATCTACTTCATGCTCATGAACTACTGGACTCTCGTAGAATCAAACAACATCGCACGTGAACGTGGCGTTACCTTCCACAACTTTGAAAAATCAGACTATGCTAACGGTACTTACTTTGATAAGTACACGACTGGAGAATTTGTACCAAAATCTGATCGCGTCAAAGAGCTCTTTAAAGATATCTTTATTCCTAGTGCAGAAGACTGGGCAGAACTTCGTGATAAAGTCAAGGCAGATGGTCTTTACCACCAAAACCGCTTGGCTGTCGCACCAAATGGTTCCATCAGCTACATCAATGACGTCTCTGCTTCTATCCACCCAATTACACAACGGATTGAAGAACGTCAAGAGAAGAAAATCGGGAAGATCTACTATCCTGCAGCAGGATGTCGACGGAAACCATTCCTTACTACACTTCTGCCTACGACATGGATATGCGTAAAGTCATCGATGTCTATGCTGCCGCAACTGAGCACGTAGACCAAGGTCTTTCACTCACCCTCTTCATGCGCAGTGATATTCCAAAAGGTCTTTACGAATGGAAAACTGAAAACAAACAAACCACTCGTGACTTGTCTATCCTTCGCAACTACGCCTTTAACAAGGGAATCAAGTCTATCTACTACGTCCGTACCTTTACAGATGACGGTGGAGAAGTTGGTGCGAACCAATGTGAAAGCTGTGTCATCTAAGACACTCTGATCCATTGCTACCAAAAAGTCGGTTCGCCGACTTTTTGTGCGGTATTCTAACAATTGTGTTAGAATAATAATGATTGTATGATCGAATGAATTAGAAAAAGAAAGAGATTTCAAATGGAAACTTACTACAAAGCCATTAACTGGAATGCCATCGAGGATGTCATCGATAAATCTACTTGGGAAAAGCTAACCGAACAATTCTGGTTGGATACACGTATTCCTTTGTCAAACGACTTGGATGACTGGAGAAAGTTATCTCTCAAAGAAAAAGACTTGGTTGGTAAAGTCTTTGGTGGATTGACACTCTTGGATACCATGCAATCCGAAACGGGTGTGCAAGCTCTTCGTGCAGATATTCGTACTCCTCATGAAGAAGCTGTCTTTAACAACATCCAATTCATGGAATCTGTCCATGCTAAGTCTTACTCTTCTATCTTTTCGACCTTGAATACCAAGTCAGAAATCGAAGAGATTTTCGAATGGACCAATACCAATCCTTTCCTTCAAAAGAAGGCAGAGATCATCAATGAAATCTACCTCAATGGGACTCCCCTTGAAAAGAAAGTTGCCAGCGTCTTCCTTGAAACCTTCCTCTTCTACTCTGGTTTCTTCACACCCCTCTACTATCTTGGAAACAACAAATTGGCCAACGTAGCTGAGATCATCAAGTTGATCATTCGGGACGAATCTGTTCACGGAACCTATATCGGCTACAAGTTCCAACTTGGATTTAACGAATTACCAGAAGACGACCAAGAAAAACTCAAAGAGTGGATGTATGACCTGCTCTACACCCTCTATGAAAACGAAGAAGGCTACACAGAGAGCCTCTATGACGGTGTGGGCTGGACAGAGGAAGTCAAGACCTTCCTCCGTTACAACGCTAACAAAGCCCTCATGAACTTGGGACAAGATCCACTCTTCCCAGACTCAGCAGATGATGTCAACCCAATCGTTATGAACGGAATCTCAACCGGAACATCTAACCACGACTTCTTCTCTCAAGTCGGAAATGGTTACCTTCTCGGTGAAGTAGAAGCCATGCAGGATGACGATTACAACTATGGCCTATAAGACAAAAACCTTTCCAGATGGAAAGGTTTTTTTGTTTTTTCATGCTAAAAATTAGCCTTGCTGCAGAAGAAACTATCTCAAATAAACAAATCAGTCCTTTCCAGATTTGGAAAGGGCTGATTTGGTAGGTATGTTACTCCCCATTCTTCTTTATTGAAGCAAGAAGATAAGGAGAGAAGCGATCAGGTTATTTGCTATATGCAGGGCAATGGCATAACGAATATCTTCCTTAGTCAGATACGCTAAAGCGAAAAATTGAACCCATTATAAAGTAAATTAGAAATTGCCCTAGACTAGACGGAAGATGGAGAAAAGAAAATAAACTAGAAGAAAGAGCAATATAGAGCAAGGTTTGTCCTAGGGTTTCCTGCTTTGAAAATAGATACTTGGCCATTAAGCCTCTAGTTATGAATTCTTCAATAATGGGAGCAATAAAAATAATATAGAAAAAAACGAAAGCAGGAAATAACTCCAAGAAAAACTCAATACTTCTTTGATTATTAGACGATTCACCCGAGACCAAGGCTTGAAGAGCAATAAAGGCAACTAATAATCCAATGGGTAACCATATCGTGGACGTCAGTTTGGTCTTTTTAACCTCAAGTTTCCAACCCTTTTGGTACCATTTCCACAAACCAAAAATATAGAGAGCAGATACCAAAGCGAATATCAAGAGAATGAGAGGCTCGGAACCTCCCTCAACGAGAACATTCAAGCAACTAGCAAGAATCCTCGAAAAATAAAAATAAAATGAGAGAAGACCACCAAGGCATACAAACCAACATTTTTCCAGATACTGTTCCCCTTCATACAACACTCCTTTTTCCTTTCGATTCCTATTCCAAGTCTATTTTTTAATTCAATTATCTACCTTTGATTATTTATTATGCTGTCAAACTTAGGATTTTTATGAGGGCCTCGGACTGCGCCTTCAAATCGACAATGGAGCAATATCTAAGACACTTTCTTTTTCCTATATATTTATTGTAATGTATTTATCAAAAAAATTACAAGTACTTCTTAAAAAAAGTTTTTTTACAAAGATTTAACAGTTTACCATACAAAAAGACCTACCCGAAGGTAGATCTCTTGTTGCTTACAATTTACCCGCTACGGCATCCAACAATTCTTGGATCTTGGCTTGGTTGCTTCCTCCTGCCATGGCCATGTCTGGTTTTCCACCACCACGTCCATCGACGATTGGAGCCAATTCTTTGACCAAGTTACCTGCGTGGATGTCTTTGTTCTTGCTTGCTACGAGAAGATTGACCTTGTCACCGATTGCTGCGACCAGAACAAGGACGTCAGAGTAATCTTTTTGTTTCCAGTTATCCGCAAAGGTACGAAGGGCACCTGCATCTGATACAGAAACTTGACTAGCAATGTAACGGTGTCCGTTTGCTTCTTGAATATTCTTGAAGACATCACCTGCCGCTGCTGCTGCTTCTTTTTCCTTCAATTCAGCATTTTCTTTTTGCAATTGACGGAGCTGCTCTTGAAGGCCTTCAACCTTATGAGGAACTTCCTTGAGTTGAGGTGCTTTCAAGGTTGCTGCGACTGCTTTCAGAGCATCTTCTTGTTCACGATAAGCTTCGAAAGGCTTCTTTACCAGTCACTGCCAAGATACGACGAGTTCCTGATCCAATCCCTTCTTCTTTGACAATCTTGAAGAGGCCAATCTCAGAAGTGTGCCAACGTGAGTACCACCACAGAGCTCCACTGAGTAGTCACCGATGGTGACAACACGAACTTCCTTACCGTATTTCTCACCAAAGAGGGCCATAGCTCCCATTTCTTTGGCTGTGTCGATGTCTGTCTCAACAGTCTTAACTGCGATCGCTTCCCAGATTTTTTCATTGACTTGCTGTTCAATAGCACGCAATTCTTCTGGAGTTACTGCTTGGAAGTGAGTGAAGTCAAAGCGAAGGAATTCCACTTCATTAAGTGAACCTGCTTGAGTTGCATGGTGGCCAAGGATATTGTGAAGAGCCGCATGGAGCAAGTGAGTGGCTGTGTGGTTCTTCATGACACGGTGACGACGATTGCTATCGATCGCCAAAGTGTATTCTTGGTTCAAAGCAAGTGGAGCATGAACTTCAACGGTATGAAGTGGTTGGCCATTTGGTGCTTTTTGAACGTCTGTTACAGTCGCTACGACGTTACCCTGCAAGCATCCAAGATTTGACCGTGGTCCGCAACTTGTCCACCCATTTCAGCGTAGAATGGTGTTTCCGCGAAGATCAGTGACGCAGTTCCTTCTGATACAGCTTCTACTTCAGCATTGTCTGCTACGATAGCCACCAACTTAGAAGACAATTGGCTAGCATTGTAGTTGAAGACACTTTCAACAGTGATGTTTTTGAAGAGTTTCGTTTTGCATACCCCATAGATCCACCTTTGACAGCAGATGCACGCGCACGTTCTTGTTGTTCTTTCATGGTCGCTTCGAAAACCTTCACGGTCTACAGTCATTCCAGCTTCTTCAGCGATTTCTTCTGTCAATTCTACTGGGAATCCGTATGTATCATAGAGTTTAAAGACATCTTGACCAGCGATAACCGTTTGGCCTTTTTCTTTCAAGTCTGCTACGATGCCTTGAGCAAAGTGTTGACCTGAGTGAAGAGTACGAGCAAATGACTCTTCTTCGCTCTTAACGATTTTTTCGATAAAGTCACGTTTTTCAAGAACTTCTGGGTAGTAGCTTTCCATGATTTTTCCAACAGTTGGAACGAGTTTGTAAAGGAAAGGCTCATTGATACCCAATTTTTGACCATGCATAGAGGCACGACGGAGAAGACGACGAAGGACATAACCACGACCTTCATTTCCAGGAAGAGCACCATCCCCAATCGCAAATGAAAGCGAACGGATGTGGTCTGCAATCACCTTGAAGCTCATGTTGTCGCCATCTTGGTCGTAGACCTTACCAGATAATTTCTCAACTTCACGGATGATTGGCATGAAGAGGTCTGTTTCAAAGTTTGTCTTAGCCCCTTGGATCACCGCCACCAAACGCTCTAAACCAGCGCCCGTATCAATGTTCTTGTGTGGCAATTCCTTGTACTCGCTACGAGGAACAGCAGGGTCAGCGTTAAATTGTGACAAGACAATGTTCCAGATTTCGATGTAACGGTCGTTTCTCGATATCTTCTGCAAGAAGGCGAAGTACCGATGTTTTTCTGGGGTCAAATGCTTCTCCACGGTCAAAGAAGATTTCTGTATCTGGTCCAGAAGGTCCAGCACCGATTTCCCAGAAGTTGTCTTCGATTGGGATCAAGTGACTTGGGTCCACGCCCACTTCGATCCAGCGGTTGTATGAATCTGTATCAGCTGGATAGTAAGTCATGTAGAGTTTTGTCTTTTAGGGGAAGTCAAACCATTCAGGACTTGTCAAAAGTTCATAAGCCCAAGTAATGGCTTCGTCACGGAAGTAATCCCCGATGGAGAAGTTTCCCCAACATTTCAAACATAGTATGGTGACGAGCAGTCTTCCCTACGTTTTCGATATCGTTGGTACGGATAGCCTTTTTGCGCATTGGTAATCCGTGGGTTTTCAGGGATGATAGTCCCGTCAAAGTATTTTTAAGGGTTGCAACCCCTGAGTTAATCCACAATAGGGTTGGGATCGTTTACTGGAACCAAGCTAACAGATGGTTCTACTGAGTGACCTTTGGTCGCCCAGAAATCAAAGCCACATTTGGCGGACTTGTGCACTAGATAATTGTTTCATGTTTTTCTCCTCTATTTTTGTTCCTTTATATTGATCTGGCTTAGGAGCCATTTCTCCATCATTTCCACATAGTCAATTGCTAGACACAAGGAAATCACTAGATCTGGCATATTCCTCTTCATAGACGGATCACCTGATAGGTCGACGTCAAGGTAAAAGACTTGTTTACTAATCTCTGCAACCAGTTGGTCCCGATCATCCAATAACTTGAAATCCAAATCCCAGATATTGCCTTCGATGCGAAGTCCCTAGGTTAGAAAATTTCATACTTATCACGGAAGTAAGGTCAGTTTTCTTACGGATGTCAAAAAAACTCGAGCCATCCTCTAATTCTACAGTGAATCTGGGGTAAGAGGCTGACAGGCTTTCTTCAGTAATATGGCTGACCTTCTGGCCTTCCACATCAAAATACCGTAAAGGTCTTGGGAATCTTTCATAAAAATGAACCTTCTACCCTGGTATTCGACCATTCCTAGATCATTATTTGATGGTCAAAGCGTTCACCCTCCAAGTCGAAACTCTGTTTGACCAGATACGTTTTCATCAGTTTCTCCTCTCCAACCTTATCGACACCTTTGTCTAATCCTCCTAGAAAGGGATCTCGGTAGAAATGGGTGAAAAAAAGACAAGCTCACTAACGAAGGGCGAAAAAAACCGCGGTACCACCTTCATTCAATGAACTTGTCATTCTTCATTCGATTATGTAATTGTTCTAGTTGAGTAGCAAAAATCATTTCTCTTCCATGGCTCGCACCCCCGCCACTTCTCTGCATCCGATTCTAAATGATTTATTCTCAACTATCTCATTATACAGATAAATACAATGCACGTCAACTAATATCCTTATTTAGAAGATGAGCTACCTTCTGTTGTTGCACCCAATATTTTTGCATGTATTGGTTGAAAGGTTGCCTTGAAGGCATCATCTTTGACCTTGATATTGGCATTTGACATTGCTTTTGGCAATGATGCTACGGATAAAGTTAGCATCATTTTTTTACGTTCTGCAGTCAGAATTTCTTTCAGAGCGTTTTTTTCGTATTGTCTTCCAGTCAGATCCTTTTTTTCTGTCCTTCTTTAGTTACTTTAACAATATAGTAGGCACTCAGCGCTTGGTTTTGACTAGCAGGGATCATAACGACATCTGAAATAGCATTTTCATCCAAGCTTAGATGCTGCTTCCTTGACACGAGTTGGAACAGTTGTCGTTCCAGAATCAAAGGTGATTTCTCCACCCTTTATCTTTAGTGCTGGCATCTGTAGAATTTTCTTTTGGCGATTTGTGCGAAAAGTCTGCTCCTTCAGCTTTTGAGCACTTGCAAGCACTTCATTGGCTTTTTTTCTTCTGATTCTACTTTAATCACATTTAGCAGTGATTTCTGGAGTGTAGCTTTCGAAAGCCTTTCTTGTAGGTCTCATCCGTCAAATCTTTTGAAATAGCTTGATCTACTGCATACTCTAACAAAAAGGTTACTACGGATTTGTTGTCTTGTTGGTTTCTTCGGTCAAACCTTGTTGCGTCAGGTAACTATTAAAGGCATCACCCAATTGTTTTCTTCTGCTCTTCAACTTTTCTTTCTCAACATCCTTTGTCTGAAACTTTTTGAGCCATACTCTTTTTCAAACACCTTGTTAATCGTCATTTGGAAAAGGTATTGTTGTGCACCTTGGTTGGTTTTTGATTTCATCATAGAAAGTCACCAACAGTGATAGTGTCACCCTTCATTGTGACAATATCTTTATCATTACCACTTTTTGGGCACAAGCTGCTAAGGGCTACATGACTGATAAAAGGGTCACCGCTCCAGCTACAAATTTTTTTCTTCATGTTTTATAACTCCATTCTAAAAATTCACTGTTTACTATTTTTACCACAAATTCAACAGGATAACTTAAAAGAAAGTCTAAAAAGCTATTCTTCCGCTCGGCAAGGAAATGGCCTCTTGGTTCTTTTACGGATCATAAGAATGCCCATCCCCGAACGGGATCAGACTAGTTGTTAGCCTGGATGATCCAAGGTAGCATCAAAGAGTCGTTGCAAACCTCGATAGATGGTCCGTTGTCCACGACGAACTTCCATAATATCACGTGCCACATCACCCCCTTGGAAGATATCGTCTAAAATCACTACTCCTCCAACTTCCAAACGTTTGAGAACTTCTGGAAGAAAAACGATGTACTTAGACTTAGCCGAATCCATAAAGATCAAGTCAAAGCGTTGCTCAATATGCTCCAGCAGGTCGACCGCGTCACCCTCTAAAGAGGGTGATTTGGTTACGTTGGTCAAAAACGAGCAAAGTTTTTCCTTAGCAAAAACCAATCATTTCCTCGTTGCGATCAATGGTTATAATCCTTGCATCAGGAACTTGCTCTGCCATCAAGAGGGCTGAAAAGCCGATTGCTGTCCCAATTTCTAAAATCGACTTAGGCTGCATGGTCTGAAAAAACAGACGGAAGAAAGCGACGGTTTCATGTGGGATAATGGGAATATTTTCCCGCCGAGCAAATTCTTCTAACTCCTTTAAAGCATCCGTTACTGGTGCTTGGCGCTCCCGCATGAAAGAGACAATCTCTTCCTTCACGACCGGTCGGCGCATGTTGTGGTTGGCATTTTTACTGTAAGACTCTACCATCTTAGGCCAATCCTAATTTTTCAACCAGGGCCTCAAATTCATTGAGACGACGTTCAAAGACTTCAAAGGCAGCATGAAGGTAGTCTTCTTTTTCCATATCAACACCAGCCTTGCGGATCACATTGAGTGGATAATCCGAATTTCCGGCCTTCAAATACTCTAGGTATTTGTCCTTATCTTCCTGTGTTCCATGAACAATCTTCTCAGCCAAGGCAGAGGCAGCTGCAAAACCAGTTGAATATTGGAAAACATAGTAGTTATAGTAGAAATGAGGAATACGAGCCCATTCGTATTGGATTTCTGGATTGTCTTCTTTTGAAAGACCATAGTATTTTTCATTCAAGTCCGCATACAAGTCATTCAAGAATTCGCTGGTTAAGACTTGACCTTCTTGATCGGCCTTGTGAATCGCATGTTCAAACTCAGCAAACTGGGTTTGACGGAAGACCGTACCACGGAAACCATCTAAGAAGTGGTTGAGAATGGCAAAACGGGTTTCATCATCTTCTACTTCTGCTAACAATTGCTCGGTCAAGATATTTTCATTGGTTGTGGATGCTATCTCAGCAAGGAAGATGGAATAGTCCCCATAGACATAAGGCTGGGTTTCACGGGTATAGCTGGAGTGCATACTGTGACCAGTCTCATGCACCAAGGTGAAGAGATTATCCAGTGTATCTTGCCAGTTTAACAACATAAAGGCATTAGTATCGTAAGAACCACCTGAATAAGCCCCTGAGCGTTTTCCTTGGTTAACATGCACATCAATCCAACGTTCGGTAAAGGCACGCTTCACGCGTGATAGGTAGTCATCACCAAGCACAGCCAAAGCCTGCTCAGACTTAGCAAGAGCTTCTTCATAGGTAAACTTGTAATCGGTAGAAGACAATGGTGTGTAGACATCATACATCTTCAAATCTTCAATTCCTAAGATTTTTGAGCGCAACTTCACGTAGCGTTGCAATAAAGGCAAATGCTTATTCACTGCTTCTACTAGACTATCATAGACGCTCTCTGGGATAAAGTTAGCAGAAAGAGCCGCTTCACGCGCACTTGAGAATTTGCGAACCTTAGCATTGTAATTGTGAACCTTAACGTTGGTCTGAAGGGTCTTAGCATAGGTATGTTGGTACTGTTCATAGACACCATACAAGGCTTGATAAGCTTCTTTACGGACTTGGCGATCCTTAGATTCTACCAAAGAAATATAGTTTCCATGGGTCAACTGCACTTCTTGGCCTTGATCATCTTTCACCATTGGAAAGACGATATCGGCATTGTCCAAAATCTCAAAGGTTTCACCTGCCGCAGCAAAGATTTCACCTGCTCCTGCTAGCAACTCTTCTTCTTTTTGAGAGAGGACATGCTCTTTGGTTTTGAGCAGTTTATCAAAGTAATGAGCGTAAGCTTCTAAGGCAGGAGCTTCTTTCAAGAAGTCAGCATATTGCTCTTCGGTGATCTCCATAAATTCTGGTTCGTAGAAGGCAAAGGTCTCCCCTAAAAGGCTGTAAAGGGACATCGCTTTTGATTGGAATTCTTGGTATTTGGCTACGCGTGTGTCCTGGTCATTCTTCATATGGGCGTAGACATAGACCTTCTCCAAACGACGGCTCAAGTCCAAATAAACTTCGGTGGTTTCTAATAGGTTGGCTGGAGAAGACAATAGAGAACCTGCAAAATGGGCAGCATCTTTAATGGCTACAGCTAAAGCAGTTGCTTCTTCCTCCCAAGCTTGGTCTGTCGCAAAAATGGTCGACAAATCCCATTGGTATTTTTCATCAATTTCATTTCGTTGTTTTACCATTACAAAAATCCTCCAATGCTTCTATTCTAACATAAAAAGCACCTAGATTATTATTTAAGTACTTATTTTTATACAAAATGAACTTCTTGACCTTCCGTCAACATTTCTGCTTTTGAAATCAAGACCTCTGAAAAAATGTTCGTCGGAGCTCCCACAACTTTATAGTAATTTTCAAAATCAACTGTCAAAAACTTGCCCACTACTCCGGATTCGGGGATATTTTCGTCTAAATTGATAGACGTTCCGAAGGGTAACTGTAAAATATGTTTAATCTTCATATTTTTTCAATTCCTCCTTCCAATACTTCAGATTCTTCTTTGTTTGTTCGCTTTCGTTTCTAGGTATAGTATACCTCTTTTCTACCGAAAGTAAATAGTTTTGCGCGTCTATTTCAGCTTTTATTCTGCTGAAATATTACCATTTGGTGGGATTTGTTTCACGGAAATTTAAGCTTTCCCATTCTGATAAAAACGAGGTGAATAAAGAGTCTGAGTTGCTTTCATTCCAGTTCGACGATAGTAGGTCATAAAGTCCTGATAATAGCTCCGCCAATCTCCCCTAATCTGGATAAAATGGGAAGACTTCAGTGGACGACAAAGTGGATAAAAGTCTTCCAAATCCAACTCCAAAAGATTTTTTCCTTTTAGATAGAGTTTTTCCTGAAGGGCCATCCATTTGGGATGCTGGTAATACAACTGCTGACGAAGATAGTCTTTAAACTGTCGGTCTAGAGGGATCCTTAAGTGTTGCAGACCTTGACGGGCAAATGGTGTCCTAAAAACTTCTAGCAAGCTCGTTTCATAAAAGGGGAAAAACTGGGTCTTATAATGGAGATGGCCTCGTAAGTCTTGGTGAATGAGATAATGGAGACGGACTTCTTGACGTTTCAGATCCAATTCCCAGAGATGAAAGCCCCTATTTTGACTAAAATAGACAAGGCCTTCTTGGAGGGCCGACAAACTCTTTTTGAGCCAGAGCTTCTCACCCAGTAGCCAGTAAACTTGGTATCCATGCTTACGATAGGCATCACTTCTTTCTCTTAAACGCTTTAAAGACAAGGAACTGCATTGCACTTCTAAGGCAAGCTTTTGGTCTGGAAAAAGAAGATCGGCAATCTGCTGGAATTCTGGAAGGTAACTTTCGACTTCTGCCTTTGTTTCTTCTTTTCCCCATCGATAAAGGCTTGCCTTTAACTCTATATGTTCCTGACTTTCTGATTCGTGATGAAGAGGACAGTCTGCCAGAGTCACGTGGGCAAAGTGAGGCCGCATGACCTTGCCTTTTTTTAAGCGAACGTCCTTCCTACAAATCAAGCAAGAAAAAGGCCCCAAGGACGGATCTGGAACCTTCTCCACGCAGTTCCAACGGTTCTTCTTAGCATCTAGAGCAATAAACATCTTGTCACCTCCTACTTATATAATTCGTAATAAGGTGGCCTTATTGGGAAGCCAAACAAAAAAGGAGCCTTGCTCCTTTTTTAGATATGATTTTGCTTGCACATAAAGCCTATCCTCATCCATGCTAGACAAGGCTATTATTAAAGTCCCTCATTTATTCTTCTGATTCACTAGTTTCCTCTCCTGATTCCGGATCTGGAGTTTCCGATGATGCAGAGGATCCATTTTCAGATTCCGTAGCTTGTTTTCGAGCTGTTTCGAATTTTTCAACAATGGTTTCACGAGTAGCTTCTGGGACATAAGTCTCTTCAGGGCCTATCGTATCCATGGATTCATTAAAGCGAGCCTTGCTATTTTCCATTTTCTCCTTCAGGTTTTTCATATAGGAATCATAGGTCTCTTTAGCAGAACCGGTGAGAGACGCTCCTGCTTCCTCCGAATGAGCAACTGTTCGTTCCATCATCAGAGCATAGAGAGCTTTGAAGTCCCCAACGGTTCTGGCATTTTCAAGTTCCTCATCTGTATACAAAACTAAAGGAGACGCTGAGGAACCTTTCAAACTGGTCACTTTCTCGCCCTGAGAGGAGGTTGATGATTGGCGTGTTGCCTGTGCTGTCTTTTCACTTGAAGAGGTCCCTTGTTGATTCGAGCAGGCTACAAGCCCAATCACTACTAGTAAACCAGCCATCGATAAAAGTAATTTTTTCATTCAATATCTCCTTTTTATCTTGCCACTATCATTTTAGCATCAACCTAGATTATCGTCAATTCATCCATTATTCCTGCTCCTTTATAAAAAAGACCAGAGATAAGTCTATCTCCAGCCCTTAGATGTAATATTAGTGACTCCTAACCCTTCCTTATCTTCACATACTTAAAGCTTCAGCCACTGTCCTAAGCCTGAAACACTTGGACTAGTTTTTCTCTTTGCACAGCTCCTCCGACATGAGGTATGGGAGTAGAAAACGAGAGGAAGAAGGCAGGACTTTTTGAAAGAGGATCCTGTTGACGAAGAGAAAGAGAGTCTAAAGTAGGTGGGCCTCTTAATTCTTCTCCTCCTTTGGACTTTTAATCAAAAGTCCTATATCACCAATCTATTTATTCTTCTGAATCACTGTCTTCATCATCTGAATCATTATCGAATGGTGATTTGTTACCTTGTTTAGCTGATTCTTCAGCTCTTTCTCGAGCGTCCTTCAACTGTTCAATATAGTTTTCGCGAAGTTCTTTTGGAACAACCGCATTATCATCCCCATATGCTTCTAGTGCTTGGTTAAATGCCTTCTTAGACTCTTCTTGAATCTCGTTAGTCATATCCATCATTTGAGCATATGACTCTTTCGAAGCTTCAGGAAGGGTTTTCATCGCTTCATTCATTAGGCGATTTGACTCATCCATGATTTTTGCGAAAGACTTTTTAAAATCTCCAACTGTTTTTAAATTCTCAAGCTCTTCGTCTGATGGGAAAATCGCACTAGTCGTTTTAGAGCTAGTATTAGAAGAAGTCTTTTCTGTCTTGGATGAACTAGACTCCTTGCTGGTTACCTTTTCCGACTTCTCACTTGAAGAGGAAGATTCTGTTTTTGTTTCTTGCTTGTTTGAACAAGCTGCAAGTGAAACAACAGCCAATAATGCAGTAGTCGATAAAATCAATTTTTTCATTCGATTTCTCCTTTTATATTGATCGACATCATTCTATCATCAAATAATCTCCTCGTCAAATCATGCACTAATTCATGATAGTTTATAAAAAAGAGATTAGAGAATAAGGTCATGAACTAACCCCAATCCAATCTCTTCTTTTAATAATCAACCTGATACTATCGCTTATTCCTGGCTTGTCGAACTTTGACCATCTTCGCCGTCAACATATCGATGCATAAACCCTTTTACAGATTCTTCTGTCGTACTCCGAACTGTTTCATCTGTGAAATCAGAGAGTCAAGCTCTTCCTTCGGAAACACAGTATTGTCTGAACCGTGTTCAGAATACACTTTATCTGTTTGAGCTATCGTATCTTCAAGTCTGGCTTTATTCCGTTCTATTGCTGCTAAGTAGGCTTCCTTACGTTCTCCCGGGACTTGATCAGCAACCTTTGTTGTGAACTCAACCATTCGATCATTGATTTTTCTATAGAAGTTTTTATAATCTCCGTATGTCTTTATACTTTCAATCTCTTCATCTGTAAAGTAAACAAAATCATCAATGTCTAAAGAAGCATTTGAAGAGGCTTTTTCTTCTTTTGAAGACGTCTTTGTCATCACCTTACTAGTTGTCTGACTTGAAGATGATGTCTGTGTTATTTTTTTTTGGCTTATTTACACAAACTGCTAGAGACGTAAATGCTAAAAATCCTTGCTATTGATAAAGTCATTTTTTTCATATTATTTTTCCTGAATAATAAATTTTTCCTTATTGTACCATTAAATTACTTGGATAAAAAAATTTGTTTTTTTAGAGGCAAAAAGAATAAAAAAACAGATTTCCAAAAAAATGGAAATCAGTTCTAGTTTACTTTTTTTTGCCATATTTAAGGGTAAAGAAAATTTTCAAGAAGATAAAAGGAAGAAAACAGAAGAACCACATAGGATCCCATCCTTTATTCACCTCTGATTGTGACACTTGCTTATTCTCTTTGGCTTCCTTGACGACTTGTGTCTGTTTTATAGCTGGGGACACCGTTTGTAAGCCATTCGCGATGTGCAACTGACCATCTTTGACCGTCACCTTAGGCTTGGTTCCCCTTTTTTTACCGTGGCATAAAAAGGGTTTCTCTAAATGATAAGTATGACCATCAATGGTTTGGTCTCCTGCTGCAAACACCTGTTTATATTCATAATCTTGGTAGAGTCGTTCAATCAAGGCATTTCCGATAACATGGCGTAAGCTTTCAGCGATTTCGACATCGTAATGCCCCACTCCCATTATCACTTGGACAAAGCGTTGCTTGCCACGATTGACTGTTAAGGTGTAGTTATAATCCGCCGTCGGACTAGAACCTGTTTTTCAAAGCCATCCGCTCCCTTTTAGAGAATACCTTCCACCTTCTAAAGAATAATTATAATTCTCATGCGTTTCTTCATAATCTGTACCCTCGAAGAGAGTAATCTTGGCATTTTTGGTGTAGTTGAGGATTTCAGGAAACTCATTGACGAGGTGATAGCCCAAAATAGCCATATCTCTCGCAGTTGTTTGGTTAATGGCATGTTGATCATAGCGTGTCGGATTATAGTAGCCATCCAAGACTGCAGTTGGGGCACCATTAGGATTGTTCCACTTGGTATTGGTCATTCCAATTTCTTGGGCTCGCTGGTTCATCAAATCCAAGAATTTATCCGGATCTCCATCTGAAACCTTATTGGCAATCATGATAGTCGCAGCACTTGAAGATGGTACAAAAATCATATTCAGGAGGGTCGATACCTTGTATTTAGCACCCGCCACAATGGGACTATTGCTCAACTTTTGGTTTTTGCGAAATGGCTACATCTGTTTCTGTCGCTGTAATTTGGGTATCATAGTCTAACTTACCTTCTTTGATGGCTCTCAAAAGGACGTAGACCGTCATCAGTTTGGCCATGCTGCCAGAATCCCGCGGAGCATCAATATTATCCCCATAAAGAATAGCTCCCGTATGGGCATCAATTACAATATCCGCTTTGGGGCGGAAAAACTCATCTACGGGAGTCCCTGATTTTTCCGTAATCGACATAATATCTTCTTGTTGATAGAGATCATCTGCACGGACTAACAAGGGAAACAATAGGCTACAAAGTGATAGGGTCGCTAAAAGGGCACGTTTAAAATTCATTCCATCTCTTTTCTTTCATCATCATCGTCCTCCATTATAGCATAAGTCCTAGCCTTGAGGAATAGCTTCTGCTTAGCTTTTTAGGCCTTCTTATCTCCAAATAAACTACGAGACTTCCCGCTTGGCATCTTTAGGAAAAAGCTTAATAGAAAGACAAGGGCCATAATCGCGACCAAGAAGCAACTCATCAAGGCATAGCCTCCTCTTTCAACAAAAAGAGCAGCAAGAGGTTGCAATAGAATGGTTCCTAGGTAGCGAACTCCTTGGAAAAGAGCCATAGCTAAGACCAAATCTTTGGCATCTACCTGTTGCGAGATAAATCGCAAGGAAACCATGACTAAAACCATGCCAGTTGTATGTTTTGACAAAAGGGTTAGCAGGACCTTTAGGAAGATAGGACTTGGTAGAGCATAAACCAAGTACTGGGTAAGAAGAAGACCAAGTGGGAGGAGGATAAGGATCCTTAAAGGCCAGTGATCCATAAACCGATCGGAGAAAAAAATCAAGGGAGCTTCTACAACTACAGATAGGGCTACGACTGTGGAGGCTACTTGGACAGGGAGCCCACTATCCATTAAAAGGGATGGAATGTAGGTATGACCGATGTAACCCACTCCTGATGCAAGCCCCATGAGGACTAGGAAGAATAGATAAGGTCCATTGTGAATCAGGGGAGCAAGGGAAACTTTCTCTCTTTCTGTCTGCGTGCTCCCTTGCAAGCGAATTGCTCCTAGACTAAAAAGACTAAAGGCTATTGTTAGGAGAACGGTATAATAGACTGCCTGAGGACTGAAATTGTCATAAACCCAACCAGCCAATTGTACCCCTGCTGCATAGCCTAAGGTCCCCCAGACTCGAATCTTCCCAAAGGCATATGGACTTTGAGTCGCTAGGATTTCCATCATAGGAGCTGTCCCGTTCAAGCAGATCAAGACCAAACCATAAAAAATAGTCAGCCACAAGAGGTTCGGGGCCCAAATGAAGCCACAGACACCTAGAAGGAGAAGTCCCAAACTGAGAATCGTCATCTTGATAATTCCAAAGCGTTCATTGACATAACCAAATAAGGGTTGCGTCATCATCGACAAGAAAAAGGCGATCGAAACCACGGTTGATACCTGACTCGCTGAATAGTCTTTCCCCAAAAGATAGACTGAAATCAGTGTTGTAAAGAGGGCTGTCGACATAAAATAAAAACAATATAAAAGTAGATAGGCGGGATAGGAATTACGGAATGATTTCATAATACTCCTTTCTTTAATAGAATCTAAAATAATGACAAAACCCAACTGATAAACAGCTGAGTTTTGTAGACTTATTTCTTATAGCGTTTTTGAGCATCCTCTACCCATTTTTTTCGTTTTTCTTTTTCTAGATAGAGGATTACTCCAATAATTCCAACCGGAATTAAAATAACCAACCGGTCAAGAGGAAGAGAAAACTTCTTCTTTGTCTGAGGAACCGCTGCCCCTTCTTCTTGGCTCACAGCTCCTTCTGTTACTGGTAGCTCATCAGAAATCTTGGAAGACAAGGTCACCATCTCATTCTCAGCCACTAATTTGCCATCCTTGACGACAAGTTTCGGAGATTCTTCTCCCTTCTTAACCGTCGCATAGAAAGGTTCCGATAAGGTATAGGTCTTCCCATCAATGGTCTGAACCCCTTTATCCAAGAGTTTCTTATACCTATAGTCTGAGAACGCTTTTTCAATTAAGGCATTCCCAAAAGGATGGCGATAGTACTCCCCTTGTTGGTCTGACCAATCTCCGACCCCCATCACAACAGAGATCAGGCGTTGATTGCCACGCTTAATCGTCGCAATGTAATTGAAGGCTCCTCGAGGGCTAGATCCTGTTTTCAGACCATCAACTCCCTTGAGGGCATATTTAGCACCAGGCAAGGAATAGTTATAGGTATCAAAGGTTTCCTCATAAGGAGTTCCCTCTTTAACCGTTACTTTTGCTTGGTTGGTATAATTCAAAATATCAGGATATTCCTTGATGAAATGATAGACCAGGATAGCCAAATCACGCGCCGTCGTTTGGTTGGCCATCTCATTTGGGTAGTTATAACTATTGTAGAGACCTTGGAAGGTTGAAATAGCTGCTCCGCTTGGATTGTTCCAAGTTGTATTGGTCATTCCTAATTCTTTAGCCTTTTCATTCATGCGATCAATAAAGGCATCTGGATTATTGTTGGACATGAGATTGGCCAGCATAATGGTCGCTACATTGGATGAAGGAACGACGGTCATAGTAATCAATTCCGGAACCGTATAATCCACACCCGCAACAATATTATTATTGGAAATTTCATAGATCTTCGAAATTGCTTGATCTGAAGCAGTTGCTGTGACGACAGCATCCTTACTGACCTTTCCTTGCTTCATGGATTCAAACAAGAGATAAAGGGTCATCAGCTTACTCATGCTTGCCGGATCCCGCACTTCATCGATATTGTCCTTCCACAAGACATCTCCCGTATTAGCATCAATCACCAATGAAGATTTAGGGCGGTTGTAAGCCTGAACATTGTCATTGGGGTACATCTTTTTGGTTAAGTCAACCAACTCATCCGCTGCGATCGCAAGGGGTTGGAGCAAGGTCAGCAAAACCATCCCTAAACTAATAATTTCTTCTTCACAATCTATCTTCCTCATATAAAGAACTTTATTCTCTATTGTACCATAAATTCAGCCATAAAAAAACCTATCCTGGTAGTAAAATCAGCATAGGTTCCATAAAGGGTAAGCTTATAAGAGACTAAGGGCTTCTTTGTCAGCAATGATCACTACATCTGGGTGATCTTGCAGGGCACTTGCTGGTAAACTTTCTGTTTTTGGTCCCTTGATCATACCAGCAATGGCTTCAGCTTTTGATTGCCCATAGGCAAAGAGAATGATTGATTTAGCTGCTAGGATATTGGCAATCCCCATTGAAATGGCTTGAGTTGGCACATCTTCAATTTTATCAAAGAAGCGAGAGTTGGCTTCAATGGTTGATTGATCCAATTGGACCAAATGGGTTTGGCTATCAAAAGGAGTCCCTGGTTCGTTAAATCCAATGTGGCCATTGCGACCGATTCCTAGAATTTGCAAATCTACTGGGTTTTGGGCCAAAATGTCATTGTAATGAGCGGTTTCCTCTTCGGCTGTCTCTTCATTTCCCTTTGGCAGATAACTTATTTTAAAAGGTTTTTTATTAAATAAATTTTCTTGCATAAAGTAACAGTATGATTGAGGATCTTCTCCTGTCAATCCAACGTACTCATCCAGATTAACACTCACCAAATTTGAAAAATCCAAGTCACTCTCTGTCATTCGTTGATAGAATTCCAGAGGGCTGCTACCTGTCGCAAGTCCTAGAGTTTTTGCTCCATTTTCTAACTTTTCTTTTAAAAGATCAAAAGCAACTTGTCCTCCTTCAAGCTGATTCGCAACTTCAATAACTTTCATCATAAGACCTCCACTTCTTTCTTAAATTCATTATATGGTATAGACCAATTTTTGTCAAGCGCTTTCTTTTTTAGTAAAGGAGGTATTTCCAAAAAAGAGTCATGGTCTATCAAGGACTTCATTTTCTTTGTTTCCGCACTGTTTCATGATATAATGATGAAGGTCAATGATCCCCAATGAAAGAAAAGAATTAGAAGAACAGAAAGTAAGGAGACTAGATGAACACTCAGGACTTTGATTTTTACCTGCCAGAAGAACTAATAGCGCAGACACCTTTAGAAAAACGCGATGCTTCCAAACTCCTCATCCTAAACCATGAAACTGGAGAAATGGTGGATGAGCATTTTGATGCGATTATAGACGAATTAGAGCCTGGAGATGCCTTAGTTATGAACAACACCCGAGTTCTGCCTGCTCGACTACATGGAGTGAAGCCTGAAACTGGGGGCCATGTTGAACTCTTGCTTTTAAAGAATATTCAAGGAGACCAGTGGGAAGTTCTTGCCAAGCCTGCCAAACGTCTCAAAGAGGGCTCTGTCGTTAGTTTTGGAGATGGACGCTTAGAGGCAACTCTCATCAAGAAACTCGAACACGGTGGCTGTATCGTTGAGTTTTCCTATCAAGGGATTTTCCTTGAAGTTTTAGAAAGCCTCGGGGAAATGCCTCTCCCCCCTTATATCCATGAAAAACTAGAGGACAAGGAACGCTACCAAACGGTTTATGCCAAGGAGAATGGATCTGCCGCTGCCCCAACTGCTGGACTCCACTTCACAGCTGAACTCCTCCAAAAAATTAAAGAAAAAGGGGTAAAATTAGTCTATTTAACCCTCCACGTTGGTCTTGGTACTTTCCGTCCTGTGTCGGTGGATAATGTAGACCAGCATGAGATGCATTCTGAATTCTATCAACTCTCAGAAGAAGCAGCCCAAACACTGCGTGAAGTAAAAGCTAAGGGGCACCGAATTGTCGCTGTAGGGACTACCTCTATTCGTACCCTAGAAACCATCGGTAACAAATTTGAAGGAGATATTCAGGCAGACTCTGGCTGGACAAACATCTTTATCAAGCCTGGTTACCAATGGCAGGTCGTCGATGCTTTCGACCAATTTTCACTTACCGAAATCAACCCTGGTTATGCTGGTTTCTGCATTTGCTGGGCGTGAGTTGACATTGCAAGCCTACCAGCATGCTATCGATGAACGCTACCGCTTCTTCAGTTTTGGAGATGCTATGTTTATCAAGTAAGGAGGTTCACCCTATGAATAAAATCGAAAGTCGCCATCGCCTCATCCGGTCCATCATCTCAGAAAAGAAAATTCGTACCCAGCAAGAACTCCAAGAGAGCCTTGAAGCCAATGGCATCGTCGTTACCCAATCGACCCTGTCTAGAGATGTCAAATCCTTGAATCTGGTTAAGATTAATGAAGGCGATACTTCCTATTATGCCATCAACAGCATTGCCCCTTCCCGTTGGGAAAAACGCCTGCGATTTTACATGGAGGATGCCTTGCTCATGTTGCGTCCAGTCCAGCATCAAGTCATTGTCAAAACTATGCCAGGTCTAGCTCAATCCTTTGGAGCGATCCTAGATGCCTTGGAGCTTCCTCAAATCGTCGCAACAGTCTGCGGAGATGATGTTTGCCTCATTATTTGTGAAGACAACCAAGGTGCCTTGGATTGTTTTGAAAAATTAAAAGAATACACACCTCCCTTCTTCTTTAGTAAATAAAAAAACGTTAGATGTTGATTCATTGATTCGACATCTAACGTTTTTATTATTTTGCTGATAAAATTTGTAAGAGAAGCTAGATTAGTTGGCTTCATCTATCTTAATCATTCTTGGTCGCCATCCGTCGAATGGTCTCAGCATAAATTTCCATTGCATCATACAAATCCTCAAGCTTAGCCCGTTCATTAGCCTGATGTTCTGTCTGGAGGGCACCAGGGAAAAGAGCCCCGTAGGCTACACAGTTTTCCATCGTCCGAGCAAAGGTGGCTCCACCTGAAGACATGGCTGGAGTGAGATCACCTGTTTCTTCTTGATAGACCGCCATCAAAGTACTAACTAAAGGACTATCTAGTGGAACATAAAGAGGAGCTAGGTAATCAAATTCTTCATATCCAAGTTGATAGCTAGAAGCTAGCTCTATCAACCGCTCAACCAAAGCATCCTTATCTGCTAAGACTGGAATCCGTATATCTATCCCAATTTCAGAACGCTCTTCATCAATAGAAAGGGTTGCAATATTAAAGGACAAGGTGCCACTTGGCTCATCTTTGATCTCACCAAAAAGAGCTCCCCCTGTTGCATCTTCTCCAACAGCATCAGCTATAAAAAGAAGGGCTGGATGGGGCTGGATCAATGAAAGGCTTTCTGCCAAGCCAACAATCGCATTGACTCCTTCCGCTGCATCTTTAGAGTGTTTTGAGAGTCCTAGGACTGTTACTGCTCCTAGCTCTTCTGTATAGTTTACTCCACTTTGTTCAATGACTGGTAGAAGCTCCTCCAAGCGTTGTCCACTATAAGTTGCCTTATCTGGAACCACATTGAGGGCATGCCCAGCTTGTAAGGGACGATCCTCCCACCCTGGTCCATGAAGCTTCACTTGAAGCAGGCCTTTTTCAGCATAGGTTAATGGGAAGGACGAATCTGGTGCAAAGCCAAGATCTGCTTTTTCTTCTATCTGATTATAGCGGTTCATACAGCGCCAGAGTGTTTCTTCGTCTGTACCAAAAATAAAGCGAACTCGTTTGGTAAATACCTCTCCTTGATCTAGGAGGCTTTTAACTGCATAAAGAGCAGCTAGGGATGGCCCTTTATCATCCTGTACACCGCGACCAATCAAGCATCCATCTTTCAAGGTTGCTTCAAAAGGTGGCGTTTGCCAATCCTCTAAATCACCGGCTGGAACAACATCCAAGTGACAAAGAACGGCCAGGAGTTCATCCCCCTGACCGATCTCTGCATATCCATAGTATCCTTCAGGATCTAGATAGGTTTGAAAGCCCATTTCTTGAGCAATCTCTAACGTTTTCTCAAGGACATCTTGGATAGCTTGTCCAAACGGTGTTCCATTTTCTCCTTCATTTAATACAGAAGGGTAAGAAATAATAGTTCGTAAAGAGTTTAGATAAGACTCTTTAACTTCTTGACTGATTCTATACTTCATGGAAACACCTAGCCTATTCTATTGTAAGAATGGAACAAGAGTTCCGAGAAGAAGCAAGGCAATAGTAATCACAACGATTGCTACGACAAGTTTGCCCATGAATTTCCACCAAGTACTGATTTCAACACGTCCAAGAGCAAGAGCTCCCATTACAATACCAGAAGTTGGTGCAATCAAGTTCAAGACACCAGATGCTGATTGGTAAGCAGTAACGATCAAGCTAGCTGGTACGTTAACGAATTTACCAAGAGGTGCCATGATACCCATAGTCGCACTTGCAAGACCAGATGATGATGGAATCAAGAAGGACATTGGCAAGTAGAAAATGTAAGTCAAGATAATAAACAATTGAGATGATAGACCTTTAAGTCCTTCTTCACCCCAATGAAGGATAGTCGCAGTAATCATACCATCGTTCATGATGACTTGGATACCACGTGCTACTGCTACGATAAGAGCAACACTCAAGAGATCTGCAGCACCATTCATGAAGGCTGAGATAATCTTGTCTTCTTTCAAGCCGTAGATAACACCTATGAGGATACCCATGAAAGCAAAGAGCATTGCTGTTTGTGGGAAGTACCATGTACCAAGTGCATCAGTATTACCAATCAATTGACCAAGCACTGGAAGTTTATGAAGTGTTTCATTGAAGGTATTAAAGAAGTTAATTCCCAAATCACTGAATGGGATAAATCCTGCAACCATGATTACGAAAGTTGCAATGAAGACGAGCAAGACGCGTTTTTGTTTCTTGTTCATTTCAGCAGGGATTTCTTCCCCACTATCCACGTTGAAGTGTTTCAAATCATCTTCACGAGTTGCATAAGTCAATGACTTGCTTGGATCTTTTTGGATCTTATCAGCATAGCGGTATACATAGTATGTGCTAAGTGCAGTCAAGACTACCCAGAAGATGACACGGAGTAACAAACCTGATGCACTTGAGATACCAGCTGTATCAGAAGCAATAACAGTCGCAAATGGGTTCAATGTTGACGCCAAACATCCGATTTGTGATCCTAAGAGGATAATAGCCACCCCTGTCAAGCTGTCAAAACCAACAGACATCATAACAGGAACAAGTAGTGGATAGAAGGCCATGGTTTCTTCACCCATACCATAAGTTGTACCACCAAGGGCAAACAATGGCATCAAGATCAAAATCAACATTTTTTCGCGGCCTTTGTATTTACGAACGATAGAAGCAATCCCCACATCAAGGGTACCTGTTTCGTTCACAACTCCAAGGAAACCACCAACCATCAAGATGAAGAAGGCTACGTCAATCGCTGCACTGGTTGGTGCTTTACCAAGCATAGCATTGATTGGTGCCATCAAAACATCCCAAATCCCTTGAGGATTTGTTTCACAGATTCGTAACTACCTGCGATAATGGCTCCAGCATCATCAACTTTATATTGACCAGCTGGAATAATCCAAGTTAACACTGCCATAACGGCAATGATAATCAACAATACGGAAAAAGATGAAGGCATCTTAAATCCTTTTTTCGCTTTTTCACTCATTTGTTTTCTCCTCCTAACGCAACAAAGTTTGAGTGAGTTTTACAAGAGCCAATCTCAAGTAAAACGCTTTCTTATAGAATCATTTTATCATATTAACCAGTAAAAAACTAGTTTTTCCCAATTTTTTTAAGAAAAAAGGAGAATAGTCTGTCAGCTGATCAACAGAATGTAGACTAGTCTCCCCCCTCCTACTATCAACTAATTAATCTTTAACAATGATTGTTCCACTTTCAGACTCAATCAAAGCGCCAAGGTTTTCAAGTGATGTGATGACTGCTTTTCCTTCTGGACGACCATTTACAAAGGCGATCGCAGCTTCTACTTTAGGAAGCATGCTTCCTGGTGCAAATTGGTCTTGTTTGATGTACTCTTCCAATTGAGCCACATTCACATGTTCCAATTTCGCTTGGTCTGGTTTGTTGTAGTTCACAAAGACATAATCGACACCAGTCAAGACGATGAAGAGGTCTGCTTCTACTAATTCAGCCAAACGTTGAGATGCGAAGTCTTTATCGATTACCGCTTCAACACCAGATAGGCTACCATCTGCTTCTTTCACAACTGGGATACCGCCACCACCGGCTGCAACAACGACTTGACCGTCGTTCAACAAAGTACGAATGGTATTGATTTCTTTGATATCCACTGGTTTTGGTGAAGCCACAACTTTACGCCAGCCACGGCCAGCATCTTCTTTGAAGGTTGCACCTGATTTTTCAGCTTCTGCTTTTGCTTCTTCTTCTGAGTAGAATGGGCCAATTGGTTTGCTGAGGTTAACGAAAGCTGGGTCGTTCTTATCCACAACGACTTGAGTGACAACTGAAGCCACATCTTTTTCGATGCCTTCTTCAAGAAGAGCATTTTGAAGAGCATTTTGAAGCCAGTAACCAATGCTTCCTTCGGTCATAGCAACTAATGAATCAAGTGGGAAAGCTGGGTTCTTTTCAGAATCTGCAGCCAAGTGTTGGAGCAAGAGGTTTCCTACTTGAGGACCATTTCCGTGAGTGATGATCAAGTCATCCCCATTTTTGATTAATTTAACTAAGTGTTTAGCTGTTTCTACAAGTGCTTCTTGTTGAGCTTTTGCAGAAGGATCAGATGAGAGAATAGCATTTCCTCCCAAAGCAACGACGATTTTTCTTGACATGAATTTTCCCTTTCTATAAAAAATAGGGGCAGGACTAAAGCTAGCAGTCCAGCCCCTATAGCTGTTGGTATACGGTTATAAAGTCTTAAACTTTTGGAATGTACATGTTACCAAGAGTAGCCGCCATGACTGCTTTGATTGTGTGCATACGGTTTTCAGCTTGGTCAAAGTGACGAGCATATTTGCTACGGAACACTTCGTCAGTAACTTCCATTTCTTCTACGCCGAATTTTTCAGCAACATCTTTACCATAAACAGTGTTTGTGTCGTGGAAAGCTGGCAAGCAGTGCAAGAAGATCAAGTCTTCGTTATCAGCTTTCTTAACCAATTCCATGTTTACTTGGTAAGGTTTCAAAAGGGCAACGCGTTCTGCAAATTTGTCTTCTTCACCCATAGATACCCAAACGTCAGTGTAAAGTACATCTGCACCTTTCACAGCTTCGTCAGCATCTTCAGTGATCAAAATATGAGCGCCACTTTCTTTGCGAATCCTTCTGCCAATTCAACAATTTCTTGTTCTGGGAAGAGTTCTTTTGGTGAGAAGATGTGTACGTTCACACCAAGGATAGCACCTGTTACAAGAAGGCTGTTTGCAACGTTGTTACGTCCGTCACCACAGTATACAAGTGTCAAACCTTCCAAACGCCCAAAGTTTTCTTGAACAGTCAAGTAGTCAGCAAGCATTTGAGTTGGGTGCCATTCGTCAGTCAAACCATTCCATACTGGAACACCTGAGAATTCAGCCAATTCTTCAACCATGCGTTGGCTAAATCCACGGAATTCGATACCATCAAACATACGTCCGAGAACTTTTGCAGTATCTTCTGTAGATTCTTTTTTACCAAGTTGGATATCGTTTGCACCTAGGTATTCTGGGTGAGCACCAAGGTCGATGGCTGCAGTAGTGAAGGCTGCACGAGTACGAGTTGAAGTTTTTTCAAACAAAAGCGCAATGTTTTTACCAGCAAGGTAGTGGTGTTCGATGTTGCGTTTTTTAAGGTCTTTCAAGTGAGCTGAAAGTCCGATAAGGTATTCTAACTCTGCACGTGTAAAGTCTTTTTCTGCTAAAAAGCTACGCCCTTGGAATACTGAAGTTGTCATTAATTATCTCCTTTAATTATGCATGATAGGATCCTGTCATTCAGTTTAGAGGGCTCAGTTTAGACACTGAGCCCGTCTAACCTGAAGAAGGATGATTAGATTTCTTCACGTTCGAATGGCATTGACATACAACGAGGTCCACCACGACCGCGAACCAATTCACTTCCGCGGATCTTAATCAAACGAAGTCCGTATTCTTCTAATTTCTTGTTGGTAACAGTGTTACGGTCGTATACTACTACCACACCAGGTGCGATTGTAAGAGTATTTGATCCGTCGTTCCATTGTTCACGCGCAGCAGCAACGATGTTGCCATCTCCACATGGGATCAATGTAACTTTTTCAACACCAAGGTTTTCAGCAAGCAATTCAGCCAAATCACCTTTTTCTTCAACGATCTTCAATTGTTCGTTTTCATAAGTTACAGAGAAGACGCGAAGGTTACCTTGGATTTCTGGGTGGATTGTGAATTTATCGTAGTCCACCATTGTGAATACTGTATCCAAGTGCATGAATTTACGGTTGTTAGCAAATTCAAAGGCCAATACTTTCTTGAAGCCAACGTTCTTCTTGAAGATGTTTACCAACAATTTTTCGATTGATGCAGCATCAGTACGTTGTGAGATACCAACTGCCAATACATCTTTAGAAAGTACCAACTCATCTCCACCTTCGATACGAGTATCTTCTTCACGGTTGTAGACAAGTTCAACTTTTCCACCGTAAACTGGGTGGTATTTGAAGATGTATTTACCATACAAAGTTTCACGGTTACGTGTATCTGCGTACATGTGGTTCAATGATACTGCATTACCAATTGTAGCAAATGGGTCACGTGTGAAGTACAAGTTTGGCATTGGGTCGATAGCAAATGGATAGTCAGATTCAACAAGGTCTGTCAATCCTTTTGCTTCTTCAGGAATTTCTGGAAGTTCAGCTTTTTGAACCCCTGCCATTGTTTTTTCAACCAATTCTTGGTTGTCTTCAATGCTGTGAAGCAATTCACGGATCGCAATTTTTGTTTGGCGTCCACGAATGTTCGCTTCTTCAAGGTATTCTTCGATGAACTGATCGCGAATTTCTGGAGAAGTCAATGACTCAGCAGCTAACTGTTCAAGATAAAGTACTTCGATACCTTCGTTACGAAGTGCTTCAGCAAATGCGTCGTGTTCTTTTTGAGCATCTTCCAAGAAAGGAATATCATCAAAAAGAAGACGTTCAAGATAGTCAGGCATCAAGTTTTCCAACTCTTTACCTGGACGGTGCAAACAAACTTTTTTCAGTTTTCCAATTTCTGAGAAAACATGAATTGGATGTGTAGACATCTATAGTCCTCCTTCTTCTTGCGGTTTAGTTTACCTAATCCCGTTTACAAGCTTCATTTTATCACCAATTGGTACCGCTTTCACAAACAATCTTCCATTCCAAATGCAAAGAATCTGACACTTTTTTAAATATAAATCATTTTTTATTAAAAATGAACCGCTTTCTTTGGGTAATTTACTTTTTTTATTATTTTTGCGGGTAAATATTTTTTTGTTTGATGAATAAAATTTTTAAATAGGACCTCCCTACAAAAAAAGAAGCGCTATTAGGCTTCTTCAAAACTATCTAAAAAGAAAGAAAGATCCACAAAGGTTAAGATTTTATGTTTGTATTGGATTTTTCTTCATCTATCAACTTCTTAAGGACAAGATTGACCGTCTCTCTCGTCGTCGCTGCTAAACGAGCCAGCTCCTTCATGCTCATTGGAAAGGGAACTGTATTCCCTACTTGGCGATAATCCTTACAGAGCAGGGCCAAGGATTGAATAACGCGATCACTAGCGCTAGCTGCTACAACATTTCGAAGACGTAATTCCTGAAACTCTAAGATCTTAGACAATTTTCTTATGATGAAGAGGACTTGTTCCACATTGGCTTGAGCATACTCTTCATATAGATCGACAGGAATACTGAAATAGCTTACTGCCGTGATGGCACTCGCTGTGTAATGGTAAGTTTCATCCGTAAACATCCCCCCATAAGGAAAGAGAGCTCCTTCTTTAATATAATCCATATAAGAGAAGCTATCGGAGGAATCAAATTGTTCAATTCTTACATAACCTTCCTGCAACAAAAAAATACGATCTCTCCGGTCTCCGGCAAAAAATATAATTTGTCCCTTTGGAATTTCACGATGGTGAATTTCAACAGCTAATTTATCAAACTTTTCCACTGGAATAGCTGCAAAAGCCAGATGGGACCGAATCAACTGATAAGCTTCTTTTGTAATCATAACTTTTCTTTCTTTAATTTCTCTTGTTATTATAGCATACTCGCTAGTGGCCTGCAAAGATTCTGTTAATGATTCTTAATTAGTAGAAAAAAAGTAGTGAACAGACTTTTGTCTGGCTTGTTTTAAACCTTGCAAACACTAAAAAAGCTTAGTCCTCCTCTGTAAAGAACTAAGCTTAGTTTAAATAAAAGACGACAGTTTGCATGCTTGTCTTGATAGCCTTCTATTAACATCTATCAGCTAACTGAGAGCCACCTATCAAGCACGACCTCAAGTCCGCTTCCTAATTCATATTCACACGGTGCCATTCATTAATCACATAGCAGAGCTCACCCAATTGGTAAATACCAAATCCACTGATTTCATCACTTTCTGGGGTGGTACCACCTAGCCCCGCTGTAAAAATTGAAATGAGATAAGGTGTTTGTTCGTAAACAATTGCCTCGACATTGAGCGCTTCTGCTACATATCCTGGTTTTTGTTGAATGACCAAATTCGGTAAGAATTTTTTATAGTACTCTCCTGGGAAGGATTCCCCAATTAATTCAAGCAAATCAGCATACTTTTCCCGATGGTTCCAGAGATACTCTAATACATGAATATAGTAATCTGAAGTTGTCTTATTGGCATCACTGAATGTTTTCACTTCTTTCGAACGTGATTGACCATAGCGACTAAACAATTTGCGCGCCTCATCCATACCACCCAGACGATCTGCTAAGGCATAAGCTGGCGTATTCTCCGAGTAGACCAATGAATAACGTTGCATATCTGGAATTGCCATTGCCCCATCAAAAGGTCATGACGTAATTATCATGTTCTCCGATATATTCATAGTAGGTATTGGTGATATCAAACCGATCCGTCAGGTTTAATTTCCCTGCAGCCACTTCATCCACAATCAACATATTCAAAGGAAGTTTGTAAGTACTCCCTGCTGTCATGGGTTGCAAGTCATTCATCGCAAACTGCTCACCGGTCGCAGTGTTTTTGTAGGTAAAAGCAATTTGAGAAGGCTCAATGGCACTCTGGGCCATGTATTCTTGAACCACTTCCACTAAGTTTTTATTGGCATAATCATAGACTAGCCCCAAACTTTCCATGGTTTCTCGATCCTCGTCTATCACAGCCTGTTTTTCTTCTGGTGTTTTGACACGAGGAGGTTGCGTTTGTTTTTTCTCCTGTTCAGAATCCTGTTTTTTTGTATTTTTTTCTTTTTTTGCAATAGTTGATGCAGTTGCTTGGTTGAGGTGCAGGTAACCTAAAGCTCCCACTCCCCCTAGGCACAATAAAATGCCTAACGCAATCATGATCGAACGTCCATTAAATATTTTTCATATGAAGTTAATTATAAAAGATTCTAGTCAAAATAACAAGAAGTTTCCGTTTGAGAAAACGATTTCTTCTAAAAAATTTTAGTAGCACCAGCACCCGTTTCCTTTTTCGACAAGAACTGAGTTTTCCTCCAAAATTCTATCCTCAACAACTCCTGAATTGAGAGTATTTGATTCCTATTTTTTCTTGAAGGATCCCATAATCAGTTTGGCCACTTCACGCGCTATGGTTCGGAATAAGGAGCTAATAAAGGAATCCTTTGCCTTCTCTAAGCTTGATTTTCGAGGACGTCCTGGACTACGTTTTTGACTCGCCTTCTCCTCTGCTGCCTTTTCCTTAGCTTCCTGTTCCTTGTTCTTTTCTTCTGCTTCCTGATTTGTTTTTTCAGCTAACTTCTCATAAGCAGACTCCTGGTCAACGCGTACAGCATACTTTTGATGATAGGGGGATGTTGAGATTAACGCTAACTGTTCACTTTCATTCAAAAGATCAAAACTAGATTGGGGAGACAAGATATAGGAGCGCTCTACAACGCTTGGTTGGCCCTTTTCATTAAGGAAGGAAACCAATGCCTCTCCAGTACCAAGCTCGGTCAAGACCGTTTCTGTATCAAAAGCTGGATTAGGGCGGAAACTTTGAGTACGCAACTTTAATGGCCTTCATTTCTTTCGGTGTATAGGCACGTAAAGCATGCTGAACCCGATTCCCCAATTGAGCTAGAACAGACTCAGGTAAGTCTTGAGGGTTCTGGGTGATAAAGTAAATCCCTACTCCTTTCGAACGAATCAAGCGAACCACTTGTTCCACCTTTTCAAGGAAGAGCTTACTTGCATCCTTGAACAAAAGATGGGCTTCATCAAAGAAAAAGACAAATTTGGGCTTTTCCAAGTCCCCTACTTCTGGCAAAGTTTCAAAGAGGCGAGATAACATCCAGATAAGGAAGGTAGAGTATAGTTTTGGTGAGTGGAACAAGCGAGTAGCAGATAGGATATTGATGTAGCCTCTTCCACTACTATCGAGCTGCATAAAATCCTGAAGATCTAAAGCTGGCTCCCCAAAGAACTGGTCAGCTCCTTCCTGTTCTAAGACCAATAAACTCCGTTGAATAGCCCCAACTGATTGTTTGGTAATATTTCCATACTGGGCTGAATATTCTGAGCTATGGTCGTAGACTTCCTTCAAAAGGCTTTGCAAATCTTTTAAATCGATGAGGGCCCAATTCTTCTCCTTAGCCACTTTGAAGACAATGGCTAGAATACCAGTTTGGGTTTCATTTAAATCGAGAAGTCGCGCTAACAAGAGAGACCCCATGCCCTCGATAGTAGCTCGAACAGGATGGCCAGCTTGACCAAATACATCCCATAAACGAACTGGAAAAGCTTGGGGTACAAAAGGATCTGAAATCCCCAACAATTGATACCGTTCTTCAAGTTTAGTCGTCCATTGTCCAGGTTTGGCTAAACCAGAAAGATCCCCCTTAATATCCGCTAAAAATACAGGAATTCCTTGCTGACTTAATTTTTCAGTAATTACTTTTAAGGTAACGGTTTTCCCTGTTCCAGTTGCTCCTGCTATCAAACCATGGCGGTTGAGCATTTTAAGATAGAGAGGTGTTTCAACAGTCCCTTTAGTGATGCTAATGCTAGTCATTTCATTTCTCCCTTATAGAATCCAGCCTAATTTTTCATTGATTTTGAAAGAGTCTGAAGCTCTATCTCCTTGAAAAAAGAGATTATTTTCGAAACTCTGACATACTCTTCTAGTGTATCATTTTCAGGTATAAACGCAAGGAATATCCCTCTCAATCTGATTCAGATGCAAGCAAAAGAGGCCTTTCTAGGCCTCTTCCGTTTATCGTATTATTTGGCTGCTACGTAAAGCTCATCTACCTTGTTCCAGTTAATCACTGAGAAGAAAGCCTTGATGTAGTCAGGGCGCACATTGCGGTATTTCACGTAATAAGCATGCTCCCAAACATCCAAGCCCAAGATTGGTTTTTTCCCTTCTGAAATCGGGGTGTCTTGGTTTGCAGTTGATGTTACTTCAAGCTTGCCTTCTTTGTTGACAACCAACCAAGCCCATCCTGAACCAAAGCGAGTAGTTGCCGCGGCTGTGAAAGCTTCCTTGAACGCATCGAATGATCCAAAGGTTGCATCAATGTCGGCTGCAAGTGTCGCAGAAGGAGTGGTTTCTTCTGGAGTCATCAACTCCCAGAAAAGAGCATGGTTCAAGTGACCTCCACCATTGTTGATCAGCGCTTGGCGAATATCTGCTGGAATAGCATCTACATCAGCCAACAAGGTTTCAAGGTCTTCACCAATTTCAGGGTGTTTTTCAAGAGCAGCATTTGCATTATTTACATATGCTTGATGGTGTTTATCATGGTGTAAGTGCATGGTTTCTGCATCAATATATGGCTCTAATGCGTCGTATGCGTATGGTAGGTCTGGTAAAATAATTGCCATGGAAAATACCTCTATTTCTTTATGTATATAAAAATGATAACGCAATCATCTAATTAATTCAACTATTCTGCTTACACAGATGGGTTGGCCAGCTTTAAGAGAGCGAGATCAAAGAGGTAATCCTTCTCATAGGTCCCTGATTTTATCTGGTAATCCGTTTCGATTAAGAGACAAATAGCTTGTTCTAAAAAGGAAAGCGAGAGGCCTTTGCTGTCTCTAAGAGCAAATTTCACCTGATAAGGATTAACTTTTCGACCTGTTACCTCTGAAAGCTCCGAGACAATCTGAGATTCTGTTCGACCCTCTTTCTTTAACAGTTGAACCTGGTTATAGATACGAAATTGACTTAACAAAATGGCTAAAAGCTTTATCTCATCTTCCCCCTGCAAGCGCAGGTCTTTGACCAAGCCACGAGCCGCATCTATTTGTTTATTTAAAATCATCTGAGTGAGATCAAAAAGATTATCTTGGAGGCTTTTGGGAATGGCTTCTTCAATATCTGCCAGCTTAATGGTCTCTGCCCCCTTGTAGTTTTTCAAAAACTCTAAATTCTTTTGGATTTCACTGAAATCAAATCCTGATTTGATCAAGAGTTGGTCGAAAGCTTGTGAATCAATTACTAGACCTAAAGACTTGATTTCTTCTAAGAAATGAGCACGAAGCTCCTGCTCTTTTAATTCATTTGCTTCCAGCAACTGGGCATCTCGTTTTAAGAGTTTGACAATTCTACGCTTGCTATCTAGTTTCCCTTCTGCAAATAATCAAACGTGTCGTCTCTAGAGGTGAGGATAGATAGTTCTCGAAGGACTGAAGTGCTTCATCCGTTAGAAAGCGTTTCTTGGTAGTCGTCAAGTCTACAAAATGGTCCAAGATAACAATCTTTTTCATCCGCAAAAAAGGAAGACTAACTAAATCCAATTCAACCTCTGAATAAGACGTTTCTTTCATATCAAAATAGGAATAGTTTAAGTCAGAGGGATCATAAGCAATTTGTTTTAAAAGCTGTTCCTTCATCCACTCAAACTGCCCCAGATCATCTCCTGAAAGGACGAGGACAGCAGGAAGCTCTTGAAATTCAATAGATTTAATCATCTGTATTGCTTGCATGTTCTCCTGCTACCTCATTTTCATTCTTCAAGCTGTTTTGCTCTTCTAGTTCTATTCTTTGTTCGAGAGGGGCCTTTTCCACTGGTCCTAGCGGTGCAGAGACCATATTAGGAATTGATGAAAAACTTTGGGGTTTTGAAAAGTTCGAAGGATTCCCGCCAGTAAAATTCCCAGCTAATGATGGAGCCAGAGGCCCTTGTTCTTCCTCATGGATTGATTGTTGGCCTACACTTGAAAAACTAAGAAGAATGGCTAAGGTAATGACTGCAGCCCCCACTAAGACCAGTAAAATCTGAATCGGAGACAAGAGGTAAAGAAAGATTGGGCCCCAAAAGAGTAAAATAAGAGACCAATGAAAACCTGCATCCCTTAAACGCCGAACCACTATAGCCTGTTGAGGAACAAACGCTAAATAGACATACAGAAGAAAAAACACTGCCAGCCACTCTGCAAGTCCCATTGTTTGGAGGGAAGACAACTGATCTGTTTGATTAGAAGTTGCAGAAGACCGGACGAGTTCATACATCCAAAAAGGGGAGGTAAAAAGGAGATGCCACAACTGGCTTATCCAAAAATCTTTACGATCTGAAACTCTTGTAAAATCAGCATATTGCATCCAAAATAATCTTAATGATTTCATACTTGTATCCTCGTTTCCTTCCCTTATCATAGCAATTTTCAAGCCAGAAATCAAACAGCCCTTACCGAACAGTCTCAATCATCCACTTCTGCCACCCTCTAAACCGAATAGCTCCTTGTTGATCCGTCCGAAAAACCGTCATCCCTAACTCTTTAAATCGTTCTAGAGTTTCCTGATGAGGATGTTGGTAGCGATTCTTCTCTCCAGCAGATACCAAGGCGATTTTAGCATGAATATGGTCTAAGAAAGCGGGATGGGAGGATCCCTTAGATCCGTGATGGCCTGCCTTTAAGACATCCACCGGTAACTGAGGATAGCGAGCTATCAGGATCTGTTCTCCTGGCTCTTCAAGATCACCAGTGAATAAAAAGGAAACTCCCTGTAAATACCCATATAAAACAAGGGAGTCATTATTACTGCCATCTCCCACCTCCATTGGATAAAGAACTTCTACAAAGCGATCAAAGATAGGAAATCGATCCCCCACTTCTACTGTTTTTACAGGAAGTTTTAGTCGCTCAAGCCTCTTGACAAAGGTTGCTTTCTTTAAACTACCTTTTGAAACATTCACTTCTTTGATATGAAGACTCGAAGCAACCACCTCCATATCTCCCACATGATCTGCATCCGTATGGGTTAGCACCAAATGGTCAATCTGATCAATGCCCCGGCTTTTGAGATAGGGAATGAGGGTACGTTCAGCATTGGTCGACGATTGACGCTTCCGCCATGCTTCTGTTTGTCCAAATTCGACCTTGCCTCCTGTATCAATTAAAATTGTCCGTCCCTGCCAATCTCTTAATAGGATACTATCCCCTTGACCAATATCGATAATAGTAATCTCATTTTCTAAAGGATGCTTGACAAGGGCACATAAGCCTCCGATGAGGAGGAGTAAGGCCAGCCTCTTCTTTTTATGGTTGCCCCATTCATAAAGACACCCCAATAAAAACATGATGAGTAAGAGAAAGTAATATCTGGTTGCCCCAGAACCCAAGAAGAGCTAGTATGACCAGCAATCCACTGCATCCCTTTTTCCATCCAGATGAAAAAAACATTCCAAAAGACCATGGGAAAAAGAAAGGAAAGCAGAAAGACTAAACTTAAGCCTGGCAAGAGGACTAGATCAAACAAGAGAGAAAAGGCAAAGGTGAGGGGGATGGACCAAGGTTGGTACTCAGCAAAGAAAAAGGCAAGAAAAGGAAGAACACCAAGCGTTAACACCAAGGTTTCCTTTATCATTTTCCGCACACCTGCCCCCTCCTCTTCAGACGATGTCAAGGTAAGAATAAAGGCATAGGCACAAGATAAAAGCCCGCCAGCAGTCAATAAAGAAGAGGGGATAAAAAGGATAAGTAAGAGGAAGGTCATTCCCATATTATCCATTCCCTTGAAGTCATTCTGGGCTAATAATTTTTGCAAAAGACTACGAACCACTGAGACTGAAAATCCAGTCATTCCCGCATAAATAAGGGAAAAAGGATAAAGCAAGTAAGCGACCTTATCTTGCTCCCAGCCTAGACGGAGAAATAAACGGCGAAAAGTATCCAAAAAGAAAGCAACCTGCATACCAGATAAGGCAAAGAGATGGATAATCCCTAAACTAGAATAGAGATTGCTCATCTCTTCAAATTCAATATCAAGAAATCCAAAAAGGAGGCCCGTCATGTAGTGACTCATAGGTTGAGGGAAGTGCTGATAAACCCAGACTAAGGCCTTCCGTCTCCATATGGATAAGATTTCTACCAGATCTCCTCCACTTACTGATTTTTTCTCTAAAATCCGACTGACCTTTAACAAATGATAGATGCCTTGGGTTCTCAGGTAGAAGCGGTAGTCAAATCCCTTAAAATTTCGCTGGGGACTTGGAGCCTCCAACTCCCCCTCAATCGTTAGTTCCAATCCCTGATTAAGTTGTTTATAAAGGCTTGTTCCTTTTCTGAAGAAAGCTTGTAAAAGACCTGAAAGATTCTAGAACCAGCTTTGGCCCGAAAGGACAGGGCATCTCCATTGACCTTGATAGTATCGGGTAGAATCCGAATGGCTTTCGGTACCCTCGGATCTGCTTCCTCTTGTTTTCCTTGCTCCACTCGATAATAGAAAATCCCTCCCATCAAGAAGATCAGGACCGCAATACCAAGTAATCTTTTGCCAAAATAAGACTTAATCCCAAGCCCCAAAAAGACTAGGAAAAAAATAAGAGCTAACCAATGGCCTGTATAGATCCAGTAATAGAGGGGTAAAATAAGGAGAGCTAGATGAAGGGGACTGACTGAACCTTCTTTAATCCACCGTGACATAGTCTTTTAATTTCTCCAAGGTCTTTTGTCCAATACCAGAAACATTTTTTAAGTCATCAACCGTTTGAAATTTTCCCTTTTCTTCCCGATAAGCAAGGATGTCTTGGGCTCTTTTTTGACCAATTCCTGAAATGGTCTGCAAGTCTGCCTCCGTAGCTGTATTGAGATTGACCTTACCATCCTTAGACTTACTCTCTGTCGCAGTTGCTCCAGCATTTGGAGACAGAACAGGCGCAATTTCCTCCCCATTCTTGGCAACATAGACGACAGACTCATCTTCAATCTTTTGGGCTAGATTAACAGATTGGCTATTGGCTTGGTCCGTTAATCCTCCTGCTTTTTGAATCGCATCATAAACCCTACTACCTGCTGGGAGCTCATAGACACCTGCTTGACGAATGGCTCCCTTCACATCCACCATTATTTTTTCTGGTCCAGACGCTTCTGTCTTTCCCTCCTTAGCTTGAGAAGGCAACTTTGTCGACGATTCTTCTATGGGTGTTTCTTGTTCTACCAGCTCTAGCTGAGAGGCTAAACTATCTGGTGCTTCTGGGCTAGACTTTGGCCAGAACAAGAAAAATGCAGCAATTAGGAGCCCCACTCCTATCAAAGAAAACAACACCTTCAACTCTTTTATTTTCTCTATCCACGTCTCCATAAAAACCCCTTTTATTTTTATTATTCGTAAAAAAGGAGGTAAATAAAAAAGAATTTCAAAAAATCAGCAAGAAATTTTGAAATTCTTTATAGAAAACGAAGAATAGAGATAGCTTCTAATCCTTGCGATGTTTATCTGGATCCCAGACAAAGCTAGCCAAGTAACTAAACAAGAGAGTGAGGGAGCCAACTACTAATACAAAAGGAAGAAGGAGGAACTTTAAGAAACGAAGAACAATGAAAGGTTTACGATCGTTACGCAAGGTTTGAGACTCTGCATCCAAACGATCAAATTCAGCTTGAATCCGTCTTGCTACTTCCTCAATTCCTTCATCATTCATTTGGAATATCGGAAATGTCAATCGGATGGCCGAAATTCATATCTACGCGTTCACAGCTAGCTAAGTCCTTCAAGGTCATCGGTCCCGTATAGGTCACCGGCATGATTCGTACCTTGGCCATTTTTGCGATGATAGCGACTCCACCCTTAACATCCTGAGAATGACGGCTTCCACTTGGAAACATAATCAAGGAACGTTTGCTTTTCTTGAGCATATTCACTGGGTATTTAATCGCTGCTGCACCTGGATTTTCCCGGTCAATTGGGAAAGCCCCACACATGCGAATCCACCATCCGAAAATGCGATTTGTAAAAAGCTCTTTCTTAGCCATGAAGACAAATTGTTTTGGCTTGGTCGCAAAGGCCATGTAAACTGGATCCCACCAAGTCCGATGAGGAGCTACAAGGATATAGTTTTCTTCTTGATTGGGAATTAATTCTGTATGATGATAGTGGGCATTCCCATTAAGAACCCATAAAATAAAGGTTACTAAACCACGCAAATAAGTATAAAACATGCAATCTCCTTTGAAAATCTCTTATCTTATCATTATACATTATCCTTCTATTCCCCGCAAATCTTTTCGGAAAGATAAACTAATATTCATAGGGAAGACATCTAGTCTTTTTCTTAAAAAAATGATATGATGGTCCTATGGAAGTAAAGATATAAAGGGGTTATCCCACGAAGAGGTCCGCAAAAAAATACAGCGTGACCAAACCAACGAATTCAAAGCGAATACCAGTACCAGTACCTGGCAAATTATCAAGCGTAACGTCTTTACCTTATTCAATGCTCTAAACTTTGTCATTGCCCTTGCTTTGGTAGCTGTCCAAGCTTGGAGCAATCTGGTCTTCTTTGCTGTCATCTGCTTTAATGCCTTATCAGGAATTGCAACAGAGCTCCGAGCAAAACGAATGATTGATAAGCTAAACCTTATGAGTAAAGAGCTTGTGACGGTCATTCGAGGTGGCGAGGAAGAGTCCATCGCTCCAGAGGAAATTGTCCTTGGAGATACCATCAAGCTATCAGCAGGGGATCAGATACCAAGTGACTCCGTCGTTCAGATTGGGATCGCTGAAGTCAACGAAGCCATGTTGACAGGAGAAAGCGACCTTGTTCTTAAAGAAGAGGGATCTGAACTCCTTTCAGGAAGCTTTTTGGCTAGCGGGCAAGTTTATGCTCGTGTCAGACGAGTTGGAGCTAATAATTACGCCAATAAGTTAATGGCAGAAGCCAAAACTCTTAAACCGATTAACTCTCGAATCTTATATAATCTTGCAAAAATCTCTAGCTTTACTGGGAAAATCATTATTCCATTTGGAATTGCCCTTTTCTGTGAAGCCCTGTTGATCAAGATGTTACCAGTTAAAGATGCCGTTATCACCTCTTCGACTGCTTTACTTGGAATGTTGCCAAAAGGGATTGCCCTCTTGACGGTTACTTCTCTCTTGACTGCTGTTGTCAAGCTCGGGATGAGAAAAGTCCTCGTTCAGGAGATGTACTCTGTTGAAACCCTGGCCCGTGTGGATACTCTTTGCTTGGACAAAACAGGAACCATCACCCAAGGAAAAATGACCGTCCAAGGGATCCATTCCTTATCCGAACATTTCTCTAAAGAAACCATTGAAGTTATTCTAGCTGCCTATATGCAGAACTCTGAAGACAGCAATCCAACAGCTCAAGCCATTCGAAAAGCATACGGAGACCTTGAGCATGCTTATACTGCTGAGAACATTATCCCATTTTCAAGTGATCGAAAATGGGGATCTATGACCCTTAGCAACTTAGGAACCATTTATCTTGGAGCTCCTGAAATTCTCCTCAAGGAAACTCCTCAACCCGTCTTAGAGGCCCAAGCTCGCGGATCTCGTGTCTTGATTTAGGCCACAGTGGCGAAGCAATTGACATGCATGATCTGACCTTACCATCAAACGTAGCTGGTATTGGAGTCATTGAAATCCATGATCCAATCCGTGAAGGAGTTTCTGAAACCTTGGATTATCTTCGCTCCCAAGATGTAGACTTGAAGATTATCTCAGGGGACAATCCTGTTACTGTATCTTATATCGCAAAAGAAGCTGGCTTTGATAGTTATGACAGTTATGTTGACTGCTCTAAGATTGGAGATGACGAACTTGTAGATCTGGCTGAAACCACTGCCATCTTTGGCCGGGTGTCTCCTCATCAGAAGAAATTGTTGATTCAAACTCTTAAAGCAGCTGGTCGCACCACTGCTATGACTGGAGACGGGGTCAATGATATTCTCGCCTTACGAGAGGCTGACTGTTCTATCGTGATGGCCGAAGGAGATCCTGCAACGCGCCAAATCGCCAATCTCGTCTTGTTAAATTCTGATTTCAATGACGTTCCAGAGATTCTCTTTGAAGGACGTCGGGTGGTCAACAACATTGGTCGTATTGCTCCAATTTTCTTTATCAAGACCATCTATTCCTTCATCTTAGCCATTATCTGTATCGCAAGTGCTCTCTTCTTTGATGTCAACTACTTGTTAATTTTCCCATTTATTCCGATTCAAATTACCTTAATCGACCAGTTTGTCGAGGGATTCCCACCTTTCGTTTTGACCTTTGAACGAAATATTAAACCCGTGGAAACACTTCCTCAGACGTTCTCTACAATTGGCCTTACCAAATGCCTTGATGGTCGTCTTTAGTGTCTTATTTGTTCGTTTATGGGGAACCTATCATGGCTGGTCCAGTCTTGACATGTCTACTTTGACCTATTACTTACTAGGATCAATTGGTTTCTTATCTGTGATTCGAGCTTGTTTGCCACTCAATATCTGGCGAGGACTCTTGATTATCTTCTCTGTCTGTGGTTTCTACCTATCTGCCTTCTACCTAAAAGGACTGATTGAAATTGCAACGCTGACAGCTGTGACCTTCCCAGTTTACTTAGCTTTGATGTCCCTCTTTACAGGAAGCTTCATCTTGGCTACTATTTTCCAAAAATATGAGTTTAATTAAAAATAGTTGAGAGTATGCTACTCTCAACTATTATTTTATTACACATCAACAGAAACAATTGCTGGTTTCTCACCAAAAGCTGAGAACGGTTTTATCTCTAATTCTAAATCCCCTTCACCTTTAACTCCAAAATGTTCAACAGCTCCTTCCATTGATCTACCCGGTGTAATTGAACCCATGGTATGCTCATTGGCATAATTTTCCATCTTATTACCACCAACATATAAATCAATATCTATTCCAACCGGCATATCTTTGTCCGAAAGATTTTTACATTATATGTAACCTTCAAAACTTTATCTGGATTTGTATCATCAAACTCATTTCGTTCATCTGACCACTCAACATTTGTAATAGTGTATTCAGCAAACTTTTCGAATACAATTTTATCTCCTACTGAGTATGTTGATTTCTTTTCTGACGATTCCTCTGTTTTGGTTTCTTTAGTTGAAGACTGCTCCGTTTTTACTTCGTTAGAAGATGATTTTGAACTTTTCTCTGAATTTCCACAAGCAACTAAGACACTCACGGAAAGAAAACTAAATCCTAAAGCCAACCATTTTTTTGTTTTGTTCATAAACAAAACCTCCCAATATTTTTACAATATGTTATCATATTCTCTTTAAAAATGCAAATAGATTGACGTATAAAACTAATATAACTTATTAAATTGCTTTTCCTATCTTTTCCACGCTCTCTTTTCATGCTATAATAGAGCCATGAACGATATCCAATTAAAAGACGGTGAACGCGTCAATCAGCTCTTTTCCAGTGATGTGAAAATTATCCAAAACAGAGAAGTCTTTAGCTACTCCATCGATAGTGTCCTACTTTCGCGCTTTCCAAAGTTGCCTAATCGTGGGATGATTGTCGATTTATGTGCAGGAAATGGTGCCGTCGGACTCTTTGCTAGTACTCGCACCAAGGCAAGTATTGTAGGTGTGGAAATCCAAGAAAGACTAGCCGATATGGCTGAGCGGTCCATTCAACTGAATGGTCTTTCCGATCGCATGTTCATGATTACGGATGATTTGAAAAACTTACCTCAGTACTTCCCTGGGAGTAAGATTGATATTATCTTATGCAATCCCCCCTACTTTAAGGTAGATGAGCATTCCAATTTGAACGAGAGTCCCCATTATTTGCTAGCCCGTCATGAAATCTCCACCAATTTAGATCAAATCTGCCATGTAGCTCAACGGACTCTCAAATCCAATGGACGTTTGGCCATGGTCCATCGACCAGATCGTTTTCTAGATATCATCGAAACTATGAAGCACTACAATCTTGCACCTAAGCGGATACAATTTGTCTATCCCAAGCGTCACAAGGAGGCCAATATGCTCCTCATCGAGGCGATTAAGGACGGATCTCTAGATGGGCTTAAGATTCTTCCTCCCCTCTTCATCCATGAAGAGGATGGAAGCTACACTCCTGAAATTCACGAGATTTACTATGGAAACTAAGGCTTATATGTATGTCGTTCAATGTTCAGATGGGACTCTTTACACTGGCTATACAACGGATATCGACCGCCGTCTCAAGACCCACAATGCTGGAAAAGGAGCTAAATACACTCGCCCTAGACTTCCTGTTACCCTTCTCTACCAAGAGGGCTTTCCTGATAAAAGGGCAGCCATGTCTGCTGAGGCTCTCTTTAAGAAAAAAACACGGGAAGAAAAACTGGCCTATATCAAGGAACAACAAGATTCCCTTAACCATCAAAAGACCCCCTAGGAAGCAATCTACAAGCTGCTTTCCCAGGAGGTTTTTTAAAAAAAATCGGAGCCAAGAAATCAATAGTCTCTAACCGTTTCTCATCTTATCTACTTGCTTACATTCTAAAAGGAGCTCAATGAGCTCCTTTTTACCTTCATTTTAAACTTACTCAGCAAGAGTTTTCATAAACGCCCAATTTCCTATTGATTTATCTCCATAGTCAAGAATCATAGAATCCAATAAGACATAGTCATTTTTTTCATAGAACAAAACATTGTGTTCGGTACTAGTGATCAAGCCCAAGCGCTTGCATCCTTTAGACTTCACATATGGTTCGATCCCTTCTTGAAGAAAGAAACTACCAACTCCTTGACCTTGAACGGACGAAGCAACTCCAAGCATCATCAAATACCAATCAAAATTTCCGGATTTTTTCAAATGCTCCTCAGAACGCTCTACCAAATTGAGGTATTTCATAAACTTCAATGGTGTGATATAACGGAAAAGCTTGATCACTCCATTTACGATATAGGAGAGTATAGAGAAATCATTCTGTTGCAAGAGGGCAACTGCGATAATTTCACCCTCTCGTTCAGCTACTAGACAGGCTTCTCCTTTAATGTAGAGTCTTGTTAATAAACTTTCCATCATTTCCAAAAACGCTGGAAAATACTCAGGTTTCTTCAAATCATCTTTGATAAGAGTCAAAAATGGATACTCCATAAATGCATCTGCAAGTACTTTTCCAATTTTTTTGTACTCATCTAATCTTGCTTCGCGATATACTATTTTTTCCATCTCCGCACCCCTTCAACACATCTCTATGATACCATTATACTTAAAATAAACACTTTTTACGATTTTTAACGTGATATTTTCACAAAAGAACTACAAATCCATAACCATTTGAATATCAAATTTATATGATGTTTAATTTCCGAATGTTAGGAACATTTTTTTGATGATTTTGATTAAATTTCCGACTTTCACCTGCATGTTTATCTTTTTTAGCATAAAAAACTTGGAGCGTCTCCACTCCAAGTCCCTGATCAAGCCACTTCTTCTGTAAATTGGTTGTTATAAAAATCCGCATAGAAACCAGCTTGATTCATGAGCTCTTGATGATTTCCTTACTCGATAATATTTCCATCCTTCATGACTAAAATGAGATCCGCATTTCGGATGGTCGACAAGCGATGGGCAATGACAAAGGAAGTCCGTCCTTCCATCAATTTATCCATAGCCTTTTGAATCAATTCCTCAGCCCGTGTATCAACGGAGGAGGTTGCTTCATCCAAGATTAAGAGTGGCGCATCCTTCAAGAAGGCACGCGCAATCGTCAACAATTGCTTTTGCCCAACGGACAAGGTTACTGAATCATCCAATACAGTATCGTAACCATTTGGTAAGGTCCGAATAAAATGGTGAACCCCAACGGCTCGCGTCGCAGCCTCAACTGCTTCGTCTGAAATACCTCTTTGATTGAAGACTAGGTTCTCCCGAATGCTTCCTTCAAATAACCAGGTATCTTTCAAGACCATAGAAAAGGCATCATGAACCTCCTCGCGAGTCATAGTCTTGGTGTCAACTCCATCAATAGTGATTTTACCAGACTGGATTTCGTAGAAGCGCATTAGGAGATTGACCATGGTGGTCTTTCCTGCCCCTGTTGGCCCAACGATGGCCACTTTTTGACCCGGCTTAGCTTCCGCTGTAAAGTTATGAATAATGGTCTTATCAGGTGAATAGCCAAAACGTACCTCTTCAAAACGAACATGCCCACGCGGGGTTCCCAATTGACGCGTTTTTGCCGATTCAACTTCCTCAAAGAATTTATGCATATCTTCTAATTGATTTTTAATACCTTCTTTCAGAAAGACGTACTTAGCTCGCTTATCAGTCGGACTCTCCTCTAGATAAATCAGGTTATTTTTTTCCATCCGTTTCACTAAGTTTCTCCTCATTGACTTTGAAATACCGAGTTCTTGTTCAATATCCCGAATCAGAGTCACTTGTCCCTCATGTTCTCTCTTGGCTAAAAAAGTTAAAACCTCTCCTTGAGGTCCCGCAAGAAACTGAAAACCTCGTCTCTTGGCTTCCTTTTCTACTAATAGATGGATTTGATGTCCAAATTTTTTAAATTCTAATAAAGGCTTTTGCATTTCATCCCCCATAATCAAGTAGTTCGCAGGAGAACTATTTTATACCTTTCACATAGAAAGTTAAGAAAAAGTTCTAATTGGAACTATCTTTTGATAATCAAAAATAGCCCTTCTAGACGACTAGAAAGACTATTTTTACGTTAGGAACTAAGAAAATTAAATGCGCTCTTTCCAAGAAGTTGCGACTTGGTCCAAGACTTGGTTAAGTTCTTCAATGTTGCGACGACCTTCGGTACGCAACCATTCACGAGCTGCTTCTTCCCCATTCTTGATGTAGGCTTCTACAGATCCAGCCCAAGTTGCACGGCCACAAAGAACTCCATTGAAGTTTGCGCCTGCTTCATGGGCAAAGACTAAGGTTTCTTGGAAGAGTTTAGCAGAAACACCGGCACTCAAGTAGATGTATGGAAGCTTGGTTGCTTCTTCTTGTTCTTTAAAGAAGGCTGCAGCTTCTTCACGACTGTGCACAATTTCTCCATCGCCAAAGCCTTCAACGTATTTAACATTGACTGGAACTTCTACCTTCAAGACATCGATGTTGAAGCGTGGGTCTGAGAAGACTTTCATCGCTTCGATGACTTTGCGAGGTTTCACTTTAGCATATTCTACAGAACCTGCATCAGCGATTGTTTCATCGTAAGCCAAGATTTCAAGGAAGAATGGAATTTCTTCTGCCACACATTCTGAACCGATGCGTTCGATGTAAGCTTGTTTTTCTTGGTTGAGTTCATCAGCACTATCCACATCATAGTAGAGCAAGAATTTCACTGCATCTGCACCTTGCTCTTTGATGCGTTTAGCTGACCAAAGGTTGAGGCAGTCTGGCAGACGTTTGGTGCTTGAAGTGTCGTAGCCTGTTTTTTCATAAGCCAACAAGAGACCTGCTTCTGCATCCAAAACCTTAGTCGCTGGAAGTCCATACTCAGGGTCCAAGAGCATAGAAGATGCGAATGGTGTCAATTCTTCAGCCACTAGGACCTTCAACTCTTCCATTTGAGCCACTGTTGGTTCTGTATCTTGATACTGAGCCATGAGGCGTTTCAAGGCACCACGTTGGTCAAAGGCCAAGGCTGAGATTACACCCTCTTTGGTGCTCAATTTTTCTAAATAGTTGCGTTTTTGTTCTGTTAATACCATCTTATACCTCTTTTACATTTATCTGTTGATACAAATCATCATAGTGGGCCATATTGACATGCCCTGTCATCTTTTCTTGAGCATTTAGCATCCCTAAGACCATAGCATGAGTCAAGAGGGCCGCGTCATCTTTTCCACTACTGAGGGCAGCAGAGATCCCAGCCACAGTCGAATCGCCAGATCCTACTGGATTGACCACTTCAATTTTTGGAATGTCCACTTTATAGAAGACATCTCCGTGTTTGGCAAAAGCACCATCTCCACCTAAGGAGACGATGATCCATTCAATGCCTTCAAATAACGAATCTTTCAGGACTTCTTCAAATCCTCAAAATCAGCTGAAACATCCCGTCCTAAGAGTTGAGATAATTCTTCGCGATTGGGTTTAATCACCGTTGGTTTGAATGGTGAGTGAAGGACCGCTTCTAGAGATTTACCTGATGAATCAAGCACAACTTTACGTCCTGCTTCTCCTGCAATCTCAATTAAGCTCGCATAATAGTCCACCGGTAGACCTGTAGGAAGGCTTCCCGAAATAGCAACTACATCTGCTGTCGGCATGAGGAGTTTAAAATGGTGAAGGAATCCCAAAGCTTCTGTCCGGATAATTTCTGGGCCCGCTTCTAAGATTTCTGTTTGATTACCTTCATGCAAGATAGCGATACAGTTCCGTGTATCTCCAAGAATATCATAGAAGAAGGATTGGACTTCTCGTGGAAGATGGGTCTTGATGAATTGACCATTGGTCCCCCCAACAAAACCTGTTGCTCCAACTGTTTCACCACTCTCAGCTAAGACACGGGTGACATTCAATCCTTTACCACCTGCTGTTTTAGAAACTTCTGAAACACGGTTAACGGTATCCAACTTCAATTCTTCCAAGTGATAAGAAATGTCAATGGACGGATTCAAGGTGACAGTTAAGATCATAATCCTACCCCTTAGTCGTGGTATTCCCCACGATCCCATTTTTCAAGGAATTCTTTGAAGAAATCCTCATCTTCTTGATGGTAGTTGTGGGTTTCCAAATGTTGAATCTTGGCAATCAATTTCTTGTTTTCTTCACTTGGTTGTATTCTGCATGAATGAAAGCTTCAATGATATCGCACATGAGCAACTCACCAGTTACTTTCCCACCAAAACCAATCACATTCGCATTCAACTCTTCTTTCGCATAAAGGGCAGTTGTCATATCACGTACCAAGGCTGAACGGATTCCAGGGACCTTATTAACTGCGTTGTTAATCCCAACACCAGTTCCACAGATACATACGCCAAGATCTGCTTGACCACTCACCACTGCTTCTCCGACTTTTTTCCCAAAAATTGGGTAGTGGGTACGAGCGTGGTCATAGGTTCCAAAATCAAGAACCTCATAGCCTTTTGATTTCAAAAATTCAGAAACAGCCATTTTTTCATTAGTGACAATATGGTCACATCCAATTGCAATTTTCATTCTTTTACTCCTCCCCTTAGCACATCTTGTTGAGCATATCGACACGGATTTGGTGACGACCACCATCGTACTTACCGTTTACAAAACCTTTAGCGATATTTTTTGCCAATTGGTCACCCACGATTTGAGCCCCCATGGTAATCATGCGAGAATTGTTATGGCCACGTGTCATGTAAGCGGAACGCTCATCTGAAACTTCTGCTGCAACCATTCCCTTAATTTTAGTTGCGACCATGAATGGACCAGCTCCGTAAGCGTCAATGACAATACCCAGATTATCTTCTGCTTGTTTGACTTCTTTTGCAACAGCTAAGGTCACATCAACAAAGTCTTGTCCTTCTTCAGTGACATCCACCACTTGGAAACCTTCTGCTTCCAAATACTCTTTTACTACTTCTTTTAAGCGAATACCTGCTGCATCCGCACCAATAATAACTGACATATTATGCTCCTTCTATCAATTCATTATTCAATCAAATATAGAAACTTCTATATTCAACAACATTATTTTCTATAAAAATTTCGATTTCAAATCCAAGTTCTGCTACTTGACCTGCTGGTAAGAGTCGAACTTGTTTTTTATATTCTAGATAATCACTTTCCTCAAGTGAGGTTGATAAACCAGACCAAGGTTCTAATGCGATAAACGGACCTTTATTAGGCGTTGTCCAGATAATCAAATTTGAAAAATCTGGAAAATGAAGAGTTAATCCTTTATTGTGCTTTTTTTAGAACGGAGAGTGACACTTCTTGATTGTAAGCAATCCAAGGTAATGGCATCATTTTTGAATAGATCGTAATCTAACTGTAGGATCCTTTCTTGATTCAAGAAAGGTGTTCGATCAAAGACATTTAACAAGCCAGTCTCTGGATAGGATTTTGGGATACTACAGGTTTCCTCTTGTTCAAATTCAAGATAGTAGTCTTCAAAGTTCTCATCTTCTAGCAAAGGACAATTAAAACCAGGATGCCCACCAACGAAAAAGGGCATGACTCCTTCTTCCCCAAGATGGTGAATCCGATAGGTTACTATAATCTTTTTACCTAGTAATTGATAAGAAATTTCTAACCTGAAATGATAGGGATACTGCTGATACATTTCATCCGTATCCTCTATCATAAAGCTAACCAGACTATCCGTTTGCTCTACTAACCTAAAGTTTTTCTTTCGAACTAAACCATGGCGAGGAATCTTCCCAACACCCTGGGGACGAAACAAGGCCGTATCATTTCGAACCGAACCACAAATGGGAAAGAGAACTGGGGCTTGACCGCTCCAATACTGAGCATCACCCTGCCAAAGATATTCGATACCATCCTGATCCTTGATAGAGGCCAGCTCACCACCTAACTCCTTGAAACAAACTTCCAGATCATAATTTTTTAAAGTTATCCTCATACTTCTCTCCTTACAATGTTTTTAGAGAAAAAACTAGGCTACCTCCCTCCATATCTGGAAATTGATACCCTAGTTTTATCAAGTTACATAGTTAGGAGGCGATTATTTTGCTTTTGCTGCGTATTCTTCGTTACGTTTGATCATTTGTTTTCTATACCATGCAAAGATTCCAACGTAGAATGCTAAGAAGGCAACAACTCCAATAATAGCTTTGATGTCTCCTGTTGTTGCATTACCAATAGTCCAACCAAGAAGTTTCAACTGGTCCTTCAAGAGTTGAGTGAGTAATCAATTGAGTTTGGCTAACACCTTCTGGGAAGGCATTTACACTTTTCGCCAATTCAGTAGCGAATGGTGCAATAAGAGTTCCTGAAAGAAGGAAGAGTGGCAACAAGAGAGTTCCAAAGACGATCATACGGATCAATTTCCCACGTGTTACAACCAACAAGGCTGGAGTCACACCCATAGCGATGATCCCTGCAAGTGGCAAGATCCCGTTTCCGACTTTAGAAAGAAGGACTGCTTCAATCAACATGATTGGTGCAAGTACGTTGGCACAAGCCCAGATTTCAGCACGACCAGCGATAAATGGCCAGTCCAAACCGATATTGAATTTACGTCCTTGAAGACGTTTCGTAGCAACATTTGTAATACCTTGAGACAATGGTTCTACCGCTGCGATGAACCAAGAACCGATTAATGAGAACAATTCCAAGCAGACACCGGCAGTCAAACCAAGACTCAACCAGCCTTTAATAACCAATTCCCAAGATGACGCGTCTTCAACACCAGCAACTGGATGTGGAGTTCCCATCAAACCGATGACAATACCAAGAATGAAACCGATGAAGAATTTAGATCCCCAGAAACCAATTTTTTTATTCAATTTCGCTGCGTCAAAGTCATATTTATCAAGACCAGGTAAAAGTTTGTCAAAAATCTTATCCAAAACCATGATGATTGGGTTCATCATGTAGTTCATGTGAGTAGAGGTCATAGGTGATGAACTTGGTGCATTCAACAAGTCATCGAATGTTGGTTTCATCAAGTCAGAGTTGATGATTTTCATGATTCCAACAAGAACAACTGCAAGTGTTGCAACGAAGAGTGAAACTCCTTGGCTAACTCCATTGTTATCGGCATACCATTTAATCAAAAGACCAGTGATTGACAAGTGCCAAATATCGAAGATGTCGACATCAAGTGTGTCAGTTTCTTCATTAACAACATCACGATGTTGACAATCAGCATCACCAACAAGAAGTAGAGCGTCCAAGCAGAACCCCATGTGATGGTTGCAAGTGGAGCCCAACCAACGTCAGTAATAGTCAATTGGATACCTGTATTCTCAACAAATTTTTGCAAGAGAAGCTGAGAAAGCACCATTCAACATACCGATGATTGCACCGATACCAGTAAGGGCGATGGCAAGTTTAATACCACCTTCAAGAGCTTTGGAGAATTTCACTCCAAACAAGAGGGCCAAAACCGTCAAAATGATTAACATGATGATCGGACCACCCATAGCAAGAATTGGCGTAAAAAACTCATTGGCCAATTTGATAATGCTGTCCATAATAAATCCTCCCGATTTATAATTTTTTAAAATATCTATCTACAGTATGATGATTCTCATCTAGACCTACAAATGTCAGATAACGCTTACATCACGAGCGAAAATTTTTAGCTTAATCCATGTTCCTTAATCGCTGCTTCAATATTATCAAATACAGGAGCGCTCATAGCTGGGATACGGAATAAAATTGGTCCAGCTTCTACAACTGGAATACCCGGTTCAAAACCAAGATCAGTAGCAGCAATTGGTGTGAAAATGTCATAACCTGAAATCAAGTCTTCGTTGACATCTTTTACCATCACCGCATCACATTGAACATCGTAACCACGGTTTGACAATTCTTCTTCTAGCGCACTTTTAATTTGGTGGCTTGAGTTAACACCTGCTCCACAGGCTGCTAAAATTTTAATCATTTGAATGACCTCCATTATAAATATATTTTATTGTTATTATTAAGCAATCGCTTCTGTAATGTAGCGATACAAGTCTTCTTCATTTTCCAATTTTGATAGATTTTCAAGATTTCCGTTTGTTGTAAAGAAATCCATCAAATGTGCCAAAATATTCGTTTGACTGGAACTAGAATTATTAATGATGAAGAACAAGAGAGAAACCTGCACTTCTTTATCAGGTGCAATCATATTGTGGAAGGTTACCGGATTTTTCAATCGAACGACTACAATATTCTCAGTTAGATTATGAATGATATCTGTATGAGGAATGGCCACATTAGGAAGATTTTTTCCTAAGAATTCCATATCCAATCCAGTTGGAAAAGATTTCTCCCTTTCTTTTAGAGCAGATCGATAGGAAGCTGTTACAATTTCACGTTCTTCCAGTAAGGATGCGACCTGACCAAATAACTCTTCTTGATTCGCAACATCTAAACAAATACGAGTTTCTGATCAAACAGTTGATTCAATCCCATTTTTTCACCCCCCTTAAATCTTATCAACTTCATTTATTTACATCATAAGTATATCACTATATGAAATCGCTGTCAAGAAATAATGTATTTTTTTGTTCTTTTTTGTTTGTTTTTTACAGATACTTATTGGGATAACTTTTATGAAAACAATTTAAAAAGGCCTGAGCTCTCATTGCTCAGGCCTATGCAATTTTTAACATTATAGAATTTTTGTATAGGAGTTATACTTTTCTCGCACTTTTTTCGAAATAGACTGATCAGTAATGATGGCGTCTAAATCATCCAAACGATAAAAAGCGTAAAAAGAATAACTATCAAACTTACTATTATCCGCAACAATATACTTTTCAATGGCATTGTTAAGAATAATCTTATTGCCATTTCCTTCTTCCTCATTAGCTGTCATAGCGGTATGACCATCAATTCCATTGACACCGATAAAGGCCTTAGAAACTTTAATTTCTTTTAACAATTTATTCGCAAACTGACCCACAAAGGTCTGGGTCTTCATTCTGTACCGTCCCCCAACCAGAATAATATCATAATTCGGATGATCCTTTAATTTCTCGAAAATGGGCAAAGAATTGGTCACAATACTGATGTTTTTCCCCTCTAGGTAATCTCCAATAAAATCAGTTGTTGTTCCTGCTCCAATAAAAATGGTATCTCCTTCTGCAATTAGGGCGGCACATTTCTGAGCAATTTCTTTCTTTTCTTCAACATTCAGCATGTTCTTTTTCCAAATGAGAAGCTTCCATCAGGCTATCTTTTGATTTTGCGATGAGCCCCTCCATGAACACGAACTAATAAAGATTGATTTTCTAAATCAATCAAATCGCGCCGAATCGTCATATCCGTCACACCTAGAAGATCTTTTAATTCCTTGACTGATACAACTTCTTTTTTATCTAATTCCTGTAAGATTGCTACATGTCTACTCTCTTTCATATGATTGTCCAACTTTCCTATTCTTGCTTTCATTATACTATAAAACTAAACATTTTTCAATAATAAAAACAACATTTTTAACTAGATTAATAGGGGAAATTCAAGGTATTATCCACTATTTAATCCGAATTTGCCTTAATATGTAAAAAAATATTTAACAATTTTTTTTAACAAAAACTATTGACAAAAACCTTTCATTGATTGTATGATTAATATGTTAACAGAATTGATAGCGTTACCAAAGATGAGCGTCTATATTTTGTTCACGATTATCGGTCTCCTTATAAATATTCAAGGGTAAAGAATTCTTTACCCTTGTATTTGTGTTTCAAAAAAAGCTGGACATCTTTAGTCCAGCTTTTTCTGCTATTTATCTCCTTTGTTACGGATAACAAAGCCTGTTTTTTTCTCACTTGAAGTCGTACGAGGTTTCTTATGATCTTTCCGGTAGCGTTTGTCTTTGTCAAAGCGGTCAGTTGAACGTCCACCTTTACGGTATTCATCACGTCGGGCGCTTCCACGGCGATCTCGATCTCTGCGGTCATCCCCACGTCGTCCACCTCGACCAGACTTGCCTTTTTCCTCCAAAACCACCACCAGACGGTTTAAATGGTAAAGGTTTTTCACGCGCAATTTCAACTTCTGGAAGGCTATCTGGATCTTGAACTGTAAGGCTCAAAATATACATAGCCAATTCTTCAGGACTGAATTCTGCTGCAAGTTTACGAGCATCTTTCGCAAATTTCTCGAAGTTTTTCACGAATCGTTTCATCAGCAAAAATCACGTTCAATTTTTCTTGAGAGCAACTTGTTTCTTCGCATAAAAGGCATCTTCTGCAGTCGCAGGCTTCAAGCCTTTCATTCGTTTCTTAGTCAAGTTTTCAATGATTTGAAGGTAGCCCATCTCATTAGGAGCTACAAAAGTAATCGATTGACCGGTTTGACCAGCACGACCTGTACGACCAATCCGGTGAACATAACTTTCTGGGTCCTGTGGGATGTCATAGTTATAGACATGGCTGACACCTGAAATATCCAAGCCACGAGCTGCTACGTCTGTTGCAACGAGGGACATCTAGGTTTCCATTTTTGAAATCACGGAGAACACGAAGACGCTTGTTTTGATCGAGATCCCCATGAATCCCTTCTGCACGGAAACCACGGATTTTAAGACCTCGAGTCAATTCATCGACACGACGCTTAGTCCGACCAAATACAATCGATAATTCTGGCTGCTCGACATCCATGAGACGAGTCATGGTATCAAATTTTTCTTGCTCCTTTACCCGGATATAGTATTGGTCCACTAATTCGGTAGTTAATTCTTTGGCCGCAATCTTCACATGCTCAGGGTCTTTCATAAATTGAACACCGATTCGCTTAATAGCTTCTGGCATAGTCGCTGAGAACAAAAGAGTTTGACGGCTTTCTGGAACACGGGAAATGATGGCTTCAATATCTTCTAGGAAGCCCATATTTAGCATTTCATCCGCTTCATCCAAGATCAAGGTTTCAACATCCTGGAGCTTGAGTGCTTTGCGTTTGATCAAATCTAGCAGACGTCCTGGCGTTCCAACAACGATATGGGCACCTGATTTAAGAGCCTTAATTTGTTTTTCAATGCTTGAACCACCATAGACAGAGCGCACCTTCACACCCTTACTCCGACCAAAACGGAAGAGTTCTTCTTGGCTTTGTACAGCCAACTCTCGAGTTGGAGCAATCACCAAGGCTTGAATCGTTGCTTCTTCTGTACGAATTTTTTCAAGCGTTGGCAAACCAAAGGCAGCTGTTTTCCCAGTACCAGTTTGTGCTTGACCGATAACGTCTTTGCCTTCAAGTGCTAAAGGAATGGTTTGTTCTTGGATAGGACTTGCTTCCACAAATCCAGCCTTATCAATCTCTGCTAATAATTCAGCAGACAACTTAAATTCATTAAATTTCACTATTTTCTTCTTTCTAAGGGTAGTGCGAAGCCACCCTATACAACTTGGAATCATTCTCTTCTCATTGTCTTTCTAACTAGATGAGGCTTCTAGTTCTAAATGGAAGAGAACCATATAGAATCTTATCAGAGCAAGGTCAACTATTGATAACCTCAAAAATTAAACCTTCCTCATCCGTAACAATCCAACTGACTACTTCAAGTCAGGTTTGCAACTTATCTAGTATATCATAGACCGAATTCAAAAGATAGTAAAAGGAAGCAAGTTTGAAAGATTTCTCTTTTTTTTCCTCATTTCCTATGGAAGTTCCTCCTTTCCCTCCGCAATTTCCATTTTTAATTTTAAAAAACAAGGGAAATACTATTTTATAGGATTTATTTAAAACTGCATTTCTAAAAGCTCGATTCTTACTTTTAGAAAACAAGTAAAAAACCTATTAAAACAGCCTTTAAGGCAGAGTAAACCTTCACAATAATCCTCTTATATTTTTGTAGCAGATTCTTGATTTTTCCTAGATAAATCGGTATAATGAATCTAGTATTTATGATATTTCAGTATAAATTAAATGCTATGTTTTTTGACTGATTCAACGATTCATTCCAATTATAAATTGTTTATAATCCACTCAGTACTATTAAATCTACTCCTACTATTTCCAAGAAGATTTTGTACAGTCGATCATTTGTTTCTAAACTGCCTTTTCTTCATAGAGGAGGCAGAGTAAAAAATATAGCTTTTTCTGAAATTGATTAAATACGAAAGAGGTAAGGAATTTCGTCCCTACCTCTTTTTTTATCGTTTATGAGCAATCCAGCGCAAAATACGAGACAAGATGATCCAGAGTACAAAGCTTGCAATAGAGATATAAAGCCAAGCATTGGGTTCATTGGTGAAGGGCAAAGGGACATTCATCCCAAAAAAACCAGTGATAACAGCTAAAACAGCTAGAAGGGCCTCTAAAATAGTCAAAGTGGTCAAATTATCATTCAGGTTGTTGTTTAGGATGTTATTGTAGGAGCTAGATAACTGTTGCAAGACCTGAGAGTTCAACTCCGTCATATATACCAACTGTCTGGCCTCAATCATGGCATCATCAAATTGTTCTTTTTCCACATCATCAAATTGGCGGTAGATTAGGTGAGCCTTGATATGTTCCAGAAGCATGCGATTTTGCTTGGCAGCGGATGTTAGATAGACCATACCTGTTTCCACGTCAGAAAGAGCATAAAGGTTCTTACTAGTTGTCGTTTTTCGTAAGAGACGAGTAATCTCATCCTTGTGCTTATCTAGACGCTCAATAATCGGATAATAAGCATTACTAATCATCTCAAGCCCCGCAAACAAGAGTTTAAAGGTGGATAAACTTTCATGAGCATCAACATAGCGTTCCATTTGTGCAATAATATAGGCGTTGTCTCGGTTACTAATAGTCACAAGACGTGGCCCTTGGACAATGAAAGTCATCGGAATGGTTTCGTAATATTCCTTTTCCTTTTCCATATCCAATACATTATAGATAAAAGTCACAGTTCCATTTTCACGATTGTAATCCATGTGGGCACGTTCATTTTTATCCAGTGCATATTCAATGGTTTCTTGATCAATACCATACTTTTGGTACAACTGGGAGGTTTCTGTAATCAAGTCAGAATCAATATTAATCCAACTCCGACCATCTCCTAACTTTTTTTCAACGAACATTTCGTTTCCTCTTTACCTTATCTACCAGTACTCCTACCGATCACCCGAAATCGCTAGATGAGTCCTGTCCTCATTCACTGATCAACGCAATACAGCGTACGCCAAAAGCCTGCTGGATTTCAATAACACTATTATCGCTCTTAAATTGAAGTGTTTCTGATGGTTCTACAGCTGATGAAACCCAAATTTTTTTAATTCTGCATCCAAATCAAAAATGACCAGATGTTTCTACTGAAAAACCGTGAAATGGAACGATAGGGAAGTGATTTATAAGATGTTTTTCTTCCCTGTCATCCCTTGTTTGTCTACTAAAATCAAGCGATACTCTGTAAAAACAATTAGGTCACGAATCAAGCTAAAAGCCAAGGTTACCTGCTCCCCTGGAACCAGGATGTCTCCTAAATCTTTTTCAACCTTATCGACGTCTTTTTGAGAAGCATTGCCCATCAAACCTGCAAAAATACCCATGATTTTTTCCTCCACAACTTGTGCATTTTCTATCTTAATAACTATACCATATTTTTTGCGAGTTAAACAGTTGCAGGAACGATTTTTAGATAGTATAATGTAAGAGTCACAAGAGGAGCAATTGCTGAGATTGGCTGGGCTAAATACTCTAGGTATTCACGCTCTCGCCTAAACTCTTACCACCTGATCAGGTTAGGACCTGCGTAGGGATGTGTCTCAAAACAGAAAGAAATAGAGAACTTCTATGACAACGTTTTGATGTGGCAAGAAATGAGCCAATCAAAACGATTGGTATAGGAGGTTTTTTTATGTCGAAAACTACGGTTCGACCAATGATTGAGGTTGCCCTTTTAGCAACTATTGCTTATATTTTGGATTTGGTTACCCAGCCTCTATCCTTAGGCCCTTGGATTTCTCTATCTTTTAAGATGGTTCCTATCTTTCTTCTTAGTTTCCGCTGGGGAGTGAGGGCTGGTGCAATGGGAGGTTTCATCTGGGGACTCTTACAAGTGGTAACAGGGGAAGCAGCTGGTGGTTGGTTGACTCCAATCCAAGGTTTCTTAGAGTACTTTGTCGCCTTTAGCTTGATTGGACTGAGTGGAATTGTCAAACCTACGCTTGATAAGGCTATCAGAGATAAGAAACGAGTTCAGACACTCACTTATATTACTGTTGGAGTCGTCCTGGGTGGTTTTGCACGCTACCTGATTCACTACATTGCAGGGGTCATCTTCTGGGGAAGCTATGCGCCAGAAGGGCAAAGTGCCTACCTCTACTCTCTGATTGTGAATAGCTCCTCCTTCATAGGGGAGACCATTGCTAGCCTCATTGTCTTCTTTATTCTACAAGAATTTTTGGGAAGACTCCTCATTACAGAACAATAAAAAGCCAGCTCGCTTGAGCTGGTTTTTCAATTTATATATTCTATTCCCAAAGTGAACCAAGAGACTAGTTAGCTAGTCCTCTTTCTAACTGTTACAACGGAAAAGCTCACGAATCGATACCATTCGTGGACTTTTCCTATTGAAGCGTTTAGGTAAACCGCCATAGCGGAAACAGATTATTAGACTGTTATACAACCAAATAGATTTCCTGAACTACGACACGGAGTTTGGCAAATCGATCCAATTTGCCAAACGAAGTTAGTAAGACAGTTAGAGAGTGGGACAGAAATCGGTCATTCGTTAGAATTCGATTTCGTCGTCCCACCTCCGCACAGTTGAGTAGGGCTGTAAAAGCTGATAAAATCAGCGTAGTAGAGCCCACTCAACCACTGCGTCTTGCTCGATAATCCAAAGACAATTGAGAGGCTAGGACTTTTGTCCCAGCCTCGTAGTCTACTTAGATTGCTTTGCAATCAAGTAGACTTACTGAATCACATCTTTTCCTCTAGTTCAACATCTGGATACTTGTCCGCAAACCAGCGGAGGGCAAAGTCGTTTTCAAAGAGAAAGACAGGCTGGTCAAAGCGGTCTTTGGCCAGAATGTTTCTACTTGAAGACATGCGCTCATCTAAATCTTCAGGTTTGATCCAGCGAACGGTCTTTTTTACCCATTGGGGTCATGACCACTTCTGCATTGTATTCATTTTCCATGCGGTGCTTAAAGACTTCAAACTGCAATTGACCAACGGCACCCAACATGTATTCACCTGTTTGGTAGTTGGTATAAAGCTGGATGGCTCCTTCTTGTACCAATTGCTCGATTCCTTTGTGGAAGGATTTTTTTGCTTCATGACATTCTTGGCAGAAACCTTCATAAAGATTTCAGGCGTAAAGGTTGGCAGTGGTTCAAATTCAAACTTGTTTTTGCCCACTGTCAGCGTGTCTCCAACCTGATAAGTACCAGTATCGTATACCCCGATGATGTCTCCTGCTACAGCATTGGTGACATTTTCACGGCTTTCGGCCATAAATTGAGTCACGTTAGATAACTTAGCGCCCTTACCAGTACGAGGGAGGTTGACGCTCATCCCACGCTCAAATTCGCCAGATACGATCCGAACAAAAGCGATCCGGTCACGGTGACGAGGGTCCATATTGGCTTGGATTTTAAAGACAAAGCCTGAGAAATCCTTGTCATAAGGATCGACAATTTCACCATCTGTCTTCTTGTGGCCATGTGGTTCAGGAGCAAACTTGAGGAAAGTTTCCAAGAAAGTCTGCACCCCAAAGTTCGTCAAAGCTGATCCGAAGAAAACTGGTGTTAATTCACCCGCAAGAATAGCTTCTTCAGAGAATTCATTTCCTGCTTCTTGCAAGAGTTCGATATCGTCTTTCACTTGTTCGTAGAAGGGGTTATTAGCAAAGAGCTTATCTCCATCTTCTAGACTTGCAAAGCGTTCGTCTCCTTTATAAAGTTCCAAGCGTTGGTTATAGAGATCATAGAGCCCCTCAAAGGCTTTCCCCATCCCGATTGGCCAATTCATCGGGTAGCTAGCGATGCCCAAGACTTCTTCCAATTCTTGCAAGAGATCCAATGGCTCACGGCCATCACGGTCCAGCTTATTCATAAAAGTGAAGACTGGAATCCCACGGTGTTTGACAACCTCAAACAATTTCTTGGTTTGGGCCTCGATACCCTTGGCAGAGTCCACCACCATGACCGCAGCATCCACTGCCATCAAGGTCCGATAAGTATCTTCTGAAAAGTCCTCGTGCCCTGGTGTATCAAGGATGTTGACCCTTTTCCCATCATAGTCAAACTGCATGACAGATGAGGGTTACCGAAATCCCACGTTGTTTTTTTCGATATCCATCCAGTCAGACTTGGCAAAGTTTCCAGTTTTCTTTCCTTTAACAGTACCAGCTTCCCGAATCTCCCCCAAAAATAGAGCAATTGCTCTGTAATCGTCGTTTTACCAGCATCCGGGTGGGAGATGATGGCAAAAGGTACGGCGTTTTTTTAATTTCGTCAGTTATTGTCATTCTTTTCTTCCTCAGTTATTTTTTTAAAACGTATTTTTTTTAGTAAGTAGGATCCTTCTACATTGGTTCTCTCCTTTTTACCTTAACTAACCTATTATAGCGGAAATAGAGGCTTTTTTTCAACGATGATTCATCATTGAAATCAAAAAGAAAGACTAAAATCATGCGATTCTAGTCTTCTTTGATGATAGTTATTTGCTAACTATAACCCGCTCTCTTCTGCGACTGAAAAATACATTAAAGAGAAGCAAGGCTGCTGCTAGGATGCTGGAAACCACGACATAATTCACCAGGAGGATGTCCCCTTTGATAATTGGTGGCCGGGCCATGAGTCCATAATTTCCTCCAGTGACTTGGTTGACACCGACTAGAAATAAATCGAGGACGAAGGTATAAAGAACAATTTCTCGATTTTTTAAGAGGCTCGAATCATAGCATCTCAAGAGATAAATCAAGGAATTAACCAAGAGACAGTAATGACCTAAGAGGAAAGAAAAGCTCGTAATATGAGGGAAGGTATAGGGGTCAAAGACCGGATAACCCAAGGCAAAGATCGCCCCACTGACTCCCATCAAGGCAAAAAACTGCTTGCTCTTCCATCGGTCTGGTAAGAGCAAGACAGCAAACATGGCCAAACGACAATGGTACAAGGGTAAACTATTGGACCAGGGAAGCTGAAAAGCAAAATACCAGATATAGAGACAGATCAATTGAAAAATTTGTAAGTTCCGAAAGATCTTCCGAAATTGTTCATTTTGATAGTAACGTAATGAAGCCCAAACTGCCATTACAATTAAAAGAACCATGACCCCATACCAAAGGAGCGGGATAACAGGTGGTGCAGTGGATTCAGTTGTAAAAAAATGATGCATAGGATCTCCTTATTAATCGGATTCAGATGTTCTTTTTTTCTTTTCTTACTGGACTTAACGATCGCATTGATCAGGATAAGGGTTCCTGTCATCAGGATGGTCACGATTAAGTAATTGAGCACGAGCCCATGATTGCCAATTACAGGAGGACGACGCATAAAAGCCGTAATTTCCACCCGTTACGAGATTAGCCAGCTGAATAATAGCATTGACCCCAAAAGTCATCTGACAGATTTTCCAAGCATCTCTTTCTTCCACCTGGTAGGATTGAACCAGATAGATCAAGCAATTGGCCAAGAGGGCCCAGTGGCCAAAGACATTGTTGATCGAGGATACATGAGGAAAAGGATAGGGATAAAAGACAGGGATGAACCAAAAGCCATGATAGATCCAAAGACACCAACAAGAGCAAAAATATTGCTTTGAATCTTCCCTTGGGAGCCAAGAGAATAATCCACATGGCCATCCGGCTATGGTAGAAGGGAAGACTTTCTGAAACAGGCAAATGTCCTGCAATATACCAAGAGTTGATAATCAGCAACTGGATCAATTGCCCCCAATACCAAAAATTTTTATAGCCTTTGGAAGAGGCAAATCGAATAGATAGAAGCCCCACCACTACCAATGATGTCGGCAACAAGAAATACCAAGCCCCCAATTGAGGTGGAGCCGTTGGTTGACTGGTGAAAAATAAATCCCAAAGACTCATGTCTTCCTCCCCTCAGCTCATCTAATTTCTATTCCGAACGCGAACCGACAGTCTCTTCAACCATCTTGTATTTGTACTTATAACGTTGGTTGACCAAGAAAATTCCAGCTACCATCACAAAGCTAACCAAGAGGTAGTTCAAGAGAGCACCGTGGTCTCCAATGATTGGTGGACGCCGTAAGAAGCCATAATCCCCTTTCGTCAAAAGGTTGACCAAGAAAATCACCGCATTCATGCCAAAAGTAATCTTGAAAATTCTCAAGCTGTCTTGTTTTTCAGATTGATAATGATCCTGTAGGTAAATCAAACTATTGGCAAGCAAGGCCCAGTGACTAAAAATCAGATTCAACACAGTGATATGAGGGAATGGGAAAGGATCAAAGGCCGGATACACCAAGGCCGCAATCGATCCCAAAACTCCCAAGAGAGCAAAATATTGCTTGATATAGGTCCCTTTAGGGGCAAAGAGAATCACCAACATGGCCAAGCGGCAATGATAAAAAGGCAAATTATCCGTCAAAGGCATGTGGGCAAGAATATACCAAGCATTGATGGTCAAGACTTGGATCAACTGTGCCCAATACCAAAAGCGTTGGTAGCTTTTGGACTGCGCATATCTAATGGAAAAGTAGCCAACCACCAACAAAGAAGCTGGCAGAATGAAATACCAGAGCCCAAACTCAGGTGGGGCTGATTTTTGGTTCGTAAACAATAAATCCCAAAGTGTCATTTATATCCCTTTAATTTATAGATCGTTTTTAATCACAATACAAATCTCGTTTCCCATCATAAACCTCCCAAAGGAAGTTCAATTGTTCTTCTGTATTGCGCTTGGTAGAAAGAGCAGGTATTTTTTCTCTCTCAAAAAAGGCAAGATCGGAAATTTCCTGGTTCTTTTCAAAATTTCCATCTAATAATTCACATTCAAATACCAATTTCACATATTGGCGGCTTTGCAATTGGTAGCGATTGGTATCAAACACTGCCAACAATCTGATAACACGCGCAGAATAACCCGTTTCTTCTTGGATTTCCTTTAAAATGTTTTCTGTTGGAGAATAGCCAACCTCACCAAAGCCACCCGGCAAGGCCCAGGTCTCTTCTCCCTGACCTTTCACCAGACAAAGTTTTCCATCTTTGACAATCCACGCCCTTACATCAATCAAGGGAGTGTCGTAATGGTCTGTCGGGCGAAACAAATCCGATAGTTCTTGTGGATTCAAATCAGTCGTTTCTCTCACAAAATCCTGTAAAATAGCACGAATATCTTGATAGCGCTCTTGATCAAATGGATCTTTTGAGAATGCTAAGCCTGTATTAGTGATTGAAATCAAGCGCTGAATGTTCTTTAGTACATTATTACTCGCCATTCTCCAACTCCTCTACCAATTTGGCTAGATTCATAGAATTGCTTCCCTTGATGAGGATTTGGTCCTGCTCTTTTAAGCTTTCCTTGACTTGTTTGACCAGGTCCTCAAATTGGTCTTCCTCAGCGGTCTTCTTGAAATAATAGACATGTCCGAGTGGGAACATCTGACTCGCTAATTGAGCCAGTCCCTCAATATCTTGACCGTAGAAAATGACGGTATTCAAGACATCTGGCGAGAGGCTGAGAATCATTTGGTTGTGCAGATCAATGGATTGCTCCCCTAGTTCTTTCATATCTGCTAATACAGCCAACTTGCGGCCATTTGGATTGGCAGGAATGGTCGAGAAGGTTTCTAAAATCAGGCGCATAGCCGTCGGATTGGCATTGTAGACATCAGATAAAATATCCGCTCCGTTACTTGCCTTCTTCCATTCTGTGCGGTTGCGCGTTAATTGCAAGGTTTCAAAACTATCACGAATCGCAGCTTCACTCACTCCTTCTTTCAAGGCAACATAAGCTGCAATCATAGCATTGGTCGCATTGTATTTTCCTGTTACCGGAAGATCAATCGCTTCTTCTAAGAAATTAGTACGGAAAGTTAAACTATCCTTTCGCTCGATTAACTCGGTAATAAAAATCTCCTCATCTGGCCCAAAGCGGACCACTGTTTGTTTTTCAGGGAGGTAGGCATTCACGATCGGATCGGCCGGCACTAGGAGCAAGCCACCAGCTGGCATGCCATCCGCAATTTGCAATTTCCCTTTAGCGATTTCTTTGCGATCTTTGAAAAACTCCAGGTGAGCTTCCCCAATGAGGGTCACAATGGCTGCTTTTGGATGGGCAATTTCTGAGAGGAGATGAATATCGCCTAGATGGTCCTGTCCCATTTCAAGGACAAGCTTCTCTGTTCCTTCTGGCATATGGAGAACCGTGTAAGGAAGGCCAATCTCATTGTTGTAGTTCCCTTGTGTTTTATAGGTTTTATAAGTAGTAGACAGCAGTTGAGCCAACATATCTTTGGTCGTTGTCTTACCGTTTGAACCGGTGACCGCCAAGACATCTACTTGACTCTTCTCCAAAATATATTGTGCTAATTTTTGAAAGGCCCCTAGAACATCATCTACCAACAAATACGGGTGGCCTTCTACTTCTTTTTCAGACAAGGTCGCTACAGCCCCATTTTCAAAGGCGGTTTCAATAAAATCATGCCCATCACGCGCCCCCTTGAGAGGGACAAAGAGATCCCCCGGACCAATAAGACGACTATCAAATTCTGGCTTCTGTAAATCAAAATCTTCAAATTGACTGATATCATTGCGAACAGCCAGGACACGAGCCACTTCGTGCAAGGTTACATTCATGGTATTCTCCTCTAAAAAGTGGGAGCAGGAAGAAAAGCGACTCCTCTATGAGTTGACTTCATCTCCCACTCCCGCTAGGAACAGTTTCTTAAAGTAAGTGCGCTTCGCGCTTTTCAAAGGTTTCTTTTGCCAACTCAACCAAACGCTCGATCAAATCAGGATAGGACAAGCCCATGTTATCCCAAAGTAAAGGATACATAGACCATTGGGTAAAGCCAGGCATGGTATTGAGCTCATTCAAGTAGATGCCCCCGTCCTCTGTGTAGAAAAAATCACAACGGGAGAGACCCTTGCCACCAATGGCACGGAAGGCTAGTTCTGCATTCTGACGCATGGTCGCAGCAACTTCTGCAGGAATTTCAGCTGGAATCGCCATCGTAATCTTATTATCGATGTATTTGGCTTCGTAGTCATAGAAGGCTACATCTTTGACCACTTCACCAGGTAGGGTGCTCTTGACATCGTAGTTGCCTAACAATCCTACTTCGATTTCGCGCGCTACGACACCTTGCTCAACCAAAACACGGCTATCGTATTTAAAGGCCAATTCCAAAGACTTGCGAAGTTCTGCTTGGTTCTCTGCTTTTGAAATCCCGACACTAGAGCCCATATTAGAAGGCTTGGTAAAGACCGGATAGGTCAATTCCTTTTCGATTAAGGCAATCTTAGCCTCTAGGTCATCTCCTTCAAGGACAGCCACATAAGGAACTTGTGGAATCCCTGCAGATTCTAGGACCCGTTTGGTGGTAATCTTGTCCATCGCCACACTAGAAGAAAGAATATCACATCCCACATAAGGGAGTTTCAATACTTCTAGGAAACCTTGAACCGATCCATCTTCTCCCATTGGTCCATGAAGGACTGGAAAGACAACCGCTCCTTCTTGGTAGATACTGCTCGGAGTTACTTTAGCGTCCCAATCAATGGTCTCATTGGTCATCAAGCGCTCTGTTTCAGCAGGCTTCTCTTCAAAAGTTTGGGTCTTGATGAAGTCCCCAGCTTGAGTAATGAAATAAGTCTCAACAGAATACTTGTCATAATTAATCGCCCGCATGACGCTTTCAGCGGAAAGCACAGACACTTCGCGCTCTGCGCTACGGCCACCATAAAGAAGTACAATTTTTTCTTTTGCCATTGTTTGGTCCTAATCCTTTATTTAATTTTGTGCTTCATAATCGACTTATCAAAAGCACTCCTCACATACGAGTTCGTCCCTCTAGTATACCACACTTTAAAAAGAAAGAAAACGAGTGAGAACACCTAAAAAACAAAAAAGAGAGTGGGACAGAAATCGGTAATTCGTTAGAATTCGATTTCGTCGTCCCACCTCCGCACAGTTGAGTAGGGATGTAAAAGCTGATGAAATCAGCGTAGTAGAGGCCACTCAACCACTGCGTCTTGCTCGATAATCCAAAGACAATTGAGAGGCTAGGACTTTTGTCCCAGCCTCTTCTGTAACCGCTTATAACTCGGTTCGATTTTCAATAGCTCGAAGAAGAGTGACTTCGTCCGCATACTCGATATCTGCTCCGACAGCTAATCCACGTGCCAGACGGGTCACTTTGATACCAGCTGGTTTGAGGACGCGTGAGATATACATAGAAGTTGCTTCACCATCTGCTGTTGCATTGGTCGCCACAATGACTTCTTGGACCTCATGATCCATTAATCGTGTGATCAAGGATTTGAGGTTAATATCATCCGGTCCAACCCCATTCATGGGCGAAATCAGCCATGGAGGACATGGTAGCGACCGTGGTACTCCTGGATATTTTCCATGGCTGAAACATCTCGGCTATCTTCTACCACTAAAATGGTCGATGGATCACGAGACTCATCTCGACAAATGGCACACTCTTCTTCATCTGTCAGGTTCCCACAGATGGAGCAATAGCTTAATTCCCGCTTTGCTGATAAGAGATTTTTTGCAAACTCATTGACATCATCATCACTCATTCCAATGGTATAAAAGGCCAGACGAGTTGCCGTCTTGATCCCAATACCAGGGAGCTTCGAATAACTTTCAATTAATTTAGCGATGGGAGTTGGATAAAGCATAGCTTCCTTTCTAATTCATAGGGTGTTTTTGCTGGTAGAGATTGATAATTTCTCTCGTAATATTGTGACTGACGGTCGCTTGGAGATTGGTATTATGTGGGAAGACCACTGCAACGGCAATCTGAGGATTATCAGACGGTGCATAGGCCACCACATTGGTATTAATGGCTGGGGTTCCGCCATTTACAAAGGTTTCCGCTGTTCCTGTTTTGGCACTGATCGAAACTGCAGCCCCTTCTCCAACAGCCTTCCCTGTTGTTAAACCACTAGTTCCATTTGCCACTTGATAAAAACCTTGTTTGATCAAGGAGAGATTTTCAGGAGTAAGTGCGACTTGGTTGAGCTCTTTGGTAGGGATCTCTTCCTTCAGTGGTCCCAAGCCTCCTTTTGCATCATTCTCATAGACCCCTTGAACTAGGTGAGGGGCTACCCGTTTCCCATCATTGGCGATGGTTGCGACATATTGAGCTAATTGCATCGGGGTATAATTATCAAACTGTCCAAAGGCATCGCTCAAGTAATTTCCGACTGAAAACTCTTTTGGAACAAACCCTGTTGATTCATTTGGAAGATCAATTCCCGTTGGAGCTCCAAGTCCATAAGAGGCAAAGGTAGACCGTAGTTTTTCCATAGCAGGATCCAACTGATCTGTCTTTAAAAGCATATTCGGGTGGTAAGGTTGCCCCATAAGATTAAGAGCCACCTGTACCATGTAGGTGTTGGAGGAATATTCGAGGGCTTGAACTGCATCAATCTCTCGGCTTCCAAATTGAGTAAACCAAGAGGTCAAAGGAGCAGAACCAGCAAATACAATCGGTTGATCCACCAAAACCTGATTCCCAGAAATGGCACCATTCTCCCAACCAGCAGTCAGAGTGGCTGCCTTGACCACTGACCCTGGAACAAAGACATTGGTCACTGTCCCCAAGGCATCTGCAGTGAGATCTTGCGAACCTGCTTCATGCTTCATCCCAGCCATGGCCAAAATTTTTCCTGTTTTCGGATCCATGGCGACTGCATAGACCCCTTCAGAGTAGGTCGCATTGCCAGCAGCTAATTCTGCTTGGAAGGATTTCTTCAAGATTTCCTCGACCCCTTTTTGAAAATCGAGATCAATGGAGAGTTTGATATTCTTCCCCTTGCTTCCTTTGGAAAGAGTTTTGATCTTTTCTACATTTCCATTCTTATCCAAATGGATTTCTTTTTCAACGCGTTTCCCTTGGAGCACTGCTTCATATTCTTTTTCCAGATAGGAGGTACCGACCCGATCATTGAGTGCATAACCTTTTTTCACATAGTCATCTACTTCTTCAGCAGGTAAGCCCGCTTGTTCTGTAGAGACACTTCCAATAATAGAAGCCAAGGGTGTATCAGCAACCTTTCGGTCCCATCCTGTAATCACTTCGAATCCTGGAAATTCTTTCAGATGGTCCCTGACCGAAGTGACCTGTTCCTCAGACATAGGATCTGTTACAATGGTTGCGCTGGCAAAATTCTCGACGGCATTCATTTGGCTAAAAAGATAGATTGCCTTCTTTTCCTCATCCGTATACCCCAATTTGGCCGGGTCAATACTGTCCACCGCATATTGGTAGATTTTCGCTTCTGGGAGAGGATTCCCGTCAGTATCAATACGGTGCTCTTTTGGAAGCTTGGACACTACCTCTTGATAGACGTCCGTATTAGCCAGATAAAAATCAACTTCTTGGCGCTTGGTAACCTGAGGATTTGAAACCTCCACATAACTCAGAAGAGCCTGAGCTGTCTGACGCATTTGAGCAGCTGTAAATTTGTTGCTACGGGTAAAAGACAAGACCTGCTTGTCCACATTTTCGACCAAGGGTTTGCCAGATGCATCATAGATTTGCCCTCGCAAACTACCTCTTGTCAAATGTTTTTTAGTGGCTTTGGCTAATTTTTGCGTATAAAATTCTTGATGAGTGATTTGCATATAGCCCAGACGAGCAATCAAAATCAAAAAGAGGGTACATACAATACTAAATAAAAGATACAATCTTCTGGTGATCCAACGATTATCAAATTTTCTCACTCTAACTTGCGCTTTTTTCGGACGCTTAGATTTTCGAGCCATACCTCTCCTTTCCATCCTATTCGAATCCCACTGCATCCAATCTGAAAACACCTCCTTCGAAAAAGAAGGCTGTTTTCAAAAAGAAGCAAAGGGAATTTCTTATTTAAAACTCAACCTCCATTATAGCACATTTCGTTAGGTCGCGAGCTGTTGGGAACGAGAAAAAGCAAAATTCACACCTAGTATTTCTGATAGAGAATCACATAGACATTCAACTTCTTTTTGTGAAGCTGGGTAAGGATACATTCGACTGAAAAATCATAAGCAACATTTCTTTGTTTACTAAAGTGTCGTAGCTTTCTTCAAATCATCTCGAACAGGAGACTGGACATTTTTTGGTATAATAGAAACATCGACAAAGTTAGTAAAGGAAACGATATGAAACTGATCTCATGGAATATTGACTCACTGAATGCCGCATTGACGAGTGACTCTGCACGCGCGAAGCTCTCACAAGACGTCCTCCTCACCTTGGTTACAGAAGATGCGGATATCATTGCCATTCAGGAAACAAAATTATCTGCTAAAGGACCAACAAAAAAACACTTAGAGGTCTTAGCAGAACTTTTCCCTGGTTATGAAAACACCTGGCGCTCCTCTGTAGAACCAGCCCGAAAAGGCTATTCAGGAACCATGTTCCTCTACAAAAAAGAATTGACACCAACAGTAACCTTCCCAGAAATCGGTGCTCCTTCTACTATGGACGTCGAAGGTCGAATCATTACCCTTGAATTTGATGACTTCTTTGTGACCCAGGTCTATACTCCGAATGCTGGAGATGGGCTCAAACGCTTGGAAGAACGCCAAATCTGGGATGCCAAATATGCAGACTACTTGGCAGAACTAGACCAGCAAAAGCCTGTCCTGGCAACAGGAGACTACAACGTAGCCCACAAGGAAATCGACTTGGCCAATCCAGCCAGCAACCGTCGTTCCCCAGGCTTTACTGATGAAGAGCGTGCTGGCTTTACTAACTTGCTAGCCAAAGGGTTCACTGATACCTTCCGCCACTTGCATGGGGACCTTCCAGATCAATATACTTGGTGGGCACAACGTAGCAAGACATCTAAAATCAACAACACAGGCTGGAGAATTGACTACTGGCTCACTTCTAACCGCATTGCGGACAAGGTGACTAAGTCAGCTATGATTGACTCAGGAGCTCGTCAAGACCATACACCAATTGTCATGGAGATTAATCTCTAAGGAGGAAACAATGGACTATCAAGCTGTCATCCCTGAATTTGTCGTATCGGATATTGAGAAATCGCGTCGCTTCTACTGCGACTTGTTGGGATTCTCTGTCCAATACGAGCGTCCAGAGGAAAAATTTCTCTTCCTTTCGCTTGAAGACTGTCAGCTAATGCTAGAAGAAGGCAAGGAGGAAGAATTAGCCCAACTGACCTATCCTTTCGGTCGCGGTATCAATATCTCCTTTGGTATCAAGGATGTCCCACAACTCCACCAAAAATTGCTGGAAGCTAACTATCCCATCCATCGCCCGCTGATACAAAGAAAATTTCGAGTCGGAGATAGCTTTATCTATCCCCAGGAATTTGCGATTTTGGATCCAGATGGTTATTTCTTAAGATTTAGCGAATAAGAAAAAGGAGGCTCTTGGCCTCTTTTTCAGTAGGTAACTATCCATTGACAGGCTTGTAAATCTATAGTCAAAAACAGTTGCTAAACCCTATGAAATCAACATGTCAAAGAACTTTGATAGCCCTTTTTTATAAAATTGAGTAGAATGAAATCAGGAAGCGAGGAAATCTTATGCAAGTCGGAAAACAAATCCAGCACTATCGTAAAGAGAAAAACTTATCTCAAGACGAATTAGCTGAAATCATCTTTGTCAGCCGTCAATCCATTTCCAACTGAGAACGCGGCGCAACCTATCCTGATATTCAAAACCTGCTCTTACTAAGTAAGGTCTTTGAAGTGTCATTGGACAAACTAGTCAAAGGAGATTTGGAAACCATGAAACAAATTATTCACGACCAAGAATTTATGCGCTATCAAAAAGATGAAGTGGTCTTTAGCTTACTGCTAATTGGCAGTCCTATCATCAGCACTCCCCTCATTCTTTATTTGGATGGATACGGCATCGCTATTAGTTGCTTGATTCTTGCTGTCGATATATTCTACGCCCTACGCATTGAAAAAAATTCAAGAAAAAAAGCATAATCTTCGTACTTATCGCCAGATTGTCGCCTATGAACAAGGATGCAGTCTGAGCGAGATTGAAGAAGCTGAGGAAAGAGGGCAAAGCTCCCTACCAAAGAATCCTCCTTCCTCTTCTATTTGGCCTTGGGGTTGGTGCCATTACTCTACTGCTATCCTGGTTCTTACTGACTTTTTTTCCCTATCAAATAAAAGCGAAGTCATCAGACCTCGCTTTTTTTAACTGTCTTTAAAGTTATAGAGTTGCGGATAGTGATCGCACTCAGGGATTTTTTTAGGATGGCAGATGGCACGACCAAAAGTAAATCATGGCCTGATGAGCTGGGAGCCAGCGCTCAGGGGAAGAACATCCATCACTCGCTTTTTCTACCTCTAAGCGGCGTTGCCGACTTTTTTTACGATATCATGGTGCTTGCAGATGCGCTCTACATGGGTATCAACAGCAAAGGCAGGAATTCCGAAACCGACACTCATGACCACATTGGCTGTTTTACGTCCCACTCCAGCTAAACTCTCCAGTTCCTCCCGTGTCTGAGGGACTTGGCCATCAAAGTTGTCCAACAATTGTTGGGCACATTTTTTGAGAAACTTAGCCTTGTTTCGATAGAGACCCTAATTTGGAAATATGCTTGGCAATGTCGGCTTCACTGGCGACCGCCATGGCTTGAGGAGTTGGGAAGGCTTCAAACAAAGGCAGGAGTTGCCTTATTAACCGCTGCATCCGTTGTTTGAGCAGAGAGCATCACCGCTACTAATAATTCAAAATGATTGCGAAAATCCAAACTTGGTTGAGCATCCGGAAAGAGGGCAATAATTTCTTCAATCACATGACGTGCCCGTTTTTTTGATAAAACCATAACTTCTCCTTTGCATTACTATAATCTATTATAGCATGAAGAACCAGTTACTTTACAGAATCAGCTTAGCAAAATAGGACTAGCCAAGGGCTAGTCCTATTTTCTTAAGCTTTTCTATACTAATCTCTTCAAGAAAGTCATCAAGGTTTGAGCAGAACGCTCGCCAGCCTCAACGATAAATTCATCAAAAGAGATATTAGCTGCGTGATCTGCCGTATCACTCATAGCCCGAATGACCATGAAAGGACGGCCAGCTGCATGAGCCGCTTGGGCAATAGCTGCCCCTTCCATCTCAACGGCCAATACTTCTGGGAAATGTTCCCTAATTGCTGCGACTTTTTCTTCACTCGCGATAAAGCTATCCCCAGTCGCAATCAGGCCAACATGGGTTGGTGTTTGTTCCTCAGCTAGCACTTTTTTCATCTCTGAAACAAAATAGCGGCTAGATTCAAAGTAGAGTGGTTGCCCTGCCATCTGGCCATAGTCATAACCAAAAGCTGTCACATCGACATCATGGTAGGCCAATTTGTCCGCTAGGACGATATCGCCAACAGCCATCCCTGGTGCTACGGCACCTGCAGAACCTGTATTGATAATGGCTTCCACCTTAAAATCGTTTGCCAACACAGCCACACTCATGGCTGACATGACTTTTCCGATACCACTTTCAACCAAGACCACTTCATGGCGACCAATCGACCCTGTATAGTAGACCTTTCCTAGGCGAAGGTGTTTCTCTCCGTTCTGCAAAGCTTCCACTAAGATTTTTAATTCTTGTGGCATGGCCGCAATGATTCCAATTTTCATATTCGTCACTCCTTTAGTAGACGCTCCTTATAAGCGCCAGATTGCAAGAATTAACAAGATGAGGAGCAGGATGACCCAAAATAAGATCTTATTTATTTTTGATTGAATCACCTCATCTTTTTGGTTCTCAATCCGACGACTCTTGGTCACTGTAGGTTGGACTCTGATTGGAATAGTCTCCTGAGGATACGATGCTCCATGTCCACTATCTCCTTCCCCTGAGGTCACTGGCCGTTCATAACCAAATCCCCTGTTTCCTGTCGGGAGAATTTTTGTTTCTTCCTCATCAAAGAGCGGGGGACCAGAGATAGCTTCTCCTCGGTTTGCCCGCTCAATCATTTCATCTGTTAATAAAGGTTTTCCCATTGGATACTCCTCTATTCTTTAATTGTTTTGTAGGTGTTTCCAGTATTGAATTGCCATAATGGTTTTGGCATCACAGATATCACCCCTTTGGATGAGCTCCTCAGCTTCTGCTAAAGTCACCTCAAAGAGCTCTAAGGTCTCATCTTCATCTTGAGGGCGAGGATTTTCCACTTTTTTCAAATTGGTCGCAAGATAGAGTTTGATCCGCTCGTTGCAAAATCCAATGGCAGAATAAAAATCATACAACAACTCTAGATCCGCTGTGTAACCAATTTCTTCTTCCAATTCACGCAGAGCAGCTGCTTGAGGATCCGCATTTTCACCCTTTTCCAACTTCCCTGCTGGAATCTCTACAGAAGTCCTCTCAATCGCCTTGCGGTACTGCTTGACCAAAATGGTCTTGCCCTCATCTGTGATCGGTAATACCGCAACAGCTCCATTATGGAAGATTAAATCACGCTGCGCTTGACCTTTCCCGTCGGGCAGTTCCACTTGATCTATGACTACTTGGAAAATCGGTCCTTGGTAAATCTCCTTGCGCTCAATGGTTTTTTCTTCAAATTGCATGAAAATCTCCTATTTATTTTTAGGATGGTGAGGAAGGCGAGTCGCGTACTCTTCCTTATTGACTTGACGACCACGACCAATCGCAATCGCGTCAGCTGGCACATCCTTGGTAATGGTGGATCCAGCACCAACTAAGGAATTATCGCCTAATTCAACTGGTGCAATGATGGTCGAATTTGAGCCAACAAAGACGTTGTTGCCAATAAGGGTCTTGTATTTATTTTTCCCATCATAGTTGACGGTAATGGTCCCTGCACCAAAGTTGACGTTGCTACCGACTTCACAGTTACCAATGTAGGTCAGATGACCCGCTTTGGTATTTTCGCCAATAGACGAACCTTTGACTTCGACAAAGTTTCCAATATGGACATCTTTGGCCAGGCTAGAACCAGGACGAATATGAGCGTATGGTCCTACTGTCACGCCATCGGCTACTGTGCTTTCTTCAATCATAGAGTTAGTAATAACGGCACCCGCACCGATTTCACTATCCACGATATAGGTTCCATTGGTTAAGACTGTCTCAGCCCCAATTTTTGTGTGCCCTTTAGGGTAACATTGGCTTCGATTTGTACCTCAGGAGCGATTTCGACATCGATATCGATATAGGCCGCATCAGGATTGACAAAGCTCACTCCATTGACCATATGAGCTTGGTTAATGCGACGACGCATGATGCCTTCTGCTGTCGCAAGGGCCACGCGGTCGTTAACCCCAAGACTTTCATCAAAGTCTTTGAGCGTATAGGCTCCGACTTTTTCACCAGCTTCACGGAAAATTCCAATCACATCAGTAATATAGTATTCACCTTGGGCATTGTTGGTGTTGATATTCTTTAAGGCTTCAAAGAGGCGGGCATTGTCAAAAATATAAGTCCCTGTATTGATTTCTTTGATTTGCTTTTCAAAATCTGTCGCATCTTTTTGCTCGACGATGCGAAGCACTTCTGCATTGTCATTACGGACAATCCGGCCATAACCAAATGGATTCGCTGCTTCGGCTGTTAAAATCGTTGCCACATTTTTGTGGTTGATATGAAAATCGATCAAGTGTTTGAGGCTTTCACCCGTAATCAAAGGTGTATCCCCTGCGATGACAAGGGTGTGGCCTTCAAGAGCTTCCAAGACTGGCTCTGCCATCATAACTGCATGACCAGTTCCCAATTGTTCGGTTTGTTTGACAAACTCGGTTTGTCCCGCTAAGACTTGCTCCACCAATTCAGCCTTGTGGCCGACCACTGTAACTGTTTTTTCAGGCTCAATCGCTCCAACACTACGGAAAACATGCTCCAACATAGAGATCCCAGCAACCTTGTGTAGAACCTTGGGCAAATCTGATTTCATACGGGTACCTTTTCCCGCTGCTAAATAATGGCATAATTTGGCATATACATTCTCTTTTCTGTACAATATCGCTTACATTATACCATTTTTTAGCCCTTTTGGAAAATTAGATCCAAACCAAAGGGAGTGGGAAAGAACTTCAACTAATTAAACAAAAGTTGAAAAGGTTCCCCAAACCTTTTCAATTTTCCCACCTCGCACAGCTCCAACAGTCTGGGAGACTGTTGGAGGTTGCAGATAAAGAAAACATTGTTTTCCATCTTCATAGCTCATCTTTGGAGCTAAGTAGCGAACAAATACTTAGGAACCTTGCTTCGCAAGTCCTATCCACCACCTAAAAGCAGTGCTTTGAGCAATCAACCACTGCGTCATACAGTTATTCCTATTAAACATCGAAGGCTGGACAGTTTTTGCCCAGCCTCGTTCTATAATGGATAAACCTTGCGAAATTCTTCTAAAACTACCTTGCTGTCAGGTGTAAACGTCAGACCTGCTTCCTCCAGCCACTCCGTGAAAAACTCCTCATGAACCTGACGCCAATAGGCCAGAGATTTGTCTCCTTCCCCTTCCTTAAAGGCATGGTCAGCTGACACTTGATGGAAGGGCTGAACAGAAACCTTGGTAATTTCGACAATGCAGATAGCCTGATCTTGGCTATCTAAAATGATATCAAAGGTTCCTTCTTGGGGAAGGGGTTCGTCCTCTAGTGCGTAGAGGTCGTAGGCTGAGGCGGTTGCTGTCTTTTCGCCTCTTAGTACCAAATCTGCCAAGAGATCTGCTTCCACTCCAAAAGCCCAAGCATCGATTTCATCTCCGATAGAAGGGTTGATTTGCTTGTAGGCATTCCACATTTCTTGAGGTGTCATGAGTTCTCCTTTGTAATTTTTTACTTTCTTCTTTTATAAGTTTAAGATGGTCTGGATGGTCAATTCCTAAATCAAAAATCTCTGGAATAGAGCTGTAATGGAGAATACATTCGATACCCATCTGATTCATTTTTTGTATGAAAGAAGTATTCAGATAGCCTGCTACAGCAAAATCAATCTTGTTCTTCCTTGCTTTATCCTGCATCTGTCTCAGCATTTCTAACATAATGGGACTTTCCATATCATGCCATTGACTGTTTCTCACAGTCGCAAAAATAAAAGAAGTTAAATCATTCATTCCAACTACAATCTTTGAAATACCAGTTTCCAGTATCCTGTCCAAGTCGAAATAAGCTGATGGTAATTCAATCATCGTGCCGACTTTACCAGTAAAACCATGCTGACGCAATACTGTAATAGCTCGTTTTAATTGGTCGGCATCATTAACAAAAGGAAAAATAACAGACAAATTGGGATTATTTTTGATAAAACATCTGTAACGACATTTGCCTCAGCCTGAAATTCATCTGGACACGCCAACAAACGCCTGATACCTCTGTATCCAAATAAGGGGTGGCGTTCGTCAAGATACTCTTTAGTCCCGTCTAGACTATTTGCTTCTGCATTTGTTAACTCTGAAAAGCGATACCAGACTTCTTCATCTGAGTACAAATGACAAATAGTGTCTAGATAATCTTTTACAAATTGCTGACAATTTGGTAACAGGATGTTTTGGTTTGAGCTCTCTTAGCAAGTATTCCCCACGAATCATACCAATGTGGTGAAATAGTTGAAGATAAACTTTTTCAATAATTTTTTCTCCACTAAGAGCCAGTTGATTTTGCATGTCCATTCACCTCGTCTTATAAGATACAATATCAGATATCATTATACGACACTTTCCTCTAGTTCAAAAGCTTCATAAGGTTCAACTAACTCATATCCTAAAAATTCTGCTACTTTTTTGGAAGCCTCGTTATGAGCATCCCAAAGTGGAAACATATCTCTGTTTAAACTCTCTAGAATCATTGCAGCACCAAGCTTTTTAGCAAATCCATTTCCTTGTTCGTTTGGTCTAGTTGCAACTTCCACTTCAACTGCACCTTGGTAAACTAACCCTGAGGAAATTCCAGCAATCAGTTCTTTATTTTTAAGAATCACAAAGCCAAATCCACCTTTTAAAGCAAAATCCTGATAGGATTCAAAATCCCCTTGTAAATCTTGTGACCATTCTTCCTCAGAAAAGCTGTCATAAATATGATTATCAATAGGCACAATATTGTAATCTTCCTCTAACTGACTAACTAGATTATTTAGAAATTCAACTTGAAAATTTGCCTTATCTTTAAAAGAATAACGAGTAAAAGAAATTATCCCCACTTTCTGATGCAGAAAATCTTGCCAATTGGTATTTTCTGAAATAATAATCTTATAATCTAAACCATATTTCCTAACAAAATCTTCCCAAAATCTGGAATCCAACTCCCCTGCTAGGAATAGAAAATTCCCAACATCATAAAAACTTGTTGTCCTATCACTGTTTCGGTAGACAGTTCCGATTTGAGATTTAAGACCATAGCGAACCATATTTTTCTTCCATGTTTTAAATAGTTCCATAAATCCCCTTCTTCACCTTCCAATGATTATAGCTTGTCAGTTCTAATTCTGGAAATCCTCGCAACTCTGCCTTGGCCTTCAATACTAAAGGCGAAGCATTGTCTGCAGTAATCTCTTCTAAATTCAACCAAATCGAGGACGATATCATAAAAGGCCATGATATGGTGTACTGCGAAATCTTGCCCTTCTTCCTGAACCAGCACATCATAAATCCTAGGTTTTGAATAAGAGCTTATCGCATATCCTGTCTCTTCCTGAACTTCTCTCTTGAGAGTTTCTGTCAACCCCTCACCGAGTTCCTGACTACCACCCGGTAAATCAAAACGATACTGATAAGGTCCTCTCGTTTTCTCAATGCAGAGTAATTTTCCATTTTCAAAGCAAACGCCATAGACGCCAAAGTGATTTTTGATTTCCATTTTCTACTCTTTCTAAAAGTCCAAGCTTGCTAGCTCACCTTATCCCTTAAAAGGAAAGAGGCTATAGATTTCATGCTCCTTGATATACTTCTTTAGTATCTCCATATTCTCTTCGATTTTTGTCTGGATATCTGTCTCTTCACAAGTTGACTCAGTAATAAAGAGGTGAATCTTTAATAAATCTGTCAGGTACAGCAGACGACGTTCCATTTCTGATTCAGGACTTGAAGCTTGCTCAATTTTTGCAAGCTTTTGCTCCAGGCTATCGCCATTCAAAAATCTCTGATGAACTCTCCTTCTTATGTTTCGAGTGGATTCCTCCCCTTGTTCTAATGGAGATAAAAGGAGTTTTTTATAGACGAATACCTGATTTTCTTTTTCTCTTTCCAGATAAGCCAATAAAACCAGAGAGCTATCAATAAAGGTCCAGGTGTTAAAATTCCCTTCAAATGGAACCTGTATGAGCCTATCTAATAATTCCTTAGCCATTTCCTCTTGACCATCCAGATAAAGTAAATAGGCCAGATGATTAAGCGATTCGAGATAGGTAGCTTGGGGCTTCTTATTCTTTTTTGGCACAAGACTGATATAGGATGCTAAGTCAACATCATTTTCAACCTCTTCGATTAGTTCTTTCACATTCATTTCTTTTCTCCTATCCAGTTCATTTTTTGTTATAGAGAAGGGCTTTAATTGCAAATCTATCTCAGCTCACTCTTACCTTAATAGAAATTCTTTCGCTGTCGCTTGGACATCTGGGGAAAGGTAGTGCTCTATTAAGTCACCTGTCCCAGCAATAAATTCCTCCAAAGATACATCTTCTCTTTGCTTCCACAAATTAGTAAAAGCAATATAAAACTCCAGAAACTCAGTCAAACTATCACTGAGTTTGTAGAAATTAGGATCACCGGGTCTTCCAGCGAAAACAGGTGATTTTTCATCTTTCATATCACAGAAAAGAATATCATCTGTATCTGTAGTAGCGAATATCTGGTATTGCCCTTCACTAAATTGAGGAACATCTTGTAAGGCCCAACATTCGAATGTCCTGGTAGGAGAATCTAATGGCAACAAAATGATATTAAAATTTTGATTGGCAAAAAATAAATCCTCTTTGAACACTATATGTTGATAGTAATCAAGCAATTCTCCTGTCAAATCTGAGGACTGAATCCTTAAATTTTCGTTTGAAAAACTCACTGGTTGGGGAATAAACGTTGTTTCCTTATAGAGTCTAATGATCTTTTTTAATACAGTCACTACTGCCATTTTTCTCTCCTTGGTCATTCCTCTTATATCTCCTTTAAGAATTCAAGCCATATCTTCACCTCTGGATTTATGTCATGCGCTATCTCAGCATGCTTCCTATAATCCATATCCAAGTAGCCTTGTTCATTCCGGAAAATAATGCCTTGTTCATAACATGCTTTAAGGGTTGCAAGCATAGATTTCAATGACCGGTATTCGACCTGGGTCTCTTCTTCAAATACATAAAAACCAAGAATTTGTCCCTGAGCTTCTGAAGCTAGGTTCATGGCATAAAAATCTCCACCTCCACTGGCAAAAATTGGGAACCAAGATTTGTCCCAAGCACCCGTTTCTCTTAGTTCTAAGTAGGTCTGAATACTCTCTTCCAGAGACATCAAATAGAAACCAGGAAAAAATGCCAGCTCACCGAGTGTGATTCCCTCACTATCTTCTGAACCGTTTCTCCAAGTATAAAGAGCACGCAAGTCCTGAGTTGGCTGCAATGGGATTTCCTCAAACAATTCTTGGATTTTTAGAGAAGATATGCCCGGATTTAGATGGTCTACACAAGGATGATCTAGCTGTTGGAGACTTTTTTCAATCTCATTTAATAATTGGGTGATCATTTCCATTTGTTCTCCTTACCTTGTAAATCATTAGAGACGAGTTCCTTCGTCCCTAGAAAAGAGCTTGCGATTATTCAATCCCATCCTCTTTATTGTACTCTATCATGCATTTGACCGCATATTCTACCCATTCCCAAAAATCGTTAAACTCTTTTCGTTGTTCCCAGCCTTCTGCAGCAAAATCATGAATGAGTTGGACCTTATTGCCCTTTCCTATTTCAAAACAAGCTGTATCATCACAATCTCCTCTTTTAGCAAATGGAACCAACTTTCTGCTTGGGTACCTTTCCTGCAATCCCTCATACAAAGACAGGGCCCATTCTGAATCCAACAGATACCAACAATCAAAATCAACTAAATTGAGTTCGATCAATTTTTTAAACGATTCAGGATACTGAAATAGCCTTTCATCAAGTAAATAGTTTTTCATTTCTTATTTCCTTTTTGGTACAAGACTGACATAGAATGCCAGCTCTAGATTATTATCAAGGTCTTAGATTTGTTCATTAAGATGTATACATTTTCTCCTACCGATTCCTTTCGTCAGGATGTTGATCAGTCAATCAGAACTTTCATTCCACCCTAATAAGTAGTTTTGATTATTTCTCTCGAACGAATATAGGTTTTAAAGAAGTTTTTGGGAACAGAGGCAATCTTAGGTGTAATGGATAAGCCATAGTTTGCAAAATCTAAAGCAAGCTTCTTAGAATCGATTACATCATAATACTCAACATACAATCTGCATAAGTTCATTTGGTAATAGAGAATTGTTTTAACAACCAATCCTTCTCAAGATCCTTCTCGGGATCTATGCTTGAAAATACGGTTGAATACGATGAATACTGAGCAGTAAAATCAATGGCCTCTTGAACAGCCTTTTCCAATTCAGCTTGTTCCATACCATTTCTATGATCGATAGAACCTAATCGAGTCCTTAAAGCACAATCCACTTCTTCTAACAGTCCCGAGTCCAGGAAGAGGGGATGAATGCCAATATTCACGAAATAGGCAGTCCCATCTGATTTTCGTTGAAAATAGATTACCGTGTAAAAATCATGATTGATTTTATAATAGTTATTGCTTCTCTTTAATCTCGAAAAGCCATTTTTTTCGAAGAGTTCTTTGGCCTCTTTCATTTCTTTACCTCTATTTCTAACAGAATGTGGGGAGTTCCTCATTGCATTTTCCTAGGAATCTAAATGGATATAGGTTATCCCTACAACTTTCCCGTTCTCAATCGCATATTGCTTAACAGAATGAATGGAACTGATCAAACCTTCCTTACTGATTTCCTCTAGAGTTGCTGGAACTATTTTGTCTTTTAATTTAAAATCCTTAGATTTATTCAAATCCCCTACCTTATCAATATCGGTCCAGAACAGCATATATTCATCACAATAAAAATATATTTTATCATCATAAAACTCAGGTATTTTACAGAACTCAACCCCATCACTTTGCCTTTCTATCGCTCCACTATCTCGATAAACAAAGTAGGTCTTTTTCATCTCTCATTTCTCCTTTTTTTAAGTATCAATCTTCACAGGACCAATCTCAGCAATTCTAACTAGGTCAGAAGATCCTGATAACATCACATCATTTTGGTTTATAAAATTGAATTCAACCTTATTCTCTAGAAAGAGCAGCTCCAGTTGTCCATTCACCTGATGAATCTCCTTAGAATAAAAATGGATTTCATCTAAATTAAAAAACTCTAAGAGCATCTAGAAACTTACTATCACAGGGAACTGCTACATCAATCTTCCTCAATATTGAATGCATTCCACATAAAAAATCGAATAAAGTTCCATTTTGTCTTTTCCACTTGAATATCATTTAAATCATAATCCAAATAATATATTTCATCTTTAAAAACATCTTTATCCTTGATAAATCCATAATATCCTCCTACACCATCACTAGAAATTGGATAGAAAAAACTAGGGATAAATTTATATTTTTCATACTCATTCAATACATAAAAATCACTATCTGGGCTTATTGAGAATATTTCACCAAAAGCAAATGTGCCACCACCAAAGTTTCTTAACACCTCTATATAAGAATTAGGAAATTTAGCTACTAATCTATTTTCTATCTCATTTATATCATTCAGATTCACCTGAGGTTCACTATCTCTAAACATAAAAAACCCGGCTTTTCTTTCATTTTCTTACTAATAAAATCTATTAAATCTTTTGTATTCATTCATGCCTCTTCTATGTTTTGTATCCTATTCAACTACATACATTATTGCTGTATTAAAGTCAGAACTTGAGTTAACTTAAAAGAAGTTAATACGCTTTCCATCTTTTCCTTTTTTAACATCTGAAATAATATCTCTCACTAATTGAACGTCAAATTGTTCCGAAAAGATCAAAATTTTCTCTCGACTGCTCTCAGAAAACAAATAAGATGCTGCTAAGATAAATAAAAATGGATTTGTGACTTGCCAATATGCTCAAGGTATTTAGGCTGAGTTACATAAGACATAATTCTATTAAAATCATCATCTTTAAGTACTAACTTTTTCATATAAATAGCAGCGCAAGCACCTGCAGCTTTCGAGAAGCTATTCGATTCCAAGGACTCATAAACAAATGATAAATTCTCTATTTCTGAATTCTCTAGATAGACAATGGCTAATGCTAGAGAGCGGTAGGTTACAGGTGTTGGAATGTCTCTTAGAATCAATGACTTCAGATAGGGAATTTCTTCTGCACAATCTGTTGCGGCCATAGCGTAGAGCAAGTACATTTGCGTTTCCCAAGCTCTTTTTTTTTCTATCTCCGCCTCTAAAGCACTATGTAAGTATGGCCCATATCCTTTTAGTCTGTCCTTTAAAATTTTCTTAGCTGCTTTCTTAACTAAAGGTGAACGCTTTGATGTTAATTCTTCTATGAGTGACATATAGTCTCCTTTCTAAAATCATCATTTAATTGATCAAAAGAAAAAACCCTTCTTACAAATTTTCACAGTAAGAAAATTAGTTTTATCTTAAGTTAGATAAATTTGTACTTGAATAGCCTGATATTCGTTTATCTTAAACCAGTAATCCCGACTTGATTCAATTGTCATAGCGATAAATTGGGTATGTATATTTTCCATATTTTATAAACAACTAGTCTAAGATCGTTCCTAGAATATGGCATTAAATGTACTTTTCTGCCACTTTTCAGGGAAATTAGTTGGCAAATCAAATACATAAAAGACAAGATCTAATTTGTAATCGTAACATAATACAGTATCAAGAAATACATTCTTCAATTCCAAATCACCATCAAACAGATGAATAATCTTTTCCCTGCCCACTGCTTTTTCAAACCATTTCACAATATGAACTCCTTTTTTAAAAATGAATAAAAGTCTTGTTTTTAAGAGTTATTGTTTCGCTCTTTAAGGAGATTTTAGAATAGACTGACCCTCCTGCCGTCCTTGCCTTTTGTAACGTCATTGATTATATCCTTAACGATAGATATATCGAACTGACGGGAAAAGTCTACAATTTTCTGGCGATTCTGTTCTGGATATAGATAAGATGCAGCTAAAATAAATAAAAATGGATTTGTAACTTGACCAATATGCTCAAGATATTTAGGCTGAGTTACATAAGACATAATTTTGTTAAAATCATCATCTTTAAGTGCTATCTTTTTCATATAAATAGCAGCACAAGCACCCGCAACTTGCGAGAAATTATTTGATTCCAAGGACTCATAAACGAAAGACAAGTTCTCTGTTTCTAAATTTTCTAGATAAGTAATCGCTACTGCTAGAGAGCGATAGGTTACAGGGGTTGGAATATCTCTCAGCAGCAATGACTTGAGATAGGGGACTTCTTCTGTGCAATCCGTTGCGGCCATGGCGTAGAGCAAGTACATTTGTGATTCCCATGATTTAGGCTTTTCCATCTCGCCTTCCAAGGCTTGATGCAAAAATGGTCCATATCCTTTTAGTTTACCCTTTAAAATTTTTTTCGCTGCTTTTCTCACTAGTGGAGAGCAGCCAGATGTTAAATCATCCATAAAGTCCATTTTTAAATCCTCTTTATAACTCCATTTGAATTTACTGTTCTTTGTTCAGGATATGAAAGAGATCATCTCTTAGTACAATTCCATCGTCTTCTATCAAATAGGCCATGTGCTCCCAGAAGGGCAATTCTTGTTCAAGGTGAGCTTCTAAGGCAAGTACTTGATCCTTTAAGTTTGCTGCAATCTCTTCGACTTCATCTTGCTCAATCTCATAAAACTTTGCTTTCAAAAGAAAGATGCCTGATAGAAAAAGTGAATAAGAGGAAACAAAAGCTTGCAAGGAAGAGTTGACATAAATCCTCGCTTCTTGAAAAACTTCCCTTCCTTCTTGATTGCAAAGTAAAAAGATTTGCTCCTGTTTTCCAATGACAAAAGTACCTAAAAAACACTGGCCAACAAGCCTATAGATCTCCTGATTTTTCCTTAGTTCGACTAGTTCGTCACCTGCTTTAACAAAAGAAAATCCCATTTTAGAATAATCCTCTAAATATGCAAAAAGGTTGAAACGGACCTCATCCAGACTAAATGGTTTCTCCTCTGTAGATAGCACACAAAAGCCTTGCTCCTTGACTAATTCATCAATAGTGACTGTCATTTTTCTATCCGATCTCCTATATTCTTTTCACCCAATTTTTTTAACTTCCAAAGTTTAATAGCCGCATCTTTTCTGAGCCCCATAAAGAGGCTTGCTAAGGTTACTGCTTCCTCTTTTTCTCTAATCAACCTAGCTAATCATCAAAGTGCATAAAGTTATCGTGCTGATTATAATAATTCAAAGCATCAACCAAGTCTTGGGAAACTTGCATCTGGCTTTTCTTCAAGTGCTACGGTAAGAACATCAATCAACTGTTCTCCATAGTAGACTAGCTGAAGGTTTTGTTCCGCCACTTCTGTCGGGTAGACATCACGGTCTTCCACGACATCCGGATAATTTGATACCCAATAGGACCTAGCTAGTGCTAGTTCTCCATCCTCCTTGCCATAGAGGCAAAAATCATCTGAAGTTAGTTGGTCCGCTCGCATCTGCTCGATGATCTGCTCTATTGAAAGTTCTTGGTGCTTTCGCATCTCTTCTCCTTTGTAGTCTCACTCTTCAACAAAAGAATTCAAAAAATCCTCAAAAGATGGCCATTGACCATACAACTCAGCTGTTTCTTCTAGAACATAGAAATACACCTTGCCATAATCCTCTTCCCTTAGCGAAAGAGCATAGTTGCCCGATCCAGGATCATAGGCAAAATGGAGAAGATCGGTGGCCTTAAATCTGCAGGCACCGTCTCATCGTCAAACCATGTAAGAGACTTCCTCATCTCTTCAAGTGAATCAAAGGAATTGAAAGGAAAGAGATGACAATCATCGTGAACACCCCTTACTTGGGGCTGGCCACCGTTGTACTGTAGATAAAAATTCTTCATAGCTTCCGGCAATTTCTTTCCAAGAAACTCCTCAAATTGTAAAAGGTCTTCTTTTGAAATCGGTGAATCTTCATCAAGCATCCTAAACATGATTACTCCCTTCAGTTTTCTACAATTCTTCTTCCAATACCTTATCAATAAAGTCATTGACGTTTTTAGCAACTTTTTGCATTTCTAAGGTTCCTAAAGCACCCAAGTCATTTTCATAAATGCAATCATCAGTATTTTTCTTGATAAAATAAGCCAAATCTCCTTCTTGACCAATCAAAAAGAAGTCTGGTTCATCTACTTCTATCTGATAGGTCTCATTACGCTCTAATAGATCCTCATTAGCATACAAACAGATACCTGAGTCTCCAATTTCATAAGGGATCCACTCTCTTCCCATTCTGATAAAAACTGATAGTAGAGATTGGGTAAGACAAATCCAAACTCATCTCTTTTCATAGTTCACCTCCACATATTTACTGAGTATCAACTATATTACTTCAAAGACCAACCACCATCAATCGTCAGGATTTGCCCTTGCATGGCGTTTGCTTTCCCACTTGCTAGGAAGAGGCTGACTTCTGCCACTTCCTCTGGATCAATCCAGCGTTTGATGGGTGTTTCACTGGCTACCCAGTCAGCTAGTCCACCTGACTCAAAGTCAGCAGCGGTCATACCTGTCTTAACTGCACCAGGAGCAATGCCAAAAATCTGAATCCCAGCTTCAGCATAGTCTAGAGCCAATTGCTTGGTAAAGCCTGCCAAGGCATGTTTGGACGAGGTATAGGCATGACCACCCCCGCCTGCTAGACTTGAGGCAATGGAACACATATTGATGATGATCCCTCGCTTATTTTCCAACATGTTCATCAAATAATAGCGGGTCAACTCCACTGGAGTTACGTAATTGATTTCAAAAATCTCTTGGATTTCCTGAGAAGATTGTTCTAGTAAAGGTTTGTAGTCATCCAAAACTCCAGCTGTATTGCAGAGAACATCCACCTGAGGACACCAGTCAAAAATTGGTTCCAAGTCAAGCGTTAAATCACGTTGTAAAAAGTGAAAGTCACCCTGTAAATCAGGATTTTCACCCTGATCCACTCCAAAAACCTGATAACCTTTTTCTAAAAAGAGTCGAGCTTGAGCCAGACCAATCCCTGAACTAACGCCCGTAACTAAGACACGTTTAGTCATGGACTTCAACCCAATCCGTCGCTAAGACATCACAAGGTGTCGGACTCCACATGGAAAAACCTTCCCCTTCTCCAGATACGTTGATGAGGAAATAGGGTGTCACTTCAAGGGCGACGCCATTTTGCTCGATAGTATCAAAAAGCTGCACATAGTTTTCAGCCCCACCCCAGCCAGTACGTACATATTTCTTTTTTGCCTTTAGTCCAGGCAAAATTTCTTCAAATGTCATGTTTTCTCCTTTGTTATCTATAAATCTTAATTTCATTATAACAAAAAACCGTTTTTCAACGGCTTTTTGACTGTGATTTCTTAAAATGCATTTTTTCCTATGGCAAATCATTCCCTGCTGCTAGGTAAATCTCATACCATTCTTTTCGAGTTAGGTTGACATGACTTGCTTGGCTTGCTTCTATCAAATGTTTAGGGTTAGTTGTTCCTACTACTGCCTGCATCTTAGCTGGGATAGCGTAACACCCAAGCGATAGCAATAGCTGATGGGCTTACACCGTATTTTAAGGCTAGTCGATTTAGGACTTGGTTTAGTTGTTGGAACTTCTCATTGCCGACAAAATTCCCTTTGAAATATCCAAACTGCAAGACTGACCAGGCCTGAATAACCATGTCGTTTAATTTGCAGTATTCAAAGACGCTACCATCACGCAAAGCTGCCTTGTCACCTTCCATATTGACATGGAAACCTGATTCAAATCCTGGCGTGAAAGCTGCGCTTAGTTGTAATTGATTGATAGATAAAGGTTGTTTGACCTCTTTCTTCAGTAATTCCATCATCATAGGATTTTGATTGGACACACCGAAGTCTCGAACTTTACCTGATTTGTGTAGAATTTCAAAGGCTTGATCCACTTGATCAGCCTCCATCAAAGCATCTGGGCGATGGAGAAGCAAGCTATCTAGATAATCAACCTGCAATCTTTTTAGAATCCCGTCTACTGATTCTAAAATATAATCTTTTGAAAAATCAAAATAGGTAAATTCTTCTATGCGAATGCCACACTTGGACTGGATCCACATCTTTTCTCGCAGGTCAGGACGATTGTTTAACACTTGACCCAGTAATTCTTCACAACGACCTCCTCCATAGATATCCGCCAAGTCAAAGGCATTGATTCCTACAGATAGGGCTGTTTCAACCAACTCCTCAACCTCTTTAACCGACTTGTCACTGATTCGCATCATGCCTAGAACGATTTTGGACAATTCTCTTTTCTCTTGACCAAATGGAATATATTTCATGGCAATTTCCTCCGTTTTTTCTTCATTATAAAGCAGAATGACACTTTTATCAACTGATGCCTTACATAAGAAAAGAACCAGTTCAAACTGGTTCTTTTTTAATCTTAACCGATCACACTTCCGTTTGGTACAGCTGGATCAACTGTTAGAAGGGTTAATTTGCCATCATGTTCAGCTGAGAGAATCATCCCTTGGCTGACATATTTTTTCATCATTTTACGTGGTTTGAGGTTGGCAACGATTTGTACTTTCTTGCCGACCAATTCTTGTTCGTTTGGATAGTATTTTGCAATACCAGAAAGGATTTGACGGTCTTCACCATCACCAGCATCTAAGCGGAATTGAAGCAACTTGTCAGAACCTTCCACTTTAGACACTTCTTTGACTTCTGCGACACGTATTTCAACCTTATCGAAGTCTTCAAACTTGATTTCTTCCTTGTTGAGTTTGAGTTCGACTTCATCTAGATTCCACTCTTTTTCGACGGCTGGCTTGTTACCTTCCATTTGTTCCTTGATATAGGCGATTTCTTCTTCCATATCGAGACGTGGGAAGATTGGTGTTCCTTTGGCCACTACAGTCACACCTGCAGGGAAATCAGCCAAGCTCAAGTTTTCAAGGCTAGAAACTTCTGCTAGACCAAGTTGTGTCAAGACTGCACGACTGGTTTCCATCATAAATGGCTCAATCAAGTGAGCTACGACACGAAGGCTAGCTGCCAAGTGGCTCATCACACTTGCCAATTGGTCACGGTGCGCTTCGTCCTTAGCCAGTACCCATGGAGCTGTCTCATCGATGTATTTATTAGTACGTGAGATAAGAGTCCAGACTGCTTCAAGTGCACGTGGATAGTCAACTGATTCCATGTAGGTATGGTAGTTAGCGATTGATTGTTCTGCCACTTGAGCAAGTTCATTGTCAAAGTCTGTTACACCTTCTACATAGGCAGGGATTTGACCATCAAAGTACTTGTTAATCATTGAAACCGTACGGTTGAGGAGGTTTCCGAGGTCATTTGCCAATTCATAGTTGATACGACCTACATAGTCCTCTGGAGTGAAGGTTCCGTCTGAACCAACTGGAAGGCTACGCATGAGGTAGTAACGAAGTGGATCGAGACCATAGCGCTCTACTAACATTTCAGGGTAAACGACATTCCCTTTAGACTTGGACATCTTGCCATCTTTCATGACAAACCAACCATGGGCAATCAAGCGGTCAGGTAATTTAACATCCAACATCATAAGAAGGATTGGCCAGTAAATCGAGTGGAAACGAAGGATGTCTTTCCCAACCATTTGGAAGACTGTTCCATTCCAGAACTTATCAAAGTTACCATGTTCATCTTGACCATAACCAAGAGCAGTCACATAGTTAAGAAGGGCATCGATCCATACATAGACAACGTGTTTAGGATTTGATGGGACAGGTACACCCCAGGTAAAGGTTGTACGAGATACCGCTAAGTCTTCCAAGCCTGGCTCAATGAAGTTACGAAGCATTTCATTAAGGCGACCATCTGGAGTGATGAAGTCAGGATGTGACTTGAAAAATTCGACCAAGCGGTCTTGGTATTTGCTGAGGCGAAGGAAATAAGACTCTTCTGAAACCCATTCAACCTCGTGACCTGATGGAGCGATACCACCCGTCACATTTCCAGCTTCGTCACGGAAAACTTCCGCAAGCTGGCTTTCTGTAAAGAATTCCTCATCTGAGACTGAATACCAACCAGAGTATTCACCCAAATAGATATCATCTTGAGCAAGCAAGCGTTCAAAAACCTGTGCTACTACTTTTTCATGGTAGTCATCAGTTGTACGGATAAATTTATCATATGAGATATCGAGTAATTGCCAGAGTTCTTTAACACCAACTGCCATTCCGTCAACATAGGCTTGAGGCGTGATGCCAGCTTCTTCTGCTTTTTGTTGAATCTTTTGGCCATGCTCGTCAAGACCAGTCAGATAAAAGACATCGTAGCCCATCAGGCGTTTGTAACGTGCTAAGACATCACATGCGATAGTTGTGTAGGCAGAACCGATATGAAGTTTACCAGATGGATAGTAAATCGGTGTTGTAATATAAAAATTCTTTTCAGACATAATATTTCCTTTCCAGGCTAATGAAACCTGTTTTTCTAACACTTCATTATATCATATTTTCTGTGATTTTCGATAGAGAAATCCATACAAAAACAAGACAGACAAATGTCTATCTCGTTTTTTATCTTTTAAATTATTCATAACGAAGTGCTTCGATAGGATCCAGCTTAGAGGCTTTGTTGGCTGGTAGAACACCGAATATCATACCGATACCTGCTGAGACCACTAAACTAAAGAGAGCGATAGGGATGGATACTCCAACCTCGATTCCTGCAATCAAGTTTTGAAGAAGAACTCCTGCAAGCATGGTCATTCCTGCAGCAAGCAGTAGACCAATGAATCCACCTAATAAGGTCAAAATCATGGATTCAATCAAATTGAACCAGGATATTAGCCCGTGTTGCTCCTAGCGCTTTGCGTAGACCAATCTCACGGGTACGCTCTGTCACCGAAACAAGCATAATGTTCATAACACCCGTACCACCGACAAAGAGGGAAATCCCTGCGATAGCACTTATAATCGTTGTTATGAATCCAAACATTTGTTGCACTTCATTGAAGGCTTCCGTTGCATCTGCTATCTGATACTCCCCTTGTTGAAGACCTGCAATCTCCGTCATTTTCCTAGCCAGCTCTGGTCCTAAAGTCTGAGTTAAGCTAGTATCATTGACACGGAAGACAATATTTGAAATCTCGTCTGTGTTAAAATTAGCTGCAAGAGAAATATTGGTCGTAATTGGTAGTCCTCCGACTCCAAAGGATTTTGCAGCCTTAGCTTCTTTACTTGCATAAACACCAATAACACGGTAACTGATTTCATTTACTTCAACAATCTGATTGAGAGCTTCTTGTGCTGAACCAAAAAGGCTATTGGCAAGTTCTTCATCTAAAATAATCACGTTTGCAAAATCTTTATAATCTTGTGCTCTAAGACTTCGACCTGCAATGACTTTATTTTCGACCGCATCCATATAAGTGACATTCCCACCAGTCATGTTAGCGTGTTCCACCTTTTTATCCTTATAGGTCAAGGTCACATTGGCTGAGTTGGTCACATAGTAACTATCCACTCCCTTGAGCTTAGCAGCTTCCTTAACCCAGGCTTCTTGAGGTTTTGGTGGTTCAACAAAAATCTTCTTCTCGTCCTACCAGACAGGGTTAGAGCAGATTGCTTTTGGGTAAAGGAACCGTCCTTACTCTTTGTAGGTGAGAAAAAGACATGAATGTTTTTCTGGGACTTGGTCATGTTTTTATTGACCTGACGAGACATGGAATCTCCCAAGGCCATGATGACGACAACAGAGGAAACACCAATGATAATCCCGATCATGGTTAAGAAGGAGCGCATCTTGTGGGCCATGATAGATGAAAAGGCAAATTTCAGATTCTGCATCTTAGTTTTCCTCCTTTTCTACTTTGGGCACTATCAGACGAAATGATACCATCACGAATGACAATCTGTCGTTTAGCGTAGGCAGCAATTTCAGGCTCATGCGTAACCATAATGATGGTTTTTCCTTCTTTGTTTAATTCAACCAAGAGTTGCATGATTTGATTTCCTGTTTTGGTATCCAAGGCTCCAGTAGGTTCATCTGCTAGAATAATAGAAGGATTGTTAACGAGTGCACGCGCAATGGCAACCCTTTGCTTCTGACCACCTGATAACTCCGAAGGCAAATGATGGCTACGCTCTGTCATCTCAACCTTTTCTAGATAATCTTCTGCTAATTTGCGACGTTTTGAAGCTGAAACTCCAGCATAAATCAAGGGTAATTCGACGTTTTGAAGGGCATTCAGTTTTGGACAAGAGAAAGAACTGTTGAAAGACAAAGCCGATTTCTTGATTTCGAACCTTGGCTAATTGTTTTTCACCCAAACCAGCTACTTCTTTTCCATCTAGAAAATACTGACCACTTGTAGGTGTATCTAACATACCAATGGTATTCATGAGAGTTGACTTACCAGAACCAGAAGGTCCCATGATAGCTACGAATTCACCTTCATGAACTTCTAGGTTAATATTCTTGAGGACTAGGAGTTCTTGGTCACCATTACGATAGCTACGGCAAATATTTTTGAGGCTAATTAGTTGCTTCATCAGTCTTCACCTCTTTTCCTTCTTGCAAGGAAGCTGTCGGATTACTGATGACTTTTGCTCCATCTGTCAGACCAGATGTGATTTCTTGGTTTTCTGCATCTGCATTGCCCAATCCAACTTCAACTTTTTTGGCCTTTTGATTTTCATCAAGAATCCAAACATAGTTTTTATCTTCTTCCATAACTACGCTCGTAATCGGAACAATCAATGCTTTACTGGTGCTTTTCACTTCGACACTGACTGTAAAGCCCTGCTTCAAATCACCAATTTCACTTGTTACATCGACGGTATAGGGATATTTAGAACCTGAATTTGAGGCAGCAAGACTTGAACTTGCTTCACTATTATTTTTTGGATAATTTGAAATATAGCTTATCTTACCATTCCAAGTTTTATCTGGGTAAACCTTTGAAGTAAAGGTAACTTCTTGGCCTACAGAAAGATTGGCAAGGTTGTACTCAGAAAGCTCGCCCTTGACCTGCAAGTTATCGTTACTTACGATATGAACCAAAACTTGACTATTTCCTGTTGGTGATTTTGAAACATTACGGTTTACTTCAACAACAGTACCTTCTACTGTACTCAAAACTGTAGCGGCATTCAACTGGGCTTGAGCTTTTTCGAGTTGCGCTTCTGCATCTGCACGCACATCACGAGCATCGCTGATTTGAGAATCAATAGCAGCTGTGGCAGAACCGGATGACTGAGCTGGTGCTTGTCCAGTTGCTCCTTCTAGACCTGCTTGCGGAAGGCTAGGTGTTGCTGCAGCAGTATTTCGAGACTCATTCAGATCATTGATATGACGGTCAGCTTTCGCAACTGCACGACTGGCAGCATCATAGGCTGCTTGAGCTTCTGTACTACTATACTTGACTAGTGCTTGCCCCTCACTGACCTTATCTCCTACAGAAACCAAGACCTCATCCAAGTCACCCTTACTAGCATCATAATAAACATATTGTTCATTCTGAGCCGTCACAGTACCGGATAAGAGAACTGATGAAGCTACTGAACCCTCTTTTGCAAGAGTAATCTTTGCAGTTTCATCTTTTGTTGCAGCTTGATTTGGTTGTCTTAATAGAAGAACAGCAGCCGCTCCCACTACAAGAACTGATGCAACACCGATAGCTGTAAATAAAGGCCATTTCTTGGCTTTTGACTTTCTTTTCATATCAATACTCCTTTTTAATTGCATATATTAAGATTATAGCACATATCTTAAAAATGAACAATTGCTTTCTGACCATCCAAAAATATTTGCTAAATCTTTTATTGTTGTGTTAGTTATATAATACAACTTCTTTTTTATTTTTGCAAGTATTTTCTTAAGAAATTTAAGCGTAGCAGATTTTTGCATTGACTTCCAAAAAAAGATAGAATATGACTAGAAAACAACTAAAGGAGCTTTCTATGAGAGAATTTGATATTATCGCCATCGGAGGAGGTAGCGGAGGCATTGCTACCATGAATCGTGCTGGCGAACATGGTGCTAAAGCCGCAGTTATTGAGGAAAAGAAATTAGGAGGAACTTGTGTCAATATTGGCTGCGTTCCTAAGAAAATCATGTGGTATGGAGCACAAATTGCAGAGAGTATCCACAAATATGGACCTGACTATGGTTTTACAAGCACTAACAACGAATTTGATTACGCAACACTTCGTAAGAATCGTGAAGCTTATATTGACCGTGCTCGCTCGTCTTACGATGGAAGCTTCAAGCGCAACGGGGTTGATTTGATTGAAGGTCGTGCTGAGTTCGTTGATGCTCATACAGTCAGCGTTAATGGCGAATTGATCCGTGCTAAGCATATTGTGATTGCGACTGGAGCTCATCCTCATATCCCTGCTATTCCTGGTGCTGAACTAGGCGGTAGCTCAGATGATGTCTTCGCCTGGGAAGAGTTGCCTGAATCGGTGGCTATTCTAGGTGCTGGTTACATTGCTGTCGAATTGGCTGGCGTACTCCATACCCTTGGTGTACAGACTGATTTATTTGTCCGTCGTGAACGTCCACTACGTGGATTTGATAGCTATATTGTTGAGAGCTTGGTTCAAGAAATGGAAAATACTGGACTAAACCTCCACACCCATAAGGTTCCGGCAAAACTTGAAAAAACCGAAGAAGGAATTCAAATTCATTTTGAAGATGGTAGCACGCATACTGCTAGTCAAGTTATCTGGGCTACAGGTCGTCGTCCAAATGTTGAAGGACTAAATCTGGAAAAAGCAGGCGTTACCCTTAACGAACGTGGTTTCATCCAAGTTGATGAATACCAAAACACCGTCGTTGACGGTATCTATGCTCTTGGAGATGTCACAGGCGAAAAAGAACTAACACCTGTCGCTATCAAAGCTGGTCGTACTCTCTCAGAAAGACTATTCAATGGCAAAACAAATGCCAAAATGGACTATACAACTATTCCAACTATTGTCTTTTCACATCCAGCTATCGGAACAGTCGGTCTGACTGAGGAAGAAGCAATCAAAGAGTACGGTCAAGAAAACGTCAAAGTATATACTTCAAAATTTGCATCTATGTATTCTGCCGTTACTAGTCACCGTCAAGAAGCTCGCTTCAAGCTCGTTACAGCTGGTGCAGACGAAAAGGTAGTTGGACTTCATGGTATCGGCTATGGCGTCGATGAAATGATCCAAGGTTTCGCAGTTGCTATCAAGATGGGAGCTACAAAAGCAGACTTTGATGCTACTGTAGCTATCCACCCAACTGGCTCAGAAGAATTTGTGACCATGCGTTAAAAGAAAAGAGAGACCCCTTGGTCTCTTTTTTTACTCTAAATCGGCCGTTACAGATTTGTAACCTTTTATTTTAAAATAGGTTGACATTTATATTTCATTCAGTATAATAGTTACTACAAATTATAGAAGAGGTTAACTATTTTGAAAAAAGCACACATTTACGCTATCCCAGCTATCGGGGCTGCACTGATTGCTGTATTGGCCCAAATTAGTATGCCGATTGGTCCAGTTCCTTTCACTCTGCAAAACTTTGCTATTGGACTCATCGCTACTGTTTTTAGACCAAGGGAAGCTGTTCTCTCTGTCGGACTCTATCTCTTACTTGGAGCTATTGGTCTTCCGGTATTTGCTAACGGTGGAGCTGGTTTTCATGTTTTAGTTGGACCAAGCGCTGGTTATCTTTGGTTCGACCTTGTCTATGCAGGGCTTGCTTCCTATCTCATTCACACCAATAGTGGTGTCCTACGTATTTTCTTTGCAAATCTCCTGGGAGATTCACTTGTTTTTGTCGGTGGTATTCTCAGTCTCCACTTCTTAGCTGGAATGCCTTTTGATAAAGCACTGGCTGTCGGTGTTATTCCCTTTATCATACCTGATCTTGCCAAAATTGTAGCCATTAGCTTCATCAGCCGACCACTACTCCAACGTCTTCGTACACAAGCTTATTTTTCAAGCAAATAAAAGAGGCCGGGAATTTCCCTAGCCTCTTTTTAATGAATCTTAGATGAAAGTTTATTGATTCTTAAAAGCATCCACCATGATTTGAAATTCTTCATTTGAGAGGGTAATTCCTTTCCCCATCTTGGTGTGGTCAGGACTCCAGCTACGAATGTCAAACTTCGCTGGTGCACCATTAAAGCTGACACGATTGATTTCTTTGGTCCATCCTTTTTCATTTTCAGATAGAGTAAGCAAGTGTTCTTCAATTTCAAATGTAAATTCTGCCACGTTTTTCTCCTTTTTGTTCTCAATTGATTATTCGAAAAATCTTGTAGATTTCATAAAATTTTTATATAATGATGTAAAGAAGGGAGGCCGGAATGAAAGATTTATTAAAACAGGCTTTGCAAAAAGTCCATGATTTTGTCAATGGACATGAAGATTCCATTCCTGAAAAAAGCGATTCCCTAATTGCTAGACTTGAAGAAGCCTTAGCTAAAAAAACAGCTGTACACATCATTTTTGCTGAGTCAAGTTTTACAGGCGATATTATCAAGTATGATACTGACCGCCAACAAATTATCGTTAAAAATTTCGCCAAAAATGTTAGCCGTATTATTCGAGTGTCGGATATTCGAAGAGTAACTTTCGTTCCTTCTACTATCCAAACGGCCCAAAAAAGAAGATTTAAGAAAGAGTGAGATGCTTCTATCATCTCACTCTTTTTATTTTAGCGAATTTGTTCAAAATGAAGGTGAACAGCGATGTGGTCGCCATAACCACTTCTCTCCAAATCACGTTGCAAACGATAAGAGATATAGTGTTCTGCGATTGTAATGTAGCCAGCACCAAGTAAGCGGTGCTCAACCATTGATTGAATCATACTGATAGTCGCACGTTCTACTTTTGCTTCTTCTAAATCCAACACAACTTTTTTAGTAACTTGAGCTAGGTTTTGGCGCAAATCGTCAGTCAAAACATAGACTGTCTGAGCCGCCTTAAGGATAGCTTGGTAGATTTTATCTGGATCAAAATCAGCGACTTGTCCATCACGTTTAATTACTTGCATAGTTTTCTCCTTTTAATTGTTATTTTCTTTAATTTCTGCTAACATTTTCTCTTCTTCTGCTGTCAATTCATACTCTTCCAGCAAATCAGGTCTACGTTGGTAGGTTTTCTTGAGGCTCTCATAGAGTCGCCATTGACGTATGTTTTCATGGTGTCCACTCATAAGAACATCTGGAACTAGCATTCCACGATAATCGTAAGGTCTTGTGTACTGAGGATATTCCAAGAGCCCTGATGAAAAGCTATCATCTTGGTGACTTGCTTCCTTCCCAATAACTTCTGGAATCAAGCGAACAGTCGCATCAATCATAGTCATCGCTGCTAGTTCTCCACCAGTCAAGACATAATCTCCAAGAGATATCTCATCGGTTACCAAGGTCTTAATACGCTCATCATAGCCTTCATAGTGACCACAGATGAAGATAAGCTCTTCTTCTTGCGCCAAATCCTCAGCATAAGATTGGTCAAACTGCTTCCCAGCAGGGTCTAAGAGGATCACGCGCGGGTTCTTTTTTTCAATCGCATCAAAGGCGTCAAAGATAGGTTGCGCTCGAAGGAGCATTCCTTGACCACCTCCGTATGGTTCATCATCCACATGACGGGCCTTTTCAGCGTAGTCACGAAAATTATGATAGTGGATATCTAAGAGTCCTTTTTCACGAGCCTTGCCAACGATGGAATGTTCTAAGGGTGTGAACATTTCTGGAAAGAGAGTTAAAATATCAATCTTCATCGTCTAACCCTTCTAAGAGTTCAACATCCACACGGTTATTAGGAATATCTATATTGAGAACTACAGGCGGGATATAAGGTAAGAGTAGGTCTCGTTTGCCTTTGCGTTTGACTACCCAAACATCATTGGCTCCAGGTTGAAGGATTTCCTTGATGGTTCCAATCAAGTTATCTCCCTCATAGACTTCTAAACCGATAATCTCGTGGTAATAAAACTCACCTTCATCGAGGTCATTGAGATTTTCCTCAGCAACCTTCAAACTGTGACCCTTGTATTTTTCGATGTCATTGATATGATACATATCTTTAAACTTGATGATATCGAAGTTTTTATGTTTACGGTGGCTTGCAATGACCACTGTTCGCACAAATTGATCTTTTTCATCAAATAAGGCAAGCTCTGCCCCTTTTTTAAAGCGTTCTTCAGTAAAATCTGTCACTGACAAGACCCGCATCTCACCTTGCAAGCCTTGGGTATTGACAATTTTCCCAACATTAAAGTAGTTCATCTGATCTCCTGTATCTGTTTCTCCCTTTATTTTATCATGTTATAGGGATTTTCACAAGTTGGATAGATACTATCTTACTGGCCTACTACTTCTTCAAAAAATTCACCAATAAGCTGATTAAACTCTTCAGGATGGTCATTCATAGGTTGGTGTTTGCTATCTGAAATCGTTACTTGACGCGCATTGGGATTTAGAGCAATGATACCATCATAGATTTTCTTTAGGTGTTTGGGAAAATCGTTTTCACCTCTTACTAATAGCATGGGAGGATTTCCATGATAACCTTCTATCTCATGGACAGCCAAAAAACCGGTGATTCCAAGGTTCAAAAAAACATCTCGCCCAGTTTCTATAATAGCCGTCTTGACTAATTCTCTTGTGATAGGATTATCTGTACACATTTTTGAGTTCTTATCTGCAATCACCTTCCAAGGAATCGTTTTATACATAAGAGAACTATATTTTATACGATTTCTCTCTTTATCTGATAGGTAACGATGCTGTCCCCAACTATCTACCATGACCAAGGCTAGAACTCGTTCTGGATGACGATAGGTGTACTCTTGAAGTGGATTTCCTCCCCAAGAATGTCCGACCAATATCACCTCATCTAGCTGGAAGTAAGACAAAATAGCATCTACATCTTGAACAGCACCTTCTAAGTCAGGTAGACCAACTTTCATAGGTGATTCTCCCTGTCCTCTAACATTGACAAAATAGAGGTCAAATCCTTCAAAGGCATCATACTGGTGGGCCCACATCTGACTACGACCACAAGCTCCATGATAAAAAATAATGTGACCCTTACTTGAGCTTCCAGGGCGATGATAAACAGCCAAATCACAATCTAAGACTGGTATAATGTGACGTACCAAAGTCTCGGGTTTTCTGTTATAAAAAGCAATAGCTTTAGCTATATCATTTTGCTTCATTTCTACACTCTCTCCTCTTTATCCTAGTATCATTCTTTTATCTATTTTATCATGCTAAATTAAAATCATCGTTTTTTAACTTTATATCATTAAAAATTTTGAATTTTCTGCATCATCTAGATAAAGAAAAAGACTGCTAAGCAATCTTTACTTATTTCTCATCAGATTCATGCCTAAAATTCCAGCAATAATCATAGGATGCACCAATCACAGTGATAACTATAAAATTGGCTCGTGCAGGATAAGCGCTCCTGCTAGAATGGTCAAAAACAGTTCCTAGATTTCCAAAAGACACTGACTGTTGATGCTCCGAGTCTAACAATAGCATAAATAGATAAAAGCCGCTGTTACGATTGAGGCTAGAATTCCTAAATAGAGGATAGAAAAGATATAGCCAACATGACCAAGGGGTTCAAAGTAACCCATTAGATTGCCACTAGAGATGTGAGAAAAGAGACTTAAACTATTAAAAAAAATAAAGCCGACTAGAATCACAACTACAGTCAGGTCCATAACCTTGTACTGGCCTCCCTTGTACTTGCTAAGGATATTATTAATGGCATTTGAGAAAACAGATCCAAGCATCAAGACATAGCCAAAGATAGCTGTCCCTGCTCCAAAACTAGCTCCCTTACTAAGAAAAATATAAACAACCCCTGCAACAGAAAGAAAAAGAAAGAACTTCTGAACCATCGTGGTTTTTTCCTTTAAAAAAATAGAGGCCAAAATGAGGGTAATGATGGGCACTAGGGCTTGAAAAATTCCAGCTTCGGAGGATGAGATATACTGGAGAGCAAAAAGATTGAAACATGAAAAAAAGAGGAGGGGATAAAAGAGGCTCATTGGTAGAAATTGATAAAGAATGTCCTCTTTTGAAAGTTTTACCTGAATCAGCTTGGTTTTGTTGCAGACATAAATAAGCACTAGAGCTGCCACTGTATAGCGATGAGCTAAAGTTTGGTCAAAGGGACTAGCAAATCCCTAAGGCAACCTTGGTAAATAGAAAAAGAAAAACCGATAATAGTAGAAAAAAAGCTAAGGCTGCCAAATAGGCTTTTTGTTTTTTTCGTTCATAAATCTATAACTCCTTTTAGTATCTAGATATCTATCAGTCAAAAATGTATCAGACTTTCTTTAGAACTGAATAGTTTACTGATGACTGCTTTCGATGAGTCTTCATCAAGATACCGTTCTAGATCATTCGTCGTGATTGTATTGATAGATGCTTTCTTGTCTTTTCTCAAAAGATGGTTCTTCGTCAAGTCAATGTCATTTAATAGCTGCAATCGCAACTGTATAGTGAATGATATCAGCTAGTTCTCATTGCTACTCAATCATTTGAGTCTTGAACTCCCTGACTTTTGCGTCCCAGAACGTCCATTTCAAAACCTCAGCTACTTCTCCGACCTCTTCCACTAGTTTGATAAAAGAGCTTCCTCTGTTCGTAGACTTTCTTGTAATGTTCTAGTAAATAGTTTTGTAATTGTCTAATACGTTACATCTTTCATGCTATTCTCCTTGCAAAAAAAGCGAGACCTAAGTCCCGCTCTTTTTTTATTTTTTTCATCAATAACGATTCTTACTTTTTTTGTCTTCAGTTGGGACAGAGTAGACAATCGTTCTTATCGCTGAGATAGTGCGACCTTTACGTCCAATCACACGACCTACATCACTCTGGTCAAGATTCAAATGGTATTCCATAAACTCTGGAGTGTCTTCGAATCTTTGATAGTTAAGGTATCTGGTTGTGAAATCAAAGGTTTCACAATTGCAATAATGAGATTTTCAATCGTATCCATCTGTCAACCTACTTTAAACTTATTTTGAGAATTTAGAATCGTGGAATTTTCTTTCAATACGCCTTCTTTTTGAAAGGATGTTACGTACTGTATCTGAAGGTTGAGCTCCATCAGCCAACCATGCCAAAGAAATACGGTCTTCTTTCAAAGTTACTTGGTTTTCAGCAACAAGTGGGTTGTATGTTCCAACTGTTTCGATGAAACGTCCATCACGTGGTGAACGTGAATCTGCAACGTTAATACGGTAGAAAGGTTTTTTTCTTAGAACCCATACGAGTCAAACGGATTTTTTTACTGCCATTTTTAAATATCTCTTTTCTTTTATTTTTTTAGTTTCGGTGAAATAGCTGAGCTATTTAGCACATGTTCTATTATAGCAGATTTCTAACAGGTGTCAAGAAAAAAACTTGACAGAACTTTAAAATTTTTTTATTTTTTTAGAAATATGTAGACGAATTGGGATAAAGTTAGAAAGAGAAACTTTATGAATACTACTTTTGACACTATCTATAAAGATTACCCTGTCAAGTCCCTATATCTCCCAAATCGTGATGTCAAAGCTTGGATACTAAATCTCAAGCCCGTTCTCAAATGACACA
>BNJT01000307.1_pt1 | contig 203885 bp, 318 predicted proteins | sample 8540491 | NCBI WGS metagenome assembly BNJT01 (sample SAMD00202455, study PRJDB9452) | human saliva metagenome | host: Homo sapiens | reverse complement strand
TTTTAGTATCAAAATATTATCACCAAAAAGTTTTTGCACCGTTCAATCGCTAAAACTCAGCGTTCTCAACAGTTATATAAAAGAAACATATTTATTACTCCTACTCCATCTCAATCGTTCCTGGTGGCTTGGATGTCAGATCATAGAACACCCTGTTTACTCCCTTTACCTCATTCACGATTCGATTCATCACTCTCTGAAGTACGCTAAATGGGGATATCCGCGCATTCTGCTGTCATAAAAGTCATCGGTAATCACCGCACGGAGAGCCACCGCATAATCATAGGTACGGAAAGTCTCCCATAACGCCCACAGAGCGCATATTGGTGAGGGCGGCAAAATACTGGCTGTAGGAACAGGGAAAGTCCCGCCTTCTCGATTTCTTCACGGTAAATGAAGTCCGCATCCTGTACCATACGAACCTTCTCAGGCGTCACTTCTCCGATGATTCTTACCCCAAGTCCCGGTCCCGGGAAGGGCTGACGATAAACCAAATGCTCCGGAAGGCCAAGCTCCAGTCCTACCTTACGCACCTCGTCCTTAAAGAGCAGGCGTAGTGGCTCTACGATTTCCTTAAAGGAAATATTCTTGGGAAGTCCGCCTACATTGTGGTGGGACTTAATCACTGCGCCCTTTTCAAGGCCGGATTCCACCACGTCTGCGTAAATGGTTCCCTGAGCAAGAAGTCCACTGTTCCGATTTTTATTTGCCTCACGCTCGAAAGATACGGATAAACTGCTCTCCGATAATCTTTCTCTTCTTCTCCGGATCTTCCACCCGGCTAATTTCTCAAAAATACTCTTCTCCCGCATTTACACGGACAAAGTTTAACTCGAAATCTCCCTTTTTCTCGAAAGATTTCCTCCACCTGATCTCCTTCATTTTTCCGAAGAAGGCCGTGGTCTACGAATACGCAGTACAGCTGCTTTTCCGATGGCTCTGGAAAGAAGCCCTGCTGCAACAGAGCTGTCCACACCGCCGGAAAGGGCTAGAAAGCACCTTGCCGGAGCCGATTTTTATTTTTCAAAAGGGAAACCTGCTCCTCCACGAAGGACGCCATTTTCCAGTCTCCGGTACATTTGCAGACGTCATAGAGAAAATGATGAATCATCTTCTGCCCTTCTACGCTGTGCTGCACCTCAGGATGGAACTGCACCGCATAAATCTGTCTCTTCCCATCTTCCATTCCCGCAACAGGACAATGCTCGGTATGGGCGGTAATGGTAAAGCCCTCCGGCACCTTGGCAATATAGTCGGTATGGGACATGAAAACGGTGGTCTCTTCCGAAACATCGGAGAAAAGCACGGAGGACTTCTCCACATGGGTTTCCGTCTTTCCATATTCACTGACAGGGGCGGTAGCCACCTCTCCTCCAAGCTCATAGGCAATCAGCTGCGCTCCATAGCAGAAGCCGAAAATGGGGATGCCCAGCTCGAAAATTTCCTTTCCGATATGCTGGCTTTCCTCTTTGTACACGGACTGGGGTCCCCCGGTGAAGATAATTCCCTTGGGATTTAATTCTTTAATCTTCTCTATGCCAATGTCGGAACTGTAAACCTCTGCATAAACCCCTTCGTCTCTTACTCTCCGGGCAATCAACTGGTTGTACTGTCCACCAAAATCAAAACGAGAATCTTCTCATGATTCATGCTGTTTTTCCCCTTTTCTTCTATTCGTCCAATTAAGTAAGCGGCTTTCGCTTACACAAAATCGAATTCATTATAGTTTATCTTTCAATCCGTAAAGCAAGAGTCAGCAAGAAGATATTTCACTCTATTGATGCTAAAGAATTCATTACATCTTTCTGTCTCTTCGGGCAGTTCTATTTACATTTTCAGGAAAATTCGCTAGACTGTTTTAGTCTAAGGGCTTGTACCGGTTTCGACGGGGATGATGCAGCTTTAGAAGCTATCCGAAAGAAGTCGCGTTAAACTTCAAAACTTAAAAATTAAACGCTAACGATAATAGTTACGCATTAGCAGCCTAAGCGCTGCTGGCCATTCTCTCACTCACAGGAGAAGATCCTGACCTCATTTATGTGAGAAACGACGCGTATGGTTCCTCCCATGCTCGGGCGTATCTAGAGGATACCGGCTCATAAAAGAGGTGCACAGCTTTTTATGAGTGGGGAATCTTGAAGTGTACTATGATAGTAGAAGGAAAGGGAATTCGTTTTTCGGACATGGGTTCGACTCCCATCAGGTCCACGATTATAAAACAGCAGATTTCAGTCAATTTCGACCTAGAATCTGCTGTTTTTTTCTCTATTGTATTTATTCACTTTTTAAGAGATTTTCATGAAGCTGTGTTTCGCATAAAAAGTAGTGCATTTTCGGGGCAAGCCGCCCACGAAACCGCCCACGCTTATTCAAGTGTCGTCATTTATAAAAGCATAGCATACTTGACTTACTTTTCCTTATCAAAACTCCACTATCTTCAGCACTTCCCCGTCCAAGGGTATAAATCGTAAATCCCTTCTCCGTAAGCACCCCGTAGCTATTCGGGTTTCCTTCCTTCGGAAGACTTCCCGATCCGGGATTTAAGTGATAGTAGAACTTTTCCGTCTCGTTCTTTCTTCTCCGCCACAGGAAGGTGGGTATGCCCCTGCAAAAAGACATCTCCCATTCTTTCTAAGAGAAAGCTTTCATGGTTATACACATGTCCGTGACTTAAGAAAATGCTTCTACTTCCCAAGTCAAGCAGCGCACAGTCTGCCATAATAGGAAATTCCAGTACCATTTGATCCACTTCCGCGTCACAGTTTCCTCGTACTGCAAGGATTTCATCCTTTAGAGGATTCAGCATCGCAAGAACTTCCTTCGGCGCATAGTCCTTCGGTAAATCATTTCGCGGACCGTGATAAAGGGAGATCTCAGAGGAGAAGCTTTTCATACTCTCCTGCCTTGTAGATATCCAAAAGCTTCTTTGTATAGTAAGCTGAGCCGTGTAAGTCGCTCATGACAAAATACTTCATCTTACATCTTCTCCGGAGCAGAAAATCCAAGTACATGGATCGCGTCGGTCAGAATTCTCAGGTCAGTGCAAGGTGTGCAATATAGTTCTTCTGCTTCTCCTTATTCTCTTCTCCAAGAATCTTTACATTGTGGTAGAAAGCATTGAAGCTGTTTGCCAAAGCATAGATGTATCCGCAGATCTTATGCGGTGCAAGCTCCTTCAAGCGTCATTCATTTCGTCGGCAAATACAATAATCTGCTTCTCGAGTGCGAGTAAAGAAGGCTCACTATCGGACTGAATCGTATAGTTCTTTCCATAGTTCTTAATCCATGTAGCGGTATCTACCGAGCTCTCTCCGTTTGCCTCAGCATATTTCCGTAAGATGGAGGCAATACGCACGATGGTATAGAGGATATAAGGACCGGTATTTCCTTCAAAAAGCACTGAACTTCTCAAGGTCGAAAAATGTAGTCCTTTGTAATCTGGTTGGAAAGATCTCCGTACTTTAAGGCTGCAAGGCGATAACTTTTTGCAGTTTCCTGTCTTTCTTCACTTGTAAGTCCGGTATCCTTTCCTTCTTCCATACGGGAAAGTACGGAGTCCCGAATCTCGTCAATGAGCTTTCTCTAAACGAAGCACTCCGCCATCTCTTGTCTTAAAGGGCTTTCCGTCCTTTCCGTTCATGGTTCGAAGCCCATGAAGGTGAGCTTTGTTTCCTTCGGAAGGAGCTCCGCCTTTTCTTCCTACACGGAAGAAGGAGGTGTAATGCAATTCCTGACGGCTGTCCGCCACATAAAGATACCAGTTCTGCGGGTAGAGTTTCTCTCTATCCATAATGGTTCCGAGGTCGGAGGTAGCATAAAGGCTTGCTCCGTCGGACTTTAAAAATCATACAGGGAGGCAGCTCTTTCTTATCTTCCGGCTCTGAAATATCCACGACAAGAGCACCGTTCGAGCGATAGGAAAGTCCCTTCTCTTCCAAAATTTCAATGAGTCTTGGGAAATAAGGCTCCGCATCGGACTCACCTTTCCAGATCTCAAAATGTACATCGAGGGGCATCGTAGTTCTTCTTTAAGTCGGCAATGGAGACCTTCATGATCTTCTCCCAAACCTTCTTGTACTTCTCTTCGCCCTTCTGCAGTCTTACCGTAATATCCTTTTGCACGGTTTGCATACTCTTCATTCTTTAAGCTGCCGTCGGCATTTTTTTCTCCTTTGCCTTTGCGGAAGCCAGGGGATAGATTTCCTCGAGCTCGCCGATGGTAAAATCTTTCTCCAGCTCTCCTCTTTCTTCCAGCTCTCCGATGATAAGACCCATCTGCAGAGCCGAAGTCACCGAGGTGCACATCGCCCACTGCTTCATTTCCCATACGGATAGCCAGACGCTTTAGAGCTTCTCCGATGGATGCAGAACGAAGGTGTCCTACGTGGAGGGGCTTTGCTACATTTGCTCCGCCGTAGTCCACAAGAACTTTCTGTCCTTCCTTCGGATCCAAACCGTTTTTCTCATCTTCCGCCATCAAGCTGCAATATTTTTGCAAGAAATGCCGGAGAAAGTGTCATATTCAAAAAATCCGGGCTTTACCACTTCTACCTTGGAAAATAAAAGGCACAGAAAGAGCCTTATCCCCTCTAAATACTTCTGTACATCTTCAGCAAGCTCAATCAGGGTTCTTCTGATACTTCTTAGCGCCAATTAAAGCACCGTTACTCTGGTAGTCACAAAGGTCGGGACGATTGGAAATCGTGACCTTTCCCAGTTCTTTTCATATCCGGCAGACTCAAATGCAAGCTCTACAGCTCCTTGTAAAAATCTTCTTTACGCTTTCCATGTTCATCCTTTCTTTTTGCTAAATGAGTGCCTACATCCCTTTGGACGACACTCGCAATACATCAATATAATTTTTTTGCTGCAATAGTCGGAAGCCTAATTCTGAATACTTCCTGATTCTAAAAAAACTCCCTTATATTACGGAAAAAGACTTCCCTAAATCGGAAGTCTATTTCTTATCTAAACAAGACATCGTGCTCCTCGCTGCAATGTTCTTATGCATAAAATTTATGCTCTGGACTCATAGTCTCCTGTCTGTGTGGAAATAATAATCTTATCTCCGATATTCACAAACAAGGGAACCTGAACCTCAACGCCTGTCTCTACAGTAGCCGGGCTTTGGTAGCACCGGTGGAAGTGTTTCCCTTTGATACCGGGCTCAGTATGCACTACTTCAAAGTAACCTTCAAAGGTGGCTCTACAGAAGACATTTCCCTGATAAGAAATAACTTTAACTGTTTCATTTTCCTTTACAAACTTCATGGAATCGGCAATCTGCTCATGAGAAAGAGCAATCTGCTCAAAGGTCTCATTGTTCATAAAGTTGTACATTTCTCCGTCATCATAGAGATATTGCATATCTACTCGGTCGATTCTTGCTGCCGGGAACTTCTCTGTCGGACGGAAAGTCTTGTCAGTTACACCGCCATTAATAACATTTCTTAACTTGGTTCGGACGAAAAGCAGCTCCCTTACCCGGCTTAACATGCTGGAACTCTATAATTTGAACTACCTGTCCATCCATCTCAATGGTTATACCATTTCTGAAATCACCTGCAGAAATCATAAATCCTCCTAAATATCTTCTACTTATGGGAAACCGCCACGAGGGCATAGTTCTACCCTAAACTCGCAGTCAATTTTAATATAAAATGAAAATGCACGCAAGCGTTTCTTGAAAAAAACAAGGCGTTTCAGTACTTTTTTTGCACTTCCCTTTTTATAAAATTCCGATTTTTTTATGTATAATTTTTGAATACTAATTCAAAGAAAAAAACTTAAGCTTCAATCGATTTTTTTATTGCGCTGTGTTATTGCGCTACGAAAAAGATTATATCTTGCTATACGGATTGCTTTTGCAAGGAGCATGGAGGGAAAAATATGGAATGGAAAGCGCTTTACCTTTATCGGTTTAGGATTAATTGGAGGCTCTTTAGCAAAGGCCATAAAAAAAGGCTTATCCGATTCCCACATTTCCGTTCTCGATAAAGACGAGCGTTCGATACAAATTGCTCTGGAGGAAGCGGTTGTAAATCAAGAGTTAAAAAAAGCCTAAAAGAAATAGAACAAGATACGGATATTCTCTTCTTATGTACTCCTGTAGAGCAGAACCGAGCCTTTTTAGAGGAGCTTAAGACTCTGCTTTCCCCTCATACAATCTTATCGGATGTCGGCTCTACCAAAACAGCCATCATGAAAGAAGCAGAAGCAGCTGGACTCTCTTCTCAATTTATAGGCGGGCATCCCATGGCAGGGGCGGAAGTTTCCGGCTATCAGGCCTCCGATTCTCTCCTCTTGGAAAATGCTTACTATCTTCTTACACCGGGAAAAAGTCTTTTCCCTGAGACACTAACTGAAAAAAATGCAGGTATTTCTTTCCTCTATCAGAAGTATTCCCTTTGTCATGAGTCCGGAAGAACATGATACAGCTGTAGCCTGCGTAAGTCATCTCCCCACCTTATTGCAGCTTGTCTTGTAAAACTTTTTAAAGGAAGAAGACGAAAAAGGGAACAATGAAAAAGCTGGCTGCAGGAGGTTTCAAGGATATCAGCCGTATCGCCTCCTCCTCTCCTGTCATGTGGCAGCAAATCTGTATCAGTAACAAAAAGCCTATTGTAGAAATGATTGACGATTACATTACTTTGTTGGAGGACATCAAGGCTTCCATAAAAAAAGAAAGATCCCCAAGCTATTGCAGAGCTCTTCCAAGAATCCGGAGAATACCGAAATTCCATGGACAGCACTGCACAAGGGCTCATTCAAAGTGAATATGCCATTTCTCTTCATGTGCAGGATCACCCCGGTGCTATTTCCATCATTTCGACTATCCTGGCTTCCAATATGGTAAGCATTCGGAATATCGGTATCAACCATAACAGAGAAAAAGGAGAAGGAGCACTGCAGCTTTCTTTCTATACAGGGTGAGGATTGCGAAATGGCAAAGAAACTCCTTCATAAGTACGGCTTTCGTTTTTAAAAATTCTTTCTCAGCTCTCCGGAATTTCATGCAATGGACGAGATACCACAAAGCTTGCTCAGCGATACCTGTTATAAATATAAAAAAATCGACAAGTCAGAAGCTTCCGATTTTGTCGAATTTATTCTTAACGAGTATCGCTCGCGTAGCGAGCGGTATCTCGTTGCTTTATTCTATCTACATTTCTTATGCCGAGGCACTGGATTCCTCTATATTCTTCTTCGTCTCCGAACCGAAAAAGGCTGTTCGTTGCTTTATAGATTTCTCTTGCAATATAGGAATTGTTCATGGTGTAAAGGTGCACTCCCTCTACTCCGTGAGTCAGTAAATCCACAATTTGATCCACCGCATAAGCAATGCCCGCATCTCTCATGGCAACTGAATTATCATCATATCTCTCCAGAATCTTTTTGAAACTTCTTCGGAATGTTTACACCGCAAAGACCTGCCATCTTCAAAACCTGTCTCCGGTTAATAACAGGCATAATTCCCGCCTCAATCGGTACCTGAATGCCCGCCAGATCACATTTTTCACGAAAGCTGTAGAAATACTCGTTATCAAAGAAAAAGCTGAGAAATAAGATAATCCGCACCGGCATCTACCTTGGTTTTCAAATTCCGAATGTCAGCTACCTTATCAGGATTTTCAATATGTCCCTCCGGATAGCAGGCTGCAGAAATTCGAAAATCTCCATTTTCCTTTAAAAAGCGAATCAAAGTCGGAGGCATAGCGAAAGTCTCCCTTATTTTCCATCCCTTCAGGAATATCTCCTCGTAAAAGCCAGTATGTTTTGAATACCTGCCTTTTTAAATTCCTCTATTTTTCAAGACATCTTCTTTTGTTAAGCCTATACATGGAAAAATGAACCACACTGGGCACATGGCAGATTTCATTGATATGCTCCGCTATGGAAACAGTGCTTTGCTTGTTCTCCCCTCCTCCTGCTCCGTAAGTCACTGAAATAAAATCAGGGCTTAAGTCCTGCAGTTCATATAGGGTTTCATAGATGGTTTCTATAGGAGCATTCCTTCGAGGCGGAAATACCTCGAAGGAAAACACCGTTTTTTTGGAGAATAAATCAACAATACTCATTTCTCAATTCCTTTGCTGCCTGAACAAGGTTTTTCAAGCTTGCCAGGGTTTCTTCCCTGCCTCTGGTCTTTAAACCGCAGTCCGGATTCACCCATAACTTCTCTTTTTCTATCTTCTTAAGCATCTTTCCGAGCGCCTCCTGATTTCCTCTACGGATGGTACTCTCGGAGAGTGGATATCGTAGACGCCCGGCCCTACCTCGGTACGGAAATTATTTTCCCTTAAGGAATCTAAAATCTGCAGGTCGGAGCGGGAAGCCTCGAAGGAAATAACATCCGCATCCATGTTGTCAATAGCTTTAATAATATCGGTAAACTCGCTGTAGCACATATGAGTGTGAATCTGGGTATCTGCCTGACAGCCGCTATGTACCAGACGAAAGGCCGGAATTGCCCAGTCCAGATACTCGCTGTACCAATCGGACTTACGAAGAGGTAACTTCTCTCTTAAAGCTGCTTCGTCTACCTGAATAATCTTGATACCGTTTTTCTCTAAGTCCAATACCTCATCACGAATCGCTAAAAGCAATTTGCTTTGTGCTTTCCGCAATGCTGATATCCTCTCTTGGGAAGGACCAGTTCAAAGATGGTTACCGGTCCGGTGAGCATTCCCTTCATGGGACGCTTCGTTAAGCTCTGTGCATAGGTTGACCATTCTACCGTCATTGCGGAGAGTCTGCGAACATCTCCCCATATAATTGGCGGCTTTACGCAACGGGTTCCATAGGACTGCACCCAAGCCTTTTCGGTAAATAAGAAACCGCTTAAGAGTTCTCCGAAGTATTCCACCATGTCGTTTCTTTCAAACTCACCGTGAACTAGAACATCCAGATCCAAGTCTTCCTGAATCTTTACCCACTCGGCAATCTTCTCTCTATTAAAAGCAACATATTCTTCCTTTGTCTTCTCGCCCTTTTTAAAGGCATTTCTGTTCTGACGAACATCGGCAGACTGCGGGAATGAACCAATGGTTGTTGTAGGGAAGAGAGGAAGCTTAAGCTCTTCTCTCTGTATTTTTTCTCTTTCGGAAAATGCGGGAAGTCTTGTATAATCCGCATCGGTAATGGCTGCGCAACGCTCTTTTACGGACTTGTCTTCGCTGTTCGGTCTTACAGAAGCAAAGAGAGCTTTGTTTTCCTCTAACACGCTTGCCTCCGCGTTTCCGCTTAAAATCTTCTTTAAGTCCAAAAGCTCGGAAAGCTTCTCTACAGCAAAGCTGAAATGTTTTTTTACTTCTGCGGAGAGTTTATTTTTCCCCTTCTAAGGTATAGGGAACATGGAGTAGGGAGCAGGATGTGCCAAGCACTACGGAAATGCCCTTATCCTCCAAATCCTTTACCGCCTTAACAGTCTTTTCGTAGTGGTTTCTCCAAATATTTTTTCCGTTTACAAGTCCCGCAAAAAGAAGCTTATCTTTCGGGAAGCCCTTAGCTACCAGATTCTTTGTTTCTTTTCCTTCAAGGAAGTCTAAACCTACACCGTCGAAAGGAAGGGCCAAAATGCTTTCATAAGCATCTCGTACATCTCCAAAGTAAGTCTGTAATAATACCTTAGTCTCGGCCTTTACGGAAAGAATCTCTTCATATAGAGCAGTGAAAAGTGTGAGGTCTTCCTTATCTAAGTCCCTTACCAGATAAGCTTCGTCAAAGGCAAGCCACTTCGCTCCAAGAGAAACGAATCTCTCCACATACGCTTTATAAGCGGAAACTGCCTGCTTGAGGAAATCCTTCTCGGTCTTCTTTTCTGTATAACGAAGAAGCTTTAACAAGGTAAACGGTCCTATAATTACCGGCTTCGTTTCTACACCTAAAGCTTTTTGCTTCCTGATACTCCTTAAAAGGGCTTCTCTCCCACAAGAGAAATCTCATCTTTATCGAAAATCTCTGCCACCATGTAGTGATAGTTTGTATTAAACCACTTCTTCATCGCAAAGAGCCTTTACATCTCCTGCCGGTCCCTTATAGCCTCTTGCCATTGCAAAAATACTTTTCCAAGGGACTTAAGGACAGCTCTCTGTAGCGCTCCGGGATAATATTGAAAAAGAACTGCTGTATCTAAGAAATTGTCATAGAAAGAGAAATCATTGGAAGGAATAAAAATCCACTTCCTTCTCCTGCATCTTCAGCCACTGCTTTTTTCCGAATCTCTTTTTGCAAGAGTCTCTAATTCCTGCTCGGATACCAAGCCCTTGAAAAAAACTTCTCTGTTGTAAATTTAAGTTCTCTTAATTCTCCCACTCTGGGAAAGCCGATAACTGATGTTTGCATAAATATTTCTCCTTACTTTTCCTTTTTGTTTTTGCTCTTACTTTTTTTAAATGCTCTTTAGAATACTTCCGAAAGAGCCACGGGATATTTTTATTTTATCCCTAGTTTCTAATCTGGGATATAGGATAGCCTATAGATCACTCCTTTGGAAAATACAAAAAAACAGGACTTGGTTATAGTTTTTCAGCTATATCCAAGTCCCTATTCTTTCTCCCTTAAAAAGAACTGTTTTTCCTGATCTTATTCTTAGTCGAAAAGAAGCTTTCCATCTTGGTCGAACTTTACAGTGAGGCTCTTATAGCCCTTCCGCTTCAATCGTAAGTGTATTGACCTTTTTCCTTTTGCATCCTCCGGAGAGAGAATCAAGTGATCCACTCCGCTGTATGCTCCCGAAATGAGAGTAAAATAGTATTTTTCCCGTCTTAGAACCTGTGCTTATCTCTTTTATCTAAAGTTTTTTTCCGTTTAATGTAATAGACTTCACCGTCTCCTTAAAAGCACGCATTGCATCATCATCCATGTCCTTAAATTTCACTTGCAAACTGGATCCCGCAAAAGAGAAAGATTTCTTCTATTGATTGATTCAATCGCAAATTCTTTTCCTGCAGGAGCTTCTTCCTCTAGAATTTTACCCTCTTTATCAAGGTTAAGAGTAAAGCTTGTTTCCATCAGAAAGCTTTTGCGGAAAGTTTATTTCTTCCATCCTGTAAAGCTTTCGCAGGAAGCTGTAAAGCTTACTTCGCCTCCAAATGCCCCTATATAGTCCTTTATCGCATATTTATCTTCGGGGAAGTTTCCAACCCCGCCGATAAAAGAACTTGCCTTCTCTAAAGGCTTTTCCGTTAAGACTGACTGTTTCGATCTTGGAAAGAGCGGATCTTCACATCCTCCTCTTTTCCTTTAAAAAAGAACTGCATAGCTCTCTACCGCCCCGGTATAATTCTTCACCTTCACAATTTCCTTTACTTCCAAACCGGAGGTTTCTTCTCTGCATTGGATGCGGAAATTGTCTTTGTTTCCGGAAGATTCATTTTCCTTCTTGTCTGAAGAGAGTTCCACAACAAAGCGGTCCTCCGTTCCGTCAGAGTTCACGATTACAACGATATTCTTGCCTTCCACCAAAGAAGCCTTATCCAGGCGAAGCTGATTTTTATATCCGTATCCGTTTCCAACTGCAAAATACTGCTTTTTCCTTTGATACGGATGGAGCTAAATGCTTCTGTATACTCTGTTCCGTTTACCGTAACAGCGGAAATGTTTTTGCAAATAGGTATGCAGTTCATTTCTATCCAATCCTTCAAAAGCTAAGGTTCTATACGTCTGATTCTTGTCTTTATCCGTTACAGCAACTAAGCTTGCCATTTTCGGATGTCCTTCTTTGATGTTTTCCTGATCCGTCTCCTCATTCGGCGCACTCGGCGTTTCCGGGCTTTCCTTTACATCAATATCTCCGGAAAGACTCTTCGTTCTGTTCTTTATCTTGATTTCATACTTATACTCTCCTGCCTCCTTGAAGAGTCCTGCCTTTAAGGTGATGGTTCCATTTTCCTTATCAATTACATAGTAATCGTTTTTGGTCTTTCCCCCTGTCACGCCATCGAGAACTGTCTTAAGTTCTCCCTCTTTCGGCTTCTTAATCCGAACGGCAATGACATTTTCCAGTGCCTTCTTAGCATCATCAGAGGCACCAAGGGAAAGCACTACATCTTTTTTACTTTCCGCTTCGCCCTCTACACTAAACTGCAGACCGTCTTCCTTCTCTTTAAACTGAAGCTTAAGCTTTAGGTCTCTATAGCCCTCAGCACTGATACGCAGAGTATGGGGAAGAATTTCGGGAGTCAGCCAGAAATTAAAGGCATCCCGCTTTACAAGGATTGTGCCTTCCTCTTTATTGATTACTATAGGCTTTGTATAGGTGTTATCCAGAAGATTCGCTGTCTGTCGGTCTACATAGACTCCCTTGATGGCAGCAAGGTAAGCCGTATCCTCTGTCTTCAATGTAAATTCTCCACCTATGTCCGTTGATGTTCCGCTAAAACTTGGAGTCTGTTTTTCCCTTTGACAAGCTTAAAGTCTGTTAATCCGCCCAGACGACCGTCTTTCCAGAACATTCAGAACCTGAGAGGGTCCGTGGTAGTCTTTCTTCCCGACATTTTCAGTGAATTCTTTGAAGCTTAGAAGCTTTTCTCCTGCAGCTTTTCTATCCGCATTTTCATTTAAATAATCACGATAGCTGTAGAAGGCGTCCGCCCCTTCATTGTAAAGATAGGAGCTGTCGTCAATGGTCATGGAGTAATAGGTCTTTACAACGGCGAGGGCATCGCTGTTTAACATCTCCAGCTCATTTAACAATAAGGCATTACTAAGAAGATCATAGTTAAAGATCACTCTTCCATCAATATGACTGGAACCGCCGCCCGTAGCGGAAGATACGCTGTCAGCCTTCGTAATAGACTTTTTATCCGTCTTTTTCTTCTTACCGATGCTGCCGCTTGTTGCTGCGGATACCGCATCCGTTTTCTTTCCGGAAGAGCCGCTTCCCGTACTCTTCTTTCTTGCAGCTGCTCTCTCTGCCTTTTCCTGATCGGAGTCTTCCAGATTTACAGCCTTTCCGGGGTGGATGGTAAACTCCTTTACCATCTCCTGATAGCCCTGCATAGCGAATCTTTAGCTTATATCTTCCTGCCTGGTCGGTATTTACGGTCTTACCGTCTGCACCGCCGGTTCCGTAAAGAATGAAATAGTTCGTAAAGTTAAAGAAGTCATGGATATAGCTTAATTCATGAGATGTTCCATCCGGCTTAATCAGGGTCACCATCATATTGTCTACCTTAAGATCATTTCCGAAGGTCGCTCCATTTTCACCAACAACATCAAAGCCGACTCTTTCTCCCTGCTTCGCATTATTGCTCTGTGCCTGTAACACTAAGTTAAACTTCGCCGCTTTCACAAGCTCTACAGGGATAGTTACGCTTTCTTCGCTGTAACTTGAATGAATGTTTAGAAGATAGAGACCATGATTTATCATGTTACTCTGTCCGCTATAGACCTTGATTACACCGTTTGTTCCGTATTCAGCACTTTCCGTTCCGGATTCAAAGCTCAGATCGGGATTAAGTTTGGTATAATCCTCATAACGAAGAAGAGATAGCTTATCGATTCCGTCAAACCACTTCTTCTGCTCCTCTCCGGAGAGGCTGAACTTGGCAACAAGCGGTTCTCCGTTAACGCTGTTTCCATTCGCATCAATAAGCAGAGGCTTTACATAATAGCTTGTGCTGACATTCTTGGAGTTCTCTTTTCTGGTCTCCTCTAAATCAAAAGTCGTGCTTGTCGGATAAATTCTCTCCTGCCCTTCCTTGTCCTTCGGGGAAAGGTAGTAATCATATTTACTGATTCTTCCACGGGTGAGCAGGTACTTCGGCGCATCCTCCGGATTACCTGCATCGATAGCATCCACTGCTGTACCTTCATTTAGGCTGATAGTTTGAACAAGTTCCTCACTTCCCTTTTTCTTTAACTCCAGCTTCTTCGGAGAAGCTACGGTACTGATCCACTTCAGAATCTTTCCTTCATCATCAACCTTTGTTAAGGCCTTACTGACATCTGTTCCGTCAATATAGACATCATAATCGGAAAGGCTTCCCTCACTAAATACTACGGAAACGAAGTCTCCAAGTTCTGTATGTACGGCCTTGGTCTTTTCCGTATTTAATATGGACTTTTCTACACTGCTGTTTTCGTTATTCGAATTATTGTTTTCGTTGTTCGCATTATTATTTTCGTTGTTCGCATTATTGTTTTTCGTTGTTCGCATTATTATTTTCGTTAGCGGAAATTAGAAGCTACCGGAAGAATTGGAAGACCCTGCGCTTCCGAAGGAAGTGCGTCCTCCCCTTCCTGAGGATATTCTCGCTCCGGACAAAGAAGCACTTCTTCCGGACACACTTCCTCCGGAAATCGGACGATCAATTCCGGCTACCTTCTGATCGGAATCAGAAGAAGGCAGTCCCTTTCCGGCCTCATATACCGGCTGTCCGGTGCTTTCATTTACCCAACGTCCTGCAGAATCTACCAAATATCCGTCCGCAGTTCTGCCGCCAGTCTTTAAAAATACCGTTTTCCGCATTATCTGCAGACTCAAAATAATAGCAATATCCGTCAATCCAGTTCCAACCGTTTACTGCTTTTCCAAAAATTACCATCGTGAACAGTATATAAAAAAGTAGGTCTTTCCATCCTCAGACTTTAACCAGCGGAACGAAGATTTCCGCTTTGCGGATCCAAGTAATACCACTCGTTATTACTAACTACCCAGCCGTCCCAGTTTTTCTCCTTCCGGACTTTTAAAGCTCCAGTTTCCCCCTCTTCAACAAAGCTTCCGTTTGTGTTCGGCCTTGCCGTTACCGCATAAAGCCTGAAATGTCGGTAGTAACATTAAAGATACAGCGGTAAATATTGCCGCATTCTTCCATCCCTTTCTTACCATTTTTTTCCTCCTTCTTTCCTTTTCTTCCTCCCATAGAAAGCCTATAGACAATGTTTATCCCCCGATAAAGTTCTTTTTAGCACTTTCTATGACTTAAAAGTATTTTTAATTAGCCATAGCTAATTAGATGTAAGCACGCACTAACTTAAGCCATTTTCAGTATTCGGTCAAGAGGAAAAATGCTCTTTAGAATTATTTTATTTAAAAAGAAATCCTCTCCTTTTTGTTGCCTGTGACTTGAAGGAATAGGCCCTTCAAAAAAATCTCATATCAAGGGGGTAATTCATGGGCGAGTTACAGGTGTTTAACAATGCGGAATTTGGCTCTGTCCGTAGCCTTATGGTAAATGGTGAGCCGTATTTTTGTCGGAAAGGACTTTGCAGAGATCCTTGGTTACAGCAACAGCCGGAAAGCACTGCTTGATCATGTCGATGAAGATGACAAAACAGATGGGGTAACGATTCGTGACTCCATCGGAAGAAACAGAACTCGGTGCTTATCAATGAATCCGGTCTTTGCAGCCTTATCCTTCGCAGCCAGCTTCCTTCGGCAAAGCGTTTCAAGAGATGGGTGACATCCGAAGTCATTCCTGCGATCAGAAAACATGGCGTGTTCGTTATGGATGACATCATGAATAACACGGATGCACTGATCGAAGCGCTGCAGGCATTCAAGGCAGAACGCCTTCAGAGGATCGCACTTGAAGAGGAAAATGCAGTCCAGAAACAGCAACTTACGGAGATGAAACCAAAAGCAAGCTATTACGATACGGTACTCAACTGCAGGGATGTTGTTTCTGATGCTGTATAAATAAAGTTGACATCTTATTCTCAAGGATTTCATTATAATCAAGAGAATAAGGAGGTGTTTACAGTGGCAACTAACAGACAGTACGATCAGGAATACAAAATCCAGGCAGTTAAGCTGGCAAGAGAGATTGGCCAGGCAAAAGCTGCACGTGAACTAGGCATCCCCCAAAACACGCTCTATACATGGATACACGCTAATAGGCTCAGAAATCTGGATCTTGGAGCGGGATCCAGACCCAAAAAGTGCCATGCCCCTGAATGAGGGCTGATCACCTTACGTAAGCAGGTCAAAGATCAGGATAAGGAAATTCGTCGTCTTAAAGAAGAAAACGAATTCCTGGAGGAAGCCAGCGCTTTTTTTGCCGCGAGCCGCCTGAGGCCAGCAAAAATGAAAGACTGAAATATATCGCTGTTAAGACAAGAGGCGGTATGATTAAAAGGAAACTTACATTCTACTGTCGGATGCTCCATGTGAGCCGCCAGGGCATTCTATAAATACCTGCAACGTAAGGATCGGCCTTGGAAATATCAGAAGCTGGTCGATGCTATGCGGGATATCCTAAAGGAAGATGAATGTAATGATATCTATGGTCGTTCAGGATGCGTGATGCTCTTCTGCAGAAGAAGCCGAAGGATGTCGATATCCCGAGTGAGCGGACCGACTATCGAGTAATGAAAGAAATTGGCATCAGTCATCGTCCAAATCGTAAGTCAAAATGGAATAACGAAAACCGACAAGACTGCTCGTAAATCGGATGATTTGCTCAAGCGGGATTTCAGGTCAACAGAGCCACTGACAAAATGTGTTACGGACATAACCGAAATCAAGGCGAGTGATGGGAAACTCTAGGTTTCTGCTATGTTTGACTGCTTCGATCTGGCTGTCTTAGGACTGGCAATGGCTACCAACATGAAGGCCCGTTGTGTGCCCGAACCCTGAGGAAGGCTCATAAGACTTACCCAGGGATTAAAGGTGCGATCTGCCATAGCGATCGCGGAGTACAATACACCAGTGATTGTTACCGTAGAGCCGTCGGTGCTGCCATATAACACAGAGCATGAACAGTGATGGTGGCCGTTGCCATGATAATGCTCGTTGTGAGAGCATGTGGGCGAGAATGAAATCTGAGCTCTTATATGACCGCTATGACACCGAGAAGATGACCGTAACAGAGCTAAAAGAGCTGATCTGGCGTTACTACATGAGATACTGGAATAACCGTCGAATCTGTTCCGCAAATGATGGCCTTCCACCCATGGTCAATAGACAACAATACTATTCATCTTTACAGGAAGCAGCTTAGGGTTGTAAATCCTTGAGGAAAAATCTGTCAACCGTTATTGACAATATCAGTGAGTCCGTTACCTATGAGGGCGTTGGTGCCACAAAGAAATGGGAGCGGATAGAGAGCTACGGTCCGAAGTTCGTGGAGAATATCGTGCAGGCTATATCCAGGGATATCCTCTGCTACGCTATGAGGACATTATCACATTGCCGGATATGCGCCCATGTGCATGATGAACTGATCATCGAGTGCAGTCAGGGTGTTTCTCTGGATGTGATCTGTGAGCAGATGGGAAGGACGCCGCCGTGGGTTGAGGGGCTGGTTTTAAGGGCTGATGGGTATGAAATACCTTTTTATAAAAAGATTGACTTGCAGTCATATTCAATGTATAACCTGTCTAGCCCATATAGAATCGGAGGGAGATCATGTATATTAAATTATTGCTCTCAGAAGAAGAGAATAAAGAACTTGAAGAAAAAAAGCGATAGGCTTGGATAAGACTGCGTATATAAAAAAATGCTTAAAGCTAGAAGCATCTGAAAAGAATATTTTTACGGTGGAATATGCCGTTGATCTTGCAAAAAAGAATGGCCCAAAGGATCGTCGTTCACATTATGTGAGCTATATGGTGACGACTGGGGTAAAATTCGAAATGGCGTAGCAGGGTGTTTTAGGTAGAAATTTCTATAAGTATGTTACAACAATAGCCAGTGATTTCGAAAATCCTTGGGAAGAAGGAGGTAATTATTGCTGATCAGAAAAGAATGCAGAATCAATATGTTTTAAAAATAAAAACTATATGGTGCATACAGAATTGACAATTATTGTATGTCGTGATATAACTATATGCAACAGATAGAAAAGGGCGGTTCTGACACCGCCTTTTCTATCTAATAAATCTGTATGCACCATACAGAATGAGGAGAGTAAAAATGACATAGTACGAAGAATTGGACTCTCGATGATTTTTTTCGATTCACATGACCCCGATTAAAAACAGAAAAGCCTTGTGGGGCTGAGGCTGTATCAGCCCCGAATAAATGACAAACTCAACAATATAAGGAGGAAAAGAAATGCAAAACTTTTATGAGAGCTGGAAGAAAACAGCATCAGCAAGGAAATATTTTTCTGAATGGATTAGTGATCCAGAAGGCATTCTTACGGAAATAGTTACTGTGAGGGTGTTTACGAGATTCGCTTTGTTAATGATTCACTTGCATTGGATTTTAGTGGTTATATCAGCCGGGCAGTTTAAAGCCGACCTCTCCTACGTATGTTGCACAAGACGTATATGAAAAGGATTCTCCAGCATCTTAAACATTGGTTTGGGGGCGGCTATTTAACCTATTGGACCGGCTTGGATCCAGATGAAGATAAGGGCTGGAAAATAGAGCTGCATTTGTTATCAGAAGAGAAAAATCATAGCGACCGCCTTAAGAAGGAGACAGAGCTCATTGCATTGAACAGGCCTTTCTTACAGGACACGGCAAACGGTACATTTGATCTTTTATCCGTCAAAGTACGGCTACAAGAGGAATGATCTCTGTATTCATCCATGGACTAGGGAAGGAGGACGAGCGGTCAGAGACGACTGGCATTTCTTCATCGTGTTAAAGAGATGCAGCAGAATTCCTAACAAAAGATCTGCAGGGATATTCTGTGTAAAGGTATCCCACTATAATGATACAGGAGATGATACGATGACGAAATCTGAAGCAAAAGAAGATTTGCTGAATATCTTACAGCAGGAAAATATCAATTACAGGCTGTTCAACGAAGCGGGAAAAGTTGTTCCCTCAGAAGAAATAGATACGATATACCTTTCATGCAATATCGAAGACGTAATCGGTGGGAGGATTGAGACGTCTGTGCGGTTTATGGAAGACCATTGCCACTGCCAGTCCTATTATTGCCAACCTATTGCAATGACGGAAGAAAGCTGTTAAAAGCCGCTAGAATGTGTAGCTATATGAATCTTCATTTGCTCTGGGATTGCAACTGCCTCTTCGAGCACAATTATTACTTCAATGAAGAAGACGGGGATTTATTTAACGGGTGCCTCATCCATATGAATTAATGGATGTATATTTTCCAGGATGCCATAGATCATATTCTGAACTTCAGCGTACAGCAGATAGCTGTTGTGTGCATACCGGTAATATTTCATCTTGAAGGTAAATTTTCGTATGAAGACTTCAAAGAGTATCTCAGATCCCATATAATCGGAAAGTGAGGGACTTGCCAATGGTGAAAGACTGGAAATTAGAATTACAAGAAGCGTTTCCCTTCATGCGTCGGAATAATGTCGAAGAAGAGCGGAATCTATACAAACGTTTGGGGATTTGAATGCGCTGGTGGATGGTATCACCTACTTAGGGAGTGTTGTGAGGCTATTGTTGCACGATATGCAGAAGACGGTATCGAAGTGAATGATATCGATTTTTGAACCTGCTCAGATTAAAGAGAAGTTTGGCACCCTTCGCTTTTATTGTGGGTATATGGACGCACCATGTGGGATTGCGGCTTTCGACAACCTGGCGACTGGGGAAAGTATACGGTTTGAGCCTAAAGCAGATGGTGATATAGATGGTGCTAAGGCAAAACTGCGACAGGACATTCGTTCTATAGTCAGAACAGCTGAAGAAAAAAGCAGACATACCTGTGAGGTATGCGGTGCGGAAGGTGAATTGAGAAATGATTCCGATGTGGGTATTCATTGGGTAATGACTCTTTGTGATTCATGCCATGAAAAACGCATAGAAAGAGCGATAGAAGCACGAGAAAAAGCGAAAGCAGATGTCTCCGAAGATTTCTTGAAAGAGTAAAAAGAAAAATAAAGAATAACAGATGAGAGTGCAGTCGTCAGATGTGGCGGCTGCATTCTTTTTGAATTTTTTCCGGGATTGGTACAAAGCTCTCTTTTAGTACTTAAATGCAATTTTTATTGTATATCACCTAGAAACGATGTCCGCCTCCACCGGAAGAAGAAGCTCCGCCTCCTGAAAATCCGCCTCCACCGAAGGAACCTCCATGGGAGCTGCCGCTTCCGCCGGAGCTGACGCGCATCTTATACTGGTTTGTCATGATCACTTCTTTGTCTTCCAGCTTAATATCCGGGTGAAGCACTCCGAGAACCGCACGAGAACCTGCCTTATTCTGCTTCCATGAGAAAAAGTAAGAGGCTGAAGTTAAACAGTAATCCCAAGAATATTGCCAGAAAAAAATTACTGATCCAGCGCATCGGGGTCGCAATAAAGCGTCCTTCCATCTTTGCCTCTACCTGAGAAAAGGCAAGGGAAGCCGTCTTATAATAATCACCGTCACCGGCAAAGCGATAGACATTGTCTGTGATTGAATTAGCTACATTCGTAGTAATCGTCCTATAAAAAGTGCCGCCGCTTTCTATCCGAATCTCCCTATTTCCCATATCAATAAAGAAAAATCAAGCCACTTTTTCCGGAAAAAAACGGTGTTATAAAAATTCCGAATCGTACTTGCTGCACTATATTCTCCTCTCCCCGAAAGAAAGGCAACATTGCCATATTCTGTCAGAGAAATCAGTTGCTTTCTTAAGCTCTCCTCTTCCGAACTGCTCAGTAAATCTTCTTCATCATCAATATAAGCCGTGTAGCCCGTTTCGCTATTCTGATAAACGGAAGAGGCAAGAAAAAGCAGCTTGATCCAGCGCATAGCTTTTTCCAAGAGCGAAAATACTGATGCAAAAACTCAAAAGAAGGGTTTTCAAAATCGTCTTGTTCATCACTCCTCCTTCTTTTCAAAAAAATCAGGAATTGCACGGGTGGTCAGTTCATTAAATTTACGAATCATTGCTCTCAAAGAAAGAATGGAAGCAAAGGCGGAAAGTACTGCCGCAATATAATAATACTCATCCTGCACGGGATGCCAAAAATAAAAATAATCACGGAAAGAAGGAGGGCTATTACACCGCCCAATGTTCCGCTTTTTTTACTGCTGTTTTTCATCCATAAGCCTTTTGCTTCTTGTTATAGCGAAGAGCCAGTCTATCCCTTGCATGGATCTTTGCCATCTGTAACTGTGATAAAAATAAGAAAAAAAGGGAAAAGCAGCAAAAGTAATAATGGGCAGCGTCTCTGCAGAAATTTGCAGGAAAAGGTTTAGGATAAAGAAAAGAGGTATCGCAAAAAGTAAAGGAAGCTTTTGTGGAACTTCCTTCATCAATCGGAATATCACAGTAAACCTTTCCCGTCTCTCCATTTACTACGCATATGCAATTCAGTTATTCTTTTTATAGCTTAAGAACCAAATAGGAAACACGCCTCTTTCAACGGAACTGTCCTTCCTTGAAAAATTCGGATTACAACGACCGAGGATATGAATATCTTTCCGGTTAAAAGCCCTTCTCTCCCAGCACGGTTCTTTCTATCTCTTCCATCAGCATGGAAAAAGCCTCTTTATCGTACCCGGAGGATTCCACATCAGCAATTTCACTATAGAATCCTAATAGATAGTTGGGGCTGAATTCCTTCATCTTATCCTTTGAAAAAGGAGCTATTACCCCGGAAATGTCATCGTCAAAGCGAAGGGATGCATCAAAAGGAATACTCCTCACTTCCCCGCTCAGCTTTCCGCTAAGACTATATTCCTCTACAATGACATAATTTCCTCTGGTATATTTTTCTGCCTCCCTGAAGTGCAATATCGCCGGCAAAAATCATAGCTGTAAAGCCAGTATGGAAGGTAAAATCCCACAAAACGATCCAGATATGCGGGATCCTCTAAATCTTTTTGCCTATAATAAAAGGATCGAATCTTTTTTAAGTAAAGCTCCTTACATTTCTCCTTCGTAATCTGAAAGGGAATAATCTTTCTGCGGTTTTTTCTCCTGCTCAATACGGCTTTCAAAAACTACTGCAGAGCCGCAATACGCACAAAATCCTGTAGTTGAAAGATCTGTACTTTCTATTTCCGCACTACAGTTCGGACAGGTAAATATCTTTGTTTCATATACTTCCTGCTCCACACTCTCCGGTGTTCTGTTATAACTTACCGGATCAAAATGGGTCTGACAGTTCAGACATGCCAAGTCCTGACTGTCGATAGAGAATCATACCTCTCCTCCGCAATTCGGACAATGTGCCATAGGCCTTCCTTTCTAAATCTTCGGTGTTCTCTTCAGCATTTCATGTCTTTCCGGACCGTTGGAAACCATAGTAATGGGTACCTCGAGCTCCTTTTCGATAAAGTCAATATAGTCACGGCACTCCTTCGGTAACTCATCATAATTTCGAATTCCGCGAATATCACAATTCCATCCCTTTAGCACGGTATAGACCGGTTTTGCCTTACGAAGTAAGGGTGTGACCGGAAGTCCTTTCACTTCCTTTCCTTCAATCTCATAAGCCGTACATACAGGAATTTCCTCTAAGTATCCAAGGGATCCAGTACAGTTAAGGCTACCTCGGTTGCCCCCTGTAAAGCACAGCCATAGCGGGAAGCTACCGCATCATACCAGCCCACTCTTCTCGGACGACCTGTCGTTGCTCCATACTCTCCCTTATCTCCTCCGCGCTTTCTGAGTTCCTCCGCTTCCTCCCCAAAGATTTCGGAAACGAAATTCTCCCTGCTCCGACAGCGGATGAATAAGCCTTGGTTACGCAAACCACGCTAGTGATAGTGTATGGGAGGGAATACCGGCACCCACTGCGCCGAAAGAAGCCAAAGTGTGGCTGGATGTTACCATCGGATAAATACCGTGATCGGTATCTTTCATCGTTCCCAGCTGTCCCTCTAAGAGAATCTTCTTTCCTTCCTTGATCGCCTTTCTAAGGAAAAGAGAGTATCGCAAAGATAAGGACGAATCTGCTCCCTCTGTTTTTTCAACTCGGAAAGCACAGTATCATAATCAAGTCCCTTCTTTCCATAAAGACTCTCAAAAAGAGCATTTTTAATCTCTAAAATCTTCTGCAGCTGTTCTTCTAAAATATCATCATAATAAAGCTCATTTACCTGCAGACCTATTTTTGGCATACTTATCGGAAAAGAAAGGTGCGATACCGGACTTTGTAGAACCATAGCTCTTCTTTCCCAGTCTTTCTTCCTCATACTCATCCTGCAATACATGGTGGGGAAGTAAAACCTGTACACGGTCAGAAATAAAAATCTTCGGAGTCGGTACTCCTGCTTCCTCTAAAGCATGAAGCTCCTTCAAGAACTTTTGAATATCCAAAGCCACTCCATTTCCCAAGATGGAAGTGACATTCGGGTTGAAGACACCACTTGGAAGAAGATGCAGAGAAAATCTGCCATAATTGTTAATAATGGTGTGTCCTGCATTGGCACCTCCTGAAACGCACTACGACATCCGCATTTTCTGCAAGATAATCCGTGATTTTTTTCCTTTTCCTTCATCTCCCCAGTTTGCACCGACGATTGCCTGTACCATATTTTTCCCCCTTTCAAAATTGTTTTACAGATAATAATATTGTTTTAATTCCTACTTATCCTTCATTTGTAACTTATTCTTTTCATTTTATCATTTGCTGATTTTCTTGATATCAGTGCTTCTTTTTATTCTTAATATGGCTAAGGCGAAGCCTGAGACATCTTGTTTTAAAAACTTTTTTATCACTATATCTACTTTCCTGCTAGTCTTTCCGAATAAGCTTTGTAACCCACTGTAATACATAAAATACCGTAGGTACAATCATAAGCAAAAAGATGAGCTAGTAGCGACTCCTTACTTCCTCCGGTAAAAGCAGTATAAAGGAAATGGACTAAAGTCGCAAAGATGAATAACAATACAACTATCGCCAAAACTCTTTTCATTTTTCCTCCATTCCCTTTCCCGCTTCATCATTTTAATACTATACAGCTTGTTCTTTCTTAATTCATATTTCTTTTAATTATAGCATGATTTTTAGAGTGCAATCTCTACCGATAAATTAAGCTCTTCTTTATTTTCCTCTAAAAATCGGCTGAATGTACTCGGAGACGAAACTCCTCAACCTGTTCCTTTGCGCGTCCGATGTAAAGTTCTCCTCGCATAAGTCCCTGTATGTCTTCCTTGGTAAGCGGAAAGGCATCATCCTTTACAATTCTTTTCCAGAAGGTCATTTTCCAAGCCCTCTTCCTTCACTCTCTTTCCGGCTTCCATGGAATGCATACGAATCCGCTCATGAAGTTCCTGCCTGTCTCCTCCCTTTTTTTCACCGCATCCATCAGGATGTTTTCCGTAGCCATAAAAGGGAAGTTCCTGCTGCAGATGCTTCTCAATCATCTTAGGATAGACCACCAGATTTTCAGCCACATTATAATATAAATCCAGTAGGCCGTCACAGGCGAGGAACGCTTCCGGAACGGAAAGTCGTTTGTTCGCGGAGTCATCCAGTGTTCTTTCAAACCACTGGGTAGATGCCGTAATACTCAGATTCATGATTTCCGAAGAAATGAAGTTCGAAAGTGCCGCCATGCGCTCCGCCCGCATCGGATTTCTCTTATACGCCATGGCACTCGATCCGATCTGCTTCTTCTCAAAGGGCTCTTCCACTTCTTTTTAAATGCTGTAAAAGCCGAAGGTCGTTTGAAAACTTATGTGCCGACTGCGCAATCGCGGAAAGCACGGAAAGTACTCTAAAAATCCACCTTTGCGGGAATAAGTCTGTCCCGATACCGGATATACTTTGGAAAAATCCCATTTTTCTCCGCAATCTTTAGGTCGAGCTCCTTGCACTTTTCGTGATCTCCTTCAAAAGAGTTCCAAGAAAGAAGCTTGCGTTCCTGTCGTCCCCTTACAACCCCAGTAGCTTTTATCGATGCAATGCACTCTTCTATCTCGCAAAAAGTCGAGGTAGAGGTCATGAAGCCAAAGACTTGCCCTTTTTTTCCGAGCGTCACGGTCTGCGCCGCCTGAAAATGCGTATATCCAAGCATAGGGGAGTGCCCTGTACTGCATGGCAAAAGTCGGAAAGTACCTTCATGCAGTTTAAAAGCTTCTTTCGAATAAGTTTTTAAGCCCTCCCGCATGGTGATTAAAGTCGGTGTTATCTCCTACATAACAGGAGGTTGCCCCAAGGTGAATGATGCCCTTTCGCAGTAGGGACACTGCAAGCCATAAGCATAAACATGGCTCATCACATCGTGCCGAACTTCTTTCTCTCTCTGTTTTGCTTCTTCGTAATTGATATTTTCCGCATTCTCGCGGAGCTCCTTTAGCTGTTCCTCCGTAATCGGGAGTCCCAATTCCTTCTCGCTTTCCGCAAGGGCAATCCAGAGCTTACGCCAAGTCTTAAACTTAAAGCTTGGAGAAAAAATCTTCTGCATCTCGGGAGAAGCATATCTCCCGGATAACGGACTTTCGTAGCTTGAAAATGCTTCCATTTCCTATCCCTTTCTAATCTACTATAGCGCAGTTCCTTCCATAGGCTTTGCACCGGTATTATCGTAAAACCGCTCCCATATCGTATTTTCCCGCTTCTTTTCCACTAAGGAAAAATGCAGCTGTAATCGCTCCCTTGGCAAAGATTTTTCGACTGTAGGCCGTGTGCTCTATTTTTCACAATCTCATCTTCTCCGGCAAAAATAACCTCATGTATGCCCGGATGGTACCGCCTCTTAAAGAGAGCATGCCGATTTCCTGTTTTTCTCTTGCCTGATGCCTTTCTTCTCTATCATAGACCTTATTCAGCGCTTCACCAATTCCCTCTTCCACCGCCTTTTCAAGCATAAGGGCTGTTCCGCTCGGGGCATCTTTCTTCCTTCTGTGGTGTGCTTCGACAATTTCAACATCGAAGCCTTCCTTATAGAGCTTTGCTGCAGCTATACGAATAAGTTCCTGTAAGAGATTCACTCCCAAGAGACATATTTCCGGACTGCAAAATAGGAATATGCTTGGATGCTTCCTCTATCTTCTTTTCTTGCTCCTCGGAAAGTCCCGTTGTGCATAAAACTAGAGCCTTCTTCTTCTCTAGCGCAAAATCCAAAAGTCTATCCACTGCTTCTCTTACGGAAAAGTCGATAATCACATCAAAGTCTTCTTTTACTTTAAAAATGTCTTCATAAAGCGGAAATCCGAAATCCGCTCCTCCTGTATGAGCATCTACACCGCAAGTAATTTCACAGCCCTCCGTACTCCTTGCTACTTCCAAGACATTTCTTCCCATGACTCCGGATGCACCATGCAAAAGTATCTTCATATCCCTCTCCTTTACTCTGCAAAGGAAAAAAGCCGCGAAAAAGAAAATCCACTCTTCACTCTAAGAGCTTCTCTTCTTTTTCACAAGCCTTTATTTCTCTATTTTAAAAATACCGTAACGAAATCATCTCTTCCTTCAAAAGCATCCAAATGCTCTTTCTCCATCTCCGTAAGAGGTAAGCGAAGCGGCCCCACATTCTTTCCCTGCAAATTCATGGCAGCTTTGACAGGAATAGGATTCACCTCACTAAATAAGGCATGAATAAGAGGTAAAGCACGAAGCTGCTCTTTTCTTGCACCGTCAATATCTCCTGCGAACCACTTCGCACAGATCTCATGCGTTTCTTTCGGTGCAACATTGGATAATACGGAAATAACGCCGACTCCACCGGCTGCAAGAAGCGGAAGAATCAAGCCGTCCTCTCCGGAATATAGGCAGAAGTCTTCATCCACAAGACGCATTAAGTCCAAGGTCTTTCCGACATCTCCTCCGGCATCCTTTACCCCGATAATATTTTCCACATCATGATACAGGGCCGCCATCGTTTTCGCCTCAATACTCATCCCCGTTCTTCCGGGAACATTGTAGAGAATAGAGGGAATGGATACGGACTCCGCAATGGTCTTAAAGTGCTGATAAAGTCCCTTCTGGGTTGCCTTATTGTAATAAGGCGTTACTAAAAGAAGGCCGTCCGCACCGGCTTCTTCCGCACACTTTGAAGTATAAAGTGCGGATCTTGTACAGTTGGAGCCTGTTCCGGCAATAACCGGAACGCGATGATTTACCGTCTTAATGGTATGCCGAATCACATCAAGATGCTCATCAATAGCCAGTGTAGCCGCTTCTCCCGTGGTTCCCACGGAAATAATGGCATCTGTACCGCCGGCAATTTGATCCTCAATAATTTCTTCCAGTACCTCGAAGTTTACCGTCCCGTCCTCATGCATGGGAGTAACCAATGCTACTCCCGCTCCTTTAAATAAAGCCATAACTCACCTCGCTATTCTCCTGTCAATCCGACTTTAATTCTGTCTTACTTTCTGTTAAAGCCGGCACGCTTTCTTGCCGTAGGATCCAGAATCTTCTTACGGATTCGTAAGTTCTCGGGAGTCACCTCCAAAAGCTCGTCCGTATCAATAAAATCAATGCACTGCTCTAAAGACATAATTTTCTTCGGAACCAGCTTCAATGCCTCATCGGAGCTGGAGGTTCTCGTGTTACTTAAGTGCTTTGTCTTACAAACATTAAGCTCAATGTCCTCAGACTTCGGACTCTGCCCGATAACCATACCGCTGTAAACCTTTTCTCCGGGACCGATAAAGAGGGTTCCTCTGTTCTGCGCTTGGAAAAGACCGTAGGTTACCGCCTCGCCCTGCTCAAAGGCGATTAGAGATCCCTGGTGACGGTAATTTAAATCTCCTCTATATTCCCCATAGCCTTCAAATTCCGTATTTAAGATTCCATTTCCCTTGGTATCGGTTAAGAACTCTCCTCTGTAACCGATGAGACCGCGGGAAGGAATTTCGAACTCCAGTCTGGTATAGCCGGACGCCAAAGGACTCATCCCGTTTAAGGTACCCTTTCTCTGGGTCAACTTCTGAATAACTGCACCTGTAGACTCTTCCGGCACATCAATGTACGCAATCTCCATCGGCTCCAGCTGCCTTCCGGACTCATCCGTCTTATAAATAACCTCTGCCTTGGAAACTGCAAATTCAAAAGCCCTCTCTACGCATGGTCTCTACCAAAACGGAAAGATGCAGCTCTCCGCGTCCGGAAACCTTAAAGCAATCTGCGGATTCGGTCTCTTCTACGCGAAGAGAAACGTCCGTGTTTAATTCTCTAAAAAGTCTGTCTCGGATATGGCGGGAAGTCACAAACTTTCCCTCTGTTCCGGCAAGCGGGGAATCATTTACCATAAAGTCCATGGAAATCGTCGGCTCCGAAAATCTTCTGGAAAGGAAGCGGTGTCGGATTCTTCTCCGTACAAATCGTATCTCCCACATGAAGGTCTTCAATACCGGATACCGCTACAATATCTCCGAAGGATGCCTCATCCACATCCACTCTCTTTAAACCGTCAAAGGAATAGAGCTTCGTAATACGCACCTTCTTCCGCTTATCGGGATTGTGGTGATTTACAACCAAAGCATCCTGATTTACCTTGATTTTTCCGTTTTCCACCTTACCGATTCCGATTCTTCCCACGAATTCATTGTAGTCTATCGTGGAAACAGAAGCTGTGTCTCCTCATCGGGGTCTCCCTCCGGTGCCGGAATAAAGTCAATGATGCTCTCAAAAAGAGGCTTCATATCCACATCAGGGTCTTCCGGATTTTTCTTCGCATAGCCGTTTTTCGAGGAAGCAAAGAGGAAGGGGCAGTCCAGCTGCTCATCGGATGCATTTAAGTCGAGCATCAGCTCCAAAACCTCATCCACTACATCTGTCGGGCGAGCCTGCGGCTTATCGATTTTATTGACTACGGCAAGAACCGGAAGACGAAGGTCCAGTGCTCTTTGCAGAACAAAACGAGTCTGCGGCATCGGTCCCTCAAAGGCGTCAACAAGTAAAATGGCGCCGTCCACCATTTTTAAAAATACGCTCAACCTCGCCGCCGAAATCCGCGTGTCCCGGTGTATCGACAATATTAATCTTTACCCCGTTATAGCTTACTGCCGTATTTTTCGCTAAAAATCGTAATGCCTCTCTCCCGCTCTATGGGATTCGAGTCCATGACACGAACACCGATGTCCTGATTATCACGAAACACACCGGACTGCTTTTAAAAGCTCGTCCACAAGAGTGGTCTTACCGTGGTCGACATGGGCAATTATGGCTACATTACGAACATCTTCTCTTTTTTTAAACATGAATTTTTCACTTCCTGAACGAAATCGAACAAACTTAAACTTCAACAAATTTATACAATATTTATGTATTGCTTTAACTTATCGAGTATACCACCGGCATTTTTTTGATTGCAAGGAAAACCACCTGTGGTCCGTACTCCCGGATTTGCTTTTTCAAAGCCGGCATATCGTTCTTCCTTTACGCGAATCTTCAGAACCACATGTTCTGTAAAGGTCTTTTTCCAAAACAGAGATATCCTGCTCTGTAAAGCTGTATTCCAGTTTTCCGAGAAGCGTGTAAGGAATCTTGAGTTCCAGCTCTCTCCCTCTATTCTTTCCAGAAAAACCGCCTTCTCCAATACCTCCTTGGCCGCATCGGAATAAGCCCGGGAAAGTCCTCCTGTACCAAGAAGCGTGCCGCCAAAAATTCTGCTTACCACAAGAAGCGCATTTTTTTCAGCTCTAAGCCTTCCATTCTTTTGCAAAATAGGCATTCCCGCCGTCTTTGCCGGTTCTCCGTCATCGCTCTGCTTCTTATGCTCCTGAACAATTTCCTCGCCTTCCTCTATATAAATGTAGGCATAGCAGTGATGTCTTGCATCTCTGTATTTTTTTCTGCATTCTTCCAGGTAGAACTCTACATCCTCTTCCTTTTTGAAGCGGAAAAAGTCCGGCATAAAACCTGGACTTTTTCACTTCAAGCTCTCCAAAAAAAGCTTTCTCTGATAAATTTCATTTTTACTCCTAAGAGGAAAGAATGAATGATGAAAAAAATTTTTCATTTTTTTCCTCTAAAAATTATTGGTTTACATATGCCCCTTTGACCATCAATCATCGGAGCTTCTCTTTTTACTCGGCCCCTGTTCGGAGATGGTGATTTTATTCTTGGAGGGTTTCTCCGAGCTATCGGAGTCTCCGTCAGAATTTTTATCTTCTTCCTCTTCTTCCGGTTCTTGGTAATTGTAATAATGGTCATCCGTATCTAAATCACGCAAATCTTCCGGCACCAGCATAGCTCCCCAGAAAGTATGATAGGAGCATTTATCCGTGGGAACCGTTCCTTTAGCGAAAAGCTCCGTTATAACGGCACTTCCCCTGTAATCCTGATAGCAACCCGCAGTAGGAAGTAAGCCTGACTTTCTGCAAACCTTTTCTTCTACAATACTGTCCGGTCGGACAAAGCCGGGATCCGCCTTCCCTTCATGAATTCTCTTCATTATTTTCCGCCAAATATCCTTATGGAATCCGGTACCTCCATTATATTCTCCTGTTCCGGCATCCTTCAGAACCTGATTATCATCACAGCCGCCCCAAACACCGCCTATATAATACGGAGTATAGCCTATAAACCAAATATCTCTGTTGTTACTGGTGGTTCCTGATTTTCCGGCCTGACTCATTCCGTCAAAATGAGCTCTGGTTGAAGTGGAGCTTACACGCACAGACGAGCTGAAGGCACGATTCGACTCCATAGACTCCTTCATCGCGTCAGTCAGAAGATATGCCGTACTCTCTTTCATAACCTGCTGCGCTTCATCTTCCGTTGTATCCAATATTACCTTGCCGTTTTGGTCCACAATTTTAGAGAAGAACTTTGCTTTTTGCAGCTTTCCGCCATTGGCTATCACTCCATAGGCCTGTGTCAGTTCCAGATTGGACACTCCCTTTGTCAAACCGCCCAGTGCCAAAGCAGGGTTTTTATCGTCTTCTACCAGGGAGCTGATTCCCAGAGACTTTGCATATTCATAGCCTCTCTCCGGCTTTACCGTCTCCATAAGACAACGAACAGCCACAATGTTTAAAGAATAAACGATTCCGTCACGAATACTCTGAAAGCCCAAATAGCCTCCGGAATACCAGTTTTTAAAGGTCTTCTTTCCTGAGTGTACTCTGAATCATAATAAGTTGATGCAAGCGTAGCCCCATATAAATCAATTGCCGGCGCAAAGGAGCTTACCACCTTAAAGGTGGATCCGGGCTGACGATATACATTGCTGGCACGGTTTAAGGTCTTGCTCTGTTTTTTCTCTCCTCTTCCTCCGGTCAGGGCTAATACCTCTCCCGTGTGAGGATCCATAAGGACAAAGGAAACCTGCGGTTCAAGAACATAGTCAATGGTTTCTCCCAATACCCTGTCCGTATCAACTCTAACCTTTTCTTTAAATTCCTCTACCCTCTTATTTGCCTGATCCTTGGAGCTGAAAAGGCCGTTAAAGTCAATTCCTTTTCCTTCCTTCAGATACTTTTCCAAATCTTTTTCACTGTAGTTTACAATGCTGCCATCCTCATGCTGAAGAGTGTAGCGCCAAGTAATGGAATATTTTTCCGTATCATAATTGTCCGGGCGATTTACCTCCTCATCCACTATAGCCTGTAAATCCGGATCCTGGTTGGCATAGATTTTCAGTCCTCCGGAATAGAGAAGCTTAGTTGCCTCTTCCTTGGAGTAATTAAGTCTCTCCACCAAAGCATCCACCACCTGCTCCGTTAATTCATCCGTATAGTAGGAATAAGGCTTATCCTCTCCGCCGGTCGTCAGATTCACATTCTGAATCCGCTCATAGACAGGGTCTTGCAAAGCTTCATTGTAACGAGCATCGTCAATATAGCCCTGCTTTTAGCATATTCTTCAGAACCTGCATTCTCCTTTGCGCATTTTTCTCCGGATGCGTAATCGGATTTAAGCCGGAAGGATTTTTTTGGTAATTGCCGCAATAACCGTGGACTCCGAGAGATTTAGCTCCGATATTTCCTTGTTAAAAATATCGACGGGCTGCAACTTTCACACCGAGGGTATTTGCCCCCAGGTTAATAGTATTTAAGTACTCCGTTAAAATACTCTTTTTAATTTCCTTTTTATCCAGCCCCGGCTGGTCCTCCAATTCCAGAGCCAAATACTGCTCTTGAAATTTTCTCACATATTTCTCAAATTTGCCTTCATGGAGGCCGCCGCCGAATACATTGTTTTTAAGCAGCTGCTGTGTAATGGTTGAACCGCCTCCCGCAGCGCCGTCATCGGAAACAACCCCTTTACCGCACGAAGAATAGAGCGAAAGTCAATTCCGTTGTGTCGCCAAAAGCGCTCATCTTCAATTGCCACAAAAGCATTGATGAGGTCCTTAGGCAATTCCTCGTAACTCACTCTTTCTCTGTTTGAACCTTCCGTTACAAGGGTGGACATCAAGTTTCCTTTTTTATCATAAATTTTTGTAGCATAAGCAGTCGGTCCTACATGAATTTTATGGATATCCGGTGCAGAATCCAAAATCCCTTTAAATAAGCCGTAGGAAAAAGAAAGACTCAAAAAGCGAAGCTACGAATCCGAAAAGGCATACAGTCTTAATAATTCCTGTAAACCTGTGCCAGATTCGTGCCCGCTTACTTTTCATTTCATATAAACGATTCTCTATACTGTATTTTGTGAACTTCATTCTTCGCCCTTAGTATACAAAGCCATATTTACCGCTGACCATTCTACCATAGTCCTAGCCTTCCTGCCAAATACTCTTAGGCATAATAAACTGACTTTCTCCCATAGACATCGGAGCCACCTCTCCCTGTGGAAATACCAAAACCAACTGATTGTCCGCATTAATGTAGAAGCTTTGTTCCTCGCTTACTTCTCTGAAGCCCTCTTCATCTTCTCCGTCCTGCACAAAAATATTTACTCTCTGAGCTTCGATTGTGCTCCTTAATCTGCCTTTTTACTTCTTCGGTCAGGATTTCCTTGTAATCTGCAGTATAGGGAAAGAGCTCGCCAAGCCTTAAGAGCTCACCGCTGTGCTTATCTACCGTATAATAATGGTTTAAAGTATGGGAATCTCCCTCCTGCTGTAAGACACTTAGAGATAGAACATAATAATCGTCCGAATTGAGAATCACTTCAGAATGCACATCCAGATTCTTGTATTCCGTCTCAGCAATTTCTTCTTTAAATTCTTGAATAAGCTCATCCGTTTTTTTTGTCAATATCGGCATTGATTCTCTCTGCAGAATCAGACTTGGCAGATTTCTTCGCGCTCTCTTTAAGCTCTTCTTCCTCTAATGAGGCCGCTTCGATATTTTCCTCCAATGCAGAATTATAAGGAGCACCGGCAGCTTCTCCCTCCGCCTCCACGGCCAGATACGGTGTCTTCACTTCAGCAGAGTGTGAGCCGTCATTAAAAGAGTATTTTCTAAGCGTAATCAACTGAAAATACCTTCCCAGGCCCGGAATCGACTGCAAGGCATAGGCACTCTCCTCGGAAACATTCGGGAGAACAACGGACAGCATAAAGCAAGCCGCTATAGCTGTCTTGACAAAAGGAGCTAACTTTCTTTTGGTCTTTTTCCTTTACGGAAAAAAATCTTCGCTTCTTTCTTTAAAGAAGCTTCTTCATCCGCTTCCATAATATAGCGCTCATCTATCTTTCCTATCGCTTCAATTAATTTCCAGTCCTTCATAGTAAACCTTCTTTTTCCAGCCTTTTTCGCAGTGCTTCTCTCATACGGTGCAAGCTGACCTTCACCTTGCTTTCTCCCACTCCGTATCTCTCTGCAATTTCCTTTATCTCATCGTGGTAAAAATATCTTCGAACAAAAAATATTCGAGACTCTTTTTTTTGTTCCGAAAGGAAAGCATTGATAGCACAAACCAAAGCCTCTTCATTGATATGCTCTTCTACATTGTTAAAAGAAAGCCGAATATCTTCTCCAAGCTCTTCCACGCTTTCCGTAAATTCCTTCCCCGCGCGTTTTTTTGCATGAAGCATTTTCAAGCGGTTAATTGCAAAGTTCCGTACTATTTTGGCACAATATGCTTTTAAGAAGAGGGGCTTTTCCGGCGGAATGGCATTCCATATGCTAAGCCAGGAATCATTTAACACCTCTTCTATATCTTCCTTTTGAGATAATACCCCGGAAGCAATTTTTCCGCAGTATGCCTTATATTGCTCCTGCAAGCGCAGAATTCCTTCTTCATTTCTTGCAAAAAATAAATCTATAATTTCTCTGTCTTCCATAATCACCTGCAAACTTCACTCTTTCACCGGATTGCATCATCTGTCCAAGCAGGGCTTTTTCTCCCGTATATTCCCTATATTGAAAATATACGGAGAATTTCGCCGAGCAGACTTAAGAATAATCTAATGATAAAATGAAAATTTGTCCAGAGTATGAATTTTTTATGCTTTTTCTACTGAAAGTATTTCTCCTTCAAAGGGATCCACCTCGGAGAGCTCTCCTGTATAATGCACGATAACCTCATCTCCGTCCTTCAGCTCCTCCAGCCCTTCCGGCTTCTTATCGAAATTTAAGGCATAGATTTTACCGTCATCGGTGGTAACCACAAACATAAAGTCCTTTATATCGGAGATTTTACCTTTCAGCTCTTCTCCTTCCTTTGCCTCTCCTTGCTTAGCTTCTTCAGACTTTGCATTTTCTTTTCCCTCAGCACTCTTTACAGAATTATCTTGAGGAGAAGTCCCCTTTCCTCCACAGGCCATAAGAGACATCCCCAATAGGGCGGAAACTGATAAAAATACTTATTTTTCCACAAATTCTTCTTTTTCGTTTAGCAAGTTTTTCATTTTTTTATCCTCCATCTCTATAGGAGCGGCAAAGCCGCTCTTTTTTGTTCGTGCTTTCACACTCACATTTATAGAGACAGAGGATAATTCCAAAAGGTTACATTTATTTTTAAAAATTCTTCTTATTTACACGGACAAAAACATTTTCTCCACGTTCTTGTGAAGCTCTTTCCATAGAGCTCGGTGTTCGTCCTCTCACCAAGGTTTCGCAAAGCTTTATATTATTTAATGTTCTGTCAAGAGAGACAATGTATCCTCCACGGCATTCTTTTTTTATCGGAGGATAGCTCTCGATGCAGAAAAATCAGCCGCATCCTTTTTCCAGAGGGACTTAAGAGCAAAGTCATCTCTTCTTGTCCCCGACTTTTGAATATCAATTGCCGGGAAAATGCGTCTTTCCTGCAGCTCACGGTTCAGTACAAGCTCCATATTACCGGTACCTTTAAACTCCTCGTAGATGACATCATCCATACGAGAGCCGGTATCTACCAAAGGCTGTCGCCAAAGATGGTCAGACTGCCTCCCTCCCGGATATTTCTTGCTGCACCGAAAAAAAGTCGCTTGGGCATATGAAGAGCAGCGGAATCCATACCGCCGGAGAGAATCTTTCCTGAGGATGGAACCGTCATATTATAGGCTCTGGCAAGTCGAGTAATGCTATCCAAAAGAATACAGACATCCTGTCCCTGCTCAACAAGGCGTTTTTGCTCTTTCAATACTCATTTCCGCAACTCTTTTATGATGCTCCGGAGCTCGTCAAAGGTGGAGTAGATAACTGAACTTTATCTCCTACAACCTCTTCCATCATATCCGTAACTTCTTCCGGACGCTCATCGATAAGAAGAATAATAAGTATCATATCCGGTTCATTCTTTAAGATGGACTGGGCGATTTGCTTAAAGCAAAGTCGTCTTTCCTGCCTTAGGTGGAGACACAATCATTCCTCTCTGTCCTTTTCCGATCGGAGCCAGTAAGTCCAAAACTCGAAGAGAAGTGGATACTCTCTTACCCTCTCTCTCCATAGGAATTCTTTCATCCGGAAAAATAGGCGTCAATTTGTCAAAATCCGGACGCCCGAAAAGAGCGGAAAGCGGAAGTCCGTTTACTTTTTCAATGTAAAGTAAGGCACTGTAACGCTCCTGCGGATTTTTGGATTTGAATAACCGTAAATCATGTCTCCCGTCTTCAAATGAAAACGCCGAATCATTAAATTATGCACATAAACATCCTGATCTCCGGGAAGAAAAATTCTCTGAGCGAATAAAGCCGTAGCCTTCCGGCATAATCTCCAAAATACCGTGTACCGCTTTCGCATCGGCATCTCTCGGTCCCTCTTTTTTAAGACTGTCTTCTCTCATGGAGGATGAAGCCTTGTCCTCAGTAGTGGATGTAGCCTTGTCCTCAGTAGTGGATGTAGTCTGTTTTTCGGAAAGCTCTTCCTTTAAGGAGGCAGCTTCTCTCTCTTGAGAGGGAGAAGCATACGCATCTCCTTCCTCTAAAAGAAGCTTTTTCTTCCTTCTCGGCTTTCCTTGGCATTTCCCTTTTCGTTCTGAACGGAATCCTCTTCCTTCGTATTTATCTTCTTTTTTACTACCCGTTTCGGCTTTTCCACTTTCTCAGAATGCTTTTCTTCCTTCTCGGAAGACTTCTCCGCGGACTTTCCTTCTTCCGGAACATCCTTTTCCTTCTTCGTTACCGACTTCCTTTTCGTAGCCTTTTTTTCTCACTCTTTTTCCGGGCTTTCCGTCTTTTTTTCTCCTCTTTATCGCTACAGTCTGTTTCTTTTGAGGCTCAGATTCTTGCATTACTTCTTGATTTACTTCTTCCATGGATTAATTCTCCTCTATTTTTCTCCATTTTATCTTAAACATTCCCTTAAACATTGTTTTTCTATCGACAAAAAAAGGCTTTCGATAATGCTTCCTTTCCTCTTGAGCTTTAAGTTCCCTATTTTATCCCTATTACTTGATGATTTATGACAAATGAAAAATGACAGTAAATAAAGAGCTCTTAGGCTTAGCCCGCACAACTTAACAGAAATCAGAATACTATGCAGAATCCAAGGAAAGTTCAGATGACAGCGAATGCTTATCTTATGAATTATGTTTTTTATTGTATCAAATCGAGTAGTAAAAAGAAATACTCTATAAAGAAAAACAAAAATAGGGGCTGTAAAAAATCAAAACAATAAAAAGGATTTTTTTACAGCCCTTTTATATCTTCTTACACGCTTATATCTCCACTTCCTTTCCGAGAAAAAGAATACAGAACTCTGCGCTTTACCTTTTTTCCAAGAATAGCCTCCAGTGCATTGCTGTACAGCATGATTTGCTTCTGATACCTTTCTCTTAACTCCTCTTCATTTTTAACACGGTCGGTCTTATAGTCTACAAGGATGATTCCGTCATCTTCCACGATAAAAGCATCGATAATTCCCTGTAAAAGTACATCCTCCTCCGCTCTTCCGTCCGGAAATAAGGACTGATAGTCTAAAGCTCTCATAAAATGCTTTTCCCGGAAAAGTCTCTTCTCAAGATAAGCCTTTTTAAAGCACTCTCCAAGGTCGGAAGAGAGGAAAGTCTCAAGCTGCTCTTTATGAATAAGCGCGAGTTCTTCCTCTTCCAAAATATCGGGGAGCTGTTCCAAGCCCTTAGTATAGTCAAAAAGAGCAAGCGCATGGTGAAAGCTGTCTCCAATTTTTCGACCCGAGACCCTTCTCTCGTTTTTTTCCTTCTTCCTTTTCCGGGAAATTGTAGTCTTTCCATGCTGTTTACAGCCTCACCGGTATTTCCTGTGTCTACTGTTTCAGTATCGTCTTCCCTAAATATTCTAAAATCCTCAGCAGTCTTTTCCTGCTCCTTTAGGGCCTCTATAGCCTGTTCCTTTATAAGTGAAACGGCATACTTCGGATAAAGATGAGTGCTTTCTTCATGAGGGATATCGGTAGGAAAAGTCCTTATCCCATTCCTCTTCCTCAAGAGTCTTTTCTCTTTTCTTTTTTTCAGAAATGAATAGAGCTCATCCCTTAGAGAAAAACTTTTCCGCCTTCTCTTCCTTTTTTTATTCGGATAAGTCCTGTTTATTATAGAGTTTAAGCTTTACGATAGGAGTTTCCAAGTTTTGGCTAAGGCTTCTCGAAAAGCCCAGCATCATAAAATCAAAATAAGAATTCGCATTTCGTAAATCCTCCAAGCTTAAATCATCCTTCACCGGATGCTTTTCCATATAATACGAAAGATTTTTCACTACTCCCGTCATAACGAGCTTTTCTTCCGCCCTTGTCATAGCAACATAAAGAAGTCTAAGCTCCTCCGCCTGATTTTCTTCCTCTATCTTCTCCTTAATGGCCGTAAGCTGTAGGGAAGGATATTTAATTCTTGTTTCCGGATCTACATACTGAGAAGCCATTCCCAGCTTTTTCATCGAGCAGGATAGACTCTCTTAAATCCTGCTTGTTAAAAGCCCTTCTGTATCGAAGAAAGGAATACCACCTTAAATTGCAGCCCCTTTGACTGATGAATGGACATAATACGGAGAAGATTATCATTTTCCGAATATACATTTGCCTCTCCTTCGTCATATTCCTTCTGCTTTGCTTTTTTTCTATATAACGAATAAAATTGAAGAGGCCGCTGAAGCTTCCCTTCTCAAACTGCAGGGCATCTTCAATAAGCTGGTCGAGATTTCGCCCTTCTCTTCTCTCCCATGGGAAGTGCGGAAACATAAAGATAATAAGAGGTTTCCTCATAAATAAAGGTATAAAAGCTCATGGACACGAAGATTTCGGGAAAGTCTTCTATAGCGCTCGAGCTTTTCACAAAAAAATCCTTCCACTTTTTCAAATAGTGCTGAATCATCCGGCGTTTTTTTAGCTGCAAGGCGTTTATCCCTTGATCCTCCCCTGCAATAGATTCGTGAAGATTACAGCGGATTTTTTTCACTCTGTATATGAAGTGCCTCGCCAAGGCTCCCTGTAAGCAATTTTCAGCTTACAAAGTTCCTCATCCGTAAAAGTCAAACATAGCAGAGTGAAGAACGGCTGCAAGCGGAATATCCTGCTTCGGATTATCGATAATGGAAAGCATGGCAAGGACAGTTTCCACCTCTACCGAAGAGTAGTAGCCATCCGAGCTCACTGCAAAGCTTGGGATTCCCTCTTCGGAGAAAACATCCACCATATCCTTTGCCACCTTTTTCGGAGAGCGAAGGAGAATAACCATATCCTTATAGGCGATATTTTTATGGAATTCCTTTACACGAGAAGCAATCATACGGCACTCTAATTGCAGGTCGGATTCCTTCTCCAACCCCTGACCCCTCCGTTCTTTTTCCCCTTGCTTCTCTTCTTCCTTCTGTTTTTCCTTCTGTCTGCTCCTCTTTCTTTTTTTCGGACTTGTTCTCTTCCTTTTCCATAAGGAGGAGCTCCGTCTGACTATCTACTCCCTCCTTTTCTTCTCTCCCTGAAAAAAAGACTGCTGTCTCTGTCATACTCGATTCCGCCGAGATCCTTTTTTTCATGATACGGAAAAAAACAGGTATTTACGCATCAATGACTCCCTTCAAGGAGCGAAAAATTCTTCTGCAAAAAGGATTTTTGGGATAGTCTTTGTCATAGTATTTTTTTGGAGGAAGAGCTCCGGCCTTGCCATACGGAAGCGATAAATACTCTGCTTCACATCTCCGACCTGAAAAAACATTTCCCTCTGCCTTGCCCTCGGAAAAATCGTTTCTTTAGATAGTGCTGAGACGAGATATTCCTGCACCATATTGGAATCCTGATACTCATCTACCAGAATCTCCGTATATTCCTTTGCAAGCTCATCTGCAAGCGCTGTAAAGCTTAGCTTTCCATCCTTTTCCGTATAAAGAAGCTTTAGCGCAAAATGCTCCAGATCCGAAAAAAATCCAAAATATTTGCGATCCAGCTTTTTCCTCTTGATAGCGTTCAAGGAAGAGGAGGGCCAAACGAATCGCCTCTTTAAGCAATATTTTCTCCTCTTTATCCGCCTTTTCTTCTATCTCCTTCGGAATCAGAGTGTAGCTTTTCTGCCAATCCTGTATGAGAGCCTTTACCGCGTCTCTTCTTCCCTTAACCTCCGCTTTTCTATTCGCCTTGGAATTTTTTATACGATTGAAGGAAATCGCCTGTATTCCTTCTATGATACGGTGTAAAAGGACTGTCGTTTCTCCTGTATTCTCTTCATCATCTTCCGAGTCCAAAGAGCTTTTAATTTTAAAAGGCTTTGGTAATCTTCCTCTACCGTCACAAGATACTCGGAGGGGCCACCTTCTTCCCCGCATATTTGAATCGCCTCCTGAAGAGTCTTTAGCGCTTCTTCCGCTCTCTTCTTGATACTCTCCAAAAGATAGCTTTTCCAAGCCTCTCCGCCGTCCTCTAAAAGCTCCTTCAAATACCTCTCCGGAAATGGATTGGCAATGGCAAGGCGATGCAGCTTTCAAAAATAATCTCTTGTATCCCCTTATCCTCTTTTCCGCTGGAAAAGCGGTCCACAAAAAGAAAGGAAGTTCTCTTCCTTCTTACTGTATTCCTCTTCTAAAAAGCTCTTCCACAATATCTTCTTTTAGAAGTGCAAGTTCATTTCCCTCTCCGATCCGAAAAATTCGGTTCTATTCCGAGACTCGTGTAGTTTTCCTGTATCAGCCTTTTACAAAATGCATCAATAGTACTGATATTGGCATTCGGAAGCTCCGCAATTTCTCTTTCGATATGCGGATCTCTATTTTCCAAAAAGGCCTCCTTAAGGCGAGCCTTGATTCTTTCCTTCATTTCTGAAGCGGCAGCTTCCGTAAAAAGTCATGAGTACCACGGAGGAAAGACTGATTGGATGCTCCTTATCGAGGAGACGGTCAATAACATGCTCAACCAGCACGGCGGTTTTTCCGGAACCGGCTGCAGCGGAAACCAGTAAATTTCCTTTTCTATGGGCAATGACTTCACTTTGCTCCTTCGTCCATTTACTCATGGCTCTCCTCCTTTCCTTCCTCTACACCCTTCTTTTTCTTCTGCCTTACCGCTTTCCCCTGTCTCTTCCTTTGCTTTCTTCAAAATTTCCTCCCAAAGCTCCTCATCCTTTCGAGAATCCATAGTTCGGTAACGGAAATTTGGAATATCCTCATCAAAACCGCAGATGCTGTGATACGGGCAATAGCTGCAGGCTGTTATATCCCCCTCTTTCCTGATGGGGATATGCCTTTCTCTCCTTCTTTTATGCGCTTAGCCCCCTCTACTATCTCTTTCTTTGCAAAGAATAAAAAGGGCATCCAGTTTTTTTCTTCCCGAAACGCCGGCTCCTTTTTCCTCAACCTCTCCATTTTTACACTGCACGGGAAGAAGAAGGCTCTCTCCTCCATCTTTTTCCAAATGAGAAAGACTCTCCTCGGAGATATTCACGAGCCCCTTCGGCTTTAGCGCCTTCAAGCGTTCCTTATCAAGATCCTGCTTCTCCTCATAAGGAATGACGGGATTATCCATAGTAAAATACAAAAGCGCCGAAGGAATCACTTCCAAATCGGGATTCTTCTCTTTTTCCTTTTGTAAAACATAGTCCATATAAAGAGGAAGCTGTAAATCGAGTCCTGCATAAAGATTTCTTAAAGAGAATTCTTTCTTTCCGCTCTTATAATCAATTATCTTTAGGTAGAGCGCCTTTTTGTCTTCAGACAAACACTCATCTACTCGGTCTATTCTCCCTATAAGACTTATACCGTCTTCTTCCATCTTAAATTTTTCTTCAATGGCTTTCGGTCTTAGAGCTCCGCCCAAGAGCTGTTTTCCTAGTGCCCAAAGGATTCTTTTTCCATTTTTATAAAGCTTTGTCCGTAAGTATTCATTTCTTCCACCGGAAAGGAAGAGGCTAAACTCGGGATCTTGCCAAAGTTCTCCTAAGACCTCCTCTAGAATTTCTTCCAGCTTTTCACCGAAGGCCTTCTCCATATCCTTAGTTTTCATAAGTCTCTTAAAGAAGAGCTCCAGCATTTTGTGATAAAGGTTTCCGATATCAAAGGCCTGCACTTCGCTTGTCTTTCTTTCCTTAAGCTTCAGCCCGTATTGCAGAAAAATGGGCATAGGGGCAGGAATGAAAGACTTCCATTCGACTCACGGAGCCCTTTAGAACCTCTCCGTAAAGTCCCAATGCCGTTTCCAAAGAGATGCGCTCCTCCGTATTTTCATAAAAAAATTCCCTTAAGCAGTCTTTCCGCATCCTCTCGGTAATCTTTCCTGTTCCATATGTAATGTAAAAGCTGAAAGCTCTCCGCTTTGAATTTATGAATAATCTCTTCGTTATCTAAGAAAAGACTGTTTCCATTGCAATGCTTCGGAAGCTCTTTTGACAAGTTCCTCTAGAGCTCTTTTTCCCATTATAGATAGGTAGATTTTCTTTATAGGGAAAACCCGGTTTTAAGATCCGGAAAAAGTTCAAAAAGCTCATTTAAGTAGGGAGAAGCCTTCCCGCTTTTTCCGTTTCTAAGTGATTTCGGGTAGGATAAATAAAGCTCTTCCTTCGGTGTAAGAAAAAGCCTTATAGACATAATACTTTTCGATATAGCTTTCTTCCCAGGAAAGAGGGGAAAGTCGATAGCCGCTCTCTCGCAAGAACTCTCTTTCTTTTTCCGTGAAAATAATGCTTCTCCCCATAGCTTTCGGAAGATATTCCGAGCTTAATCCCAGAAAGAAAAAGGCTTTTGGATTATGAAAACGGGAGCGCCGTAAATCTCCGACAACAACTTGATCAAGGGTTGCGGAATCTGTCTCAATTTTTTTCTAAAGAAAAAGGCCAGCTCAAACAGCTTTCCCGAAGGATTTTTTTCGAAATGGAAATTTCTCCGAGGCTTTCCTGTATCTTCTCCATGATTTCCCGGATTAGATCAATGCTCTTCTCAAAGCTCTCCTCTCTATTTTCCATGCCTTCTTCCGAAAGGAAGGGCAGAGAGGATAAAAGCCTTTTTTCCAAGTCCGTTTTTTCCAAAAGTTCGGATAGACTCTCTACCCTATCCTTAAGAACTAAGCCCTTTTCCTCATTCTCCGCATTTTTCTTGTTTCTCTGATAAAAGGCAAGGAGGCAGAGCAAATCCCTATAGGCTAGATAGTCTTCTAAGTTCTCTTTAGGCTTTTCAAGAATGTTCTCCTCTATCTCGTCTTCCTCCGGTTTTAGTAAGGAAGAAAAAGGCCGGAAGCCCCTTTAAGCCTTTTTCTCTCGCGATGTTTTCCCATCGGTCCACCAGCTCTTCTTCCCGTGCTCCTCGATAGGGAAAGGCTCTCAGATAACGGAATACCGTATCAAAAAGAAAACCCTTTTCCAAGACTAAAAGGGCACTGCGAACGACCTTTCCGTAAGGAGAATCCATGAGCTTGATATCTTCTTCCAAAAAAAAGGGAATTTCCAAATCCTTCCATTTGCTGAACAGGATATCTCTATAGCTTTCCGGATCAGGGAGTATTACGGCAATATCCCGGTAACGATAGCCCTTGTCCTTTACAAGAGCACGGATATGCACTGCAGCTTCCTCTACCTCCCTTGCAATGTCCGAGCATTCTTGTAAGGAAATACCGAAGGGCTTAAGCTTTTCCCCTTTTTTCTCCGGCTTCCCAAAGGCATAATCATCGCAGATTTTCTGCAGTGCAGGGATTTTTTCGAAGCGGGGAAAAACCTCTCCCTCCTTCCTCCTTTCTCCGCTGATGCTGTCGTAAAGATTCAGATTGATTGCCGGAAGAACTTTCACATCCAGCTTTAAAGCAAGCTCCTCTACCGCCTTAACGGCATCCTTTGTTAGGAAAAACAGAGAAGACAAATCTCCCTTATCATAAAGGTTCCCTTCTTCCCTGCTTCGAACTTCCAAGGAAATCAGTATTTCATTGTTCCCTTCCAAAAGAAGCTCCAGGCAGCGAAGTTCGGAAACCGTAAAGCCGGTAAAGCCGTCTAAAATAAAAGTTGCATTTTTAAGATTCGGATCCCTTAAAATCTGCTCTAAGGCAAGCTCGGAAATCCCTTCTTCAGTATATTTCTTGTGTTCGAGAAGCCAAGTTAAAAAAAGCCCTTATAGAGAATTGCCATATCATGAAGCTTTGCTCCTGTAAGCTTTTTACGGACTTCTCTGCGCAGACACTTAGGGCTTCCGGACTGACACCATATTGCAAACACTCCGAAATGAGAGACTTTGCTTCCTCCAAAAAGCCCGGTCTATCGATTTCCCCCTTAAAAATAGACTAGCTTTTGATTGTATTTTTTTCCGCAACAAGGGAAAGCACCATGATTTTCCCCATCTCATCGAGGGACTTCGGTACTTTTTTGTTTGCATGAGAAAAGCTTGCGTAGTATAGCCTTTGGAAGCTCAAAACATCGAGATTTAAGATTCCTTTTCCCTTATTGTTTTCATGCATTACAATCCTTTTTTGCATGGCAAGGGTATCCTGCTCCGGAACCAGGTAATAGACATTGTGATTTAAGTCCTTACTCGCCTCTTCCAAGGCTTTCCGAATACAAAACTCCGTCTTACCCGATCCGCTTGCACCGAAAACGAATTGCAATGTAGACATACTGTGCTCCTTCTATTTTTTTACTGATTTTTGTTTTTCCTATCATTTCAAATTTTTAAACATCAAGTAAAACAGTATTTTTCAAAAAAATATCGAAGTATTAAGCAAAGGCCTCCAGCATTTTTTTCGCTTTACTTCTTCTTTTTCTTTTATTTCCCCAAAGTAGAGCTCTTTTTCCTGAGGCTTTTCTCTTCTAAATAGCCTGTTTTTCAAATTTTCTTTCTTCCGTAATGTGAATATTTTCTTACTCTTCCGGAAAAAGCTCCGGATAAAAAAATAATAGAGGACGGTTGTCATATCCCAGTTGTAAAAAGCCTTTTATGCCGTACTCCCTATCATTATAGGCAAACCAATCACTCTCTTTCTTTAAAATATATTGGCCGATGCTTGAATTTTCAAGTCTCTCTTTGAAATCGGAATAAGAGGTCATAACAGAAAGGCAGGCATTTCCCGTAATGATATGAAGATTCTCTCCGTTTTGGAGAACAAGAGCAGATGCCTTATAGTCTACGGAGAAATTGAGCTCCTTCATTTCTTTTTCAAAAAGAAGCGGTTCGGTAATTCCCCCATAAAGTAGATTCCCTTAATCAGACTAAAGAACTCCGAGTCCAAAACAAAGGCTCCCGCTATATTCGTTAAAGAGCCTGTCACAATCAAATCAATTTCATGCGGGTACTCTCTAGCAAGCCTTACAAGATTGCGGGAACTTTCCGAGTCCCAGTCTTCCGGCTTTAAGCCGCCAAGCCATAAAGGAATATCCTCTCTATTCCTTTCCCTAAGCATAGTCTTTGTATTTTCATATACGACCTTGGTCCGGTTGTTTCCAAAGCTTGCACTGACGGCCAAAAGTTCAATATCCTCTCTTCGTAGAAGGTAGAGAAGGCATAGTCCGTCATCCATATCACAGCCCGGGAATTCCCATGGTATTGTCGCAGTCAAAAAAATAATTTTTCGCTTATTTTTCGTTTTGCCTTGCTCTTTTTTTGCATTTCATTTTTTTCTCTGTTTCTATTTTTTTTGTTTTTCTATTGTTTTCTATTTCCATATTTCCATTTTTTTCTATTTCTATCTTTTCTGTTTTCCACCTTTAGTCCACCAAAACCTCTTCTTTAGAAAAATAGAATTGCAGCCTTTTCTAATTGCAGTACCATCCTATACGGCACTTGCTCTATTTCCTGAGGTCTGTCCAGCAAATTATGAAGGACAAGACCATTTTCATTTTTCCCAAAAAAACTCTCCAGCTGTCTCCGATACACTGAGAGCTTATCGGATAAAAAGAGAAGCACTTCGTCTACTGATGCCCTGAGCTATCCGATTCCCTCTGAGCTTGAGCTGTCTCTCTCTCTAGGAAAAAGATAGTACTCTCCGTCCGGCTTATCCGTTACAACGAGATTCCGTGCGATATTCGTCGATGATCGTTACGAAAAAGAAAAAAAGGCATCTTGAATTCACCTTTTTCCACTCTTCCGGGAAGGAAGTTGGCTTCGCCCATAAATTTAGCCGCATAGACGGACTTCGGGGCATGAAAAAGCTCCTCTCCTCTTCCGCACTGCAGGATTTCTCCCTCTTTCATCAAAAGCAATTCGGTCAGAAAGGCGCAAGGCTTCCTCATGATCATGCGTAACAAGTAAAACGGACAGGTCTCTCTTCTCCCGTAACTGAAGGAGAAGCTCCCCCATTTCCTTCCGAAGATTTGGGTCCAAAGAGGAAAAGGGCTCGTCCAGAAGAAGAAGCTCCGCATTCTGCGCAAGAGCTCTTGCAATCGCGACTCTTTGCTTCTGCCCTCCGGAAAGGCTCTCTATCGTTCTCTTATTAAAGCCCTCTAATTGTACCAAGGAAAGCAGTTCTTCTATGATTTTCTGCTCTTCCTCCTTATTTTTCTTTTGAAAATGCAGGGGAAAGGCAATATTTTCTCCCACAGTGAGGTGGGGAAATAAACGAAGGTCCTGAAAAACCACCGTGCAATTTCTTTTTTCAGGAGGAAGTGCGCTCACATCCTTTCCATTCAGGAAAATCTTCCCCTCATAACTTGGGGTAAGCCCCAGTACCGCCTTAATGAGAGTACTTTTTCCGCAACCGCTGACACCGAGGAGGCTGAAGATTTCCCCCTTTTTAATCTCTAAAGAGCAGTTCTTTACAATACAGCTCCCTTCCAAATATACATTCAGATTCTCTATTTTTAACACGCTTTTTCCCTCCTTTTTAAGGCTATCATCAGCATTTCCATAAGAAGAAAGAGAAGGAAACTGCTTAGTAAGAAGAGCAGCCCGTAGACACTGGCAAGGTTTCTCTCCCCGCTTTGGATAAATGGCACCATGATAAGACTCAAAGTCTTTAATTTTCCTCCTCCAAGAAGCACCGTTAAGATGTACTGGCTCATGGATAGAATAAAGGACATCATAAAGGCGGGAATAAGGTAAGGCATGAGCAAGGGAATACTCACCCTATAAAGCAAATATAATCCGCTCGCCCCGAAAACTCTTCCCTGCTCTTCCAAGCGTTTGATTTTCCCTTCCATCCCTTCCGTAAGATAACTTGTCGCATATGGAAGGCTATACAGCACATGGGAAAGAAAGACGGAGAGGTAGGCATTTTTCAGGGGCAGCTGCAAGAACAGGACTTGCGCCCCCCATAGCAAAAAAACGGAAGACGGAATCATAAAGGGAGGAAAAATAAAAAAAGAAAGAATACCGCTTTCTTTATGCTCACTCTGCCATTTAGCTGTGCAATAGGCAGAAAGTAAAGTACAAAAGGAAACCAAGACAGAAAAAAAAATACTGAAGAGGGCATTATAAAAAAGAGCCTTCCTTTGAAATAAAATGCTTCGTATTGCCCTTAAAGAATAGTTTCTCAGAAGTATCCCGGGCCAAGTGTAACGCTCGGAGAAGCTCAGTAAAATAAGGACTAAAAAAAGGAAAAAAAGAATCGAAAGCAGAAACAGTATGCGTATCAGCTGATACGCCGGATTTTTTTCTTTACAAGCATAGTTATCCTTTCTTCTTCGGTAAAAAGCGGAAATAAAAGAAGGAAAGCAGGAGCGAAAAGAGAAAGCATGATTCCGTTATAGCTTAGTGCTGTCGGGCGATTCATAAAAGCCCCTTTGCAGTTCCTGATAAGCCAGAACACTGAGTGCTTTCTCCGTTATATTTCCAAGAAGATAGGGAAGGTCAAAGCTTCCGAAAAGGAAAAAGAAAAAAATAATAAAAAAATGCGGCAAGGTACTGCCGGATGGGATAAGGGCAGGGTAATCAAAAAGAAGCTGTGCAAAGGACTTGCCCCCCATCGTTCTAGCGGCTTCTCCAAGTTTTCCATCTACTGAATAGGCAAGCGGTAAGGAGAAAAAGCACAAAAGGAAGTTCCTTCCAGATATAGCCTAGAATGACCCCTATTCCGAAACGATCATATACAAGCTCCGGAAAAAGCAGTCTGGTCGGAAATAAGCTTTAACGCATAAAAAAATTCTTGCCATAAAAACCGTTTTGTGAAAGGAAAAAAGAAGAAAAAAAGTGCTACCAAACTGTGAGGGCATAATAATAGCAAGCTGTAAAAGCGGCTTTTAATCTGTCCCATTTTTTTCCGAAAAATATAAAAATCAAAAAGAAAGAAGAATCGAAAGAAGGAGCGTAAAAAAAGAAGAAAGAAAGGAAATTCTCAATGTATAGAAAATAGAGGGACTGTCTCCCTCTAGTAAAAAATCTCCTTATAATGCGCGATACTCATGCGCCCATCTACAGAAAAAAACTGTCCCACAGCCCGTAAATGAGAGCCAGTAAAAAGAGCCCCGAAAAAGAAAAGTTGCGGAAAAGAGATACAGAAAGGAGAAATTCTTTTTCATCTTACTGTCCTACTACTTCTTCCTGCCAGATTTCTTCAATAATCGGAACGAGACCTGCGGGCATTTCCGGAAGGCGCTTACTTAAAAAGCTCGCTCTGCGGAAGAACACCTTCTCCCAAGTCCACCTTGGAGAATGCTTCCTGTACATCTGTAGAAAGTTTGGCATTATCGAGTACCGGAATGGTCTTTAAGGTCTCATAGCGGTTTAACTGCACTTCCGGAGCCATCATCGCATTGATTGCCACTTCAGCGGCAGCTCTGTGCTTTTGCATTCTTGGAAATCGCAATGTAATTGGTATTTCCGATTGTTCCCTGCCGAAAAAGGAAGGTCTTGGTATCGGGAGAAAAAAACTTCCGTCTGCAATACCGTTTGCCACGATATAGGCGGAATAGCTCATCCCCATAATGAGTTCTCCGTCGGAGTACATGTTCATCATGGTCGGTGCGGACTCCGGATAGGTTTTTCCTTCCTTCCAAAGATAGGGAGCAAGCTCCTTCAAGTACTCCATAGCCGGCTTAACCAGCTCTCTTACCGCTTCCTTATCTTCTTTCACGGTCTGGAACTGCTCTACCCCAACGATGTCGTAAATCACATTTCGAACAAAAGCGGAACCGGTAAAGTCGGGAAGTGCCGGATAGGTAATCTTTCCGGGATTTGCCTTGGCAAATTCAAAAGTTCTTCCGTATTCTTCGGGAACTCTCCTACCGTGCTGTCTCCGTATAAAAACAAGCTGAGCCTTACCGTAAGGCGCTTCGCAGCCCTCAATCGGATAAGAGAAGTCTGCGGTGGTTTCCGGATCGTCCTGATTGATAAACTCCTTAAAGTTCGGCAAATCCTCTGTAAAGGGACCATAGAGATAGTCATTTTCCTTTGCCGTCTTAAAGTTCTCTCCGTTGATCCAGATCATGTCAATGTCGGATTCCGTACTGCCTGCCTTCTTCTCCGCGGAGAGCTGTGTCAAAATATCTTCAATCCCCATGGGAACACGATTCAGGGTGATGTCATAATTCTTCTTTAAATACTCTGCGTAGAAGCCGTCCAACCACTGGTTTAAACGGTCATCTCCGCCCCAACCGTAAAGTTTACGGTCTGTCCCTTAGCTTCCTCTACAAGCTTGTCAAAGGCTGCTGAACTGGGTTTCCTCTTTTTCTCTTCCGCCTTACTCTCTTCCGCTACCTGTGTTTCCTCTGCCTTAGCCGTAGTAGCGGAAGTTTCCGCTTTTCTTTCCGCCGCAAGCGGACAAAGCGAACACTCCTGCCATAGCCAGTGCTGTAAGGCGAGAAATCATTCGTAAATTCTTTTTCATACTCTTTCTACTCCTCATTTTCTGCATTTTCTTTAATGTATTCTTTTGCACTTTTTACTTGTTCCGTCTTTATGCATATTTTAAATTTTTCCAAAAACCGGTCTTATTCGTATTTATCCTATATTTTGATCCTGTTTTTCCTTGTTCTTCTGTCTTTCCGTATAAATCTGCTTACCGAGACCAATAAGGAATGCCAGTGCGAAGAGAATCAAAAGACCCGTTACAAGAAGCTTTGCTCCTCCTGTCAAAAAAATCCTCCCACATAGGAATAGACCAAGGTTGCGGAAGCTGTCCGAGGCCTGTTGCTACCCAGAAGCCCAAGAAGGATATGGAACTTAAGCCTGCAGCATAGCTTACGATATCAAAGGAGATAAAGGGAAGTAATCTTGCAATTAAGATACTTTGCTTCCCATGTCTCTTGAAAAATTCGTCAATGCTTTTTAATGCTCCCTTGGAGGTCAGCTTCTCTACCGGCTCCCTTCCCAGACTTCTTGCAATAAAGAAGCAGAGTGCAGCGCCGACCATGGCGCTACTCCAGGAAAGCAAAGCCCCCTTCCAAAAGCCGAACAGTGCGGCATTCGCAAAGGTAATCAAAAAAGCGGGAAGCGGTGCCACAACGGATTGTAGAACCATGAGTAAGAAGGAAATGGCTGCAGCATAGGGCCCGTAAGAGGCCACAAAGTCCTTAAGCTTTTGAAAGTCTCCCGTGGCGAAAACACGGAAGACTTCCTTCAAGAATGCTCTAAACGGTGCATATAAAAAGTACAGAGCCACGACTGCAATCACTCCAATAAACAGAAGAATTCTGTCTCTTAGGAAAGATTTTTTAGTCATTACTTATCTCCCTTGGAAAAATCATACTCGATTTCCTTGGTTCCATCTAAGCAATTCCAAACATTGGTGTAACCCTTGCTTGCGATGTACTCTGCAGCTACAGCGGAACGGTTTCCGGAATAGCAATGAGTGATAATTAAGGTATCTTTATCATCCGGAAGGATAGCATCAATGGTTGCCGGATCCTCGGAATTTACATTTACAGCAGTGGCAAAATGTCCTGCCTCGTAATCCTTTGCCTCTCTTGCATCTACTACAAGAGCATCCTTTGCCTTTTCCATAAGTTCAGAACCGCGGATATTTCCAAAAGTCTTTAAATCATACTCGAAACTTCTTTACGCCTTCTCCATTGTAAACCTTGGTGAAACCGTTGGAAACCAGGATATCTGCAGCTTCGCCGGACTTCTTACCGGAATTGCAGTAAACGATAACATCCTTATCCTTCCAGTCTTCAATTCTGGAAATACTGTCCTTAAAAGTATCAATCGGCATATTGATCGCGAAGTTGATGTGTCCTGCAGCATACTCTTCAGGGCTACGAACATCCACAATCATGTAATTCTCTTTTTCCTTCTTATCTTCTACAATCTTCTTAATGGCATCACCCTTCATCTCTTTTTACCTCGGCCTTAGCTTCTGCTGCAGCTGTAGTTTCCTCAGCCTTAGCCTCTGCAGCTTTCTCTCCTACCATCTCTGTGCCTGCCGCTGTAGTTTCCGTCTTTGTAGCACCGCTATTTCCGCAAGCAGTAAGGGAAAGTCCCATAGCTGCTAAAGCAATAATTGCTAAACTTCTCTTCTTCATAATATCTATCCTCCTAGTGTATCAAAAATTGTATACAACAGTTCCGTATTCTACCACATATTGTAAAAAAAGAAAAAAACCGTTATCCCTTTTTATAATGGATTCTGATTTATAATAAACATCTGTATTTATCGATAAAAATCTATTAATATCAATTCCGATAAACTTTATATTTGTGACTCCAGAAACAGCTCTTCCACACGGACAGAAACGGGATCCGTGAGATAAGCTTTGATTTTCCGAAAAGCTATCCTCATTTTTGAATATCTCGCCCCTTTTGATATTCGGCATAGGCATAGGTGCACCAGGAAAGACCTCTTATACAATTAAAGAGGATAAAGAGCTCCGTTTGCTCCTCTATCCCTGTAAAGTCTCTTCTACCTTCCAAGGCTTCCTTGTAAGCATGAAAAAAACAGAGCTTTGTCCTTTTCATGAAGAATACAATCCGTCTTCCAAAAAAACTGGTAGTCGGTGCCAGAAAATGTCAAGGTCCTGCGCAAAATGAGCATAGAGCGGTTTCTCCCAGTCGATAAGATGACTGCTTACATCCGCCTCAGGTTTTTCCTCAAACATTTTTTTCTTCATTCCGGATTAGAAAAGTTTCCTGAGTTTAATTCAGTATTGATGATGCAAAAAAATCCTTCGAAGAAAGTGTTTTTGGCATATTTTTCGCTCAAGTTCCACTCCCCTCTTCCATAGAGGTGTGCGTTCGATTGTAGATTTCCGCCTCCATAAAGGGGCTTAATTCATAGCTTCTTAATAAAGAAGCACATTCAGACAACATAGCGTACAAGGGATTTTCCGGAGAAAGAAGTCGAAGCTCTCCCAGGTCCTTTTCCCTCTCATACTCTGTACTGTGGATATCCGCAAGGATTTGCCCGGCTACGGGAAGGTCCGTTTCGTAGCAAAGTGTTCTTCCCTCCAAAAAGTCCATAAGAAGAATACCCTTATCTCCCTTTTTCCTCCACATAATAGACCTTAGGAACTCTCCCGCTTTTTTTCGAGGAGAGAAAGGGCATGCGCCTCATAGGAAACCTGCTTTTTCAGTTGCATTTGAGAGCCGTGATTGACTCTTAAGACATATCTTTTCCCACTTTTGGGATGACTAAATACGAAGTTCTCGTTATATTCCCCCCTTGCCAAAAACGCATATTCCTCTATGACTTCCGAGGGAAGATCTAAAGCCTCTCTATAGGAACTCTCCGAAATTCTCTCCAGTAAATCCGGCTCTTTAGCGAATGTCTCTATATTCTTTTGCAAGTGCATCAATGTCCTCTCCCTTTCTATATCTTGCCCGGAGGCGATTCATTTTCCACATGGTGCTCAGCTTATGGAAAAGGCTTCCGCTAAATCGCCTCTCGCTGGTAATCAATCTCTTCCTGCAAAGCCCCATGGGAATTCCGCATTTTTTCAAGTTTAGCGAAAACTGATAATCCTCCATTAGAGGAAGGTCCGGAAAACCGCCCATTTGAAAGAAAAGCTCTCTTCCAAGGAATATCCCTTGATCTCCGAACATCACCTTCCTGTCATAGACTCTATGATTACTGATGAAACTGCAAATCGTCATAAGGGGTGTAGACGGGCTGAAACGAATGCCGAAGCAAGCCACCGGTGTTTTCCGTAAAGCTTCTCGGATTTCTTCCAAGAAGTCCTTCGGTAAAATGGAGTCACAGTGCAGAAAAAAAAGAATATCTCCGCTTGCAGCCTTTGCCGCAGTATTCATCTGCTTTGCTCTCCCTTTAGGGCAAGGCACAACTTTGTATTCTCCTGAAAAATGATTTTCTCCGCCGTCAGCAAAGAGAATCTCCGCCTGCTTCTTATATGGGCGAAGTTGCTCTTCCATTTTAGAAAGCGTATCTCCCTCCTTATAGCAGGGGATGATAATGGAAATCTTAGACTGTCTAAGGATTTCCTTTCCAATATAAGAGCTTTGCAGAGCTTTGTTATAGGGAATAAGCTGTCTATACGCTATAATATCCTCTTTATCATCAATATCCCGCCTTTTCTTTAAGAGGAGAAGCGGAAGGCGGGTAGCATAGAGAGCAGTTTTCGTGTATTCGAAAATATCGGCTTGCTGCTTTTCTCTTTCAGGATATTCCGGCTTCATCGTACGATTCAGCTCCATATCTACTTTGGCAGTTTCCATTTTTTTGCCAAGTGAAAAAATCTTATCCAGGTCGGATTTCTCTACCATACTCTGTAAACCGATTCCGTAATAGCCTCCGTCAAGGCTCTCCCCCAGTACATTTTTCCCCTTTCTTCCTTCGGAAAAGACCTTATAAAAGCTATCTGTGCTCAGAAAGGGGATATCTGCTCCGACAAGATAGGAAAAGCTGTAGCCCTTTTGTGCGGTATAGAAATGCATTTTTTTCATCTTTTGGAAAAATATCCTCTCCCTCCTGCGGCACAAACTCGGCATCAGGGAAAGAAACTTTCTAAGCATTTTCATTTCTGCAATGCCTTCTTTTTATACCCTCTTTTTGCCTTCTTTTCTTTCCCTTTTTCTTTATCTCTTTTCTTTTCCCCTTTGGGAAAAAAGATTTCTTGTATACCTTTTTGCAAATAGCTGTTATATACTTCATCAGGATTCGCCGGAGAGAAAAAAAGAAAGAGCTTAACTCCCTTCTCTCTTCGATGAAATTCCTGATATAGACTCGCAAAATCCCGAAGTAAAAGCAATATGAATCTCCTTTGCTCCTTCCTCCTGAAGATACGGAATCAATCTGGTCTTCGTCTTTCCGGCTATTGGAAGCCTTGTGAAAAAGTAGGAGAGCTTGCTTCGATTTTGTTTTTTTGTGGAAAACACTTTCGGAGCGTACAATATCTTATTTATTATCTTTTCCATATTTTTTTGCTCCTCGGGTCAATCCTTTTTAATAAAACTTATGCTTAAGTCGATTCAAGAAGGAATGAGTATAATCTGCCGTTTCTTTTTGTTTCCAAAATGAGAGGGAGAAAAATGCTCGCTCTCCCCGTATCTAGCAAACTGTCCTATACAGGTTGCGCAGTAGCTGATAAGCTTCTTCTCCTTCAGGGCGATCCTCCGCCATTTCCTTGGACAGCATGCAGGCTCCTGAATGAAAGCACAGCCTCCCATACCGCAACACTGCAGATTTTTCTTTTCGGAAAGCTCTCCTGAAAGGAAGGGAGAAAGCTTTGGCAGCCAACGCTTATCCTCCCTGTCGGGGCAAGGGAAAGAAACAGTCATAGTCATCTGTGGACAGCCGTTTTCTTCCCAGATCTTTTAATTCCGCAAAGCTTCTCATAGATGGTCGTGATTTTTGACATTCAGCTTATTCCCAAAAATGGTAAAAACAGTTTGGGCATACAAGGATAATTTCTTCAATTCCGCGTCTTTTAAAATCCTGATTTAGTCGTGTGAATATTGCTTCCGCTTCCTTCTCAAGGCCCAGCTCTTCAATCGGCTTCCCGCAACAATCATAGTAGGGCTCTATCCCCTCTTTCTGTAGAAGTGCGACCAGTTTATCTAAAGTTTTCGGATAATAGGCAGGAAAATTGCACCCCGGGAAAAGAATAGTCTTACAGCCCTTTGCCCTCCTATGATTTTGAAAAAGATAGTTCTTTTTTTCCAGAAGGATACCGCTGTAGCCCCTTTGCTTTAAGCCGTACTTTCCCTCTCTCACTTCTTCCTTTCGGTAATCAAGAATAAGCCCTCTTCCGTCAATGCCCTTCGGGCAAATCCCGAGTACATTCTCCGCAAAGATAGCAGTGATAGGCAAGCGCTTTAAGCTTCTTACTGTCTCAATACAAATATCATATTTTTGTCAAAAACTTGCATTTCCTCTTACAGGCATTGCAATGAATACATTCTTCTACTCTTTTATGAATTTCTTTTTTCATTTTTCTCTTACCTTATTTCCACTTTCGTAAGCGGATGGCTTATCTTTTACTTAATTTGAACCATATTCTTTTTCTATCATTTAAACTGACTGGTTTTTCCAGCATTTGAACTAACGGCTTTTTCCAGCATTTGGACCGTTTTTCTTTTTACTATATCCTCTTCTACATTATTTTTCTTTTTTTAAAAAAAGAAAAAGAAAGCAAGCAGTAGCAAGGCCAAAAATTCCTAGTGAAATCCCAAAAGTAAAAGCATGGGATTCTTTTTCTCCGTAAAAACCGGCAAAGGCTACCGTGTACATCGCCGTACCCGGAATCATAAAAGAGAAAAACTCGCAATAAACATACAGAGAAAAAGGAATATCCGTGATACCGTAAGCATAGTTTTGCAGGGTTAAAGGGAAAAAAACCGGTATGGTTCTGGTTAAAAAAAGAAGAAACAAAAGATTTCTCTTTTCTCCTGAAAAAAAGTATTTCTTTATATAGGGATTCTTTTCCAGCTTCGGTTTAATGGCATCATGCAGAAAAATACCTTCCCATGAGAAAAGAAATTCCTGCGGAAATACTTGCAGAAAGAGCACAGAGAACCGTTCCCCAAAAATGCATGAAATACCGTTCCTGCAATAAGCGCATAGGTGATTCCGGGAAGTGCTAGAAATGCACCTGCAAGAGCACAAAGCATGACATAGAGCAATGCAGAGAAGAGAAATTCTCCTCAGATTTCTCTTGCAGAAAATTGCAGGATATTTCCCTGAAAAGATTTCTTTTTACAGGCAGGAAAAAATAAGGCACAGAAAAAATATTGCGACTAAGAAAAAGAAATATCCATAACTTTTTATTTTTTTCATCCCTGATAACCCTTCCTTAGATATGTAGCTAAAAAAATAATGTGGAAAAAGAATTGCAAGAATAGATGCACCAAAAAGGCTTGCCGTATACTCTCTTCCGGGATCTCCCACAAAAGATAAAGGAAGGAATACAGCATAAGGGAAAAAAACTATAGACTATAGGAATAAACGGAAAAGAAGTATTTCCCGCTTTTTTTCCTCCGGAATGCCCATAGGATTCGTGAAAAAAGCCATATTACAATAAAGGAAAAGAAAAAAATTAAACAACAATAAAGTTAGCAGAACCGTCCATTGTAAAAGAGAAAATGCTCCCAGCTCTCTTCCGCTCCATTTGTCTCTGAAATAGACCATATAGCGTGCCATTCCCATTTTCCGCTTCGTAAAATAACGAAGAAGATAAAGGGCAAGGAGCATCGCTATGCTTCCCAATAAGAATATCTTTTGAACTAAAAAAATAGCAGATTTTTTCATTTTCATCCTTATAAAATAGCACAGAAAGTCGAAAAACCGCCCCTACTTTCTGTGCTATCTTGCAAAAGTGTCCAGTTATTTCTTCGCCTTATCGGTACTTAAATCCTTTACCTGTACTTCCTTATAATCAGAGGATCCCGGCTCGCCAAGCTGAACCTTGTTCTCCGGATCCATCTGCCACTGGAACCAGCCTCCATCATAGAGGTAGGCATTCTTAAAGCCGTTCTCGTGGGCAATCAGGAAGGGAACAGAAGCTCTCAACCCGTACCGCAGTAGAAAGCAATATCGTTTTTCTCCAGAGAAAGTCCGCTTTCCCCAAGATACTCCTCCAGTTTTGCCAAGTCAACTACCGTACCGTCTGCATTGTTGTAGGATCCGTCATCCGTATCATGCCCCCATACCGCTCCTAAGGGTTCACCGGCTCTGTCAATATAGGAGTAGCCGGAGGTTTTCCCTAAGAACTCATCCTTAGAACGGATACTTACCAGCTTGAACTTGGAATCTTTTTCCTGCTTCTCTTTTACTTCCTCAATGCTAAGGATATATTCCGGATGAGCAGGAATCTTTACACCAAAATCTTCTTTCGTTGCTACAGGCTCATTTACTTTTGTTTCCGTCTCGAAGCCTGCATCTACCCAAGCATCGATTCCACCGCTTAAGTTCTTTACATTCTCTACACCCGCCCAAAGAAGAACGGTTTGCCAATCTGTCATCTGCAGTGATTTCCGCTGTATTTCCATAGGTCACGACAATCGTATCCTTCGTGATACCATAGTTCTTTAAGAGTTTCTCAATCTCTTCCGGACTGCGGAAGTTCCAGGTCTTATCTTCCTCGATATCGTCCGTATTCACATGGAAAGCTCCCGGAATATGTATTTTCTTGTAGTCTTCCGCAACATCCAAGGGTCCCCATGAAGCCTCTAAAATCTTTACATCCTTATCGGAATCCAGTAAAGCCTTCACATAGTTAGCAGAAACATAAACTGTTTCTTCCTTTACGGAAGAAAGCTCTGTCGCTTCCGCCTTTTCCGTTTCCTCGGTCTTCTCTGTCGCACTTTCCTGTTCTGTAACAGCTTCCGTGGTCTTTTCGCTACTTACAGCAGTGCTTTCCTCCTTCTTCGCATTTCCGCAAGCAGAAAGTAAAGCTGCAAGTAATGCTGCGGACAGAACGATTTTTCCATAGTTCTTTTTCATAAATCTCCCTCTTTTCCGATACTACACAGATTCTTTGAAAGAAAAAAATATCTTTCATCAACTTTGCCATTATAGAAAGATTATTTAAATATAGCAAGAAAATGGGTTATTATAATATTTTATAATTGAAAGTATTTATAGTATTTTCCAACAAGTATCATGCACAAAGTGCATTATACTCCCTGCGCAAAGTGCACTTTGCTCGGTATACATAAAAAACTGCCACAGAAAAATCCTGCGGCAGTCTCTATTCACATTTAATATATCACACAAACACTACTTTAAATAACTGTCGTGTTAAAACTACGACAAGCATTTCTTATAACTTAGCCTTTGCGCTATCGCACAATGCCTTAAATCCTTCCGGATCGGCAATAGCAACTTCGGAAAGCATCTTTCTGTTCATCTCGATGCCTGCACTCTTTAAGCCGAACATAAGCTTAGAGTAGGAAAGGCCGTTTAATCTTGCAGCAGCATTAATTCTGGCAATCCAGAGCTGTCTAAACTGTCTCTTTCTTTCCTTACGACCCTTATAAGCCTCTGTAAGAGCACGCATAACACTCTGCTTAGCAATTCTATACTGCTTGGATCTTGCGCCTCTATAGCCCTTAGCTAATTTTAATACACGATTGTGCTTTTTCTTTGCGTTTACGCCGCCTTTAATTCTCATTTCATCCTCCTATTCTTACTCACACATTACAGATAAGGAAGAATCTTCTTCATTACCTTTTTCGTTGGTATGGTCAACTACGATGTCTTTTCTCAAGTTTCTCTTTCTCTTTGCAGACTTCTTCGTAAGGATATGAGACTTAAATGCCTTATTTCTTACTAACTTTCCTGTACCTGTTAACTTAAAGCGCTTCTTTGCAGCTCTCTTTGTCTTCAGCTTTAACTTTGCCATATTTGCCTCCTGTGAATTTACTTTTTAGGGCTTAAAACCACTGCCATATTTCTTCCTTCAACCTTTGCAGACTTATCTACAATCGCGATATCGGAAAGCTTCTCTCCAAAAATCATCCAAAATATACTTGGATTGATTCATTCTGGACATCTCTCGTCCGCGAAAACGAAGGGCAATCTTCACCTTGTTTCCCTTTTCCAAGAACTTCCGAGCCGCTGCAAAGCTTCGTATTCAAATCATTGGTATCAATGTTCGGTGTCATACGAATCTCTTTTAATTCTGTAGTATGCTGGTTCTTTCTGGCCTCTTTTTCCTTGCGTAAAAGTTCATAACGATACTTTCCATAGTCCGCAATACGCACTACGGGGGAGTTGCCGTCGCCGCAATCTTAATGAGGTCTAAATCCGCATCCTTTGCCAGCTGCTGTGCCTCTCGAACAGGCATAACACCAAGCTGTTCTCCTTCAGCACCGATAACTCTGACTTCTTTGTCCCTTATCTGCTCGTTAATTTCCAGTTCCGCATTCTTTTTAGCTGCCATAAGCTCCTCTCTGCAATACAATCTTAGGTTTCGATGAATGATACTCACTCACCTTAGTGCTCTGCTATAAATAGCATTTCCACAAAAATATGGTGGATTGAAAGCCAATCCACCATTGAAAAATATCAGAGTAAATAATCAATTTTAACCCGGGTCAGCTTTCTGCCGAGGTGAGGTGGATACCTACTTTCCTGTCATAAGACTGTGATATTCTAACAAGAAAAGAAAGTCTTGTCAATTCTTTTCTTGCCGGAAAATGAAAAAAATCACTTTCTATTTTTCCTTCTCTATCTTCTACCTCTGTCTGCAATATCTTTTCTACCAAGTCAAGAAACTCTGTTCTTCCATCCTTTGTTTCCGAAGAAAACGGAATCAGCATACATTCCTTGCTTGCTCCCAGCTTCTCTCGAATTTCTTTCAAGGCCTTTGCACGCTCAGAACGCTTTAGCTTATCCATCTTCGTGATGACTACAACGGGTTCATAACCGGTAGTGGATAAAAATCCAAGAAAACATCTGTAAATCCTTCTCACTCGGAATTCGTCTTGCATCCAAGAGGAGAACCACTTCCTCTATATCCTCTCCGTTTTCCAGATAGCGACGGATCATTCTGTCCCACTTTTCCTGTTCTACAGGGCCTGTCTTTGCATAGCCGTAGCCCGGGAGATCCACAAGATAAAAGCTGTCATTGACACTGTAAAAGTTAATGGTCCTGGTCTTTCCCGGAGTAGATGAAGTTCTGGCAAAGGATTTTCTCTCCACCAGTGCATTGATAAACGAGGACTTTCCCACGTTGGAACGACCGGCAAGAACGAACTCGGGTTTCCCTGTCTTAGGCAAAGTCGACTTCACTCCGCAAACAAAGGGAAGCTCCACAGAACGAATTATCATATCATCCTCTTTTCTTCGATGTTTTCTTCTCTTTTAAGCTTTCCTTATTGCTCGCCTGAAAAAGCTCATAGCTCTCTTTACGCTTTGTTTCATTTTTCGAAATGAGCGGTTTTGCACCATTCTCCACAACCTCTTTCGTGATTTCCACATCACTGATTTCTTCATCGGAAGGAATGTCATACATAATATCCGTCATCATCCCTTCCATGATAGAACGAAGTCCTCTGGCTCCCGTCTTTCTCTGTACTGCCTTTTTCCGCAATAGCCGAGATTGCATCATCACTGAAGCTGAGATCCACACCGTCCATTTCAAAAAGCTTCTGGTACTGCTTAACCAAAGCATTCTTCGGAATTGTTAGTATACGCTTAAGGCTTTCCGTGTCATGGCTGGAAAGCTCCACATCAATCGGAACACGGCCGATAAACTCCGGAATCAGACCGAACTTGGTAAGGTCCTCCGGCTGTACCTGTTTTAAAACATCGTCATAATTGTCCCGGTTCTTTTCTACGATTTCCGCACCGAAGCCGATGGATCCGGAAGCAATTCTCTTCTCAATGATGTGCTCCAAACCGTCAAAGGCTCCTCCACAGATAAAGAGAATATTCGTTGTATCAATCTGAATAAGCTCCTGCTGAGGATGCTTTCGTCCTCCTTGAGGCGGAACGGACGCTACAGTTCCCTCCAGTATTTTAAGAAGTGCCTGCTGTACTCCCTCTCCGGAAACATCACGGGTAATGGAAACATTTTCCGACTTCTTCGTAATCTTATCGATTTCGTCAATATAAATGATACCGATTTCCGCACGAGCCACATCATAGTCCGCAGCCTGAATCAGTTTTAAAAGAATATTCTCAACATCCTCTCCTACATAGCCCGCTTCTGTTAAAGCCGTTGCATCGGCAATGGCAAAGGGTACACCCAAAATTTTAGCCAAGGTTTGCGCAAGGTAGGTCTTACCTGTTCCTGTCGGACCAATCATCAGGATATTGGACTTTTGCACATCGATATCTCTGACCTTCGACATAATTCGCTTATAGTGATTGTATACCGCAACGGAAAGAACCTTTTTAGCTTCTTCCTGTCCGATAACATACTCATCTAAAAAAATTCCTTGATTTCCTTGGGCTTTAGAAGATGCAAATCCGTTACATCCGTACCCGAAGCATCCCTTCCCATTTCCTCATCAAATATTTCCTGACAAAGTTCCACACACTCATCACAAATATAGGTATTATTCAGGCCGGCAATCATTTTCCGAACCTGCTTGGACGACTTCCCGCAAAAGGAACATCTTACCTTATCATCCGGTTTCATAGCCATATTTTACTTTTTCTCCTTGGAATCTTCACTCATACTGCGCTTCTCAAAAATATGATCCACGAGGCCATATTCCAATGCCTGCTCTGCAGTCATCCAGTAATCTCTTTCCGTATCCGCCATCACCTTCTCAAATGGCTGATTACAGTTTTTCCGCCAAAAATCTTTGCCAAGTTCTTCTTGGTCCTTAAAAATCCATTCTGCGGTAATCTGTATCTCCGTTGCCTGTCCATGCGCTCCGCCGGAAGGCTGGTGAATCATAACCTCTGCGTTCGGAAGAATCATTCTCTTTCCCTTGGTTCCGCCGGCAAGAAGGAATGCGCCCATAGATGCCGCCATACCGACACAAATGGTTGACACATCACACTTGATATACCGCATAGTGTCGTAAATCCCCATGCCTGCCGTTACTGAACCGCCCGGGGAATTGATATAGAGGGAAATATCCTTGTCCGGATCCTCCGACTCCAAAAAGAGAAGCTGGGCAATGACCAGCGATGCCGTATCACTGTTCACCTCGTCTCCCAGAAATACAATACGCTCGTTTAAGAGCCTGGAGAAAATGTCATAAGAACGCTCTCCTCTACTGGTAGACTGAATTACATAGGGTATTGTGGTTATATTATTGGGAAATGTATAATCCTTCATTCTTTACCTCCTTTAAACTCTAATGAGCTTATCTTATCACAGAAAAAATATTTTCCCTATAAACTCTTAGTTTAAGAACGAGTAGACTTAGCCGCGAGAGCAGCAAAAGACAGGATAGAGACACCGCAGAATTATCGAATAATTTATAAAAAGGCAGCCGGAGCATCTATAACTTCCGACTGCCGATAAAACTATTTTTCTGTAGAAAAACCGAATACTTCGAAGCGCAAAATTATGCTTCTTCCTTCTCAGCCTTTTTCCTCTTTCTTTGTCTTCTTCTCCGGCTTCACAAGCTTTGCTTTATCCACTAAAGCATCGATTGTTGCCTGGATATTCAACTCTTTCTTAATGGAAGCCTTTTGTGCATCGGTAATAGTCTTTACAAAATCCTCTTTCTTCATGCGATACTGATCGCTGATTCTCTGCAGCTCTTCCTCAAGCTTCTCATCGGAAACCTCAATAGCTTCCTTCTTCTGAATAGCATCCAATACAAGGGATGTCTTAATATTCTGCACAGCGGACTCCCTCATCTGCTCCTTTAAAGCAGCAGGAGTTAAGCCCGTAATCTGCATGTACTGCTCCATGGGAATACCCTGCTGTTCCATTCTTCTACCATAATCGTAGAACATCTGCTCAAGCTGTGTAGCCACCATTGGCTCAGGAAGCTCAATTTCCGCATTTTCCACTACCTTAGCAATAACATTGTTTTCCACCTCGGAGTTCGCTCTTCTTTCCTTTTTCTTCCTTAATCTGTCTCTTTAAATCCTTCTTGAACTCATCCAGTGTATCAAACTCGGAAACTTCAGAGGCAAACTCATCATCAGCCTTCGGAACCTGCTTTTTCCTTAACAAGCTTTACAGTAACCTTGAAAAGAGCCTCTTTACCTGCAAGCTCCTTCGCACCGTAGTTCTCCGGGAAAGTAACCTTAACATCTACATTGTCTCCGGCCTTAGCACCGATAAGCTGATCCTCAAAACCGGGAATAAAGGTTCCGGATCCGATAGTAAGAGGATAGTCCTCCCCTCTTCCGCCTGCAAATTCCTTACCGTCTACAGAGCCCACAAAATCAATGGTTGCAATATCATTTTTCTTAATAGCACGGTCCACTTCAATCATTCTGGAGTTCTTTTCCAACTCTCTGTTTAATCTTTCCGTTACTTCTTTTGCGCTTACGGACACATCTGCCTTCTCCGCCTCCACACCGAAATATTCTCCAAGCTTTACTTCCGGTCTGACAGCAACAGTTGCGGTAAACACCAAGTCCTTACCCTCTTCGATTTCCGTAATCTCAATCTCCGGACGAGAAACAATATCGAGTCCCGACTCTGCAGCAGCTTCAGGATAGTGATGATCCAATACATCATTCAAAGCAGAATCATAGAAAACCTGTGCTCCGTAAGCCTTCTCAATCATCTTTCTTGTTGCTTTTCCCTTACGAAATCCCGGAACATTATAACGAGACTTAGTTCTCTGATAAGCCTTTTCTACTGCCTCTTCAAATTCCTTAGCTGCTACCGTAACGGTAAGCTTAGCCATACTTTTTCTCAAGATTTTTCTACTTTTACGCTCATTGCGCATACCTCCAAAAAAATTTTCTTTTATAACAAGCAGTGCGCTAAAGCGCGTATTGTTCTGCCGGACTCCGCCACTTTCGGAGCTTACGAGGGACAAGTATAGCATTTCCGCTTCATTCTTGCAATATCTTCTGAAAAGCCAAATCCGCATTACTATGGCCGGCCTCTTCACTAAGTTCACGAGAAAACCATTCCGGAGCCTGAAAGCGCATTGCCTCTTCCTTCGAGGGAAATTCCACCTCTGCATACATCAAACCCTCTAAGTCTCCCTTGAAAATATCCCACTCTATCAGATACCTTGCATAGGGCAAGAAATATCTCCTCTTTTTCAATAACTCTGCCTTCAATTTTTCCTCTTAAACTGAAATAGGCCTCCTCTGTAAGAGGAAGATTGTACTCTTCTCTCTCTACCAAGCCCTTTCCCTTATAACAAAGAACGAATTCAGCTTCGCCATCTCTGATTTACCGCTTTCCGAATTCGAATCACGGGAGCTTTACATAGGTATGCCTGTTCAATATCCAGATACTTAAGCTCCTCTTTTCGGATATTTGGGTTCTTAGCAAGGCTCTCCTTTGTGACAAGCCATTTTCTTTCTATTTCTGTTCCCATAGCTTTCCGCCTTTTTATTTTTAAGCTGTAAAAATAACGCTTTAAAAGTATATGTCCTATATAGACTGCTCTCTACATATCCGTTTTAGGGCTACATATCTCCCCTTTAAAAGCAGCTGTCAAAAGAAAAAAAGGCCGAGCTACGCTCAGCCTTTATATCTCTATTGCAAAAAAGAATAGATTATTCCTCTTCGCTTACAGCAGCTACATCCACATCAGCTGTATCCTGCTCGTCTTCCGGAAGAAGTGCCTTGATGGAAAGAGAAATCTTATGGTTATCTACATCAAGATCAACCACTCTAGCCTCAATTTCCTGGCCCGGCTCAAGCACATCGGACGGCTTATTTACATGATCCTTGGAAATCTGAGAAACATGTAAAAGTGCATCGATGCCCTTGTCCAACTCGATGAAAGCACCGAAATCGGTCATTCTGGCAACCTTTCCCTTTACGATCTCACCTACAGCATACTTGCTTTCAGCGTCCTTCCACGGATTCTCGTTCGGGAACTTTCTGGTAAGAGCGATTCTCTCTCCGCTGATTTCCTTAACCAAAACTTCCACTTCCTGTCCCGGCTTAAAGAGCTTCTTCGGATTCTCGATTCTTCCCCAGCTCATCTCGGAGATGTGAAGAAGTCCGTCTGCTCCGCCAAGATCGATAAATGCACCGAAGTCCGTGAGGTTCTTAACCACACCGGTACGAACATCGCCTTCAGCGAGCTCGGAGAAAAAGCTTATCGTGCTGTTCCTTCTTCTGTGCAGACATAATCTGCTTTTCTATCACCGATGATTCTTCTCTTGGCAGGATTAAACTCTGTAATAACAAACTGAATATCCTGACCCTGATATTTATTTAAATCTCTCTCGAAGCTGTCGGATACTAAAGATGCCGGAACGAAGATTCTTGCTCCATCCACCTCTACATTCAATCCGCCCTTTACTACCTGAACAACCTTACCGGTAAGGATAGCATTCTCCTCGAAAGCCTTTCTTAACTCCTCGGAAGCCTTGGACTGTAAAGCGTCTCTATGGGAAAGAACTACCTGTCCTTCTCCATCGTTGACCTTCTTAACCTTACACTCAATCTGATCTCCTTCCTTTACTACAGTAGTAAGATCCAATTGATTGTCTGCACTGTAATCACTTCTTGTCATGATTCCATCGGACTTGTATCCAATGTTCAATGCAATCTCATCAGGCTTTACACTGATGACTGTTCCTGTAACGATTTCTCCTGCGTGAACCGACTTAAACGATTCTTCAAGCAATTGTTCAAAACTCATTTCTGACATAAGTTAGAACCTCCTCTATAATTTCTTTTGGGGTGCTTGCCCCTGCTGTGATACCTACGTTGCGAATCGCTTCATCCGAGTTGAATTTGAGATCTTTCACCGTTTGTATCAGCTGGGTATTAGGACAAATCGCCTTGCATATCTCATATAACTTTTTTTCGTGTTAGATGAACTGCTTCCTCCGATAACCACCATGGCATCGGACTTACCAGCTAATTCCCTTGCTTCTGACTGCCGTTCGAAAGTTGCGTTGCAAATCGTATTGATAACAGAAACATGATACCCCTTTTTTTAAAAAGTTTCAAGAACTACTTTGAATTTATCAATATTGAAAGTCGTTTGAGCAACGACAAAAATATTTTTCCCCTCTCCCTCAGGGGAGTGCTTCCACCTCTTCAAGCCCCTTTCAATGCTCTGACATCGCCTTCTCCCCAGCCAAGTATACCTTGGACTTCCGGATGCTCCGGATCCCCCATAACAATTACGGATTCTCCTTTTTACTATGCTCTGCGACAAGCTTTTGAATCTTTCTCACAAAGGGGCAAGAGCTGTCTACAAAGCTTCAAGCCCTTCTTTTCTAAACTCTCATAGATTTCTTTTTCCCACGCCATGAGCACGAATAACGACAATTCCTCTGTCCAAATCCGTTAATTCCGAAATGCTCTTCAATACTCTTACACCGCGTTTTTCCAGTTCCTCTACAATTCTTTCATTATGAACAATCGGCCCGTAAGTATAAATCGGAAGCCTTTCAGGAAGGCTCTTTTTTTCTTCCTCTTCCAGAAACACGGTAGACTGCCTCTACCGCGCGATCCACTCCCAAAAGCAAAAAGCCGGCACTCCTTTGCCAGGACAACTGCCATCTTACGCCTCACTTCCTACACAATAGCCAAGAATGGTATCCACGACCTCATCTATACTTAAATTTGAGACTATCGATTAAAAACAGCGTCTTCCACCTGTTTTCAAACGGAGCTACAGCTGCGATTCATATCTCGCTCATCTCTTTTCTTTACTTCTGCTAAAAATTGTTTCATAGTCTGCAGGCTCTCCCTTTTCCTGAAACTCCAGTGTTCTTCTTTTTTTGCACGCACCTCAGCAGAAGCGGTCAGAAAGAACTTTTTTATTGGCATAAGGAAGCACTACGGAACCGATATCTCTCCCGTCCATCACACAGGAATGTTGTCTTGCCACATTTCTCTGTAAATCCAGAAGCTTCTCTCGTACGGAGGCATACTGTGAAATCACGGAAGCCCCTCTCCTATTTCCGAAGTACGAATAAAAGGCACTACAATCCTCCCCGTTGGAAAGAACCTTTTTGCACGCCGTTCTCATAAAGAAGCTCTACATGAATATTCTGAATTTCTTTTTCAACCGCCTCTTCATTCCCAAAAGGAACTCCCTTTTGTAAAAGTCCGAAGGCCAGTCCTCTGTATAAAGCCCCCGTGTCCACATAATAGTAGCCCAGGCTTTTTCGCAACTGCCTTTGCAATCGTAGATTTTCCTGCTCCGGCAGGCCCGTCAATCGCAATTGAATACGGCATATTTTTCTCCTTTATCCTCTTTGAATTTACAAGTTCTATATAAGTTTTATATTGTTTTTACTCTTTCTTTATCTTTCCGGCTATTTCTTTATCTTTCCGGCTCTTTCTTCCCTATCGTAGACTGCTCTGTCTATCCCAATTTCGATTAGTCCCGGGAATCTAATTTTTCACGATAACTGTGAAGCAAGAGACTCTCCCGCCGACTTTCCTGCAAGATATCCCGTAGAAAAAGGCGATCTGCATATTATATCCACCCGTATAAGCATCCACATCGATGACTTCTCCAGCAAAATAGAGTCCCGGAACCTCCTTCGCTTCCATGGTCTTCTTGGAGAGAGCTCTCGTATCAATACCGCCTATAGTAACAATGGCTTCCTTATAGTCCCCTGTAGCGGCAATCGTAAAGCTAAAACGATGAAAGAGCTTTAAAAATCTTTTTCGTTCTTCTTTTTACATTCCGAGGCTCTTTTTCTAAAAGCAACTCCCTCTTTTTCCAAGCGTTTTAGAAAGCTTGGATAAAAGCTGCTTAGGGAAGCTTTTTCTTTAATTAAATCTTTGATACTCTCTTTTCCTCTTTTTTCACATTCTGCCAAGAAAGAAGAATCAAAGTCCTCCATTTCTCCTTTTAAATCTATGACAATCGAGAAACTCCCCATGGGAGCTTCATTGATCATCGGAGAAAGCTCTGCAGAAAGGGAAAGAACGGTCGGGCCGAATACGGAGTCCTTTCTGAAAATAGAGTTCTCCCGACTTTTTCCCGTGGATCTTCCCTTTTTCGTCTTCCACACTCGCAGTAATATGCTTTAGCTTCAGCCCGGAAAGAGAAAAACATCCTCTTCCAAAACCTCCATTTTTACCAGAGAGGGATAGAGCTTCGTAACAGGGACAGACAGTTCTTTTGCAAAGCGGTAACCGTCGCCGGTAGACCCGGTAGAGGGATAAGAAAGCCCTCCGGTTGCAAGTATCAGTTTTTTTCGTAAAAACTTCCTTTCCACCGATTTGACAAAGAAAGCCGTCTTCCTTTTTTTCTTAATCGCCTTCAAAGTCTGATTGCACTCCACCCTGACACCAAACTTTTTCAAGGCGGTTTTTAAAGCATCCGTCAGGGAATAGGCCTTGTCACTAAGCGGAAAAAAATTCTACCTCCCCGCTCTTCCTTTAATGCACAGCCATAGTTCTCAATGAATTCCATCAAATCCCGATTACTAAGAGAACGAAAGGCAGGATAAATAAAACGGGGGTTTCTAAGAAAATGAGCAAAAAACTGCTCTTCTTCACAGCTATTGGTGAGATTTCCCCGCCCTTTTCCCCGTAATAAAAAGCTTTTTCCCAAGCTTTTCATTTTTTTCAATTAAAAGAACCTCGGCTGCCCTGTTGGCCCGCCTTGCGGAAACTGCCGCCATCATCCCTGCAGGTCCGCCACCAACTACGATAATATCCACTTTTTTTCCCTTTTATATCGACCTTAGTTTTTTTTATGTCCTCTTTCACTGCGAAAAAACAGTTTGAAAGCTCCATCTATTTTTTTGCCGGCAAAGCAGAAAGCACAAACATATTATAAATGGCCTTGATAGCCGCCTCAAAGTTTTCATTCTTTACACCGATTATGATATTGTACTCGGAAGAACCCTGATCAATCATTTTAATATTGATATATTCATGGGCAAGGGCGGAGAAAAATTCTTCCGGCTACACCTCGAGAAGACTTCATTCCTCTTCCTACAACCGCAATGAGGGCAAGATCCGATTCCAGTTCAATGAGATCCGGATTCACGACTCTTTGAATTCCCTGCAGTACTTCCTGCTCATGCGACTCCAGCTCTTCCTGATGAATGAAGAGGGTTAAGGTATCAATTCCGGACGGAGTATGTTCTACAGAGATTCCGTTTTTCTTCTATAACGGAAAGTACCTTTCTGATAAAAACCGATTTCCGCGTTCATCATGGCTTTTTCAATGTTAATCGAGCAGAAATTTTTCTTTCCGGCGATTCCTGTAATAATAAAACGAGGTTTTTTTCAGAGTATTGGCCACGATCATCGTACCGTGGTCCTCCGGCGCATTCGTATTTTTTTAATCTGAATGGGAATTCCTTCTTTTCTTACGGGAAAAATAGCATCCTCATGTAAAAACTCCCGCTCCCATATAGCTTAATTCTCGAAGCTCTCTATAGGTAATGTAATCAATTACCTCAGGCTTATCCACTATGCGAGGATCGGAAACCAGAAAACCGGAAACATCCGTCCAGTTCTCATATAAATCCGCATAAACTGCTGCTGCAACGAGAGAGCCTGTAACATCGGAGCCACCTCTACTGAAGGTCACTACCTCTCCCTTTCTCATTTCACCCCGTAAAATCCCGGAATTACTGCATATTCTACGGATGAAAGAACGAACTCCGTAAGCTCCTCAGTCTTCTTAAAATCACAGGAAGTTCCGGAAAAGAAAATCAATTGTTCCGCATCGATAAAGGGAAAGCCCAGATATTCCGCCATGATACGCGCATTCAAATACTCCCCTCGAGATGCTGCATAGTCAAGACTTGCTCCACCCTGTAAGCCTTCTCACGATTTCCGAGAAATCTTCCTCAAGAGAAACGGATAAAGGATAAGCCGTCGATAATCTCCTGATAGCGCTTCTTGATTTTCTCTACAATACCCTCTATGTCCTTCTTCTTTTTGTACCGCCTCGTATAAAGAAATAAAAAGGTCGGTAACCTTGGTATCCTTACTATTTCTTTTTCCCGGTGCGGAAACAACGATATATCTCCTCTCCCGGTCTGCCATTACGATATTTTTTTACCTTTTCAAACTGTTCACTGCTCGCACAGGAGCTTCCCCCAAATTTTGCAACCTTAAGCATGATTTTTTTCCCTTTCTCCATATACAAAAGAATGGGAAAATTGTATCATTTTCCCATTCATGAAACAAGACTCGATTTATTCCCAAAGTAAAAGCTGATACAAAGGCCTGCTTTTACTTTTAAACTGTATGATGGATTTCGTAATTGTAATTTATTCATTACGAATCGCCGCAAGTGGACTTAACTTCATAGCCCGAACTGACGGGAAGTATCCCGAGAGCATTCCCACAAGCATAGCAAAGACGATGGCAAAAGGCCGCAAGCCAGAGCGGTATTGTAGAAATGTTTCCACCGCCTCCTCCTGTATAGCTATCTACCATATCTCCTCCACCGGAGGAAAGGAAGTTGATGATAAAGGAAACACCATAGCTTAAAACGATACCGACCATACCTCCAAGGATTCCGATTAAAGCGGATTCCGTAAGGAACATATTCCGAATGTCTCCCATATCGCAGCCCAATACCTTCATGACTCCGATTTCCTTCGTTCTCTCAAATATGGACATCATCATCGTATTCATGATTCCGATTGCTGCAACAAGGAGAGAAACCGCACCGATTCCTCCTAATACGAGCTGTGTCGTCTTAATCTGCTCCTGCGCCTGTTTCAACCACTCCACCTGTGAATAACAGGAGTAGCCCATATCCGTAATCTGCTTTTGCACATCGGCAACATTGTTCATATCGTCTACAAAGACATAGGCCTGATCGTAGGAATAGTATCGTAAAGGTTTACCGTTCTTTCCTGTCTTCGGGATTCGGTACAAGACTCTTCTTATAAATCTTCTTTAAAAAACTTTTTAAACTATCCAAAGTCTGCATATACATAGCTGGAGTCCTCGCTGTAATCCTCTGAGCCACCTTCCATTACGCCCGCCGTTTTTATAATATTTTTTTCTGTGGTTTATTTGGGCTGCCTGCACTCTGTGCTGTGCCGGGTTTACTTGTGTCCTGGGCTTCCGGAAAAAAATATAGAAAAGCGTTTCTTTCATTGGATCAATCGTATAATTTTGATCCCAGTTATTTCCCCTTATGAAAGGAGCCGGCAACCGTATTTCCATATATCAGGCTTAACTCGGCATCTCCCTTTTTGGGGAAAAATCGCCTTCCTTTAGTTTCATTTTGCTGAAAGTATGCCTGAGAAACGCCTCGAATACTGAAATCTCCTTGAAGGGCCCCTGACTTTGCCGTCACATACAGTTCGAGTGATGGAGATGTCCCGGTAACATGCGGAATATTTTTCAAAGGACTTAATGCTTTCATCCGTTAATTCTACCTTGTTTTTTTGCATTATTCCCCATTCCGCCGTAATTCGTAATGGTAATCATCGTAAGAGATCCGGCGCTCTGAAAGGAACGCAGCAGATTTTCACTCATACCGAGACCGAGACTTACCATGACCACAATAGATGCTGTACCGATCACTACACCGAGCACAGTAAGTAAGGTTCGTATCTTTCTTCTTCTAAGATTGGATAAAGCCAGAAGAAATAAGTCTAGCAGCTTCATTATTTTTTCTTTCCTTTATTCTTTTTCACAAAGTATATGCCTGCCCCGACTGCCATAACAGCCAGAATCGCTCCGGCCGGAGGCAGCGGGAAGGAGGAATTTTTCTCCTGCACATCCATGTCATCCGGGATGTCCATCTGCTTTTTCCTCTGCCTGTTCTGTAATGCTCAGGTTTATTTCCGTCTTTTCAGAGTACTTATTTCCGTTCACATCCTCATACTGAATTTCTACGGGAATCGTATCATCATCCATAGTCGCTTTAACTGCGGAAAGCATAACATCCACATTTCCCGTCTCTCCGGGCTTAATATTTCCTACATACGCTGTTGCCTTCTTAATATAGTCACTCTGGAAAACAGCCTGTACATTGTAAAGAATCACTTTTCCGGTATTGTTAATACCAAACATAGCATTGGATTCACTGCCCACACTTACAGACTCCGGTGTCACGCTGAAATTGGAAAATCCCATACGGGCAGTCTGATATACGGGTATATCGATATCCACCTTTTCCTCCGCATTCTTAAAGGCGGGAGAATCATATTTTTCATTGATGCTCATCACATAGGACTTCGGATCCACACCGGCATTTGCCTTTACGGTAATGGCAAGCTCGGTTTCCGCTCCGGCCGCCAAGGAATTAACCACAAAGGAGTTCGCTCCGTCCTTTATGGAAAAAACTGCCGCATCCTGACTCTTCTCTGAAGTCAAGGTAAAAAGAATATTGCTTGCCGCAATGGAAGTGGAAGCATTTTTCATTGTTAAGAAAAGTTTGAATTCCTGTCCGGCATAAACCTGCTCCGGCTCAGTCCTGTAAGCGCTGACAATGAGTCTTGCCTTTGTTCTGTCATTCGCATTGAAATCTCCGAGCTTTTCCTGATTCACTTGAATCATTGAAGAGTTCCGTATATTCACATAAAAAGAGTAGGTATCGGACACGGATACATTGGAACCCGGAGCTGTTTTTATAGCTGACCGTATAGGAAAGAGGATAATACGCACTTGCAGTATTGGATTTTTATAGCCATGGAGTAGCTTGGGCTAATGGTTTCGCCGGAATTTACCACAGCGAACTCTCTGTCATAGTTTGCCTCATTAATATCAAAGGGAAAGTCCTTCTGTGCTTCCGACTTCGGATTTGCAGTAAGCTGCACAGCATCCTTCTCGGAAAGTGCGGTATTGAGCTTCACCTTTACATCATAAAGGGTATTCTTACTCCGGTTTCTGAAATTTACGGAAAAAAATTCATTGCAGTCGGGATAATTTCCCTGTCGGGGTTAATTGATTTTTCCCCAACAACAAAGCTTTTTTTCTACAAGCTTTGTTCCTGAATCCTTTCACCTCTCCGCTCTCCGTAATGAATACATTCACAAACTCGGTTCTGTTTTTTTCTCCTGTCCGCTTCCATCCGTGTACCAAATAGTAAACGGTACGCCGAAGTAGCCGTCGCTGGTGTTTCCCGCACTGTCCTTCATCTTTAAAGCGTCCGCACGAACATTAACAGTAAAGCTTAATTCTTTGTATTCTCCCTTTTTCAACGCAGATAAGGTTCTTTTCCTGTGTAAACAAGGAAGCATTAACCTCAAAGGGATAAACTCCGCCATCTACAGGATAAACATAGTTTAAGCTGTTTTTTTGTAGGCATTATTTTTTTCCCGCCTTGTAGCCTTCATCCCAGGCATCCTTTTGCGCCTCTCCCTGCTCGTCGTCTTCTCCGGCATTTTTATACGGATTATCCTTATTGGTTCTTGTCGGACTGTTTTTTGTTGTTAAATAGCTTTGGTCATTGGAAAGGCGAACGCGAACATTTTTGATTTCATCCGTGTCCGGATTTGCCAAACCGTTTACACCGTTATATCCCACTCGAACCTTAATCTCCATCTCCTGTCCGGGATAGCCTGTCGGGATATTTTGAGGATCATGAAAGAAGGTATTCAGATTCGTATTGATATAGGATGCATAAGATTTCTTCTCAAAAGCAAAAAAAGGAAGAGAAGAGAAAAGATAAAAAAACAGAAGCATGCCGCTTCGCAAAACCTTTTGCAAAAGTCTCTTTCCATTGTTATGGAAGCAGCTTAAGCGCATTTGTTCTCTCCTACTTTTATTTTCCGCCTTGTAATCCGTATTTCTCATTCTATTTCTCCTCACTCTTTAATGGGTGAACCACAGTAAAGGGTCTCTCCCCGTTTTCCGCTAAAATTTTTTCTTCTATAGCACTGCCTTCTCTTAGTACAGTTTCCACAATTCTGCCGTCCACGATACGGAGCTGTCTGTCCGACCAAGAGGCAATATAAGGATCATGCGTTACCATAATCAGCGTTTTTTTCTGCTCCTCCACAATCTTCCTCATGAGAGTAAGCACCTCTTCCGTAGTATGCGAATCCAGATTGCCCGTAGGCTCATCGGCAAAGATGATTTCCGGATCAATGACCAGTGCTCTCGCAATTCCCACTCTTTGCTGTTGTCCTCCGGACATTTGGTTCGGTGTATGGTCCGCTTCCTTGGCGATATTCATAAGCTCCAGATAATGTAAGGGCAGCTTTATTTCTTTCCTCCTTAGCTACACCTCGAAACATCAGAGGCATTGCGACATTTTCTACGGCATCCAGAAAGGGAATCAGGTTATAGCTTTGGAAGATGAATCCTACATGATTTCTACGAAAGGTAACCAGCTCCGATTCACTCATCTTCTCTATGGCTTCACCTACGATATGAATTTCTCCTCCACTGGGCTTTTTCCAGCCCTGCAAGCATGTTTAAACAGGTTGATTTACCGGACCCGGAGGTTCCGACTATCGCAATAAATTCTCCCTGATATATATCAAAGTCCAAGCCGTTCAAAGCCGGAACTTCATTTTCTCCTATAGTAAAAACCTTTTTCAGGTTTCTCACGGAAATGATAGGTTCCATATTTATCCTTTCTAAAAAAATAGCTATCTAAAAAAAGTATAGAAGATAGTAATAAAATTAGCAATGAATTCTCTCCTGTCATTTCTTTAGTTTTTCCCAATATTACCTATTAAAGGTGAAAAAAATCAGAAGAATAAAAAAAGCCATTCTCTCTTTATGACAGAAAGAACGGCTTCTCCGTTACATCGATTTTTTTCCTTTTTCAACATTTTCTTTTCAAAAAAACAGCTTTCATCATCCGTTTTCAGGAAAAGAACTTTTTACTCTGCTTTTTGCCTCTTTTTTTCAACGGAATTGTACTTCGGAATCAAAACTTCCTTTCCCCCATGTAGGGGCTGTAAAGCCTTGGGAATAGTCACGGATCCGTCAGCCTGCAGATGATTTTCCAAGAAGGCAATAAGCATTCTGGGTGGCGCCACACAGGTATTGTTTAAAGTAAAAGCCAGGTGATTCTTACCGTCCTCTCCCTTTACACGAATCTTTAATCGCCTTTGCTTGCGCGTCTCCAAGATTTGAGCAGGAGCCCACCTCAAAAATATTTTTTTCTGTCTGGGAGACCAAGCTTCCACATCACAGGACTTTTCACCTTTAAAGTCCGCCAAATCACCGGAGCAGCACTCTAAAGTTCTCACCGGAATGTCCAGACTTCTGAAGAAATCCACCGTGTTCTGCCATAGCTTCTGATACCAGTTCATAGCATCTTCCGGCTCACACACAACAATCATTTCCTGCTTTTCAAACTGGTGAATACGATATACTCCCCTCTCTTCAATCCCGTGAGATCCCTTTTCCTTGCGGAAACAGGGAGAATAGGATGTCAGTGTTAAGGGAAGAGACGCTGCCGGTAAAATCTGATCGATAAATCTTCCAATCATGGAATGCTCCGAAGTACCGATTAAATACAGATCCTCTCCCTCAATCTTATACATCATAGCATCCATTTCGGCAAAGGACATTACACCGTCAACTACCTTGGAGCGAATCATATAAGGAGGAATGACATAGGTGAAGCCCCTGTCAATCATAAAATCTCTGGCATAGGACAGCACTGCGGAATGAAGCCTTGCCATATCTCCCACCAAATAGTAGAAACCGTTTCCGGAAACTCGTCCTGCAGCATCCATATCCAGACCGCCGAAGCTGTCCATGATGTCTGCATGATAGGGAATCGGATAGTCGGGAACAAAGGGCTCTCCGAAAACGCTCATTTTCGACATTGCAACTATCGTCCTTCCCGATAGGTACGCTAGAGTCGATCATGTTCGGAATCACCATCATGCGCTTCTGAATTTCTTCCTGTAAAACAGGCTCCTTTTTCTTCCAGCTCGGTAAGTCTCTTGGAAAACGCGGCAACCTCTTCCTTCACCTTCTCCGCTTCTTCCTTCTCTCCCTTTGCCATAAGAGCGCCAATCTGCTTGGAAACCTGGTTTTTCTTACTTCTCAGCTCATCCGCCTCCATCTGCACCTTTCTGGCTTCCACATCCAGGCTGATGACCTCATCCACCAGATTCAATTTCTCGTCCTGAAACTTCTTCTTGATGTTCTCCTTTACCAGCTCAGGATTCTCTCGTAAAAATTTAATATCCAGCATATTGCCCCTCCTTCTTTACTCTCAACAAAAAGCTTCCAATCCTGTTGAGAATCCATTAATCCATCTGTTTCTCATAAATATAAACTTACATAAGCCCTTTTTCAAGACACTGCCCTCATTTATAAGAAATCAGGCTTCCTGTATAAAGCGATTAAATGCTCTTACTCTTTCCCCTATTTCCTCTTTTTTTAGAAAAATACCGATGAACCCTGCTATGATAAAATTGGCTCCCTTCTCCAAAATGTCCTGAATATTGGAAAGTCCTACACCGCCATCAATACCAATTTCCAATTCAATCTCTCTTTCTTCCGCCATCCTTCTCAATTTTTCTACTTTATTTAAGCTGTAGGGATATAAACTTCTGTCCCTCCGAAAGCCCGGATTCACACTCATTAGAAGCACATAAGAGCAGAGAGGAAGAATTTCCTCCAGGAAAAGAAGAGGAGTTGCCGGATTGAGTACCAGTCCCGCTTCCATTCCCAGCTCTTTAATTGCCTGTAATGAGCGATCCACATGAGCGGTGGCCTCTACATGAAAAGCTTACTCTGTCTGCCCCGGCCTTTTTAAATATCGGAAAATAAAAATCCGGATTGTCTACCATAAGATGCACATCAAAAAAAGCTTTGGAATCCTTCCTTAGACTTGAAACCAAATCGGCTCCATAGGAAATGTTGGGCACAAAATGTCCATCCATAATATCAAAATGGAAGCTTTCCGCTCCCGCTTCTTCCGCAAGAAGCATATCCTCTTTTAATGCGCCAAAATCCGCCGCCAAAATAGACGGAGAGAGTCTGTTCTTCATTCCTCTTCCTCCTAGCAGTACTCTGTTTTATTCTTAGCGAGTATCGCTCGCATAGCGAGCGGTATCTCATTTTAATTCATAACAAGTGGCACAGATGAAGCCTGAATTCTTCTGTACTTTCTCGACTTAACTTTTACTTTTATCACTTTTCTACAGCTGCTTTGACTCCTCCACAAGCTCCTGATAAAGCTTTTTATAGCTCTCATAGCGCAAAGAGGAAATCCGCGCATCCGCCACTGCTCTTTTCACAGCGCAATCCGATGTTCTCTCTCCGATATGCACACAGCTGTTGTAATGGCAATCCCTTCTGTATTGCTCAAACTCCGGATAAAAGTAACGAAGATTTTCCGGGCTGATTTCCGGCGGAAAAAGAGAAGTAAAGCCCGGCGTATCCAGCACATAGCTGTCTTCATCCAAAGCAAAAAACTCGGCATGTCGAGTCGTATTTTTTTCCCCTTGAAATCTTCTCCGAAAGTTCTCCCTGTTTCCATTTTCTCTTCTCCCTATGAGAAGATTGATAATGGTTGATTTTTCCCACCCCTGAAGGTCCGGAAAATACCGTAGTCTTTCCTTTTAATAGAGAAAGTATCTCTGTCTTATCTCGGTCCGTATTTCCTTGGAAAAAGTAAATCGGAATCTCCGCTTTTTGATAAGTAGCTTTAAGTTCTTTCCATAAAAGATAAATCCTCCTCTTTTTAGGAGGTCTTTTTTTGTTAAAAAAAGATAAGACAGGGTATTTCCCGCACTTCCAAATGCAAAAGAAAACGGTCAATGAGTGGAAAAGAAGGATCGGGGCTCTTTACGGAAAAAACCAATACCGCCTGATCAATATTACTGACAAGGGGCCGAATTAAAGAATTCTTTCTTTCTAAAATCCGCGTAATATGTCCGGTAAGTTCTTTTTCACTATCCAAAAACCTCCTCAAATTCCACCATATCCCCCACTAAAGGCTTTTCCTTTTTATTTCGGAAAATCCCCTTGGCATGACACTCATAGACTCCCGTCTTCGAATGGACATAGTAAAATCCGCCGACTCCTTTGATGATTTTTCCCTGCATATTAGCCCTCCGCATGGAAGTCTAAGTCGTAGGAGGCAAGCACGCGGTCATTTTCCGCATCCACAACCTCTATAGTTCCTTTAGAAACCCCGTTTGCACCGACAATGCGGTTAATACTAAGCTGCATCTCACTTCCAAGTGCATAAGAGCGAGCGGATTGAATTGTAGTATATCTGCTCTCTCCGTTAATATCCTGTCGAAGGTAAACCACTACAAGGACGGTTCCCTGTACCCCGGGGCCTCCGCTTCCTATGCTGACACTTTGATTGATGCTGGACACCCAGGCCTTCTCTGTCGGATTTTGCCTTGTGCTTGGTCCATTACTTACCGTAAAGGAAACAATCTGTCCTTCCTCCACGTAGGTGTCGCTCAAAATACTCTGGCTTATGACATATCCCTTTTCAACCGTTCCGCTGGAAATATAGTTGATGTTTCCGGGTACCAGCCCCTCTGCAGTCAACTGTTCCACTGCTTCACCCTCAGTAAGGCCTATAAGGTCCGGCATGAGAACCACCTTGGTATTTGCGCCGCTGCTCACCGTGATTTCCAAATTGCCCGCTTCCTTGGTGCTGGCTTTATTCGTCCGAATGACATATCCGCTTTCCACCGTTTCGGAAGGCTCTTCTTTTATGCTGTAAGAAATTCCCCTATCCCTAAGTTTAGCCTCCAATTCAACAAGGCTTGTTCTCTGCAACAAAGATAAATCCGCCGGATTCTTCGGATCATAAAATTCAAGGTCTTTACTTCCCTTGGAAACCGTAACATAAATACGGCTATTACTGCTGTATTTTCCATTTGGGTAAGATATAATCTGTCCTTCCTCGTAATTCTCCGAAAATTCTTCCTTCTCGGAATAAAGTTGAATATCATAGTTGGAAAGAAGACTCTCCGCCTCGGGAATGGTCTTTCCTATGATTTCAGGGAGCAAGCTGTCCAATTCGGATATCGTAATAGCCAGTTGAGTGCTTTCTTCCTTAGATTCTGCAGCTGCTTTCCGTTTCTTCCGCAAAGCCTCGCACGGAACGAAGCACTCCCACCACCTTGTAACCGAGGAAAAGAAAAACAGCAACAATCAAAATAACGGAGGCAATAGCCAGAACCTTATATAAATTACTGATTCCCTGGTCCATCTGCTTCCTGCCGATTATCCTCTTTCCTCCCTCTTCCTCCAGTTCGGAAATAAAGCTCCCTTCAGGATCCTCCAACGCAAGCTGTAAATCCTCTCCCATGTCCGCAATATTTTGATATCGGAGAGAGGCCTTTTTTTGCATTCCCCTCCACACGATATAGTCCAAGGCCTTGGAAACCTCTTTAGCAGTATCACGAACTCTCGGAATCGGGTCTTCCAAATGAGAAAAATACCACCGACATGGAGTCCTCTCCTTCATAGGGCAGCTTCCCGGTCAGCATCTCATATAAGGTACAGGAGAAGGAATAAATATCGGATCTGGCATCACTGACTCGGAGCGAGCCTGCTCAGGAGAAATGTAATGCACAGAGCCCATAACCGCAGAATTTCCGCTTTCCTGAATTGCAGCTCGGCTATACCGAAGTCGGCAATTTTTACCACGCCTTCTGTACTGACTATGATATTCTGAGGTTTTTATATCCCTATGCACAATCCCCATTTTGTGTGCCATGTCAATTCCATCGATTAACTGAAGGGCTATTCCAATAGCCTCTCTTTCACTCAGATTCTTTTTCTCTGAATGAAATTCTTAAGAGTGATTCCCTCTACCAGCTCCATCACAATAAAATGAAGTTTGCCCTCGTCCACCGTATCAAAGGTGGAAACAATATTCAAATGATTCAGCTTTGCAGCCGCTCTTGCTTCATTTTGAAACTTGCTGACAAATTCCGCATTTTCCGTATACTCTTCCTTCAAAGCCTTAATCGCAACGATACGACCGAGTTTGATATCCTTAGCCTTATAAACATAGCTCATACCGCCTTCGCCAATCAGACTTTCTATTTGATATCTCTCCTGAAGCAGGGTACCCTTTTCTATTTTCATTTTCCCTACTCCTTTCCAAAGGGATTAACTAAAATCAAAGCGATATTGTCTTTTCCGCCGTTGATATTTGCTAAATCAATCAGTGCCTGTCCTTTTTCCTCTATTCCCGATTCATCCTTAAGAATCTGGGCAATGCTTTCGTTATCCACCATATTGCTTAAGCCGTCCGAACAGAGAAAGAAGAGATCCCCCTCTTCCAAATCCGTCTCAAAAAAATCTACCTGGAGATTCTTTTTCCGCTCCCACTGCACGGGTGATATAGTTCTTATGACTTAAATAGTCCTTAGAGCCTCGAATCATCTCTCCCATCCGTATTTTTTCCTCTACATAGCTATGGTCCTTTGTTAGCTGTTTCAGCCTGTTCCTTCGGAAAATATATGCTCTACTGTCTCCTACATTGGACAGAAACAAAATCTTATCCTCCACAAAGGCGGTAACCAGGGTACTTCCCATCCCGCGAAGATGTATGTTGTTCTCTGAAAGCGAGAAGAGCTCCGCATTGATTTTTTTGATATTTTCACCAAGGCAATGAATAGGACTGCTTCCCGAAGCTTCCTTCAAGTAGGAGGCCAGCCCCTCTACAAGATAGCGGGATGCATAGTCACCGGCTTTATGCCCCCCCATTCCGTCCGCCAGTAAAAAAAGGTTCGGAAAGATTCCAATACTTTCCTTTGTGGCAAAAACAATATCCTGATTCATTTTTCGCATTTTACCTTGATCGGTTTTCGCAAAGAATTGCATCAATCCTCCCTTTCTTCCAGCTCTGCATCCCGCCTTAGCTGTCCGCATGCACCGGAAATATCCGCTCCCATTTCTCTTCTTATAGTACAACTGATTCCGTTTTTTTCTAAAGCTTTCTGAAAGGAGAGAATCCTCTTTCTGTCCGGAGCCGTAAAATCCCTCTCCTTAATGGGATTTACCGGAATCAGGTTAAGATGAGTCGGAAAAATGCTCTCCTTCTTCTTAAGGAGCTTTAAGAGCTCTTCTCTATCTTCCTTTCCATCATTTACTCCTAAAAACAAGGGCATACTCAAAGCTTACCCTTCTTCCCGTCTTTTGAAAAATAGTAGCGAACCGCCTCCATGACTTGATTAAGGCTGTAGCGATTGGCAATCGGCATGATTTTTCTTTCGCTTTTCATCTGTCGGAGCATGCAGACTCAGTGCCAATGTAATTCCCAGTTTCTCCTCCGCTAAGTCAAAAAAATCCTCGGTACAATTCCGCAAGTCGATAAAGTAATATTTCTTTGAGAAAGATTTCTTCCGATTTTTTTCCGCTGATAATGCGGATAAAGCGAAGTACCTCATCATAGTTGTCCAGGGGCTCGCCCGAACCCATAAGAACCACATTGGAAATCTTCTTTCCGGTCTGCTTTTCCATCGCAGCAATCTGTCCGATCATTTCTCCGCTGCTGCAGTTTCTTGCTAAGCCGGAAAGGGTGGAAGCACAGAAGGCACAGCCCATTTTACACCCCACCTGTGTGGAGATACAAGCCGTGTTTCCGTGGTGATAGGCCATGAAAACGGACTCTATCCGATGGCCATCCTTAAGTTCAAAAAGAAATTTTTCCGTTTCATCAAGTCTCGAGATGTAGCGCCGATACAGCTTTGGAAGCTCTATATTAAATTCCTCACTCAGGCTTTTTCTAAGTTCACGAGGAAGATTCCCCATGCTTTGAAAATCTTCTGCATCCTTCTCCTGTACCCAGCGATAGATTTGCTCCGCCCTGTAGCCGGAAAAATGCTTCTCTAAAACCCATGCCTTTATTTCTTTTTCTTCTAAATCTCTTAAGTTTTGCATGCTTCTTCTCCGCACTCCCTTATGCTTTACGCTCTTATTCCTCTTAGGCTCCTATGTTCTTCCGTGCTTATCTTCTTTCAACTCGGTGTTCCCTTTATTTCCTTATAAAAGAGGCGTAATAAAACCCGTCTCCCGGTTCACCCGGAAAGAATTTCTTCTCCTTTTCAAGTTTATATGGAAAATGGGATAGAATATAGTCGCGATTTTCTTCATTTTCCTCCCTGGAAAGCGTGCAGGTGGAGTAAATCAGCTGCCCGCCCGGCTTTACATAGCTCTGTACCGTATTAAGAATCTCCCTTTGCAGCTTCTGTAAAGATCTTACTCCCTCCTCTGTAAAATGGAGGCGAATATCGGCCTTCTTTCCGATAACGCCAAGGCCCGAGCAGGGCACATCGCAAAGTACCAAATCCAAATTTCCTTTTCCGCCTTCTATAAAAGCGGGAATCCCTTACTCTGGCATCCCATGCCTCAATCATCATATTTTCAATGTGAAGGCGCTTTTTGTTTTCCTCTATAAAATGCAGCTTATCCGCTTTTTTTCGTCTCTTGCGTAGACCATGCCTTGTCCCTTCATAAGACTCGCAATATGACATGCCTTTCCCTCCGGGAGCGCTGCAGCAATCCAAGACTCTGGCTCCCTGCGGCAAAACGGCAAGCTTCGCCACCTCTTGGGAAGAAAAAGTCCTGAATCGTCACTTCTCCTGAAAGAAAGCGCTCCTCCTCCATTAGATTTCCGGAAAGCTTTTCTCCCTCTCCTTTTTCATTTCGGATAAAGAAGCCCCCTTCACTATGTAAAAATGCTTCCGCAATCTTCATCGTATCGGCCAAGCCGTATTCCTTCTCCAAAAAAAGTGAAATAATTCTTCGGGAAGAGCTGCCCCTATAGCATCTTCTTTATGTTCCTCCTCAAGCTTTTTTTAAGTAGTGAAAGCTTGTCCTGGCTGAGCTTTCGTAAAATTGCATTTTGCAAAGGGAACAAGGCCCTGTAATTTCCTTTTTAAGTATTTTAGCTTTCATTAATCGCGGCATGCGGAGGAATCTTATCCATGAAGAGAAGCTGATATGCGGAAAGCCCTCATAGCCTGTAAAAAGAATCGGCTTCATAAAGCCGTTTTAGAGTAGAGGGAAATGCAGTAATCCAGCTGAATATATCGCTCTACGGTACCATGTGCAAGCCTTGTAATAAAGGCTCTTTGCCTTTTTATCAAAATAGGGATGGTCCATAAAAAGCTTTCGAAGGGCAAGATGAAGAAATTCTCCTTCCGAAAAAACGGAAGAAAGCAGTCCTAAAACTGCTTCTCGTTCACTTTTTTTGTGTTATCTCTTCTCTTTGCTTAGTCCGTACTTCTCTTTTCTCCACCATTTCTCCTTATAGCAGCCTTATTTTTACAATGTAGCCCTCGAAGGAAATCGCCTGCGCTCATTCTTTTTCTTTCCCTCCACCTGTAGCTCTAATATCTCCAAAGCCGCATCTTGCGTGGAAACAAAAAGCCTTTTTTTATCGGAAGAGCAAAAAAATTCTCCCGCATTCCCTAAAGGAAGATAAGTTTCCTGCATACTCATCCAAAAATCGCTCAATGTCTTCTCTTTGAATTCTTCCTAAAGAAGAAAAAGAGAAGACGAAGCATTATTTTTCAAATGTACTATCCGCTTTCGGCGAAAAAAACTGCCGCCCTCCAGATTTTTAAAGCTTTTTTTCCGTTGGGAAGAAGACTTACCGCATTAGGCCAAGGAATATAGCCTCTCACCATACGCTCAATCACTTGAGCATCCCGGTTCCAATTAACAAAGCCGTCTTTTTCTTAATAATCCCGGTATGGCTGGCTTCTTCCTCTTTTTGAGGAATCCCTTTAATTCTCCTTTTTTTGAAGGCCATCCAGTGTTTTTTTACAATGGTTCTACGGGAAAAGCTTGGCAAGCTTTTTGAAAAAGACTTTCCGCTGTTTCTTCCGGCTCTATTGCTACTTTATCCTGTAAAAGAATGTCTCCCGTGTCCAAGCCTTCCGCCATCAGCATCGTCGTAATCCCGCTCTCCTCGTCCCCTAAAAAGTACCGCCTCTTGTATAGGTGAGGCTCCTCTATACTTCGGAAGCAGTGAAGCGTGAATGTTAACAGCACCAAGCCTCGGAATATCCAATACCTCCTTCGGAAGAATTTGTCCGAAGGCAGCCACTACTATACAGTCCGGCTGAATACTTTTCATCTGCTCTATACACTCTCTGTCCGCTCTCAAACGCTTGGTGGAATGTACGGGAAGGCCCAGCTTCTCCGCAGCGAGCTTTACAGGGGTTTTTTCAATGATAGCCTTTCTCCCCTTTGCCTTGTCCTCCTGACTTATCACCAAAAGAATCTCGTGTCCGGCCTCTTGAATGGCCTCCAGTCCCTCTACCGCAAAGTCCGGAGTTCCCATAAAGATGATTCTCAAAGCTCTTCCTCCTCCAATTCCTCATACACTATGTCTTCCAGTTCCCCTTCCACCTTTTCGGTATAGAGGACACCTCTTAAATGATCGTTTTCATGAGAAAAAGCTCTTGCCAAAAAATCCGCTTGCTTCCAGAGTATATTCCTGCATATTCTGGTCCAAAGCCTTCACGGAAAGCTTCATAGGACGGGTCACCACGCCTTCTTTTTCCGGGAACGGAAAGGCAACCCTCTTCTCCCGTCTGTACTTCCTCTCCAAGAGGAGTAATTTCGGATTGATTGCCACATAGCGTTTTCCCTCACCGATATCCACTACAAAGATCTGCTTCAAAATCCCCACCTGAGGTGCAGCCAGCCCTACTCCGTTTGCCTCATACATGGTATCAAACATATCGTTAATCAATTCCTGCAAGCGCTCATTCATTTCCTTCACCGGCTTGCTCTTTTTTTCCAATATAGGATCCCCTATGGTTCTTATTGTACGAATTGCCATATTTTTCCCTTCCTTCTTGCCCTTTTCTTCTCCCAAAAGCCCTTCTGCTTTACCAAGAAATATTTTATATTTTACATGAGGTCAAACTGCAACAAAATGAGATTCCGCTTATCCTCCCTCTTTACCTCTCTTATGAAGAGTTCCCTTAACTGAAGGATTATATCATGAGAGTCATGCTTAATATAGATAATTTGTCTGAAATTATCCTTTAGTTTATAAACCGTAGCAGGGAATGGACCGTAGATTTCTCCTCCGGCCTCTTCCACAGCTGCAATGATTTGCGGCAAAGCCTTTGATAGAATGTTCTTTAAAAACTCTTCTTCCGTATAAATGCATTGAATGGCAAGCATCTTTTGCAAAAGGAGGATAGGACAGCCTTTTTCTGTAGCGTTTTTTTCTTCCTCATAGAAGCGCTCATAGTCTTGGGATAAGGAAATGTCCAAAAATCGGATTATCCGTCTGATAGCTCTGAATAAGCACCTCTCCCTGTCTTTCCCCTCTTCCTGCCCTTCCGGCAAGCTGTGTAATCAACTGAAAAGTAGCTTCCCCCGCTCTAAAATCGGACTGGAGAAGAAGCTGATCCGCTGCAATAACGGCAACCAAGGTCACTGACGGAAAATCATGTCCCTTTACTATCATCTGCGTCCCCAAGAGGATATCCGCTTTTTCCTCGGAAAAAAATCCCTGTAGGATTTCTTCATATTTCCCCTTCCTTTGGGTGCTATCCCGATCCAGTCTTAGAATTTTTGCGGAAGGAAATACACTATGGCAAAGAGCTTCCAACTTCTCCGTTCCTGTTCCGAAGGCCGCTAGATACTTACTTCCGCAGCTCGGACAAAGCTTCGGCATTTCTCTTTGAAAGCCACAGTAATGGCACTGCAATATTCCGTTCTTATGCAGATTAAGGCTTACATCACAGTGTGGACAACGAAGAGCTTCTCCGCATTTTCGACAGCTTACAAAAGGAGCATATCCCCTTCTGTTCATAAAGAGCATACACTGCTCTCCCTTTTCGAGCCTATCTCGGATAGCTTTTTCCAATTCCGCGGAGAATATGGACCTGTTTCCCTTCTCCAATTCCTTTTTCATATCCACGATTCGAATCTTCGGTAAAATGCTTCCGGGAACTGCACGACTTTTTCAGAGAAAAAGCAAGCCAAGTCCTTTCTCTCTACCTCCGCATAGATTTGTACGGAGGGTGTTGCCGTTCCGAAAAGTACTTTTTGCTCCGGAGAGCTCCGCCCTCTTTCTTGCCACATCTCTTGTCTCATAGCGCGGAGCTGTCTCCGACTTGTAGGAACGGTCCTGCTCCTCATCCATAATAATCAGTCCGAGATTGGAAAAAGGCGCAAAGACAGCGGAACGAGGTCCCATCAGGATTTTTCACCTTTCCGGAACGACAGTTTTCCATGCTTTCCGCTCTTTCCCCCTGGCTCATTTTTGGAGTGAAGTACGGAAACCATCCCCGGAAAGCGTCTCTCTATCCGAGATCTGGTTTGGAAGCTTAAGGAGATTTCCGGAATCAGAAAAAATGACCTCCTTCCCCTTCTCTATATATTCCTCTATTAAACGCAGATAGACCTCCGTTTTCCCAGAACCTGTCACCCCGAAAAGAAGAGCCCTGTTCGCTCCTTCCCGGTAAACTTCTTTAATTCCGGAAAGTACCGTGTCTTGCTCTTCGCTAAGGCAAAGCGGACTTTCTTCCCGCTTAAAAAAACGCTCAGTCTCCTTCCCCTTCTTCTTTGTCCTCTTTTTTACGGGAAGTACTGTTTTTAGGCACTGATTTAGCGTGCAGGCATATTCCTCACTCATCCATACCGCAAGCTCCAGCAAGGTATTTTCAACAGAAAACTCCTTCTCGCAAAAGAGAACGAATATCCTTAATTTTTTCTTCAGGATAGTCCACCGCTTCTGAAAGTGTCAAAACATAAGCCTTCTTTATTCCTCTTCCAAAAGGAACTAAAACAGGATCCCCCGGGCGAACTTCCATACCCTTGGGAATCCTATAAGTAAAGCTCTTATCAATCGCCTCATGGCTGATGTCAACAATTACCTCTGCGTACAAATTAACCCCTTTTATGCTTTTTCCAGTATCTTCGTAATCACCTTGGATAAGGACAAGGAATGGGAGGCCTTAAAAAGTACCACATCCCCTCCTTTACTTCCTCCATAAGTACTTTTTCCAGCTCCTTAAGAGAAAGACACGTTTCCCCGGGAAGTATCTTCTCCAAGCCCCTTTCGAATTTCCTTTGCCTTCTCTCCAAGAGTAAAAAGGCAGTCTACGGAAAGCATCCTCAGCTCTTCTCCAATTTCTTTATGACGGCTAAGTTCTTCCTTTCCGAGCTCATTCATATCCCCCTAATACCGCAATTCGCCTTTTTTTCCTTTTTTTCCATAGATAAAACATGAAGTGCAGCCTTCATAGAACTTGGAGAAGCATTATAGCTGTCATCGATAATCGTAATCCCGTCATCCGTGACAAGCTTTTCCCCTCTTCCCGGAAGACCTCTGAAAGCAACAAGTGCTTGCGCTGCCCTATCTCGGGAAACTCCAAGACGCTTAGCGAGAAGCAGGGCTATTCCGGCATTTTCCTTCATATGCTCGCCGGGTACAGAAAGTAAAATTTCTTCCTTGTCATAGAAAGAAAGGGATATGCCAATATCCTTTAAAAAAATTCATCTCATAGATTTTTCTCCTTCGTAAGAGAGGAAAGAATCGGATCCTTTTTTTCGGGAGATAAAGCTCCACCTCCCTTTTCTCTCCCATGAGGATATGCAGCTTTTCAAAGCAGGTATTTTCCTTCGTCCCCATGTTTTCCAAATGCGCATCTCCGATATTGGTAAATACCGCAAAGTCTACAGATGCCATCTTGGCAAGTCTCTCCATTTCTCCCGGAAGAGATACCCCCATTTCTATCACACTGATTTCCTTATTCGCTTTTGCCATGTCAAAAAGTGTAATCGGTACCCCAATCTGGGAGTTTGCATTTCCCTTAGTCTGAAATACTTTTTCTTCGGAAGAAAGCGCTGTCGCAATCATTTCTCTTGTCGTCGTTTTTCCGACAGAACCCGTTACGCCAATCAGCTTTCCCTTATAGCGTCTTCTGCAAAATGCGCCAAATTCTTGTAAGGCCTCCAGGGTATCCTTTACCGGGTAAAAATGAACATCAGGATAGCTTTTTGCCACTTCTTCACTATTTTCCGCCGTAAGAATATGCCTTGCCCCATGTTCTATTGCCATAGGAATGAAGCGATGCCCGTCCTGCTTTTCTCCCTTGATAGGAACAAAAAGAGCAGATGAGCAGTCTTCTCTGGAGTCAATTACTATACGATTTACCGCTGAAAATAATTCTTCGAAATACATCCTGTCCTTCCCATCCAAAAGCTGCCTTTCTCTATCCGGCACCTTTCTTTTTTTATCTTAAGTTTTGATACAATTTACGCAACACAGCCTTATTCCTTTTTCTGCTGCGAGCGGAAATCAGCACAATTTTTTTCCGCTTCCTCTAAAAATCACTTCTCTATCCACAAATCTTGTAAACTCTCCGTTTACCTCATTATATTCTTCATGCCCTTTTCCGATAACAGCAATCAAATCCCCTCGCTCTGCGTGCTTTAAAGCATAAGAAATTGCCTCTCTTCTATCAAGTAATGGCAATATAGTTCTTTGTTTTCTTTACGAGAGTGCTTTCTATATCCGAAATAATATCCTCCGTTTTTTTCATAACGGGAATTGTCCGCAGTAAGAATACTGAAATCCGCCATTTCTCCTGCAACCTCTCCCATACCGTATCTCCTGTCCTTTTGAGCGATTTCCTCCACAGCCGAAAACCACAATGAGTCTTTTTCGGATTATAGGAACGCAGAGTTTCCAGTAAATTCTTCATCCCCATGGCATTATGCGCATAATCCACAATAACGGTATAGCCGTCCTTTTTGAAGAGCGACCTCCATTCTTCCGTTTACCTTAATCTTGGCAAAGAGCCGATTTAAGCTTTTTCCATTGGAATCTTTAGTAGAAAAAGCCAGTGAAGCAGCCGCCAGCGCATTGTACACATTGTATTTTCCGGGAAGATGATTGAATATACTCTCTTTTTCTTTACCGTGCAAAAAAATCAAAGCGTGTACCTATAAAAATCATCCTGTCGAAGATTTTCAATGTTTTTTTGCCTGAAAATCCGCCTCCCTTTCCAGAGCAAAGCTATAGCAGGGGCAGGGGGCATTTTTCCAAAATTCATCTGCAAAATTGGCATCCATATTGATTAGACCGATTTTCGACTGGGTAAAAATACGAGATTTATAATACTTGTATTCCTCAAAGTCCTTATGCTCATTCTCCCCGATATGATCTTCCTCCAGGTTTCGTGAAATATGCCGTAATCAAAAAGGATTTCATCTGTTCTATGCATTTTAAAGCCCTGAGAAGAAGCTTCCATCACGACCGCATTGCAGCCTGCATCCTTCATTTTTCGGAAATACTCCTGCAAAGTATAGGATTCCGTGTCGTATTCCGGCTCTCGACATGAATTCCCGCATACTCGATTCCCGTTGTTCCGATTAGGCCGGTCTTATATCCCCCTTCTTCCAAGATACTTCTGATCATGCCTGCAGTGGTCGTCTTTCCCTTTGTTCCGGTAATACCGATCATCAGCATTTCTCTTGCAGGGTACTGAAAAAAGAAGGCGGAAAGGCCGGCAAGCGCCGCTCTTCCGTTTTCCACCTTGACTATGCAAAGCTCCCTTGTATCGATTCCCTCCAGAGAAAGTTCGAAAGCTCCTTCTCCACCACAAAAATGCGAACCCCCTTCTCAACCAGCTCCGGAATCCTCTCATGCGAATCTAACCTCGTCCCTTTCATACAAAGAAAAAGATCCCCTGCCTTAGCCGTTCTGGAATCATAAGAGATTGCACTCAGCTCTTCCTTTTCCGGATTTCCGGAAAGAACTGTATATTCCTTTAAAGATTTAACCCATTCTTTCATCATTAGCCCTTCCGCTTTCTTAAAAATTCCAGGTTATGCCTTGTCCATCATTCTGTTTTCTTACAGAAAAAGCCTGTCTTAAAAAAGCTTTTTCCATCTCGACTTTTTTTAAAAAAAGCCCTACTGTTTTTTTCCGTCTACAAGATCGATTCGTTCAGCGGCAGGACTCTTAGGTAGACCCGGCATGGTCATAACCTCTCCTGTGAGACAAACGATAAATCCCTGCTCCTGCCGAGACATAAACCTCTCTCACCGTAATTGTAAAATCCTCAGGGTCTTCCAAGTAAAGTCGGATCATCTGAGAGACTGTACTGTGTCTTTGCCATACAAAACCGGATAGAAGGAAAAATCCCATCTCCGTAAGTCTTTTTCAACTCTTTTCTCCGCTTTTAGCGGAGTATTGTACTCCCTTCGCACCGTAAATCTCTTTTTGCTACTTTTTCAATTTTCCCCTTAAGAGGAAGACTCAAATCCTGCAGGGGCTTTTAAAGTTTGCCGGCTTCTCCAGCTGCTTAAGGAGCTCTTTTGCCAGCTCCTCTCCTCCGGCTCCTCCCTTCTCGAAAACCTCCGAGAGAGCAAATCCCACTCCCTTTTCTTTACAAAAAGCGGAAAGCCTTTCCAACTCTTTTTTTCCGAATCTGTCGGAAAGCGATTAATAGCCACCACAAGAGGAAGCCCGTATTTCTCCAGATTTTTCAATATGCTTTTTCCAGATTGACGATTCCCTTCTCCAAAAGCTTCTAAATCCTCTGTAGCAAGTTCCGTCTTTCCGGCTCCTCCATTATATTTTAGAGCGCGAACTGTTGCCACAAGAACTGCACAATCCGGTTTCAAGCCTCCCATTTGACACTTAATATCCAAAAATTTTTCCGCACCGAGATCTGCACCGAAACCGGCCTCGGTAATAACGATATCGGAAAGCTTAAGTGCGTACTTTGTTGCCATAAGAGAGTTACAACCATGGGCAATATTGGCAAAGGGGCCGCCATGAACAATGGCCATATTCCCTTCCAGGCTCTGCACAATATTTGGCTTTATTGCCTCCTTTAAAAGTACCGCCATGGCTCCGACCGCATGCAGGTCCTTGGCCCGTATTGCCTCTCCCTTGGTATTATACGCTACAATAATTCGGGATAGCCTTTCTTTTAAATCCTCCATATCGGAGCTCAAGCAAAGAATAGCCATGATTTCCGATGCAACTGTAATGATAAAATGATCTTCTCTTACTACACCGTCTGCACTTCCTCCCAATCCGACTATGATATTTCGAAGAGAGCGGTCATTCATATCTAAGCATCTTTTCCACTGAATCCGTTTCAAATCAATATCCAGTGCATTTCCCTGCTTAATATGGTTGTCGAGCATAGCGGAAAGCAGGTTATTTGCTGCAGTAACAGCATGAAAATCCCCGGTAAAATGGAGGTTCAAATCCTCCATCGGAACGAGCTGTGCATATCCCCTCCTGCTGCACCTCCCTTTATACCGAAGCAGGGGCCGAGACTTGGTTCTCTCACGGCAAGCAGCGCTTTTTTTCCCAAACGATTTAAAGCATCCATAAGCCCCACGGAGGTTGTGGTCTTCCCTTCTCCCATCGGAGTAGGATTAATTGCCGTTACAAGCACCAGCTTCGCATCCTTTTTCTCTTTTCTCTTTTCATATACATCCGGAGACAACTTTGCTTTTATATTTTTCCGTACATCTCCAGCTCATCTGCAGATATCCCGTAGTTTTCCGCTACGGAAGCAATATGCTGCATTTCTATCTCCTGTGCAATTTCCAGATCCGACTTCATTATCCTACATCCTCTCTTTAGCTAAAAATTCATCAAATTCTTCTAAATTCATGAGTATCTTTCTCGCCTTCGTTCCCTCTTCCTCTCCTACAATATGAGCATCCGCAAGCTGATCCATGATTCTAGCCGCTCGGTTGAAGCCGATTCTGAATTTTCTTTGTAAATACCCTATACTTGCCTTTTCCGTCTCTATCACGGCTTCAGCCGCTTCAAAAAAGAGCTCATCTCGGTCTCCCGAGACTTGAGAAGGAGCTTCCTCCGTGCCGCCTTGTTCAATACTCTTTGTAATATCTTCCTTGTATTCCACCTCTCCTCTACTCTTTAAGAATTCGGTAACCTTAGCTACCTCTTCATCGGAAACAAAGGCTCCTTGCACACGAATCGGCTTCGGAAGACTCTGGGGGAAGAAAAGCATATCTCCTTTTCCAAGTAGCTTCTCCGCACCGTTCATATCAATGATAGTACGGGAATCCACTCCGCTGCTGACAGAAAAGGCAATACGGGAAGGTACATTGGCCTTGATTAAACCGGTGATAACATTGACGGAGGGGCGCTGGGTTGCAATAATCAAATGCATACCGCAGGCTCTTGCAAGCTGGGTTAAACGAACAATGGCATCCTCCACCTCCTGCGCAGAAACCATCATAAGATCTGCCAGCTCGTCAATAATAATTAAAATCTGCGGAAGGATTTCAAGTGCGTCTTTCTCCCTTTCCTCCTGAGACATTTTTCGAAGCTTCTCATTATAGCCGCTTAAATCTCTGACGGATAAGTTTGCAAATTTTTTGTATCGATTTGTCATTTCGGCAACTGCCCAGTTTAAAAGCCGATGCGGCCTTCTTCGGATCGGTAACCACCGGAATCAAAAGATGCGGGAATACCGTTATACACCTGTAACTCCACCACCTTGGGGTCCACCATAATCATGCGAACCTCCTCAGGAGTGTATTTATATAGGATAGACATAATTAAGGTATTGATGGAAACGGACTTTCCGGCGCCTGTAGCTCCGGCCACAAGAAGGTGCGGCATTTTCGCAATATCCGTCACCACTACCTTTCCCGCAATATCCTTTCCTACTCCGAAGGAAAGCTTCATCTTATTTTCTTGGAAAATCCGGAGAAGTCAAGATATCGCCAAGGTAAACCACTTGGCTATGCTTTGTTAGGCACTTCTATTCCCACAGCGGACTTTCCGGGGATTGGTGCCTCAATACGGATATCCGCTGCAGCAAGACGCATTTTGATATCATTACTCAAGGAAACAATTTTAGCCAGCTTTACTCCCTGCTCCGGCTGAAGTTCATAACGAGTTACTGCAGGTCCTACGGAAACATTTGTAATACTCACCGTGATACCGAAGCTCTTCAAGGTCTCCTGTAAAGTTCTTGCATTTTTTTCAATCTCATTTTTTTCACTTGCCCCTTTGTCCTTTGCCTGCTTTAAAAGGGAAAGTGGAGGAAATTGATAGGGAGCTGTCTCCTTTATAATTTCCGGCTCTTCCGGCTTCTTTTCCGCAATTCTTCGCTCCAGCTTCTCCTTATCCGAAGCAATTCTTCCTCCCGACGCTGTTTCCACAACATGGTCAAAGCGATCCTGATTTAAGAGTCTGTCCTTCAAACTCTGTTCGTCCTCCGGCTCCTCTTTCTCTAAGAGGATTTCTTTATCTGAACCTGTGTCAAGAGGCAAATCAAAACTGAAGTCTTCCGCTTTGGGGCTCTCCAAAAACTCCTCCGCTTCGGTAGAAGGAGTATCATCGTAAAAGCTCTTCCATAGAAGTCGTAACTCATCTTCTTCTCGTTCTTCAGAGGGAAAAATCCTCTAAATGTAAATCCGTAGCGGAAAAAGTCAACACCCTTTACCTCTCTTCTTTCTCTCCTCTCTCTTAGAGCCTCTTTTGCAGAGCCGGATATCTTCCGAAAGTCCTCCTTTGCTCTCCTTCCCGCCTTTTCTGCAGTATGTACGGAAAATGTGGCGAAAAGACTCATAAGCGGTTTCTCTGTAATAAAAACCAGAGATAAAAGAATAAAAAAGAAAAGCACAAAGAGAGAGGCCAACTTTCCAAGAAGCAGGGAAAGAAGAAAGAGTATTCCATTTCCTGGAACTCCCCCGCCCTCAAGAAGCGAAAAGAAGTCTTCCGGAATTTCCTTTCCCAAAAAAATTGTGGAAAAAAAGCTCTCCGTTAAAAAGATATAAAAAGCACAATAGCCAGAAGACTTTTTAACCAAGCCCGGCTTTTCCTTGTTTTTTACATAATAAATAAGGGTAAACAGCAGAAGAAAAGGGAATAAAAAGCTAAAGCGTCCGCACAGTATAAACTGGACTTGCCTCAGAAGCTCCCCAATACTCCGCAAAATCCTAAATTGCTCAAAAAAAGCAAAAGGGCAAAAAGGCAGATAAAAATCAAAATCACCTCTTCCCTTATTCTCGGATCAACACTATTTTTTTGTTTCTCTTCTCTTCCCCTGCTCTCACGCTTTGTATTTATTTTTTTCTTGTTCTTTTTCTTGCCATATGCTCCCACTCACTCTTTTTTAATTCACAGGCATTATACAACAGAATACGACAAAAAGAAGAAGGGGAGCCGAGTTAAGACTCTTATCCCCTATTCTTCCTTTGATAAAAGGTTCTCTCAAAGTTTTTCCGGAACAAAATGAAAATGCAATGCAGGACGGCCGTGTCTCATTTTTTTCTTTTCTTTCAGAGACTCTCCTCTTCCAATACCCCTTGGCGAATCAGATTCAGCTGTAAAAGCTTCGCCAGAAATTCGACTTGCAGAACGGGAGGTGATTCCCAGAAGTTCGGCAATGCTTTGAGCGCTCAAAGCATTTTCAGGAGCAAGCTCATAAAAGGCTTACCAGCTTTAAGATATTGTTTTCATGAATTCCGTAGGTTTTGGCAAATTCCAGAGCTTTCTCATTCTTGTAGTTGTGAATCAGTCTAAGCTCCCGGGAAATCGGTCCCATCAATTTTCCTCTTCTTCCATGAAGAAGGCATCATTTCTCCCGTAACGGTTACTTTCCATAAGAGCATGCTCCGCATAGTATCGACTTCTCTCTTTTGTAGAGCTTAAGCCTATTCCCAGGCGAAAAGGAAAATTCAGATTCTTCTTGCACTGCATAAGAATTTCTTCCAATATCGGAAGAATCTCCACATCTAAGGAGACGGAGGCGGTAAGTGAAAACTGATTAAAGCCCTTTTCGATAGAAAAACGGCTATGCTCTTCTTTTCTATAAGAAGTGAGGAAGCTATAAGTCTGCGCTTCTCTATACTCCTGTTCTTCCTTTTCCAGATCTTCAGAAAAGGGGAGACGCAAAAGAACGGAAAGTACTCTTTCTTCACTTATATTACTTAAACGAAGCTCATCTAAGGCATGCTGAATGGAGGCTCTTATCATTTCTTCGTTCGGAAAGACTGCAAGATACGGAATCTGTAAAGTATCCAAACTTTTCAGATTATTGATACTCCGAGAGAGAATCATATCTATCTTCCCTTTGTCCCACAGCTTCTTGGCATATTCCGTGATATGCTTATAGTCATAATGACTATCCTCATAAAAATAGGGACGCTCTTCCTCGGAAAGATATTTTCCCAGTTCCATATAACGATTCGTTTCCGTTAAAAAATCGCAAAAGACCCGATTCAGAGGTATATCCTTATGCTTCATTTGAAAATGAAGAAGAATAGAAAAGCACATCTATCGGTTCATAAGCCGTAAATGCGCAGGGAATCCGAATATCCGGAAACTTCCTCATTATATAGTGGTAGCCAAGTTCCCCGGAAAAGAAAATAACATCACATTTCTTTCGGCAGTCCTCGTAAATTCCGTCAATATCACTAAGTTCTTTATAAATATAGGGGTAAAACCGGCAATCAAAGCTTTTGTCCTTGAGAACCTTCTCTATCGGCTCCAAAGACTTTTTCCGGACTAACGACTGCAACTGAATACATAGCTTTTTCCTCTCTCCACTTAAGTTTACAATTAGAATTGTTAACACAAGTTAAAGACAAAAGTCAATTGTGTCTTAAACCTCAATGCCTACAACTGAGAAAAAAACCTCCCTGTATTTTTATATCCGAAAAAAATATCGAACTTTTATATCGTAAAAACCGCTAATTTTGACAAATTTCTTGTTTCAAGCTAAGCTAGGAAGCTTTATAAAAGTTAGAAGAAGGACTCCTTTTCCGTTAGCTTATGGAAGGGAAAAATAGAAATGAAGTGATTGATGATGATAAAGGGGAGATATGTTTCGATTAAGCGGACAAATATGGAAAAAAACGGAAAAGTGATTGCGTCCTGCGTCTCCAGAGCAGGAAGGAGCGGAAAAACAGAACTAAAAAGGTATATACCGCCTTGGAAGAAATCTGTCATCACTTTGATTTGCCGGTTCCCATCTGGCTTCCGGCAAGAATTCGGGAGTTTCAAACTCGTTCCAAAACGACCTTTCCTTTCCGACTCCTTTATGGAGGAGATTTGCTTTGACGGATTGGAAATTCAAGTGATTGAAGAATAAAAGGGGCTGTGAAAAAGTCAAAAGCTCTTTATACTATGGAGGTCCGTTGCAGGCTCAGATTACCCCAGCAACGGGTGCTCCATAGCACTCAAAAATGCAATCTTTTGATTTTTGCAGTCTATAGAATATTCGCTTTACATCAAGACTTAAATCTAAAAATCGAGCCCCTGATATCTCATTCTTATGAAAGGCTTTGATAGCCTTACTTTTACTTCTTTTGCCAGTTCCTTCTGCGAGTTCCTCATAACCGGGCTTTCCGAGAAGTGCAAACATATTTCTCTTATAGCTCTCCACGCCGGGTTGATTGAAGGGATTCACGCCGTTTATGTAAGCGGAGACACCGCAGGCAAACTCGAAGAAGTAGAAAAAGCTCTCCGAGCGTTCTCTCGCACTGCTTATCAATCTGTAAAAGGAAGTTCGGTACATTTCCGTCCGTATGAGCCAGGATTGTTCCCTGCATAGCGGCTTTTATTCACAAAGTCCACGGTCTTTCCGGCAAGGTAGTTCATGCCGTCCGTATCGATCTCTTCTTTCTCCAGCACAAGTTCCGCTGCACTTTCCATGACCTCTAAAAACCGTCTCAAAGTGAAGTCTTGCCCCTCCTGAATAAACTGTCCCATAGAGTGCAGGTCTGTTGTAAAGTCTACGGAAGCCGGGAAAATACCTCTCTGGTCCTTTCCTTCGGACTCTCCGTAGAGCTGCTTCCACCACTCGGAAAATATAATGGCAGGATGGCTCATAGTTTACAAAAATCTCAATCTTCTTATCCTTACGAAGCATGATGTTTCTTGCCGCAGCATACTGCAATGCCGGGTTTACTTCGTAATCCTGCTCTAAAAGAGCCTTTCTCATGGAAGCGGCACCCTCCATCAGTTCGCAAATATTTGCTCCGGTAACGGCAATGGGAAGAAGTCCGACAGCAGTCAGCACGGAGTATCTTCCGCCTACATCATCGGGTACCACAAATTCTTCATAGCCCATCTCATCGGCAAGGCTCTTTAAAGCCCCTCTTGCCTTGTCGGTAGTCGCATAAATCCTCTTTGCGGCTCCCGTCTTTTCCGTACTTTTCTTCCAGCATAGCCTTAAACACGCGGAAGGCAATGGCGGGCTCGGTAGTGGTTCCTGACTTGGAAAATGATATTGACAGAAAAATCCTTTCCCTTTAAAACTTGCTTTTAAAGTCGGAAATGTACTTGGAAGAAATATTGTTTCCTACATAGTAAATCTCCGGTGTCTTTCTCTCTCCTTCGGAAGCTCATTGTAAAAGCTGTGATTCAAAAACTCATTAGCCGCTCTTGCCCCAAGATAAGATCCGCCGATACCGATGACCAGTAAGACATCGGAATCCTCCTGAATCTTTTTTGCGGCAGCCTGAATCCTCTTGAACTCTCTCTTTATCGTAATTTCTCCGGAAGGTCTACCCAGCCGAGAAAAATCATTTCCGGCACCGCTCCCCTTTACTAAAATCTCTTTTTGCCAAGAGAGTCTGTGCTTTAAAATTCGCCATCTCCTCTTCGGAAACAAACTGTCTTGCCTTCGACAAATCCAACTTCAGCATATTCTTCTCCTTTTCTCCTATTATCCTACAGCAATAGCTTCTATCATAAAAATATAAAAATACACAACTTCCGTTATTATAAAAACAGGCAAGAGGACACGCAAGTCTTTCTTCCCTGTTTTAGAAAAACTTATCTTAAAAATACTTTTAAAAATCCTAAAGCAAAAAAATGAATTCTGCCCAAACTCTTTCGCAAAATCTCATCAATTCTGCCCAAACCCTTCGTAAAAATTTTTATTCTGATGCAGATTAAACCCTTCGCAAAAAAATTCCACCATAAAATCTACAGTTTTCTCTATTGCCTTGGCTTCAAATTCCTCATAAACCATGCTTGCTTCATCATTTGCCTCATCAGAAATGACACGAAGAATCACGAAAGGCACTCCATTTTTTTGTCGCAATCCAGTGCTATAGCCGCTCCCTCCATTTCACAGCAGGTAGCATGAAAGGTATTTTTCAAGTACTCCTTTGTTTCATGAGAAGAAACGAAACGATCTCCGGTAACCACCCGTCCTATATAACTATTATGTTCAGGATTGATTTCTCTATTCACCTCTACTGCTATTTCCAAAAGACGCGGGTCCGCATCATAGCCCAGCTTCTCATCTCCCGGTACCTTCCCTAGAGGATAGTCAAGCGTGTCACATCCACATCGTATTGCAAAGCATCCCTTGAAATCACAAGGTCCAAGATATGCACCTCGGAGAAATCGCTCCGGCAATCCCGGTATTAAAAAAATATAACTCGGTTGAAAGCGGTCAATTAAGGCTTGGGTACAAGCTGCCGCATTGCACTTTCCTACTCCTGCGCGAACAAGCACGACATCCTTTCCGGAAAGTCTCCCTTTATAGAAATGATAGGGGCCCATGCACGATTTCTTCCCGCCCTTCGCAGAGCTTAACCAAATGAGCAACCTCTTCTTCCATTGCACCGATTATTCCCGATCATCTTCCTCTCGCTTCTTTTTCTACACGACGCTTCTTTTTTCTACACGACGCTTCTTTTTTTCTACACTACGATTTTTCATCCAAAACTGACTGAATAACGCTCAGCACATTCTTTCTGCCGTCTCTTTCCCCGGATACTTCCATCGCTTTTTATATACTTCTCCTTGTTCTCATGAAGCTTTTTCAAAGGCAGTCCGGGAGTACCGCAGGATTCTCTTCCAACTTTTCCTGAGGAAGCACTACGGAAAATCCTGCAGAAGAAAAGGACTCCGCATTTAAAAATCTGGTCTCCCTGAGAAGCCTTTTTTTCGGTAGGGGAATCAGGATGTTCGGCTTTTTAAGGCCAGAATTTCATAAATGACATTTGCTCCGGCGCGGGAAATCACAAAATCCGCCGCCTGATAGAGGTCCGCAAGCTCCTCATTCACATAAGGAAACTGCCTGTAATACACCAAATCGGAGAGAGAGCTGTCCTCGTTCTTCTTTCCGCAGATATGGATGATATCGTAGTTTTTCCCCAATTTTGTTAAATTCTCCCGAACGGCAGTATTGATTGCCACGGATCCCAGACTTCCGCCGATTACCATCAGCACCGGCTTTTTCTCCGGAGAAGCTGCAAAGCCTTAAGCCCTCTTCTCTACTCCCCTGTAAAAGTTCTTCTCTAATCGGTGCACCGGTGCAAACCGCCTTTCCCTTAGGGAGAAGGGAAACCGTTTCCGGGAAATTACAGCAGATTTTCTTCGTGAAAGGAATGGTCAGCTTATTTGCCAGTCCGGGAGTAAAATCCGACTCATGGCAGATAATAGGAATCCCAAGGCTTGCCGCCGCAAAGATAACCGGTACCGCCACAAAGCCTCCTTTGGAAAAAGACCAGATCGATATTCCATGCCTTTATCTGCTTTCTTGCCTGAAAAATCCGCCGATTACCCGAAAAGGATCTGTGAGATTCCGCAGAGAAAAAATAGCGGCGAAGCTTTCCTGTCGAAATCCCGAAATAAGGGAGTCCCGCCTTTTCCGCAAGCTCCTTCTCTATGCCGTCCTTGACCCCATGTAGTAAATTGTATGCTTTTTCTCTTAATTCGCTGAGTAAGGCAAGGTTTCGCGGTTACATGCCCCTGCCGTTCCTCCGCCGGTTAACAATATCTTAGCCATTGAGCTCCTTTACAATCTTCTCCTGTAAAACTTCCATTTCTCCATCAGCATATCCGGAAGGGTTCCAAGAGACAATATTTCCTTCCGTCCCGAAACGCGGGAATAATGTGCACATGAAAAGTGATGCACGGTCTGCCCGGCTGCTTCGCCGTTATTCTGCACGATATTGCAGCCCTTTGCCCCTGTAGCCTGCATGATTGCCTTCGCCACTTTTTGCCAGAGGAAAGACTTTCTGAAGCACCGTATCATCTAGACTAAAGAGATCCTCTCCGTGGCTCTTCGGTAAAATAAGAGCATGACCGGGTGTGCCCGGTGCAATATCCAAAAATCACCCGAAAAATCTGCATCCTCATAAATGGTCTTCGAGGGAATCTCCCGTTTGCTATTTTACAGAAAAATACAATCCGCACTCATTTTTTTGCCTCCTTATCATAGCTGGATTTTTACTCGTTTCCAAGTCAAATCTACTATAAAGACTACTGCAAATACTTCTTCAAATACTGTCCGGTATAGGAGCTCGGATTCTTTTGCCACTTCCTCCGGGCTTCCGATGCAAAGCACCGTTCCGCCGCCGGATCCTCCCTCGGGTCCCATATCGATAATATAATCGGCACATTTAATCACATCTAAATTATGTTCGATAACCAACACGGTATTTCCGCCGTCGGCGAGTCTTTGCAGCATTTCCACCAGCTTCCGTACATCTTCAAAATGTAGTCCCGTAGTCGGTTCATCCAAGATATACAGTGTCTTTCCGGTGCCTCTGCGACTCAGCTCCGATGCCAACTTGATTCTCTGCGCCTCCTCCGGAAAGCTCGGTGCTGGGCTGTCCCAGTCGGATATAGGAAAGTCCCACATCCATAAGAGTCTGCATCTTACGACTAATGCTAGGAATATTTTCGAAAAGAATGTCAATGCCTCTTCCACCGTCATATTTAAAAACATCATAGATGTTCTTTCCCTTGTATTTTACTTCCAGGGTTTCCCTGTTGTAACGCTTACCGCCGCAAACCTCGCATGGGTACATAGACATCCGGCAGGAAGTGCATCTCAATCTTTACGATTCCGTCTCCGCTGCAAGCTTCACAGCGCCCGCCTTTTACATTGAAGGAGAATCTTCCTTGTTGTAGCCTCTTTTCCTTTGCATCCTTGGCACTGGCAAAGAGATCTCGAATCAGGTCGAAAAACGCCGGTATAGGTTGCCGGATTCGAACGGGGAGTCCTTCCAATCGGACTTTGGTCGATATCGATTACCTTATCCAAGTACTCCGTTCCTGTGATTTTTCACGGAACTTACCCGGTACTAATCTCGCCTTATTCAAGGTTTTTCGCACAGTATTTGTGCACGATTTCATTTACGAGGGAAGACTTTCCGGAGCCTGAAACACCGGTCACACAGGTAAAGACCGAAAGTGGAATCTTAACATCCACATTCTTTTAAATTATTCTCCTCCGCACCGTAAACATCCAAGGTATGGGTATAGGCCCTTCTGATTTTGGGGAGCGGAATCTTCTTTTTCCCGCTTAGGTACTGTCCCGTAATAGACGCCGGATTTTGCATGATTTCTTCGGCTGTTCCTACAGCAACCACCTCTCCTCCGTGCTCTCCCGCACCGGGACCGATATCTACAATCATATCCGCTTCCCGCATGGTATCCTCATCATGCTCTACGACGATGACGGAGTTTCCGAGGTCACGAAGCCGTTTTAAGGTCGCTATCAGCTTATCATTGTCCCTTTGATGAAGACCGATGCTCGGCTCATCCAAAATATAGGCAACCCCCACAAGACCGGAGCCGATCTGAGTTGCCAGACGAATCCTCTGCGACTCTCCTCCGGAGAGTGTTCCTGCGGAACGGGAAAGGCTTAAGTAGTTTAATCCCACATCCAGCATAAACCTGGATCTTGCCTTGATTTCCCGAAGAATCTGCTCCGCAATTTTTGCCTCCATCGGTTTTAGCTTTACAGAGCTTATCCAGTCAAAGAAGCTGTCCATGGAAAGCATGGTCGCTTCATGAATATTTTTCTCTCCGACAGTCACCCCTAAGGATGAGGGCTTCAGTCTCGCCCCGTGGCAGCTCGGACAGGGAGTAATGCGCATAAACTGCTCATACTCTATCTTCATTTTCTCGGAAAAACATTCCTTATAACGGCGTTCGATATTGGCGAGTAAGCCCTCAAAGGCCACCTGATGCACTGCGCCCTTTCCGTACTGTGACTGATAATGCACTGTCACCCGCTCACCCTTTGTGCCGTTTATGATGAGATCCTTTGCCTTCTCCGAAAGCTCTCGGAAGGGTGTATCCAAAGAGAAGCCGTACTTCTCACTCATGGCAAGCAAGCATAGCATGGGTAAAGCTTCCCTCATCCTTCGAGTTCATCCAGCCCAGTACGGAAATAGCGCCTTCATTTAAGGAAAGACTCTCATCCGGAATCATCAGCTTCACATCAAATTCCATCTTATAACCTATACCGAAGCAGGTCGGGCAGGCTCCCGAAGGGGTTGTTGAACGAGAAAGCTTCTCGGCTCTATTTCTTCGATACTTGTACCGTCAAAGGGGCAGGCAAAATTTGTAGAGAGCTGCAGTTCTTCTCCATTTAAAAAGTCCACAAGAAGAAGACCGCTGCTAAGAGAAAGCACCTGCTCGATTGAGTCGGTAAGTCTTTTTCTCAATTCCCTTTCTAACCACCAAACGATCCACTAAAACTTCAATGGTATGTTTGATATTCTTCTCTAGGAAATCTCTCCTCCAGCTCATAGAGATTGCCATCTATCCGCACACGAACATAGCCGGAACGACGAAGGCTTTTGCAGAAGCTTTTCATGCATTCCCTTCTTCCCCGTACTACCGGTGCAAAAAGCTGCATCTTCGTGCCCTCTTCTCTCTTCATAAGGAGGTCTACCATTTCGTCCACGGTTTGCTTCTTAATCTCTTCCACACTCCGGACAATGGGGCACTCCCACTCTGGCAAAGAGAAGACGCATATAGTCGTAGATTTCCGTGACTGTTCCTACTGTAGAACGCGGGTTTCTATTTTGTGGATTTCTGGTCAATGGAAATCGCGGGAGAGAGTCCTTCTATGAGCTCCACATCCGGCTTTTCCATCTGCCCGAGGAATTGCCTTGCGTAAGAGGAAAGCGACTCCATATAGCGTCTCTGTCCCTCCGCATAAATGGTATCGAAGGCAGAGAGGACTTTCCTGAGCCTGAGAGTCCTGTAAGCACCACCAAAGAATCTCTTGGAATATCCAGATTGACATGCTTTTAAATTGTGCTCATTCGCACCTCTGATTTTTGATCCACTTCTTTTTCCAAAGTTTTTCCCCTTTTCATCTATAGCGATTTTTCTTTATATATTTTTTTATCTTCTATCTTTATCTTTTACTTTATCTTTCTTTACTTTTTTATCTTTTTATCTTTTATCTTTTTATCTTTATATCAATGAGATTTCCTGTTGCGGGAAACAAGGCTCTTTATATAAAGAACATTTGTTCCTTGTGTAGAGTAGCACTGAAATACCCTGTCTTGCAAGCTATCCTCTTAATTCTCTGAAAAAATTTCGATAAACGTTTCGCTACTATAGACGCTAAAAATTCCATTACAATTCCTGTTGCCGTTCCGGCAAGTAACAGCAGGGGAAATACGCAAAAAGAACAGGATTTCGAAGAAGGAACGCCGCCATTACAATTTGTCCGACATTGTGAAAAATGCCCCCAAAAAGACTCACGGACACGAAGGACAGCTTGAAGCATTGCTTTGCAAGTACCATTACGAAAAAGCTTAGAAAAAGCCCGCCATGGAATAGCTCAAGGTCATCAGATTCCCTGAAGAGTACGGATAAGAGAAGCACTCGAAGAAAGCTGATTATTCCGCTTGGTACTGCTCCTAAAGAAAAACAGTCCTATAATGTTAACGATATTAGCTAATCCCAGCTTGATTCCCGGAATCGAAAAGGTGTAGGAATCATCGATTCCAGATAACCCAAAAATCATGGAAAAGTGCGAGCAGCATCGCATAAGCCGTCATTTTTCTTGTATCTTTATCCATCTTCCTCCCTATAAATTCTCAGTCACTTTAAATCAGTCCTTAGTTTATCATGTTATTCTTTATAAAAATCTATTTTTATCAACTCTGTGAGAAGCATTTTTCTTTATATCCGATCTTCTCACGGATTCGTCTTTACGGGCACAAAAAGGACGGCTTATCGCCGTCCTGCTTCTTTCTTTTAACTTGACACTTCTTGCAATGCTGTCCCTCTCTATAAGATAAACTATACTGTTTACCAAAAGAAAGAAATCTATATTACAATACGGTACAAAAACTAAAGAGAAAGTGAGATGAAGATGCTTTGTGTCTGACTATCCGGGCTGTGCATTGCACTTCTCAGCTTATGTACGCAAAGCTAATCGTATCTCTTAAAGCTTTACTACATTGGTAGCCTGAGGTCCCTTAGCACCGTCAACTACTTCGAACTCAACAGCCTGTCCCTCTTCCAAAGACTTGAAGCCTTCTCCGGACAAACCAGAGTAGTGTACGAATACATCCTTTTCCTGTCTCATCGAGATGAATCCGTATCCCTTTTGGTTGTTAAACCACTTTTACTGTACCTTTTCATTACTGTATCCTCCAAAAAAACGATTGTAACCGAAATTGATTACAACGGTGCGAGCATAACACAAAAAAATTCATCATAGTCAACTAATTTTTCTCAAGAAGACTAAGTAGTTTTAGTCTATTTTTTTCCATATTTTCTTATTTTTCAAAAGTTCCTCCAGCTCACTTTCCGTAAACACATAGCGTTTATTGCAGAAATCGCAGCGAACCTCCTGCGCCTTATGGTCGGAAATCAAGGACTCAATCTCCTTTTTTTCCCGAGAGAAATCAAGGCTTTCTCCACTCTTTTCCCTACTACAATTACAGAAATAGGAAAGCTCTCTTTTTCGTGAATCTCAGGAGAAAAATCCCCTCAAAAAGGAATTCAAAAGACTCTCCGGTGTATGTCCGTCCTTCAAAAGATCCGTAACGGAATGCACCGTCTTCAACTTTTCCTCCAGCTTATCCAGTAGACTCTCTTCCGCAAAAGGAAGGAGTTGGATAATAAAAGCCTCGGAGGCCTCTACTGTATTTTCCTTGTTTAAAAAGCACCCCAGTCCAACGGAAGAGGGAATCTGCTCACTGATACTGAAGTAAGCATTGACATCCTCAGCAATTTCTCCACTTAAAAGCTGAGTCTGTCCCACATAGGGCTCTCCTAGTCCATTGTCGCGGATTACGGAAAGAAAGCCCTTTCCGACAGCTCCTCCAACATCCAAGTGTCCATCCGCTTTCGCAGGGAGTATGACATAGGGATTGGCACAGGCAGCCTTCACCGTACCGTGAGAATCGGCCGTAGCTACCAGACTCTTCATCGGACCGTCTCCCTTAACGGAAAGGGTAATCAAATCCTTATCTCCCTTTTAAATCTACTCCCATCATAAGAGCTGCACTCATTAGCCTTCCCATGGCTGCTGTCGCAATCGGAGAGGTATTGTGGAGCTTCCTCTGTTCCTCCGCCGTGTCCCTTGTCGTACAGACAAACGCACGAATCTGTCCCTCGGCCGCAGTTGCCCTCAGTAAATAATCTCTACTACTCATTTGCAGAAAGTTCCTTCTCTCTTTCTTCATCTTTTCTCATGCAACACTTCTTATACTTCTTTCCGGAACCGCAATGACAAAGGTCATTCAGGGTGCAGCTTCTTTCCCTCTTCTTACCGTGCCGGACTTCTTCTGCTCCTTGTACAACTCTTTTCTTCTTTCTTCCGTTAAAAATGTCGTTCCATTGCGGAAGATCGTAAAAGCCAGGAAGCCTTCGCTTCCACCATGTTATAGTAAAAGCTTTTCCGGATCAACTTGAATCTTAACCTTTGTATCCGATTCCATGCTGTCAATAGGATTATGGAATCCGCCAAGGATTCATCAATTCCGTCCAGAATACCCACGAAAATAAATTCTTCAATACCGAACTGCTCGGCAAGCTCTTTTACACTTCCCTCATAAACCTTCTTCGGATCGGAAAGCAGCTTCTCATAGAATCCCTTTTTCCAGAGTAAAATACTTCTGCCAAAGTGCTTCCTGCTCTGTCTTATTCATTCCGTTTCCGTACGCCGCATTTCTCCAGTTTTCCAATAATGTTGCCATTTCTTTTTCTCCGTTTCTGATAATCTTTATATAGAAGACAGACTGCTACCGTCTCCCAATATAGCTTACTTTCATTTAAACCGTATTATTATAGCGGAGTTAAAGGATTTTTACAATTCCCCCAACTTCCGACTATGCTTCCTTCTGCTCCCTCCGCAGTCTCCCCTATCAGCTCTTCCTTTTGCAATCTCAAGCTCGCTCTCTGCAGTCTCCGCTTCATCCGCTGCCGCCTCCATCTCCTTTACCATCCGAGCTTCGAAGCCGCTCCAAGGACTTCCATAGACTCGTTTTCTCTTTTTCCTCTCATCTTTTTCTGATTTTTCTCTGCAAATCGTTCGAAGTCCTCATATTCCGAGGAAGAGGTCGGTAGGATTTCTTTTTAAGTCTTTTATCCATATAGCGTCGCAAGCCGTTCATAATTAACGCCCAGAAGGGAACCGCAATAATCATACCCACAAAACCGAAGAGTCCGCCAAAGAGCAGAATGGAAAAACAGCACCCAGAAGCTGGAAAGTCCTGTAGAGTCTCCCAAAACCTTCGGTCCGATGATATTTCCGTCAATCTGCTGAATCACCAAAATGGCTATTGCAAAATACAAGCTCTGAATAGGACTGGTTAATAAAATCAGGAAAAAGCAGGAATGGCCCCGATAAAGGGACCAAAAAAAGGGAATAACATTGGTCACCCCGACAATCACGGAAACAAGAAGGGTATACGGCATTTTCATTATGCTCAAAAACAAAAAGTCAAAATTCCGATAATCACGCTGTCTATAATTTTTTTCCGAGAATAAAGCCGCCAAAAACATGATGTACATACTGCAGCTCCTCGATAATCCTCCTTGCTTTTCTTTTGAGAAAAAGAGCAAAAAGCAGCTTTTCTGAACTGTCTTCTCAGTACATCCTTCATGTTGAGAAGATATACCATGACAATCAGTCCTATCAAAATATTTTTTTACAATGGTAAGTGTGCTCCAGATACCATTAGTAAAGAAAGTGGCAAGATTCTGCAGATGGGAGAATATAGCTTTGCGCATTGTCGGGTTTTCCCGTAAAAAGCTGCTGAGCTCTTCATACGCCTTTTTCCACATAGGGGCTGCAAATCCGGAAAACGATTCAAAATAACAGCCAAATTGTTATAGGAGCGGTTGATTGTATCCGGCAAACTGAAATACAGGCTTAAAAACCGATTTAGTAAGCTCCGGAATCATCATGGAAACCAAACCGCTTGTTAAGAAGCCAAGAAATAAAATACTGGCTATTGTACCGAAAAAAATCCTAAAAACGAGTGAGAAGCCTTTTCTCCCATGAAAAATAATGAATTTTTCCCCAAATATTTGACAACCAGATTATAAATCGGGCTCATCAGTATGCCAAAAACCGCTCCATAGATAATCGGTGTCAGAATTTGCACAATAAAAAGCAAGATTCTGTTTTACAATATAAAAAATTGTTGGCAACAATATATACCAAAGAGACTGCCGCCAATACGGAAAAAAAGCGGTTAAGCTCCCCATTTAATCTGTTCCTTCCAATCCTCTCTCTTCATTCTCTATCCTCACAGAACGCTATATTCTCTTTCTATTCTTCTTGCGACAATGATGTCGTATCTTTTTCAGTGCTTTCACTTTATCAAAAGACTAAGTTATAAAAAAAGCTTCACATCAGACGATATGAAGCATAACAACATAAAAAAAGCAGACTACCGAAACGCCGTACCACACGTTTGACTCCTAGCTGATAGCCAGGTGGGTAACCTCACGGATAGCTCAAGGATCCTTTACCGCGGACGGAAGGCTTGCTTTCCTTATCACAAATCTTGGAATCCCGTATGTCATATTTGTAGGTTCAAATTGTGTGGCCACGAACGCCCCAGCAAAAGTCTGTATGAGACGATACAAAATATTGATGTCGACTCGCCTAAATTATAGCAAAAGGCAAATTAGGCTTTTGCAAGCATTCTGTAAGATAAAATCAATATCCCACTTTTTTTACTTCTATTTCAGCCTCTTCACCAATAAATTCATTACTGACGCCAAGCGGCTCGGTATTTAGCAGACTGACATTTTCAAGCAGATACTTAAATCCTTTTTCCGAGACACCGTGAGATACATCCGTGAAGGAAAAAGCGGAAAAATAACCGTGATAATCTCTTGAAAAGCGTTTTTCCATTTTTACAGCTGTAAAAAGCTGCCTCTTACCGTAAAGATATCCCTCTCGCCTCTTTCCGTAAGATAAGCCAAACTTTGTAAAGCGGCATAGCTATGATCCATTCGTTCTCCGCCAAGAGCGCCCAGAATATGTATTTCTTGAATTCCCTTCTCTAAACTAAGCTTTATCGCCGCATGGAGATCGGTATCATTTTTAACCTTAGGAAGGATAATCGTCGAATAGCTTTTTCCTTCCGTCAGTATTTCTTTTTTTTCCGAAGTACTTTGCCCAAATATACGATATTGCCTTTTCGCCTCTTCCCCGGTAACGGAATCCCTGAGCTAATCCAATGGATTCCTCAAGGTAACTTTTCCTCTTCGTCGGGTGAATAAGAGTCAAAATCTCCCAAAAAGAAAATTCGGCACAATTCCCTCCTCCTTGCAGTATCGCATTCCGCCGTCAATAGCAATCACAAGATCACCTTCTTCAACAGAAAAAGGAAGCCCGTAAAAGCTTCCTGCGGCAATAAGTATTGCTCTTTTCTTTTTCGAACGCTCTTCCACTTATGCCCTCTTTCCTTTTTACCTTACCCTTTGTCCTTACCTTCTTAGCCTTTTTTTCCAACTCCATAGCAATCTTTTCGTGTTTCTTTTTCCAAGTTTTTCCGCCGGAGTCCAAGAGCTTTACTGAAAACTCACTCTCCCTTAAGACGAAGCTTTGCAAAAATCCTGTAACAAGGCTCTGGCCTCTTCCGCTCTAAGCCCCTCTCGAATCTCCACCCTATGATTCAGTTCCTTCATTTGGAGAATATTCAGAACCGATCCGCAAAATCCTGCCTTGGGATTCCGAATAGCCATTTCCAATCTGGGAATTCTAGCTTGTAAAAATGGCTCCGCACACATTGGGCAAGGCTCCAGGTTTACATAAAGCGTGCAATCCTCCAGACGCCAATCTCCTATTCTTTCACAGGCCTCCGCTATCGCGGAAAGTTCGGCATGGCTTAAAAGCATTTCCAAGAAGATTCCTCTGATTAAAGCCCATTCCGAGAATTTCCCCGGTAAGATACCTTTTTCCCTGCAGAGCACCCCCATCGAGGGATTCCCTCTTTAAGCCGTCATAAACAAGCACTGCCCCAATAGGAACATCACCTTTTTCTGCCGCCTGCCTTGCAAGTTCTATCGCCTTCTTCATATATTCGGAGGCGGCATTTTCCCCCTCGGTATATTCCCGAGGGGACAGAATATCCTTCTTATTTTCTTCTTCCATCTCTTCTAAATTTACTTTGTTCTTCCAAAGCTACTATCTCCCGCTTTTCCTCTTCTCCCAAAGTATTTCGCTAATTCTCCGTGCTTCCTTAATCCCATGTTATTCCGCTAATTCTTCGTGCTTTCTTCTTTCAGAGAATTCCGCTATTCTAGTCGGTTATTTCCTTTAAAAGGGAGACGCCAATCAAGCCTTCAGGCATCTTCACGGAGAAATTTTCCGCAATACTTGCACCGATTACGCCAAAACTTTCCTGTTCCGCGCCCTCTCCGCTCTTCATTCCCTTATAGTACGCAATAAGAGGTACCTGCTCTCTAGTGTGATCAGTGCCGCTGTAGGTAGGATCCGTCCCATGGTCTGCCGTAAGGAGAAGAAGGTCATCCTCCCTTTCAGGAAGGGTAAGAGTTCACCCAGTTTTTCATCGAAACGCTGAATTTCCTCACCGTATCCGATTGGATCCCTTCTATGCCCGTACAGTGCGTCAAAGTCAACCAAATTCACAAAGCAAAGGCCAGTGAAATCCTTGTCCTTAGCTACGGCAATACACTGCTCCATGCCATGTACGGAGGACTTGGAATGCTCCGCCTCCGTGATTCCCTCATTATCAAAGATATCCGCAATTTTCCCGATAGAAATGACACTGTAGCCGGCATTTTTTTCAAAAACATTTAATACCGTATCCTGAGGCGGTTTTAACCGCAAGGTCATGCCGATTCGAGGTTCTCTTAAACTCTCCTTTTTTTCTCCATACATACGGTCTTGCAATACTCTCCTACCATCCACTCCGGCTTCATACAAATTTCTCTTGCAATCTCACAGCAGCGGTAGAGCTCCTTTAAACCGAAGATTTCCTCATCCTCGGTAGCCGCAATCTGCAGTACCGAATCTGCAGAGGTATAGACAATCATAGCCCCGGTCCGAAGCTGTTCCTCTCCCAATTCATCAATAATCGCCGTACCTGATGCCGCCTTTATTCCCGATAACCTTTCTGCCGCTTCTCTTCTCCAGCTCCAAAAATCAAACTCCTCAGGGAAAACCGGTATCGGTAAAGGTAACAAAGGGAACCACCGTCTTTATCCCCATCATTTCCCAGTGTCCGGTCATGGTATCCTTCCCGCTGCTGGCCTCATTTAAACGAAAGAACTTTGCCTTGGGAGACTCTACAGGAGAAACCCCCTTTAATTTCTTAAAGTTCCCGATTCCAAGCTTCTGTAAATTCGGAATATGGAAGCTTTCCATTCTTTCTGCAATATGTCCCCAGGTATCTGAACCACTATCCCCAAAACGAGCGGCATCTTTACCATTTCCTATTCCCAAAGAATCCAAAACAATGAGGAAAAACCCTTTTGAATTTCATATCTATCCTTTTCTATACTGAAGTCTTGTCCTTTCTGATCATTTCCTTAATCGCCTCTATTGCCACTCGAATTGCCTTATCTGTATCATGATAAATTGGATTGGACATTCCCGCCTTTACTCTTTCCTGGTTGGAAACAATAAAAAGCACCGTTCCGATTCTTTTCTTTAAGTAAGCGCCAACAGTAAAGAGTGCCGCACTTTCCATTTCCGAAGCCTTACAGCCAAGTTTCAGCCAAAGCCTGCCATTTATCCAAAAAGCTCACGGGAAACCGGCAAGTCCTCCGGCTTATGCTGGCCGTAAAAAGGCATCCTTACACTGGACAACTCCACATGATTTTTAAATCCGAGGCGTTCCGCAGCATCATAAAAGCTCTTTTGTTACAAAAAGTCCGCCGTTGCGGGCCACTCCATCGGTGCATACTCCTTAGATGTGCCCTCCATCCGAACGGCAGATTCCGCAATAACAATGTCTCCTGATTCCACGGCAATATCCATACCTCCCGCCGTACCTACACGAATAAAAACCTCTCCTCCGCATTTAGAAAGTTCTTCCAGTGCAATGGACGCGGAAGGACCGCCAATTCCTGTAGAACAAACACTCACCTTTTCTCCGAGAAGAGTTCCGCTAATTGTAATATACTCTCTATTGTCCGCAATCTGAACCGGATTGTCAAAGTACTGGGCAATCTTTGCACAGCGTTTCGGATCTCCGGGTAAAATGATGTATTTCCCCACCTCTCCGGGTCTTACTCCGATATGATAGCATCTATCGTCTTCCGAATAATTAATCACGGTTTTCTCCTTTTTCAAAGCGGATTCCTGATATCAATCCGCATACATTTTGTAGCTGCAGACATCTTATCTTACGCCATTTTTAACGCAATTTCCATCATATTGGAAAAACCGGTCTGTCTCTCGTCCGCAGTTAATTCCGTTCCCTTAATAATATGATCGGAAATAGAAAGAATAGCGAGAGCCTTCTTGTTCAGCTTCGCGGCATTCATATACAGAGCGGCCGCTTCCATTTCCACACAAAGAACACCCATATCCGCCCACTTCTTTGCCGCATCAGGATAAACATTGTAGAAAACATCGGAGGAAACCGCATTTCCAACCTTAAAAGGAACCTTCAATTCCCGTGCTTCTTGAACAGCTTTTCTCCAGTAAAGAAAAGTCCGCAATCGGAGCAAAGCTCCCGGAAGCTCATACTGATATGCAAAGCGAGAATCCGTACATGCTCCCTGTGCAAAAACGATGTCCTTTAGCTCTATATCTTCCTGTAAAGCACCTGCAGAGCCGATACGAATAATCGTATCAACATCGTAGAACTTATACAGCTCATAGGAATAGATCCCGATAGACGGCATTCCCCATCCCGCCCCCCATAACGGAAATCTCTTTATCGTTATACTTTCCGGTAAAAGCCGAGCATATTTCGAACGGAATTAAAGCACTTTACATCAGTAAGATAAGTTTCCGCGATATATTTTGCCCGTAAAGGATCTCCCGGCATTAAAACTACTTTTGGCAATATCTCCTGCCTCCGCCTTATTGTGTGGTGTTCCCATAAAAATCCTCCTTTTTAAAAATAAAACGCCATATCCACTTTATAACATCAGCTTCAATACTTATTCCTACAGTCTGTCATCAGATAGACGCGAGCGTTTAAAAATACTTCTTTCTTCACTCTAATGCAGAAGGCAAAAAGCATGTGGCAGTAATTCTTCTAAACGATACACTTGATAATCTTCCGATGATTTCGCTAAAATCACCTGAAATTCATGCAAATCTCCGAACTCCGCCATAACCTGTCTGCATATGCCGCACGGCATACAATAGTCCTCTATGCTATCCAAAAAGCCGCCGACTATCGCAATTCTCCGGAATTTTCTGTGTCCTTCGCTTACCGCCTTGAAGAACGCGGTTCGTTCCACTGATTTGCTGCACCGTAGGACGCATTTTCCACATTGCAGCCCAGAAACACTTCTCCCGTCTCCGTTTCCAGTGCTGCACCGACATGAAAAATGAGAGTAGGGTACATATGCTTTTCCGCCTTGCCTCTAAAGCTTTTTCTATCAGGCCTTTTTCTTCCGCCTCCTTCTTCATACACTCTCTCCTTCAGCATGAATGATAATCCTAAATAAAGCTGCTTAGCTTATCTACAGCTTCAGATTCTTCTCCTAGCATAAAGCGTAAAGACAAAAAAGTCCATGAAACAATAATGATAGACAGCAAATTTTATTTCATCCTATTGGATACTCGCGCTTTTATATACACTATTTTTATACATAAAAATAGCGAGCAGGCTCAAATTGAGTCTTACTCGTTACAGATTTCCATCTCTATTTTTCTTACTGCGGATGACAGGACTTGAACCTGCACGGTCGCCCACCAGAACCCTAAATCTGGCGCGTCTGCCAATTCCGCCACATCCGCATACCTTTTTAAAAAAGGAATGAGACACGCGGGAATCGAACCCGCGACAACTTGATTAAAAAGTCAAGTGCTCTACCGACTGAGCTAGTGTCTCATAACAGGGCCAGTTGGATTCGAACCAACGACTGCAGGCGTCAAAGGCCTGTGCCTTACCGCTTGGCGATGGCCCTAGGTCAAACGAGTTGACGCACCGCGTCGCCCGTAGAAAAGCGAGAACGAGAATTATCTCTCTACATAAAAGGGTGGCCACCGGGAGTCGAACCCGGGACCTCCAGAACCACAATCTGGCGCGATAACCAACTACGCTATGGCCACCATGCTATTCTCGCAAACAAGCTCTTACCCTAAAGCAAAAGACTTGTTATGAACAAGATGCCAAACATAGTCGTGCACTCTTGTTAATGATCCAGAAGGGATTCGAACCCCCGACCCACGGCTTAGAAGGCCGTTGCTCTATCCAGCTGAGCTACTGAATCATAATCGCATCATGTGCGACCTCGTTTATAGTAGCGAATTTCATTTTTATTTGTCAAGAATTTTTTTATCTAAAAAGATAGACAAAAAAAGAAATTCCATATTGAAATCCGCTTCCTCTCTTTTAGATATATTTTTAATTCCGTACGAAGATCACCTTTGTTGTCAAGGTAAAAACATGGCGTAGCTCGGCGTTCTATTATCCTGTCTGGGAAAGCTTATTGAGCCGGGATTGATACAGAGTACCCCATTTACCACTCTGCTAAAGGGTCTATGTGTGTGTCCAAAAAGTGCCATACTGCAATTTCTGTCTCTTGCTTCATCCGCCAATCCCTGAAGATCAAAGCCCACTCCGTAAAGATGACCATGTGTCAAAAAATAACTTTTTCTTTTCCGAGTCTAAGTTCCGCGTCCTTCGGTAAGCAGGCAAAAAGTCATTGTTCCCCTGCACAAAGTAGCTCACGCAGCCCTTCGGTAAATGTGTCCGAATCGCGTCCTCATTTCCTTCACTATCCCCCAAATGAATAAAAATAAGCAATATCCGGATTCTCGTCCAGCAGTTTTATAGATATTGTCCAGCTTCCTGTGATTGTCTGAAACTACCAGTATTTTTTTCTCCTTTACGGAACTTGCCTTAGAAGAGTCTTCCGCTCCCTTTTTAGCGGAAGACTTTGCCTTCTTTTTTTTCTCCTCTTTTTCAGAGTTTTCACTCTCCACTTCGGCTGTCATCAAGGAAAGAGGCTTTTTCCAATTCCTCTTTTAGGATGCGTTCCATTTTTCGGAGTGCTTTTCCCTCTGTGGGAAATCTTGTTCTTCTCTTCTTCAGAAAGCTCAGCGGCAGTTTTTCCCGCATTCCGGAATAAAGAAGATCGGATCATAACCGAAGCCCTCTTCTCCTCTTACTTCCTCTGCAATTTCTCCCTCGCAGCGAGCTTCCGTTTTCAAAGATCTTCCATCAGTAAGAACCGCCACAATCGCACAGGTGAAATAAGCGTAGCGGCTTTTGTTGGAGGCTTCCTTCAACATTTCAAGAATCCGCTTATTTTTTTCTCCGGGTAAGGTGTGTTTTCCCCTAAAAAGCGTGCGGAATAAATCCCCGGACCAAAGGAAAGTGCCTCAATAGACAGTCCGAGTCATCCGCCATAATGATGTCCCCGTCCTGCAAAAGGTCCTTTTTCAGCCTCATATAGAGGTCATAAGCTTTAATCTCGGCATTATCCAAGAAGGAGCTGCCATTTTCAACAGCATCAGGGAAGCTCTCCGATTTCTTTTTACTTATGATTTCTCCGGAAATTCCCGCAGTATCTCTCGAATTTCCCGTAATTTGTGCTCATTATGCGTTGCAAATATGATTCGCATATCACGCTCCTATTTACCTTTATACTGGTAAAAAAATATGTTTTCATCATCCCGTTATAAATTTTTCTGTTTTTTTATCGGCTTTTGCCAAGGTACTTTTTCCGCCTGCTCATAGGCAGTAATCAGACAGAGCTGCCACTCGGAAAGCCCCTCAAAGGCCTCTCTTAGCTCCGTATAGAGCAGGGGAAGGTTTCTCTTATCCTCGATTCTCTCTCCATAGGGCGGATTCGTAAGAATATAGCCATGTTTCTTACTATGGGACATTTTCGCCACTTCCCTTTCCTGAAAAATGGATAAGATTTGCAACGCCCGCTCTTTTCCGCATTTTCTCTACACACCGGAATCATCGCGGGGTCAATGTCATAGCCCTGAATATCTACTGTTTTTCCAAAGGCATTTTCCTTTGTTTCCAGTAAATGCCGGTCAATGTTGTCTTCCGCTTCTTCCAGCGCGCTGTACCACTCCTTTTTCGGGAATAAGGTTCAGCCACTCTTCCGCCGTAAAGCTTCTTTTCCATCCCCGGCGCAATATTTGCCGCAATCATGGCAGCCTCAATCGGAAAGGTTCCTGCACCGCACATCGGGTCCACGAGGGGGCATCATCTCTCCACTTACTGAGGAGAATGAGGGGCTGCGGCAAGTGTTTCTTTAATAGGCGCCTTTTCCCATTTTTCAAACGATATCCTCTCTTATGAAGAGACTCTCCGCTAGTATCCAGGCAGACCAAAACCTCGTCCTTGTAAAGTGAAACACGGAAGGGGATACTTTGCTCCCGTGCTCCGAAAAAGTACTCTGATGATAAACCGAAGCAAAGCCTATCTACCATCGCTTTCTTCATCACCGCCTGAATATCTCTCGGAGAAAAAGAGCTTTGATTTTACGGAGCTGGCCTTTGTTACCCAAAAGGAGGCATCGACAGGAAGGTAGTCCTCTAGGGAAGCGCCTTTGTTCCTTGAAATAAATCCTCATAGCTTTCCGCATGAAAGGATCCTACTTTCAGAAGCACCCTCTCCCCCGTTCGCAGAAAAAAATATTGGCCCGCACGATGGCTTCCGCATCTCCGATAAATTGCACCTTTCCATCACTCACGGAAGAGACCTCATAACCGAGGTCGTGAATTTCCTTTTTGCAAATGGACTCCAAGCCAAAATGACAGGGTACAATCAATTCAAATCTTTGCATTTTTCTCCTCTATCGCTTTACAAGAGCATAATCAACAGCAGATAAATATTTTTCATCCATGTACTGAAGAGACTATTTATCGATTAAATATCCCTGAAAGCAACCATAAAAATCACGGCAATGCTGAGAACAGGAAAAAAAGCACAGGTGCAAGGAAGGATAAAATCCCTACAAAACACCAAAGGCCACCAATACAATAAGCACAATCAAAACGATGGCAAAAAGTAGACATCCGGCACTGCTTACCGGGACATAAGGTCTGTAGCCGCGGTTTTCTCTGCCGCTACCGTAACTATCGTTATCGTAGCTGCTGTTATTATCGTTTCGATTTCCTCTATCTCCGTAAACTCTTCCACCACTGTAGCTTCCGCTCGAACTCTCTCTCGTCTTTCGTAATGAGGGCTTTCCGCTCTATCATAAAGCTCTTTCCTCCGAAGACGTTCCCTTGTACTCAGGTCTTCTTCATCGGAAGCATAATTAATGTCCTTCTCCTCATAACGGAAGGGTGTAGTTCTTGCCACACGGTCCCCTCCCGCATCAGCGGCATCAATAATGCTTCGCGCCAAAAGATTCGGAGCGGAAAGCTCGGAAATTACCTCTTCTTCCGCTCTTCCTTTGGATATTTCCGTGCTGATATAGTCGCTATAAAAACGGAGCTGTTCCTCTATCACTTCTCCGGAAACGGAGTTCATGAGTTCTCCTCTTAAGGACTGTAAAAAAATTCGTTTTTTTATTCACTCTTTTCTTCCTCTGCTATCACAGCAATATTTCAAATCCAGAAGCTGCTGAGGGTCAAATACTTCTGCAGGAGCATCCATCATAGCGTCCGATCCGTCCTTTCCCTTCGGGAAGGCAATGACATCACGAATGCTTTCCGCTCCGACCATCCACATCGCCAGTCTGTCCAAGCCGTAAGCAAGACCTGCGTGAGGCGGTACACCATACCGAAAGCCTGCATTAGAAGCCGAACTGCTCGTTCGCTCTCTCCGGTGTAAAGCCGAGCTTCTCGAGCATTTTCTCCTGCACATCACTCTGGTGAATACGCACGGAGCCGCCTCCGAGCTCTGTTCCGTTTAAAACAATGTCATAGGCCTTGGCGCGAATCTTCGAAAGGTCTGTATCCAGGTAGTGTAGATCCTCTTCCATCGGCATAGTGAAGGGGTGATGCATAGCCTGATAGCGTCCCAACTCCTCGGAATACTCAAACATCAGGGAACTCCGTAATCCAAAGGAACTTCCACTGTGTCTTATCGATTAAATCGAGTTCCTTTCAAGCGCAAGCCTCAGTGCTCCCAAAGAATCCCAAACCACATTTCTCTTTAAGTCGGAAACGAGGAGAAGAATGTCTCCCTTTTCGAGGCCCGATGCTTCCACAAGTCTCTTTGCATCCTCTTCCGAAAGAAACTTCGCAAAGGAGGACTTTACCGTACCGTCCTCGGTTAAACCGTACCAAAGCAAGGCCTTTTGCGTGATAGCCCTAACTAGCTCCACATAGGAATCAAGCTTCTTTCTGGGCATCTCTGCCTGATTCTTTACCAAAAATACCCTTTACTGTTCCTCCTGCCTTTGCACAGTCGGAAAAATACGGAAAATCCGCAGTCCTTTACCGCCTCCGTAAGCTCAATAAGAGGCATATCAAAGCGAAGATCCGGCTTATCGGAGCCATAGTGATTCATCGCATAGTCCCAAGTCATCCTCTTAAGCGGAAGGGCAATATCCACATTGCAAACTTCCTTAAAGACATACTTTAACAGACGCTCATTTACCTCCAGAACATCCTCGATATCCACGAAAAAAGCTCCATATCCACCTGAGTAAACTCCGGCTGTCTGTCCGCTCTTAAATCCTCGTCTCTATAGCATCTCGCCAGCTGAAAAATAACGGTCCATTCCGGAAACCATAAGAAGCTGCTTCAAAAGCTGCGGAGACTGGGGAAGCGCATAAAAGGCACCTCTGTGGAGTCTGGACGGCACAAGGAAGTCTCTTGCTCCCTCCGGTGTAGACTTAATGAGAGTCGGTGTTTCAATCTCCAAAAAGCCCTCTTCGGAAAGGAAGTGGCGAATTAGCTGAGAAAGTCTGGCACGCGTCATAATTTTCTTCGCAAGGTCCGGTCTTCTTAAATCCAGATAACGATACTTTAAACGAAGCTCTTCCTTGGTCTTGGAATCCGCTTCAATCGGGAATGGAGGGTATCCGCTTCCGCAAGGATACGAAGGCTCTTTGCAACAAGCTCAATCGAGCCGGTAGAAAGTGCCGCATTGCTGTCCTTTCCACGGCTTCTCACTTCTCCCTCTACGGCAATGACATACTCCTGCTTTAGCTCACTTGCCTTCTCAAATACCTCGCTACCGCATTCCTGCTCCTCAAAAAAAATCTGCAGAATACCGGAACGGTCACGAAGGTCGGTAAAAATAAGACCGCCCTTATTTCTGGACTTCTGTACCCAGCCCATCATACAAACCGTTTTTCCGATATAGCTCTCTCCCAGCTCGGCACATCTGGCCGTTCTGTGTAAACCTTTCATTGACTCTGCCATAATTTCCTCTTTTCTTTTCCGTTCTATATAGTCTTTTTATTCTAAAAAGTCCTGCAATGCACCTTTAGTCTCCGTAGATTTCTACAAATTCCTTATAACCTTCCGCACTAAGCTTTTCCTTTTGGAACTTCTTATTCTTATTCATCTGCGTAAGAAGCACTGTTTCTCCCTTGGCTCTTCTTTCCATCACTTCGGAAAGACAGGCGGAAAAGCTTCTCTTCTGAAACTTTCTTCTCTACCAAATAAGCAATCTTTCCTTCCGACTGCTCCGCCTCTTCTCCCTCCAAAAGGATGCCGATGATTCTTTCAAAACCTATAGAAAAACCTACTGCAGGAGTATCCACACCGATAAACTTTCCTACCATCTTATCATATCTTCCGCCGCCTCCGATAGAGCCGGAGAAAAGAGTGGAACGCACTTCAAAAATCGGTCCGGTGTAATAGGCCATTCCGCGCACTAAGGTCGGATCAAAGCGAAGGGGAATCGCGCCCTTTCCGCTCTCTTCCACCATTTTTCATAATCCGATACAGATTCTTTCCGACCTCATCATCAAGATGCGCACCGAGCTTTTTCCTGCAATTTCAGGATATCTTCCTTATCTCCCTTCACAAGGTTTAAGCAGTCCTCATAACGGGATATCTGCTCCTCCGTGTAGGAAAGAGATAGCAGCTCTTCCCGAACTCCCTCTCTTCCGATTTTATCCTCTTTATCAAGAACGATGGAAATATCCGAAAAATCCTCCTCCGGAAATCCCGCATAGCTCTGCATGGCCTTTAGGATAGCACGGTCATTTTAATACAATATAGAAGGGATATTTTTCTCCGAAACCGATTTCCTGCAAGACCGTTCCCATAGCAAGGAGCAGGTCAATTTCCGAAAGATAACTTGCGTCCCCGAAAATATCGATGTCACACTGCCAAAATTCCCGGAAGCGTCCTTTCTGCGGACGATCGGCACGAAAAACCGGACCGATTTGTAAAGCCTTAAAGGGAGTCGGCAGATTCCCCTGATTCTCGGCATAAAAGCGGGAAAGCGGAAGCGTTAAATCGTAACGAAGTCCCAAATCGGAAAGATTCTCAAAATCTTCCCTTTTTCCAAGGCCTCCTTCAGCTTCTCTCCTCTTTTTCTACCTTAAAAATGAGCTTCTCATTATCTCCTCCTGCTTACTGAGAAGGTTGGAAAGATGCTCCACGATGGGTGTCTCAATTTCGGTAAAACCAAAGCCCCCATAGACCTTTCGTATCGTGGATAATACTCTTTGTCTCACCGCCATTTCTCTCGGTAAAATGTCCTTCATGCCGGTTACGGCCTTTTTTCTTTAATGCCATACTGCCTCTCTTTACTTTTTTTCAATATCACTTTTATTAACCGAATACCATGCATAAAGCCACAGCATTTCGTCTGAAAACAAATTGCAATCTTCCGGATTCTATTTCCTGCTTTGTAAATACTTGCTCAGTCCTTCATCAATATCCAAGGTGGCAAAGTAATCGGTATCCTTCTCTGCCCGACGAATCATCTTCACGCTTCCGTCCTTTTGCAGGAGAAGCTCGGACGACCAGAGCTTTCCGTTGTAATTGTAGCCCATAGCGAAGCCGTGAGCCCCGGTATCATGGATGAAGAGGAGGTCCCCCTTTTCCAGCTTTGGAAGTTCTCTCTCTTTTGCAAACTTATCGTTATTTTCACAAAGAGAACCGACGATGTCATAGACTTCCGTCTCCTTTGCATCTTCTTTCCCGAGCACGGTAATATGATGATAGGCGTCATAAATGGCCGGTCGCATCAAATTCGATGCACAGGCATCCACACCCGCATAATGCCGATAGGTATTCTTAAAATGCAAAACCTTTGTAATTAATGCCCCGTGCGGTCCTAAAACATAGCGCCCCAGCTCCGAGCAAAGACGAATATGACCGAGACCGTTCTTTACGAGAATTTCCTCATAAACCTCTCTCACCTTTTCTCCAATCAGGAAAATGTCGGTCGACTCCTGCTCCGAGCGGTAAGGAATGCCCACTCCGCCGGAAAGATTTACAAATTCAAGAGAAATCCCACATTCTTCCTTTATTTTTCACAACTAAGGAAAACAGCTGTCTTGCAGAGCTCCGGATAATAGTCATTACTAATGGTATTGGACGCGAGGAAAGCATGAATTCAAAAATGCTCTACCCCTCTTTCCTTTAAAATACGGTAGCCTTCCAAAATCTGTGCCTCGGTCATCCCGTATTTCGCTTCCTCGGGATTGTCCATAATGGTATTTCCGATACTGAAATAGCCCCCGGATTAAAGCGGAGACTCATAGTTTTTCGGAAGAGTAGTAAGAATCTCCGTTACTTCATCAATATTTGTAAAATCATCGAGATTGATGATTCCCCTAAGCGATTGGCAAATACATACTCTTCATCAGGGGTATCGTTCGAAGAAAACATGATTTCCGATCCGGAGAATCCGCAGGCCTCCGCGAGGCTAACTCCGTGTCGGAAGAGCAATCCACTCCGCAACCTTCTTCCTTAAGGATGCGAAGAAGTGTAGGATTCGGTGTAGCCTTAATGGCAAAATACTCTCTATAGCCCTCATTCCAAGAAAAGGCTTTATATAGGTTTCTGACTGTTTCCCGAATCCCCTCTTCATCATATAGATAGAAGGGAGTGGGATACATTTCCGCAATCTCTTTTGCTTTCCGATAATCCACAAATGCTTTTTTCATCTTTTCTCCTTCGTTTTTATCACCATACAAACCCACTCTATACTTTTTACTTCCATTTTTTACCAAGTTTTCATAGAGGGCGCAACATCCCTCTTTACCTGTCCAACGAAGATATCTCACGCTTTGCGAGCAATACCCGTTGTGAACGAGATATCGCAGGCTTTGCGAGCAATACATGTTAAGTATTAAAAAAAGTCCACTCTATCTTAAACAAGCTAGAGGGACTTTTCAAGTAAAATCCTAGTCTACTTCAATAACACGCATGATATTTGTACCGGTCGGAGCCTGCTTTCTCTGCAGGCGGGACAATACACCTGCCGTAATAACGCAGATGTCCTTGCTCTTCACCAGTTTTCTGTCCTTCAACTCCTCGATGGAACTTTCAAAGAGTTCGTCCGTTGTCTCCGCTCTTCTTGCCCAAATGGGAGTTACGCCCCAGAACAGCATCATCTGTCTCGTCACAAGCTGGCTCGGAGAAAGCGCATAAATCGGGGTAATCGGACGGTACTTCGAAATCATGGACGCCGTAATCCCGGAAAGAGTGGAAGCCACAATTGCAGCCGCTTTCAGTTCGGAAGCCGTTGTAACGGACGCTGCACACATCGCATTCCCGATACTCTCGTAAACGGTCTTTTTCCACCATTCTGGTTTTTAAACTGCTTGTAATCTAAGAACTGCTCCGTGTACTCCACAATGGAAGCCATGGTCTTTGCCGCTTCCACGGATATTTTCCGTTTGCGGATTCTCCGGAAAAGCATCACCGCATCCGTTCCGTTATATACCGCATTTGCAACATCCGTCACCTCCGCCCTTGTCGGACGGGGATTCCGAATCATAGAATCCAGCATCTGTGTTGCGGTAATCACGACCTTTCCATGGTAGTTACACTTGTGAATAATCTCTTTCTGTAACTGAGGAATACGCTTTGCTTCGATTTCTACTCCGAGATCTCCTCTAGCCAGCATAATGCCGTCCGAGGCCTCAATAATTGCATCAATATTGTCAAGCGCTTCCTGAGACTCAATTTTGGAAATAATCTTCATCTGGGATCCGGCTTCGTCAATAATTGCCCGAATCTGTCTTACCGCATCGGCGGAACGGACGAAGGAAGCCGCTACAAAGTCAAAGTCTTCCGCAATACCGAACTTAATGTCCTCAATATCCTTATCGGTGATAGAGGGAAGCTGAATCGGTACACCGGGCACATTGACACCCTTTCTCTCTCCGAGTTCTCCTCCGTTTGTGACCTTACAAAAAATTTCTACACCCTTAACCGCTTCAACCTCTAAACCGATCAGTCCGTCATCAATCAAGATAAGATTTCCGGGCTTCACATCCTCATGGAGCTTATTGTAGTTTAAGAAAATCTTATCCTTTGTGCCAAGTACCTCTTCCGTAGTCAGGATAATCTTCTCTCCCTCTTCTAAGCTAATCTTCTGTCCGCCTTCCAAAAGACCGGTTCTGATTTCCGGGCCCTTCGTATCCAGCAGTGCCGCTATCGGTCTTCCTACTTCTTTTCTCGCCTTACGAAGAAGCTCCAATCTTCCAAAGGTGTTCCTCATGGTCTCCGTGGGAAAAAAATTAAAACAGGCAACATCCATAATCTCCGCCAGAGTCTTCATTAACTCATAATCATTCTCGTTCGGTCCCATCGTACAAACCATTTTTGTTCTTCTCATATTCATCTCCTTAAATCATCTAAACTCTGTATTAAACCATATAAAACATCGTCCCAAAAAATCTATCGAATTAACTATCCCAAGTACCCTTACTCTTATGAAGTGCTCATTCTTACCTGTAATTTCTGATATTGAAAATGTTCTTTCTCTTCCCCTGGTTCATCAGAAGAAAAAAACAAGAGAACATTCGCAAAAGATAAAACAATCGATAGCTTTCCACCCAAGCTCGGACTTACCACCAGTAAATAGAGATACAGTAAAGTCTCCAAAGCTGCCAGATATTTTGCCTTAATCGGAATAAAGAAATAGAGGTAAAATACCGTGTCCGGTAGAGTCAACGCATAGGCTAGGAATATACTGAAGCCCATATAGGTGGGATTCAACTGAAGAGATACTCCCGTTAGAAGGTAAATGAGGATTCCTGCCACATTGTATAGGATAACACCGGAAAAAAAGAAAAAGTTATAACGGAAATTCCCCCAAAGATACTCCAAAGTTCTTCCTATACTATAGTAAACCATGATTCCGATAATGGCCCAGAATATAGAACCGAATCCGTTTGATGCAGGATAAAAAATGAGGAATGTTAAAATCCTCCAAATATGCCCATGGAGAATCGCTTCCGGATCCAAATCCAGATAGAAGTAATAAAACTCCGGTGCAGAAATCTGAATCATAAAGCCCAGAGCATACATCACACAGATATATTTCATTAAATTCGGAACGGCAAAGCGTCCCAGTTTTCTTTCCAAGCGATCTAAAATACTCATTTTTCACCTTTCTTAATATCCGACTATTAAGATAAAACTGCTATGTATTTTCTTCAAAACACGCTGAAAGTATACTTGCAGTATTATTTTTTTTCAAGCGTTGCCCCTTGGGATTTTATTCTTGTTTAAGGATTTTTTTCATGCCGTAGGAAATCTGACAATAGAAAAACGGCTTGAAAATAGTATAATAAGCACAAGAAACCGCTATCGAGAACTCGCTCTTTTCGGAGCGCTGGTATGTAGCTGTTTTCATATTACCTTTTATTCTTGCTTTTCTTTACAAGAACAACTGTCTTCAATCCGAAGTAGCGAAGGTTTTGATAAATAGGAAAAATGATGATACAAAAGCAAGCTTGAACTTGGAGGAATATAAGAATATGGAAAAAAATATTTTTTTGAATACAATGAAAAACAGTATGACTCTGTACGATGCTTTAAAAAAAGCTGAACCACTAAGTGATATCATTGATATTTTTCCGGAAGTTTCAAAAAACAAATCTATTCCTATGCAGATTTTGAAATAAAGCACTTTGAAAAAATACAAACTTTTGCAGAGCACAAACAGTTGGTCGATTTTCTCTGTGATTTATTAAAAAGAGTCTGTCCTCATTACGAGAAAAAGGAGTTTTATTATATCCTGGTAGTACTAAGTTATTCCAAGGAGCAAATGGCAATAGAGTATTTAGGCTGCTTAACAGAATTTAGTATCGTGAATCAAATCAATCTTTGTCATGTTTTACTCACTATTTTTAATGAAATCAATAGTCCGCAGTGGATGTCCAACAAAGTGCTATTAGAAACAATATTTTGAAGAATTATATAGGCAAAGTGATTATTTCGAATTTATAAAAAGGCTGGGACTGGATACTTCAAAAATGGAGTTTAAGAAAATAGGCGGAGAAGGAAGTTTTAGTTTTGACCTTAGCAATATGAAGGGAGTTCAATATGCTTTTGAGCTCGATAAGGAAAGTAGATAAAAAGAAAAATTTCTGCAAACTGAGTATTTCTGTTTATGCACCAAAAAGGCTTGAAAGCCTGTTTTGATCTATCCTTAACAAGTGAACAATTCTTGCTATACCACCACCATAAAGATTATTGCGTTTCTTCCAAGTAAGAGATAATACTGCTCAATAAGGAAACAAAGCAGGCATTTTATATAGAAAACTGTACGGATTTGTTGGAACTAAAAAGCATTGCAAGGCAGATTGAGAACATTTTACAAACAAGCTTTTGATTCCAATATCGTCTATTCCCATTTTACAAAAGCCTTTAAAAGGAAAGAAAGAACTACAAAAAAATGGTGGGAAGGTAAACAATAACATAGCAACTCACAAAGCTCTTTCAGAGAGCATTTCCCTATTTAGTCCTTCAATCTAAGCAGGTAAATTCCCACAGAAAGAAGCCCAATCCCCAGCATGGTAAAAGCGGATTTCCGGTCAAGTTCCCCCAATAAGGAACTTACAAGAACAGCAATGCCCATTGCAGTAGGGAGAGCCTTCAAGATGATATTCAATAAGTAAGAAGCGCCCTTTGTGTCCACTGTTCGGGAATGGACTTCGCGTTCATCAGTTCTTCCACGGATACGCCAAGGATTTCAGCAAGTCCGGGTATCGTTGCCGTATCCGGAAAAAGCTAGATTTCGTTCCCACTTGGAAACAGCCTTGTCGGTTATGCTTAGCCTATCCGCCAAGTCTTTTTGGGTCATTCCTTTTTCTTTTCTAAGCGTACTGATCATATCGCCCATCGATTGGTTATTCATAGCCTAATCTCCTTTTTTTGATTACTCTTTTTTTATTTCTTTATCAACTGACAAAAATCTTTACTCTATTTCCTTTTTAATTTATTCTTGTATGTATTATAGCTATGTTCAAAAAGAGTGAACCGAAGCGTGGTAGAGTTTAGTAAACCGGAGGTTTAGCTTCAGCGAAAATCTTATCCATATACAGATATTAGCATGCAAAAAGAGATAAAAAAATAGCATCGCCTATCTTCTTATTTTAAATATTCAAGCCCCAAAATCTCCTTTTTTTAGGAGTTTTAAACTTAGCTAAACTTTTATAGAAAGCCTTCCTTGTTGCTCCCCCTATCTGTGCTAGAGTTACAAACTGTTGGTTATTAAAAATTAAGCAGTATTTGTTAAGACTTAGAAAGTATAGATTGGGTGTATTTATGACGGAAACTTACAGACTGGGCATTGACATTGGTTCTACTACCGTAAAGGTAGCTATCCTTGATCAGGATAATCATCTTATTTTTTCAGACTATCGCAGGCATTTCGCCAATATTCAAGAAACCTTAGCAGACCTTTTTAGAAGAAGCAAGAGAGGCACATGGTGACCTCTCTTGTCGTATTGTTGTGACAGGATCGGGCGGCTTAACCCTTGCAAAGCATATGGGACAGCCCTTCTGCCAGGAGGTTGTCGCTGTGGCTTCCGCTTTAAAAGAAAACTATCCCATGACGGATGTTGCCATTGAGCTTGGCGGTGAAGACGCAAAGATTATTTATTTTAAGGGCGGAATCGACCAGAGAATGAACGGAATCTGCGCCGGCGGTACAGGGTTCTTTTATAGACCAGATGGCGTCACTTCTCGACACCGACGCATCCGGCTTAAATGAGCTCGCAAAGAACTTTCAGATGATTTATCCTATTGCAGCCCGTTGCGGTGTTTTTGCGAAGACCGATATTCAGCCTTTGATTAACGAGGGTGCGGCTCGCGAAGACCTTGCCGCTTCCATTTTTCCAGGCCGTATGCAATCAGACCATTTCCGGTCTTGCACAGGGAAAACCCATCCGCGGTCATGTCGCCTTTCTCGGCGGTCCTCTCCACTTTATGCCGGAGCTTCGAAACAGCTTTATCCGTACCTTAAAACTCACGGATGACGAAATCATTAATCCGGAGAACTCTCACCTCTACGCGGCTATGGGCTCTGCCTTAAATGCCGAGGATAAAAATTCCCCTGTTCAGCTCTCCGAAATGATTCCCCGCCTTCGCGCAGGAATTCAGATGGACAGTGAGATTAAAAGAATGCACTCTCTCTTCTCTTCCGAAGAGGAATATACGGAATTTGTAAAAAGACATGAAAAAGCAAAGGTTAAGAGAAGAGAATTAAAGGATTACCATGGAAAAGCCTTTTTCGGTATCGATGCAGGCTCTACTACGACAAAGCTCGCTTTAATCTCTGAAGACGGAGAACTGCTCTATACTTTCTATTCGGAAATGAGGGTTCTCCCTATTAAGACTGCCATGCGTGCTGTTGCGGAAATCAAAAGAGCAGCTTCCCTTCTGATACGGAAATTGCTTACTCCTGCTCCACCGGTTATGGTGAAGCTCTTCTTAAGTCTGCCTTTCAGCTGGATGAGGGTGAGGTAGAAACCATTGCTCACTACTATGCCGCTTCCTTCTTTGAGCCGGAAGTGGATTGTATCCTGGATATCGGCGGACAGGATATGAAGTGCATTCATATTAAGGACGGCACGGTAGACAATGTGCAGTTAAATGAGGCCTGCTCCTCCGGATGCGGTTCTTTCTTAGAGACCTTTGCGAAGTCCTTAAGCTATTCCGTAGAAGACTTTGCCAAAGAGGCACTCTTTGCGGAAAATCCGACAGACCTCGGATCCCGCTGTACCGTTTTCATGAATTCCAATGTAAAGCAAGCCCAAAAGGAAGGAGCCACTGTTGCCGACATTTCCTCGGGTCTTGCTTACTCCGTTATTAAAAATGCCTTATATAAGGTTATCAAGGTAACGAATCCCAAGGACCTCGGAAAGCATATTGTGGTACAGGGCGGAACCTTCTACAACAATGCCGTGCTTCGTGCTTTAGAGGAGACTCTGGGACAGAATGTAATCCGTCCGGATATTGCCGGAATCATGGGTGCCTTTGGTGCTGCTCTTATTGCCAGAGAGCGTTACTATATCGAAACGGAAAAGCTGGAAGACGAGATTCTTGCCGGTGAAGAAGATAAAGCACTGCTTGATACAGCCGGCTACAAAAAGACCTCCATGCTTCCTTTGGATGAAATCTTAGACTTACAGTATGAGAACACCATGAGTCGCTGCGGGCTTTGCAGCAATAAATGCGTGCTCACCATTAACGATTTCGGTCACGGAAGAAAGTTCGTTTCCGGAAATCGCTGTGAGCGCGGTGCAGGACTTCCGAAAGCAAAGTCTGAAATTCCAAACCTCTTTAAGTATAAGGTAAAGAGAATCTTCGGCTATGAGCCGCTTTCTCCGGAAGAAGCAAGACGCGGAGAAATCGGAATCCCAAGAGTGCTTAATATGTACGAAAATTATCCCTTTCTGGGCCATTTTTCTTTAAGGAACTCGGCTTCCGTACTGTACTCTCCCTTCTTCCAACAAGAAGATTTATGAAATGGGTATCGAGTCCATCCCCTCCGAGTCCGAGTGCTACCCGGCAAAAGCTTGTACACGGCCATATCGAGTGGCTAATCAACAAGGGACAGAAATTCATTTTCTACCCCTGTATTCCCTATGAAAGAAATGAGACCGCCGAGCAGGTAATCACTATAACTGCCCCATGGTTTACTTCCTATGCGGAAAAACATTAAAGAAACAATGTAGAAAATCTCGAGGAGAAAGAGCATTTTTCTTTATGAAGCCCTTCCTCGCCTTCACCAACGAGAAGATTCTCACCGATCAGCTGACTAAGGTTTTTTTGTCCATCCGAAGCAGATTAAAGACTCCGTGAAGCCTGCCGGAGACTGGACGATTGAAAAAAATCGGCGAGCAGTTTAAGGAATGGAATTTTACGGAAAAGGAAATTCGAAATGCCGCCCATCTTGCTTGGGAAGAGCTTCTTCAGTCGAGAAGAGATATAGAGGAAAAGGGAGAAGAAACCCTGATGTGGATGGAGCAGACCGGGCACAGAGGATTGTCCTTGCCGGTCGTCCTTATCACGCCGATCCGGAAATTCACCACGGTATACCGGAGCTGATTAGCTCCTACAACTTTGCAGTTTTGACGGAGGATTCCATTTCCCACCTTGCGGAAGTAGAGCGTCCGATTATTGTAACCGACCAGTGGATGTATCACTCCCGTCTTTACCGCGCGGCAGCCTTTACGAAGACACAGGAAAATCTGGACTTTATCCAATTAAACTCCTTCGGCTGCGGCTTGGACGCCGTAACAGTGGATCAGGCAAAAGACATCTTGAACGGCTCCGACAAGATTTTCACCGTATTAAAGATTGACGAGGTAAATAACCTCGGCGCCGCTAGAATCCGTATCCGTTCTCTCCTCGCCGCTATCCGTGTGCGTTCCGAGAAGAAGTACAGAAGAAAGATTCGTTCCGAGCAGTACAAGAGAACCCTCTTTACCAAGGATATGAAGGAGGAGGGCTACACCATTCTTTGTCCGCAGATGTCGCCACTCCATTTCGAGCTTATTGAGCCGGCAATTCGTGCGGAGGGCTACAATCTTGTGGTCTTGGACAATGATAACCGTTCCGCTATCGACACGGGACTGCAGTATGTAAACAACGATTCCTGCTACCCTTCCATCATTGTGGTAGGACAGGTTATGGAAGCGCTTCTTTCCGGAAAATATGACTTAAATAAGACTGCCGTCATCATGTCACAAACCGGAGGCGGTTGCCGTGCCTCAAACTATATCGGCTTTATTCGTAGAGCCTTGGATAAGGCGGAAATGGGACACATCCCCGTTATTTCCTTAAATGCAAACGGCATGGAATCCACTCCTGGCTTTAAAATGACGATTCCGCTTCTTACAAGAGCTTTGCAAGGTGTAGTTTACGGAGACCTCTTTATGCGTCTCCTCTATGCCACAAGACCTTATGAATTGCAGGCCGGTGCTGCGGAAGCGGTACATCAGAAATGGAAGAAAATCTGTCAGGAAAGCCTTTCCAAGAAGAGCATTCCGCTTTTTGAGTTCAGCAAGAATGTAAAGGGTATTATTCGAGACTTTGACAACATCCCACTCTCCTCAGAAGAAAAAAGCCGAAGGTTGGAATCGTAGGAGAAATCCTTGTAAAATTCTCTCCTCTTGCCAACAATCACATTGTTGAGCTTCTTGAAAAAGAGGGGCTGAAGCCGTGATGCCGGATCTTATGGATTTCCTGCTCTACTGCTTCTACAACCAGAACTTTAAGCACGAGAACTTAGGGGCTTCCTGGAAGGAAAAACCCTTTGCAATATTGCTATAGCTCTCCTCGAGTCCTTCCGTAAGACGGCGAAGAAGGAATTGCAGAAATCCAAGCACTTTACCGCACCGAGCGATATCCGAGAGCTTGCTTCCCTTGCCAGAGAATATGTCTCCCTCGGAAACCAGACCGGAGAAGGCTGGTTCTTAACCGGTGAAATGCTTGAACTTTTATCCGAAGGGGTAGATAATATCGTATGTACCCAACCTTTCGGGTGTCTCCCGAACCACATTGTCGGAAAGGGTGTCATCAAAGAGTTGAAGCGGCATAATCCCACAGCGAACATCATTGCCGTGGACTATGATGCCGGCGCATCGGAAGTAAACCAGTTAAATCGAATCAAGTTAATGCTGACCGTAGCCCAAAACAAGATACGGGATAAGGCCTAAGGACGAACTTTCCATCAGGAAAGTCGTTCTGTACAAGACCAAGGCCTGCAGGGGCTTGCTTTGCGGAGCAAAGTGAGCGGTGGACTACAAGTCCACGCTCAGTCAACGAAGTGCAAATGACGAACTTTCCATCAGGAAAGTTGTCCTGTACAAGACCAAGGCCTGCAGGGACTTGCTTTGCGGAGCAAAGTGAGCGGTGGACTACAAGTCCACGCTCAGTCAACGAAGTGAAAAGGACGAACTTTCCATCAGGAAAGTCGTCCTCATTCAATTGAATATAGTTAAATTCTCCCGATATTGACTCTTCCAAAGGCGCTCTCGCTCGGTTACGACGCAGCGGTACTAAGCATCTTTCTTCGCTTTGCTCGAAAGCTGCAAGTGCCGGCGTCTCCACACGCTTTGTCTGAGTTAATATCGGGAGAATTTTTCTTTAGAAAAATATTGCTTTCATTTTTTTACTTCATTTTGTTAAAACAAAAGTATCATTTATAAGGAGGAGCTATGGATATTGCAAAGAAAAATTGACCACACGATGTTAAAGGCGGAGGCAGGGAAAGACAGTATTCTCCGCTACTGTGAGGAAGCTAAGGCGAACGGCTTTTGCCTCTGTCTGTGTAAATACATCTTATGTACCCTTAGTTGCAAAAGCTCTTTCCGGCTCCGGTGTAAAGACCTGCTGTGTAGTGGGCTTTCCTTTGGGAGCGATGTCTACAAAGGCGAAGGCTTTTTGAAGCAAAGCAGGCTGTTGCGGACGGTGCTGAGGGAAGTCGATATGGTCATCCAGATCGGCGCCATGAAGGACAAGGACTATGACTATGTAAGAGAAGATATCAAAGCTGTGGTAGAAGCTTCCAAGCCGGCTATTGTAAAGGTTATTATCGAAACCTGCCTCCTTACAAAAGAAGAAATCAAAAAAGCCTCCGCGCTCTCCGAAGAAGCCGGTGCTCATTTTGTAAAAAAACCTCTACCGGATTTTCTACAGGAGGAGCTACTGTGGAAGATGTGAAACTCATGAAAGAATCCGTTTCAAATAAGATGCAGATTAAGGCAAGCGGTGGAATCAGAAGCAGGGAGTTTGCAGAAGAACTTCTCGCTACCGGTGCAGACAGACTGGGAGTCGGAAACGGACTGCTTCTACTCTAAACTATATTCTGTTAGATATTCAATAAAAACAAGAAATTGTACACTATAAGCGGGACCTGAAAAAGGGGCTGTAAAAAAATCAAAGATGATGTTTTTTTATGCTGTGGAGGTCCCTTGCAGGGTAATCTGAGCCCGTGGGTGCTTGCGAAAAAACACATGAAATGCTGTTTTTCGCTTAGTATCCCTACGTAAGGACAAACTTTTCATCAGAAAAGTTGTCCTGTACAAGACCAAGGTCCGAAGGAACTTGCTTTGCAAGCAAAGTGAGCAGTGGTTAACAAAACCACTGCTCAGTCGAGACGAGGTTAGCAGAGCGTGCCCTGCAACGGACCTTCACAGCATAAAGAAGTTTGGATTTTGTCATTCCTCCCAGATTCCGCTAAAAAAACTTCTCTTGCTTCACCGGTCATAAAGGCATGTCGGCTTTCTTTATCGTAGTAAATCTCCAAATCTCCACCCAAGAGGTGAACTAAGACTTTCTCATCCAGCTTCCCTAAGAGATTTCCCGCAACAACCGCCGCAGTTGCCCCCGTTCCGCAGGCAAGGGTTTCTCCCGATCCTCTTTCATAAACTCGGAAATTGATTTCTTTTCTATTCTTTATCTCGATAAACTCACTATTCACCCTATTCGGAAAGCGGGAATGAGTTTCAAAGCTTTTTGCCGTATCGTGCAAAATCAATGGTATAGATGCTTTCTCCAAGCACAGGATTATCCTCTAAAAAAGTAGATGGCATGCGGATTTCCGGTGTTGATTCCCACAAAGGACAAGCTAAGATTCTCAACTTGAATCTTCTCCGGAAGCTCTCCATCCAATTTCACCTCTCCCATATCCACCGTGGCTTTAAAAAGTTTCCCATCCTTCACTTCATAGCGAATCTCTTTAATACCCGACTTTGTCTCTATTCTAATTATAGGAGTATCAGGGGCTCACAATTCCCATGATCATAGATGTATTTTGTAGTACAGCGGATGCCGTTTCCACACATTGCGCCTTCCGATCCGTCTGCATTAAACATATGCATATAGGCATCTGCCTTATCGCTTGGCTCAATCAGAATGATGCCGTCACCTCCGACACCGAAATGACGATCCGACATTTTAATTGCCAGCTCTTCCGGATTCTCTATCTTCTCTTTAAAAGCAGTTGATATAAATGTAGTCATTTCCCAGACCTTCCATCTTGGTAAATTGCATACTCTCTCCTCATTTTTTTATATCTACTCTAAGTTAGTAGTAGATTTTCACTAAACTCGCAAACGATTACGGATTCCAAAGTGCCATCTGTAAAAAGCAAATCTCCTTATAGGATTCCAAGCTTTAAGAGAGTTCTACTCGCTTATTTTCTATGATTTCATAGAAAACAGCTTGTCCTTTCAGTGCATAGTCCCCGGCTTTTAACGCATACGTTCCGTCTATTCCCTGATACTGTAAATCAGAGCTTTTCCATCAGACTCTTTCCCTTGTTTTTTAAGGCCATCCGGAGGATTGCTATAGCATCCTTCTCCCTTCCAACTTGCTCATCTTCCACAATCGATAAAACAGAATCCGCACTGCCTGTTGCTTCCGACTCTTCCTCCACTTGTGTCGACTTTATGCTTTCCTGTTCGGGAGAAGATGTTTCCATCTCACTTATTTCACTGTCCGAAACTGTTTCATTCTTTGTATTCTTTCCATACAAAAGACAATTGGTTTGCAGTTGCGTATCACCGGGAAAAGCAGCCCTATCCCAGTCTTCTCCAAGTAAAACGGTGAAATTATGCTCTTCTGCTAAAATAGCATTTGCTTCTTCACTGTAATATTCCAAAAAGAGAATATCAATTCCTGCCGTTTCCAGTTCACTAAGCTTTTGATCTAAAAATCATCTTCGGAAGAATAGCTATAAACCGTTACAGTTCCCCCAAGCTCCTGAAAGGCTTCTGTTACTTCCTTCGATAAGAGATCAGACTTCCCGTCAGGCAACAAGATTCCCATAGAACGAAATGCCTCGTTGTAGGCAAAGAAAGAGAGATCTACCGCTTGATTTTCTACCGATCTGCTTAAACAAAAACTGTGCTCCCGCAAAGAGTCTTTGGGAATAAAGGTAGTAGCAAGGTAGGGAATCTTCTCTTCTTCACTTAATTTAGAAAGAAAATTTACAGTTTGTCCGTCCCCGCCAAGAATTAAATCCGTTTTCCGGCTTTGCATCTCACTTTTCATTTCTCCCTCTCCGGTTTCAGGATTCAAGAAATGCAGTTCTATCCCGCCCTCTTCTTTTGCATAGCTTTCAAGCTGCGTCTTCTCTTCCTCGGACAATTGCTTCACGATGGTCAGCTGTACGCTTTTTTCCGCAGTATTTGCATTCTCTTTGGAAATACGATTTGGAGCAGCGGCTCTGAAATGAATGAAGCAAAAATAGAGAGGAGAAGAATGATAATTCCTCCACAGGCAATATAGAGCTTTTATTCGAAATTCTTTTTTTCTCTTTTTCCAGTCGTTTTTGCAGAACGGTCCTTTCTTTCTTTACGAAGTCTTTCCCTTTCCTTCATAAGTTCCACATCATCAGATTGTTCCGTTTTTACAAAGTTTCTTTTGATTTTTTTCTCTGCGGATTCATCTTTTATTTTTTTCTTTCTCTTCTTTCGTTCTTCCATGAGCTTCCGGAATTCTTCCTCCGAAATCTTCATCTCTTCCAATCTCTTCTTTCTTCGTTCCTTCCACTTCTTTCTCCTTTTACGTTCATCTGCGATATTCTTTTACACCGTAGAGAGCTCCTCCGCCAAAAAGAAAGGCCAATACTGCAATAATTATTGTAACTCCGCTAATCGTTACTGCAAAAAAAGCAGCTTTTTGTCTTAGGGCTCGCCTCTTCGAACATCACCCGAATATTTTTGTTCCTTATAGAGACTCGCTTTTACCAACCTGTCTTCCGTCTAAAAAGAAATACCAGTTCGGGTAAGCTTTTTTTCCTTAAGACGACGTATAGAGCTGCCACTGCTTACGGAAGCATCCGTTCCCGTAGTAGGACTTTCCTCATTGGCAGTTGTATCGTTCAAAAGAAGTATTTTTCCGTTTCTTCCGTTTTTGGTACTAAAAATTGAAATTCCAACCCTTCCTGGCTTGCATCCTTCGGGAGAAAAGAAGCACCTTTCCGGTAAAAATGCAATTTATCCTCAGCTGTAATATAGCCTTGCTCCACCGCTTCTAAGCGGATGTTTTTCCAGATAATGGGCGGAATCTTCCAATTCCTGCTGTTCTGTTTCCAAAAATCCCAAATCCAAAAAGTGCTTTTTGTATCTATATAATGATAAGGTGTTTTATCACCCAGCACAACAGTAACCAGTCGTCTGTCTCCCTCTTTGGCAAGAGTAAGGAGCGTATTTCCGCTATCCTTCGTAAAACCTGTTTTTTTCCCGCTACGACGCGCTTGTCGTAAAAGCGGGAATCAGGAAGCAACATCTTATGCTCCATATAGATGGTATTTCCCTCAGGAAGTCTCTGAAGTCCGTTTAAGGTATGACGAAGGTTCTTTTCTATATCCAAAAAAATTTCTCATTTTGAAAGGCGGCTACCGCAATAAGAGCCATATCCCTTGCCGTCGTATAATGATTTTTCCGAGAAAAAGCCGGAGGGATTTTCAAAATGACTTCCCGTACACCCCAACTCCTTCGCTTTTTCATTCATCATTTCCGCAAAGGCTTCTCTTGATCCTGCTACATATTCCGCCAGGGCATTTGCAGACTCATTTGCAGACTTTAGCAGTAAAGCATGCAAACAATCATTGACCGTTAGTACATCTCCCGCCTCAATCTGTGCATTGGAAGAACCTGCGTCCACATTGTAGACAGCATCATGAGAAAAAAAGTCACTTTCTCATCTAAATCACAATGATCCAGTACTACCAGTGCAGTAAGTACCTTGGTAATACTTGCAGGATACGCCTTCTCTTCCCCATTTTTAGAAAAGAGGATTGCTCCTGTATCGGCATCCATCAGCACAGCCGATTCTCCGGTAAGTTCTACACTTCCCCACGTGGCTGCGTAAGTTGTTTTGCAGTTAGACAAAGGAAACAAGAAAAAAAGAAGGAGACAAAGGATGCTATGTACAATTCTTCCCTTATTACGCAAACTTTCCTCCTACTCTACACAAATACAAACGAGACTTCTCGTTTTATTACTCTATCGTTCTTTCAAAAAAAGCTTTGCAATTTTTTTCTGATAATCCTGAAAAAGGCAAAGCATGTGGAGAAGATGTCCACGGCACCTCACCCGCCCCTCTTTCCTCTTCCTTCTCATCAAAAATCTTCCGGCACCGGCGAATGATTCCCTAAAAGACAGCGATTTTTACTGTCTAATCGTCTCCACTCCTGCTCTAAATGAGAAAGTAAGCGACTCCCCAAAACAAGTGTAATATCATTTCGATGTGCTTCTTCATACTCCTCTGAAAAATAGGGAGAAACCGGGTTTCTTAAAAAGAATAGAGGAAAAAGCAGATTATGCCTACCGGGAATATCGCCCTCTATAATGCTTACTCCTCGGATATAATCCTTCCATTCTTCCAAAAACTCTCCACAATAATCATAAAAATGAGCATATAGGATATCTTTTAGGCTCTGCCTGTCCGGAGTGGATTTGTTTCTAAACTGTAAATACAGCTCAATAAAAAGCTCCAAGACTCGACAGATTGCTCTTTCTTCCTGCTCATATACAATTCCAAGGGAAATGTACAGTAGGGCAGAAAAGAATATCTCCCAGCTCATCCTTTTCCAGTGCTTCCATTGGAAATAAATAGTCCTCACAGGACTCCATACATTTCTGAAGAAGTGAAAGTATTTCCTTCTCCTCTTTTGCATTTTCGAAAAAAAATTCACTTAAGGATGCAAAAAATATGCCGTAAGGAATATTTTGATCCACTTCATCCGGAATCGCTTTGATTCGTTCTAATGAAAGCTGTAATCTCTCTCCCATAACCTCCCCATTATATCAAAATCAGATTAAACAAGCCTTACGAAAAAAAGTTTTTCGTAAGAATCAACCCTCGAATTCCCAAAAAAATAAGAAAAAAACAGCCAAGAGAAGAGAAGGAGGATATCCACCCCTATCGCAAGATATATCGGTCGCTTTTCTAAAAATTTCCCCCTCTCCAGAGGGATAGCAAAGCGGAGTGAAAAGGCGGAAAAATTCACTGAAAGTAAAGCAACGGAAGCCAGTATAAGACCTGCCTCTCCTTTTTTTATAAAAAAAGAATAGCCTATGCAAAAATAAAAAAAGAAGGAGAGCCAATCCGGAAAGGATACAAGCCCCCACAGTTCCTCTTGCCAGCGTCTTTCTTATGTAGGAAAATCTTTTTTCTTTCTCCAAATGCTTCCTCCAAACTGTCCCGTTTCGTCTCCACCCATTCTCCGGTTTGCTTAAAGAAAATGTTCTTTTTAAATTTCTGCCTGAGCTGTCTCTTTTTTTCTTCTTTTTTTCCCTTCTCCTCTGCACAAGAATAAATAAAAAGATATCCGAATGCTGTTCCTAAAAGTATTTAAGATAATATCATCAATATCACAGCTTCCTGCACGAAAAATGAGCTGAAAAAGTTCTACAGCAAAGGACAGAAGGTAGCCGGCCATAAGCGTATTATACCAATACCTCCTGCACCGACCGGAAAAGGATGGAAGTAAAAAACCAAGAGGCACAAACCCGATGATATTGCCAAAAAGATTTAATAAGGAAGAAAGAAGCCCAATCTGTTTCCAATGGAAGATATATCTTTTTATTTCCCGAAATGGCTGTAAATTATAGCTGATATGGGACCTGTTCATGAGGCCTCTTCCATTTTAGTTCAGAAAAAGAAGAGTAGGTAAAATAGGAGAAGAATATAAAGTGCAAAAACAGTCGCGGCTGCCCACCTGTTTCTGGTCATTTCCTTAGCACGCATAGTCTCTTCTTCCTAAAATGTCAAATCTTCTTTCCTCTTTAAGAGAATTGCACCTTCTACAATGGATAAAATACCGGTGATGAGCCCGATAGTAATCAATACGATGCCCATAGCAATTGATGCTCCTCCCGCATTTCTCATAACCTTATATATCTTTTCCATCTTTTCTCCTCTTTCTTTCTCCATCATAATAAGACAGACTGTCCTTTATTTCAAAATCCATTTTCATATATAGCTTCATAGCAGCTTTGTTTCGAGAATCAACCTGCAATATGACTTTCTCATACACTCCGGCTTCGCTCTTTTCCAAGCAGTCACGCAGAATTGCCTCGCCTTTTCCCTGCCTTCTAAATCTATTTTCCACCATAAGGCCGTAAAGGTAAAGCGTTTTTTCGTTGTAAGCGGAAAAAAATACTTCTCAAACGGATAGCTCCTTCTCTCTCCCGGAAAGGCAATAGGATGCTCCAATGTTTTTTTCCAGAAAATATTCCGAATAGAGATAAGGAAAATGAAGAAAGGACTCTTCTTTATTCTTCCTCATAAAGCGAATTCTCTGCTCACGAAAATCATCGTAAAGACTTTCACTTAGCATGGTAAAAAGCCCCTGCCCCCGCATAAAGGGATGTACAAATACTGTACAGAGTAGGATATCCTTTCCCTCCTCCTGTTCTCCAAGCTTATAGCCCATAAGGATTGCCAGATATTCTTCCTTTAAACCGCTTTCCTTCTTCTCTTCATTCCGAATACTGTAGAAGAAATCATAATCCAGCCCCATATCATAATCTGTTTCGTCTTCTTTATTACAGAGGAGGATCAGGTCCTTAAATCCCTCTCCTCCTCCTCGTTTAAATCCAGTTGCAGCTGAACATCCATTATTTCTCCAGTATAAGACAATCTACTTTTTTCTTTGAAAACGGACCTTAAACCAAGCGTAAAATCTCTCTTTCAAAAAAATACCGCATCTACTTAATAAAAAGAAAAAGTATCTTCCATTTCAAAACTATATTTCAATCTTATCCAGATGCCAAATATCTCTTACATACTCTTCTATGGTTCTATCTGAAGAGAACTTTCCGGCATGTGCGGTATTCAGAATCGCGGCTCTTGCCCACCATTCTCTATCTTGGAAATGCTTTACCGCCTCTTCTTGTGCCTGCATATAAGAACGAAGATCTTTTAAAATGAAATAACGATCTGCTACATCGGACTCCTTAGTATTCAGTAAGGAGTCGTAAAGAGGACGGAAAAGCTCCGGATCCTCCGGACTGTAGAAGCCGTTTACGAGTTGCATAAGTACTCTTCTGATTTCCTGGTCATTGTTAAAAATGTCCATGGGCTTATAGCTTCTGTTGTGCTCGAGTTCAATAACTTCATCACTGCTCATTCCGAAGATAAAGGCATTTTCCGCGCCGACTTCTTTGACAATCTCCACATTCGCTCCATCCATCGTACCGATGGTTAAAGCTCCGTTTAACATCAGCTTCATGTTGGAAGTGCCGGAAGCCTCCTTTGACGCAGTGGAAATCTGCTCGGAGAAGTCTGCTGCCGGAATAATGACCTCAGCGGAAGAAACCTTATAATCTTCAATAAAAACAACCTTAATCTTGTCCTTAATCGAAGCATCGTTATTGATGACCTCAGCTACACTATTAATCAGCTTAATCGTAAGCTTTGCCGTCTTGTAGCCCGCTGCCGCCTTTGCTCCAAAAGATAAAAAGTATGCGGATAGAACTCCTTCTCCGGGTGATCCTTAATCTGGTTGTAAAGGTACATCACATGCAGGATATTCATAAGCTGTCTTTTATACTCATGGAGACGCTTTACCATAACATCAAAGACAGAATCAACATTTACCTTTATGCCGTTATGCTCAAAGATATAACGAGCTAGTCTTTCCTTGTTATGCCGTTTAATCGCCATAAACTCCGCCTGCGCCTTTTTATCCTCCGCATAGACTGCGAGTTTTTCAATTTGAGACAAATCCGTAAGCCACTGATCACCGATTTTATTTGTCACCCACTCTGCAAGCTCGGGGTTTGCATGAAGTAGCCATCTTCTTTGGGTGATTCCGTTTGTCTTATTGGAGAATTTCTCCGGGTACATTTCATAGAAATCCTTCAATTCCTGCTTTTTCAGAATTTCTGTATGAAGGGCTGCAACACCGTTTACCGCATGGCTTCCGATAATCGCAAGGTGCGCCATCTTGACCTGTCCGTCATAGATTATCGCCATTTTAGCAATCTTGGACTCAGTCTGTTCCGGATATTTGCTTCTCACTTCTTCGCAAAAACGGCGGTTAATTTCTTCCACAATCTGATAAATTCGAGGAAGTAGCTTGGAGAACAGCTCAATCGGCCACTTCTCTAAAGCCTCAGCCATAATGGTATGGTTCGTGTAAGCACAGGTATTTACGGTAATCTCCCATGCCTCATCCCAAGTCAGATGATAATCATCCATCAAAACACGCATAAGCTCTGCAACCGCTACGGTGGGGTGGGTATCATTTAACTGGAACGCAAGCTTATCCGCAAGATGCTTGATGTCTCCATTATGCTTTTTCACATAGGAATCCACCGCAGTCTGGACGGATGCGGAAATAAAAGAAATATTGCTGACGAAGTCTTAATTCCTTACCCGCATAGTGATTGTCATTCGGATAAAAGCACTTCTACGATGTTTCTTGCCATATTGGCGGATTCTACCGCCTTTTGATAATTTCCCTTATCAAATTCATCAAGGCTAAAGGTTTCCTTTGCCTTGGCATCCCATACGCGAAGGGTATCTACAATATGATTGTTGTACCCGACTACCGGAGTATCATAGGGAATAGCCTCTACAGACTGATAGCCCTTGTGTACGAAGCGAAGTCTTCCATCTGAATCCTGTACGGTTTCTACCCATCCGCCAAAGCGCACTTCCTTAGCAAGCTCCGCTCTACGAATTTCAAAGGGGTTCCCGTCCTTTAACCAGCCATCGGCAACTTCCTTCTGGTATCCGTCTACGATTTGCTGTTTAAAAAAGCCATACTTATAGCGGATACCGCAGCCACATGCCCAGTATCCGAGAGTAGCAAGACTATCTAAGAAGCAGGCAGCCAGTCTTCCGAGACCTCCGTTTCCAAGAGCCCAGTCCGGCTCCGCATCTTCAAGGCGGAGAGATGCAGTCAAGCTCTTCAATGACTTCCTTCACTTCTTCGTGAGCGGAAAGATTTAAGATATTGTTTCCAAAGAGCTCTTCCCATTAAGAATTCCATGGAAAGGTAGTAAACCCTCTTCCGATCTTCCTCTTCCGCGCGCTTTGTTGTGAGAATCCAGTCATCAATAATCTGATTTTGTATTGCTGCAGCTACAGCATGAAAAAGCTTCTTTCTCATTTAATTCCGTAAGTTCTCGTCTGAAAAAGCTTTCTGGCATTGTTTTTCTATTTCTTTTTTTCAACATGGCTTTATCAAACTTTTGCATTTCGCCTCCTTAAACTTCCTCTACCATTTTTTATAGCTGTTTTTATATGCCTTCCTCGGTCCCCAACTTTTTCTGTTATGTTTTTTTCTTTTTTTCTAAGGCCCGTCAACAAAACAGCTTCTTCTTTATAAAGCGACAAAATGTCTCTTTTAAATTATATTAAAAAAAGCGTTTTTAGCATTTTTTTCCACGGAAAGACTTAAAGTTTCTCCGTTAATATCCCAGTCCTTTACATAGCCCTTTAATTCCTCAAAGGAAAGCACATCCGCAAGAACAGTCTTGCAAAGCTCCTTTTCAAACTTCTGCATAAGAGCAATAAGCTTTTCGTTTCCTTTTGCTGAAAGATGAATGCGGTCCATAACCTCAAAGCCGGCTTCCTTTCTCATGGTCTGTACCTTGGAAATGATTTCTCTTAAGAAGCCCTCTTCCTTCAATTCTTCACTTAAGTTGGTATCGAGAACCACGGTATACTTTCCGTCCTCTTCCGTGATGAAACCGTCCTTCTTCGTGGACTCAATCAGTAGATCCTCCTGGAAAGTTCTACTGCAGTACCGTCCTTTGCCGTGAAGCGGATAGCCCCTTCTTCGAGGGCATTAACTCCCGCCTTACTGTCCAGCTCTGTAAGGTAAGTACGGATTTCCTGTAAATGCTTTCCGTACTTCGGTCCTACCGTCTTTAACTGCGGCTTAAAGATATAGGCGGTAAAATCGGATAAGTCTTCCTTAAATGCAATGGACTTTAAGTTAAGCTCTTCCTGTACAATGCTCTCATACTGCTTATCCAATGCCTTTCCTCCGGAAATATACATTACGGAAAGAGGCTGACGGTTCTTTACCTGTGCCTTTTCTCTTGCCGCTCTTCCGAGCTTTACAAGAGCCAGCACTTCATCCATATTTTCTTCCAAATCCGGAATGATGTAAGCAGGATTCGAAACGGGGTATTTGCAAAGGTGTACCGACTTCGGAGCTGCTGCATCTACGGAGCATACAAGGTTTCGGTAAATAGACTCGGTAATAAAGGGTACAAGCGGTGCTGCAAGCTTTGCGAAAGTCACCAACGTTTCATAGAGCGTCATATAGGCATTGACCTTATCTTCTTCCATGCCCTTCGCCCAGAAACGCTCTCTGGAGCGTCTTACATACCAGTTGGAAAGCTCATCACAGAATTCCTCAAGGGCATTGGCCGCTTCAGGAATCTTAAACTGTGCTAAATTCGTATCCACCGTAGCAATCAAAGTATTCAGCTTACTGAGCAGCCACTTGTCCATCGGAGACAGGCTCTCATAGTTTAAGCTGTATTTTTGTCGGATCAAAATCATCAATATTTGCATATAAAAACGAAGAAAGCATAGCTGTTCCAAAGGGTGGAAAGGAACTTTCTCTGCCCCTCCACTACCGCTCCGTCATGGAAACGGTTCGGAAGCCAGGGCGCAGAGTTCGTATAGAAGAACCAACGAATCGCATCGGCACCGTGCTTCTGTAAAGCCTCCATCGGATCTACCGCATTTCCCTTCGATTTACTCATCTTCTGCCCGTTTTCATCCTGCACATGGCCGAGCACGAGTACATTTTTCAAAAGGAGCCTTATGGAAAAAGTAAGGTAGACTCTGCAAGTAAGGAGTAGAACCAACCTCTGGTCTGGTCAACCGCCTCGGAAATAAACTGCGCCGGGAACTGGGACTCGAAGAGTTCTTTATTTTCAAAGGGATAATGGTGCTGCGCGTAAGGCATGGCACCGCTGTCAAACCAGCAGTCAATCACTTCCGGTACTCTCTTCATCTTCTTTCCGCAGTGCGGGCAGGGGAATCGTAAGCATATCCACATAAGGGCTTATGCAGTTCAATATGCTCATATCCTACATAGTCGGAGGAATAACCCTTATCGCCTTCCGCCTTTAACTTGTTTAAAACATCCTGATAATTTTCCGCTCTTTCCTGTAATTCGGAAATGGAACCGACCGCATCCTGATGTCCGCAGCCCTCGCACTCCCAGATATTTAAGGGAGTTCCCCAGTAACGGTCACGGAAAGGCTCCAGTCCTGTACGTTTTCAATCCAGTCACCGAATCTTCCTTTTCCGATAGACTCCGGAATCCAGTTAATTGTGTTGTTATTGGCAACCAGTTCATCCTTTACGGCAGACATCTTGATGAACCAGCTCTCTCTTGCATAGTAAATAAGAGGTGTTCCGCAACGCCAGCAATGCGGATAGCTGTGCGTCATCTTCGGTGCATCAAAAAGCAGGCCTCTCTTATCAAGGTCCTTTAAAACCTCGGGATCGGCACTGATTGCTCCTTCCGAAACTTCCTTCTCTGTCGGCTTACAGCGCATACCGAAGAACGGAGTCTCCTCCGTAAGCTTTTCCTTCACTGTCTACGAACTTCACGAGAGCAAGATTGTTCTCTCTTCCGATACGACCGTCATCTTCACCGAATGCAGGAGCAATGTGCACGATACCGGTACCGTCTTCTGCGCTGACATAGTGGTCGGAAACCACTACGCAAGCCTTCTTATGCTGCTTCTCCGCTTCCTTCTCCGCACCGGAGTAAAGAGGCTCATAGGAGAGCCCTACCAAATCCTTACCCTTACAAGTCTCTAAAAATGGAGTAAGCTTCCTCTCCTTCTTTCGCAAGACCGGAAAGCACGCCGTCAAGACGCGCTACGGCTAAGATATAGAGATTCCCGTCTGCTGCCTTTACCTTTGCATATTCCAGATCCGGGTGCACGCAAAGCGCCACATTGGAGGGAAGAGTCCAAGGTGTGGTTGTCCATGCAAGGAAATAACCCTCTTCTCCTTTAATTTTAAAACGCACTACAGCGGAGCGCTCTGTAAGCTCCTTATAGCCCTGCGCTACCTCATGAGAGGAAAGCGGGGTTCCGCAACGGGGACAGTAGGGCACAACCTTAAAGCCCTTATATAAGAGCTTTCTCTTCCAAATCTCCTTTAAAGCCCACCACTCCGACTCAATAAAGTCGTCATGATAGGTTACATAGGGATCTTCCATATCTGCCCAGAAGCCGACCTTGTAGGAAAAATCCTCCCACATGCCCTTGTACTTCCAAACATTTTTCTTACATAAATCAATGAAAGGAGCCACACCGTAAGCCTCAATCTGCTCCTTGCCGTTGATTCCGATTTCCTTCTCGATTTCCAGCTCTACCGGAAGACCGTGGGTGTCCCAGCCGGCTTTTCTCGGAACCATATTTCCCTTCATGGCGTGGTAACGGGGAATCATGTCCTTAAATGCTCTGGTCTCCACATGACCGATATGCGGTTTTCCGTTTGCAGTGGGAGGACCGTCATAGAAAACATAAGACTTGATCGCCCTTATGCTCCTCAATGGATTTTTCGAAAAATATCTTCCCTTTTCCAAAACTCCTCGACTTCCCTCTCTCTTTCCACAAAATTCATATTGGTATCTACTTTTTTAAACATGATTCACTCCTTCATTAAGCATTATCCGTCCTATTATAATAATATAGAACATATAAAGCAAGAAATCCTAAGATGCTTTCCGCAACAATAAGGGGCTGTAAAAAATAAATATAATAAAGGAATTCTTTGCAATATAGGTCTGAATGCGGGGTAGTCTGAGCCCGTCGGTACTTGCGAAAAACAAGAGAAACGCAGTTTTTCGCTTAGTATCCGTTACGTGGCGAAGCTAGCGAAGCGTGCCCCAAGTTCAGACCTATATTGCTAGCAAAACATTTTGATTTTTCACAGCCCTTATTCTTCTAAACTCTATGCTTATTTAAATAGCGTCTATCTATACTCGTTTTAAAAAGCTTAATCTTCATATCATATAGCTTATCCGATAAATCCACATGCACATTGTGCGGATTCTTCAGTCTCTTGCACTCATCCCAGAGTCTGTCGAGCTCATCTTTGGCATGCTTTGTGATTTCCTCCACAGTCGGACAGCTGTATACCAGCTTTCCTCCCTCGAAAAATGGGCTTAAGCAGGGGCTCCATGGTATAACTTCCGCCTTCCAGGGTACTCTTCTTCCAAGTTTCCACCGGATCAAAAAGAGTCAAGTCCTCTTCCTCGGAAAATACTTCATCGGCAAGGCAAATGTAATCCGCAAAGACCTTTCCACTGTCCTTTTGGATAATACGGTAAATCTGCTTATCTCCGGGGTTTGTAATCTTTTCGGAATTCTCGGAAAGCTTAATCTTCGGAATCCACTCTCCATCTTCTCCCATAATCGCCGCGAGCTTATACACGCCGCCAAAACTCGGCTGATTTTTCGGAGGTAATGAGCTTCGTTCCAACCCCCAGGCATTGATGGTCGCACCCTGCAACTTTAAGGAGCTGATTAAGTCTTCATCCAGGTCATTGGAAGCGGAAATAATCGCATTCGTATAGCCGGCTTCATCCAGCATCTTCTTTGCCTTCTTGGAGAGATAAGCGAGGTCCCCCGAGTCCATACGAATACCGTAACGCTTTAGTTCTATTCCCTCTGCTTTCAAGGTATCAAAGCAACGAATGGCATTCTTCACTCCGCTCTTTAAGGTGTCGTAGGTATCTACCAGTAAAATACAACTCTCCGGATAAAGTCTACCGTATGTAATAAAAGCTTCCAATTCCGTCAGGGAAAGACATAATCCAGGAATGGGCATGGGTTCCCATCACCGGTACTCCGAATTTCTTTCCGGCAAATACATTGGAGGTCCCGATGCAACCGGCAATAACAGCAGCTCTTGCCCCGTAAATTCCGGCATCAGCCCCCTGTGCTCTTCGAAGTCCGAACTCCATGACCGTGTCTCCGTTTGCCGCATGGACTACACGGCTTGCCTTCGTTGCAATAAGAGACTGGTGATTGATAATATTCAGTAAAGCACTCTCGATAAGCTGCGCTTCGATAACCGGCGCAATTACTTTAACAAGGGGCTCTCTCGGAAACACCACGGTCCCTTCCGGAATGGCATATACATCTCCCGTAAAATGGAAACCGCGAAGATAATCGATAAAATCTTCATCAAAGATTTTTAAGCTTCTTAAATAGTCTATATCCTCCTCATTAAAGTTGAGATTTCGAATGTATTCCACCACCTGCTCCAGACCGCAGCAAATAGAAAAAAACCGTTTCCGCAAGGATTTTTACGATAATACATATCAAAAAAATCACCTTATCCTGTGCTTTTCCACTTTTAAAATATCCCTGCATCATCGTCAGTTCATAAAAGTCTGTCAGCAAAGTTAAATTTCTCATATTACTCCTTCTTCATTGGTACTCGGAAAAGTATTCCGTACCTTTTTATATAAAAACCATAGACAACTTGCCGTAATAATCCATGTTACAGGATAGCTCAAATACAGTTGCTTCAACCCGTGAAAGGCCGGGATAGGGAAGAGTACCAGAACATAGAAAACTCTTGTAAGGCAAATACCGATTAAACTGATAATCATCGGCTGAAAGCTGTAGCCGAAGCCCCTTAAGCCCCCTACAAAAACATCCATGAGTCCAAAAATACAGTAGGGAGATATAATGATAAACATCCTTTCCTTCGCATAGCGTACCACTTCTTCCGAATCCGTAAAGAGTCCGGCCAAATTCTCCGAAAAATAATAGGATAAAGAGGTTACTGACTACGGCAATCATCGCCAGAGCAAAAATGCAATTCTTCAGTACCTCATTAATTCTCTTATACTGTTTCGCCCCAAGGTTTTGACTGGTAAAAGAAAGCATGCCTTGCGAAACAGAGTTCATGGCAATATAGACAAAGCCCTCAATATTTCCTGCAACCGTTGCGCCTGCCATAGCGGTGGAACCGAAGGAATTTAATGCAGACTGAATACTTAGGGTTGGAAATGGAAAAAAAGCATGCCCTGTAACCCCGCCGGTATTCCCAGCTGAAAGATTCGATACAGCTTCTTTCGGATAAATCCGAAGCCCCTTCAGTCTCAGCTTTAACACTCCTTCTTCTCTTAAAAAGTAAAAATAACAGCATAATCGCGGAGAATCCCTCGGAAATGCTGGTTGCAATAACAACGCCCCTTACTCCAAGCCCCAGCTCCACCACAAAAAAGAGATTTAAAAGAACATTGATAAACCCCGCCGCAATCTGAGTGTATAGTGGCCTCTTAGTGTCCCCTACAGCCCGAAAAAAACGGCTGCCAAAAAGTCATAAAGAATCAAAAGGGGAACGCCGAAAAAAATAGTAGCGAAGATAGATTTCCGCCTCGGAAAAAAACATCCTCCGGAATGGCGATAAGAGTAAGTAAAGGGACGAATCACAAGATTCCCCAGAAAAAAAACAAAAACACCGGATAATATTGCTGCACAAAATGCGGTGGATAATACCTCTTCCGCATCCTTTGTCTTTCCGGCTCCAATGCTTTGTGCAATGCAGACATTTACTCCCATCGCAAGTCCCAGAAAAAGGTTCACCAAAAGATACACCACGGTTCCTGTAGATCCCACTGCGGCCATTGATTTGGCACCGACAAAGCGACCTACTACGACCACATCTGCTGAATTAAAGAGTAGCTGAAGCATACCGGTAAGCATAAGCGGTAAGCTAAAACTTAAGATTTTAGGGAAAATAACGCCCTGCGTCATATCGATTTCGTAGCTTTTTTTCATTTCCCCTCCAATCCCAAATAAATCGTCCTACTTAACTTATACTATAAAAAAATCATCTTCCATTCGACTGTAATCTGCATATTAAAACTATATGTTTTAAATTCTGTAAGGCTTCACAAAGCTCTCCCGCCTCATCTCCGATGAAAATATGGACTTCATCCTTGCTTGGCCTCACTAAGCCCGGGAAGCCTGCCATGCGAAGAACATCTTCCTGTACCAAAGCATATTCTCCTATTTTAATTTTAAGCTTCCTTGCGTCAAAACGAACAGACTTAATATTATCTTTTCCTCCAAGCCCTTCAATAAGGAGAGACACCAGCTTAGATAAATCCTTCTTTTCCATACTGATGTGATACTTGTCTTTTTCCTCTATATGATACTGCAAGGCCTTTTTCCGCTTTGCTTTTTTTGATTTTTCCCCGAACAAGAATAAGCAATAGAAAAAAAGAAAAAGCCGCGACAAGAAGTACCATTTTCTCTCGTCCTCCGCTCAGCACGGATATTTTTTTCCAAAAACACGGTCAATAAACGGGATACCGCTTTGCAAACGCAAAAAAAGTAAATCGTCAGTAAAATACAATTCAAACTCATAACACTCCTATCCAAGATCGGACCGCTCTATACTGCTAATCGGTCCCGACTGCTGTACCTCATATTTTTTTAATTCCTCTACATATCTCTTACCAAGCTCGGAAAGACGCATTTTTATGTTTAATGTAACCGATTCGCATGCTTTCTTTTTGTATCTAAAGGAATTGCTATATACTCCGGTCCGTTTAGCTCTTGACAAATGATACCGGAGCAGAGTGTGTAGCCGTTTAAGCCCACCATCAGATTTAAAATGGTTGCACGATCATTTACCTTAATTATTTTTTTATAGGAATAGGTACTCAGAACCTCCTCCGCAAAATAGAAAGAATTCCGCTCCCCTTGGTCAAAAGCTGCAGCAGGGATAATCCATCAAATCCTCCATTTGTATCAGTTCTTTTTGCCAAAGGAGTTCGATTTAGCCATAAAAACATAAATCTTACAGGAGAAAAAGAGGGACAAACTCCAAATCTCCCTCTCGCAAAAATCTTTCCTATCACATTTTCATTGAAATCATTTTTCATAGATAATGCCGAGCTCGCTAATCTGCTTTCGCACATTCTCTATAACATCAATGGTTCTCCCTCAAAAAAATAGAGAATTCATAAAGGTTGTCTTCTTCATACTGTCGAATAAGATGAATAAAAGCCTCCACCGCAAAGGTGTAATGCTGCATGGATACACCAAATTTTTTCTTATAGGGCGTTCCTGTCAGATATTTATCCTCCATCAGCTGATACTGCTCGGAAACCTGCCTGGCATAACCTAAGAATTCTTCCCCCTCGGGGAGTAGCCACTATTCCTCTGTTTGAACGGGCAAATATATCTATCCCCGTTTCCTTCTCTACCGATTTAATCGTCGCGCTTAAGCTGGGCTGTGTGATAAAAAGCCGCTTTGCCGCCTCGTTGATGGAGCCGGAATCCGCTACCGCAATAATTTGTCGAAGTTGTTGTAAAGTCATCGCTTTTCTCCCGCCACATAGGTAATGAAGCCTGCAGGATCAATAAAAACCTGTTTTGCTGAAATATAGTGATTTTGCATGAGATCCATAGGATGTATCAGCTGTTTCTCTTTTCCGTCAAAGTATTCCAGCACGGCATTTCTGTGAAAAGCCCGCATCTCCTTCATAAAGAAGTGCAGAGGTTTTAGGATCATAAAGACTCATCTTCTTAAAAAAATAATAAAGGGATAGGCATTTCCGTTTTCCAATACAAGCTGACTTGGACTTCCAAAAACCGCACGAGCATTCGGATATTTCATTAAGACCTTAATATACTTTGCCGTTTTCTCATTTAATTCTTCTGTCGGCCTTCCCTTTAAAAGGTACGATCCGTTTTCCGAAAGCCTCCAGCCATCAGGAGATTCCGTATTCATGAGTGCCGCTCCGTCCTCTCCTATGTAGAAATTCCCTACCCATTGCTTTTCCGCCATAGCTCCATCTGCATGTAAAAAATACCACTTTCCCTTCCACGAGATCCATCCTGTCTGCATTTTTCCGTCCGCAAGATAGTACCACCTCTCGGAATCATCCGGCCGTATCCAGCCGCTATAGTCTTCTTCTCCGGAAGGAAGGAAGTAGTACCAGCCATCCTCCCTACTGATCCATCCTGTTTCAGCTTGCACAGCAAATGGAGTCGCCAAGTTTACTGTTAAAAGCAAGAAAGAAAAAATAAAGAAGCTTCGCAGCATCGTTCCGAATGGAAGAATACAAAATCAGCCTTCTTCTCTCACAAAATATTTTTGATTACTTTTATCCCTATACACTCTTCTAACCTCCTCTAAAAATCGTGTCCTCTAGTATAACATAAAATCCTTTCTTTACCATATTGCGAGTTCTTGTACTTTTTCTTGCTTTTTGCTACTATAAACAAGAAATTCAGGGCGGAAAAACCTTGTTTTTCCGAAAAAGAATAGATTGGAACAGCTCGTAGGAGGAAAAAAACCATGATTCAGATTGTAAAAAGTAAAGGATTACGCTACTCTCAGCAAGAAAGCGGCCATGTTCATTGCAGCGGAAATTGTACAAAGAAAATCTCCCGTTTTGGGCCTGGCAACCGGCTCCACTCCTGTCGGGACCTATCGTGAGTTAAGAATGCTGTTTAATGAAGGAAAAATTGGATTTTTTTCCTCAGTTCGCTCGGTAAACTTGGATGAATACAGAGGCCTTAGTCCTGAAGATTCCCACAGCTATCGTTATTTCATGAATGAAGAGCTCTTTAATCATGTAAATATCCAAAAAAAGAAAAATACACATGTTCCGGACGGAAGACTTGCCGATGAAAAGGAAGCCTGCGAAAAGCTACGAAAAAGCTGATTCAAAGCCTGGGCGGCATCCATTTACAGCTTCTCGGTTTTAGGGCATGACGGTCATATCGGTTTTAATGAACCAAGTGAAAGCTTTCCCGCTAAAACTCATTGCGTAAAGTTAACCGAAGAAACCATCAACGCCAATCAGCGTTTCTTTAATTCCAAGGACGAAGTGCCCAAGGAAGCATACACCATGGGAATCGGAACTATTATGGGTGCGGAGAAAAATCCTTCTTCTCGTTTCCGGAAAAGATAAGGCCTCCATCCTGCAAAAGGTTTTTGGAAGGCGCGGTTAGCCCGGAGGTTCCTGCGTCCATCCTCCAATTCCATAAAAATGTAATTTTAATTGCCGATGAAGAGGCACTGTCTCTTGTAAGTGCATCTAAGGATAATTAGGTCGTAATTTTTACACTCTTTTCGAAAAGTAGAGCGGAACCATCCGCCAAAAGAGAGAATGAGTCGAAAAACATCCCCCGATACAACGAATAAGGGCTGCAGCATTTGCTGCAGCCCTTTTCGAAAATAGAAATCTTAATTGTTGTCAGACCAATAGTTACAAAGAATACTACTGCATCGGACCGTTCACCCCCTTTAAAAAAGATAAGGGCCATCCGTGGCAATAAAATCCTATTTATGAAAATGAGACTCGCTCATTTTTATATACTGCCGTTTATATCTGTTTCCATAGGCTTTACTGTTCATAGCTTTATTATAACAGGAAGAGGGAAAAAACGAATTGTTGTATTTAAGGGTAAAGATATATTAAATTTATTCTTTAACTATATTTTTTTAATGTTTTTTTCGTGATAATTGTACACTCTACGCGAGCGATACTCCTCAGGAATAAAAAGACTCCCTTAAAAGGAGTCTTTTTTTCGCAGAACTCAAGATTCGAACCTTGAAATGACGGAGTCAGAGTCCGTTGCCTTACCGTTTGGCGATAGCCCTAAATTTTGAATCGCCCTAAAAAAGGCGACTCAAAAATAATACAAAAAAACTTTCTTTAGTTGTCAAGGATTTTCTTCATTTTCCTCTGAAGAGTCTGTGGGACTTTTTTTCCAATGTCGGCAGCAGGGCCTAAGGTACTATTCTTTATCCGTATTTTCCACTTCTTCCCTGTTTTTTTCTTTTCCGAGTCCTTCTTTTTCTTCTATGGTAGCTTCCTCCGCCTCTTCAGAACTTTTGCTTTTTCTGTACTGCTTTCCTCAAGTTTCTTCTCTTCTGTGGAAGATTTAGCATTTTCCTCCTGCTTTTTCTCGGACTTTCCTTCCTGCTTCTTATCCTTTTTTTCTAATACTTCCGCCGCCCGTCCCTGCTTCTTCCGCATTTTCCATCGGCTTTGTAACTCCGGAAACCTCCGCAATATGTTCACTGATTTCCCTTACCTTGGCGGAGGGCCGGTAATTCTCTTCCCGTAAAGAAAGGCATGAAGACTGACAACATTGGATTCCAAGGTTGCCGGAATCACCACATCCATTTTTCGAAGCTTCATCGTTGTTCTGGCAAAGGGAAAGCCTGTAGTTTCTCCCAAATGCAGTCTGCCGAGTTGGCTTGCCAAATCCGTAAAATCTGCCATATTTAAACTGGTGGAAATTTCAGGCAGAACCTGCGTCGCAACGGATACCATTTTCACGGGACCGGCCTTCTTTGCCTTGTCCATAGCCAGACTCAATATCTTTCTCTGCCTTGCCGTTCGGTTAAAATCCGTATCCATAAGACGAAGTCTTCCATATGCCACCGCTTGGATACCGTCCAGGTGGTTTGTTCCTGCATGCTCTAAATGTACGGAAGGAATACCGGTGGATTCCACCGTTTCCGTGATAAAAGCATTGATATAGTAAAATTCCGCATCGGAAAGCTCGAGATCCACTCCTCCGAGCGCAGAGATTCCCTTTGCCACCGCTGCCCAGGTAAAGCTCACATAATCATCGATATGCACATCAAGATTTCGTTCCAAGGCGGCGATAGCCTGTTCATGTCCGCCAAGGAAATATGCTTCGTTCATCTTATGGTATTTTCCGTTGCCGTTTACTTCGGAATAGGTATCTCTATAAACGGATGTCAGTTTGATTTCTCCGTTTCGCTTATTAATGCTTGCCAGCATGATGACATCGGAAAGGGCTCCCGCCTCCTTCGTTCCGTCACGACTATCTAAACCGAATATGGCAATGGTACGATATTTTTTCCCAAAATACGGGAGATAAAGCGCCAGAGCAGGAAGAATACACATAAGCATAAAAGAAGAAGAAAAACTGCCTTTAAAGGGCCCTTTCTCTTTCGTTTTACTCTTCCTCCTCCGCTTCTTCTTTCATGGCGATAGACTTCTTCCTGTCTGTCCTCCGCCCTGCCGTAATTTCCTTCGTAAGCCTTTCTGCCATATCCTCTGTCAGCCGTTTCTCTATAACTTTCTCTTCGGTTTATGGGAGTATCCAATTCCTCAAAAATCTTCTTTTTTTCCCTGCTGTAAGTTCGGCTTCTTGCCGTTCGTCTTTTTCTGCTGTCCAATTTCTTTCCTCCCGAAAATTTCTTTCTGCATTATATCAAAGCTCCTTGTCCTAGAAAAGTCGCTTTAAGAATATCTACAAGTTTTCGCAAGAGAAAGTTCACAAGATGAAAGTGATACTCGTTATAAGCAAAAGAAATGGACAAGATAGTCTCCTATCTCATCCATTTCATAGGTCTAGCCTGTTATTTTAAAATTCTAGCACTTCGGGCCGGCATTTTTTAAGCTCTTGCCAAGCTCGGTATTCTCATACTTCTTAAAGTTCTTAACAAATCTTCCTGCAAGATCCTTTGCCTTGTCTTCCCATTCCTTAACATCACTGTAGGTATCTCTCGGATCCAGAATCTTCGGATCCACACCGGGAAGTGCTGTCGGAACCTCGAAGTCAAAGAACGGAATGGTCTTAGTCTCTGCCTTTACAACATCACCGTTTAAAATCGCATCGATAATTCCTCTGGTGTCCTTAATGGAAATTCTCTTTCCGGAACCGTTCCAACCTGTGTTTACAAGGTATGCCTTTGCGCCGGTCTTCTTCATCTTCTTTAACGAGCTCCTCAGCATACTTTGTGGGAGGAAGCTCGAGGAATGCCTGTCCGAAGCAAGCGGAGAAGGTCGGTGTCGGCTCGGTAATGCCTCTCTCCGTTCCTGCAAGCTTTGCTGTAAAGCCGGAAAGGAAGTAATACTCGGTCTGCTCCGGAGTAAGGATAGAAATCGGAGGCAGAACACCGAAAGCATCTGCAGAAAGGAAGATTACATTCTCTGCATCAGGTGCTGCGGAAACCGGACGAACAATCTTTTCAATATGGTTGATCGGATAGGATACACGAGTATTCTCCGTTGTGCTTCCGTCTTTAAAATCAATCTTTCCGTTGGCATCTACAGTTACGTTCTCTAAAAGAGCATCTCTCTTAATCGCATTGTAGATATCCGGCTCGGAGTCCTTATCCAGGTCAATAACCTTTGCGTAGCATCCGCCCTCAAAGTTAAATACTCCGTTGTCGTCCCAGCCGTGCTCGTCATCACCGATTAAAAAGTCTCTTCGGATCGGTGGAAAGGGTTGTCTTTCCTGTTCCGGAAAGACCGAAGAAAAATAGCGGTGTGCTTTCCGTCCAAATCGGTATTTGCGGAGCAGTGCATGGAAGCAATTCCCTTAAGCGGCAGGTAGTAGTTCATCATGGAGAACATCCCCTTCTTCATTTCTCCGCCATACCAGGTGTTTAAGATAATCTGCTCCTTGCTTGTGATATTGAACATAACGGCAGTCTCGGAGTGCAGTCCCAGCTCCTTATAGTTCTCTACCTTAGCCTTGGAAGCGTTATATACAATGAAATCCGGCTCAAAGCTCTCCAGCTCTTCCTTAGAAGGCTGAATAAACATATTGGTAACAAAGTGAGCCTGCCAAGCTACTTCCACAATGAAGCGAACTGCCATTCTGGTGTCCTTGTTTGCACCGCAGAAAGCATCCACTACGAAGAGACGCTTATTGGAAAGCTCCTTCTTGGCAAGTTCTTTACAGCATGCCCATGCCTCTTCCGATGCAGGATGATTATCATTCGGATATTCCTCGCTTGTCCACCATACGGTGTCCTTGGAATTCTCATCCATTACGATATATTTATCCTTGGGAGAACGTCCGGTATAAATTCCGGTCATTACATTTACGGCACCCAACTCACTGACTACGCCCTTTTTCATAGCCAACTAAAGTATCCGCCGTCTCCTCTTTGAATAATGTTTCGTAAGAGGGGTTGTGTACGATTTCCGTCGTCCCTGTAATGCCATACTTCGTTAAATCCAAATTTGCCATATTCTTCTCCTTCTTTCTTGAATACTGTTCCCAACGCTCTTTATTATACATATTTCTATAGGAAAGTCACTTAGTTTTCACAATCCTAAAAAAATCCTTGAAGCATCTATTTCGTACTAAAAACCAAGCCGCTTCATTGCATCTCCTAAACCGAAAAAGGCGGGAGTGGGCTAAAGAAGAGAAGGAGCCCAATATGCATCCTTAGGGCATCCTTCTCTTGAATACATTTTCATCTTTCAATTATCTTATGCATTTGAAAAAAATGAAAGAACCGTTTTTTTGTAAGTAAAAGCTCTCTTATTTCAGTTTAAACTTATCCACAAGCTCATTCATGAAATTAGCCTGTGTGGACAATTCTCCGGAAGTAGCCGCACTTTCCTCCGCTGTTGCAGAGTTATCCTGTACTACTGCGGAAATCTCCTGAATTCCATCGCTAATCTTACTGATTCCCTGAGACTCTTCCTCCGAAGCTCTGGAAATTTCCAAAATCAAATCATTCACCTGATTCGTACTGTCGGATACGGAATGCAATGCATCTGCTGTTTCCTCAGTGAATTTGGCACCCTTCTGTACCGCTCCAATTGTTTCCTCAATCAAAATGGAAGTGTTCTGTGCCGCCTCTTGAGATTTCTTAGCAAGATTACCTACCTCATCGGCAACAACCGCAAAGCCTTTACCCGCTTCTCCCGCTCTTGCTGCCTCAATTGCCGCATTCAAGGAAAGTATATTGGTCTGGAAGGCAATGTCATCAATCGTTTTGATAATCTTACTGATTTCTTTGGATTTCTCCGTAATCTCTTCCATTGCTCTCTGCATATCCGTCATTTTTGATTACTGGTTTCTACATGAGAGCCACTAAGCACACCAAGCTGCTGAGCCTTCTCCGCCTGCTTTTGCAGTATGACGAATTTGCTTCGTAATACCTTCCATGGTATCGAAAGCTCCGCGATGGAGGACGCCTGCTTAGCTGTTCCGTCAGAGATTCTTTTGTGCCATGGCACTTACCTGTCCGGCACTGTTACTTACTTGGGAAGAAGAACTCTGAACATCCTTAAGCGTGTTGTTTAAGCTTTTTGGATATCTCTTGCAAGGAAAGAAGAATTGGGCGGAAGTCACCTTGATAATTCTCATCTTCCTTCATCTCCTCTCCAAAGTCTCCTCTGGAAAAAGGCACCGAGCTTTGCCTGTAAATCTCCTACAACATAGGTTAAGCGTCCAATAATGTTATTAAAGCTCTGAATCAAACGTCCAATTTCATCCTGATACGGATAGAAAATGGAAATATCAAAAGTTTCCGTTTGCCAATTTATCACTTTCCGTTGCCAGCTTTCCAAGCGGCTTTTAAGGATTTTTTTCATAGTGATAAAGATTACCAGCTGAATCAGCACGAAAAAATAACAAACTCTGCAAAAAAATCAAAGTATAGAAAAAGCTGATTTTTTTCCTGCATTATAGCTTTCCATGCACATGGCGGACTGCACATACCAAGTCGTATCATAAATCGGAAGAGGAGAGAAATAGCGCACTCGAAGCTTATCCTTTACATGGAAAGTATTCTTCTCATTAAAATGGCTCTGGATATTGTTTTTGAAATCGGATTCTCCAACATACTCGGAAATATTCTTTCCAACCGCCTCAGGATTCGAACTATATACAAATTTCCCGTCATAGTTGATAACATCAAAGAAGGTCTTTGCCTCTTCTCCACTTTCATCCATTCCAAGAGCATTAAACATCTTTTATGTTTAAGTCCACTACAACAGCACCCTTGAACTCATCTTTATAAAGAATGGGAACCACCAAAACAAAAATGGTTTCTCCCGTTATGGTGGAAACAAAAGGATCTACCACATGACTCTTTTTTTCCTTGGAAACCCTGGTATAGTATTCTTCTGCTCCGTTACCGTAAAACTTATAATCTAAAAACTTAAAAAACCGCTTATTTTCATCGCCGTTATCCCGTCCAAGGTACATGGCGTATTCCGAACACCCTGTTGGAAGGCATTCGGTTCAAAGAATACTCCCGCCCCCATAATATGCTCATCATGACGAATCATTTCCCAAACGGAATCCAACAGATATTTTTTTCTTCAAAGGAACGGTACGGCGTAAGGAGAATGGAATCCTTGAGAAGACTCACTTCAGTGGGACTTCCCATGTCCTTTACCGTATACATTTCTTCCAAATGATCTTCTATTGCTCTAGCTGTATTTTTCCGCAAGCGTAATGGATTTTTTTAACTCTTTCCACATTTAAGGACGTTGTAGAACTGAGATATTCCTGATTTACCGTCTCAAAAGAATGTCCTGCTGCCGTGAGAAGCAAAATATTCATTAAAACGAAAACTAAAAAGCATGGAAACACAAAGAATTGCAGAAATTCTCCCTGCAAGACTCATCTTTTTTTCCAGCCTCTCCCTTTTTTTATACCCTCTGTCTTCACTCTCATTTTTCTTCTGCCTTTTATCCTTTTTATTTTCTGCTTCAGCAGGAAATCCGCCTCAAAAATCCAAGGCTTTCTCCGGTATCTTCTCCATCTTTCCTCCTCCGTGTCGAGACTTTTAGCTTCTCCAATAATCATTATCGACAAAAACTAAAACTTATATAATAAGTATCTCCCACAAAATGAATATTAAATATAACAAAAAAAGATGGAAAGAGTGTTTCGGGTTCTCCCCATTTCTCTTTTCATCTTTTTTTCCATACGATATTTTTCTCAGGGCATACAATCCCCCGCTGACGAAGCTTTTTCCTTACTCTACCGTTTCTCCACAGCTCTCAGCATAAGCTTTCAGTGCTTCCTTCTGCTTTTTTTATTTAACTTCTTCGGAGTTTCCACCACAAGCGTTATGTAATGGTCTCCACGCACATTCGGATTCTGCAAAGACGGAACACCCTTTCCTCTTAAACGAGTACGGGTCTCCGACTGCGTTCCCGCTGCAATCTTCAGCTCTACCGGCCCGTCCACAGTCTTTACAATGGTGCTTCCTCCAAGAGCCGCCTTCGGGAAGCTGATGGCTTCCGTGGAGTAAATATTGATTCCCTGTCTCTTAAAGAAGGGGTGGTCGCTTACGGAAACCTCGACAAGAAGATCGCCTCTCGGTCCTCCGTTTGTTCCGGGATCTCCTCCCCGCTTCTCCGAATTGCCTGTCCATCATCGATTCCTGCCGGAATAGCAATTTCCATTGTCTTTTCCGTATTGTTATAGCCTGCTCCCTTACAATCCGGACACTTTTTCCTTAATTATAGAACCGCTGCCGTGACACTCCGGGCAGGTGGTTACCTGTTGAATCATCCCGAAGATACTCTGCTGTGTCATTCTTACCTGTCCTGCACCGTTACATCTTGGACAGGTCGTCTTCTCGGTTCCCGGCTTTGCTCCGGAACCGTTACAGGTTTTACAGGTATCCTTGTAGCGAATCTTGATGTTCTTTTTTACCCCTTTAATGGCTTCATCAAAGGAAATTCGTATTCCTACACGAATATTGTCTCCCTTTTTCCGGCATATTGGCACGGCGCCCGTAGCCTCTTCCTCCGGAGAAACCGCCCCCGGAAAAACCGCCTCCAAAGAACTCGGAAAAGATATCCGACATATCCATGCCGCCAAAGTCAAAACCGCCGAAGCCGGAGCTTGCTCCTGCTGCGGAATTTGCATCAAATGCCGCATGACCGTAAGTGTCATACGCCTTTCTCTTATCCGGATCAGACAGAACCGCATAAGCCTCCGAGGCTTCCCGAAACTTTTGCGGCGGCAGTCTCATCTCCGGGATTTGCATCCGGGTGGTATTTTTTTTGCAAGCTGTCGATAGGCTTTCTTTATGGCACTATCATCGGCATTTTTCTCTACCCCCAGTACCTCATAATAATCACGCTTTTCTGCCATTCTTATATATCCTCTTCTTTTCTTCTCCCCTAAAGGGAACTCTTATCCATTGTTCTTCCCCAAAAGAGGGATTTTCCTTCAATTCATTTTCCCCCGAAGGAGGAGTCTTATCATACGCAAGATTCGTAGGCACCGAATACGGCACCTACGAAACACTGCAAGCTTATTCCCTGTCAGAGAACTTAAGGGAATCCATTTTATAGGTTAAACCGTTTTATGGATTAAACCTCTTTAAAGTCTCCGTCTACTACATTGTCATCTGAAGGATTGCTCTCTGCGCTCTGTCCTGCAGTAGCACCCGCTCCCTCAGCACCTGCTGCACCTGCTGCCTGAGCCTGCTCGTAAACCTTGGTGAACAGTGCCTGAGAAGACTGCATGAGCTTCTCCTGTGCTGCCTTAATCTGCTCTGCCCCATCCTTTGTAATATTCTCTAACGGATGTGCTGCCAGGATATCTTCCAAAGCCTTTAAGTCAGCTTCCACACCGGACTTCTCGCTCTCGGAAATCTTGTCTCCCTACATCTGTAAGTGCTTTCTTGGTCTGGAATACAATGGAGTCTGCTCCGTTTCTTACTTCGATAGCTTCCTTCTTTTCCTTATCGGCAGCTTCGAACTGTGCCGCTTCATTTACTGCCTTATCGATGTCTTCCTTAGACATGTTGGATCCGGAAGTGATGGTGATATGCTGCTCCTTACCGGTTCCCTTTATCCTTAGCGGAAACATTTGACGATACCGTTTGCATCGATATCGAAGGTTACTTCAATCTGCGGAACGCCGCGCTGTGCGGGAAGAATACCGTCCAGTCTGAACTGGCCTAAGCTCTTGTTATCTTTTGCAAACTCTCTCTCTCCCTGTACTACATTGATGTCTACGGCAGTCTGGTTATCCGCTGCAGTAGAGAATACCTGAGATGCTCTGGTCGGGATAGTTGTATTTCTCTTAATAAGAGGAGTTGCTACGCCGCCGAGTGTTTCGATAGAGAGGGTAAGCGGGGTTACATCGAGAAGAAGCACATCGCCTGCTCCTGCTTCTCCACTTAACTTTCCGCCCTGTACTGCCGCACCGAGTGCCACACACTCATCCGGATTTAAGTTCTTGGAAGGCTCTTTTCCGGTTAACTGCTTTACTTTTTCCTGTGCTACCGGCATTCTGGTGGAACCGCCGACAAGGAGTACCTTACCAAGTTCAGAGGAGTTCAAGCCTGCATCACGAAGAGAGTTCTGTACCGGAATTGCGGTTCTCTCTGTCAAGTCTGCTGTAAGCTCCTCAAACTTTGCGCGGCTAAGCTTCATGTCAAGGTGCTTCGGTCCCTCTGCGGTTGCCGTAATGAAGGGAAGGTTAATATCGGTTGTGGTTGCGGAGGAAAGCTCTTTCTTCGCCTTCTCAGCCGCTTCCTTTAAACGCTGCAGCGCCATCTTATCCTGAGAAAGGTCTACACCCTCCTGGGCCTTAAACTCGTCTACAAGCCACTTGGTAATTCTCTCATCGTAGTCATCGCCGCCAAGGCGTGTGTCACCATTTGTAGACAATACTTCAATAACACCGTCTCCGATATCGATGATAGATACATCGAAAGTACCGCCTCCAAGGTCATAAACCATAACCTTCTGCTCGGACTCGTCTTCCAGACCGTAAGCAAGAGCTGCCGCTGTCGGCTCGTTGATGATCCTTTCTACAGAAAGTCCGGCAATCTTACCGGCATCCTTTGTAGCCTGTCTCTGCGCATCGTTAAAGTAAGCCGGAACGGTAATCACCGCCTGGGTTACTTTCTCTCCCAAATAGCTTTCCGCATCGGTCTTTAACTTCTGCAGAATCATAGCGGAAATCTCCTGCGGAGTATAATCCTTTCCATCGATGGAAACCTTATAATCGGTACCCATATGTCTCTTAATGGAAGAAATGGTACGGTCCGCATTGGTTACCGCCTGTCTCTTCGCAGGCTCTCCCACAAGTCTCTCTCCGTTCTTGGTAAATGCCACAACGGACGGCGTGGTTCTCATACCCTCGGCGTTCGGGATAACAACGGGCTTTCCGCCCTCCATAACGGCTACACAGCTGTTGGTTGTTCCTAAGTCAATTCCTATAATCTTTCCCATATTCTTACTCTCCTTTTTCTATTCTAAATTTGATTTCTTGCTTTTACTTTTATGGAAAAAAAGCTTTTTAGAAGCTCATTCATCTATTACTACACCGCTTACCTGCCTTTAGCTTTAATTCTTTTGGCTTTAGCCTACTTCTTCACCTTTACCATAGAGTGGCGAACCACATTTCCGCGGTAGGTATAGCCTTTTAGAAGATCTGCCGTTACGGTATCTTCCTCCGCATCTCCCTCCTCTTCCGTCATAACGGCGTTATGGAGTGCCGGATCAAACTTCTGTCCTACAGCTTCAATGGCCTGTATATCACAGTCCGAGAACATTTTCTGAATCTGCTTGTAAATGCCTTCCACCCCTTTTGCAAAGGAGTTTTCTTTCTCTTCTTCCGAGATGTGCTCTAAGGCTCTCTCAAAGTTATCCACTATGGGAAGAAGCTGCTCAATAATGCTCTTTGCACCAAGCTCAAACATCTGCGTCTTTTTCCTTTTCAGAGCGTTTCCGGAAGTTCTCGTATTCCGCCAAGGTACGAAGATACTTATCCTTTAACTGTAAAAAGCTCTGCATTTTCTTCCTTTCCGGAAGAAAGCTCTTCCAAGTCTCCGTTATCTACGCTTTCGACATGGTCAGGAGACTCCTGCTCATGACTACCCTGCGTTTCCCCATCTCCGGAGCAAGTTTCCGTAGCGCATTCTTCCCTACTCTCTAAGTCTTCAGAGGACTGCCTCTTTAATTCCTCATCTTCCATATGTTTCTTTGACACAAGCTCTCCTTCCTATAGTAAGGGGATGTCCCCCATTTCCTGTATCAATCTGCTCAAGGTATCGAGTACCTTTTCGTAGTCCATTCGTTTCGGCCCGATGACACCGATGGTTCCGTGCATCCCGTTTCCAAGCTGGTACTTTGCCGTAACCAAGGCACAATCCGCCATATCCTGTAAGGGGCTTTCCTTTCCGATATAGACTTGAATACTTCTGTCTTCCTCCTGTCCTTCCGCTTCCTGTAAAAGTCCGGCAAGCTCTTCCTTGGACTCCAAGGCAAAAATCAGCTTGGAAGCATTTTCCGAATCCATAAGCTCCGGATACTTGAAAATATTGGTCGCACCGGAAGTGTAGATTTCCACATCCTGCTCATCCGTACGGAGCATAGTTTCCAAGCTCCGAAGGAGTGTTCCGATTGTCTTCTTGTGCTGACTTCTGTCAAGCAGTGCCCGGATATCCTCTTCCCTAATCTCTTCCACACAGTGTCCGCCCAGAATATCATTTAAAAGAAGGTTAATGGAAAGAACGGCATTTTGCTCCAAATCCTCGTCAACATCTACGGTCATCGTCTTAATGATATTCCCCTCAAACATCAGAAGGAAAAGAAGCTTTCCTTTCTCCACAAGAGAAATCTGTAAGAACTTGATTCTGTTCTTCTCCATCCTCGGTCCGGAAACGAGTGCCGTATAATGGGTGTCGCTTGCTATGTTTCTAACCAAAGACTGCAAGGCGGATTCCAACTTTTCAATCCTGTCAAACATCGAGCTTCGGACATCCGATAAATCCCTCTCCTGCTTCTCCATCAACTGGTCCACATAAAAGCGGTAGCCCTTGTCGGAAGGAATTCTTCCCGCAGAGGTATGAGGCTGTACTATGTAGCCCATTTCCTCCAAATCACTCATCTCATTCCGAATTGTCGCGGAACTTAGGGTTTAATCCGGAGTACTTGCTAATGGTTCGGGATCCTACCGGTTCACCGGTCTCTAAAGTAATTCTTGATTATGGTTGTTAATATAATAAGCTTTCTCTGATCCACAGGACCATCCTCCTTCTTCTCGGATTTGTTGGCACTCATATATATCGAGTGCTAACATATGTTCATAATATACCCCCGGGAAATGGATTGTCAAGAATTTTTTTCCCGAGGGGATTTGTGAATTTCCTATGAACTTGAATTTAGCTGAAGAGAAACTCTCCGAGCAGGCTTTTCCTCCATAGCTTTCTTTTGTAAGAACAGGATAAATCTGCCCGATCTCCACTCTGCCCTGTCTATCTTTTTTTCTCTTACGCCCTCTTTCCCTAAAGAAATATTTTTCTGTAGTAGAGGCAGTTTCCGGAAGGGAAGAGCTTTCATCTATGGAAGGGTTTTTTTCAGAACAGGGATATAGAAACGAATGTATTCCTTATTAAAACCGGTGTAATACTTTAAATGCCATCCAGTTCCCGAATTTCCTCTATCAAAAACTTCCGTTGTCTTCCCGATAAAATTCTTCGGAACTCTTTCCGAATCCTTCAAAGAGCCAAGTCTAAGAGAATCTTTGAACGCTCCTTCTTTACCTTTTCCGTAATCTGCTCCTTCATTTCATCTGCGCGGGTTCCCTTTCTACGGGAATATTTGAAAATGTGCATGTCGTAGAATCCAATTTCTTCGATAAAACTTTTCGATTCCTGAAAAATCCTCTTCCGTCTCGCCGGGAAGCCTACAATCACATCCGTAGTGATTGCCGCAAGTGGAAAAAGCTCTTCTTATGCAATCGACCGCCTCTTTAAATTCTTCCTTTGTATAGTGCCTATTCATCTCCTTCAAGGTCTTCGCCGCTCCGCTTTGCAATGAAAGATGAAAAATGAGGGCAAATCTCCTCTACCGCTTTTTAAGCGGGAGACAAAGTTCTCCGTAATGACTCTGGGTTCCAGACTTCCTAAGCGTATCCTCTTAATAGAAGGGATTTCTCCGATTTTTTTCAATAAGGGAAATGAGCGCCTCTCCGTTTTCCGCATTTCTACTGGCATATTCATAGGAAAGATTTTTGAAAATCCAGGCCGTAGGAAGAAAGATGAATCCCCGTAAGTACGATTTCGGAAATACCTTCCTTTCCCAGTCGCTCGATTTCCGTAAGGCAATCCTCTATCTTCCTGCTCCGAATTCTTCCTCTTACATAGGGGAATGATGCAGTAGGAGCAAAACTGATTACAACCGTCCTGAATCTTTACAAAGGCGCGGCTTCTATCCAGAGGCTTCGAAAGAAAAAGATTTTCATACTCTCCTTCCTCCTTAACAGGGGGTAAATAGTCCTCGATTCTGCCGTCATTTTCCAGCATCGCATTTCGATAGGCAATGATGAGCTCTACAATTTTTCCTTTCCCGCTGTTTCCGATGAGAATATCGATTCCCTTATCCTTTTTCAGCTCCTCCTTCTTGCCTTCCACATAGCAGCCTGTGGCAATGACGAGGGGCATCAGGATTCCGCTCCTTAGCCTGATGAATCATCTGCCTTGACTTTCTATCTGCTATATTGGTCACGGAACAGGTATTAATTAGGGTAGATATCCGCTTCCTCGTGAAAGGGCACGAGTGTTGCTCCCTCCGCAAGGATTGCCTCACTCATCGCCTCCGCCTCATAAGAATTGACCTTGCACCCCTAAATTATGCATGGCAAATCGTAGTCCTTTTTAATTCCATATTTTTTTAAGCCTTTCTAAGCTATCTTCGCTTGACTTTAAAATGCTTCCTCACTACAATAAAATCATCATTGCAAAAGGAGGATTATCTAATGAAAACTGTTCGCATTTCCCTGAACTCTATTGATAAAGTAAAATCCTTCGTAAACGACCTGGTTCGCTTTACGGATGTGGATTTTGATCTGGTTTCCGGTCGTTATGTTATTGACGCTAAGTCCATTATGGGTATCTTCTCTTTAGATTTATCCAAGCCCATCGATTTAAACATTCATGCGGACGAAGATAAGCTGGACGAAATCGTAAATACACTGAAGCCCTATATCATAGAAGCCTAACTTCCTGTATCTTAACGGAAAGACGGAAGCCTTACAAGGTTTTTAAAAAGTGCATGGATTCATGCACTTTATTTTTTGTAAAGAGTATAGAAAAGGAGCAGTATGGAGTACCAAGCATTTTTAATTAAATATGCCGAGATCGGCACAAAAGGGAAAAACCGCTATGTCTTCGAGGATGCCCTCGCAAAGGACATTCGCATGAAATTAAAGCGCGCTACAGGAGACTACTATGTAGCCAGGGGAGCGCGGCAGAATCTATGTTCATGTAAAATCGGAAAGCTATGACTACGAAGAATGTATGGATGCACTTCAACATGTATTCGGCATCGCAGGTATTGCGCCAATGGTACAGATTCCCTATTCCGCAGAATTTGCCGTTTTGGAAGAAGCAGTGCTCTCCTACTTTCCGTGCCGCTTACGGGGACAGCCCGATAAGCTTTAAGGTCGAGTCCAGGCGTGCGGAAAAATCCTATCCCATGACCTCTCCGGAAATTGAAATGGAGCTTGGACACAGTATTTTGGAGAACTTCCCGAATGCCAGAGTAGATGTGCATAAACCGGAGGTTAAGCTTCGCATAGAAATCAGGCAGTTCATCAATATTTACGGAAAAATCATTCCCGGGCTTTCCGGTATGCCGCTTGGTACAAACGGAAAGGCAATGCTCCTTCTTTCCGGCGGAATTGACTCTCCCGTTGCCGGCTTTAAGGTTGCCAAAAGAGGAGCTTTACTGGAAGCCACTTACTTCCATGCGCCGCCCTATACCAGCGAAAGAGCAAAGATCAAGGTCATGGACCTTGCAAGACAGCTTTCCACTTATACCGGTCCCATAATGCTTCATGTCGTAAATTTCACCGAGATACAGCTTGCGATTTATGACCGCTGTCCGCACGATGAATTAACGATTATTATGCGCCGCTATATGATGCGTATTGCGGAAGCCTTAGCCTATAAAAATGGCTGTATCGGCTTAATCACGGGAGAATCCATCGGACAGGTCGCATCTCAAACCCTGCAAAGTCTAGTTTGTACCAATGAAGTCTGCACTCTTCCGGTTTATCGCCCCTTAATTGCCTTCGACAAGCAGGAAATCGTGGATGTTGCGGAGCAAATCGGCACCTATGAAACTTCCATCGAGCCCTATGAGGACTGCTGCACCATCTTTGTGGCTAAACACCCCGTAACAAAGCCGATTGTAGAAAAGATCAGAAAATCCGAGGAAAAGCTCTTCCCGGAAATTGATGCCATGGTGGAAAAGGCGGTGAATGAGGTGGAGTCTATCCTGATTCGGAAAGAGAAGAATGCATAGAAATCTCCGAACTTGAAATTCGTGAATCTATCGAGTTGAAATTATCAAATCTCTCGAGTTGATAATCACAAATCTCTCGAATTGAAATTTTCAAATCTCGGATTGTACTATAATTTCTAAACAAGATACTGCACACTTTACGAACGATACCCGTTATGGATAAAGGGGCGGAGGATAGTACATGGATAGAGACTTGTACAAAGTAAGAATCATTGATGATACTATTGAAAAATACCTGAAAAACCTTCGGTGCCGTATGCATTGAAGGTCCGAAGTGGTGTGGAAAAAACCTGGACTTCTGCCTATCACAGTAAAAAGTGAATATTATTTAGCAGATCCAAGGGGAAATTTTTCAGAATCCTTAAAGGGAGATTTGAACACCTTGGGATTTTTTTGTTTGAAGCTTTATGCGAAAGAGATTTAAAAATTTATGCAGAAGCATTTGGTTCCTCTTTATACCATTATCAAGATTATCATAATCAAGAAATGGATGCGGTAATTGTTCTTCCTGATGGGGAATGGTGTGGGATAGAAATCAAGCTGGGAGCCAATCAAATTGAAGATGCCGCCAAAAATCTCTTGAAAATAAAACAGAAAATCCTGGAGGAAAAAAACGGAAAAGCTCCCAAAAGCCTCTCTGTGATTTGCGGTCTTTCCAATGCCGCTTATCAAAGAGAGGATGGTGTTTTCGTTGTGCCGTTAACTGCACTGGGAGTCTAATACATGTTATTTCTTTCTCTCCCTTTTTATTTCTTCCTCGCGGTGAAGGCATGCCACTCGCCTTCTATACATTCTTCGAGGATTTCCAAGCTTTCCTCCGATTCCAATGCCCTTCGTACATCCTCTGCTTTATCACGAATGATGCCGGAAGAAATAAAGATGCCGTCCTTTTTTAGGAAAGAAGGCACAAGCGGAGTTAAGGAAACAATTACGGGTGCCAGAATATTGGCGCAAACAAGTTCGAAGGGCTCTTTCTGAAAAAGCAGCCTTAAGGCTTTTTCGCACTATCCTCTTCTCCTAAGATATTTTCAATGAAGAGTTGAAAGTCTTTTTTTCTGCAATTCCATTTTCTTTAAGATTGCCTGCTACAGCTTCCTTGGTAATCGGGTCCAAGTCTGTTGCCTGAACCTCTTTTGCTCCCATTTTTAAAGCGGCAATGCCGAGAATTCCGGAGCCTGTACCTAAGTCCAGAACGCGGTCTCCCTCTTTCAAATATTTTTTTCCAAAGAAAGAAGACAGAGCTTCGTCGTTTCATGCTGTCCCGTTCCAAAAGCTTGTTCCGGGATCTAAGGAAATCGCAAACTCTCCCTCCTTCGGCTCTTCCTTTTCCCAGCTTGGCTTAATGAGAATCTTCCCCACACGGAAGCTGTGAAAAGAAATCCTTCCAGGCATTCATCCAGTCCTTGTCTTTCCGTCTCGGAAACGGAGATTTCTCCCTTTCCGATTTCCGTATACTCTGCCATTTCGCTAAGCTCTCTCTTTACATCCGAAAGAATCTCCCTGCATTCTTCTTCCGTAAAAATGTTACTGCTGTTTAAAGTGTAAGAGTGATCCACGGTTTCATCCAAGAACTCCTTTTCTACCAGAGCCTTTCTCGTTTTTCTCCTCTTCCGGTAAAATTTCGAGATAAAAGGAAAGACTCGCTTCTCCGCTTCCTGCATTTTCCTCCGGAAGAATATCGGCAAAAATCTCCTTGGCTTCTTCCTCGGTAAGCCCTTTTCCGTCTTCTATTTCTACGCCCTCAATTTCCCAACGCTCAAATAAATAGGCTGCTAAAATCTCCACGGCTTCTTCCTTTGTCTTGATTTCTATTTTCCTCCAAATCATATTATCCCCCTTCTCTATCAGCATCTTAATAACTGTTTTTTTATAAATATCCTATCTTTTTTTCTTTTTCGTACTATAAACGAAAAAGGACTCCGCTTAGCAAGTCATTGCCATAGAGAGTCCTTTAGCTATATTTCTTATCTTTTTCTTATCTGCTATTCCAAACTATATGTAAACGCGATACTGTGCAAAAAGAAGAAGCAAATCCGCATCCCTATACTATTCTTCTTTGATACGCCACACTACGCCTTATAAAAACTTCCGTAACATAGGAAGCAGTTCCTTTAAGGGCATCAATTGTATCTCTAAGCTCATGCTTTTCCGTTAGGAAGGAGAAGGAAAAACGGAGGGTAGAGTCCAGCTCCTTATCAGTAAGACCGATTGCTTTCAAAGTGCCGGAAATGCCCGGGTGGTTGGATGAGCAGGCTGAACCGCTGCTGACATAGATTCCCTTCTCTTCCAAAGCATGAAGCAGAACCTCCGCTTTTATACCGTAGAAAGATGCGGAAACAATCTGCGGAGCGGAAGCCTTTCCCTTTTTCGGAATTGACCTTCACCTCCGGAAGTTTCTCCAGTTCCTCAATAAAATAGTCCTTTAGTTCATAGAGCTTCTCCATCTTTTTCCGGAAAAATCCTGATAAATCATCTTTGCGGCGAGTCCCATACCTGCAATGCCCGGAATATTCAAGGTGCCGGAGCGTAGTCCTCCCTGCTGCCCGCCACCAAAAAGAATCGGGTTTATTTTTACCTTTTCATCAATAAAAAGGAAGCCTATTCCCTTCGGACCGTGCAGCTTATGTCCGCTTACGGAAAGTAGATCCACAAAATCCTTTTTCGGATGAAGAATCATTTTCCCATAGGCCTGTATGGCATCGGTATGGAAGAGACAGTTCGGGTTCTTTTTCTTAATAAGCTCTCCAATCGCGTGAATATCCTCTACCGCTCCCATCTCATTGTTCACGGTCATAATACTTACCATAACGGTATCGTCACGGATTGTTTTTTCCAGCTCGTTAAGGGAAATATGCCCCTTCTCATCCACCGCTAAAATGCTGATTTCAAAGCCGTGGCCCTCTAAAAAAATTCCAAAAGCCTTATAAACAGCGGGGTGCTCAATCGCAGAGCTGATGATGTGCTTTCCCTGTCTCATTTTTGCAAAGCAACCCCCGATAAGCGCCATATTGTCGGACTCCGTGCCACCGAAGTAAAGAGAATTTCCTTTGCCTTAACCTTTAAGGTCTCGGCAATCTCTTCTCTGCTTTCTCTGTAAAACTTTTCCGCCTCTACCCCCATGATATGCTTTGCAGACGGGTTTCCATAGTCCGCAAGCATGGTCTTACACATCAGTTCCGCAACTTCCGGGTAGACCTTCGTTGTTGCAGAGTTATCCAAATAAATGCTTCTCATCTTGCCTCCTTACTTTCGCCAAACTCCAAGTGCATCATAATCAGGCTTAAAAGCCGTAATCGCCGCAGTTTCCGTGCGTAGAATTCTCTTTCCGAGACTAATCGGAAGAAATCCCTCTTTTTTCGCCTCTTCCACCTCTTCTTTAGAAAATCCGCCCTCCGGACCAATGCAAAGAGCAAGCGTACCACCTGACTTTTTCTCCCAGTTCTTCTACCAGAAGAAGTTCATCCTTCGTAAAGCCGACTCCCTTTTTCATTTTTCATAAGGCATCAGCTTTATTTCCGCATTCTTAACTAAGGAAAAACGCTTCCTTCCATGTAGAAACCGGAGTAATCACAGGAATAACGGAGCGCTTTGACTGCTTTGCCGCAGCTTCCGAAATTCCCTGCCAGCGTAGTCTTTTCTTCTCCGCCTTATCTCCTTTTAGTTGTACAATGCAGTTTTCACTCTCTAAAGGGATAATTTCCGATGCACCAAGCTCCACCGCCTTTTTGAATGATGAGCTCCATCTTTTCTCCCTTGGGAAGAGACTGCAAAAGAATAACTTTTCGTTTTGAGTTCATGCGCTTCCTCCAAAAAGAGACGGAAAAGAACGGCATGGTCTTCTCCATACCGTTTAATCTTACAATGATAATCGACAGCTTCTCCGGCAGAAATAATAATTTCTTCGCCTATCTTTCCTCGAAGAACCTTCTGTAAATGATGAAAATTTTCTCCAAAGAGTTTGATTTCGTCTCCTATAATTTCACTTTTGTCTACAAAAATGATGCATAGATTCCTTTTTCGTTTTTGGAAAAAATTAATTTCTCAAAAACCATTCTTGTAATGATTCCTAAAATTTATTCCTCGTTATCTTACTTCTTTCTTTTTCGGAGTGACAAGAAAAAAAGCAGGGGATACGGAATGAAAATTCACGCAACGCCCTGCTCAAAAACAGTAAACAACCACTCTTATCGTAAATATCTTTTAGATTTCCTTAAAAAGCCTCTTCCAAATCCTCAATAAGATCCTCTACATTTTCTATACCTATCGAGAGGCGAACCGTATTTTCCTGAATTCCCTGCTTTAGAAGCTCTTCTTTTGTACTTTCCGAATGGGTGGTGCTGGCCGGATGAATAACGAGCGACTTCACATCGGCAACATTGGCAAGCAGGGAGAAAAAGCGCAAGATGATCGATAAATCTCTTTGTTGTTTCCGCATCGCCTTTCACATTAAAGGTAAATATGGAGCCTCCGCCGTTTGGAAGATACTTCTTGTATAGTTCTTTTTGCAGGGCATCTTTTGATATGGAAGGATGAGAAACCGACTCCACCTTCGGATGCTTTTCCAAATACTCTGCAAGCTTTACCGCATTTTCTCCATGTCTTTCCACACGAAGGGGAAGTGTTTCCGTGCCTTGCAGAAGAAGCCAGGCATTAAATGGCGAAATAGCAGCACCTTCATCACGAAGAAGTATTGCTCGAATATAGGTTGCAATCACTGCCGGTGCCGTATCTCTGGCAAAAGCTTACTCCGTGATAGGAAGGATTCGGCTCGGTAAGCCAGGGCCATTTGTTTCCCTTAGTCCAATCAAAGCGCCCCGCATCGACCACAATACCTCCCATCGTGGAACCCTGTCCTCCGATAAACTTTGTTGCGGAATGCACCACAATGTCCGCACCGTACTCAATCGGACGAATGAGATAAGGTGTCGCAAAGGTGTTGTCTATTATTAAAGGCAGCCCGTGCTTATGGGCCAAATCTGCCCAAGCCTCAATGTCCACTACATCTCCGTTCGGATTTCCGAGAGATTCAATATAAAGTGCCTTTTGTATTTTCCTGTATCGCCTGCTCCGCCTCGGACAAATCATAGGGATCTACAAAGCTTGTTTCCACACCGAAGTCGCGAAAGGTATGCTTTAAAAAATTGTAGGTTCCCCGTATATGTTTCTTGCACTGACGATATGATCTCCCTGATGCGCTACTGCCTTAAAAGCGTATGTAACCGCTGCAGCACCCGGAGGGCCAGTGCGGCTGCCCCTCCTTCCAGACTTGCGATTCTCTCTTCCAGCACGCCTTGTGTCGGGTTGGTTAATCTTGTGTAAATATTTCCGGCTTCCTTTAAAGCAAATCTTGCCGCAGCCTGATCACAATTTTCAAAAAAACAAAGGCGGTACTCTGGTAAATTGGAACTGCTCTTGCACCGCTTGCCGGATCCGCCTGTTCCTGTCCTACATGAACCGCTCTTGTGTTAAAGGATAAATTTCTTTCCGCTATATTCTTCTTACTCATCTTACTACCTCCATATTTTGTACTACTCTCTTTCTGTACGAAAATGTATCACAGGCTCTCGTTACTGTCTAATACAAGGCTTTTGGATTTGGATATAGCTTCGCTCTATAACAATCTGATCTTGTATATTTTTATATAATTGGGTATTTTATCAAGTCCAGTTTGTGCTATCATCAAAAAGCAGCAGAAAATTTTTCTGTGAACTTGCTAAATAAGGACTTTCCTCTCCCTTCCAAAAAGGAGGAAAAAAACTTGGGAAAATGTCCTGCCACGGAGGTAGTCAAATGAACAAAAAAAGTACAGAAAATAACCCTTTGCGCACTGTTTGCCGCATTGTCTTATGTAGTCTTTACCTTTTTACAGGTAAAAATCCCTATAGGTGCCGATACCACTTCCATACACCTTGGAAATGCCGTGGTAGTCATTGCAGCCCTTGTGCTTGGCGGCCCCTTGGGAGGCCTTGCAGGAGCAATCGGTATGACCATAGGAGATCTTCTGGATCCCGTTTATATCACTTATGCGCCTAAAACACTTATCTGTAAAAATGGTAATCGGTTTAATCGTAGGCTTGGTGGCGCATAAGTTAGGAAAAAAATCAACGAATCTCAGGAACGCTCCCATATCTTTAAGTGGGTTCTGCTTTCCGCAATCTGCGGACTCCTTGCCAATGTCATCCTGGATCCCAGTATCGGCTATTTCTATAAAGCTGCTTATCCTTGGAAAACCTGCCGCAGAGCTCTCCTTTAAAATCAATGTAGCCGCCTCTGCCGTTAATGCGGTAATGTCCACCATTGTTTCCGTCCTAGTGTATATGGGGGCTATATCCGATTTTACGAAAAGAGCAGCTCGGCCTACAAAAATGCCTAATTAGTTTTATATTTCTTATGAATAAAAATCCCTTTCTTCTCTCAAGGCTTTCTATTCAGAATTGCAAAAGAGCTTACGCAATCTTTCCGCGTAAGCTCTTTTTAATCTTATATTTAATTGTTTACTCTGTATCCTGCCTATTCCCTATCCACTTATTTCTTTTGTTCCAATCTTTCCTTGTAAAACAATTGTCCCCCATGCGAGAAAAGCGTTTCCGGATAAAATGGTCACAATCCAAAATGCGGTTTTCCCTAAGCTCTGCTCTCTGATTTTCAAAAAAGCTGTAAGGACCGGAAACAAGCCCCAAGGCATTCAATATGATAAGAGGAACTGCATAGAGTAAGGTAGTATAAACTGCATAGCTGATCCATCTCCGTTTTGTATTTTCCTCTTCCAAAACAAATAAAAGCAGAGAAAGGAAGGGACATAGTAGATGGCTAAACAGCTTCCTGCCTTCTAAAAACTCATAGGCATATCCCCTGCTCCGGCCCTAAAACAAGGAGCACTACCACAAAAGGTCACCATAAGCGAAACAGTGGAAATATAACGCAGTAAAGCTATGCTTGATGGAAGCTTTGCCGAGGAAAAGGCTGTCTTTTGCTCCTTACTTTGAAAATAGCGACTTACTACACCTTTTCCTTCCCTATTTAAACTTGGAATCCTAAATAAGATGTAAAATAGAGACGCTATACCGCAAAGAAGATTGGAATCCGTCGTATAATAACGAAGTGTTGTCCATCCGTCTTCCGAAAAAGCATTCAGAACGACAATAAGCTCTAAAAGGAGCAAAATAACATGCCCGAAAAATAGTTTTTTATCCTTTTGATTCATCTTTTAATCAACCCTCTCTATATTTTCATAAAAAAATCTTTCTGACGGTTTTTAAGAATAACACAATTCTCGGAAATAATAAATAAATATATTTAAATATAACGGCCCTGAACGCTTTCTTACTTGTAGCTTTGTCAAAAGATATTCCAAGCAGACTGTTTTATCCATTTTCTATTTTTTTCCCTCATTAAAAGCAAAAATATCGGAAGTTTTTTTATGAAAAAAAGAGGGCAATGCCCCTCTTTTTCTAAAAACACCTTCTCTATCCTTAACCCTCATAAATCGGATACTTCTTTGTAAGGGCTGAAACCTGAGCACGAACTTCCTCCTTCGTTCCCTCAAAGTCGCTCACCACCTTATAGAGGCAGTCTGCAATCACAGCCATATCCTCTTCCTTAAAGCCTCTCGTGGTGATGGCCGGAGTGCCGATACGGACACCGGAAGTCACAAAGGGAGAACGCGGCTCACGAGGAATGCTGTTCTTATTTAAGGTAATATTGACCTCATCACAGCGGTTCTGCATATCCTTTTCCGCTTACATCGCTGAAAGTTGGTCAGATCCACAAGCATCAAGTGATTATCCGTTCCGGAGGAAATAAGCTTAAAAGCCTCTCTTCATCAGTTCCTCGGCAAGCGCCCGGGCGTTCTTCACTACCTGCTCCTGGTATGCTTTGTATTCCGGCTTTAAAGCCTCTCCGAAGCAAACTGCTTTAGCCGCAATCACGTGCTCCAGCGGTCCGCCCTGAATTCCCGGGAAAACAGCTTTGTTGAAGTTGTATTTTTCCGCTGCAGCTGCTGTAGAAAGGATAATACCGCCTCTTGGCCCGCGAAGTGTCTTATGCGTAGTCGAGGTCACGATATCCGCATAAGGAACAGGGCTTGGGTGTACTCCTGCCGCAACCAGTCCTGCAATGTGCGCCATGTCCACAAAGAGTACGGCACCGACCTCGTCGGCAATCTCTCTAAACTTTTTAAAATCAATCACTCTCGGATAAGCGGAGGCACCGGCAATAATCATTTTCGGCTTGTGCTGCCTTGCCAAGGAGCGAATCTCGTCATAATCAAGATAGCCCTCTTCCGTAATGCCATAAGGCACGATGTTATAGAACAAGCCGGAAAAGTTAACAGGGGAGCCGTGTGTCAGGTGTCCGCCCGCATCCAAGCTCATCCCGAGAATCGTATCTCCCGCCTTGCAAACCGCCATGGTCACTGCCATATTGGCCTGTGCACCGGAGTGAGGCTGTACATTTGCATACTCGGCACCGAAGAGCTTCTTCACTCTTTCAATCGCAATCTCCTCCACCTTGTCCACTTCCTGACAGCCGCCGTAATAACGCTTTCCGGGGTATCCCTCCGCATATTTATTGGTCAAAACCGTTCCCATGGCGAGCATGGAAGCCGTGGATAAGATATTTTCCGATGCAATGAGCTCAATGTTGTTTTGCTGTCTTTCATATTCGGAAAATAATCCTGCTCCAACCTCGGGATCCATTTCCCGAACATAATTCATGATGTCTTTTACCATAAACCCTCCTTACAGTATACGCATTATTCTAAGGAAAATGAGAAATCTCCCTTCCCGTGTCGTTTTCCGACCTTTCTACATAGAAAGCTCCCTTTTCCGTGTTTCAAAAAGCTTATAAAAAAACTGTGCGCCGAAATGGCAAGCTGCACTTGTTTCAGCCCATTATAGGTGTTGATGCGAGGATAGTAAACAATATTCATCTTCTTTCTCCCCCTTTTTCGGAAAGAAAGGCCTCCCCATCCGTAAAAATAAATTCCTTCCATGCGCTTTCCTTGGCGGTCCATCAAATTCAGCTTCACTACATTTCTGTGCTCGCCAAGCACTCTTAGCCCCTGAATTTCCACCTCTTTTTTTCCGCAAATGCAGGCTTTTTCATTGCCTTTTCCGAAGGGCTCCAGAACTTGTAGCTCTTCCGTAAACTCTTCCGTGCAATAGGAGAAAGGAAGTACCGTATCAATCCATAATTTTTCTACCAAGTCCTCCGCTGACAAAGTGCAATCCTTCTCCAGCTTTTCCTTTAGAAGAGGCAGATTTTTCTCTTCCAGACTGAAAGCCTGCCGCCATAGGGGTGTCCTCCGAAACGAAGCAGGAGCGCCTTTGCTTTTTCAAGACTTTCCGCCATGGGATAAGCCGGAATGGATCTGCCGGATCCCTTAAGCTTACCCTCCTCTGTCTTCGTTACCACAAAGGTCGGACGATAAAACTCCTCCTTGATTCTTCCTGCCACAATCCCTGCAAGACTCTCATGGAGTTCTGGCAAATATAGCAGGAGTACTTTCTTATCCCCCTTCCGCCTCGGCAAGCTTCCTTGCTTCTTCCACCGCGTTTCCCGTAAGACTCTTTTCGCTCCTCATTTAATTCCTTTAAATGCGCTGCCCTAAAAGCCGGCCTTTTCTCTATCCTTTTTCAAGAAAGAGGGAAAATAGCTTCCATGGCACTTTCCAGTCTTCCCGAAGCATTGATTGCCGGCCCCAAGCTGAAAGCCCAGCGTAAAGGAGGACAGCTCTCGCTCTCCCTCCTTCCAATACAGAGCAAGCAAAGTCGAAAGGCCTATATTCCTTGTCTTCGGAAGAAGCTCCAAGGTCTTTCTCACTATAATTCTATTTTCCTTCTGTAAGTTCATCACATCGCAAACCGTAGCAATTCCGGCGAAGCAGAGCAGCTCATCCAGAATTTCTTCCCCTTTTGCCCGCTTCTCTATGAGCATCTTCATAAGGAGGTATACCACCATCGCCCCGCAAATCTCGGCATTCTTATACTTGCTGTCCTGCCGTTTCGGATTCACTACGGCAAAGGCCTCGGGATAAATCTTTTTTCCTTCTTCATTCACCCGCAAATCATGGTGATCGGTAAGAAGAACATCAATCCCCACTTTCTTTGCATAGCTTAATTCTGAAAAAGGCGGAAATGCCGTTATCACAGGTGATGAGTACCTGCACACCGTCCTTCTCCGCTTCTTCTATGATATGCTTATTGATTCCGTACCCGTCATTGATTCGGTGCGGAATCACAAAAGCTTAACTGTCCCGCTTCCGTAAATTGCGAGATGGCAAGATAAAAGAATCGTTGTTGCACAGACACCGTCCACATCATAGTCTCCCACAATCCGAATCTTTTCTTTTCCGTCTACTGCTCTCTCAAGGCGGTTTATAAAACGAATGCTGTCCGGTAAAAAAATAAGGGAGATGGGATTTCTTCCCCGGAAAGAAATTCTCGCATTTCTTCTTCCGTCTCCAAGTCTCTGTTTCGTAAAAATACGGACAAGGACCGGGTCCAAATTCAATTTATCTGCCAATGCCTGAAAAATCCGCTTTTTTTCCCATAGACAAACCAGTTCTTTTTTTCTCATACACCTTCTATCTCGCTCTCTATTATTTCTTTATTTGCCTTTTTTTATCCAATCTTGTTAGTATAAAGAAGTTTTAGATATTGAACTTGAGTTCTCCAAAATCCCCGAGGATAAAAAGGGGATGGAAAGGAAAAACTCTACTGTATTGTAGCAGAAAAAGGGGTGTTTATGACAGATAAAGAAATCAAAAGATATTTTTAATACAAGTGCTCTTGGTTTTTCGCTTATGCTATTATGATTCAGATTCTTGCCGTTGTTGCCGTCATTCTTATACAATGGTTATTTCCTGACTTTTGCGTCCGGCGCAATGTATTACAGCATGATGATATCCGTTATCCCCTCTATGCTTTTTCTCTATTTTCTATTTAGAAACAGCAATATTGTTTCGCTTCCAAACAATATTCCGGAAGCCTCTTTTTCTCTCCCTGTTTTTTTTCACTACTTTGTGATTTTTTGCGGTGTACAATGGATTTCCGCTATCTTCACTATGCCCTTTATTTTTCTCTTTGAGAACTTGGGGCTCGACCTAAGCTATTCGGAAATGGCCGCGCAGGGTGGCGAATTGAACGATGTTCCCATGCTCATTTATACTATTTTTGGTCGCTCCTGTCGTAGAAGAACTGGTATTTAGAGGGATTTTTTACAAGCGCTTTAAGGCCTTCGGCCCCTTCTTTACAGCCTTGACCTGTTCCCTCTTCTTTGCGCTAATCCACAGTAACTTTTTGCAGTTTATTCCGGCCTTCATGATGGGCTTTGTTCTTTTCTCCATTCGAAATAAGTATGGACTGCGCTTCTCTATATTACTGCATGTAACAAACAATGCTCTGGCTATTTTAGTCAATAATTTAGGTGCCAGTCTGCCTTGGATTAACTATGTCTATGGTTTTCTTCTTTTAGGAGGAGCTGTCTATACCATTGTGCATCTAGTAAAAAACAGAGCTTCTCTTTCCTCCCTTCGTCCCGGAGAAGAGGGAAAAAAGCACTTGGACTTTTCTTCCGCTCTCCTATCGTGTGGCTGGATATTTTTATGTCCTTGTCATACTTGCCATTATGATTCTGTTTAATCCCGGAACAGAGGCTATGGCTACAACCGTATAATCTCCTAGAAATTTTTATCGAAAACATAGTACTTTTATACTGAAAAAGGGCCGTAAAAAATGTCCTAAAAGAAAGGCGCTGTAAAAACGCCCCTATAAAAAGACCGATAAATCCGCTAATGCCGGTTTATCGGTCTTTCTAACTTTTTCTTAAATCCTGGATTTTTTTATATTATGGAATCTCTATTCATTCTTGTCCTGTTTTAAAGAAAAAAACTCTTCTCCAATCCATCTAAGGACACCAATGACATGCCATTCCTGATAATTATGGTTTGATGACGCAACTTTAATATCAATAATTCCTCTCTCGAAGAGGTATTCGTCAGTAACTACATACATCGTACCATGCGATCTTGCATCAACGATATCTCTCAATCTATTCCATTCATCGGTAGAATAGAAATCCTGATACTTAGCCGCCGAATAACGAACACCTACTTCAGTAGGACGATCCGTACCAGGGATTTCATGAAACCAAAAAGAAAAAGCGATTGTGTGACTTATTCCAGTCGAGAATAAAAATCCTAAGTGTCTGCTTCATAAAACCACCCCCTTTCTAACAGTAAAGAGGCTGTAAAAACGCCCCTTTTCTTTGGGTATCTCTGCTAAGATTTTTATATTTTCATAAAGAAATAAGATCCGTGAAAAATGCCTTTATCTTCCAAAAAGAGTCTCTAAAATGCCTCTTCCCAAAGCGGCACCGATATTACCGCCCAGTCGGCGTCCCATACCTTTTCCAAACACGGACTTTCCGATGCTTGCTCCGACCTCTCTTCCGATGGAGCCGGAAACGGAGCGGCTGACAGACTTCACTACACGATTTTGCAGCTTGAGGTCCTTCCCTTTGTTGCATCCTCTTCCTTTTCTAAAGCTGCTTTCTTTCTTTTTCCGCTTCCTCGGAAAGCCCCTTTTCTTGTGAGCATCTCATAGGCAGAGTCACGGTCACTCATCTCATCATACTTTAAGGCAAGATCTGATCCGAGCTTTGCCCTTTCCTTCTCTTCCGGGCTAAGCTCCCCTAGGAAGGTCTGCGGCGGGAAAATCATTGCCTTCTCCACCATAGTCGGCTTTCCATCCGGATCTAAGCAGGAAACCAAAGCTTCTCCGGTACCGAGATTTTCCAGAACCTCCAAGGTATCAAAGGCCGGATTCTCTCTGAAACTGTCCGCAACCGCCTTCAGCTTCTTCCTCTCTCCCGGAGTATAGGCCTGAAGACCGTGCTGTATTTTGTTTCCAAGCTGGGAAAGAATCTCCTCCGGAATATCCGCAGGATTTTGGCTTACATAATAAATGCCGATACCCTTGCTGCGGATTAACCTTGTTACCTGTGTTATCTTCTCTAAAAGAGCCTTCGATGAATCCTGAAATAGGAGATGTGCTTCATCAAAGAAGAAAACCATACGCGGCTTTTCAAGATCTCCCACTTCAGGCAGATCCTCATAAAGCTCGGATAAAAGGTAAAGCAGAAAAGTCGAATAAATCTTCGGGTCGGATGCCACCGATTTGGCATCCAAGATAGAAATCACGCCCTCACTATTCGTTGTCAAGCGGAAGAAGTCCTTTACATTGATGGCCGGCTCTCCGAAGAACTCTTCCCCTCCCCGGTCTTCCAAGGCTACTACAGAGCGTAAAATCGCATTCAAGCTCTGTGTGGAGAGCTTCCTGTAAGCCTTTTCATATTCCTTACTGTTTTCACTGACATATTGCAGCATGGAACGGAGATCCTTTAAATCCAGTAAAAGCAGACCCTCTTCGTCCGCAATGCGGAAAATGATGCGAAGAATATCGCCCTGCACATCGGAGAGATTCAGAATACGACTCAAGAGTAAGGGCCCCATCTCCGACACGGTGGTTCTAAGAGGAATCCCTCCCTCCTTCGTAAAAGAGAAAAACTCCACCGGAAAGGCTCTGTAGGAAAACTCGCTGTCAGTCAGTCCGCATTTTTTTCTTCTTTCTTCGATTTTCTCCGTCGCCTCTCCCGCCTTAAAAAGGCCGGACAGGTCCCCCTTGAAGTCCGAAAAGAAATACCGGAATGGAAAAGGGCGGAAAAACGCTCCGCAAGAACTTTCAAACTCACGGTTTTTCCCGTTCCTGTTGCTCCGGCAATAAAACCGTGTCGATTCAGTTTTTCCGAATTAATGCTTACTCTTTGTCCTTCGCTGTTTATCGCGAAATCAATCTTAGCCATAGTGCCTCCTATATCTAAAATATTCTATAATTTTTCTCTGTAATTTTCTAACATATGAAAAAAACCGACCAAATATACGGTATTTTCCTCTACACGATATATTATAAGATAATCATGCTTCTTAAGTGCAAACTTCCTATACCCCTTTGAAGCTAAGTAGGAATCTTCACAAAATGAAAAAGAAGCTGTAAAAGCTTCCAAAAGGGCAAAAGCTTGATTAATATCTTCCATCAGATTATTTGCAGCTTGCATACTTTTTAAATTAACTGCTAAATACTGTATTGCGTTTTTCAATTTGTTTTTTTCCGCTCTATCAGTAACTTTAATTTTATAAACCATACTTTGCCTTTATTTCCCTTTAGCATAGTGCCTGCCGGTTTTCGTTCTACCTGCAAGAATATCTGATTCGGCTATCTCTAAGTCTTTATAAATCTGCTCTTTGCGATAGATTTCCTCGTAGCTTTCAATACTCATTAGTACCATATCCCCTGTAGCCATTTTTTTGTAACATAAATCGGTCCGTCATTTTCATGACACATTTCTGAAATCTTAGCGGTATCTTTCAATTCTTTTTATCGGAATAATTTTAGGCATTCACTCACCCCCTTTTCCAAGTTCTAATTATGCCATAATTATGTCCTTTATGCAAAGCACTTCTTTCTCTTGCGGATTCCCCAGTGCTATGCTAGGATATTTTTTTCTATAAGAGGAGATGAAGACTATGATGATTTCAACCAAGGGGCGCTATGCCCCTAAGTACTTTAATCGATATCGCAAAAATCAGGATGAGAACAGTCCTGTTTCCATAAAGGAAATGGCAGAGCGGCAAGGCATTTCCCTGAAATATCTCGAACAGATTATTTCCTGATGGTAAAGGGAAAAACTCTTAAAAAGTATTCGTGGAGCAAAGGGGGCTATCTTTCTCCCGAGATGCCAAGAATATTCTTGTTGGAGAAATCTTGAATGCAGCGGAAGGGACTCTTGCGCCGGTAGATTGCGTACGAGACGGCGTAAGTTGTGAAAAATCCGCATCCTGCCCCACCTTTCCTCTCTATAAAGAAATAGAGGATGCCATTTATTCCGTGGTAAATCGCTATACACTCTGGGATCTCGTGAAAAGCAGCAAGGCTTAAAAAACTGTGCTTTCTACTTTTTTATGCTATAGTAAATGGTATGTTTCACTCGCAATATGAGCACTTTTCGTAAACGAAATCGTACGCCTTATGTACGATGCACATTATGAACTAAATGGAGAGTCTATGAAGTTAATCAGTTTTGCAATTCCTTGCTACAACTCTGCTGCCTACATGGGAAAATGTATCGAAAGCATCCTCCCCGCCGGGGAAGAGGTGGAAATCCTCATTGTGGATGACGGTTCCCGGAAAGACAATACTCTTGAAATTGCGAAGGAATACGAGCAGAAATATCCTACAATCTGTAAGGCGATTCATCAGGAAAAACGGGGGACACGGGGAAGCCGTAAACACCGGCTTAAAAAAATGCAAGCGGGCTTTATTTTAAGGTCGTAGACTCCGATGACTGGTTGGATTCCGATGTCCTTTTGGAAATATTGGAAAAAATCAGAAACATTACCCTTTCCGGAGACAGCATCGACCTTTTCGTTGCAAACTTCGTCTATGACAAGGTCGGGCAGGAGAACAAAAAGTCATGTCCTATGGCAATGCCTTTTCCCTGAAGACAAAAATCTTTAGCTGGAACGATATGAAGCGTTTTAATCTGGGGGCAGTATATCCTGATGCACTCCGTGATTTTACCGCACAAAGCTCCTTCGTGATGCCAATCTTGTCCTTCCAAAGCACACCTTCTATGTGGATAATCTTTTTGTTTATCTGCCGCTTCCTCATGTAAAGAAGCTGTATTACTGCAACAAAAATCTTTACCACTACTATATCGGTAGAGAGGACCAGTCCGTGAACGAAACCGTGATGATTGGAAGACTGGATCAGCAGTTTAGGGTAAATCGTCTGATGATCGATTCCTGCGATGTCATGAAGGTACAGCCTAAAAAGCTCCGTAACTATATGATTCTTTACTTTGGAAATCATTACCACCGTCTCTTCAGTTCTTTCCATTAAGTCGGAAAAGGAAGAAAATATGGAGCGTAAAAAAGAGCTATGGAATTATCTAAAGAAAGAGCATTTCCCGCTATGGCTTCGTATGCGCACAAGCTTCCTCGGGACAGGGTGTCAATCTCCCGGAAAGATTGGAAACAAGCTGACTATTTTAGCTTATCGTTTTAAGTAGAAAGTTCTATGGATTTAACTAAGAACTCATGATCATCCAAAAACCGGCTTTGCATGGCAAAATGATTCTTGCAAGGCCGGTATCTTTTTGCTAAAAAAAGACTTAAATGGAAATCATAGTTAAATCGAAATCATAGTTAAATCGAAATCATAGTTAAATCGAAATCGCGAATAAGAGTCATTCACGATCAACAGGGAGAAGAAATGAAGATTGTAGTCATCACCGGTGCATCAAGAGGAATCGGAAGAGCTGTAGCAAAGGCCTTTGCCAAGGAGGGATATTCTCTGCTTTTTAAACTGCGAAAAGAACTTTTTCTTTACTGGAAGAGTTGAAAGCGGAAATTGAAGAAGAAGGAAAGTTTCAAAAAGCAGAAAGGGAAAGTAGTGCTAGCAACAGTCGAAGAAACTTTGCAAAAATTCGATAACAGCAAAGAAAAAAACAGCTCTGAGAATAATTTTGAGAATAATTTTGAGAATAACTTTGATCAATCCTTGGAAATCACCCTACAGCAGGGAAGTTTTTTTCCTCCGAATTCCTGGAAAGTTATTTTTCAAGCTAAAGTAACAGAGAAGAAAGAAATCGAGGAGCTAGTCATCATCATTAATCAGGGAAAATCCACCTTGAATCTCACATAAGACTATACTGCTGATGAAACCGACAGCCCTCATTCAGGCAAACCTCCTCGAGCCTTTTCATCTCGCGCAGCGCATGATTCCCCTATCTGCTCCGGGCAAAAGAAGGAAGAGTTCTCTTCAGCTCCTCTGTTTGGGGAAATGTCGGCGCATCCATGGAAAGCCTATATTCTCTAACAAAGGGAGGCATCAACAGCTTTGTAAGAGCTCGGGAAGGAGCTTGCGCCCTCTCATATTGCAGTAAATGCCGTTGCCTTTGGGGCAATTGATACCGATATGAATGCCTGGCTTTCCAAAGAGGAAAAAGCCGAACTCGAAGAATCCATTCCCTACGGCAGAATGGCAAAGGCAGAAGAAGCCGCTGATTTCCTGCTTCTTCTTTCCAAGGCGCCGCTCTATCTCACCGCGCAGGTCATTCCCTTTGACGGAGGGTGGATATAAGCACTTAAGTACAAAGCTTCACACTCACGCAGGTTCATTCTTGTAGTAATGCAAAACCCTTGTGTATGTTTCACATTTTCTATATAATCAAGAGCAGATGCTAAACTTCAGTTAAACGAGATACCGCACGCTTTAGCGAGCGATATTCGTTATGAATAAAAACTGAAGTTTTTTTGAATAGGATTCCATCAGGACGTAAATTTACGTAAAAGGTGATGCCATGATTCATTATCAATTTTGTCAGATGTAAACATAGGACGATATTTTTAAGCCGACATAGTGTTTTTACCTTATCTTGGCCACATAGTAAGTGGGTATCGTTCTTTTCCTATGCGAAAAGGACAGTTGATAGTGATGAAAAAAATGAATAAAGAACTTTATAGAACCCCTTTTTCTGTTGGAAAAATGGTTTCTTATTTCTATGATTTCTATGGTGATTTTAAGTGCCTATAATCTGATTATTTCATGGCTACTCCAAAAATCATCGATCTTGCAGCCGGAATAGATAAAACTCCCTTTTATCAGCTGGCACTCGTTTCTCTTCTTCTTTTCTTGTATTTATTGTCTTCTACTTTATATTTCGATATGCCCATCCTAAATTTTTACAGACATTGTCTACTTCTATAAGGACTTGTTGTTTTCAAAAATTCTCCGAATAATAGTAGCTTGGTTTCAGAAATTGGAAGCGGACAAGTTCTTTCAAAGCTCAGCAATGATTTGAAATCCATCGAAGAGAATTATTTCTGATTTTTATATTACTCTGATAGATATTGGAATCAGTTTCATCGGAGCCATCATTTTAATGCTTTTGGTACAGCCCTGTACTTACCATGGTGGCTATCGCTTTTATCTATATTGCCACTACTCGTGTCTATTCCGCATCAAAAGAAATCACAAGAACGGAAAAATCTTTCCAAGGAAAAATGCCGATTTTATGGAATTTATGAGAGATACTCTGTCAGGCTATTTTCGTAATTAAAAGCTTTCATGCTGAATCCGAGCTGGAAGGCCGTTTTCATGAGGAAAATGTAGAAATTGAACAAGCAAAGTTTTTTTCGCAGATTTGCTGAGGAAAATATCAATCTTCTTTCTACTGCGGCAAGCGTAGTAATGAGACTGGGCGTATTTCTTTTTGGAGCATGGTTATCCCTATCCAATCGTCACATAACCCCGGGAATTGTACTCGCCTTCCTTCAGCTACTTACTTTTGTTATCACTCCAATAGAAAAATACTTCTCTCTTTGCAAATCGTAAAGCGGCACGCCTCTTATTGCACAAACTGAAGAACTTTTTATGAGAAACCCGATGAACAAGAAAAAAATAGAAATCAATACTCTAAGATCGGCAATTGAAGTTCAAAATCTCTCCTTTTCTTATGAGAATACCGAAAAAGCACTTCAGGCTATCTCCTTAACCATTCATGCCGGAAAATATGCTATTGTCGGTGCTTCCGGTTCGGGAAATCTACGCTATTTAAACTATTGACTAAGTATAGCAATGAATATGACGGCAATATTTTTATTTGATGGAATAGACTTAAGAAATATTACTTATTCCTCCTTTCAGAGATTATCTCTGAAGTACAGCAAAAATGTGTTTGTGTTTCATGACAGCATTTATAACAACATTTGCTTGTATAAAAATATCGGAAGAGAAATTTGACTACGTGATTCGAAAAATCCGGCCTTTCCTCCCTTATTCAGCAAAAAAAGGAAAAAAACTTCTCTTGTGGTGCAAATGGAAGTAAACTATCCGGTGGAGAAAAAGCAACGGATTTCCATTGCGCGTGCACTACTTAGAAACGCATCCGTTTTACTCATGGATGAGGCTAGTTCCGCATTAGATGAAAAAACGGCAGATGAAATTATGAATTCCATTTTGGATATGCCTGATATCACAAGCCTTGTTATCACACACCGTTTAAATAGTACACTGCTTAAAAAATATGATGGGATTTTTGTTCTGCATCACGGAAAAATAGTCGAATCTGGAGCTTTTGATGAACTCATGAAAAATAAAGGCCTGCTTTATTCCCCTAATTCTGCTTTCCCAAAGCTAAAGAATATAGCAGCTAAAGGATATAACTATCCCAAAGCTACATCGAGTGCCATCATGACGGTAAATCCAACAGCGAAGAGCAGCACTCCCCAGTTTGAGTGCTCCCCTTCCGCGGTTTCCGGAATCAACTCTTCGGACCCTCCGCTTTCTCTGCATTCAGATGCAGGTGTGGAATAAGCTTATCTAAGGCAAAAAAAGAACGAGGGTTCCGATCCAAAAAGCCGATAAATGCAGGTAGAAAAGCAAGCCTTCCGAGATTGCCGCCTCTTCCATCGCCGGAATGAGCAAACTCCATATGGACGCCGCAACCATAACACCTGCCGCAAAACCCGTTAGGCCCTTTTTGCAGGTTAGGGTTGATTACAGGAGCATTTTTCTCCCGGAGTCTTCTTCCCCTTCAAAAAAATATACACAGGCAGATCCCAAACTTGTTCTATAAAGGGAATCAAGATTCCCTAAAATAATATAGTTCATATTCATTCTCTATTCTTCCTTTACTACCAATGTTTTTTATATTGATGAGTTAAATAATCTCCAATATTCTTCCTTCGCAAAGCAGAAGGCACAGATTATCACTTTGTATAAAATTAGATACAATATACAATATGCAATAAATATATGCAAGCTGCTAAAGTTATAAAAATGTTCTTATACTCTCATTTGGCAACACCGATTCAACAAGTTCAATAGAGCTGCAATAGTGCATAAAAATAGCAGTCGGAATTTTCCGACTGCGCTACATTTTATTCTTCCGTTAAAAAGCGAAATACTCCGGGGAAGCTCCGATCAATTTCCGGGTGAAACTGAATTCCGAGCATTTTCTCCCCGTACTCTATTGCCTCTATCGTTCCGTCTTCACTCCGTCCCACAACTTTTAACTCTTCCGAAGGCTCCGTAATCCGATAGTTGTGCATACTTGCGCCTTCTATTTCATTGTTCGGAAAATACTTTCTAATCACCGAATTCTCTAAAAATACTAATTTTATGTTTTACCAATTCCTCTTCTCCCTCGATTCGGGCTTAACTTCCAGTGTTCCTTCACCGGTTCTACAAAGAAGTACCTTTTCCTTCTTCATCTCCGAATAGACTTCCAGAATACTCTTTCCCGGCCACTTCTCCCGCTCTTTTTGCAATAAAATAGCTATGTATGGCTTGCATACCGAGGCAGATACCTAGAAGTTTTTTCCGCTTCTAAGCGCATAATCTATCACCTGAAAATGATACGGGAAAAATGCGCCTTCCACCGCAAATCAAGAAGCTGTCACAGAGTTCCAGAAGCTCTTCCGAAAGAAAACCGTCTACATTTAATATGCCTAGCGGCAATCCCTCATTTTCCATAATTCGTCTTGTGTAAAGCTCTATGAAATTGGAGCGATCATGATATGGATTCTCAGACTCCAGTAAATTTGTAGATGGAACGATTCCTACTCTTTTCATTTATGTATTACTCCTTAATAAAAAAGCTAAGTTGCTTCTATCAACTATAGCGCAACTTAGCTTTCTGCAGGAAACTATTTACTTAAATCTTATTTAAGATAAAACTCCATGCTTTATAAATTTATTCTTCATCTTCTTTCACTAATGTTTTACTCATCTTGGTACGAATGTCATAGACCAGCATAAAAGGCAACCAGTGCAAAACCCAAGTATCCGTTAAGGCCATATAGAACATTTACCAAGGCCTTATACGGTAAAAAAGCAAGCGATTACGCAACCGACAATTCCCAAAACCACAGTGTAAATCTTGTACTTCTTGGTTCCCTCTTTTTCAATTCTTCCGATACTGGTCCAAAGAAGCGGTACAGAGGTAGTATAAATTCCGCAGAAAATAATTACGGCAAAAACGCTTGCTAAAAAGCGGAGAGATATTATTTGCTAAAAATCAATGCAGGAATATCCGCCTGAGCAGTAATATGAATGTGAGAAAGGAGGGCGATACTGGCAATAACCATGGTTCCCATGATAAAGATTGCGGAGAAAAAGCATGCCGATATTTACTTCCTTTACTCGGTTTTTTGATCCGATTTCCGCAAGAAAACTCGCAAACCAGAGAAGCATAAAGCCGGCATAAGAAGCACCGGAGAGAAAAGGATTTCCGTTTCCTACCTGCGTAATTTCATGTAAATTTTCATCTACCGCTTTGATATGATCCGCAAGATTCCCCTGCTCCATTAAAGATACTGATTACAGATACAATTAAGATAAATAAAAATAATTACGGGGCCAACCTTTTCCAAGAGTCTGAATCACGCCATCCAGGCCAAAAAATCACCGTTGCAATAACAAATACTGTAAGAATAACAGCTCCAACACCATTGGGAAGTCCCCACTGCTGTTGTGCCGTGGCATTGGCTCCACCACACATTACAATAAAGCAGGCATAGCAAAAGAGTGCCGAGAAATAGTCAAAGAAGTTTCCGATATACTTTCCGCAGTAGTGCTTATAAATATCTCCTCCTCTTTCCAGTTTTAATCTGCTTCCGTTTGTTGCAAAAGAGAGATCTGTGTAAATGTAAATAGCCGCATTCACTGCAATAACAATCCAGAGCTGTGATCCATAAGATGCCACATATTGAATAATTTCTTGCATAGTCGCAAAACCGGCACCGATATAAAATGCGATACAGGCTCCGCAAAAGCTCAGCACTTTGCCAAGCCGCAAACCTTTTTTTTCCATTTTCTACTCCTTACATACTTTTTTTCAATAGCTTCCGTGCGGTGCAAAGACCGCTACAATCCCCTTATCTTCTCCTGTATTTTGGGTACAAAAATAAGTGTGCTGCAAGAATGCTCTGCAAACCTGCAGCTGCACTTATTTTATTCGTAGTGTGTATCACTTATAAAGCGTACAATGCTTCATCTCTATTAAGAGATATATCCCTTAGCTCTTAACTCTGCCTCGGACTTCTCCAAGTTCGCCTCGGATACACGGACAATCGGTCCGGTACATCCCATTCCGGATTCTGCGTAGATTCCAAGCTTCCAAAGGCAACGAACTGCATCATCAAGGTCGGTAACCTCGATTCCATAAACTGCAGCGGTAACGATTTCCTTTGGCGGCTCCTTTACATCCTCACTGCTATCTTTTTGGCTTATTGGCCTCCCGAATCTCGGCAAGAATATCGTCCAATCCGGCTTTCTTAGCCTTCTTAAACTCCTCCTTCGCCACTTCAAAAAAACCTTACCTTTAACAAGCTCTCCGGCAAAACGAAGTGCATTTGCCACTACCGGAGCACCGGAAGCACGAGAAATAATCATAACAAGCTTCTCATAGTTCTCTCCGATACCGGGTCCGTAGCCGAAGCCCTGTGCCTCAAATGATCCGCCTGTTGTAAAGGAGGAAAGCATCTTGGAAAGCACATTTCCTGTTAAGGAATCGGTAACCAGGATATCCGCTGTAGCACGAAGGACATCGTTTCCTCTCATTACACAGCCTCCGTCGGAACGGGAAGACTCTGCAAAATGGATCGGATAACCGTTCGCCTGAAGCTTCTTTAAAGCCTTCTCCGTCTGTCTTGCGCCGTCTACATTTAAGATACCGATGGTCGGCTCTTGATAACCGCAAGCTTTTGCAGTGATGATGCCGTAAATGGCATTCTTCACCATACCTTCGATACGATCCGTACTGGATGTACCGGTAGTATTCGCAATAAACATCTCCTTACCGATACCCGGTGTTACGGCGCGCCCCACAGTGGAAACGCCTATTGGGAACGGGTAGTGCATGGTCACGGCACCGTCGATTTTCTTCTCACTGAGAAGTTCATCCATCTTGTCGTGTCCTGCTTCATCATCAGGAACTTCAATTGTTTCTACTAATTCATTCTTTAAGGAACCGATGTAAACTACATCAACTCCGTCTTTTGCCGCAGCTACTGCAGCCTGCATAGAGTTTTCCTCTCCATGCTCGGAACCCATACCTGTTAAAGCAATACGAGGCTTCTTCCCGAAGGAACCGGTCTCTAAGCCCTCTGCCATGGCTAAAAAGGTATCGGCAATCAGCTCTTTAATTTCCTTAGCCATTCTACCCTTCCTTTCTTATTCCTGATTTCCCAAAATGGAAGCTGCAAAAATCCTTCATGGACTTTGCAATCATAGAACGAACTTCTTCCTCTGAAACTGCTCCTGTACCCTTTCCGGTATTCTTCTGGATGATGAAGGAAACACCGTCAAAGAGGTTGGTCATTCTTCCCAGGAAAAGAGATCCCTTACCGATAATCATAGCCCTATTCATCTTTCCTGCTTCAATATCTTCCTTGGCAAATCCTACGAAAAGGTACACCGAAGGAATATGTCCCTGTGTCGGAGCAAAACCGACGAGTCCCTTCTCTTCAGTGAAATTAGCAAGGTCAGCTTTCTCAAGCCAGCCCTTCTTTACGGCAAGAGCGGCAATCATCTTATAGTTCGCCATGGGAACATCTCCTGCTCCGGCAGGCTTGGTAATATCCGGGTTCTGCATCTCGGGAGAGAACTTATCGATATCGTTAACGGTAAGACCTGCACGCTCAAGCGGATCAGCTACAAAGGGAGCCGATAACGTTCTGCGGAGCAGCACCGGTTCCTACGGTATGACGACCGATGATGTCAAGGTTAATCTCAGCGGACTTTCCGTCGTTTTCAGAAACAATGATACAGAAGGAAGCAAGGCAATCCTCAAGCATCGGAAGCTCCTTCTTTACATGATCCTTACCGTTCATGGCAAGCTTCGGTACACAACCTCCACCGATTACTGCTACTGTATGGAAAGCACCTGCCTTAACCAACGCGGCAGCTTCAATCATGGCATGAGACGGACCTGCACAGAAGCCTCTCGCATCGGAGCCGGTTGCATTCATAAGTCCCGCAATTTCAGCAGCAGCCTTTGCGAAGTTTCCGCCACCACGCTGATTTACATCACCGCAGGCTTCCTCGGAACAGTCGATTACATACTCAATTTCATTTGCATTTACGCCTGAGTGCTTTAAGGAATGTAAGATAGCAAGAACGGAGCTTGCCTTATTCATGATGTTCTCGAGCATAACTTCAGCAGATAAGTTTAACATCAATATCATGTGCTCTCTTTACACAGCCGACAAGTGCGCCTTCATAGAACAATGGCTCCGCCTCGTGTCTGTCAACAAATCCCTGAATCTCGGAAATCTCTGCACCCTCGGTGACACGATTTAAGATTTCCTCGGTAATAACGGGATCTTTTTGCAAGCTCCGGCTTATGCTGAGCCACAAAGCCCTTTTCCATATATACAACTTCGAAGCAGTCACAAGCCTGTGCGAGAAGCAGGAACTCCGCCTCCGGCATAATCTCACCGAATCTTCCGTAACGGCTTGCACCTTCTACCTTTTTATCATAATAAGGGAACTCCACTCCTTTTTAACTCTTCCGAGTCTTATTTCCGATATAAACCTGATTTGGCCAATATGCCACGCAATCCTCAAAGGAACGAACATGCTTTCCCATCTCCTTTAAGAAATCTCCGTCCGGATTTACTACTCTTTCCGTAGCAATGGTAGAACCATGCTGTAACATCAGTCCCGGAGTATAATTCAAACAATATCCAACACCTTTAATAATACTATTCATATTGATTCCCTCTTTAAAAGAATATAAACATACGATTTCGCGACTAAGGTAAAAGAATTCTTGTACTCTTACCTTAAAACGGGTTTCTACCGCAGTCCTCGCAAAAAGCAATATAAGAAATTCACTTTTCTATCCGCGGCACACTCATTATAAATAAAATATAAATTTTTTTCTTTCGCCTCTTGCTATCTTGAACAAGGAAGAGCTGATGATGCGCTATTCATTTAGCTATTTTTTTGTGCGTTTTGAGAAAAAGGGAGCCCGAAAAAGCTCCCCTATTTTCTTAAAAGGTACTTACAATACTCGGAACGAATATTGTTCATTTCATTCACGATGTCATCAACATCTAAAAACCATTTCCATCATGCTGACCTGGTCGTCATAAACGGCCTCGTCAAACTCTGCTTTAAGATCCGGTTCGCAAACGTGATATACTGTGAGTCCAAGCTGGACCCCTGTCAATGGACCTGCGAAGGTAGGATCACCTGCTGTAACGGTTTCTGCTGCAAGTCCTGCAGCCTCTCCCTCAGCAGCGCCAAGAACTACAACCAGATTCTCCGGTCCGAACTTCTCAGCAAAAATCCTTTTACTCTCTTCTGATTTTCCAAATCCATTGCGCCTGCGCTCGTTCAAACGAAGCATTCAGTGGAAGCGAAAACTACTTCTCCGCCGGCAGTCTCAACACAAGCCTGAATAGCTGGTCCTGGAACACCGTCACGGTCTCCGATGATGATTACTTTTTTTACCCTTTAAAATAGCCATCTCTTCTCTCCTTTCTTGAAAAGTTTATATCGTAATGGCGAAATGCCAAGTACGCAGTTTTAATTTAGGCATTTAAAGCAACATACTTCTCGACCATTGCTTTGATGGACTCTTCTGTTGCTGCATCCTTAACTAATTCTTCGACCTTCTGGCCATCCTTGTAAATAGCCATAACCGGAAGACCGAGGATTTTCTGGCCGATTGCCAATCTTCTTGCCTTAGTAGTATTTAAGGAAGTAAACTTCAGCTTTCCGTCATACTGATCAGCTAAGGAGTGAACGAAAGGCATAAGTGCTGCACAAGGTACACAGCCGTCTCCGAAAAAAGTCTACAAATACATAACCTTCAGCCTTTAATACTTCTTCTTCAAAAATTGTCTTTATTAACTTCTAACATAATTCCTCCTTTATAGATATAAAATATACAGTTACAGAATTTTTTTCTGCGCTTGGAAAGGCAGAATCAGCAAAAAAACGGCTTACTCCATCTCATTCAGATATTTCTCCACCTGAGTAGCAGCAATCGCACCGTCAGCGGCAGCAGTTACAACCTGTCTTAAGCTCTTTACACGAACATCTCCTACGGTAAATACCCCGGGATATTGGTATGCATATCTTCATCAGTGGGAATGTATCCTCTCTCATCCATTTTGAGATTGGTTCCCTGGAAAAGCTCTGTAGTCGGGATTCTTCCGATAAAGCCGAATATACCGAACATGCCGTCTTCTTCACTGGCCTCAAGAACCTGTTCCTCACCGGTAACCACATTCTTAACCTTGATTTTCTGTAAGATATCATCTCCGGAAAGCTCCTCAACCACGGTATCCCACATAATATGAAGCTTCTCATTCTTGAAAGCCTTCTCCTGGATAGACTTTGCGGCTCTTAACTCATGTCTTCTGTGAATGAGTGTTACAGAGCTTGCAAACTTGGTCAAGTACATAGCCTCTTCTACAGCGGAGTCTCCTCCACCTACTACGAATACAGGAAGGTCTTCAAAGAAATTCGCATCACAGGTCGCGCAGTAAGAAACACCCTTTCCAAGGAATTCCTGCTCTCCCTTACATCCGATAGGACGGGGATTTGCACCGGTTGCAATGATTAAAGTCTTGCCCTCATAGGTACCGTTTACACCGATTACCTTCTTTACATCGCCCTCTAATTCAACGGACTTAATCGTATCATGTACACGATCACAACCAAAGTGCTCAGCCTGCTCGGTCATTCTCTTAATCAGAGAAGGTCCGGACTCTCCCTCAACAATCTGTCCGGGATAGTTTTCAATAGAGTCTGTGATAGCAATCTGTCCACCGTCCTGTCCCTTTTCAATGATACATGTGGAAAGTCTTGCTCTACCGGCATAAAGGCCTGCCGCAAGTCCGCCGGGACCGGCTCCTAAGATCAAAACATCATAAAGCTTTGACATAGTCTTCTGAATCTCCTTCCTTACACCTTAAAATTTATATTTACTGCGAAGCAGTTGAAACCCGAATTTAAAAATGCATATCTATTATACACTAAGCCCTAAGCTTGAAAAGAGATATCCCTTTATCGCCTTGCTTTATCTCTGAATAACAGAATGCTCTTTCGTCTATTTAGACGAATGTCCATATTTAGCCGTATTCGAACTCTTGAAGTCTTCTTCAAGTCTACTGATGAAAAAATAAACCCTATATTAGCCTTTAAGATTCAAAGGGGGGAGCAGGGCCCTGTCCCCCTATAAATCTTCTAAAAATGAAATACAGCCAGCTGTATTTTTCGTTCTTACGCTACATTACTGCAGCTTTTAGTAAGCAAAGCTGTTCTTACTTGAAGATAGTCTGCTTGTCTACATCAATAGTAAGTGCATTTAATGCCTTCTCTACGATCTTTCTTCTCAATGCCTTCTCTTCTTCAGGCTTTAAAGAAGGATTGCCCAGCGGGTGCGGAATAGCAATCGCCGGAACGATACGGTTAGCACCTACTGTCATGGAGATAGGGTGTAACAGTACATACATGTACAACAGGAATTCCTGTAGCTTCGATACCCTTAACCATCGTTGCACCGCAACGTGTACAGGTTCCTCACGTGCTGGTCAGAACGACAGCATCTACATGCGCAGCCTTCAGTTTTGCTCCGATTTCCTCAGAGAACTTCTTTGCTGAAGCAACAGCTGTTCCGTTTCCGACAGTGGTATAGAAGAAGTCATGAAGCTTTCCGATCTTTCCTTCCTTTTCCATATCTCTCAATACATCTACAGGAAGAACACGGTCTGCATCTTCGTTTGCATAGCTGGGGTCATATCCGCCGTGAGCGGTCTCATAAGTCTCTGCAGTAAGATCATTTACCCCTGCAATATTGTACTCGCCGTAACGAGTAGCGTTGGAAGACTCGATGTGGTCCGGATTTCCCTTCGGAACGATACCGCCGGAGGTAACTAAAGCGATAGTCGCCTTGGAAAGATCCTTAACAGCGGGCATCGGATCTACACGGTCGAAGGAAGGCATCGGATACTCTGTGGTAAATTCCTTGCCTGCAATCTTAGCAAGAAGCATTTTTACCGCACGCTTGGATCCTCTCTCCTCTTCGAAGAAGTTTACACGGATTCCCTGTGGGATGTATCCCTCTTCCTTGGAAGAACCGATCTTCTCTCCGCGAGCAATCTTTTAAGCCTAAGGGAGCCATCTTCTTAACGGCATCTCTCATTCCGGCTGCACTGTTCTTTGTGGAAACAATGTAGATCTTGCTCTTTGCCTCATCAGCACCCGGGTTCTCTACATACATACCTGTTACTACAGGGATGTGTAATTCATCCTGAACAGCCATAGCAATGGTTGCGCAGGCAAATCCGTAACGGCCGGCATTAAATGCAGGTCCTGCGATGAATAAATCCGGCTTAAGCTCAGCAACCTTCTTTAAGATTTCCGGCTTTACCTTGTCTGTATTCTCACCAAAAAAGCTGTCTCCGCAAACGATGGTTCCGATAATTTCAGCCTCATCGCCGAAAGCCTGCTGAAATGCAAGTCCCGGTCCCATTGGTCCCTCATGGTACTCCATTGGATAATCAGCCTTATCCTCTCCACCTACCTGAGCGAAGAACTGGTTAATATATTGTACAACTCTTAATTTTCCCATTTCTTTCTCCTTATCTTGCACTAAGCTTATTGAATCCTACCTCAGAAGTAGCACCGGTAATAACCTGTAACTCTACTTCCAAAGATCCGTCCGGCTTAAGTGTTGTATCACTTGCTCCTGCAATCTTGGTTACATAGTCCAGTGTACCAATCAGCTTATCGAGCTTCGGAAGAGTAATTAACTGGTTAGCATTTCCTGCAGTTACCAGCGCATTTGCAGCCACGTCCGCATCAGCAAGGGACTGAGACTTTCCATCTCTTCCTGCGTATTCGTCAGTAACGATAACAGTCTTGATACCCTCTGCCTCGATCTTCTTGCAGTTCATGATAAGGTCTGTATCCGGGTTTCCGAATCCTTCCTCAGTGATGATTACTGCATCTAAGTGAAGCATCTTACAAAGCTTTGCTGTCTGGTTGGAGGAACGCTCCTTATCAGCGAGATAAACATTCTCGTTGGTAATGATATGTGCCACGAAGTTGATGGTCTTACCGTGCTCTTCAAACAGGTCCTCAATAACCGGGTTGTTCTCATGAACATAGGTCGGGTTCTTATCACAAGCGGACACGCAGTTTCCGGAAATGATAGCGCCATCCATATCCTCTGTCGGATAAAGAATTGTCGGAAGAATCTTCTTCGCATCTACGCCGTATACATAGGTGTCATGCAGAAGTCCCTGAGACTGTAACATCTGTACATAACCAACTCTCGGAAGATTCGGATATGCATTTGCCCCTCGATCAGGTCCAAAGTCTCATATACCTTTGTCTCATCCGGTGTCAATTCCTTTGCCTTTTCAGCAATAAAGGTAGCGGCCTTGAGTCCTGCCATACGAACAGCCTGCTCGTAAGCGTGAGCTTCTGTTCCCTCAACCGGCTTACATACACAAGTTAAGTTGAGAGTCTTCGAGAACGGGGTGTACTCTGCGCCAAGACCTGTCATGTCGATGATTCCTTCCTGGAAACCAACGATAGGTCCTGCAGTAACTACAGCCATACCCTTTAAGCAGTAGGTCTTACCGGATCCGACCGTCTCAACGGAAGAAATCACTCCCGGGAAAACGCCGCCCTTTCCTTCAACCTTTACTCTTGGCTCAATAACATCCTTAACCGGAGTGATACGAACTGACTCGCCGGGTTTAGCGATGTCGAATTCTACTTCCTTAATCTTTTCTTCAGTAAGGAAGACCTCCGTAAGTTCCTTCTTCGACACATAGAGAACATGGTCCTTAATCTCGGTTGTGTCTGCGAACTGGATGTCCTTGATGAAAATCTTACCTAATTCCAGTTTCACTTTTTGTACCTCCTTTAAATAAGTTTATGTTAATTAATGTAACATAAGCGATTCCAAGCCACTGTCAAGAAGTGTCCAATCCAGAGTCTGAAAGTCCTTCTGTACTTCTTCAATGTGGATACGATCCTTTTCCTCGAATTTCTCGCAGGTATTCAATGCGTATTCAATCAAATCCAAAGACTTCATATCAAAGCCTTCCTCCGGCGTCTTATCCAAAAGCACCGATTCATACGGAGTCTCATTGGGCTTAATCGACCCGTCCAAAGGGTGGGTCAAAATCTTTGCTCCCGAGTGAACCATGTCCCTGCACTCCCCGTAAAACATCCATAAAAGATATTTCACGAAAATCAATCTCTACTTTTTACATCCGGATATTTCTTCGGGAAATTCTCCTTAACCAGTGGATTGTTTGTCAAAAATAACAAGGGTCTTCATAGATTTTTTTGCTCCTTTCTTTTTAGTGGAACAAAAAAACAGGGGCAGGAAAAAAACTTTTCCGTTCCCCTGTTTCATCTCGATTCAGAGTCCCCTGCATACTCATCCTTTTACCTGAAAGATTCATTGTAATGATACAACTTGCCTCTTCGGTGGTTTACACTCTCTCTGAGCATGCACTGTTTTTTTGATATTGTCTATATTTTAACGCTTTTTAGAAAGAAAAAGCAAGCAATAGCCTCTCAGTTATAGCTAAACACTATAAGCATTTCAGGGCTACAAAAAAAGGACTTGTAAATGTACAAAAAAACCTCGATTCACATGGAAAGAAACTCCAACATTTCATCTATAAGGAATCTCTATAAAATCTATACAATATACCTAAAAATCAATTTTACATTTCCCCATTTATTCTGTACTATATATACAACCCGAGACGAAAAGTCTATAAATAGCCAATGATGAAAAAGAAAAGAAAAAAGCCATGAATAAATATGGTTTTTCTTTTTCTCTTTTCTTTTCATTTTGCATCTTTTCTAAAAAAATCTTTTTTTCTTGAAAAAAATATTCACAAAATCACTTATTAAAAATCTGTACGAAATGCCAAGTTGTATTTATATTCAATATTAGCTAGTATTATGAGGTTAAAAAAATATTTTTGTTTCTACAAAAATCATTTTTGGTCAGGAGGGGCTATATGAACTTAGAACAAAACAAAATGGACGAACTGTTCAAATGGGATGGTAAGCCGGCTTTGGCACCTACCATTTCCCTTGCATTGCAGCACTTGGTGGCAATGATCATCGGCTGTGTAACTCCGGCAATTATCATTTCCAATGTAGCCGGTCTGGAAATCGGGCCAAAGAATCATTTTGATTCAGGCTTCCTTAACCATGTCTGCTTTCTGTACCTTTTCCCAACTCTTTCCTATTAAGAAGGGAGCCTTCGGAGCAGGACTTCCCATGATTTTGGGAATTAGCTTCGCTTATCTTCCCAGTATGCAGGCTATTGCGAAAGATGGTGGTGGAGTTAGCGCTATCGTGGGTGCCATGATGGTGGGTGGTATTGTAGCTGTCATTGTGGGACTGTTTGTAAAGAGTATTCGTAAGTTTTTTTCCCGCCACTCATTACCGGAACAGTGGTATTTACCATTGGACTTTCCCTGTATCCTACAGCAGTAAACTATATGGCCGGCGGAGTAGCCAACAGAATGCAAACCCTTGCCGAAAAAGGAATTACCATTAATCCGGCTTTGTATTACGGATCTTGGCAGAACTGGCTGGTAGCATTGATTACCTTAGTAGCTGTAATGTGCTTTAGCATCTTTGGAAAGGGAATTTTTTTCAAGTTGGCTTCCATCCTCTTGGGAATGGTAGTTGGATATCTTGTGGCTCTGGGCTTTGGAATGATCTCTTTTGATAAAAATCGGAACAGCTTCCTGGTTTGCCTTACCTCACCTCTTTTACCCTTTGGTGTATCTTTTAATGCACCTGCTTGTATTTCTATCGGTTTACTTTTTTTGCCATTAACTCCATTCAGGCAATCGGAGACTTCACAGCAACCACTATGGGCGGTTTTCAACAGAGAGCCGAGTGATGATGAGCTTCGTGGCGGTATCATTGCATACGGTGCAACGAACTTCTTAACTTCCTTCTTCGGAGGACTTCCCACAGCAACCTATTCTCAGAATGTGGGTATTGTTATTTCCAACAAGGTAGTAGCAAGAAAAGTCTTTGCTACAACAGGACTGTTTATCTTAGCTTGCGGGTCTTTGTCCTAAGTTCTCCGCACTGCTTACTACGATTCCGCAGTGTGTACTCGGAGGAGCAACCATCACCGTATTCTCTACCATTGCCATGACTGGAATCAAATTAATCACACAGGAACCTTTAACTGCTCGTTCCACTACCGTCGTAGGTTTGGCAGCAGCTATCGGTGTAGGTATTGCACAGGCTCCGGCTTCTCTGGAACTGTTCCCCACTTCTTTTACCATGATTTTCGGAAAGTCTCCTGTAGTATTAGCTACTATCATTGCAGTCTTCCTAAATATCATTTTTGCCGAAGGAAAAGAAGGCTTAATAAAAAAATATAGTCACGAAAAAAGGACTGTGAAATAATCTCACAGTCCTTTTTCATATGGAAAATTGTATTGTTGTTATTCGTTAAATTTCCGGCTTCTCCTTGAAGCTACGCTTAGATAAAAGCAAATTATTTTCCTTTTTTCTTCGTATCTCTTACTACATTAAAGAGAACAAACAAGGCTAAAACGTTCGGGATTACCATAAGTGCATTAAAGAAGTCGGACATATCCCATACCAAGTTAACCTTTAAGGTTGTTCCTACAACGATGCAGACTACAACGATAGCGGAATAAATCTTTACAGCAGCCTTGCCAAAAAGGTATTCAACATTTACCGCTCCGAAGAAGTGCCATCCGAGTACAGTGGAGAAAAGCAAAGAAGAACAAGCAGAAGGCTACAAAGAAGTGACCGAAATTACCGAAGCCGGACACGAAAGCCTGCTGTGTCAATCTGATACCTGTAAATACCTTCTCTGTATCCGGATCAACGGTTCCGAGCATTCCACTGGTTAAAAATAACTAAAACGGTTAAGTTTAAAACGATGAAAGTATCGATAAATACGGATACCATTGCACAAAGTCCCTGTGCATCAGGGGCTTTCAGCCTTTGCTCTAGCGTGTGCATGAGGAGTAGAACCCATACCTGCTTCGTTAGAGAAAAAGTCCTCTAGCTACACCGAAAACGAACTGCCTGACGAATAGTGATACCTGCTGCTGCACCAACTACCGCCTGAGGATTAAAAGCGCCGATAAAGATAGATGCAAATGCTCCGGGAAGTGCGGAAATATGCATAACGATGAAAAATCAAAGCACCAACGATATAGATACCTGCCATAATGGGAACAATCTTCTCCAATACGGAAGCCAATCTCTTAGTTCCTCCAAAGAAGATAAAAGCACCGATTGCAGCTACGAAAACGCCGATCGCAACACTGGGAACATTAATGTTCATAACATTAAACACTTCCTTGAACGCTGCACCGATGGAGTTGGACTGCACCATGTTTCCCATGAAGCCAAGTGCAAGAGTGATGAAAATAGCAAAGGCAGCTGCCATTACTTTTCCAAAGACTTCCCTTAAAAGCGGCTTTAATGTAGTAAACCGGACCGCCTGTTACCTGTCCGTCCTTCTCCTCTTTAGTAGGTCTGGGCGAGAACAGCCTCTCCGTAGATAGTAGCCATTCCGAAGAATGCGGAAACCCACATCCAGAAGATTGCACCGGGGCCGCCACTTACAATAGCGGTTGCCGCTCCGGCAAGGTTACCTGTACCAACCTGTGCTGCAATGGCTGTTGCAATAGCCTGGAACGGAGACATTTCTCCTGTATCATGCTTTTCACCGTTCAAATTGATTTGACTGAAAAACAAGTTTAAAGCCCTCTCCAAAACGGCGGAGCTGAATAAACTTCAAACGAATTGTGTAATAAATTCCTGTTCCACACAAAAGGAAGATAAGCAAAAAGCCCCATAAGAAATCATTCCCCTTGTTAATGATAGCATTTAATGCTTCCATATCTTTTTCTCTCCTCTTCTTGATTGGGCTTACTCAGCCCATACAAATTTGCTGAAAAAAATCTGCTCTTTCCGGAAAACGGGATAAAAACAGTTTTGGGAAATAAGACAACTGTTTCCTCGAAAGAATAATGATCGCTACGCCCCTCCTTCTTCTTTTTTTATCTTACCCCAAATTTGTTAATATTTTATCTAAACAACTTAGCTTTTTTTCAACAATTTTTATATTATTTATAGGGATAGTCTATAGTGATTTTTTTCATAAATAAAAAAATCAATCTGTATATTTTTTTAATGAATTTTTATGGTAAAAAAATATGCATAAATTAAATTTATGCATACAGACCATTGATTATTTTAAAGGATAACTGTCAAAAAATTTGAAATAATGGATTTTTCGTATTTTCAGGAGATGACACAAGGAATCACCTAAAGAAAGAGCAAGATTGCAAAAAGCGGCATAAACTATCTCCCAATTTCTTTTTGCGCCTCCCCTGTGAGATGCACTCCGTCAGGAAATTTCTCGAGAGAAAGCTCTTCCGTATTAAAAACAGGAAATCTCCGCTTCCTTACAGTATTCCACCAGAGCCTCATTCAATTTGCCGTCCATTGTGCTAAAGGGCTCATAGAATTTATCCTCTAAAAATCCAAAGCCGGCGGGCAAATATAAAGAATGTGAGAAGCAATAAAAAGGAATTCCTTCCTTAGGAAAAATCTTCTAAAAAAATTCCTTAAGTCGGCTGACCACTCTTGGAATATCCGGCCTTCCATAGCTTAGGAAGTCATTTACTCCTAAAAACACGATTAGAAAGTCCGCTTTTGTAAATTCCTTACAGGCCTCCTTGAAATCTTCCCACTCAAAAAGGAAGATATGAATACAACGCCCTACCTTGGCGTGGATGGAAAAAATGAACCTCCGGAAAAAGCTTGCTCCAGCATCGTCGTGTAGCGTTCCTCCACCGGGAGCCTCAGATCCTGATGCGCATCATTGGGAAGATAGCCGTAAGTTAAAGAATCCCCGTAAATCAGACAAGAATATTTTTGTATGCTTTTTCTTCTTCCATACTTTTCTCCCTTCTAGAAATAAAATTAATAAATAAGCATTTTAATTTTTTTCTCCACTGTCCTTTTTGTAAAGCGTGCGAAGACATCGGCACTTGATGAGCACAGCAAAGCGATGTGCGAATTTAGTACCGCTATGTCGTAGCCCGAGCGAGAGCAACTTTACAAAAAGGATAGAGGAGAATAGATAAACACTTATTTATGATTCAGTTCCGGGCCGGCTACTCGCTCCGCCTCTCCCGCAACTCTCTTCGTCATCTTCACCTTATCAAAATACTGAATCAATGCTTTAGCGCACTTTCTGCTCGTTCCGAACCGGTCCTTTAAGGTCGCAATACTGAGTACCTCATTTTTCCGAAAAAATAGCTCTTAAGATAGTCCTCCACCTGATCGAGATTCTCCTTTAAAATCAGAAGTTCAGGATCCTCTCCGACCTTTAAAAAGCTGCCCTTCCACGACCAAGTTTTGCAGGATGTCGAGAAAGTCCTCTTCCTTCGCTTTCTTTCGGTCGAGCTCCTCCACACGAGGAAGCATAAAGCCGGCTTCGGAAAGCTGCGATCTAAAGATATTTTGTTTCGATTTTTTTGGTAGGCTTCGTCCTTGAAATCCGTTCTATCTTCCAAAAAGCAGGTATTCCCCTTCCAAACGCACACCGGAAATAAAGGGCATGCAGGCATCAAAGAGGTTTTGCTTACTGTTCTTTAAGAGCTTTTCACGCATCTCCGCCTTTGAAATGCCGATTCGATAAGGGGTGCTTTTTATAAAAAGCTTCCAGTACATGTTCCATTTCCGTACCGAGAATATACGCATTTTTCCTTATGCAGAAAAGTAGCGTTCCTTCTGTACAAGGACAGGGAAAACGCGTTCTTCCCGAATCAAATTTTCCATAGCGGGCCTCGATTTCTTCCTTCGAGTGGGAAATGCGCTTGGCAAGGCTCGGAATCGTATACAAGGTTTCCAGTTCTTCTCGAAGAAGTGTTTCCAGCACATCCTCTAAAGAGCCCTTATCCTTACTTAAAAGCTCCTGAATGGCATCGTCCGAGAAGCGCTTCTTCTTTCTCGCATTGGGTTCCAGTACAGTGCCGCCTCCGATAGTTTCCACCGGACTGTAAAAGCGGAGAATAAAACGGTCGCCCCGCTTAAAGACCGTTTCCTCTTCTAAAAATAAACTCGCAAAGCCCCTCTTCTCCCGGGGCCGATTTCTTCTTTATCGAGAAGCACCACACGACAAAGCAGTTCTTTCGTGCCGGACAAAAAATGCAGTCTTTCTCTGTTTTTCAGACTTCTCTTCGTATCGGGAAGCATGCTCACTTTTCCGTCCATAAGGGTGGAATTCTCCATACTGTTTTCCGCGGAAATAACCGAGCCCTTTGTGAAGCTCTTCTTTCTTTACGCCGGTCAGATTCAATGCCACACGCTGTCCGGCTTCCGCAATTTCAGAGTCCTGCTCATGCACCTGAATATTTCTGATTCTGGCATGCAGTCCCTCCGGATAAACCTCGAGAGCATCCCCTTTATGGAGCGTTCCCGAAATAAGGGTTCCCGTAATAATGGTTCCGAAGCCCTGCAGGCTAAATACACGGTCAATCGGAAGACGCGGAATACCCTTAGTATCTCTTTCCGGAAGCGCCTGTACCATCTCGGAAATCACCTTTTTACAATCCTCAATTCCCTCCCCCGTAACGGAGGATACGCGAACCACGGGGGCATTTTCCAAAATACTCCCTTTCAGCTCTTCCTTAATATCCTCTTCCATCATGGAAATCCATTCACTATCTACGGTATCACATTTTGTTAGTACGAGAATACATTTTTCAATACCGAGGAGCTTTAAAATATCCAGATGCTCTCTTGTTTGCGGCATGATTCCTTCATCGGCAGCCACAACCACAAGTACCATATCCATCCCCACGACACCGGAAACCATTTGCTGAATAAACTTCTCATGTCCGGGTACATCAATGATGCCGCAGCGTAATGCCTCTTCCAAATCAAACCAAGTAAAGCCCAGCTCAATCGTAATTCCTCTATCCTGCTCTTCCTTTAAGCGGTCCGTATTCCTCCCGGTCAGCGCCCGAATCAGCGTTGTCTTTCCATGGTCTATATGTCCCGCTGTACCGATGATAATGTGTTTCACTCTAAAGCCTCCTGCATACTCTCTACTACTCTTTCTAATTCTTCTTCCCGAATCGTGCGAAGGTCAATCCAGAAATCATCCTCCATAACTCTTCCGATCAAGGGCTCCTTTGTAAAATGCAGTCTCTTCTCCAGCTCCGGTACCGAAATATGTCTTGGGTGAAAGCATAGAGCGTAGCTATCCATATAGGTATCCGGGAGAGAGCCTCCCCCAACCTGGGACTCACAAGGCCGAATCGAGCATTCTCCTTGGATATGATTTTTCCGGAACAAGTCCAAGAGCTGCTCCGCTCTTTCCTTTATAGAAGCAGCATTCTCGGAAAGCATTTTCAAAACCGGAATACGCTCCTCGATTCCCTCCATGTGGAGATACTCGCGAAGAGTCATGGAAAGTGCCGCTACCGTAAACTTATCAATTCGGAGAGCTCTTGTCAGCGGATTCTTCTTCATGGCATCAATATACTGTTTTCTTTCCGATGATAATACCCGCCTGCGGACCGCCGAGCAGCTTATCTCCGCTAAAGCAGACGATGTCTACACCGGATTCAATGGCTTCCTGCACCATCGGCTCATGGCGGATTCCATACTTTTCCAGAGGCAATAACACACCGGAGCCCAAGTCTTCGATGATAGGAATATTGTGCTCTACGGAAAGAGCCTTCAGATCCTTTTGCCGCCACTGACTCCGTGAATCCCATGATGCGGTAATTACTGGTGTGCACTTTTAAAAAGGCCTTGGTGTTCTCCGTAATCGCTTCTTCATAGTCGCGTAAATGCGTCTTATTCGTGGTACCGATTTCCACCATATCGGCACTGGACTGCGCACAAACATCGGGAATACGGAACTTTCCGCCAATCTCCACCATTTCCCTCGGGAAACGATGACTTCTCCGCCCCTTGCCATGGTGGAGAGGATAAGAAGCACAGCGGAAGCATTGTTATTGACCACCATGGCATCCTCCGCCCCCGGTGATTTTGCAAAGCATATCCTTCATGTGAGAATAGCGCTCGCCCCTCTTTCCCTCTTCCAAGTTATACTCGAGGTTTGAATAGGAAGAAAGAAGCGTCGCAAGCTCGGTAGAAATCTTGTGGCTTAGCGGTGCTCTTCCCAGATTCGTATGTAAAATGGTGCCGGTTCCGTTTAAAAGAGGACGAAGCTTTAGTTTTAAACCTTCTTCTACTCTCTCCATTACATAGTCCTCAATACGCTCTATTTTCTTAAAGATACGGTCTTCAAAGCCGTCTGTCCCCTCCGATTCCGGATAGGTCTTAATCTCCTCTCGGATTTCTTCCACGACCTCTCGCACCTGCTCCGTTACATAAGATAAGCCGTAATCCTGAATCAGGGAAAGAATTTCCTCCCGCTCTAAAAGTAAGTCCACCTTTGGGAATCTTTCTGAATAAATTGTTCTTGTCCATATACCGCTCTTTTCTATTTTGATGATAGGGAAAATGAGAAACCGTGTACAGTTATGCATCATACTCGTAATAAACGAGAAATAGCATGCTCCACAAAGAATGCTCGTCCGGAATAAAAATCCAATGACTTTAATTGCTCTATTATAGCAAAAAGAAGAGAGGGAAAAAGTAGGACTTTTCCCTCTCACTCTTATTCCGCCTCCACATTGATACAAGGGCATAGAAATAGCCCTTTTTTTCTCCAATAGCTCCGTAAAAGTTCCCTTCTTCCTCGACTTTTCCAT